>Ga0180215_1000042_pt1 | contig 190803 bp, 155 predicted proteins | sample eDN3rd37CBELigBY_FD_128871 | JGI IMG/M metagenome (GOLD analysis project Ga0180215, IMG submission 128871) | Enriched backyard soil microbial communities from Emeryville, California, USA - eDNA 3rd pass 37_C BE-Lig BY (version 2) (version 2) | ecosystem: Environmental > Terrestrial > Soil >... | reverse complement strand
TCTGCGGCGAAGGGCTTGCGCGCGGGGCGATACGGGCGGTCGCTGTCGGCGGCATACGGCGTTCGCGCCGGGCGGAACGGGCGCTCTGCGTCGCCTCGCTTCGCGGCAGGGCCGTCGCCGTACGGCTTGCGCGCGGGACGGTACGGCCGCTCGCCGTCTTCGTTGCCATGAGTGTCGTCGGTTCTCACCGAGCGCTTCGCGGCCGGGCGGGTGGACGGCGCGTAGCGCGCGGGGCGCTCGAAGGTGGGGATCTCGCCCGGCGCCTCGGAGGCGCGCAGCCGCTGGATGCGGATCGAGGGATCCTTCGAGTCCGGCTGGCTCGCCGCCGCCTCGAAGGCGTCCGCGGCGTGGGGCGCGATCTGGAACCGGCTCTCTCGATCGAGGATCTGGATCCGGCCGATCTCCTTGTTCGAGACGCCGCCGCGGCGGCAGATGATCGGCACGAGCCAGCGGGGATCCGCGTTGGCGACGCGCCCGACGTTCAGGCGGAACCAGGCGCCCTCGGCGCCGGTGCCGAACGAGGGGCGGCTGCCTGCGGGGCGCTGCACGCCGAAGGGAGCCTCGGCCCCCTCCGACGCCCACGCCTTCGGCGCGGTGGCGCGGGAGCCCTTCGTCTTCGCGAAGGCGGCCTCCCGCTCGAGGGCGGCGGCCGTCTGGGGCAGCTCCTCCGGCGCGGGCCGGCGGGCGCGGTGCTCCTTCACGAGCCCCGCCACCAGCTCCTCCGCCGGGCGCTCGGCGAGGAGGCGCTTCGCCAGCTCCAGATCGTCGGAGGCGGGATCGTGCCCCGAGCCGAGGATGTCCTTCAGCAGGCGCTCCTGGTCGAGGGTGCGGATCTCCTCGATCGACGGGAGCGGCGTGAAGTTCGGGCGCACCTTGGAGAGCTTCAGGAGCCGCTCGGCGTTGCGGCGCTTGCCCACGGGCGACAGCACCACCGACACGCCCTTGCGCCCGGCGCGGCCGGTGCGCCCGCTGCGGTGCTGCATCACCTGGGCGTCGATCGGCAGATCCGCGTGGATCACCAGCGACACCTCGGGGAGGTCGAGGCCGCGGGCCGCCACGTCGGTGGCCACGAGGACGTTCGCCCTGCCGTCGCGCAGCGCCTTGAGGGCGCGGGTGCGCTCGGCCTGGGAGAGCTCGCCTGACAGCGCCACCGCCTCGAAGCCGCGCTCGGTGAGGCTCGCGCTGAGGCGGGAGACGCCGTCGCGGGTGGCGCAAAAGACGAGGGCGCGGGAGGCGTCGTAGAAGCGCAGCGTGTTCACCACCGCCAGCTCGATCTCGCGGGCGGCGACGAGGTGCGCGCGGTACTCGATGTCCTGATGAGCGGCCTCGGGCGAGGTGGCGGCGATCCGATGGGCGTCGCGCTGGTAGCGCCGCGCCAGCTCGTCGATCGCCTTGGGCAGTGTCGCCGAGAAGAGCAGGGTGCGGCGATCCTGCGGCGCGTCCTGGAGGATCCGCTCGAGCTCGTCGCGGAAGCCCATGTCGAGCATCTCGTCGGCCTCGTCGAGGACCACCGCGTGGAGGCCCGAGAGATCGAGGGTGCGGCGCTCGAGGTGATCGCAGAGGCGGCCGGGCGTCCCCACCACGAGGTGCGCGCCGTCCTGGAGCGAGCGCTGCTCGCGGCGGAAGTCCATCCCGCCCACGCACGACGCGACCCTGCCGCCGGCGGGGCCGAAGAGCCACTGCAGCTCCCGCTGCACCTGCAGCGCGAGCTCGCGGGTGGGCGCGACCACGAGGGCCAGCGGCTTCCCGTCCTCGTCGGATCGGATCCGCTCGAGGAGCGCGCCTCCGATCGCCAGGCCGAAGGCGACGGTCTTGCCGGAGCCGGTGCGGGAGGAGACGAGGAGGTCGCGATCCTTCGCGTCGGCGGCGAGCACCGCCTCCTGGACCGGCGTGGCCTCTTCGAAGCCGCGGGCGGCGAGGGCCTGGTGAAACGAAGGATGGATGTCGAGGTCGGAGAACTTCATCGCGCGCTCTGTATCGGAAGCGGGGCCGGGTGGGAAGGGCGGGCGCCGGCAGGGCGCCGATTCCTCCCCGCGAGGCGGTCGGGTGATGGAGTGAAACCGGCGCCGAAGTCCCACGAATCCCGATCGCGCGCGCTTGCAGGGCCGGCCCGCCTCGGCGCCGGCGTGACCCCGATCAGCCGGGGCGCTGCACCTTCGGCGCCCGATGGGGAGGAGGCGGGAGGTCCGTCTGCTTCGCAGGCTCGCGCCTCTCCGGTGGACCGCCGGGGGGACCGAGCCTGCGCACGTGGACCACCACGGGAGCAGGCGCGGCGTTGGCACGGCGCGGCCCGCGGTCGGCCGGGCGGCCAGCCTGGCGATCGCCCCGATCCTCACGGCGCGGTCGATCGAAGCGCTGCCCGGCGTCGTCGCGGCGGGGGCGATCGAAGCGCTGGCCGGCGTCGTCGCGGCGGGGGCGATCGAAGCGCTGGCCGGCGTCGTCGCGGCGGGGGCGATCGGTGCGCTGGCCGGCGTCGTCGCGGCGCGGTCGATCGAAGCGCTGGCCGGCGTCGTCTCGGCGCGGGCGATCGAAGCGCTGGCCGGCGTCGTCGCGGCGCGGTCGATCGGGACGCTGGCCGGCGTCGTCGCGGCGCGGTCGATCGGGACGCTGGCCGGCGTCGTCGCGGCGCGGACGATCGGGGCGCTGGCCGGCGTCGTCGCGGCGAGTGCGATCGAAGCGCTGCCCGGCGTCGTCGCGGCGCGGTCGATCGGGACGCTGCCCGGCGTCCTCGCGGCGCGGGCGATCGAAGCGCTGCCCTGCGTCCTCCCGGCGGGGGCGATCGGAGTTCTGGCCGGCGTCGTCGCGGCGGGGTCGAACGAAGCGCTGCCCGGCGTCCTCGCGGCGCGGTCGATCGGGACGCTGCCCGGCGTCATCGCGGCGGGGGCGATCGAAATTCTGGCTGGCGTCATCGCGGCGGGGGCGATCGGCCCGCTCGGCGCGCGCCTCATCCACGGCCTTGCCGCTGGGCTCGAAGTCGGGCGTCAGCTCCCGCCGCTCGTAGGCCCGCCAGATCTCGCGGACGTCGCCCGCCCTGCCGTGCAGGCTGCGATCGAGGCCGGCGAAGAACTGACGGAGGTTCTCCAGATCGCGTCGGAAGTACGAGGCGGCCTGGCTGTTCGCCGCGGCGGCGACCGTCTGCGGGAAGTCGATGATCGTCGCCCCGGCGGCCCCCATCAGCACGTTGTAGGGCGAAAGATCGCCGTGGATCAGATCGCAGCAGAGCATCTTCACCACCTGCGAGCGCAGGTCGGCGTAGAGGGCCGCGGCGTCGGCGGGCTGGATGGCGGCGTCGATGAGGCGTGGGGCGGGGTGCCCGTCGGCGCCCGTGACCAGCTCCATGAGCAGCACGCCCTCGTAGAACATCAAGGGGGTCGGCACCCTCACGCCAGCGGCGTGGAGCTTGTAGAGGGAGTCGGCCTCCGCCGACTTCCACGCCTCCTCCGCGGCGGCCTGGCCGAAGCGGGAGCCCTTGTCCATGGCGCGCTGGGTGCGCGAGTTCCTCACCCGTCGCCCCTCCGTGTAGCCGGCGTTGTTCTTGAAGTTCCGGCTGGTGCGCTCTTTGTAGATCTTGGCGGCGACGAGGCGGCCCTCGTGGACGACGAGCCAGACGTCGGCCTCTTTTCCGCTCTTCAAGCGGGAAACGACTTCGTCGATGACACCGTCGGCGAGGAGGAGTTCGAGGGGATCGTTCATGCTTTGGTGAGCTGGCGCCGCAACGCGGCGCGTCGACTTCGTCTCCTTTGGGAGAGGCCTACCGCCCGCGCTTATAGCCGGTTTTCCCTCGGCGTCGAAGGGGGTTTGCGGCCGGCCGCCACCTCGAGCTCGTGGGCGATCGCCTTGACGAGCTCTCGGCCGCGTTCCAGCCGGAACGGGATCGAGACGGGCTTGCGGGGGAGCCGCTCGCCGAGCCGGCCGAGGATCTTCGAGCCCCTGGCGGCCCGCCTGGCGGCGGTCGCGGCGCCCTCCAGGATCGGCCGCGCCTCCAGGGCCCGCAGCCGCTCCACCACTGCCTGCTCCTCGGGCGACAAGGCCTCGGCCTCGACGGCGTTGGCGAGGACCGCCTCCACCGACAGGCCCCGGCCACGCAGCTTCGCCGCGAGCTCGAGGGCCTCGTTCATGGGCAGCTCCTCGGGGAGCGTCACCACGGCGCAGGCGGTGAGCGAATGGTCGAGCAGCATGCGCTCCATCGACTCGCACAGCGCCCGCACCGGCCCGGCGAGGAAGATGCGCTTGCCCACGAAGGGCGCCTCCAGCATCCCCACGGCGTGGCCGGAGGCGGGCAGGTCCACGATCACGTGGTCCCATCGGGGGCGGCCGGCGGCGTCCTTCTCGTCCACGAGCTTCGAGATCGCGTAGAGGAGGCCCATCTCCGCGAAGGCAGGCGCCGCCCGGAAGAAGCGGCTCACCGCCGGCTGCTTGAAGACGAGGTCGACGATGCCGGGGAAGCGGATCTTGTCGCCGAGGTAGGCCCGCAGGCCGTCCTCGGCCGTGAGCACGGCGAGGTGGATCCCCTCCCCGATCGGTCGGGGCGCGTGGCTGTCCTTTCCTCCGTCCAGGAGGGGCGCCACGGCGGAGGGGCCCTCGATCTCGCAGACCACCGCCCGCCTGCCCGCACGGGCGGCCACCACGGCGAGCGCCGCGGCGACGGTGGTCTTGCCGACCCCGCCCTTGCCGGTGACCAGCACGAGCCTTCTGCCCAAGAGCCGTTCCAACTTCGCCGCTTTCTCCAGTCGGGCGTGAAAACCGCGGGCCTCCTACGGGAAAATCCCGTCGAGGGAGGCGGGCCGCGCCGTTCGCAGGATAATCTGCCGCGACATGTACCTCACGCCTTTCTCCATCGCCTTCGCAGAGACGACGCCCTTCGGCGAGCTGGTCGCCGTCCATCTGCCTCCGGGCCTGGACGACGAGGTGCCGTCGCCGGTGCTGGAGCGCCTCTTTCCCGAGGAGCGGGCGGTAGCGGAAGAAGCGCGGCGGAGGAGGCGGATCGAGTGGTGCGGCGGGAGGCTCGCGCTGCGCCTCGCGACCGAGCGGCTCGGCGTACAGCCGGGGCCGGTGCTCCGAGGGGAGCGGGGCGAGCCGCTCCTGCCGGCGGGGCTCACGGCGAGCGTCTCCCACAAGCGGCGCCTCGCCGCGGCGCTCGTCGCGCGCGCCAAGCTGGGCACGGTGGGCCTGGATCTGGAGGAGCTGGAGCCCGCCCGCTTGTCCATTGCGCCGCGGGTGCTTCGGCCGGAGGAGGAGCGGGAGCTGTCGGCGCTGCCGGAGGGCGAGAGGTGGGCGTCCCTCGCGACGCGCTTCGCGGTGAAGGAGGCGGTCTACAAGGCCCTCCATCCCCACGTGCGCCGCTTCGTGCGCTTCTCGGAGGCCTCGGTGCGGCTGGAGCCCTGCGCCGCACCCGAGGTGTCCCTCCACCTCGAGGGAGGGGAGGGACCGTTTCAGCTCGAGACCCGCGCCGAGACGCGGGCCGGGCTCCTGATCGCTACGGTGCGGATCAGTTCACCGTCACAGTGAGCGGCTCGCAGAGCGGCGTGCCCGAGCCGTCGTCGACGCAGAGTTCGAAGGTCGTGGTCTCGCGCACGACCACCTCGAGCGAGCCCACCGGCGCCGCGTTGCGCTCCGCGCGGAACGAGCGGTTGCTCAGGCCGCCGGGGACGGCGGTCTTGCCCGGGTTCAACGCGTAACCGACTGTACCCGTCGTGTTCTGGAACCCAATCGATGCCGTTTCTCCGTCCGCCAGAGACTGGAGAATTTGGACGAACATCGTGCCGTATCGGAACTCGAATGCGCCCGATTGGAAGGCAACGACCTCGAACGAGAGACTCGAGGCTATCTCCCAAAAATACTCCGCCTCAGCCGAGACCGCATTCTTCCACTGGAGGATCACGTGCGGATCGGCAGCCTGGTCACGGATCTCACCGAACATCCCCTCCCCAAAAAACGGGTCGAGTACGAGGTCGAGCCAGTACGGCGCTAGGTGCACGAAGGAGTCGAGCGTCGAGGGGAGCCCGGTGACTTCCCAAGTCTCGTCCGGTCCCGGGGTCTGGTCGAAGCTCAGGAAGCCGTTGTTGAACATCCGAACGTTCGTCCGACCGGCGCCGTCGTAGGGGAACACATATCCACCAGTGATGGTCAACTCCGCGCATCCCTCATCCACAACGGGGTACTGCCCGATGCAGGAATCCGCGATGATGGGAATCCCTGTCGTCGAGATGTCCTCATACGGCGCGTTCGCGGCAGGCACTTCGACCATGCCCTTGATGTAGACGGTGCCGCCGACAGTGCTCCAGTCGAGCGTCACCGTGCTGCCGGCGGTCACCACCGGCGTCTGGGTGGAGAAGTCGATGATGCCCGGGCCGGAGAGCTCCACCAACGCGTCGTCGGTGTCGGCGGCGCCTGCAGCGTTCTTCACCGTCACGCGGTAGGTGGTCTGCGCCGCCGGGAAGACCGTGAAGGTGCCGCTCGCCGCGACGGCCGGGGTCGAGTTGGAGAAGATCGGCGCGCCGGAGATCGTTCCGCCGACCACCGTGTGGATCGTGACGGACGCGCCGCCCGTCGACTGCCACGAGAGCACCACGCCGTTGGGGTCGCCGGGAGCGTACGTGGAGGGCGTCGCGGTGAAGGAGATCACCTCGGGCAGATCCACCACCTCCAGGGTGCGCGTGGCCTCCACGGGATCGTTGCCGGGCGTGGTCGCGGTCAGCGTGAACACGTAGATGCCGGCGGTGTCGAACTGGAGGTCGATCGATCCGTCGAGGGGATCCGCGGCGCTCACGTTGTAGACGTTGCCCGCGTCGTCCTCGAGGGTGAGGGTCGGAGCGACGCCGGCGGCGTCCTCGGTCACCACCCAGCGGAAGGTCACCGGCGCGTCCACGGAGGCGACGGCGGGGGTGACGGTGAAGGTCTCGATCATCGCGCTGCTCGTCGCGAGGAACGGCTCCAGGTCACCCAAGGTGGGACCCGAGCCGTTGGTGGCCTCGAGGCGGAAGCCCGTGGCGCCTTCGGGGACGACGCCCTCGCAGCCGCCGGCGGCGAGCTGGCCTGCGTCGGCGGCGACGCAGATCTCCTCGCCTGCATCGTCGAGGACGCGCACGGCCGTTGCGGCGGTGGTGGTCCACGTGAAGGAGACGGCGTCGCCCGGCGCGCCCTGCGTCGCGGAGACGGAGAACGAGTCGACGATCGGCGGGCCGACGATGACGGCCGCGGTGGCGGACGCCTCGTCCTCGAGGGCGTTGTCGGCCCTCAGCACGAAGGTGGCGGAGGCCGCGAGGGTGCGGACCATGGAGCCCGTGGCCTCGAGATCCTCGGCGATGACGGCACCATCCACCTCCAGGATCACGATGTCGGCGTTCGCGGTCTCCCACGAGAGCGTGAACTCGTCGCCTGCGCCCACGAGGGCCTGGCTGGGGCCGAAGGACGAGATCTTCGCAGGGAGCATGCCCACGACCACGACCTCTTCCTGGACGGAGCCGGCGTCGTTGGTCGCGACCAGCGTGAAGGTCGTGGTCTCGAAGATGGTCTGGAGGGTGAAGCCCTCCGCGAGGGTGGGCAGCGACACCGGCGTCGGGATGCCGGACATGCGGAGCTCGAGGGCGGTGACGGCGCCGTCCAGCTCCCACGCGAGGGTGATGTTCCCGGGGTTGCGGACGTCGAAGACGGTGGGATCGGCCGTGAACGAGCGGATCGCCGGGGTCCCCGCCACGGCCAATTCGACCTCGGCGGTGGCGGTGACGCCCGCGCGGGTGGCCGTGAGGCGGAACTTGCCGCTCTCACCCACCGGCGCCGGCACGTTGCCAGACGAGAGCTCGCCGTCGACGTCGAAGTTCCACCCGTCGAGGTTCGACAGCGCGATCGCCTCCGCGCCCGCCGTCTCCCACGAGAGCTGGACCATCTGGCCCTTGGCCACCTTGCCGGTCGCGTCGGTCCCGAAGGACACGACCTTCGGCGCGACCTCGACCGTCCTCGACTCGCTCGCGTCGCCGCCCGGGCCCTCGGCCTCGATGACGTAGGTGGTGGTGTCCACCGGCGAGACGTCGCGGGTGCCGGATGCCGTCGTGGTCTCTTCCTCGTCGCCGGTGCGGAGCACGACCCGGTCGGCGCCGGTGACGGTCCACGAGAGGGTGGCGGAGTCGCCGAAGTCGATCCGGGCGGGCTGGGCGTCGAACAGGATCACCGGGGCGTCGTCGCCACCGACCGAGACCTTGGCGGTCTTGCTCACCTGGCCGGCGTCGTTCTTCGCCACGAGGGTCCAGGTGGTGGTCGCCTCGGGCTGGAGCTCGGCGGAGCCGGAGAGCTTGCCGGTCGTGTCCACGCTGCCGCCCTGATCGTCGACGATGGTGACGGACGTCGCCCCTTCCGTCGTCCAGGTGAGGGTCACCGACTCCCCGGCCTGGATCGACGCGGGCGAAACCGAGAGCGACGCCGTGGGCGCCTTGGACTCGTCGGGCTTCGGGTCATCCTTCTCGCCGCAGGCCGTAACGAGACCCGCCGCGAGCAACGCGAACGCGAAACGTGAAATCACCTTGAACATGGACCGCCTCCTTTGGTGTTCCACTGAATCACCGGACGGAACGAGGGGTCAATCACAAAGGCATGCCGGTGCTGTGGCCCGATCGCCCACGGCAAAGAGAAACGCGGCGGCACCCCTGGAGGGCTGCCGCCGCGCGGATGCAACAGGAAGGCGACGAGGGGATCAGGGCGCCGGGATGGCCACCTGCTGGCCCGGCGAGCCCGCCCCCGACTCGACGACGATCTTGTAGTGGGTCGTGGTGGTCGGAGCGTTCACCTGGAGCGAACCGACCGCAGGGGCGTTGACGACCCGGCGGAAGGAGCGGTTGTCCAGGTTCGAAGCGGATCCGATCCTGGCGTTGTCCAGGGAGAACGAGTTGGTGCCCTCGGCTGTCTGCCAGCCGCGGGTCCCGTTCTTCAGGGCGCTCATGTTGGCGTAGCGGAAATCGTACGACCCGTCCTTGTAGAGGACTGCCTCGAAGTCGAGGGAGCTGGTGGTCTGGAGCAGGCCCTTCCACTGGACGATCGTGTGATCGCCCCACAGGGGATCGTTCCTCGTCTCGTAGTACAGGCCCGAAGACCCGGCCCCGAGCTTGAGGTTCTGCCAGTAGGGGACGATGTTCACGTATTTTTTCGCATTGGTGAACACGAAGCCCGAGGCCTGCCCGTTCCCGGTCGGGTACGCGCCCACGTCGACGCCGAGGAAGCCGTCCACGAACGCCCGGATGGAGCCGTAGGTCGCGCCGTCGTACGTGAAGTTGAAGCCCAGCGGGAGGTCGCCACAGCCGTTCTCCCCGGCGGCGAGCGTCGAGCCGCACTGGGTCAGCGTCACCGCCGATGCGGCGCCCTGGGCGTGGATGTCCACGAAGGGCGCAGCAGTGGTGACCTCGACGAAGGGGCAACCGTTGGGGGTCAAGCCGCTTGCAGGGCAGTTGTTCGTTCCGATGGAGTAGATCGACACCTTCCCGCCGGAGGTGTTCCAGTTCAGCGTCACCGTGCCGTCCACCGCCCGGGGGCTCACGGTGAACGAGTGGATCGTCGGCAAGAGCAGCGGGAGCGTGACCTCCGCCGTGTTCGGCGCGAAGAGCTCGTTGAGCACGCGCGCCCGGAACACCAACGGCGTGCGGAACGGCGGTTCGCGGACGATGTACTCGCCGTGGGCGATGCGCGCAGGCGCGTCGGGGGTGCTGGTGCTGGTGAGCTTCAAGAGCGGCCGGGGGGTGCCGTCGGTGTCGAGGAGGAAGAGCTCGATCGAGTCGGCGCCGGCGGTGTCCCAGGTCAGCTTGAGCGGGACCCCGTCCGCAGGGTTGAAGGGCGACGGCGTCGCGGCCAGCGTGACCGACGCCAGCGGGATCACCGTCAAGGAGATCTTCGCCGTCGAGACCATGGTGCCCGGCGTCTCGGCCGTGAGCGTGTATTCGCGGGTGCCTGCGGCGGTGAGCGGGACCACCACGCTGCCGAAGTTGGGGTTGCGACCGGCGAGGGAGATCTCCGTGCCGAGATCGTCCACGAGCCGCAGGGTCGGCTGGCGGTTCTGGATGTCGTTCTCCACCGTCCACGAGATGGTCACGTTCCCGCCCACGGACGCGCGCTCCTCGGACGCGGTGAGGGACTTGATGTACGGGCCGTCGGAGACCTGAACGGTCAGGGGCCTGGTGGCCTTGACGCCGCCGCTGCCGTTCACCGTCAGCTCGTAGGTGACCTCGCCCGGATTGGTGGGAGCCGTCACCTGACAGCCGCCTGCCGCGATCTGGGTCAGCGAGCTCGTTGCGCAGGCGGCGATCGCGCCTCCGGGGCCCTTCACCTCGAGGGACCTGCCGCCCCGGACCGTCCAGGCGAGGTCGAACCTGGCGCCCGGGACGACGTGGCCCTGCACCGTGGCGAAGGTGTCGATCACCGGGGCGCCGATCGTGACCTGCACGGTGGAGACGGACTCGGTGCCTGCGTCGTTGACGGCGCGCAGCCGGTAGAGGGTGTCGGCGGTGACGCGGTCGGTGGCGGTGCCGCTCGCCTTGGTGCCGTCGATGTCGAGCTTCTGGTCCCCGCGGAAGAGCTCGACGAGCGCGGCGCCGGACACGTTCCAGGCGAGCTGGACCTCCTCGTTGGCGTTGACCCGCGACGGGAGCGCCTGGAACGAATTGATCGTGGCGTGGGGCACCGCCCGCACCACCACCTCGGCGGTCGACGCCCCGACCTTGTTGGTCGCGGTGAAGGTGAGGAGGGTCGAAGAGGTCAGGTTCTTCAGCTCCACGAAGTCGTTGTTGATGTTCCCGAAGAGCGGGATCTTCCCGCCGGGGTTCGCGACCAGCTCGATCGACTCCACGTCCTCCACCGTCCACTCGAAGCGGACGTCCGTCTCCTCGCCAAGGGTGATGGCCTCCGGCGAGGCGGCGGCCTTGACGATGACGGGCTTCCCTCGGAGCTCGAGGGGGAGCTCGCGGACGACCTCCGTCGGCCCGCGGGTCGCGGTGAGGGTTACGACCCCGTCGTCGGGGACGGTGAAGCGCCTCGTGCCCTCGTTGCGCTCGTTGGGGAGGATCGGATCGGCGGAGAAGCCGGGGCCGCCGGTGAGGACCAGGTCGTCGGCGCCCACGGTCTTCCACCGAAGCTCCGCGCGGCTGCGCGGCACCAGGCGGCCGGTGGAGCCGGCAGGCAAAATGAGCTCGAAGGTCTCGATGATAGGGGCGACCTCGACCGTCACGGGGTCGGAGGCCGTTCCGGCGCCGATGGCGGTCAGCTCGTAGGTGGTGGTGCGGCTGGGCGTGATCTCCCGGGTGCCCTGGAGCTGGTTGCCGATGTCGAGGATCTCGCCGTTCGCCTTCATGCTCACGCGGTTCGCGTTCGTCGTCGTCCAGCTGAGGACCGTGGACTCGCCCACGTCGATGAGCGTCCTCTCCGCCTCGAGCTCGGCCGTCGGCGCGTCGTCCCGAAGGGTGACCACCACCTCCGCGGTGATCTCCTTGAAGGCGTTCGCGGCAAACAGCCTGTACGTGGTGGTCGCCGACGGCGCGTTCGTCAGGGAGTCGGAGGCAGGGGAGAGCCCGCTCACGTTCAGCTCGACCCCGCCGCTGCCCAGGATGCGGATCGACTTCGCGCCAGTGATCTCCCAGGAGAGGGTCGTCGCCTCGCCGGGGATGACCGCCTCGGGCAGAGCCGTGAACGACTTGATAGCGAGGTTGTCGTCGATGTCCACGGGAGGATCATCACCGCCGCATGCGGCGCCGAGCGCCACGGCGCCAGCGAGCAGGAGGAGGGCAAGATTCGGCTTGACGATCATCGGTTTTCCTCTTCGACGGAAAAATCGTTGGTACGGCATACTGCCATCCGAGACGGCCCCGTGTCGACGCGGGACCGCCCCGGCACGCGGGGGAGGGTCGTCGTAGGCTCAAACCCCCGATCTTGCGGCTAATTCGCTGCCGGCGTCACGACGACGGTCCGCTCCTCCACGGTCTTGGCGCCTGCCTCGTTCTTTGCGACGAGCCTGAAAACCGTCGTCTCCTTGACGCGCAACTCCAACTCGCCGGACAGACCGAGCTCCTTGACCGGAATGGCGACGCGATCCTCCAGTTTCAGGAGCTCGACGAAGATCGCGCGGGTGGTGGACCAGGAGATCCGGAAGGGCTCGTCGGGCTCGACCTCGTCGGCGCTCAATTCGACCTCGATCGTCGCCGGCGGGATCGCCGCCACCACGGCCTCCTTGCCCACCTCGCCCGCGGGGTTGGTCGCCCGGAGCTCGAAGGTGGTCGTGGTCGTCACGGTGACCGCGCGCTCGCCCTTGGCCTCCAGGAACATCGGGACCCCGTCGCCCTGGCGGAGGACGATCTCCTCGGCGCCCGTCACCTTCCAGGAGACCTTGAACGTCGCCGGCCGGACGTCGCTGGCGGTCACCTCGCCCGGGACCACGAAGCTCTCGATCGTCGGCGCGGCGAGGATGTCCAGGGACAACGTCCTGGTCGCCTCGACGCCATCGCGGCTGGCCACGAGGACGATCGAGCCCGCGCCCGCCTCGACCTGCCAGGCGCCGGACGCAATCCGCTCCGCCGGCGCGGTGTACTGGACGTCCTTGCCCTTCAGCTGGACGCTGTCGGCGCCGTTCGTCTCCCAGTGGAGGTGGACCTTCGTGCCCTCGACCTGGGGTCCATCGGGCGTCGCCCGGAAGGACGTGATCACCGGAGCGACCTCGACCTTCACCTCGGCGAAAGACGTGGATCCGGCCGTGCCGGTGGCCTCCAGGACGTAGATGGTGGTGTGCTCGGGGGACACCTCCAGCGATCCTTCCAGGCCGGCGTCCTCGAGCAGCACCACCTCGCCGGCGAGGAGCCGGGCGGAGATGGCCCCGGGAGCCGTCCACTCGAGGCGGGTCTTGTCGCCGAGGCCGATGCGCTCGTGCTCGGCGCCGATGGTCGCGCTGGGCCCCTGGTCGTCGACCGCGATCCTCACCTGGGCGATACGCTGGGTGCCGCTGGCCCCGAAGGCGGTGAGCGTGTAGCGGGTGGTGCGCCGGGGAGACACCTCGAGCGCTCCGACGGAGACGGCGAGATCCTCGCCTCCGAGCACGGCGCCGGCGTCGTCGGAGACCTCGACGAAGAGGGCGTCATTCGTGGTCCACGAGAGGCTCGCGCTCTCGCCCGCGCGGATCTCCTTGGGGCTGGCGGAGAACTCGAGGATCGCCACCGGATCCAGCGGTCCGTCGTAGGGGATGGGCTCGACGCCGCATGAGGCAAGGGAGGCACAGAGCGCCGCGGCGAGGAACGGGATCGTCTTTGCGGACTTCATCGGGGCGAGCAGACCACGTCGGGGAGGGGTTGGTAAAGGACCGAAGGAAGGGGGAGACGAGACGGCCCCGCCTCGGGAGGGAGGCGGGGCCGGGGTGCAGCGACGGACGCGCGGCGACTACAGGGGGGTGTTGACCGTGACCGATTCGGTACGCTCCACCTTCGTGCCGGCGGCGTTGGTGACGGTCAGCCGGAACTCCGTGTCCACGTCCACGATCACGCTGACGATTCCCAGGGCGGGTGTGCCGTCGGGCAGGATGGCCTCCCAGCCTTCGCCTTCGTTCTTCTCGAGCGTCGCGGCGCCATCCGAAGTCTCCCAGGCGATATCGACCTCGTCGCCGGCATCGACGGCGAGCGGGGTCACGATGAACGAGACGATCGCCGGAGCTGGCAGGCTCGTGATGGTGAGGGAGCGCGAGTCGGTGCCGACCGGGTTGGTCCCGGTCATCGTGAAGACGGTGGTGCCGGTGACGTCGACCACGATCGAGCCCTCGGAGAGAGCGGCGTCGTCCAGCTCGATCTCACCGCCGGGCTCGGCGGTGAGGGCCAGCGAGGTCACCTCGGAGACGTCCCAGAACAGCGTCACCTGGATCGGGTCGGCTTCCGTCGCATCGGTCACGAAGGGCGTGTCGGCGTCGAAGGTCTCCACCAACGGGAGCTTCATGACCTCCACCGTCGCCGTGGCGATCGTCTCCTTCGAGCCCCTCATGGCGACGAGGCGGAAGGTCCCGTCGGCGCTGGCCGGCACCTCGATCGTCCCCTCGTCGAGGTTGGCGACGATCTCCTGCTCGAAGTCGCCCCCGTTGGAGACGATGAGCTTGTGCGCGCCCCGGGTCTTCCAACCGAGCTCCACCAGCTGATCGACGGCGACCGGCGCCTCCGACGTCGGGCCGAACGACTCGATGGCGGCGACCACGCCGACCGGGAGCTCGACGACGGACCGGCCGCCCGCGCCCTCGGCGATCAGGCGGTAGCTCGTCGTGACCGTGGGCGAGATCGTCACGGTCCCCTGGTTCTTCTCGGTCTCCTCGACGATCGGAGTCGGGTTCTCGCCGGCGAAGAGCTGGACCTTGAATGCGTCCCTGGCGCTCCAGGTGAGGACCGCCGATCCGCCGAAGGGCACGTCTGCGGGGTTCGACGCCAGGGAGACCCTGGGCTTGCCCGGCTTCGCGAGCTCGACGGAGACCGCCGCCTTGGTGGAGCCGCCGGGGCCGGTGGCGGTGAGCACGTAGACGGTGGTCTCGGTGGGGTACACCTCGACCACGCCGCTCTCGGCCTTCGCGTTGCCCAGGTCCACCTGGTCGCCGTCGAGCGCGTCGATGCGAACCGCGGTCGCGTCGCGGGTTCCCCACGCCAGCCTGGAGTACATCTCCAACTCGATGGAGTCTGGATCCGCCTTGAAATATTCGATCGTCGGGGCGGCGGGGAGGCTCTCTTCCTCCTTGGAGTCCGAGCAGCCAGCCAGGAGGGCGGGAAGCGCGACGGCGAGAGGAAGCCAGGACTTGAAACGAATCACGAGGTGCTCCTTGGAGGTTCTTGGCGAAGGCGGCGATGGCGAGCCCCCGCACCGGGCGCCGATGGGACCATGAGCGACGCCCATGGTCAATTCGCTTTTGCACCTTGGGCGTCGGCATGCCACGCGGCGGTGTGCCGCAGCCCCTCCTGGATGGAGACCACGGGTGCGAAGCCGAGGTCCCGGCGGGCGGCGTCGATGTCGAACCACTGGGCGTGGGTGAGCTGCGACGCGCCGAAGCGGGTCATGAGGGGCTCGGCGTCGCTTCTCGCGAGTCGGTGCGCCGCCTCGAGCGCGAACCCGGCGGCGCGGGCCACCCAGGCGGGGACGCTCCCGGGAGGCGGGGCGTGCCCGGTGGCGGCGAGGAGCCGATCGACCATGGACCACAGCCCCTGGGGATCGCCGTCGCTGACGAAGTAGACGTCCCGGGCCGGCTCGCCTCCGAGGAGCGCGTCCGCGGCGAGGAGGTGGGCGTGGACGCAGGTGTCGACATAGGTGGTGTCCACCTTGGGATCCCGCGAGCCGATCCGCCGCAGCCGCCCCTTGCGCGCACGGTCCACGAGGCGGGGGAGGAGGTGCCGATCGCCGGGTCCCCAGATGAAGTGCGGGCGGATCGCGAGGGTGCGCAGGTCCGGGCCGTTCGCCGCGCGGACGCGCTTCTCGGCCTCCGCCTTGGTGCGCGGGTAGTCGGCGAGGAAGCGGGTCGCGTACGGGAGCGATTCGTCGCCGCCCTCGATGTCCCGGCCCTCGTGGACCACGCTCGGCGTGCTCGTATGGACCAGGGCGCGGACGCCGGCGGCGCGGCAGGCGGCGATCACGTTCTCGGTTCCGCCGACGTTGGTGGACTCGTACTCCGACCGCGGCCCCCAGCCTCCCGCCTTCGCGGCGACGTGGAAGACGACGTCGGCCCCGACGCACGCCGCCGTGACCACCTCCCGATCCCGGACGTCGCCGCGGGCCACCGTCGCGCCGAGGGAACGCAGGCCGGGATGGTCGCCCCGGACCAGGCCGACGACGTCATCGCCCCTGGCGACGAGGGCGCGGACCAGCGCCTCGCCCAGGAAACCGCCCGCGCCCGTGACGACCGCTCTCAATGGGCGACTCCCAACTTTCGCTCGGCCCACCGGGCCAGGCGCTCCCGCTCGATCTTCGCGTTGTGCCGCGAGTCGACGGGGAACCGCCCGCGGTGGACGAGGATCGTCTCGATCGGGAAGGGCGAAGGCATCGCGAGCAGCTCGCGCGCGAGGGCCTTCGCGTCGACCTTCCCCTCGGGCTCCACCACGAGGACGGCCCGCGCCGGGCTCGATCCGTGGGGCACGCCGACGAGGGCGCTGCGCCGCACCGACGGATGCCGGTTGTAGATCTGCTCCACCTTCTCGGTGAAGAGCGTGCCGCCGGCCGCCCTCACGCGCTGGCTCTTGCGCCCGCACATCCAGAGGCGGCCCCGGTCGTCGAAGTAGCCGAGGTCCCCCATGCGGTGCACCACGCGATCCCCTTCGCGGATCTTGGCCAGGCGGGTCTGCTCGGGCCTGGCGTAGTAGGCCGGCGTCACCACAGGCCCGGCCACGGCGATCTCTCCCACCTCGCCCGGCGGCGCCACGAGCTCGTCGGACCACTCGGCGATCGCCTCGTCGACGATGCGCAGGATCCTCACTTCCATACCGGGCGCGGCCCTGCCCACGCAGGTGCCCGCTCCTCGCGCCGTGTCCTCCGCCGCTTCGAGCGCCTCGCGGCTCCCGACGCTCGCCACCGGCAGCGACTCGGTGGCGCCGTAGGGGGTGTGGATCTCCACGCCCTCCTCGAGCGTCGTCTGCATGCGGGAGAGGATGTCGGGGCGCACCGGGGCGCCGGCCGAGAGGACCCGCCGCAGGCCGGGGAAGCGCAACCCTTCCCGCTCGGCGTGTCGCGACAGCTTGTCCAGCAGCGCCGGCGACGCGAAGAGGCTGGTTGCGCCGTGCTCGGCGATCGCCCGGACGATCTCCGTCGGGTCCGCGCTCGCCGGGCGGCGCGCGTCCATGCGCGGGACCACCGCCGTCGCGCCCAGCGCGGGATCGAAGAGGGCGAACGGCGGAAACGTGGCCACGTCGACCTCGCCGGGCTGGAACCCGTAGAGATCGCGGATCGAGCGCACCTGGGCGTCGAAGATCGCGTGGGTGTAGACCGCGCCCTTGGGGATCCCGGTGCTGCCGGAGGTGAAGAGGATCGCGGCGGGATCGTCGGGGTCGGGCGCGGCGACGGGGTAGGGGCCGCCGCGGGCCCCGGCCTCCCGCAGGGACGCGAGGTCGTGGCCACCCCAGCCGAGCCTGCGACCTACGGTCACGAGGGCTCTCACGTGCTGGAAGGGGCCGGGGAAGAGCAGCCTCGCGACGTGCGCCGCGGGGATCCCCACGAACGCCTCCGGCTCCACCTCGTCCAGGCAGCGCAGGAGCGCGCGCTTGCCGATCCCGGGATCGATCAGCACGGGGACGGCGCCCGCCTTGAAGAGGGCGAACATCAGCGAGAAGAACTCGAGGGACGGCTTCACCATCACCACGGTGCGCACGCCCCTGCCGACGCCGATCGCCTCGAGGCCCCACGCGAGGCGATCGCTCTCCTGCTCCAGGCCCGCGAAGGTGAGGCGCCTCCATCCGGCGCCGTCCGGCACGATCACCGCGTCGCGATCCGGCTGGAGCCGGGCCATCGCCGACATCCGCGAGGCGACGTTGCCCGCCTCGTCCCGGGGGTGGGCGAGCGCCCCGGTCACGGCGCCGCCTTCGTGCGCGCGAGGAAGTCCCCGAGGAGCGGGAGGATCGCCTCGTGGGCATCCTCCAGGACGTAGTGGCCGGCGTCGGCGAAGCGGTGCACCTCGGCGTGGGGGACGCGGCGGCGCCACTCGGTGAGGAAGGCGTCGTCGAAGACGAAGTCGTGGGCGCCCCAGCCGATGAACACCGGGCGCGAGGTGATGCGCTCGAGGTTCTTCGACACCTCGTCCACGATCGGGAAGCTGCGATCGCCGGGCCGCAGCGGGATGTCGTCGACGAAGCGCTGGACGGCGATGCGGTTCGCCCACGAGTCGTAGGGCGCGAGGTACGCGCGGCGGGCGAGCGGCTCCAGCGGTCGCATCGGGCAGCCGGCGAGGGCGCCGCGGACGAAGGCGTTGAAGCCGCGCACCGGCACCTCGAAGCGGGGGAGCCGCCGCACCACGGCGATCTGCCAGGGCAGCGGGCGCCCCGGCGGGAGGCCGAAACCGGCGGTGTTGAAGAGCGCCAGGCGCGACACGCGCTCCAGGCGGCGCAGGGCCCAGGCGAGGCCGATCATGCCGCCCCAGTCGTGGGCCACCAGGGTGACGTTCCGGTCGAGCCCCAGGTGATCGAGCAGCGCGTCCAGATCGCGGACCCGCCGATCGAGGACGTACTCGTAGCGATCGTCGCCGGGCTTGTCCGAGAGCCCGCAGCCCACGTGATCGGGGACGATCACGCGGTACCGGTCCGAGAGCCCGTGCACCAGGTGGCGGTAGTGGAACGACCACGTGGGGTTGCCGTGGAGCATCACCAGGGGCTCGCCCCGGCCTTCGTCCAGGTAGTGCAGGCGGATCCCGTCGCCCAGGTCCAGCCGCCGGCCCTCCCACGGGTAGAGCGAGCGGAAGGGGGCGGGGTCGAAGGTGTAGTCCAGGTTCACCACTGCACTCCGAGCATCAGGCAGTTCAGGCCGCTGCCGATCCCCAGCAGGCCGACCCGATCGCCGGGCGAGAGGAAGCCCTGCTCCGCGGCCATGGCGGCGGCGATCGGCAGCGCCGTGGAGCCGGTGTTGCCCAGCTCGGGGAACGTGGAGAAGTCGCGATCGTCCGGCAGCTCGAGGGTCTGGAGGAGGGTTCTCCGGTTGCCGGAGCCCACCTGGTGGCAGACCACCCGATCGACGTCGGACGGGCGCCACTTCATCTCGTCGAGGAAGCGCCGCCAAGTGCGCCCCGCCAGGTCCACGCCGTGGATCAGGACCGCGGAGGCGTCGGTGTCCGCGACCTGGGGGCCGTCGCCGAGGAGCCCGTGGGCCGGGCCCCAGCGACAGAGGCGGTGGTGGGCGGGCGCCGACAGCGACGCGGCGCCGAGGAGCGCGTGGCCGGTGTCGCTGATCGAGGCGTCGGTGAGGACGATCGCCGCGGCGCCGGAGCCGCCGGTGAGCGTGGCGATGCAGAGGCGAAGCCGCTCGAGGGTGGGATCATCGAGCATCCGCGCGATCGACTGCTCCACGATCTCGCGGGCGCTCTCCGCCCCCACCACGAGGCCGGCGCGGATCTGTCCCAGCTCGATCCGGTTGGCGATGTCGATGACGCCGTCCAGCATGCCGAGGCAGGCGTTGGAGACGTCGAGGATCACCGCCTCCGGCGGGGCGCCCAGCTCCTCGGCGACGGCGCACGCGGTGGCGGGCTCCAGGTTGTCGCGGCAGACGCCGCCGTAGATCACCGCGCCCAGATCGGCCGGGCGGAGGCCGGCGCGTTCGAGGGCCTTGCGGCCGGCGAGGGCCGCCTTCGCCGCCATCGACGGTCCCGGCTCCCACCAGCGCCTCTCGCGGATGCCGGTGAGGGCCTCGAGCTGGCCGACGGAGAGGCGCAGGGAGTCGTAGAGCGGCGCCAGGCGGCGCTCGAGATCGTCGGAGCGGACCCGCTGCTCGGGCAGCTCGTAGGCGATGGATTCCAGGTGGACGCGGGACCAGCGCATGGCGGCTCTTTCAGGTGCCTTCCGGGACGAGGGCGATCGAGAAGTCCTTCATCTCGTAGATGGGCTTGCCGTCTGCCGACAGGTGCCCGCTTGCCACCACCATCGGCGTGGGCGAGTCGTGGACCTCGGTGATGGAGGCGAACACCTCCATCACGTCGGCGGTGGGGAGCACCTGCCCGCGGTAGGTCCAGACGTGGCTGCGCGGCGCCGGCATGCAGACGAAGCGGTGGGTCGGGACGAGGCCGGGCCATCGCTCGCGGGCCCAGTGCTGGAGGAGCTGGAGCAGCGCCTCGAGGCCGAGGGATCCCGGCATCACAGGATCGCCGCGGAAGTGCGCCGCGAAGAACCAGTCGCCCGGCTGCACCTGCTTGCTGCCGGAGATGGAGCCGAGGCCGTGGGGGCCTCCGGAGAGGTGGAGCGAGTCCACCCGGTCGAGGAGGCGGAACGCGCCCGCGGGGAGGGCCAGGCCGGCGTGCTTCTCCGCGGGATCGCCGGGGAAGAGCGGTGGCGTCGCGAGGATGGGGAAGCCCTTGCCGGGAGGCGGCGGCGCCCACGTGTCCGGGAGGCGAATCCCGGCCTGCTGTGCCAGCGCGGCCTCCGGGAAGAAGCCGAAGCGGGTGAGGCCGGAGAGGATCGGGCCGGCGTCGTTCCGGGTGGTGAAGCGGAACTCCTGCAGGATCATCGACGCCGCCTGGGAGACCGACTCCAGGCGCACCTCGGTGACGAGCGTTCCCGCGTCCCTGGTGACCTGGGCGTGTTGGATCGCCTCGCCCTCGAGGTTGCGGAAGAAGAGCGGTTCGTCGCTGCGGAGGGCGGATCCCAGCCACGCCGCGAGCCAGCCGCACGGCTGCAGCGCCGCCTCGAGCAGCACCGCGTAGGGCATGGCGTGGAGGCGGCTGGCGTCGAAGTACCAGGCGTCGGGCGGGACGTCGTACTCGGCCCGGGCCTTCGCGCCCGCCTCGAGCTTCCACGGCATCCCCGACTCGGGGACGATCCGATCGAGGAAGCTGAACGGGTCGGCGGGGAGGCGCGCGAGCCTGCCGCGATCGAAGCGCCGGTACCGCACGCCGAAGGCCTGCGACGGGCGGCCGGTGGCGAAGGCCTCCACGTGGCGCCTCTCGTACCGAGGCCTGCCGCCCGGCATGCGGGTGACGGGGAGGAGATCGGGATCGGCGTAGAGCGCCTCCACCGGGTCGGCCGCGGGGGCCTCGTCGTCGTTGGACGCGGCGGGCGCGGCGCGCCCGGCCCACAGCCTCTCGATGGTGGCGCGGTCGAGGCCTGCGATGCGGACGGACATGCCCTCCATCTCCACCGCGTGGAGGTCGTCCACGAACATCGAGGCGTCGGCGAGGACGTAGGGCTCGGGATCGTAGCCGATCTCCTTGATGTCGATCCGGTAGCGCGCCTTGCGGGTGGTGGGCGTCACCTGCCCGCGGCAGCGCAGCTTGCTCGGCTGGCCCACCACCGGCGCGTAGTGGAGATCGGCCGGCGCGTCGGCCTCGTCGCAGATCCACCCCATGCGCAGGAGTAGCACTCTCAGCGTATGCAGGCAGCACTCGTACATGAGCGTGCCTGGCATCACCGGATCGTCGGCGAAGTGGCAGGTGAGGAACCACGCGTCGGGCGCGACGTCCGCCTCGCCGGTGATGGTGCCGAGGCCGTAGCGGCCGCCCTCGGGATCCAGCTCGACGATCCGGTCGACGAGCTTCATCCTGCCGCCGGGCAGCCTAAGCGCCGGCGGCAGGATGATGCCTTCGAAGAGCGGGCCGAAGCACGTCTCGGCGTCTCCGCGGCGCAGGGCCTCGATCGCGTCGTCGTGGAAGGTCTCGCGGCGGGTCGGGACGAGGGGCTCGAAGGCTGCGGTGGGGCTGCCGTCGGCGAGGAGCCTGCGCGGGGGCCTGGTGTCGGGGAGCTCGCCCACGATCCCGCGGCCGCTGGCGAGCTGCCGCGGGCTGAAGAAGCCGGCGCAGCCGCCGCGCATGGTGATCAGCTTCTCGCCGTCGATGGTCCCGTCGAACTCGAAGAAGAGAAGGTGGGTCTCGCCCTGGCGGATGAAGCGATCGACCCGGATGTCGTAGCGGATGGTCTCGCCTTCGCGCGGCAGATCGCGGTGGAAGATCACCTGGGCGTCGAGCAGGCGGTAGACGCGCTCGCCGCGGGTGAGGAGATCGATGCCGGCGTAGGCGCAGAGGAAGAGATCGGCCTGGCCGGCCTCGACGCTGATGCACACCGGCGCGCGCCCGCCGTCCAGGTACCAGGCGCCGGGGCGCACGTCGTGCTCGGTGACGCAGCGGCTGCGCGCGAGGGCGCCGAGGGTGCCCTCCACCGAGACGATGCGATCGCAGAGCATCAGCGGCTCGTCGGGGAGGCGGACGCGGGACGGGAAGGAGTCGACCTCGGCGAAGGCGGGGCCGAGCACCTTCGCGAGGGAGCCCACGGCGAACTCCATGCATAGATCGCGGTCGAAGGCCAGGGGCGCGGCGGGAGCCACGGGCGCAAGGGGCGCGACGGGCGCGGCGGGAGCCACGGGCGCGAGGGGCGCGACGGGCGCGACGGGCGGGGCGGGGGCCACGGGAGCTGCAGGCGAGACGGGCGCAGCGGGGACGAGCCGTCGCAGCATCGCGTCCTGCGAGAGCGCCATCTGCTGCAGCGCCATCGCGCCGTGCGACGCCGCGACGAACGCGGCGTGGGTGCGGGTGTTCGCCAGCGCTCCCGAGAGGACGCCGTTGGCGAGGGCGCCCAGCTCGTGGACGAGCACCTGGGCAGGCATGGCGCTCCCGGGTGCGTGCGGCGCTCGGAGGGCGGGTGCGGTGCGTTCGAGTTCTTCGGGCATGGACATCGGGGAAGGAGGTGTACCGCCGATCCGCGGGAGCGAAGGGACCGACGTTCGGATCGGCACGGCGACGGTCGGACCGCGGGGCGCGTCGCCGAAGAGCTCGATGCCGCCGTCCTCGCCGTAGAGCGGCTCGAGATCCACGGGGACGCCGGCCTCGGCGAGCTTCGCGAGGGCCTGCAAGATCGAGCGGGCTGGATCGAGATCGCGGTGGCAGACGGAGACGGCGAGGTGCTCCCTGCCCGCCAGGATGCGTCCGATCATGCGGGTGCAGGAGGCCTGCGGACCCAGCTCCACGAAGACGCGGGCGCCGTCCCGCCACGCCGCCTCCACGACCTTCGGGAAGTCGAAGCCCCGGGTGGCGTTGGCGAGGATCGACTCCGCCGCCGACTCGGGCGTCGGGGTGAAGCGCTCGCCCCAGCCGCAGCTGTAGAAGCGGAAGGCAGGAGGCGGATCGGTGGGCTGCACGTGCAGGCGCAGGTAGTCGTCGGCCACCGCGTCGACGAGATCGCAGTGGACGGTGGGCACGCCCTCGAGGGAGAGCGCCTCGCAGCCGAGGCGGCGCACCGTCTCGTCCACGTCGGCCCTCCTGCCGCCGATCACGCACTCGCCGGGCGCGTTGACGATGAGGAGCGCAGCGGTCCCCTGCAGGGCGCCGCGGACGTCGTCGGCGGCGCGGTTCGTCACCGCTACCTTCCAGTCCGCAGCCTCCACGCCCCACGCTTCGCGGGCCACCTCGCACGCGCCGGAGAGCCGGTCGCGGAAGAGGGGCGAGGCGAGGGTGCGGGCGAACATCCCGTCGCGGTCGTGCCAGGAGCCGGAGGCGAAGTTCGCCGCGGTCTCGCCGAGGCTGTAGCCGAGGAAGGCGCGGGGCTCGACGCCCAGCCAGCGCACGACGTCGCTCATGGCCACGCCGTAGGCGACCTGCCCGAGGATCATCCGCGCGGGCTCCCGCGCCAGCGCCTGGGCGGCGGCGCGCTCCGCGCCCTTCGCCCACGACGTGCGCCACGGCGCGAACCAGGCCTGCATCGTCTGATCGAGCAGGTGATCGGTCTTGGCGTCGAGGGCGCGGATGACCTCGGGGAAGAGCGCGCCCAACGACCGGCCCATGCCCACGTAGTGGTTCCCGGAGCCGGGGAAAACGAAGGCCACGTCGCCGTCGACGCGATCGAGGCCGGGGCGATCGAGCTGCCGCAGAATCTCGTCGGGGCCGGAGCCTGCCACGGCCCGCACCCGCTCGCCTTCGTCGGCGGCATGGTCTCTGTGCCACGCCGCCGCGAGCAGCTCGATCGGCGCTTCGCGGCGCAGGTGATCGCGCAGCTGGGCGATCCGTCGCTCGAGGCCGCCCGCGTCGGCCGCGCGGCAGACGAAGAGGCCGACGCCGCGATCGCCCAGGGGCCTGGCCCGCTCGCGCCGGTGGGCATCCGCCGGACGATCGACCCCCCGGAGGACCGCGTGGAGACAGGTGCCGTCGCCGCCGAAGGAGGAGACACCTGCGGTGCGCGGTCCGTCCACCTTGTTGCGCAGCCAGGCCTGGGCCTCGCGGGGCACGTGGAACGAGGAGCCCTCCCACGCTGGATCGGCAGGCTCCCGGAAGCCCGGGAGCGGCGGGAGGATCTCGTGGAAGAGGGCGAGGGCGACCTTGACGATCGAGGCGAGGCCAGACGCGGCGCCCACATGGCCGATCACCGCCTTCGCCGAGCCGAGGGCGATCGTGGGCGCGTCGCCGTTCGCCTTCGAGAAGAACGTGCGGAGCGCGCGGCCCTCGGCGGCGTCCTGTGCAGGCTCGCCGCTGCCGTTCGCCTCCACGAGGGACGCGTCCTCGGGCGGGAGGCCCGCGTCGGCCCACGCCCTCTCGAGGGCCGAGCGGACGATCGACTCGGAAGCAGGATCCCCGGGCGTGCCGCCGCCGGCGGCGCCGACGCCGCCGAGCACGGCGTAGATCCGGCGCCCGCTGCGTTCGGCGTCCTCCAGCCGCTGAAGGACCACGGCGGCGGCGCCCTCGCCAGGCGCCACCCCGGCGGCGTCGCGATCGAAGGGCGCGGCGGGCGAGCCTGGCGATCCGCCGGGGTGGGCGAGATCGGCGGCGCCCACCACCATCGCGTCCACGTCGCCGGCCTGCAGCAGGCGCGTCGCCACCTCGAGGGCGCGGAGGCCCGAGGCGCCGTCCGCCGCCACCGAGAAGCTCGGGCCGCCGAGCTGCAGCTCGCGGGCGATGCGGCCGGCGACCACGCCGCCGAGGGCGCCCAGCGTGCGGGCGGCGTCGAGGGCGGGGCCGAGGGAGGGGAGGCGCGCCTCCACCTCGGCGTCGAGCGCGGCCTCGTCCACCTGGCGGCCGGCGGCGCGGGCCTCCTCGCGAAGACGTGAGCGCAGGATCCACCGGAGGTGAAAGTGCGTGGTGGCCGGATCGAGGCCCAGGCCCACGAGCACCCCGGCGCGCAGCTTGTCGCTGCCCGCCAGGCCGCCGGCGTCGTCCATCGCGGACACCGCCGCCTCGAGGGCGAGGAGCTGCTGGGGCTGGAGCGAGGGGAGCTCCTTGGGCGGGATCCGGTAGCGGCCCACCGGGACGTCGAGGCGATCGATCCAGGCGCCATGAGGCGCGTCGGGATCGTCAGGGTGGGCCCTCAGCGCGGGCTCGCCGCGGAAGGTCGCCTCCCGGAACGCCGCCAGATCGCCGAGCCCGCCGAAGCGTGCGGCGAGGCCGACGATGGCGATCGCCGGCTTCGCGGCTTCGGCGGCGAGCGGGGCGCTCGTGTTCGCCGTGGCGCTCCACTCCTCCACCAGGAGGTGGGCGTTGATGCCGCCGAAGCCGAAGGCGGAGACCGCCGCGCGCCTGGGCGTTCCGTCTTCGCGCGCCGGCCACGGCTCGGGCGACTCGAGGATCCGCAAGGGCCCCGCGAGGCCCGGCGACGCCGTGGCGGCGGCGAACCCCGCCGTCGGCGGGAGCGTCTCCTCGCGGAGGGAGAGGAGCACCTTGGCGAGCCCGGTGGCCGCCGCCGCCGTGAGGAGGTGCCCCACGTTGGACTTCACCGATCCCACCACGCAGCCCGGATCGCCCGGCTCCGAGCGGAGCGCCCGCAGGCTGGACAGCTCCACCTCGTCGCCGCGGGGGGTTCCGGTGCCGTGGCACTCGATCAGATCGACGTCGGCTGGGCGCCAGCCCGCCTGGGCGTACGCCGCCCGCATCGCCCGGAGCTGCCCCTCGCTCTCCGGCGAGAGGAGGCTGCCCCCCACGTCGTTGGACAGGCCGATCCCGCGGATCACGCCGAGGATCGGCGCGCCGTCCCGCACCGCGTCCTCGAGGCGCCGCAGCAGGAAGATGCACGCGCCCTCGCCGACCACGAGACCGTCGGCCCGGCCGTCGAAGGGGAGGCAGCGCCCGCTCGGCGAGAGCGCCTGGAGCTGGCTGAAGCCGACTTGCGTATAGAGCGCCTGGGGTCGGGAGACGCCGCCGGCGAGCACGGCGTCGCTGCGCCCCGCCTCCAGCTCGAGGCAGGCGAGGTGGATCGCGTAGAGCGACGACGCGCACGCCGCGTCCAGGGTGTAGCTGCCGCCGCCGAGGCCCAGGCTGGTGGCGAGGAGCGACGCGGGGAGCGCGGCGGGAGCGCGATCGAGCGGATGCGCGCCGCCGTCCGCGAAGACGCCACCCGCCTCGGCGCGGGTGTGCCGCGAGAGCGCCTCGGTGGGAAGGAGGATGTTCGCCAGGACCACCGACGTGCGCGCGCGATCGATCGACACGCCGCCGCTGCGGAAGGCGTCCACCCCTACGGAGACCGCGAGGCGGTGGAGGGGATCCAGCTCGTCGAAGAGCCCGGCGTCGAGGCCGAGGCCGCTCGCGTCGAAGTCGAAGGGATCGAGGAAGCAGCCGCGGGTGGAGATCAGCCGATCGGGTGCGCCGGAGGGATCCAGGAGCTCGCCGGGCTCCACGGGCCAGCGCCCCGGCGGCACCTCCCGGATCGCGCTCCCCCGCGACGCCACGAGCCGCCACAGGGCGTCGAGGTCTTCCGCCGCCGGGAACCTGCCCGCGGCGCCGACGATGGCGATGGCCCGCGGGCCGACCGCATCAACCACCGGCCGCTCCTCTCGGCTTGCGCTTTCCGCGCGCCGGCCGCGCCTTCTGGGCGGCGGGGGCGTAGGCCGCCTCGAGGGAGGCGGACACCGTGCAGACGTAGCCCTCCAGCCTCGCCACGAGGGCGCCGTCCTCGGCGAAGAGCTCGCAGTCCGCGACGAGGCGGGACTCGTCCGCCTCCGTCACGGTGAGACGCGCTCTCACGCGAGGCGGGAGCGCGTCGACGTGCTGGGCGAAGCGCTCGTAGCGGCTCGGGAGCGAAGGCGCGCCGAAGCGGCGCCGGCAGGTGAGCACGGCGAGCTGGAAGATCCCATCCAGCGCCAGGGGATCGATCGCGAAGGGCTCTGCCTGTCCGCCTTCGATCCAAAGATCCTTGGTGGGAGCCGACAGCAGCGTGGCGACGATCCCGTCGTCCTCCAGGACTTCGACAGAGTCGATCGCGTGGAAGCGGGGGCCGTGGAAGAGCTTCCGCTCCCGGTAGAGGGAGGCGCCGTCTTCCGACTTCGCGCAGACGGCGGGCGGCGTGGCGAGAGGCGCTGGCTCGCGCGACCCGACGATCACCGCCGCCCGGGCGTGCACGCGATCGGCCTCGCCGCGCAGCTCGAGCTCCAGGCGCAGGCCGTCGCCGTGCGGCGCCTCGCCAGCGCACCACACGCCCAAGGCGACGGGATCGTCCTCGAGGACCACGCCCTTGAACAGGCGGAACTCCTCGACGGCGAGTGGAGCCGCGCCCGTCGCGTCCTTGGCGGCCGCGGCAAAGAGCTCGGTCATCATCGCGACCGGGAGCACGGCCTGGCCCGCGAGGCGGTGATCGTCCAGGTAGCGATCGATCGCCGGATCGATCTTGCGGCAGGACAGCAGCGTCCCCAGCGCTTCGGGAGGGGCCTCGCCGTCGGGGAAGCCCGCGCCGATCACGCGCTCCACGGCGCCTTGCCGCTGGCCTACGACGGCGGAGGCGAAGAGCGATGCGCCGGCGGCCAGCGGGATGAGGCCGATGCCCTCCTTCTCGAACTCGCGGCGCAGGGCGGGCGTCACCATCCCGCCCTCCCAGGGGCCCCAGTCGAAGGCGATGGCGTTGCACGACGGCCGCCGCTGTGCCTCCCTGAGCGCGATCCCGGTGAGGGCCTCGTTGGCGGCGGCGTAGTCGCACTGGCCCCGGCGGCCGAAGCGGCCGGTCACCGACGTGAAGAGCGCGAGGAACGCCAGATCGTCTTCGCCGACGACGTCGAGCAGGATCTCGAGGGCGTCGACCTTCGTGCTCCACACTTCGAGGAAATCCTCGAGGCTCTTCTCCTCGATGCGCTTGTCGCGGAGCACGCCTGCTCCGTGCACCACGCCTCGCACCGGGCCGAAGGCGGCGCGCGCCTCGTCCACCGCGGCGCGCACCTCGTCTCGACTCCGCGCGTCCACAGAGCGGTAGAGCACCCGGGCGCCGGCGCCTTCGAGGGCGGCGAGGGTCTCGCGCACCTCGCGCTCGGCGAGGATCTTCCGGCACGCGTCGCCGAGCTTCCGCGGGGTGGGGCGCTCGCCGGGGAAGCCGTGCTCGAGGAGCGCCTTCTTGATCGCCGCCTCGTCCGCGGCGCCTTCGAGCCACGCCGGCTCGTCGCCGGGAAGCGGCGATCGACCCAGGAGGAGCAGGGCGGGGCGGCGGGCCTTCGCGAGCTCGATGGTGCAAGCTGCGGTGACGCCCCGTGCGCCCCCTGTGACGACGACGAGCGCGCCTTGGTCCAGGCGGATCTCGTCCGCCGACGGGAGCGCGGAGCGGTCGGCGAAGGAGAGGCCGAGCCGGCCGGCGGGGCCGAGCCCCACCTCGCGCGGACCGTCATCGCAGAGCTCGGCGGCGACGGCCTCCGCCGCCTCCTCGATCGGCCACGAGGCCGACACGTCGAGCGCGCGGCACCGCACCTCTGGCCACTCCTGCGCCGCGGTCTTCGCGAGGCCGGCGAGGCCCGCCTGGAGCGGTCCGCCGGCGAGAGCGTCGGCCCTGCCGAATGCGCCGTCGCGCCGCGAGACTGTGGCGAGCAGGGCCGCTCCCCTCTCGCCCGCCGCGCGCAGCGCGGGCGCTGCGGCCTGCACGTGGAGGAAGGCGTCATGGATCCGGTCGGGACGATCGTCGCCCACCACCACCAGCGCTGCGGCGGCTTCGAGGTCGGCCGGGCCGGAGAGGAGGGCCGCGTCGGCGCCCCGCCGGCGCAAGGAGCCCACCAGCGCGGCTCCGAGGCCCGCATCGTCCTCGGCGACGAGGACGCGACCCTGCACCGGGAACGACTTCGCGCTCCCCGGCGCCAGCCGGACGGCGACGACGTCCCGATACGCTAGTTGCGCGGCCCCTTGTGCCTCGCTCTCTGCCTCGGCCGTAGCGCCGGACGCCTTGGCGCCGGACTGGCCGGGGGAGACGAACTCGAGGACCTGCCGCAGCGTGCGCAGGCCGCCAAGGTGCTCGGGATCCACCGCGGGCGCGTCGGGCACCCGCTTGGAGAGCATGGACAGGATCTCCACCCGCTTGATCGAGTCGATGCCGAGGTCGGACTCCATGTCCATGTCGAGCTCGAGCATCTCGGTGGGGTAGCCGGTGGCGTCCGCCACGACGGCGAGCAGCACGGCCGTCACGTCGATCGCAGGCTGGCTCCGCGACTTGAGGACGGTGACGTTCGCCGCCTTCTGCTGCGCAGGTGCCGGGGTGCCGTTCGCGCGGTGCGGCTCCTGTAGCGGGGCGGCGGGCGTGGGAGGCGTCGGAGCGGCGACCGGGGCGTGGGCCTGCGCCTCGGCGGGCGCGCTCGGCATCGGAGCGGCGATCGGTGCGTGGGCCTGAGGCGGGGCGGCGAAGTACGGCTGCGCCGGTGCGGCGGCCGGCTGGTACGCGGGGGCAGGCGGGGCGTACGGCTGCGCCGGGGCAGGCACACCATGCGTGTATGGGTTCTGCACGGGAGCGAACCCGAGCGCCGGCGCGGCGGGGGCAGGCTGCATCGGCGGCGCATAGGGAGGCGGCGCCCACGCGGCGGGCGCGGCCATCTCCATCGGCGCCCCGGAGATCGCCTGTTCCACGAGGCGCTGCTGCCCCTGGAGCAGCGCGTGGAAGCTCGCCTGCGCCGCGGCCTGCCCCTCGAGGAAGCGCTGGTGCAGCAGGGCGGTCTGCTCCTGGAGGTGCTGGAGCGCGCGCAGGCTCTCGCCGTTGGCGCGCAGCGCCTCGAAGAGGAAGGGCGAAGGGGGAAGCGTACCGTGGCTCATCGAATGCTCCGGGAGCGGGAACTCTGCTGGCGGACGGGGATAGGTCGCCGAAACGACGGCGGGCCCCGATGCCTGGAATGCGAAGGGCGGAGGAGGGAGCGGGCCGGCGACGGGCGCCGGTGCCCCGGAAACGAAGGGAGGAGGGAGGAGCCCCACGGGCGCCGAAGCGGCGGCGGTTCCCGGCGCCGGGGTGGCAGGAGAGAGGCCCGCCCTATCCGAGACCCCATTGGCGAAGCGGGACGGAGGGAGCTCCGGCTGCGGCGCCCGGTAGTTGGCGCCGGAGAGCGGGATCGACATCCGCGGCGCGCTGCGCTTCCTCGCGCCCCTTGGCGGTGCCGCGACGGCCTGCCACTCCTCGAGGCGGACCGTCCTCCCCTCGGCGGTGAGGGCGGCCAGGAGCGCGGCGAGGTCGAAGATCCCGCCCTTCCTCCCGCCGCTCGCGTCGAGGGCGAACGCGCGGTGGGCGGCGTCGCCGAGGTTCGCGCGGACCAGGCCGGTGAGGATCGCCTTCGGTCCCACCTCGACAAAGGTGCGCACGCCGTCGGCCCACATCGCCTGCACCATCTCGGCGAAGCGCACCGGCCTGGCGAGCTGGCGGGCGAGGAGCTCGCGGGCCTCGTCGGCGTCGTCCGGGTAGACGGAGGCGGTGGAGTTGGCGAAGACCCGCGCCGACCCCGGGTAGAGCTCCACGGGCGCCAGCGCCTCGGCGAAGCCGTCCGCCGCGTCGCTCACCAGAGGGCTGTGGAACGCCGCGCCGACCTCGAGCCTGGTGCAGCGCAGGCCGCGGCTCTTGCATGCCTCGGCGGCCCGATCGATCGCCGCCCTCGCCCCCGAGATCACGCCCTGCGTCGGCGTGTTCCGGTTGGCGAGGACGAGGTCGAGCTCCTCCTCGGCGATCATCGCCTCCACGTCGGCGAGGGGCGCATGCACCGCGAGCATCGAGCCGCGATCGCCTCCGTCGCCGGCCATGAGCGCGCCGCGCGCCTTCGCCATCGCCGCCAGATCCGCGGACGAGACCCGGCCCGCCGCGTGGAGCGCGACCAGCTCGCCGAAGCTGTGGCCCGCCGTCGCGTCGGGGCGGACGCCGAAGCGGCGCAGGATCCCGAGGGCGCCGCGCTCCACCGCGCCGAGCGCGGGCTGCGCGTTCTCGGTGCGGGTGAGGAACGCCGCCCGCGCCTCGCGCACGGCGGCGTCGAAGGTCGGCGGCGGGTGGATCGCCTCCGCCACCTCGCCCGCGTCCTCGAGGGAGGCGAGCATCTCGGGGAAGACGACCGCGAGGTCGCGGAGCATGCCCACCGACTGCGCGCCCTGACCCGGGAAGAGGAAGGCGAGCTTCCCGTCCGGCTGCCCCTCGCCGAAGAAGATCCCGTCGGCGCCGCCGGGCCCCTTCTCGATCCGCGCCTTCGCGCGGGCGGCGAGCGCAGACGGGTCCGCGCCGCGCTCCACCGCCAGGGCGAGCCGGCACGGCGCCTGCGGCCGGAAGGTGGCGCGCGAACGGGCCGCGAACTCGGCGAGCTCCGCACACGCCTCGAGGCGATCCAGCTCGGCGGCGATGCCGGCCCGGTCGTCCGCGCAGAGCGTCACCAGCTCCACCGACCCGTCCCAGGCCGGCGCCTCGCGCCGCGGGCGGTACTCCTCCACGATCGCGTGGAAGTTGCTGCCGCCGAAGCCGAAGGCGCTCACCGCCGCCCGCCGCGGGTGATCGCCGGGAGAGAGCCACGGCCGCGCCTCGGTGGAGAGGTGGAACGCGCTCTCCTCGATGCCGAGGGCGGGGTTCGGCGTCTCCACCTTGATCGTGGGCGGGATCACCTTGTGCTCCAGCGCCAGGGCCGCCTTGATCAGCCCCGCCGCTCCCGCCGCCGCCTTGGTGTGGCCGATCTGCGACTTCACCGAGCCGAGGGCGGCCCAGCCGAGGTCGTCGCTCGCCTCGCGGTACACGGTGCAGAGCGCCTTCACCTCCGCGGCGTCCCCGGCCTTGGTGCCGGTGCCGTGGGCCTCCACGAGCTGCACGGTGCGGGGGCTCACGTCCGCGTGGCGGTACGCCGCCCGCAGCGCCCGCGCCTGCCCCTCGGGCACCGGGGCGTAGATGCTCTTGGCGCGGCCGTCGCTCGAGGTGCCCACGCCGCGGATCACGGCGTGGATGCGATCGCCCGCCGCCTCCGCGTCGGAGAGGCGCTTCAGCACCACCATCCCAATCCCCTCGCCGAGGATGGTGCCGTCCGCCTTGGCGTCGAAGGGCCGCGCATCCCCGGTGGGGGAGAGCGCCGGCGTCTTCGAGAAGCACATGTGCATGAAGATGTCGCTGATGGTGTCGACACCTCCAGTGAGGACGAGGTCCGACTTGCCGGTCCACAGCTCCATGCAGGCCGTGTGGATCGCCGACAGCGAGCTGCCGCAGGCCGCGTCCACCACGCTGTTGGTGCCGCCGAAGTCGAGGCGGTTGGCGATGCGCCCCGCCACCACGTTGCCCAGCAGCCCGGGGAACGAGCTCTCCTGCCAGCCCACGTAGGATCGCCCGATCCGCTCCACGACCTCCTCGGCCTGGTCCTCCGGCACGCCGGCGTCGCGCAGCGCGCTCCTCCACCTGGGGTGCCCGAGGCGGGCGCCGAGGGAGATCACGAGCTCCTGGGTGCCGGTGACGCCGAGCCACACCGAGGCGCGGCTGCGATCCCACTCCACGCCGTCGCCGTAGCCCGCGTCGTCCATCGCCTTCTTCGCCGCCACCAGGCCCAACAGCTGCGAGGTGTCGGTGGCCTCGAGGATGCTCGGCGGGATCCCGAACTCGGTGGGATCGAAGGAGACCGGATCGAGGAAGGCGCCGCGGGTCGTGTAGATCTTGTCGGGCGCCTTGGGGTCGGCGTCGTGGTAGTCGGCCAGCGAGAAGTGGCTCTCGGGGATCGGCCCCACCGCGTCGACGCCGGTGCGCACGAGGCGCCAGTAGGACTCGAGATCCGCGGCCTTCGGAAAGAGCGCCGCCATCCCCACGATGGCGATGGGCTCCGGCGCGTTCCCCACGGAGCGCCGCGCCGCCGGCTCGTGCTCCGGCGCAGGCTCGTCGGCGACGGGCGCGGACATCGCGTCCAGCTCGGCTTCGGTGCGCGGCGCGAACCGCTCGAGCTCGGAGGGGATGGCCACGCCCTGCGCCCGCAGCGCCGCGATCCGCGTGAGGACGGCGGCGCCGGCGAGGAGGTTCTTCGCCACCGGCACCGCGCGGCGCTCGCGCCAGTCGGCGAGGAAGGATCCCTTCGCCCACTCGTTGAACGCGCCCATCGCGGGGCCGCACCAGATCTGGAAGTCGATGCGGCGATCGGCGACGCCCTCGTTCGCCCACCCCGAGGCGCGCCCCAGGTACGAACGGAAGACCAGCGCCATCTTGTGGCGTGGATCCTTCTCGGCCTTCTCGATCTGCGCCGGATCCCGCACGGCGAAGAAGGTCTTGCAGCCCTCCCACGCCTCCTCGAGCGTGCAGCGGAAGTACTTCTGCTCCAGCTCCGTGCGCGCCTGGGCGGGCAGGGCGTCGAGGCCGTCGTGGGCGCGGTACAGCTCGTAGAGCTTCGCGGCGCGCACGGCGAACATCGTCCCCTTGGCGAGGACCTGCACCTTGACGCCCATCTCGAACATGTCCGCCGCGGGCGCCATGGCGACGTCGGTGCTCGTCGCGTCGGCGAGGATCTGCCGCACGAGATCGGAGGTGCCCGCCTCGCGGCAGCCCTGGTTCACCGAGCCGGTGACCACGTAGGCGGCGCCGAGCGAGAAGGCGGCGGCGACCCCGGCCGGCGTGGCGATGCCGCCCGCCGCGCCGACCCTCGGGCGCACGGCGTAGCGGTGCTCGTCATGGAGCTCGTCGCGCAGCGCCTGGATCGCGGGGAGGACCACCACCAACGGGCGGTTGTCGGTGTGGCCGCCGGAGTCCGCCTCGGCGGTCACGTCCTCCGCCACGGGGATGGTGCGGGCCAACTCCGCCTGCTCCGCGGTGATCTCGCCGGCGTCCACCAGCTCCTTCAGGAAGCGCTCCGGCGGCGGCGACAGGAACTTCCGCGCCACCTCCGCCCGCGACACCTTGGCGATCACGCGGTTGGGCGCGATCGCCTCGCCTCCGGGCCCGCGCCGGATCCCGGCGACGCGGTAGCGCACCAGCGGCAGCGTGAGATCCAGGTAGGCGGAGGCGCAGACCAGGCGGATCCCGTGGCGGAGGAAGAGATCGGCGTGGGCGGCCTCGAGGGCCACGTCCGACGGGCTGTGGATCAGGTTGAAGCCGTAGGGGAGGTCGCCTAGGCCTTTCAGGCGGAGGATCGCTTGCTCGACCCGCGCCGGCGGCAGCCCCGCCGCGCCGAAGAAGCCGAGCATCCCGGCCCGGGCCATGGCCTCGACCAGCTCCTCGGAGGCGATGCCGTTCGCCATCTCGCCCGCCACGTAGGCGAAGCGCACGCCGTGGGCGCGGCGGAAGTCGGGATCTCCGAGCTGGTCCGGGAGGAGCGCCGGCACGTGGGCCAGCAGCGGGAGCTCGCTCGAGGTCGGGGACGCCCCCAGCTTGCCGACGCCGCCGGATCCCAGGGCCTGCCGGCCCCCCGAGTCGACGATCGACACCGGAGATCCCAGGCGCTCCAGGGCGGCGCGCAGGTCTTCGGGGTCGTGGGATGGCGGCTGCGCCCCCGGGCTCCAGGCGCCGAGGCCTCGCCGGAGCAGGCTGCGCGTTCCGACCATCCTAGATCCTCCTGCCGTTCGTCGCGTCGGGCTTCTAACACCCGCTTCCCGGCGGGACAACACCTACCCGCGTCGGCAGGAGGGGGAGTCCGCGCTACCTGGGAGGGTCGGACCCGAGCAGGCGGTCCACCGGTTCGGCATGGATCGACTGCCGGAGCCATTGCTCCAGCGTCGGAAGGTCTTCGGTCGTCAGGACCCTCGCCCGCTGCTCCTCGGTCATCGGGAGTCCGCGCGTGGTGAGGACCGTGATCGCCTGGGCGGTCGCGAGCGCGCGGCCCTCCTCGCGGCCTTCTTCCCGGCCCTCGTCCCGGCCTCGTGTGAGCCCGCTTTCGAGCCCTTGCTGGATGTACTGTCGCGCGAACTAGCTCTGAAATTCGTATTTGCCCGAAGACATCTACATGAGCGCCTCCATCACGCGCTGCGCCGCGTCACCCCACGAGCGCAGCAGTAAATCACCATAGATCCGCTCGCGGGTCGGATCGAGCCCCACGACCGCGGCCATCGCCGCGAACGCCACCTCGAGAACCAAGGGTCGAATGTCGGGGTGGCGGTGTAGGCTGCCGCGCATGTCGACGTTCACGTTCCTGCACGCCGCCGATCTCCACCTGGACACGCCGTTCGAGGGCCTGTCGGTCGACCAGCCGGAGCTGGCGAGGCAGCTCCGCGAGGCGTCGCTGGTCGCCTTCGATCGCCTGGTCGAGACGGCGATCGATCGAGGGGTCGCGTTCGTGGTCCTCGCCGGGGACGTCTACGACGGGATCGAGCGGGGCCTGCGGGCCCAGGTCCGGTTCCGTCAGGGCCTGGGGCGGCTGCACTCGAAGGGTATCCGGGCGTTCGTCGTCCACGGCAACCACGATCCCGTGGGCGAGGCCGGGGGCGAAGTTCGAGACGGGGTCCACGTCTTCGCCGCCGGCGAGGTGGAGTCCGTGCCGGTGGAGCGCGGCGGCACGCGGATCGCGACCGTGCACGGGATCAGCTTCTCGAAGCGGGAGGAGAAGGCCAACCTGGCCCGCCTGTATCGCCGTGGCCCAGAGCCCGGCCTCCACGTCGGCGTGCTCCATTGCAACGTCGAGGGCCAGCAGGGGCACGATCCTTACGCCCCCTGCACGCTCGCCGATCTGGAGGCGGCGGGCCTCGACTACTGGGCGCTCGGTCACGTGCACACCCGGGCGACGCTCCTGCGCGGCGGGACCTGGGCCCAGTACCCCGGCAACCTGCAGGGCCGCAGCTTCAAGCCGTCGGAGCAGGGGCCGAAGGGCGCGGTGCTGGTCCACGTAGTGGACGACTCGGTGCGAGACGTGGAGTTCGTGCCGCTGGCTCCGATCCTCTTCGCCACGGTGGCCGTGGACATCGCCGGCCACGACGACCTGCCCTCGGTGCAGGGCGCGCTGGTCGACGCTGCGCTGCAGGCGGCGGACGTCCCGGGCTGCGAGGGGCTCCTGGTCCGGGCGAATCTCACCGGCAGGGGCCCGCTCCACCACGAGCTGGGGAGGCGGTGCGAGGAGCTGCAGGAGTCGTTGAACGAGGAGACGTCCGCTCGTTCGCCTTGGATCCGCTGGGAGCGGCTGGAGCGGGGAACGCGCCCCGAGGTCGATCGGGACCGGATCGCCGATCGGGACGATCTCGCCGGGGAGATCCTGCGGCGGATCGACGCGATCGCCCGCGATCCGGACGCGATGCGGAATCTCGCCCAGGAGGTGGACGGCAAGCTGCGCGGGCCCGCCCTCGCCAAGGTGATCGATCCGCTCGCCGACGAGGAGCTGGAGTCGCTCCTGCGCGAGGTCGAGCTCGACGCGCTCGAGCGACTGGAGGTGGAGGGATGATCCTGCGCCAGTTCTACATCGACGGCTTCGGCGTCCATCGCGACCTGCACCACGCGCCGGCGCTGGGCTTGAACCTGGTGGTCGGCCCCAACGAGGCGGGCAAGACCACGCTCCACGACTTCGTCCGCTGCCTGCTCTTTGGCTTCGGCAGAGGAGGCGACGGCGCCCACGAGCCGCTGCGAGGAGGCGCGTTCGGCGGGTGGGTCGAGCTGGAGGGTCCCAAAGGGCCCGTGCGCATCGAGCGGAAGGGGACGGGCAAGCGGGACCTGCGGGTCGTCCTCCCAGGTGGAGCGATCGGGAGCCAGGCCGATCTCGACGACCTCTTCCGGCGCATGGACGGCCAGCTCTTCCGCAACGTCTTCGCGTTCGGGCTCGACGAGCTCGCGGACTTCTCGGGGCTGACCGGCCCCGAGATGGAGCTGCGCCTCTTCGATTCGTCGCTCTCCGGCGCCGGGCGATCGGCGTCGGCGCTGAAGGCCCAACTCGACGCCATCCGGTCGGCGGAGCTGGGACCTCGCAGCGGCAAGGTGCGGGACCTGGCCAAGGAAATCGCGCGGCTGGAGGGCGAGCTGAAGGAGGCCAGGGCACGGGCACGGGGACACGAGGGCCTGATGTTGGAGGAGGAGCGCCTGAGGGCCGCGATCCTAGAGGCGGAGGGCTCGCGCGAGGCGGCGGCGCGGCGGGCGTCGCGCAATGGGGACCTCCTCGCGCTCTGGGAGACGGAGCTGCAGCGGAAGGAGGCGGCGGCGGCGCTGGCCGGCCTTCCACCTCCACCGGAGATGCCGCTCGCACACGACCTCCTCTCCCGGTTCGACGCGGCGGCCGACGGACTGGCCAGGCTCCGCGTGGACGATGCCGGCCGCGACGCCGAGGCAGCGACGATCGCCGCCGAGCGCAGCGGACTCTCGCGCGACCCGCGCATCGAGTCGATCGCGCTCTCCCCGGCTTGCGCCGCGGTCCGCCGCGAGGAAGGTGCGCAGGCGGCTCGCCGCGAGCGTCTCGCCGACCTGCAGGCGGAGGTCGCGGAGAAGCGGGACCTGCTTCAGGGGCTGGGCGCGGACTCCGCGCTGGATCGAGGGCCGGCGCTCGCCGAGCTGAAGGCGGCCAGAGAGGAGAGGGCTGGGGCGGCGCGGCGGCTCGAAGCGCTCCGCGATCAGCGGCTCGCCCGTGAGTCGCAGGGCTCGCCTACGGCCGGCGTTTCGCGCGTGGCGGCGCTCGGCGCGGCGCTCTTTCTCGTCGCGGCAGGGATCGCCTTCGCGCTGGGGCATGCGGTCGGTGGCGCGATCGCCGCCGGCGCCGCGGCGATCCTCGCCGCCCTCGCGTTCGCCGCCCGGGGGCGTGCCGCCGCAGCGCCCGCGCAGGCGCGCTCCGTCGATCTGGACGGCGCCATCGCCGAGGCGGAGGCGGCCGTTCGCGATCTGGATCGGGCGATCGCGGCCCATGCGACGGCGGCGGGGATCGAGGGGGAGCCGACGGCGGGCACGATCGAGGCGGCCACCGATGCGCTGCAGCAGGAGCGTGCCCGGCGAGGGCGTGCCGCCGACCTGGCGGAGGCGCTGGCCCGGGACCTCGCCGAGGAGGGGCGGCTCCGCGTCGCCGTCGAGGACTTCGAGCGCAGGGCCGGGGCCCTCCTCGCCGACGCCGGCATCGATGGAGGAGAGGAGGCGCTCGGGCGGCTCTGGGACGCGATCGAAGACGATCGGGTCAAAGGAGAGAAGCTCCGCCTCCTCGACGAGCGGGAGAGGGCGCTGCGTGTTGGTGCCGAGAAGGCCACCTGCGAGCGCGAGCGCCTCGAGGCGGTGTGCGCCGGGATCCTCCGGCAGGCGGGAGCGGCGGACCGGGAGGCGCTGGCTCGTTCCATCGCGGTGGAGGTGAAGCGCGCCGAGCAACAGCGGGCGCTCCTCGACGCGCAGCGGGCGATCGATGCGCGGCTCGGCGCCGGCGAGGCGGCGGACGAGGCGCGCCGGCAGCTCGCCACCGGAGACGTGGCCGAGTGGACCAGGTTGCGCGACAGCGGCCGGGAGGAGGACGAGGCGCTCCGCGTCCGGATCGGCGAGCTCAACCAGGCGTTCGCCCTCCAGCGAAAGGCGCGGGAGGAGTTGGAGGAGTCCGCCGACGTGCCTCGCCTCGCCGCGGAGCTGGAGGCCGCGCGGACGAGGCTCGCCGATGCGACGCGTCGCTGGCGCAGGGCCACCATCCTCGACAAGCTCCTCCAGGCCGCCCTCGAGGAGATGCGGAGGGAGCGACAGCCCGCCGTGCTGCGCAATGCCGGCGAGGCCTTCGCCCGCGTCACGTCCGGGCGCTACGACAAGGTCGAGCAGACCATCGACGGCAAGGGGATCGAGGTGATCGACGCCCGGACCGGCGCTCGCCTGCCCGCCTCTGCCCTGAGCCGCGGCACCCGGGAGCAGCTCTACGTGTGCATCCGCCTCGGCCTCGCCGCCGCCTTCGCCGAAGCCGGTACGCGCTTGCCGCTCCTCCTGGACGACGTCTTCGTGAACTTCGACCCCGCCCGGGCCGACGCCACCGCCGCGGTGATCGCCGACTTCGCGAAGGATCACCAGGTGCTGCTCTTCACCTGCCACCCGCACACGGTCGAGCGCGTCCGCGCGGCGGCACCGGAGGTCGAGGTCCTGGAGCTCGCGGGCTGACCACGGCGATGCCCGCTGGACGGCCGGGGGAACGTCTTGCGATCCGGGGGCTCCAGGTTTAGGTTGCCGCCCCATGTCGACCCGTCAGGCAATGGACGGAGGTGGCTCAAGTGTCTGGCCCCTCCGGTTCCCAGCTCATCCCCGAAGGATTCAGCGCTGACGAGCTTCGGGCGGCGTGGCCCGTGCTCAGCACGGAGGATCGCGCCGAGGGGTTCCAGCTCCTTCCGCCCGCCGACGCCGAGGACTTCTTCCACGAGCTGAACTCCCACGACCAGGCGTCGCTGCTCCTGTCGGTGGCGCCGGCCGCCCGGCGGCTGTGGCTCAAGTCGCTGGCGCCGGACGACGCGGCCGACGTGCTGCAGGAGATGGAGCCCGAGGATCGCGTGGCGATCCTCTCCCTCTTCGACGAGATCTCGCGCAACGAGGTGAGCGGCCTCCTCGCGTTCGCCGAGGACGCGGCCGGCGGCCTGATGAGCCCCCGCTTCGCCCGGGTGCGGCCCGACGCCACGGTGGACGAGGCGATCAGCTACCTGCGCCGCCAGGCCCGAATCAACCGCCTCGAGACCATCTACTACGCGTACGTGCTCGACGGGCTCCAGCGCCTCAAGGGCGTGGTGAGCTTCCGGGAGCTCTTCGTGGCGCCGCCCGACAAGCACGTCGCGGACGTGATGCGCACGGAGGTGATCTCGGTCCCCGAGAACATGGACCAGGAGGCGGTCGCCCACATCATCGCGACCCGCGGCCTGATGGCGCTGCCGGTGCTCGACTCCGACGGCCGCATGAAGGGCATCGTCACCGCGGACGACATCGTCGACGTCGTCCAGGAAGAGGCCACCGAGGACATCCAGAAGCTGGGCGGCATGGAAGCCCTGGACATGCCCTACCTGCGCACGCCCTTCGGGGAGATGGTGCGCAAGAGGGCCGGCTGGCTGGCCGCGCTCTTTCTCGGCGAGATGCTCACCGCCACGGCGATGGGCTACTACGAGCACGAGATCGCCCGCGCGGTGATCCTCGCCCTCTTCGTGCCGCTGATCATCTCCAGCGGCGGCAACGCCGGCTCCCAGGCGACCACCCTGGTGATCCGCGCCATGGCGCTGGGCGAGCTGCGCGTCCGGGATTGGTGGCGGGTGATCCGACGAGAGTTCTTCTCGGGACTCTCCTTGGGTCTCATCCTCGCCGGCATCGGCTTCGTGCGGATCGTCTTGTGGGAGCAGCTCTTCCAATCGTACGGCGAGCACTACTTCCTCGTCGCCGGGACGGTCGCCTTCAGCCTGGTCGGCGTGGTGACGTGGGGCACCCTCGCCGGCTCGATGCTACCTTTCCTGCTCCGGCGGCTCGGCTTCGATCCCGCCAGCGCCTCGGCCCCCTTCGTCGCCACACTCGTAGACGTCTCCGGCCTCGTGATCTACTTCTCCGTGGCGCAGCTGATCCTTTCCGGCACGCTCCTCTGACCACCGCACCAGGGATTCGCTCGGCAGCGTGAAGGCGAAGGTCGCGCCCTTGCCGCGCAGGCTATGGGCCTCGACCCGGCCGCCGTGGGCGGTGACGATCCCCTTCACGATGGCGAGGCCGAGGCCGCTCCCGCCGCTCCCGCTGCCCGCGTCGCTCGCTTGCCAGAAGGGGTCGAAGACCCTGCCCAGATCTTCCTCGACGATCCCGGGGCCGGTGTCGCGCACGGTGAAGCGGACGTAGTCCCCGAGCTGGTGGGCGCCGACCCTGACGACGCCGCCGGGCGGCGTGAACTTGATCGCGTTGCCGATCAGGTTGGAGAAGACCTGAGGCAGACGATCCGGATCGGCGAGCACCTTGGGCAGTCCCTCATCCACGTCGACCTCGAGGATGAGCCCCTTTGCCCGGGCCGATTCCCTGGCGGTCTCGGCCGCGTCGGCCACGAGGGCGGCGGGATCCGCCTCCGCCGGGGCGACGATGATCTTCTTGCTCTGGAGGCGGGCGACGTCGAGCAGATCCTCGACCAGCCGGTTCGCCCGGCGCGCCGCCCGAAGGATCGCCTGGAGGCTGTTCAAGTCCCGCTCGCGCCCCTCGCGCGCCGCGGCCCGGAGAAGTCGCTCGGTGGAGACCGAGATCACGGCGAGGGGGCTGCGGAGGTCGTGGGAGACCACGCCGAGCACGTCGTCGCGGAGGCGGGTGGCGCTGCGCGAGTCGCGGTACAGCATCGAGTTGGACAGGGCGAGCGCGGCGATGTCGGCGAGGCGCTTCCCGGCGTCGAAATCCACCTCGCCGAGCGTCCTCCTCCCCGTAGTCGAACAGCTCAACACGCCCAGCACCCGTCCGTGGGCGCGCAGGGGCAGGATCATCGCCGAGCGGATGTGGAGCGCCTCGATGATCCGATGATGCTCCTCGCTGACCGCAGCCTCCCGCTCCCACGCTTCGCCGATCTCGGGGACCAACTCCGCCACGCCCGTCTCCAGCACCCGCGCGACGCCCGCCCCCGACGTCGCCGCGCGCATCCTGCGGAGGGAGCGCAGCAGGGCCTCTCCTTCGGGATCGACGTGGGCTTCCGCGACCTGCTCCGCAGGGCCTCCGTCCCGCAGGATGATCGCGCAGCTGTCTGCGAGGGCCGGCACCACAAGCCTCGGCAGGCGGCGGATCACGCCTTCGACCTCGAGGCTGGAGGCCAGGGCGCAGCCCGCCTCCCCGAGCAGGCGTTCGGCGTCTTCGTGCGCCCGCCGCTCGGTGTCCTCCCGGAAGTAGACGCAGACCGCGCCGTCGGACGGATAGATGCGCGCGGCGAAGGTGCGCCGGGTGGAGCGCTGGGTGAGGTCGACGTCGGTGCGCAGATGGTCGTCCCGCGCACGCTGGAGCTTCTCGAACACGAGGTCGCGAAGGTCGGGCGGCAGCACCTCCCAGATCGATCGGCCCACCAGTTCCTCGCGGGCGCAGCCGAAATAGGTCTCGGCCTGGTGGTTCACGAAGGTGAAGCGCCAGGACGGATCGAGCGCAAAGAAGGCGTCCGAGATGTATTCCAGGAGGTGCTCGACCGAGCCGCTCGTCGAGGTCCCGGCCGGCCCGCCCACGCCGACAGCCGGCTCGTCCCGTCGCAGGTCCGGCCCCTGTGGAACCCGCGGGCGATCCGTCCCCTGGCTGCCGGTGCCCGATCCGTGCCGATCCCCCATTGCACCCCCTAGTCTTTGTCTCACCTCTGCATGCACCTCGTCGAGAGCCACCCTCGCTCGCTCTCGCGCCGAGGGCCAGCCCCGCATCCGCCCGAGTGTTCGGAGGAAGGCCGGAGCGTGGGTGGCGGGGCGGCGCACAGGGCACCAACGTCAATGTCGAGACACTGCACCCTCAACCGCATCACCCGCGAGGCCAGATGAACCTCGACGAACAGGCGGGCATCCCGCCCATCCCCGACGAGCTCCCCGTCCTCCCCATCCGTGGGGCCGTGGTCTTTCCGCTGGCGATGGTGCCCATCTCGGTGGGCCAGGAGCGCTCCATCGAGCTCGTGGAGGAGGCGGTGAAGGGGGATCGGCTCGTGGCCCTCGTCACCCAGTCGAACGAGGACGCCTCCCCTGCCGAGCCGCAGGATCTGTTTCACGTGGGGACGTCGGCGATCATCCGCCAGTTCCAACGCACCCCAGCCGGCACCTTCAACCTCGTGGTGCAGGGGATCGGTCGCATCCGCCTCGAGGACTTCGTCCAGACGGTCCCATATCTGGTCGCGAAGATCTCGCAGGCGCCCGAGGTCCCTGCGATCGCCGGCCCGATGTCCGACGCGCTGGTGAGGACGGCGAAGGATCTCTTCGGGCAGGTCGCCCACCTGACCCCGGAGCTCCCCGACGAGCTCGCCCTCGCGATGCTGGCGTTCGACGACCCCCTGCAGGTGAGCTACCTCCTGTCCACGACGGTCCCGCTCGCCACCTCGGTTCGCCAGGAGCTCCTCGAGGTCGACTCGGTGGCGCAGCGCCTCGAGCGGCTGATCGGGCTCATGCAGCAGGAGCTCTCGGTGCGGGAGCTCGAGCAGAAGATCGTCGACGACACCAAGGTGCGTATCTCGGACACGCAGCGTGAGTATGTGCTCCGGGAGCGTCTCCACGCGATCCAGCAGGAGCTCGGCGAGGAAGGCGGGGAGGTGGCGGACCTGCGCAAGCGCCTCGCGGAGCTGAAGCTCCCCGAGGAGGCGGCGCGCGAGGCGGAGCGAGAGCTGGGCAGGCTGGAGCGGATCCCGGACGTGTCCCCGGAGCACGGGATGATCCGGTCCTACCTCGACTGGCTCCTGGCGGTTCCGTGGGGGAAGACGACCGGCGGGCCGATCGACCTGGGCAAGGCGCGGGAGATCCTGGACCGCGATCACTACGACCTCGACAAGATCAAGGACCGAATCATCGAGAACCTGGCGGTGAAGAAGCTGCGCCAGGAGCGTGGCCTCGACCGGGCCGCGAGCGCGGGCGAGCCCGGATCGCCGAGCACGCCACCCGAGGAGAAGCCGTCGACCGAGCCTCCCCGCGTCGACGTCCGTCGCGAGCCGATCCTCTGCTTCGTGGGGCCGCCCGGCACCGGGAAGACCTCCCTCGGCCAGTCGATCGCCCGGGCGCTGGGGCGCAAGTTCGCCCACGCCTCCTTGGGCGGGATCCAGGACGAGGCGGAGATCCGAGGCCACCGCCGCACCTACATCGGGTCGATGCCCGGCCGCATCATCCAGGCTTTGCGCCGCGCCGGGGTGGAGGATCCGATCTTCATGCTCGACGAGATCGACAAGCTCGGCGTGGGCTTCCACGGCGATCCCTCTGCCGCGCTGCTGGAGGTGCTCGATCCCGCCCAGAACCAGGCCTTCGTCGACACGTACCTCGGCGTCCCGGTGGACCTGTCCCAGGTGTTGTTCATCTGCACCGCCAACACCATCGAGTCGATCCCCGCCCCGCTCCTCGACCGCATGGAGATGGTGCGGCTCTCGGGCTACACCGACGAGGAGAAGGTACAGATCGCCTGCAGGCACCTCCTCCCCGTACAGATCGCCGGCAGCGGCCTGCACGAAGGGGAGGTGGTGATCGAGGAGCCCACCATCCGCCGTGTCATCCGCGAATACACGCGGGAGGCCGGGGTGCGAAACCTGGAGCGCGAGCTCGCCTCGATCCTGCGCAAGTCGGCGAAGCGGATCGGCGAGGGGGCGCAGGGGCCGATCACGGTCCGCCCCCAGGATCTCCACGACTTCCTGGGGCCACGGCGCTTCTTCGACGAGGCGGCCGAGCGCATCGATCGGCCCGGGATCTCGACGGGCCTCGCGTGGACCCCCGCCGGCGGCGACATCATCTTCGTCGAGGCGGCGATGATGCCCGGTCGCAAGGAGGAGCTGATCCTCACCGGCATGCTCGGGAACGTGATGCGCGAGTCGGCCCAGGCCGCTCTCACCTGGGTGAGATCCAACGCCGCCTCCCTGGGCGTGGAGCCCCGGCGGTTGTTGCGCAAGACCTTCCACATCCACGTCCCGGCCGGCGCGATCCCGAAGGACGGGCCTTCTGCCGGCGTGGCGATCCTGATCGCGCTCGTCTCCCTCGCGACCGGACGCGTGGTGCGCCCGGACGTGGCGATGACCGGCGAGATCACGCTGCGGGGCAAGGTGCTCCCGGTGGGCGGGATCCGCGACAAGGTCCTCGGCGCCCACCGGGCGGGGATCCACACGGTGATGATCCCCCGGCACAACCACGGATCCCTGGAAGAGATCCCGGAGGAGGTGCGGGGCGTGATGGACGTCATGCTCCTCGACACCGCCGAGGACGCGCTGCTGGGCGCTTTCGAGCCCGCGCGTCCTTCGGTGGAGCAAGGCGCGCCGCCCCTCATGTAGGCCGCCGGGAAGCGGATGGCCTCCGTCAGGGAATGTTGTCCCGATCGAGGTCGAGCTCGTAGATCCCATAGGGCCCCGCCGGGACGACCAGCTTCCTGCCCTCGATCCGCAGGTCCCTCGGCCAACCGTTCAACGGGAAGTACGCCTGGGGGTAGGGCAGCGAGGGATCGTCCAGGTTGAAGACGAGGACGCCTCCGGGCACCTGGAAGAGCGCCCTCCCGGCCGTGGCGTTTCGCAGCGAGGCCCAGTCGTCCACCTCGACATCGGAGAGGGACGCGAAGTTCGGCGAGGCCGCGTCGAGGATCGAGAGGCGCTGCGCCCCCGACCAATCGGACGCCCGGTGGCCCACCAGCACGTGGCCCGCGCCGTCGAGGCGGATCTCGCTCACCGACTGGCTCCCGAAGCGCCGGTAGCCGTCGAGGCTCGCGGAGCCGCCTGCCACGCGGACCCTGGCCACCGCGGCCTCCGAGGCCGGACCGGACCACAGGAAGTGGCGGGTGTAGAGGGTGTCCCCGTCGGCCTGGAGCAGCGGCCCGGGCACGTTGATGGCGGCGCCGGCGTTCGGCGTACCCCCCACGGCCTCGACCTTGCGGACGAAGTGCTGTGCGTACGGGCGGGTGTCTCCCGGCACGGTGTAGGGCCGCTTCACGGACAGCCACACGCCGCCGTCGGTGGGGACCACCGCCACCGCCTCGTCCTGGGCGGGCAGGTGGGCGACGCCGCCCAGCCGTGGTGGCCCCGAGGAGGGGATCTCCACGGCGTGCACGTCGAAGCTGTTCCAGTAGCGGTGCAGCTCCTGGGATTCGCAGGTCTGGGTGTACTGGACGGCGGCGGGGTCCACGTCGGTGCACGACTGCCTGTAGCCGTCCAACCAGTCGCATCTCGCGAACGAGCCGCTGCAGGTGGTGGAGCCGTCGATGGTGGTGCAGAGCCTGCCGCCCTCCATCGAGGTACAGGATCCGGTGGTGCCCCAGCAGGTGCGTCGCACCGGCTGCTGGTAGCAGACCCTGGCGGTGCCCAAGTACTTCTCCTGGGGGACGCGCGCCACGAACGCGAGGGTGCCGTTGCCCACGGCGTGGGCGTCGCCGGCCCCGCCCCAGCCGTAGCCATAACCGTAGCGGCAGTCGAAGCAGTCGTAGTAGCCCCACCACCCGCCGCCGTAGCCGTAGGGGATCGCCTCCGTCACCAGCGTGCCGAGCGCCCGTGGATGCCGCGGATCCGCCAGGTCGAAGGACGAGATCGAGGTCTCGACGCGGGGCTTGTTCGTCGACCAGTCCAGGATCTTCGACGTGTAGGCCACCAGGCGCGAGCCGACCTTGCGCAGCGACGATCCGGTCGGCACGTCGAACGAGGCGACGGCGGTGCCCGTGTCCGCGCTCTCGCCGCGCGCGACGATCTCCACGCGATCCGGAAGCGGCGTCGTGCGGTAGTACATCCACGGATCGGAGGCGGCGCGCAGGCGCGCGGCGTATCCGTCGAAGAAGAGCACGTCGCCATACGAGGGCGCGAGGGGCAGCCTGCCGAGCTCGACGGGCGCCGCGGGATCTGCGGTGGAGTAGAGGCTCAGCTCCATGTCCGAGAGGTTGCCGGCGGCCGACTCCGCCACTGGGAAGCTGCGGCGCACAGGAGAGCCGTGGTCCATGACGCCGCGAGCGGTGATGCCGTCCGGGCCGAAGGTGAAGAGCTGCACGCCCGCCTGGGAGGTGGACGTCCCCTGATCCCAGCCGGAGAAGGGCAGGAGCACCAGTCCGGTCTCGGGCCCCCTGGCGCCGGCGATCGACACGGCGCCCTCGACCACCGAGAACGCCCGGTGATCCCAGTTCGCCTCGGACCAGCTCCATTGGAGGTCGATCTGGGCCCGCTGCACGAGGGGGCTCGGGTTCTCGAGGTCGGTGATGTCGTAGAGGCTCACCGCGAGCTTGCGGCCGTCGGCGTCGTCCACGCCGATGCCCACGAGCCGCGTCCCGCCGAAGACGGGTCGGAAGAAGTCGTTCCATCCGGACACGATGAACTGCGACTTCTCCGTGGCGATCCCCTGGTCCGTGATCTCGAAGGCGTGGAAGGGATCGACGCGCTGGTAGGTGACGAAGAACGCCGAGTTGCCCAGGAAGAGGGTGGCGTAGAGGGACTCGCCCGGACCGAAGCTCTTGGAGTCGATCGGCACGAGGTGGAGCGGATCGCTCGCGTCGAAGGTCTGGATCGTGTTGGCGACGGTCCCACCCCACGTGCTGCCCGACACCACGCGCAGGATCCCCCGGTGGAGGTCCATGTTGAACTGGCTCGCGACGATCCCCGGGACCTGCACCTCGTCCCCCTCGACCATGACGCCGTCCGTCCGGGAGATGTCGACGACGGAGACCCGGCTCGTCGTCCCTCCTGCGCCCCACTCCTGCCGGGCGACCAGCAGCACCTCGGGCGTCGCCTGGATGTCCGAGATCCATCCGCCGAGGTCGAGGCGGGTCTGCGGCGTGAGGTCGCCGGCGTTCGTCACGTGGATGCTCTGGACGACGGTGTTGGTGGTCCACTCCGAGCGGCCGGCGGGCGTCGCGACCATCTCCCAGTTCTGCGAGACGACGTAGAGCGCCTCCTGTCCATCGTCCTTGGCGAGGCGGCTGCGGTAGATCCAGCCCGGCACCACCTCCCTGTCGATCACCGTCGGCGAGGCGGGATCGGAGAGGTCGACGGAGAGGATCACGCCGCCGCTCTCCCTCGACACCGCCGAGGACCACCGGCTCCCGGAGTAGCCGATCCAGTCGTTGAGGAGCACGAGGGCGCGATCGCCGCTGACGTAGAGCTCCACCGGCGTGCCGCCGATCTCGAGCCGCGAGAGGATCCGCGGCGCCTGCAGGTCCGACAGGTCGATCACCTGCAGGCCTCGGTAGGGGCTCAGGTTGAGGAGGAGCCCGCCGGCCAGCGGGCGGTAGATGTCCCCCTCCTCGACGGAGCGCTCCCCGCCGCTGCCGCCCGCGCCCTCGTCCGACTCGAAGGGAGGAGCACCGCCCATTTCGGACTCGTTCCGGCTCCCACCGCCCAGGCTGCCCGACGGATCGGCGGTGACGAAGCGGGTGTCGCCCGGCTCGGGCTCGCCGACGGTCGGGCCGGAGGACGATCGCGTGTCGCAGGCGGCGAGCGCGACGGCGACGAGGGAGCTGCAAACGAGGAAGCCGAGACGGGACGACATGGAACCCCCTTCGCCGCGCGCGGGGGCGGCAGCGGAGCTGGATCCCATTCTCCGCTTCGCGGCTACCCGTATGCAAGGGCCCGACCGTCGGTCCCCCAAGAAGTCAATCGGGCGGTCGGCCGATGGGCAGAGGGCGCCCCGTGGGGCCCTTGGCACGCGTGGTCTCTCGCTGGGGTCTCGGGGACTGCTTCAGACGTTGCGGAGGAAGTTCGCCACGTGGGCGAAGCGGCCGTCCAGGAAGGCGCGGACCTCGCCCTCGATCCCCATCTCGTCCATCGCGGTGGTCATCGCCCGCATCCAGGCGTCCCGCATGGCGTCGTCCACCGGGAACGGCGCGTGCCGGGCGCGGAGCATCGGGTGCCCTCGCTGGTGCAGGTACGCGTCGGGGCCGCCGAGCCAGAAGCAGAGGAAGAGCGCGAAGTGCTCCCGGCTCTCCGGGTGCACGCGGCCCCGATCGTCCAGGCGGTGCAGGTGCGCGAGGGCGGGCTCGTCCCGGTCCATGGCGTCATAGAAGCGCGTCGACAGCTCGCGGACCACCGCCTCGCCGCCGAGTCTCTCGTACGGGGTCTCGCCCGGCTGCTCGTTCCATCTGGATTCGGTGGACAAAGGATCCCTCCGTCGCCCGCGGCGCACGGTGGCCGGGCGAGCATTCGAAAAAGAGCGCCCGCTCTTTTGCGAGCCGGGCGAGCGATGGTCGACGACCGCTAGTGGCAGGAGCCCCCTGGGTCGCCGCCGGTCGAGATCGCCCGATAGATCAAGATCGCCGCTGCAACCAGAGGAATTCCCCGCTGCACCACGACCCGGGCCGCGCCGGGGAGGCGCCGTCCCATCCCGGCCTGGGCGAGGAGCAGCGCAGGCCCGCTACCCAGGGCGAACCCTCCCATCACCAAGGCGCCTCCGCCGGCCGAGCCGGTCGCGAGGGCGGCCGCCGAGATCCCGTAGAGGAGGCCGCAGGGCAACAGCGGCGTGATCGCCCCCATCGCCCCGGAGCGGGCCACCGGCGAGAGCCGGGCGAGGGGCCGCCCCAGCGCCCGCACCACGCGGCCGAGACCCGGAACCGCCGGGAACTTCTTGCCGAGATCGAGCGCCACGATCACGAGGGTGGCTGCCATCGCCCAGGGCAGGTACGGCTGGATCGAGCGGGAGATGGCCAGCGAGATCCCGCCGCCCACCGCCCCCAGCAGCAGGCCGACCAGGGTGTAGGACGAGAGCCTGCCGAGCTGGTAGGCCCAGACCGCCATTCGCCTCGAGTGCGGCTCTCGGTCACGTAACGTCACCAGCCCCGAGCACGCCAACGGGCCGCACATCGCGAAGCAGTGGACGCTGCTCGCGATGCCCACGATCGCCGCGGCACCGAAGCCGATCGCTGCGGCAGGATTGTCGAGGGCCGCCCGTACGTCCGGCGAAAACCAGTCCATGCCGCCGATCGTCGCAACGCCCGTGCCACGCTGGAAACGCCAGTGTTTCGCAGCGGGAGCGCCGTCGTGCGCGGCGGTGACGCCGCGGCGGCACGGCCTTCGCACTCGGGCCATCGCGAATGCACGCGATCGCCACGGACATCGAGACGATTCCCGCACGCGCCGGCCGAAAGGAGCGCGAGAGCTGCCTCCATTGCCGCGGGCCCATCCCCTCCGGCTCGAGCCTGGATGGTTTCTGTTGTAACGGCTGCGAGGCGGTGTTTTCGCTCCTCCACGAGCAGGGGCTCGAGCGCTACTACGACCTCGCCGGCGGCGAGACGATGCCCGTCTCCGAGTCCCGCGGGGAGCGCAGCTTCGCCTGGCTGGACCCGCTCCTCGCCAGGAGCGAGGAGGGCGCCTCCGCGATCTGCGCCCTCGACCTCGACGTGCAGGGGATCCACTGCGCCGCGTGCGTGTGGCTGATGGACGAGCTCTTCCGCCGCAGGGAAGGGGGCGCTGGCCTCCTCGTGAACCCTGCGCTCGGCAAGGTGCGCCTCACGTGGCGGCGGGGCCGCTTCGATCCTCGCGCCTTCCTCGAGGAGGTGGAGAGGTTCGGTTACCTCTTCGGACCCAGCCGCAAGAAGACCGACAACGCTTCCCGCTCGCTGCTCCTGCGCCTCGGCGTCACCGCCGCCATCGCCATGAACGTGATGCTGTTCTCCGTCGCGTTCTACCTGGGCCTCGACGCGGGCGACCGGCTCTTCCGCCTCTTCACCGAGCTCTCCGTCTGGCTCTCGACCGCCGTGGTCGTCGTGGGCGGCTGGCCCTTCTTCAAGTCGTCGTGGCTCTCGATCAAGCGCGGCTTGCTCCACCTGGATCTGCCCATCGCCCTGGGCATCGTCCTCGTGTACGTGACGTCGCTCCTCCAGGCCCGCGGCGACGAGGCGCTCTTCTACTTCGACACCCTCAACGTCTTCGTCACGCTGATGCTCGTGGGCCGCTGGCTGCAGCAGCGGGTGCTCGACCACAACCGGCGTTACCTGCTGGAGGAGGCGGGCGCCGACGGCATCCTGGTCCGGCGCCGCGAGGGCGGCGAGCTGGTCACGGTGGCGGCGCCCTCCATCCGCGAGGGCGACCACCTGGTCGCTGCGCCGGGGGATCTCGTGCCGGTGGACGCGCAGGCGCTCCAGGCCGGTCCCTTCTCCACCGATTGGATCACGGGTGAGGCGGACGTCCGGGACGTCGGGGTGGGGGAGGGCGTCCCCGCTGGATCGTTCAACGCCGGCACGAAGGCCGTGATGCTCCTCGCCAGGCAGGACTTCGACGAGTCGCCGCTGCCCGCGCTCCTGCGCACCACCACCCGGGCCGACCACGAGGAGCGTCCGCCCCACGCGCGGTTCTGGGACGCCCTCGCGCGGATCTACGTGGCGGCGGTCCTCGCCATCGCGGCCCTGGGCCTCGGCATCTGGTGGCCCGTCGATCCCAAGCGCGCCCTGGAGGTGACCGCGGCGCTCCTGGTCGTGACCTGCCCCTGCGCCCTCGGCATCGCCATCCCGCTGGCCCACGAGCTCGCCCAGGCGAAGCTTCGCCGCGCGGGCGTCTACGTGCGGCGGCAGGGGTTCCTCGATCGCCTCCCGCGCGTCCGCAAGCTCCTCTTCGACAAGACCGGCACCCTCACCCTGGGACGTCTCCAGCTCGTCGAGCCGGAGGTCGTCCATTCCCTCGAGCCGTCGGTCCGTGACGCCGCCTTCGACATGGCGTCGCGCAGCAACCACCCGGTGAGCCGCTGCATCGCCACCGCGCTCTCCCGGGCCGGCGCGCGCTTCTCGGCGGACGCGGCGGTGGAGGAGCATCCGGGGATGGGCCTCGAGCTGCGGCGGGACGGCAGGGTGTTCCGGCTGGGCAAGGCCTCGTGGGCCGCGGCGTCGGCGGACGACGGACGTGCGGCGACCGTGCTTTCGATCGACGGGACCGCCGCGGCGATCTTCCGCACCGCGGAGACGGTGCGCGCGGACGCCCGTCGGGAGATCGCCGAGCTCCAGCGGAGCGGCGTCGAGGTGTGGCTGCTGTCCGGCGACGCGTCCTCGAGGGTCGAGGCCCTGGCGGAGCGCCTCGGGATCGAACCGGCGCGGGCGCTCGGCGAGCTGTCACCGGAGGGCAAGGCGCGCATCGTCGAGGGCCTGGACGACCACGACACGCTCTACCTGGGCGACGGCGTGAACGACAGCCTGGCCTTCGAGAAGGCCGCTTGCGCCGGCACGCCCGCCGTCGACCGGCCGGTGCTGCCGGGCAAGTCGGACTTCTTCCTCCTCGGCGAGGGGATCGCCGGTCTGCGCGAGGCCATCGTGACGTCGAAGCGATTGCGTAACGTCATCGTGCGGCTCATCGCCGTGGCGCTGGCATACAACGTGCTCGCCGTGTCGGTGTCGCTCGCCGGCTGGATGACCCCGCTGCGCGCAGCGATCGTCATGCCGCTGAGCTCGATCGCCGTGCTGCTCTTCACGATCTTCAGCCTGGACTCGAAGGCCCGCGAGGCGCGCCGCAGCGCCCCGGCGGCGCCGACACCGGAGCCCGCCCGATGAGCGTGATGGTCCTGCAGGTCTTCGTCAGCCTGATGCTGGTCGTGGGCTCGGTGGTCCTCCTCGCCTTCAGCGTGAAGAGCGACGACCACGAGCACGCGGACCGCCTCTCCCTCCTTCCGTTCGAGGACGAGCGGAAGGAACCCGCCCCCAAGGGACGGACTTCGTAGTCGCGAACAACCAAGGAAAGCCTCCAGTGGAAGAGAGACACATCGTTTACGACGACTCCACGGTCCGGCAGTTCACCTGGGCTGCGGTGATCTGGGGAATCGTCGGCATGGCAGTCGGCGCCTTCGTCGCCACGCAGCTGGCGTGGTGGCAGGCAAACTTCGACATCCCCTGGCTCACCTTCTCGCGCCTGCGGCCGCTGCACACCAACGCGGTGATCTTCGCGTTCGTGGGCAACATGATGTTCGCCGGCATCTACTACTCCACCCAGCGCCTCACCAAGGTGCGGATGGCGTCCGACCTGCTCTCCAAGATCCACTTCTGGGGATGGCAGGCGATCATCGTCGCAGCCGCGATCACGCTGCCCCTCGGCTACTCGCAGTCGAAGGAGTACGCGGAGCTCGAGTGGCCCATCGACATCGCGATCACGCTGATCTGGGTGGTCTTCGCGATCAACTTCTTCTGGACGCTCGCCAAGCGCCACGAGAAGAACCTCTACGTCGCGCTGTGGTTCTACATCGCCACCATCGTCACCGTGGCGGTGCTCCACATCGTCAACAACCTGGTGATCCCGATCGGGATGCTGAAGAGTTACAGCATCTTCGGCGGCGTCCAGGACGCGCTGGTGCAGTGGTGGTACGGCCACAACGCCGTCGCCTTCTTCCTCACCACGCCGATCCTGGGGATCATGTACTACTTCCTCCCCAAGGCGGCGGAGCGGCCGGTGTACTCGTACCGGCTCTCCATCGTGCACTTCTGGGCCCTGGTCTTCGTCTACATCTGGGCCGGCCCCCATCACCTGCTCTACACGAGTCTGCCGGACTGGGCGCAGTCGCTGGGCATGGTCTTCAGCCTGATGCTGTGGGCGCCGTCGTGGGGCGGCATGCTCAACGGCCTGCTCACCCTGCGCGGCGCATGGGAGAAGCTGCGCACCGACCCGGTGATCAAGTTCCTCATCGCCGGCGTCACCTTCTACGGCATGGCCACCTTCGAGGGCCCGCTGCTCTCGATCAAGAGCGTGTCGGCGCTGGGCCACTACACCGACTGGATCATCGGACACGTGCACGGCGGGGCCCTGGGCTGGAACGGCTTCATGGCCGCCGGCATGTTCTACTGGCTGGTGCCGAGGCTCTACGGCACCAGGCTCCACTCCACGAAGGCGGCTGACGCGCACTTCTGGATGGGGACCGTCGGCATCCTCCTCTACGTCGTCTCGATGTGGGTCTCGGGGATCAGCCAGGGCCTCATGTGGCGGGCGTTCACGCCGGAGGGCACGCTGCTCTACCCGGACTTCGTGGAGACGCTCCTCGCGATCCGGCCGCTCTACATCGTGCGCCTCGCCGGCGGCACCCTCTACCTCGCCGGCTTCGTGCTCATGGGCTGGAACCTGTGGAAGACCGCCCGCGCCGGCAAGGCCGTGAACGGCGAGGCCACCGTCGTGGTCGAGGAGCGCAAGAGGGAGATCGGCGCCTGGGGCCTCGTGGCGAGCAAGCCCATCTTCTACGCCACCGGCCTCTTCGGCCTCTGCGTCCTCTACGCGGTGACCAACGTCTTCATCGCCGCCGCCGCCCTCGCCGGCATCGTACTCGTGGGCCTGTTCGCGGTGCTCACCTACCGCAAGGAGGAGGGGCGCCCGGGCTGGCACTCGCTGCTCGAGGGGAACTCGCTGGTGTTCACGGTCCTCACCCTGATCGCCATCCTCATCGGCGGCATCGCCGAGATCCTGCCCACGGTGCTCATCGCCGACAGCGTGCCCCGCACCGGTACCGCCCAGCCGTACACCGCCCTCGAGCTGGAAGGCCGCGACGTCTACGTCTCGGAGGGTTGCTACAACTGTCACTCTCAGCAGATCCGCCCCTTCCGCTCCGAGAAGCTTCGGTACGGCGATCCGTCGACCATCGACGACTCGATCTACGACCGTCCCTTCCAGTGGGGCAGCAAGCGCACCGGCCCCGACCTGGCGCGGGTGGGCGGCAAGTACCCGAACCTCTGGCACTACACCCACACGATCGATCCCCGCTCCACGAGCCCGGGCTCCAACATGCCCAACTACCCGTGGCTCGCCATGCGCCCCATCAACGTGCGCGCCAGCTCCGACAAGCTCCGCGTGATGCAGAAGCTCGGCGTGCCCTACACGGACGCCGACGTGGACGCGGCCCCGCAGGAGCTCGAGAAGCAGGCGAAGGAGATCGTCGCCGACCTCGAGAAGTCCGGCGTATCGCTGGAGTGGGATCGCGAGCTCGTCGCGGTCATCGCCTACCTGCAGCGGCTCGGGAAGGCGCCTGCCCAGCAGCCCGGCAGCACCGCTCCCCCGGCCGTCACCGTGATGGAGGGACGCTGATGTTCCAGGAAGCCTATCGGGGCAGCGAGTTCCTCCACCTGCCCATGTTCGCCCTCTTCCTCTTCCTGTCGGTCTTCGTCGGGACCCTCGTGTGGCTCTTCGTCTTCCAGCGCCACAGCGACCGGTTCGCCCGGCTGGCCCGGATCCCGCTCGACACCGACGCCGACTCCGCCTCGAACCGAGGAACGAAAGCATGAGTCACGCAGCCGCACATCAGGAACACGAAGCGCCGGACACCGGTCACGACTACGACGGCATCCGGGAGTACGACAACCGCCTGCCCAACTGGTGGCTGGCCACGCTCTACCTCTCCATCATCTTCGCCTTCGGATACTGGGCGTACTACCACGTGCTCTCCATGGGCCCGCTGCAGCACGACGAGTACGTCGCGGAGATGGAGCAGGCGGCGAAGGCGGCGGAGGCGCAGGCCGCCCTGCGCGGCGCGGCCACCGACGAGAGCCTGGCCGCCCTGCTGACGGACGGCGCGGCGATGGACGAGGCCAAAGCGACGTACGGGCAGTACTGCGCCGCCTGCCACGCCGCCAACGGCGAGGGCATGATCGGACCGAACCTCACCGACTCCTTCTGGATCCACGGCGCACGCCCCACGGACATCCTGAAGGTGATCAAGGACGGCGTCCCCGCGAAGGGCATGCCGGCGTGGGGCGACGTCCTCGGCACCCAGAAGGTGGAGAAGCTCTCGGCGTTCGTCGCCTCGCTCGAGGGCAAGAACCTCCCGGGCAAGGCGCCGGAGGGCGAGCCTCACCGCAGCGAGTGATCGGAAGCGTCGCTCGAGGCGGACGGCGCGCGCGAAGGGCCCGTCGGGTCTGAACCCGGAGGGCCCGCCTGCCGCGCCCGCCCGCCAAGAGGGGAGCAAAGACAAGTGGCCTCCAAGGAAAAGCCGAGCCTGCAGCGGCTCTCGTCGATCAAGGCGGACGGATCCCGAGACCCGATCCATCCCGCCGACGTGAAGGGACGCTTCCTTACCCGCCGGAGGATCGTCTACGCGATCCTCATCGTGATCTACGTGGCGCTGCCCTTCGTGAAGGTGGGCGGGAAGCCGGCCGTCTTCCTCGACGTGCCGGGCCGCAGGTTCTTCCTCTTCGGAGCCACGTTCAACGCCCAGGACTTCTGGCTGGTCGTCTTCGTGCTGGCTGCCCTGGGCTTCGCGCTCCTCTTCCTCACCGCGTGGCTCGGCAGGGTGTGGTGCGGGTGGGCGTGTCCCCAGACGGTGTTCCTGGAGGGCGTCTACCGCCGCATCGAGCGATGGATCGAAGGGCCCCGGCAGGACCGCGTCCGCCTCGCCGCCGCGGAGTGGACGTGGAGCAAGACGTGGCGGAAGGTCGCCAAGCACGCGGCCTTCATCCTGGTGTCCCTCTTCCTCGCCCACGTCTTCCTGAGCTTCTTCGTCTCCCTGGGCTCGCTGGTCGAGATCGTCCGGCGGGATCCCCGCGAGAACTGGGTCGCGTTCGCCTGGACGATGGCGGTGGCGGGCGCCCTCTACTTCGACTTCGCATGGTTCAGGGAGCAGCTCTGCATCGTCGTCTGCCCCTATGGCCGCCTGCAGTCGGCCATGCAGGACGACCACAGCCTGGTGATCGGCTACGACTTCGGACGCGGCGAGCCTCGGGCGAGGATCAGGCGCTCGGATCGCGTGGCGCTCCCCGTGGTGCGGGGCGAGCCGCTGGTCGCCCAGGCTCCCGCCGCGGCGAAGGGCGACTGCATCGAGTGCGGTCGCTGCGTGGCGGTCTGTCCGACCGGCATCGACATCCGCAACGGCCTCCAGCTCGAGTGCATCGGCTGCGCGCAGTGCGTGGACGCCTGCGACGAGGTGATGATCAAGGTCGGTCGCCCCACCGGCCTCATCCGCTATGACTCGCAGGCCGGTCTCTCCAGAAAACCGAAGCGCACCCTGCGCCCCCGGCTCGCACTCTACGGCGCGCTGCTCACCGTCGCCTGCGTCGGCCTCGGGCTGGGGCTGGGCACCCGCACGCCCTTCGAGGCGAACCTGCTGCGGGTGCGCGGCGCGCCCTTCGTCCTCGCCGGGGAGGACGTGCGCAACCAGTTCGAGCTCCACCTCGTGAACAAGAAGCCGGAGCTCACCGAGCTCTCCGTCGTGGTGAAGAGCCCGGACACCACCACGGTGACCATCCCGCGCACCAGGATCCCGCTCGAGTCCCTGCAGAGCTACCGCCTGCCGATCTTCGTCTCCATCCCCCGGGACGCCTTCGAGGAGCCCTTCGAGGTCGAGGTGGAGATCGTCGATCCGGCGACCGGCAGCAAGCGCGAGGTCGAGGCGCGCTTCCTCGGTCCGAGCGGCCGCCATCACGCGAAACGGGAGGCAGGCGACCGCGAACGCGGTTAGAACTGTCCTCGCTCTCTCCTCGGAAGGTGCGCATGAACGACCGCCACGACGCAGCCGCCCTCATCGCGAAGTACGACAGGCCGGGGCCCCGCTACACGAGCTACCCCACGGTGCCCGCCTGGACCGACGCCTTCACCGAAGGCGACCTCGGCCGCAAGTTGGACGAGGCCGGGGCCGCGGGCGACGACCTCCCGCTCTCCCTGTACGCGCACTTGCCGTTCTGCCGGGAGATGTGCACCTACTGCGGGTGCAACGTGGTGATCTCGTCGAGCCGGGAGAAGCACGCCGAGTACGTCGAGGTCGTCCGCGCCGAGATCGACATGGTCGCGGACCGGCTGGGGAAGCGGAACCAGATCCTCCAGCTCCACTACGGCGGCGGCACCCCCACGAGCCTCGACGAGCCGCTGCTCATCCGCCTCTGGGACAAGATCACGGAGCGCTTCTCGATACGCCGTGACGCCGAGGTGGCCATCGAGGTCGATCCGGTGGTGACCAGCCGGGAGCAGCTGGCGCTCCTGCGGGGCATGGGCTTCAACCGCCTCTCGCTGGGCGTGCAGGACTTCACGCCGGAGGTGCAGCGCGCGGTGAACCGGCTGCAGACGGTCGAGGAGACGGAGGGCCTGGTGGCGTACGCCCGCAAGCTCGGCTACCGCGGGATCAACTTCGACCTGATCTATGGCCTGCCGCACCAGCGGCTGGAGACGTTCTCGAAGACCATCGACGAGGTGATCCGGATCTGCCCCGACCGCATCGCCATCTTCTCCTACGCCCACGTGCCGCACCTGCGGGCCCACCAGCGGAAGATCGACGAGCGCACCCTGCCCGCCGCGGAGGCGAAGTACGCGCTCTTCCAGCACGCGCGGGAGCGCCTCCTCTCGGAGGGCTGGGTCGCCATCGGCATGGACCACTTCGCGAGGGAGGACGACGAGCTGGCCATCGCGCAGAAGGAGCGGCGCCTCTCCCGTTCGTTCCAGGGCTACACCGTGCGGCCCGCGCCGGACATCGTTGCGGTCGGCGCCACCGCCATCGCCGACCTCCGGGGCGCGTACGCGCAGAACGTGCGCCCGCTCGGCGAGTACTACGACGCCATCCGGGCGGGGCGCTTCGCCACCGAGCGCGGTGCGTGGCTCACGGCGGACGATCAGCTCCGCCGCGACGCGATCACCGGCCTGATGTGCAACTTCCACCTCGACCTGAAGGCCCTGGGCAGGAAGCATGGCGTCGACGCCGAGGCGCTCCTCGCGCCGTCGATCGAGCAGCTCGGGGAGATGGAGGCCGACGGCCTCGTACACCTGTCGCCCGGCGAGGTGGAGGTCACGCCCGCTGGGCAGACCTTCGTGCGCAACGTGGCGATGGCGTTCGACGTCTGGCTCGATCGCATGCCCACCGATCGCAAGGGCAGGCTGCCGGTCTTCTCGCGCACGGTCTGACGAAGGCCGACCTCGCGGCCCGCGCGCCCGACGACCGGGCAGTCAGTGCGTGGGCTCGGCGGCCCCCTCCGGATACAGGCCCACCTTCAGCCAGTGCGGCTCGCGCCTGTCGAACGAGCGGTACGCGTCCATCACCTCGGCGAACGGCCTGTGCTGGCTCAGGATCGCCCCCGGGCTGATCACGCCGCTCTCGATGAGGTCGAGGAGGTGCGGGATGTACGTGCGGTGGTTGCAGTTCCCCGCGTTCATCGTGAGGTTCTTGCCCATGGCGAGGCCCAGGGGGAAGAAGCGATCGCTCGGCGGGTAGACGCCGATGATCGAGAGGGTGCCCGCCTTCGCCAGCGCCTGCACCGCCCAGTCGATCGCCTGCGACGGCGCGTCGCCGGGCACCCAGTTCTCGCCGGAGGGATTCGTCTCCGGCGCGATCGCCCTCAGCTCCTGCTCGAACTGCGCCTTCTCCTCGTCACCGGGTTTCGCCGGGCCGCGGTGGGCGTGGATCGAGTCCACGCCCACCGCGTCGATCGCCCGATCGACGCCGATGCCGTCGGTGAGGTCCCGGATCGCCTCGACGGGATCCTCCTTCGAGAAGTCGATGACCTCGGCGCCCTGTGCCTGCGCCGCCGCCAGCCGGTCGGGGACACAGTCGATCGCGAAGATCCGCCCGGCGCCCATCAGCTTCGCCGAAGCGATGGCGAGCTGGCCCACCGGGCCGCAGCCGAAGACGGCCACGGTGTCCCCGTCGCCGATCTCGGCCATCTCCGCCGCCATCCACGAGGTGGGGAAGATGTCGGAGAGCAGCAGGGCCTCCTCGTCGTCGATCCCTTCCGGGATCCGCACCAGGTTGAAGTTGGCGAAGGGGACGCGCGCCTTCTCCGCCTGCAGGCCGTCGAACGGCCCCGACTTCTTGGGGCCGCCGTAGAAGGCGGTGCCCGCCTGCGGTCCGTTGGGGTTCGCGTAGTCGCACTGCGAGGTGTAGCCGGCGCGGCAGTAGGAGCAGTTTCCGCAGGCGATCGTGGAGGGGATGATCACCCGATCCCCCACGGAGAAGTTGCGCACCCCCGGCCCCAGCTCTTCGATCACGCCCACGCCTTCGTGCCCCAGGATCGTCCCCTGGGCCATGCCCGGGAGCGTGCCGCGGATCATGTGCAGGTCGGTGCCGCAGATCGCGCTGGCGGTGATCCGCACGATCGCGTCGGTGGGCGCCTGGATCTTCGGCTCCGGGACCTCCTCCAGCCGGATGTCGCCGACCCCGTGGAAAACGACGGCCTTCATCTCTCATCCCTCCCTTTCGCGGAAAGCTGCTGACCTGGCGGCGTCGCCACAACCCACGCCCGTCGGGCCGGGGGCCTGCCATCTTCGCCCGCTCGGGCCCCGGGAGATCCGGCGGGCGCTGGGTAGGTGGTGATCGAGGGGCGGACTTCGTGGTAACCGGTGCCGAACAATTCCCAGCGCGGGAGGTCGTCATCGCCGCTCTCATGATCATCGTGGCGCTCTTCGGAGCCCTGGGGGTCCTTCTCCTGGGCATGAAGATGATGTCCGAGGCCCTTCAGCGGGTGGCGGGCAACCGCCTGCGCGACCTGCTCGGGCGCCTCACCTCCAACCGCGTCAAGGGCGTGCTCACCGGCCTCGCGGTGACCTCGATCATCCAGTCGAGCACGGCCACCACGGTGATGGTGGTGAGCTTCGTCGCCGCCGAGCTGATGACGCTCACCCAGGCGATCGGCGTGATCATGGGGGCCAACATCGGCACCACGGCCACCGGCTGGATCGTGTCGTTCGTTGGCTTCAAGATGGACGTGAACGCGGTCGCGCTCCCGGTCGCCGGCGTCGGCGTCTGCCTCGGCTACATGCGCTCCCCGAAGCTCAAGGAGTGGGGCGGGGCGCTCCTGGGCTTCGGCCTGCTCTTCCTGGGGCTGGGGCTGCTCAAGGACACCGTCCCGCCGCTCGATAGCGCGCAGGTCGCGTTCGTCGACGGCCTGACCCGGTACGGCTTCTTCTCGGTGCTGCTCTTCGTGGGCATCGGCACCTCGCTCACGGTCCTCTTCCACTCCAGCTCCGCCACCATGGCGCTCACGCTGACCATGGCGGCGATGGGGTGGATCTCGTTCGAGCTCTCCGTGGCGATGATCCTCGGCGAGAACATCGGCACCACGCTCACCGCGAACCTGGCGGCCATCGGCGCCTCCACCGAGGCGAAGCGGGCGGCGCGGGTGCATACCCTCTTCAACGTCTTCGGCGTGATGTGGTCCCTCGCGCTGATGCACGTTTACCTGCTGCCGATCGTGGACTGGATGGTGCCCGGCGACCCCTACGTGGATCTGGGCGCGCTCACCCCGGGCTCGAAGGCGCACGCCGCCGGCTCGAGCGTGGTCACGCTCCACCTCGCCGCGGTGCACACCGTCTTCAACCTCACCAACACGCTGCTGATGCTGCCGCTGGTGCGGCAGCTCGAGCGCGTCGTCAAGTGGTGGGTCCCCGGCAAGGAGAAGGGGCGAAGCCGCCTGCACTTCCTCACGCCCGCCGGCGTGGAGGCGCCCGAGCTCCTGATGATCCAGGCCGGCAAGGAGATGCAGCACATGACCGAGGTCGTGCGCAGCATGTTCGCCGACGCCATGCACATCCTCATCCGCCCGGACAAGAAGCTGGGGGCGCTGGTGGAGGCCACGATCGAGAAGGAGGACGAGGTCGACGAGCTGGAGCGCGAGATCTCCGAGATCCTCACCCGCTCGACCACGTCGGCGACGCCCCAGGCCACCGCCCGCAAGATCGCCGACATGGCCCAGAACACCCATCGCCTGGAGCGCATCGGAGACCACTGCTCGGTGCTGGTGCGGATCGCCAGGCGCAACCACGACGCGGGGATCGCCTTCCCGCCGCAGTACGTGGAGGAGCTAGACGGGCTGGGCGCCCTCGTGGACGAGTCCCTCGAAAACCTGGGGCGCTACCTGGCCGGCGACGAGTCCTGCGCGGCGGCCTCGGAGGAGCTCGAGCGCCGCGTGGATCTGATGCGGCGCCAGCTCCGGGCCAACCACCTCGAGCGGATGAAGGAGACCACCGAGGGCGTGCAGCGGGAGCTTTCCTTCCTGGACGCGATCACCCACCTCGAGGAGGTGGCGGATCGGGTGGTCGGCATCATCCGCCGGGCCGAGCTCACCCGCCGCGAGCTCGCCGCCGAGTGGTCGATCGTGTCGGCGGTCGCCAGCGCCCGGCCCTCGCCGCAGAGCTCTTGAGGCTTTGAAAAAGAAGCGCCCCCGCCCGAGGATGGGCGAGGGCGCGGATGGTAGGAAGCGGCGGGAGGAGACCTCGCGCCGCTGTCCGTGCGACGTCAGGGGCTGACGGTGACGTCGACGGTGTCCGCCTCGGAGCCGACCGCGTTCGAGGCGGTGAGGACGTAGGTGGTGTCGGCGAGGGGGACCACCGTCCACGAGCCGTTGGCCTCAACCTCGGCCGGGCGGAAGGTGAAGCCGAAGTTCGAGAGGCCGCCGGGGAACTCCGCGTCGTGGGAGATGTTGACGAACTCTCCCGATCCGGTCTGGAAGCCGATGGTCGCGCCAGCCCCCTGGGCGTCGGTGTTCCGGTTCGTCGAGCTCATCGTCCCATACCGGTAGTCGAAGGAGCCGTCCTCGAAGAGGACCGCCTCGAAGTTCAGGCTGGTGGGGCTATCGTTGTCGTTGCCCGTCCGGAACCAGAAGTTCTTCCACTGCACCACGACGTAGTCCCCGCGGTCGGCGTCGTTCCCGTAGCCTACGTGGATCGTGCCCGACGGGCTCCTGGTGTCGTACTCGTCGTTGCGCGCCATGGCGTCCCAGAACGGGGCGAGGTTCACCCAGGAGTTGGCGCCGGGCGTCGCGCTCATGGCGGCGTTGATGCCCGAGCCCGAGCCCCTCGCGCCGAAGCCAATCGCGCCGCTGGTGTAGATCCACATCTCAGTCCGGTCGGAGCCGTCGAAGCGGAACGTGAACCCGTTCGCAAAGGTGTGGGAGTAGCAGCCGCCTTGGAAGGAGCTCTGGAGGTCCGTGTTATTGCACTGGTCCGCGCCGAAGGAGGCAATGTTGGCGCTCGTGCTCACGTCTATGAACGACGCGAGGGTGCCGCCGTGGGCCGGCTCGAGGGTGGCGCCGGTCGCGCCCTCGGTCACCCAGGTGAGCGTGACCTCCTCCCGCGGGCCCACCGAGGGCTCATCCACCTCGAAGGTCGTGATGGTCGGGTTCGCCGCCCTCACCGTGGCCTCGGCCACCTCGACGTCGCCAGCGAGGTTGGTCGCGACCATGCGGTAGGTCACCGGGATGGAGACGGGGGAGTACTGGCGGGTCCCGCTCGCGGTGGCGGTCTTGAACGACGAGGTCTCCCCGCTGTCGTCCACGATGAAGAGCTCGAGCTCGACGGCGTTCTCGCTGGTCCACGAGACCTCGACGGGATCCGGGGAGTTCGGCGCCCAGAATTCGGGGGTCGCCGTGAGCGTCACCGTCGGGAGCCCCACGGCAACCACCTCCACCTCCTCCACGGCCGGCTCGCCTCGGGGGGCGGTGGCCGTCAGCTTCAGGGTGTGGGTGCCCGCGGCGATGATCGTGATCCCCAGCGAGCCCTCGAGCGGATCCTCGTCGTCGACGTCGACCGCCGTCCCGTCGACCTCGAGGGTGAGGACGGGCGGGTTGCCGTCCACGTCGCCCATGGTCTTCCACCTCACGGTCGTGAACCATCCGACCGTGACGACCGGGGTGGCCTCGAACTCGAGGATGACGGCGCCCTCCTTGACGACGACGTCGACGCTCTCGGTGTCGATGACCTCGGCATCCAGCAACAGCTCGACGTCGTAGGTGAAGGTCTTCTCCGCGTCCACCTCGATGGTGCAGCTACCAGCGTTGATGGCCGCGCGGTCGGTGAACTCGCAGCCCTCGACGACGGCGCCGCCGGAGTCGCGGACCCGGATCCTCGAGCCGCCGAACGCCGTCCAGGAGATCACCACGTCTTCGCCCACCGCCGCCCGCTCGGGGGTCACGATCACGCTCTCGATTCCGACCTCGCCGACCTCGACGGAGATCACCTCCTCGACCTTGGCGTCGAACTCGTTGATGGCCCGGAGCGTGAAGGTGGAGTCCTCGTTCACCGTGACCGTCACCTCGCCAAAGGGGTCGAGCGGATCGGGCACGCCGGAGATCGGCTCGCCGTCCTGGAGGAGCTCGACCAGCTCCGCGTCGGTGGTGTTCCACACGAGGGTGACCTCGTCGCCGGCGTTCACCTGGGTCGAGGAGGCGTGGAATAGAACGGTCGGCGGATCGACCTTCATCACCAACGCGGTCATTTCGACGCTGCCGGCGTCGTTGGTGGCGACCAGCCGGAAGGAGGTGGTCCCCGTGACCGGGACCACGATCTCGTCGTTCTCCAGGTCCTTGCCGATCGGGACGATCGTCTCACCCGGGGTGGGCTCGATCGTGAGGGAGGTGGCTCCCGTGACCGTCCAGGCCAGGGTGACGTCGGTTGGAACGTCGAGGGTGCCGTCGAAGCGGCTGGGAGTCGCGGTGAACGAGGCGATCGTCGGCTTCACCGCGTCCCCCTCCACCTCGACCACGAGACTCCGGGTGGCGGGCTCGCCCTCGCCGCGGGCGGTGAGGACGTACTGGGTGTTCTCGTTCGGCTCCACCTCGTGCTCACCGTCGAGGAGCTCGTCGGAGGAGAAGATCTCGACGCCGGAGGACGTCTTGATCTCCACGAAGACGGCGTCCGTCGTCGCCCACTTGAGCGTGGCCTTTTCGCCCCTGGCGACCTTCGCCGGTTCGGCCGTGAACGAGTCGATCCGGGGGCTGCCCGGGGCGGCGATCTGGATGTCGATCGTCCGGCGCAGCTCGGCGCCGCTGCTCTCGCTCGTGGCGAAGAGCGTGAACTTCGCGCCCTCGCCGGCGACCGGGAGGACCTCGATGCTGCCCGCGGCCGGGGAGGCGCCCTTCAGATCGACGACGGCGCCGCCGCCGTCCTCGATGCGGATCGTCGAGACCGCCTCCGTGACCCACGACAGCGTCGTCGACTCGCCGACGCGGACCGTGGCGGGTTCCGCGTCGAACTTGACGATGCGAGCGGTGTCGCCGTCGTCCGGCTTCTTCTTATCGTCTTCCGACGAGCAAGCCGTCGCCAGCAGCAGCGCCGGCAGGCAAGCGAGCACCAGGATTCTTCTCGGATGCATCTGGGGATCTCCTCGCGGCGACGACACGTCGCCGACAACAACACGACTCCCCAGCACACCAAAAGAACAGTCGCTGGTCAAATTACCTCTCGGCCTGCAGGGCCGGTGTCGGGGTCACCAGATCACGGGCACCGGCGTCGTGTTCGGCTGGATCGGGTTTGCCGGGATCGTGCCGCTGCCGAGCTGGCCGACGTTGTCCAAACCCAGGCAGAGGACCGAGTCGTCGTCCTTCACCAGGCAGGAGTGCGCACCGCCCGCCGTCATTGAGCGGATGCCGGTCATCGGCTGGCCTGTCGTGGGATCCACGACCGCTACGGCCGTGGTCTGGTCGTCCGACGAGAACGCGCCGTTGCCGAGCTGCCCGTACGAATTGAGCCCCCAGCACACAGCCTGACCACCGGCGATCACCGCGCAGGTATGGTTCGGCGCGACGGTGAGCGCCGTGGCGGTGGTGAGGCCGACTATGTCCAGCGGCGAGTAGTTGTTCGTGTCGTCGCCCGTCCCGTTCTGTCCGTTGAGATTCTGTCCCCAGCACTTGCCGGTGCCGCCGATCCGCACGCAGGTGCGGGTGCCCGCGGCCAGGACCTCGTCCACCCCGGACAGCCCCGCGATCACCTCGGGCGCGGACGAGCTGGTGGAAGAGCCCGAGGTCCCGCGGCCGAGCTGGCCGGTCTGGTTTCCACCCCAGCAGGCGACCTGGCCGCCCTGGAGGAGGGCGCAGACGTGCGTCGTACCCGCGGCGAGGCCGATCACGTCGGCGAGGGGCTGCGCGCCGTCCATCACCAGCGCGGGCTCGAGCACGTCGGCGGTGGCGTCGGTGCCGAGCCGGCCGTTCGCGAAGCTGCCCCAGCACTTGACGTTGCCACCGACGAGGGCACAGGTCGACGCGTCGGTGAGGGCGAGGGCGGTGGCCCCCTGCAGCGCGGCGCCGTCCTCCATCACCGTGACCGGCGTCGTGTGGGCGATGGTGTCGCCGGCGCCGAGCTGGCCCTTGTGGTTCGAGCCCCAGCACTTGACGCCGCCGTCCGACAGGATCGCGCAGTTGTGGTGCTCACCGACGGCGAGGAAGGCCGCGCCGCTGACGCCCGCCACCTCCGTCGGCTTCGCCACCCCCGTCGAGCCCGCGCCCCCGAAGCAGCCCGGCGCCGGCGTGTGCCCGTCACCAACCTGGCCACAGCTGTTCTGCCCCCAGCAGAAGACCCTCCCGTCGTCGGAGAGAACGCAGGTCGTATGGAACATCTTCGCGGGGAAGGTCATCGCCAGGCAGTCGCCGCCGCCGCAGATGGCGCCGCAGGTGTTGCCGCACGCGCCGCAGTTCCTCGCGTCCTCGGCCAGGTTCCACTCGCATCCGTCGAGGGGATCGCCGTTGCAGTCGCCCCGCAGAGCCCCGCACGCCAGCTCGCAGGTGCCCCCGCCGCAGGTCCCGCCCACCGTACCGGGGAGGTCCAGGCAGGAGGCGCCGCAGGCGCCGCAGTGGTCGACGTCGGTGCGCAGGTCCCGGCAGGCGCCGTCGCAGACCGCGCCCTCGGGGCCACAGCAGATCCCGTCGGTGCAGGACTCTTCGAGGCCACAGGCCACGCCGCACGCGCCGCAGTTCGCCGTGTCGGTCCGGGGATCGGACTCGCAGCCGTTGTCCGCGAGGCCGTCGCAGTCCGAGCGGGTCTCCACGCACTCGTACGCGCACTCGCCGGCGACGCACGTCGCCTCGGCGCCGTCGCCCGCCGTGCAGGCGTTGTCGCAGCTGCCGCAGTGGGCGGCGTCGGTGGCGGTGTCGACACAGACGCCGTCACAGCGCTCCTGGCCCGCGGGGCAGCCGCACACGCCCGCCTCGCAGGACGCGCCGTCGGCACAGGCGTTGCCGCACGCGCCGCAGTTGGCGGCGTCGGTCGCCGTGTCCACGCACGCGCCGTCGCAAGACTCGGTGCCCTCCGCGCAGGCGCACTCGGAGTCGACGCACTCCATCCCCGCGCCGCAGGCGTTGTCGCACGCGCCGCAGTTCTGCGCGTTGCTCGTCAGGTCGACGCAGGCGCCCGAGCAGGCCTCGAGCCCGTCGTCGCAGAGCGGCTTGCACTCGCCGACGCTGCAGACCTCGCCGGCTCCGCACTCGTTGTCGCAGGAGCCGCAGTGGTCCGGGTGGTTCCATTCCACGCACTGGCCGTCGCACCGCATCTGCGTGTCACCGCATGCGAGCCCGCACGCTCCGTCGGAGCAGCTCTCGCCATCCTCGCAGGCCTGGCCGCAGGCGCCGCAGTTGAGCGGATCGTCGTCGGTGGCGGCGCAGTAGGTCCCGCAGTCCGTCGTTCCGGGCGTGCAGTGGAGCACGCAAGCGCCCGCCTCGCACGTGGTCTCGCCGGCGCACTCGTTGCCGCACGCGCCGCAGTTCTTGTCGGAGGACAGATCCACGCAGGCGTCGTCGCAGAGCGAGAGGCCCGCCGGGCAGGTCACGGCGATGTCGGGTGGGCCGTCGGAAGAGCTGCAGGCGGTGAACGACAGGGCGAGGAACAGCGACGCGGCGACAACCACTCTCATCGAAAAACCCACCTTGCATCGAGGGTGAAAAACGCTTGGCATGCTAACGAGCGAGGGATCCAGCGTCAAACGCTCGCTCCACTCGCTCCACTCGCGACGCACCGAAGCGTCGAAGCGCCGCCCGTGCCCGTCGGTTGTGGAGTCGGATGGCGCTCGGTGTGCAGACGTCCCTTGCACATGGGCCCTCATGTCCACAACGTCACGATCGAGGCGCGAAAGGCTCGTCCGAGTGCACGCGGCCTCCACAAAAGGAGGAATCGACATGGCCGAGAAGAACCAGCCGGGCGGAATGACGGTGCAGGAGGCGGGGCGCAAAGGTGGCGAGAAGGTCGCTTCCGAGAGGGGCCCCGAGTTCTACCAGGAGATCGGGAAGAAGGGCGGCGAGACCGTATCCAGGGAGCGCGGCCCCGAGTTCTACCAGGAGATCGGGAAGAAGGGCGGCGAGACCGTGGCCCGGGAGAGGGGACACGAGTTCTACGAGGAGATCGGCAAGAAGGGCGGCGAGACCGTGGCCCGGGAGAGGGGACACGAGTTCTACGAGGACATCGGCCACAAGGGTGGCCAGCGCGTCCGTGAGCTGGTCGAGGAAGGAAAGAAGGGCGAATAGCTCGGAAGGGAGTGGAGAGAAATGGCGGAGCAGAAGAAAACCGGGATGACGGTGCAGGAGGCGGGTCGGCTGGGCGGCGAGAAGGTCGCCGCGGAGAGGGGGCCCGAGTTCTACAGCGAGATCGGCAAGATGGGCGGCAAGAAGGGTGGCGAGACCGTGGCCAGGGAGCGCGGCCACGAGTTCTACGAGGAGATCGGCCACAAGGGCGGCCAGCGCGTGAAGGAGCTGATCGAGGAGGGCAAGCAGAGCGAGAAGTAGCCCGTGCAGACGCGGCGGCGGCCAACCGGTCGTCGCCTTCTTTTTTTTCGGGAGGATCCAGATGGCGCGAGGAGAGCCGAGGTGGGAGAAGCCCGGGCCGCCCAAGGGACACGCGTACGGCATCGCGGCGGTGACCCAGGCGCTGCAGGGGCTCGAATTCCCGGCGTCCAAGCAGGACGTGCTGAGGCAGGCCGGATCCCAGGTGGTCGAGTACCGCAAAGGACAGCCGCTCGAGCTGCGACCGGTGCTCGAGAAGGCGCCGGCCGACGAGTTTCCGTCGATGGCGCAGGTGGTGCAGGCCGTCAGCGACGAGCTCGCCGAGGAGGGGATCAGCGGCCCGCATTAACCGATGCGCGGGGTTCCGACGAGGCCCTGGCCGTGCCCGCGGTCCGGGCCTCTCTTCGATCGCGAACGGGCGGGCGCACGACCGGGAGCCTGAGACGCCTTGTGCACGAACGCCCTCGCTACCAGTCTCTATTCGAGGCGCGAACGAAAGCCTCGATGGACAGCCGAGAGGAGGGCACCATGTCCGAGCAGAAGAAACCCGGGATGACGGTGCAGGAGGCCGGTCGCAAGGGTGGCGAGACCGTGGCCCGCGAGAGGGGGCACGGCTTCTACGAGGAGATCGGCAAGAAGGGCGGCGAGACCGTGGCCAGGGAGCGCGGCCACGAGTTCTACGAGGAGATCGGCCACAAGGGTGGCCAGCGCGTGAAGGAGCTGATCGAGGAGGGGAAGAAGAACGAGTGACCGTCCCGCGAAGGGGAGGGGCGGGATCGCTCCCATGCCCCTCCCCTCTCGCCCTTCGCGGAAGTTCGTGACTTCCGGCGCGGGCATGTCGTCTCATCCCGCCATGGAACGAAGGACGCTGCCGGGAACCGATCGGGAGGTCTCCGCCATCGGGCTGGGGACGTGGGTGGCAGGCGGCGCCCTGTGGGGCGGCGCCGAACCCAGGCTCATCGACAAGACGATCGAGAGGGCCCTCGAGCTGGGGATCGATCTCATCGACACGGCGCCCGTGTACGGCTTCGGGCGATCGGAGGAGATCGTCGGTGCGTCGCTCGCCGCTCGCGGGGCGAGGGATCGGGTGTTCCTCGCCACCAAGTGCGGCCTCGTCTGGGACGACGCCGGGCGGATCCGCCGGGACTCGTCGCCGGCGGCGGTGCGCCGGGACGTGGAGGCGTCGCTCGCGCGCCTGCGCACCGATCGGATCGACCTGGTCCAGATCCACTGGCCCGATCCGGCCACGCCGATCCCGGAGACGATCCGGACGCTCGAGGAGCTGCGCGACGAGGGGAAGCTCCTCCACTACGGCGTGTCCAACTACTCGGCGGCGCAGCTCGGCGAGGCGCTCGTCGCCGGGGCGCCGGTCGTGAACCAGGTGCCGTACAACCTGTTCGAGCGCGAGATCGAGGGCGAGGTGCTGCCCGCGTGCCGCGCGGCGCGCGTCGGCGTCTTCGCCTACGGCGCGATCTGCCGGGGCCTCCTGTCGGGGAAGTTCCGCAAGGAGACGACGTTCCCCGAAGGCGACCTGCGCCGGGCGGATCCCAAGTTCCAGCGGCCGCTCCTGGATCGGTACCTCGCCGCGGTCGATCGCCTGCGGCCCGTCGCCTACGCCCGCAACAAGAAGCTCACCCAGCTCGCGGTGCGGTGGATCCTCGAACAGCCCGGCGTCACCGCAGCGCTGTGGGGGGCGCGCAGCCCGGCGCAGATCGAGGAGGCGGCGGGCGCGTCCGGGTGGAGGCTCTCGCCCGGCGAGCTCGAGGGGATCGATCGGATCGTCCGGGAGGAGGTCCCAACGCCAGTGGGCCCGGAGTTCATGGCGCCACCCTCGTAGGGAGCGCCAATTTCCGGACACTATCCATTTGAGGGGGTTGCTTGGCTTCGGCTCGCCCCTGGCTTAGGTCCGGCCACGCAACCGGCGCGCGGATTGCTGCGCGGGGAAATGGACGCCCCCTCCGTGGGGGCGCCGAATCTTCTCTTTGGGGGAGGCGCAGCAACCGTGCGCCGGTTGTCCCTAGGTCTCCCCGAGGATTGACGTTGCCGCTCCTGCGGGCCTGGATCGATCAGTACGACCAGCGGATCGCGGCCTGGGTCCGAGGCCTGGACGACGGCGCCGATCCGGAGCGCCTCGCCCTGGGCTTCGACGTCGTCCGCGACCTCTGGCGCTCGGCGCGCCCGATCGCCCGCGACGACGGGCCGCTTCGTGCCTTGCCCGAGCCGTGGGTGGGCGATCCCTTCGCGCCCGACCTGCAAGCCGTCTTCGTCTGCCACAACCCGGGCGCCGCGCTGCCTCCGCAGATGCACCCGCACGGCGCGCTCGTCGAGCGGATCCGCTCGGGCACGCCGTACTCCCAACTCGCAACGAGGTGGGCGCTGGCCCCGGAGACGCGGCGGTGGTGGTCGCGTCTGGCGGGCTGGACCTCGCGGCTCCTCGGGGTCCCGCCGGCCCGCAATGCGTTCCCCATCCTCGGGCTCGATCTGCTTCCGTGGCACTCGGAGCTGCGCGCCCCTTTTCGCCCGGACCGGCGCGGCTGCGAGTTCCTGCGCAGGTGGGTCTTCGTCCCGGCCCGGGAGGCGGCGAAGCGCTCCCGCCTCCGCCTCCGCCTCTCCGAGGACGAGGAGGCGCCGGCCGCCATCGCCAGCCATGAGTGGGTCGACGCCGTGCTCGAGGCCCTGGGCGCCGAGGAGCTCGCGAGGATCGACCACGAACGCCACGGCGAGCGGATCGCTGCGTGGCCCCGCAACCTCAGCGACAAGCCCGTCCGACGCACCTTCGTGCTGCGCAGGCTCCCGCTGCCGGGAGGCGACCTCCACCTGCTCGTGTCGTGGGCTCCCGGGAGCAACCTGCCACCTGCGGCTGCGTTCGATCCCGTCGCGCGCTGGCTGCTGCGGTCGTGGTGGCAGGATCGGGAGCCGCCTGCGACAATCGGCGGATGACGACCATCTACCACAACCCCAAGTGCAGCACCTCGCGACGAACCCTCGAGATGATCCGGGAGCGCGGCGAGGAGCCCAAGGTGATCGAGTATCTCGCCACGCCGCCCAGCCGCGAAGAGCTCCTGCGGCTGCTGCGCGCGATCGGGATCCCGGCGCGGGCGCTCCTGCGCAAGAAGGAGGCTCGCTACGAGGAGCTCGGCCTCGGCGATCCGTCGCTCTCCGAGGACGCGATCGTCGACGCCATGCACGAGAACCCCATCCTGATCGAGCGGCCGATCGTGGAGACCCGCAAGGGCGTCCGCCTGTGTCGGCCGGCGGAGACGGTGCTCGAGATCCTCGACTGACCTCTCGAAGGGGCAGGTTTTTCGCATCCCGACGCCTCTGGTAGCGTCGGGCCATGTCCTTCTTCCAGTCGCCGCCTTCCATCGGCAACCAGTTCCTCGAAGATCGGATGCTCCGCGGTTGGCTCGAGCGGACGCTGCCGCCCGAGGTCTTCGAGGAGGCGCGCGGGGACCTCGAGCGGATGGGCGCGCTGGCCGGGGGCGAGCTCTACAGGCTCCAGCTCGACGATCGCCTCAGCGAGCCGCGGCTCGTGCAATGGGATCCGTGGGGCCATCGCGTCGACCGGATCGAGGTGACGCCGCTGTGGAAGCGGGCGGCGGCGATCGCCGCCGAGGAGGGGCTCGTCGCAGCGGCCTACGAGCGGCGCCACGGCGCGTGGTCCCGCGTGCACCAGCAGGCGCTCGTCTATCTCTTCGATCCGTCCTCCGACGTCTACACCTGCCCGCTGGCGATGACCGACGGCGCGGCGAAGACCCTCCTCGTCCATGGCAACCGTGCCCTCGTCGATCGTGCCTTGCCGCGGCTCACCAGCAGGGATCCGGCGCGGATGTGGACCTCCGGGCAGTGGATGACCGAGCGCACCGGCGGGTCGGACGTGGCGATCTCGGAGACCGTGGCGCGGAAGTCGCCGGAAGGCGATCGCCTCTACGGCGTGAAGTGGTTCACCTCCGCCGCCACCTCCGAGATGGCGCTCACCCTGGCGCGGCCCGAGGGCAACCCGACGGGCGGCGCGGGACTGGCGCTCTACTACCTCGAGACCCGCGACGCCGACGGGCGGATGAACGGCATCCGGATCAACCGTCTCAAGGAGAAGCTGGGCACGCGCAAGCTCCCTACGGCCGAGCTCGAGCTGGACGGCGCGCTCGCGGTGCCCGTGTGCGGCACGCGGGACGGGATCAAGGCGATCAGCCCCATGCTCAACGTGACGCGCACCTGGAACGCGGTCTGCTCGGTGGCCGCCATGCGCCGGTCCATCGCGCTGGCCCGCGACTACGCGGCCAGGCGGGTGGCGTTCGGCGCGCCGCTCTCCGAGAAGGCGCTCCACGTCGACACGCTGGCGGGCCTCGAGGCGGAGTTCGAAGGGGCGTTCCTCCTCGCGTTCTCCGTCGTCGAGCTGCTGGGGCGCGAGGAGGCGGGCGCACAGCGCGAGGGCGACGCGCCGCTCTCCCGGCTGCTCACGCCCCTCGCCAAGCTCTGCACCGGCAGGCAGGTGGTGGCGATCGCCAGCGAGGCGCTCGAGGCCTTCGGCGGCGCGGGCTACATCGAGGACACGGGCTTGCCGCGGCTGCTGCGCGACGCGCAGGTCCTCTCGATCTGGGAGGGCACCACCAACGTCCTCTCGCTGGACGTGCTGCGGGCGCTCGCGAAGCCGGAGTCGATGCAGGCCTTCGAGGCGGAGGCGGAGCGCCTCCTCGCGGGCGCGGACGACGCGGGCCTCGGGGCGGAGGCGCGGGCGGTTCGCGCGGCGATCGATCGCGCGCGCCGCTGGCTGCAGGACGCCACCGCTGCCGGCCGGGACGAGACCGAGGCCGGCGCGCGTCGCCTCGCCCTCACCCTGGCGCGCGCGATGGAGCTCGCCCTCCTGGTGGACCACGCGGCGTGGCTGCGCTCCGTGCGGCAGGACCCCTGGGGCGCAGCGGCGGCCAGGCGCTTCGCGCGCCACGGCGTCGACCTCGTCGCAGGCGCCGGTGCGCTCGACGAGTCCCGGCTCCTCGCCGGGGGGTAGGCCGGGCTCCTCCGGCCGTCGTGCGGTGATTCGAGGTCATATTCGCCGCACATGTCGCGGCGAATGTCTTGCGAGATGCAAGAATCTCCGCTGCCTCGACCGCGCGATCGCCGGCGCCGAGTCCACGCTCGCCACCGTGCTCGCGACCGCGCGGTTCTGGGATTCCCACCCACGCGAGGCCCTGAACGAGCGCCAGCGGGCCATGCTCGATCGGCTCCTGAGCGGTTTCGAGGGAAAGCTCACCACGTCGAAGTGGGCGAAGATCTGCAAGTGCTCCCAGGACACGGCGCTCCGGGTCATCTCCGACCTCGTCGTGCGCGGGATCCTGCGCCGTGACGAGGGCGGCGGGCGCAGCACGAGCTATTCGCTGGTCCGGTGAGTCCCTGGCCCCCGAGGGGCGGGCCGCATCGGAACGGCGGCGCGCGCATCTTTTCGCGAGAGACGATCCAACCGCGAAAGGCCCGAGATGATCGACCTGTACTACTGGCCCACCCCCAACGGGCACAAGATCACGCTCTTCCTGGAGGAGACCGGTCTCCCCTACCGGATCGTGCCGGTGGACATCGGCAAGGGGGATCAGTTCCAGCCCGACTTCCTGCGCATCTCGCCGAACAACCGGATGCCCGCGATCCTGGATCGGGATCCCGTCGGCGGCGGCGAGGCGGTCAGCGTCTTCGAGTCGGGGGCGATCCTGCTCTACCTCGCGGAGAAGACAGGGAAGCTGCTGCCCGGCGATCTGCGCGGGCGCGTGGAGGTGCTGGAGTGGCTCTTCTGGCAGGTCGGCGGCCTGGGCCCCATGGCCGGACAGAACCACCACTTCGCCGTCTACGCGCCGGAGAAGATCCCCTACGCGATCGACCGCTACGTGAAGGAGACGGCGCGGCTCTACGGCGTCCTCGATCGTCGCCTCGCGGATCGCGAGTACGTCGCGGGGAGCTTCTCGATCGCCGACTGCGCCATCCATCCGTGGATCGTCTCGCACGAGCGGCAGCGGCAGAACCTCGACGACTTCCCCAACGTGAAGCGCTGGTTCGAGGCCGTCGGCGCCCGCCCCGCCGTGATCCGCGCGTACGAGAAGGGAAAGCCGTGGGAGCGCAAGGGGCCCATGTCCGAAGAGGAGAAGAAGGTGCTCTTCGGCACCCCGCCCGGCGCGCAGTAGCGCGACAGACGCCTGCAAAACCAGCGTCTTGCGCGTTTAGATGCAAAATCTAAAAGCTTCGGTAGACTGGCCCTCCCAACAAGCGAGCGCCCCCTCGGGCGCCAGGAGAGCCAGACGATGAACCGCATCTGGGTCGTGCTCCCGCTCCTCTTGGCCGGCTGCGTCGGCAAGGGGACACACGAGGCCGTCCTCAAGCAGCTCGACGAGAGCCGCCACCACGCCGACCAGCTCGAGTCCGACCTCGATGGCCAGCGCCAGCTCGGCAAGGCGCTGGCGGACCGGAACACGCGGCTGGAGAAGCGGCTCGAGGAGGAGGCCAGCGAGAAGGCGAAGCTCCTCGCCGATCAGAACGCGCTGCGGGCCTCTGCCGAGGAGATGGAGAAGGCGCTGCAGGAGTTGAACCGCCGCAAGCTCGAGGCGGACGACCGCATCGCCGAGTACCGCAGCCTGCTCGCGCGGTTCCAGAAGCTGATCGACGCCGGAAAGCTGCGGGTGAAGATCGTGGAGGGCCGCATGGTGGTGGAGCTGCCCACCGACGTGCTCTTCCGCTCCGGGCAGGCGAGCCTCTCGAAGGAGGGGCAGGAGGCGCTCGCGGAGGTGGCGGCGCTGCTCGCGGGGGTGCCCGATCGGCGCTTCCAGGTGGAGGGGCACACGGATGACGTGCCCATCGCCACGGCGCAGTACCCGTCGAACTGGGAGCTCGCCGCCGCCCGCGCGCTGCGGGTGGTGCGCACCATGATCGACGCGGGCATGCCGGCGGAGCGGATCAGCGCCGCGAGCTTCGGCGAGTACGCGCCGGTGGCCTCCAACGAGTTTCCGGAGGGCCGCGACGCGAACCGTCGCATCGAGATCGTGGTGGTGCCGGACCTCACCAGCCTCCCCGGGTTCGAGGAGCTGAATCGCGCCGCGTCCGGCCGATAGGCGATGGAGATGCCGGGCCGCGGAGCTCCGGCGAAGTCCGAGGCGGGCGAAGTCAGAGCGCCCGCAGGGCGGCGAGCTTGGGGGCGCGGCTCTTGGGGCTGTCGAGGCTGAAGGAGCGCGCGTCGCCCAGCTCGTCGCGCACGTAGCGCTCCGTCCTCTCCACCGCAGCCGCGATGGCCTTGGTGCGGCCGACGAAGGACGCCCACACGATCGACTGCGCGTCGACGTCGTACTCCCAGAGCCCGACGATGCGGCCGCCGTCGAGGATCGCGTGGTTCGGAAGATCCGCGAGGCCCCCCAGCGCGCCGATCTCGCGATCGCCAGCCACCTTCCTCCCGGCGTCGGCGCCGTCGAGCAGCGTCGCGACGTCCCGCCGCGCGGCGGAGATGGAGTCGAGGCTGCTCACCAGTACGGGCGCTGCCTTGGACCTCGGCGGAACGAACGCGCGGAAGGCCTCGGCGTCGTCGGGCAACAGGAGCCGATCGCTGCCCTCCTCGGCGGAGACGAGCCTCAGGGCTCCCGCGATCTCCTTGGATATCTTCACGCCCACGCCGAGGAAGAACTGCAGCTCGCCAAGCGTGGCCGGCCCCACCCAGCGAAAGAAACGAGCGGCGATCTCCCGCTGCGCATCCTCCACGGAGCCGCGGTACCGGCGCAGCGGGTTCTCCTTCCACCGCGCATAGACGTAGCGCTGGTTGTCGAGGCGCCCGTTCGCGGGGATGCGACGGATCTCCCCGAGAGACTGCAGCCTCCCCAGGGCGAGGGGCAGGGTGGTGCCGATGCCCTTCTTCTTTCCCTCCTCGCCGAGGCTGCGAGAGGCGTCGCCGGTCGCCTTGCGGATCTCGTCCGGTCCGAGGGGCGCCTTCCCGAGCGCGACGAGCACCGCTTCACAGAGTGTGTCGATCTCCTTCTCCGTGACGCCGAGCTTCGCCGCCTGCCGGAGCGGCACGTCGGCGTAGGGCTGCGCGGCCCGGAGCCCGATCGCGAAGTCGCTCGCCGGCAGGACGTAGGTGCAGCCGCGGGCCGAGGGCAGCTCGTGGATCTCCAGGCGCTCGACCGCGGCGTCGACGTCGGCGCGCCTCGTCCCCGCCCGCGCGAACAGCGACAGGTAGGGGCCGACGCCTCCCACCGACCGGGCCCAGCCGGCCTCTTCCAGCACCTCGGCCGGGCTCTTCCCGGCGAGCGAGCCGTCGAGGCCCTGCCGCGCCCACCACCAGGCTCTCAGCTTCGTCGCGTCCATGGCCGCTCACGATATCCGGTTTTGACGTGCCATCCGGACCGAAACTCCGCCGGATTGCCTGCATCCGACCGGGTGTTCGTTATCATCGCCGTTTCGGTTGGAGGAGATCCCATGGGTGACGGTGGAATCAGCAGGCGTACGGTCGTGGCGGCGGGGCTCGCGGCGGGCGCGGCCGGCCTGGCGGGGATCCCGCTGGCGAGCGGCGGCAAGGCGACGGGAGACGCGCGCCGGCGCATGCCGGTGGTTTTCCTCCCGCACGGCGGCGGGCCGTGGCCCTTCGTCGAGCTGAACTTCAGCACCAAGAAGGAGAACGACGGCCTCGCGGGCTACCTGCGCTCCGTGGCGTCGGTGCCGCCCGAGAAGCCGGCGGCCCTGCTCGTGATCTCCGCCCACTGGGAGGAGCGGGTGCCGACGGTGTCGACGTCCGCCAGGCCACCGATGCTCTACGACTACTACGGCTTCCCGCCCGCCTCGTACGAGATCCAGTGGCCGGCGCCGGGGGATCCGAAGCTCGCCTCCCGCGTGCGCGAGCTCCTCGGCGCCGCCGGGTTCCAGACCGCGGAGGATCCCGCCCGCGGCTACGACCACGGCACCTTCGTCCCGCTGAAGCTCACGTATCCCGACGCAGACGTCCCCACGGTGCAGCTCTCGCTGCAGCGCGGCCTCGATCCCGCCACCCATCTCGCGATGGGCCGCGCCCTGGCGCCGCTGCGGGACGAAGGCGTGTTCATCGTGGGCAGCGGCATGACGTACCACGACCTGCGCAACTTCGGCCCCCGGGCGCTCCCCGTCTCCGAGGCGTTCGACGCCTGGCTGCGCGGCGCAGGCACGGCTGCTCCCGCCGAGCGCGACCGCCTCCTGGAGCGCTGGCAGGAGGCGCCCATGGCCCGCCGCGCGCACCCCCGTGAAGAGCACCTGCTGCCGATGATGGTGATCGCGGGCGCCGCCGGCGAGGATCGCGGCACGGTCGCGTACGAAGGAACCTTCGCGGGCGTCCGGCTCTCCGCGTATCATTACGGCTGATCCGGAGGCCTTCCATGAGTGAGAAGAAGTCGTACAACGGCTCGTGTCACTGCGGCAACGTCAAGTATCAGGCGAAGATCGCGCTGGAGCGCGTGATCAGCTGCAACTGCTCCATGTGCAGCAGGATGGGCAGCCTTCTGACCTTCGTCGGTCCCGAGGACTTCGAGCTCCTCTCCGGGGAGGACTCGCTGAAGGACTACCGCTTCAACAAGCACGAGATCGCCCACCTCTTCTGCACGGGGTGCGGGATCCGCTCTTTCGCGAGGGGGGCGACCACCGACGGCAAGCCGATGTTCGCCGTGAACGTGCGCTGCCTCGAGGGCGTCGATCTCGCCACGCTGCAGATCGACCACGTCGACGGCAGGAGCTACTAAGCCGCGGACGTCCCGAGCCCCGCGCCGCTGAGCTTCGCAGCCAGATCGTCCAGGTCGGCGAAGAGGTGGCGCGGGCTCCGGGCGCGCAGCACCTCCGCCCGGTTGTAGCCCCACGAGACGGCCCCGAAGTCCATGCGCGCGGACGCCGCGGCGGCGGCGTCCCGCAGCTCGTCGCCCACGTAGATCGCGCGCTCGGGCGGAACGCCGCTGCGGCGCGCCACCTTGCGCAGCCGCGACGCCTTCCCGTAGAGCGACACGCCGCACTCGAAGCGATCGATCGTGCGGAAGAGGTCCTCGCCCAGGGCACGCCGCACGTTCGCCTCGGAGTTCGAGGTGACGATGGACACCGCGACGCCGCGGGCAGGCAGGGCGCGCAGGAGCGTGTCGACGCCCTCGAAGAGCGAGATCGGCTCCTCGGCTGCCAGCGAGCGCATGTACCGCGCGATGCGGGGCAGCTTCCAGAACGGGACGCGGAGCTCCTTCACGATCGCCTTCGCGTCCGCGTCGCGGAACCGCTCGAGCCGGGCCTCGTCGATCGGCGGCATGCCGAAGCGCTCCGCCGCCCGGATCACGAACGAGCCGAACTGTGCCAGGGTGTCGGCGAGGGTGCCGTCGAAGTCGAAGATCGCCAGGTCGTATGGCGGGCGAGAGGTCGCGTTCATGGGGGGCGGGGGGGCGCGGCCGATCGAGAAAGGCCCCACGCCGGCGGCATGGGGCCTTCGATCGAGACCGCGCCTTCGGATCAGGTGGGGTCGGGCTTCGGGGTCTTGTCCGTGCTCTCGGGGAGGTCCGGCTTGGCGATGTACGCCTCCGGGATCTCGCCAGTGAGGGTGCCCAGGAACGCGACGATCGACTTCACCTCGGCGTCGCTCAGGTCCTTGCCGACCTGGTGCTTCGCCATGAGGCGGACCGCCTCGTCGAGGGTCTCGACCGAGCCGTCGTGGAAGTAGGGGGCGGTCTTGGCGATGTTCCGAAGCGTCGGAACGCTGAACATCATCTTGTCCGCCTCGGCCTTGGTGACGTCGTAGCGGCCGAGATCCTTGTCCGACGGCCAGGGGTGGACGAGGCCGAGCTTCTGGAACATGGCGCCGCCCACGTAGGTGCCGGAGTGGCACGCGGTGCAGCCGGCGGAGACGAAGGCGTTGAAGCCGGCCTTCTCCTCGTCGGTGAGGGCGTCCTCCTCGCCGCCCAGGAAGCGATCCCAGCGGGAGGGGGTGACGAGGCCGCGCTCGAAGGCGCCGATGGCCTTGCCCATGTTCAGGAAGGTGACCGGGTCCTTCTCGTCGGGGAACGCCTTGGCGAACATCTCGACGTAGCCGGGGATCGAGCGCAGCGTCTCGACCACCCGCGCCTCGTCGGGCATGGCCATCTCCACCGGGTTCATCACGGGCCCGAGGGCCTGCTCCTCGACGTCGGCGGCGCGGCCGTCCCAGAACTGCACGTGGCGTCCGGCGGCGTTGTAGACCGTGGGCGAGTTGCGGCCGCCGAGCTGGCCCTTGTGCCCCGGCGAGAACGCCTTGCCGTCGACGCCGTAGGCGGCGAGGTCGTGGCACGAGTTGCACGACAGGTCGTGGTTCTTCGAGAGCCGCGTGTCGTAGTACAGGGCGCGGCCCAGCGAGACCATGGCCTCCGAGGCGGGGCCTTCCTTGCGATCGATCGAGGCAGGGAGCTTGCCGAACGCGGCGAGCAGCGCCTTGTCGATCGCCGGCTTCGCGGCGGCGGCGGGATCTGCGGCTGGGGTGGCGGTGGGGGCGTCTGCCTTCGGCTCGCTCTTGCAGCCGGCGACGAGGGCGAGGCCCGCGACGAGTCCGAGAAGTTTGAAATTCATGTCGCTTTTATAACCGGTTTCGAGGGGTTTTGCGCAGGCCCGCCGCAAGACCGGGGAGCCTTGCGGATGGATGCCCAGGGCCCGTCATCGTTTCGCGGCGGCGAGCGCCTCCCAGTCCACCGACTCCAGCTCGAGCAGGGAGCCGAGCACCCGGTCGGCGATCGAGAAGCGGGGGTCGGCCGCCTGCGCGTCCTCCGGGACGGCGATGCACGCCATCCGCGCGGCCTTGGCGGAGACGACGCCGGCGAGGGAGTCCTCGAGGACGACGCAGTCGGTGGGGGGCACGCCCAGGAGGCCCGCCGCGGAGAGGAAGACCGCCGGGTGCGGCTTCCCGTACGCCTCGTGCTCCGCGGAGTGCACCGTGTCGAATGTGTCCCGAACGCCGAGGGTCTCGAGCACCGCGTCGATCACCATCGCGGGCGACGAGGAGGCGAGGCCCAGCCTGCCGGTTCGCCGGCGCATCGACGCGATCGCCTCCAGGGCGCCGGGCATCGCTCGCCCCCTGGTGCGGACCAGGGCCGCCACCGTCTCCAGGAGCCGCGCATGGACCTCGCGCTCGGCGGGGCCCTGCCAGGGATGCCGGCGGAACCACAGCGCGACGACCTCGTCCGCCCGCATGCCCCGGGTCTCGATGAAGGCCTCCCGCGTGATGGGGACGCCGAGCGCGCCGAAGACCTCGAGCCCGGCCTCCTGCCAGAGGGGCTCGGAGTCCACCAGGAGGCCGTCCATGTCGAAGATCGCCGCGCGGAGCATGCGCTGCTCCTAACACACAGATTCGCCTGGTGGCGACTGTGCGCGAGGTGCCGTGCTGGTGCCCGCTCGATCGTCCGGCCCTCTCGGACGACGAGATCTTCGAGGCGCTGACGGCGGCGGTGTTCCAGGCGCGGTTCAGGCCCGACGTGGTCCGCGCGCGCTGGCCGGCGCTGCGCGCCGCTTTCGCGGGCTTCTCGTTGCGCGAGGTCGCCGGGTGGACCGACGGGATGGCGTACGCCCTCGCCTCGAAGCCGGGGGTGATCCGGAACGGCAAGAAGCTGCGGGCCACGATCCGCAACGCCAGGGATCTCGAGCGCCGTGCGCGGGAGGCGGGGAGCGCGCTGGCGTACCTGGACTCGTTTCGCCCCAACGTCGAAGCCCTCGTGCGCGACATGGACGAGTGGGCGCACTACGTGGGCGCGCCCTCGCTGCGAGCGTTCGTGCGATGCGCCGGGGTGCTGCGGCGGTGGGGAGCGTCCGACGCGGACGCGCCGACGCCGGCTTGATCCGGACAGGCGCGATCGACGCTGGATCCGAGACGGTTTCGTATGGACTCCAAGCGTGGGCGAGTCGCCGAGAATGGACGTTTCTCCGGCCCCGTGTAAGCTCCAAGTCGAGGCTTTTCCGCGATCCGCGCGGGGGGGTCTCGAGGAGGGCCCTTGGGCCTCGATGTCCCCACGCTCGCTGTCATGACGGTCCTGGTGGGGACCGAGTTCGCCTTGGGCTTCATGCTCGTCGGCAGGCTGCTGGGGCGGCAGCCCGGCCTCGGCCCCTGGACCCTTTGCGCGATCACGATGGCCGCAGGCGGGCTGGTGTGGTCGGCCCATGGCGTCCTCCCGGAGCTGGTCCTGGTCCTGGCGAGCAATGGCGCGATCTTCGCGGCGTTCGGGTTCGCCTGGATCGGCGCCAGGGACTTCTGCGGCGCGCCCCGCACGATCCTTCCGCTCGCGATCGGCGTCGTCCCCTTCCTCTCGACGCTCGCGTACTTCTCCGCCGTCGCGCCCAGCACCCGAGCCCGGGTCGTCGTCGCTGCGGCGGCTGCCGCGGCGTGGCTGCTCGCCACGGCCTGGACGTTCCTCCGCAAGGCGCCCGCCGGCCTGGGCGCCAGCGCGTGGGTCGCCGGCGGCGCCTTCCTCCTCCACGGCCTGTTCCAGATCGGGCGGATGTTCTTTCCGCAGCAAGGCGAGCATTCATCGGATCTGCTCCAGCAAGGCTGGCCTGGGGTGGCGACTGCGCTCGAGATCATCATCGCGAGCCTCGCGATCCTCCTCGCCATCGTCGCGCTCATCACGCATCGGCTGGTGCGGGATCTCGGCCGCGCCGCCCGCTTCGACGTCCTGACGGGCGTGCTCAACCGCCGCGCGTTGGAGCAGGAGGGCGAGCAGGCGATCCGCACCGCGACGACGATGGGGCTCCCCTGCGCAGTGGTCTTCTTCGACCTCGATCACTTCAAGGAGGTGAACGACCTCCACGGCCACCAGGCCGGAGACGCGGCGCTTCGCCACGTCGTCTCGATCGTCTCGTCGTCCATGCGGAGCACGGATCTCTTCGGCCGATACGGGGGCGAGGAGTTCGTGGTGGTGATGCCCGGCGCCACCCTGGACGACGCCCGCGCCGCGGCGGAGCGGTTCCGGGTGCGGATCGCCGGTCGACCTGCGTCGTTCCAGGGCCTCGAGATCCCGGTGACGGCCAGCATCGGGATCGCCTCTGGCCACGGGGTCGATCTCGCCACCCTTCTCTCGCGCGCCGACGCCGCGCTCTACCGGGCGAAGGACGGCGGCCGCGACCGGGTGATCGAGGCGGCGGCGTGACGCTGGATCGGGAGACCCTGTCCACGGTCGAGGCGGTGGTGAGCGTCGAGCTCACCTGCCTGCTGATGCTCGTCGCCGCGTTGGTGCAGAAGCACCTGGCCCGGGAGGAAGCGTCGGCGCACGCCGGCGCGATCTCGCCGCGCGCGCTCCGGTGTTGGGTGCTGGGGACCGGCCTGGTCACGGTGGGACGTCTCGCCTTCGGCCTCGAACATCCGGTCGCAGCCGTGGCCGCGAGCGGCGTCCTCTTCCTCGGCTTCGCGCTGGTGTGGGTGGGCGCGCGGGCCTACTGCGGCGTGCCGCACTCGTGGGCGCCGCCGCTCGCAGGGGTCGCGGCGGTGCTGGCGGCGTCGTCGGTCGGACCGCGCCCGGGCATCCTGGCGCTCTCCGCCGCAGGCGTCGTCGCCTCGCTCGCGATCGCGCAGACGTTCCTGGCGCACGGGCCGATCCGGCAGCGCGCCGTGGTGCGCTTCATCGCGCACCTCTACGTGGCGCACGCCGCGCTCCTCTTCGTCAGCGGCTTCTTCCCCGATCGGCTGGCGAGCGCCGCTCACCTCGAGCCGCGAGCGATCGCGGCGCTCAGCGCCGTGATCTTCCACACCGCCTGGGTGTTCGCCGCGGTGGGCCTGATGTGCCAGGGGCTGGTGCTGCGGCTGCGGGACGCGGCCCACACCGACGGTCTCACCGGCCTCGTGAACCGGCGCGCGCTCCGCGAGGAGGCGGCGCGGATCCTCGAGCTCTGTCGCCGAAAGGGGCGGGCCTGCGCCGTGCTCCTCGCCGACCTCGATCACTTCAAGCAGCTCAACGACATCCACGGGCACGCCGCGGGGGACGCGGCGCTGCGGCACTTCGCGAAGGTGGCGACGGCGTGCGTCTCCGGTGGCGCCTCGATCGGGCGGTGGGGCGGCGAGGAGTTCTGCGTGGTCCTCCCGGGCGCGTCGAGAGCCCGCGCGCGCAAGCTGGCGTTGAAGCTGAAGGAGGCCATGGCCGCCAACCCAGCGAATGTCGGCGACGTCTCGATGGCCGTGACGGTGAGCGTGGGCGTCGCGTGGGGGCGGGACGCGGCGCTGGACTTCGCGCGGCTCATCGCCCGGGCCGACGAGGCGCTCTACCGCGCGAAGGAGGACGGGAGGGATCGCGTCCGCGAGGCCGCGTAACGGGCGCCTGCTCGCCCGAGTCTTGGGGAGCGGCGGGAACTCTGGGAGAGATGCAGCGGCGCGATCGGCATCCCGCCGATCCCCCTGCGATTCCAGGAGCTCGTCTTGACCCGTAGTTGGATGCTGTGGATGGCCGTTCTCGTGAGCGTGTGCGCGATGGCGCTCGCCTGTGGTGGTGACCCGAATGGTGGCCCCGCGGAGCCGGGGGCGGACGGCGGGAGCGGAGGGGTCGGAGGGAGCGGCGGCGACGGCGGCACCGGAGGCGACGGGGGCACGGGCGGCGATGGCGGCACCGGCGGCGACGGTGGCACGGGCGGCGACGGTGGCACCGGTGGCATGGACGTGGACGCGCTCTGCGAGCAGACCTGCGATCACGCCCGGGATTCCTGCGGCTGGCTCGACGAAGAGTCCGAGGCCTACCAGGACGAGCGGGCCGCGTGCATCGGGCTGTGCAAGGGCATGCCCGAGTGCATCTCGACGGCGACCGCGGCTTGCAGCCTGCGGGAGTTCGACTCGTGCTTCGTCTCGGTCGAAGAGACGTCGGCCTGCGCCGCCATGTGCGATCACGTGTACTACGACTGCGAGGCCAACTTCGGCGTGCCGCGCGCGCAGTGCGGGACGGGCTGCTCGGCCGGCGCCTTCGAGGACGATCAGATCGCCTGCCTGACCACGAGCGCCTGTGGCATCGAGGACATGCAGGCCTGCCTGGGCGGAGAGGAGCCGGAGGAGCTCGAGCCGGACGCCTGCGAGGTGGCCTGTGGCCACGTCGTGGAGACCTGCGGCGACGAGACGTGGACCGCCACCTCCTGCCTCAGGGCCTGCAGGGCAGCGTACACCGCCGATCAGAAGGCCTGCCTCGCGGCGCTGGAGTGCGGAACGAGCCCCGTCGAGACCTGCTTCGGCGATCTGTCCTGCGTGGCGATGTGCGACCACGTGTACAACGAGTGCGGATCGGCGATCGGCGACGGGAACCAGGAGGAGTGCGAGGTCCTCTGCACCTGGGACCTCATCTCGGACTCCGAGACGATCTGCTTCTCCGGCGCTGCGTGCGGCGACCTCGAAGCCTGCGACGAGACGCTCGGCGGCGACGAGGAGGGCCCCGGCGACGAGGCGAGGTAGCCGTGGGATCGGCCCTCACCCGCACCGGACGTCCCGGTCGGGTGAGGGTCCCGACGCCGAAGGATCATCCGCCGAAGGCGTAGTACACGGCGGACACCCTCCAGGAGCCGCCTTCGCCGACCTTGCCGATGTCGAACGAGAATGAGTGGGGGCCGGGCGCCTGGAGCGCGGCGACGTCGTAGTACTCGAACGGCGGCGTGATGGTCCCCGGGCACCAGTTCGCCCGCGACGCGCGTACGCTCCCCATGTTGCCGCAGGGGTTCTCGAGGCAGTAGTCGAACGCCGCCATGCCGGGCACGTCGTTCTTGGCGACGGTGCAGTTTTCGGCGCAGTCGTCCCGCCACGGGATGAACGAGTCGAGCTCCTCGCCGTCCACGGAGAGGGTGTGGCTCCGCTTGCAGAACTCGTCCGCGGGGCCGATGCAGACGCCGAACTCCTTGGGCTCGCCACCGCCGTGCCCCGTCACGCGGTACTCGAGGCGCGAGCCCTTGGTCCCCTCCGGAACCGTGAAGGAGATCGGCCCCGGTCCGCCGGTCGCGGTCTGGTTGAGGTTCGCGAGCGGCACCACCGCCAGCACCTGCCGCGGCGCCTCGCCGGGGACCATCGCGAGCTTCGCGCTCACGTTCCAGCCGCCGTTCGAGCCGCTCACCAAGCCGGCGCCGTCCGACCAGGTGGTGATGGTGGTGACGATCTCGTGCGCGCCGGGGAGACCGTTCGCGAGATCGGTGATGTCCACCTCGAACTGCATGGGGCCGCCGAAGGGCGTGATCGCCCGCACCAGCTCTATTGCCGGCCTCCCGCCCTCGGTCGCGGGCGGATCGAGGAGGAACTCGAAGTTGCGATCGAAGGCGTCGCAGTCGGCCGGCCAGTTCTCCCCTGCGGGGGGCTCGTTCTCCAGCCAGTTCGAGAATGGGAAGCAGGTGGACTCCAGCTCCACGTGGAGCGTGGCCTTCGCGAAGGGGCCCTCTCCGAAGTCCACCGTGGCGGACGCCCGCTGGAAGTTCGGCTGATCGGAGTGGCTGTTGATCCGCACCCGGTCGAAGACGGCGACGTCGTAGGGATCGGCGTAGGAAGCTCCGCCGCTGCCCCCACCCCCACCTCCGTCGGTCGACTTCCCGCACGCGGCGCAGGCGAGGGCGATCAAGAGTGCATACCCGTGGCGGCGTCCCATTCGCATCCTCCGATCGAGAGGTAGGAAGGGTACTCCAACCGGGAGGCCTTGGACGACCGGCTTTGGCGCGTCAGGCTTCGGCCCGATACGCCGGGAAGAACTTCGCCTCCGGCGACGCTCCTGCCGCCTCGCAGATCGAGTCGTAGACCCGCCTGTCGGGGACGAGCTCGAGCGTGTAGTACGGGAGCCGATCCTGGGAGTAGCCGCTCTTGTAGTGGAGGAGCGCGTCGTCGGCGCCGCCGCGGCCCCCGCCCAGGTGCAGCCGGGTCGCGCCCGCTTCGCGGCCCCACCTCGCGATCTCCCAGACGGTGAGCTTCGCAGGTGCGAAGCTCTTGAACTCCTCATCCCAGCCCATGAGGTGGCCCTGGAGGAGCTCGCCGCAGCGGAAGAACTGCGCGGTCGCGGCGATCCTCCCGTCCGGCGCCAGCACCGTACACAGGTGCGTCTCGCCCCGGAGCCCCTCGCGCAGGGCGGCGAAGTACTTCGGCGAGAACAGATACGACGAGCGCGCGCCCACCCGGTTCATGGTGGCGAGGTACAGCTCCACGAAGACGTCGTAGTCGCTCCAGTGATCGATGCGCGAGGTGAACCCGGCGGCGATCAGGCGGCGCAACCCCGCGCGGTGATCCTTGCGCAGCTCCTTCCAGAGCTGCTCCTCGGGCTTTCGCAGGTCCAGGGAGACCGTCTGGCCGCGGGGCGTCCACCCGACGTCGGAGATCGCCCGATCGGTGATGCCCTGCGTGAAGAATGGATGGCTCCGCAGGAAGATCGACGAGCAGTTTCGCGCGGCGGCGGCGGCGGAGAAGAGGCGCAGCAGCGGACCGAACCGCGCCGGATCTCCCGAGAACAGAGGGCTTCCGTAACCGTAGGGTGAGGACAGGTCCGACCACGCCGACCAGCCCGCGACCGGCACCTTCGTCTCGATCAAGGGAATGAGGCAGCTCGCGCCGCCGACCTCGCCCAGGAACGCCAGGGCGCTCCCGCCGCACGCGCGCGCGCTGATCTCCGCGTATGCAGGCAGGTGGTAGACGTCGTGAGGCGCCGCCTCCACGAGACCTCGCCACCGTTCGTCGTCCGGCCCGATGAACTCGGCCACGACGCGCCGATCCCCCTCGAACATCGCGCTGCCTCCCCACCGACGGAGTACGGTGTGGCAGCGGGCGCCGGCTGCCAAGCCATCGGTCCGGGGCTCGCCGGACGGCGTCGGGTGCCCCGTTCGCGCGAAGGCGGGTGCGTCGCTGTGGTTGCTTGTCTCACATGGAGAACACTAGGAGAATTTTGATATAGCGTCTCCAGACGGCTCGAGCGCGACCGCGCCAGAGGGAGACCACCATGCGTGCCGGAATCGCCACCTTCACCTGTGCAGCCCTGCTGTTGCTCTCCGCGTGTGCTTCGGATGGAGGCGGAGCCTCCGCAGGGGGATCCGCCGGTACGGGCGGAGGCTCCGGAGCTCCCGGCCCTGGTGGGGCAGGAGGAGGAGGTTCAGGCGGCGGGACAGCGGGCGTCGGCGGCGGCGCCGGCGCCGGTGGGGCAGGAGGTGGCGGCGGCGCGAGCTGCGTGTCCACGGGAGAGGCCTGCGAGTCCGACGGCGACTGCTGCACCGCAACCTGCGCGAACGGGGCGTGCGGGGCGCTCCCCGGTGGCCCGGGCTGCAGGGTGCTGGGCGAGGCCTGCGCGTCAGGCGAGGAGTGCTGCTCCACGAACTGCCGCGACGGCGCCTGCGCCCCCGCGTACACCTGCCAGGCGGACGGCGACCGCTGCTTCGCCGGCGACGAGTGCTGCAGCGGTTCGTGCTCTGCGAGCGGCGGGGAGGCCGGCTATTGCAGGACCGTCTCGGGCGCCGGCGCCACGGGCTGCGTCGCCGACGGCAACCCCTGCTCGAAGGGATCCACCTGCTGCTCGCGCATCTGCGCCGACCCTGGCTCGGGGGTGACGGTCTGCCAGCCGGCGTCGGGTTGCCGCCTCACCGGCAACTCCTGCGGCGACGCGAACGATTGCTGCGGCGGCGGCATCAACCCGAACGGCTCCGTGCAGTGCGCGGAGGGGCGCTGCGACAACGGCACCTCCTGCAACCCGGTGGGCAACATCTGCGGAGCGCCGGTGCTTCCGGGCGGCGGGAGCATCAACGCGTCGCAGAACTGCTGCGACGGGAAGAAGAGCGTCTGCAAGCTGGACTCGTCGGGGATCCCGCGCTGCTTCGGCGGCGCCTCGGACGAGTGCCCCACCGGCTACACGGGAGAGGCGCCGTGCTGCATCGAGAGCGGCCAGGCCTGCCAGTTCCGCGATCAGTGCTGCAACGGGGCGCCCTGCATCCCGGGCGAGGACGGCGGCTTCGTCTGCGCGTCCGAGACCTGCGTCCCCGCGGGGGTGGAGTGCGTGCCGGGGCAGGACACGTGTTGTTCAGGCTCCTCCTGCCTCTCGAACGGCGAGTTCGGCTACGTCTGTCGCACCGGCGGTGGAGGTGGCGGTACGGGAGGAACGGGCGGCGGCGGTGCGGGCGGGGCAGGCGGCGGCGGGACGTGCGCCTCCAACGGGGAGAGCTGCGAGTCTGCCTCCGACTGCTGCTCCGGCTTCTGCCTGGACGGCATCTGCGCGAGGCTCCCCATCTGTCAGTCCCAGGGTGAAGCCTGCACCGCGAGCGGCGACTGTTGCCTGGGGCTGTCGTGCCGCATCCCGGCGGGCAGCCTCTCCGGCACCTGCGAGGAGGGCGCGAGCTGTGGCCAGCCGGGCCAAACGTGCACGACCAACGCGGGCTGCTGCACGGGCCTGCGCTGCATCGACGACGACTGGAACGACTGCGCGCCCGGTGCGTCCTGCTCCTGCACCGTGGTGGTGAAGTAGTTCGGCGCTCGCGGAGGCGAAGCGGAAGCGACGCCTCCCGGAGTCCACCGAGTGGGAGGCCTTCCGCCCTCCGGGGTCATCCCCGGCGGCGGAGCTTGCCCTTCTCGTCGGCGCGGATCAGCTCGCCGGTGAAGGCGTCGATCTCGAGGTGGAGCTTGCCGGAGGCATGGCGCCCGCGCGCGTCGAACCTCACCTTCCAGACGCCGTCGTTCCGGGCGAGGTTGGCGTTCTTCAGCCGGCACTCATAGCCGCGGTCGTAGCAATACGATCGTCCCACGGCGACGGCCTGGTCCCTCGTCAACGGCGACGGAGGGGGCGGGGGCTCCGGCACGAAGACGACGCTCCCCGCGGGCGCCAGGCCTACGGCACAGCCGGTCTGGAGGAGCGTCGAGCCGGCGACGAGCAATGAGGCGAGGATCCGGTTTCTCATACCCGACGGCTAACATGGATTATTTGGTTCTTGGTGATAATTTTCACTGATGCGCCAGGGTGGGACAGGTGCACACAAACCGGGGGCAGCGTCCGAACCCGTGCGAAATCAAGTTCCCTCGGGCGAGATCGACGTCTTCGGTGTCGCGGAGCGGAAGGAGTGGGCGATCCTCCGGTTTCCCAAGAAGGAGCGTGCCTTGTCCCGGCTCCGCGCCGTGGTCGTGCTCGGCGCGACCTTTCTCGCGGCGTGCGAGGGTTGCCACGAGCGGCGGCGCATCTGCCTGGCGTCCTCGTCCGGCGTCGAGGCCCCGACTCCCGAAGCGCCTGCCGGGGGAGTGACCTTCGCCGTCCGGACGAGCGACCTGAAGGACGAGCGGCCCCCGCCAAAGGCGTTCGCGTCCGCAATGTGCTTTTCCGGGCGTTGATCCGGCGCGGGCAAGGAGACGGCGTCCCCGCGCGGGTTATCGTCGGGGAATGAGCGAAACGATGCCGGCAGCGTTCCTGGGGCACGGCAGCCCGATGAACGCCCTCGAGGTGAACCGATTCTCCGGGGCCTGGCGGGCGTTCGGCGCCAGCGTCCTCCCCAGGCCGCGGGCGATCGTCGTGGTCTCCGCGCATTGGTACGGGAACCTGAGCGCGGTGACCGCCATGGCGCGGCCGCGGACGATCCACGACTTCTACGGATTTCCAAAGAAGCTCTTCGAGGTCGAGTACCCGGCGCCCGGAGATCGGGGCGTGGCCGAGGAGGTGGCGGAGATCGCGAAGCCGACCCACGTGGGGCTCGATCTCGACTCCTGGGGCCTGGACCACGGGACCTGGTCGGTCCTCGTGCACGCCTTCCCCGAGGCCGACATCCCGGTGATCCAGCTCGCCATCGACGCCCGCAAGGAGGCGGCCTTCCACTTCGAGCTCGGCGCGAGGCTGGCGCCCTTGCGCGAACGGGGCGTGCTGATCCTCGGCAGCGGCAACGTGGTCCACAACCTGCGGGCCATCGACTGGAAGCTCGAGGGCGAGGGCTTCGACTGGGCGCAGCGCTTCGACGAACGCGCCCGCCAGCTCCTCGTCGAGGAGCCGAGCGAGGTCCTGTCCCTGGAGGAGCACCCCGACTACCTGCACGCCGTCCCGACGCCCGACCACTTCCTCCCGATGCTGTACTTCGCCGGCCTCGCTGCCGCGGCCAAGAAGCGGGAGGGCGTGCTGGTCGACGGGTACGCCTACGGCTCCCTCTCCATGACGTCGTACACGCTCGACGCTTCCTGCCCTCCAGAAGCTCCATCCACCGCCCCTGCTGCCGGCATCCCGGACCCGGGCGTCGTGCCCCCGGAGGACACCAACCTCTGAGGTCGGCGGAAGGGAAGGGGCCCGCTCGCGAGAGGCGCGGGCGGGTTCAGCTCGAGGCGAGGCGCTGCAGCTCCTCGGCTGGAACGACCCTACCGGCCATCGCGGGATCGAGGGAGGTGGCGATCAGCGCCCTCGCGAGGCCGGCGTTGTCGATCGAGCGGTAGCGCTCCCGAAGCTCCGCCGCCCCGAACGCGCCGGCGGCTGCGAGGAGCCGATCGGCGACCCGCGCGGTGACGCGCTCGAGGCGCCGCGGTCGATCCCGATCCGGCCCGGTGATGAACGAGGGCCTGGCGATGGTGAAGGGCAGGCCGCTCTCGACGAGCTTTCGCTCGGAACGGCCTCGCGCTGCGAGGTAGGGGTTCCGAGCAGAGGCGTCTGCGCCGAGCGACGACAGGTACACGAGCCGCGCGCCCGGGCGGGTGGCGGCTACGGCGTCGACGAGCATCGCGTGCAGCCGAAGGTCGACCGCCTCGTAGATGTCCTCCGCCGCGAGCGCCTCCCGCTTCGCGCGGGCGCGCGTGGTGCCGACGAGCGAGAACACGACGTCGGGCGCCGCTCGGGAGATCGCCTCGCGCAGGGCGTCGGGAGCCCAGGGGACCTCCTCCACCTCGGCGCCCCAGCCGAGAAACGCGTCCACCCAGCGCGCCGCCTTCGAGCCCGGCCTCACGTGGGCGACGGTCCGAAGCCCACGCTCCCGAAGCTGGCGTACGACCTCGCGGCCGGTGTAGCCGGTGGCGCCGGCGACGAAGACAGACTCAGGGAACTCTTGGTTCGTCGGCTCCATGGGGCTCCCTCGGCTCTCCAACGTGCGGCGTCGGAGCTTCACGATCCTCCGGTCCTACGAACACCGTACCCCGTTCCTCCCCGTCGACGCTGCCGCCGAAGACGCGCGCCCGGTCGGGATCCCGGGCCGCCGCCCGCGCGTGAGCCCGGGTCGCGTCGTGGAAGGTGTCGGCGGCATCCGACGTCCCGCCGCGGAGGTCCGGTCCACCCGCCACCTCCGCGCGGATCCGAGGTAGGGCGGACCGCTGGTAAATCCGGAGCCAGACGACCATCTGCTCGCGGAGGAGACAGCGCAGATCCCACATACTGCCAGCGTCGGCCGCGCTGATCAGCGCCCGCAGCCGGAGCTTGCCGCCGGTGGCGTCGGTGACCTGCAGCACGCAGACGCGGCCGTCCCAGAGCGGGCTCCCCTCCGCGAAGCGGCGGAGCGCATCGCGCGCGGCCTGGATCGGCACCGACCAGTCGACGTCGAACTCCACGGTCCCGAGGAGCGCGGCGTGCGTGCGCGTCCAGTTCTGGAACGGCTTCGTGGTGAGGTACGAGGTGGGCAGGATGAGGCGGCGGTCGTCCCAGATCTGCACGGCGACGTAGTTCAAGGTGAGGGTCTCGACGCGCCCCCACTCGCCCTCCACCACGACTACGTCGTCCAGCCGCACGGCGTCGCTGAGCACGAGCTGGATGCCGGCGAGGACGTTCCCGAGCACGCTCTGCGCGGCGATCGCCACGATCGCGCCGATCACGCCTGCCGAGACCAGCACGCTGGCGCCGATGGCGCGCACGTTCGGAAAGGTCATGAGCAGGATGCCGAGGGTGATGACGCAGACCACGGTGACGGCCACCCGGCGCAGGAGCACCACCTGCGTGCGCATGCGCCGGATCTGGCGGTTGTCCGGCACGTCGGCCCGGAGCCGCTCCAGGGCCACCTTCTCCACCGCCGTCGGCACCGTCGCGACGAGCCAGGCGACCGTGATGACGACGGTGATGAGGAGGATGTGCAGGATCACACCGCGCCACGGCTCGCCCGCCTGGTTACGGGAGGCCCAGCCGACCGCCAGGTACAGCGCGAGGCTGATCGCGGCGAACTTGAACGCTTGGTGGGAGTATTCGCCGAACGCGGTGAGCAGTCGGGAGCGCTTGCCGAACCGGCGGATCAAGAGGTGGATCAGCTCAACCGCCGCGAACGCTGCGAGCGCCGCCAGGAGCACGGCGCCGATCGGCCACGCGAGGCTCTGCACGAATCCCCCCCTCGCCCGGCGGACGCCCGCCATGCGCCCCGCGCGCACGGGCTCGCCATCGGTGGGTTCGATCTCGTGCCCGTGCCTCGATCCGGTGCCATGGAAACCTGCCCATCTACGGTCGACGGCGCAAAGGGGGCGCACCCTCGATACAATCGCGGGACGCCATGCTCGACGCCGCGACCCTCGTCACATACGGCCTCCCCGGCCTCTTCGTCCTCGCATTCCTGGCCGGATCGATCGTCCCCGTCCCCTCGGAGGCGCTGATGATCGCGCTGCTCCTCGGAGGCGCGCAGCCCATGCCCACGGTGGCCGTCGCTGCAGCCGGGAACTTCCTCGGCGCCGGCACGCTCTTCTGGTTGGGCCGCCGCATGAGCCGTGGCGAGAGCGGCGGCGTCGTCGGGTGGGCCACCCGGGCGACGAGGTCAAACCCGGCGCGCTTCGAGCGGGCGCTGGCGTCGATGCGCAAGTGGGGACCTGCCGCGCTCCTCTTCTCGTGGGCGCCGCTCCTCGGCGACCTCCTGGTGATCGGCGCCGGCGCCATCCGGGTCGGCGTCCTGCCCTTTGCGATCTTCACCGCCCTCGGAAAGAGCGTGCGCTTCGCTGCCGTGGCGGCCGCCACCCTCGCGGCCGCCGGGGCGTGAGCGCCTGGGGCGGTAGAATGTCCGATCGACCGGGCCTGGCGAGTTGATCCACCGACCACCCAACGATCCACGCCTGCACGGCGTCGTGAAGACCCTCTGGGCGTCCAACCCGGGCGAGGGGCGGGTCGAACGCGCCGAACGCGAGCGCGTGCTCCCCACGGGAGACACCCACCTGGCGTTCCGGTTGTCCGGCCCTCCGCTGCGGCTGCACGCCGGCGACGGCGACCTCATCGGACGAGAGGTGGGGACGGCTGTCGTCGGGGGCGCGCGGTCCGAGGCGTACGTGCGGAGCGTCGAAGAAGGCGTCGCCGCGGTGGGAGCCCAGCTGGCGCCAGGCGCAGCGCTCGCGCTCCTCGGCGTGCCGGCGGTCGTGCTCGCGGGCTGCCACACCAGTCTCGCTGATCTGTGGGGCCCGACGGCGGTGGCGTGGGGCGAGGCCCTCGCCGAGGTTCCCTCGCTGGAGGGCAGACTCCAAAGGTTCGAAGCCCTCCTCGTCTCCCGACTATTAGGAGAGCCCGCGTCGGGTGTCGCCGCCTGGGCCGTGGAGCGCCTCGGCCGAGGCGTCAGCGTGGGCGAGGTGATCGACGCGAGCGGCTTCAGCCACCGGCACTTCGTCTCTCTCTTTCGGCGAGAGGTGGGGCTCGCGCCGAAGGTTCACGACCGCGTCCTGCGTTTCCAGCGCGCCGTCGCCGCGCTCTCCTCCGACGCACGCGCCTCAATCTCGGCGGTCGCCCACGCGGTGGGCTTCGCCGACCAGGCCCACCTCACCCGCGAGTTCCGTGCTCTGTCGGGCATGACGCCTGGACGCTACCGCGGGGCGCGGGCGCGTCACCCGAACCACGTGCCGTTGGTCAATTTCGTTCAAGACCCATAGGCCGCGAGGGGCGACGATGCGCCTGCGATCTCAACGCCAAGGAGAGCAGCGATGTCGATTCGAGAGATGTATGCGTACCTGCGGGTGAAAGACGCCAGCCGTGCGGTCGACTTTTACAAAAAGGTCTTCGGCGCGAGGGAGAAGTTCCGCCTCGTCGAGCCGAGCGGCCGAATCGGACACGTGGAGTTGGAGCTCGCCGGCACGATCCTCATGGTCTCCGAGGAGTTCCCCGAGTTCGGGATCGTCGGCCCGCAGACTCCAGGCGGGACTGGCATGAGCCTGCATTTGCACGTCGACGACGCGGACGCCCTGATCCGGCGTGCCGAGGAGGCGGGCGCCGTCGTCGTCCGTCCACCGAAGGATCAATTCTACGGGGAGCGATCCGGCGCCGTGAAGGATCCCTTTGGGCACGAGTGGCTCATCGGCCACGAGATCGAGGCTGTGACTCCCGAGGAGATGCAGCGGCGCTACACCCTGATGTTCCAGGACTGAAGCCTGCTGACATGCGCGCGGCAGAGCGATCGATCCCCTCGGCGAGGCGAGTCCGCGTAGGCCAAGCCTCTGCGGTGCCCTGGCGAGGGCGCGCCTCCAGGCGCTACCTTGCGTGGTGACGCTCGAAGAGAGCTCCTGGTGGGAGCGACGCAGCCCCCTCGATCGGCTCGTCCGCAGGGTCGGCCTCGTTCGGCACGACCCTCGTGATCCGACTCGTCTCGTGCTGGCCTTCGTCGGGCTGGCCTGGGCCCCGCTCGTCGCGATCGAGCTCGTCGTCCTCGTGGCGACCGGACGCTTCGACCGCATCTTCGAGAGCCCCTCCGTCCACGCGCGCCTTGTCGTCGCGATCCCGATGTTCCTGGTGGCGGAGGTCCTGTTCGACGCGCGGACGTCCATGTGCATCCGCCGTCTCCAGGACGGGCGGATGGTCGGCCCCGAGGAAGGCGATCGATTGCGGACCATCGTGCGGCGGGCCGCCGGGCGGCGGGACTCGGCGTGGGTGGAGGCCGTCCTGCTCATGGCCGCGATCGCCTCGGGCCAGGTCGCGGTGTGGCGCGGTCACACCGGGATCATCGGCCACTACGCCTCCGGGATCTCCCCGGGCCTCGTCTGGTACGGGTTCGTCTCGCTCCCGGTCTTCCTCTTCCTTTTGTATCGATGGATCTGGCGCTGGGGGAGCTGGGGTCTGATGCTCAGCCAGGTGGCAAGGCTCCGCCTGCGCCTCATCCCCACGCACCCCGACCGGACCGGCGGTCTGGGTTTCCTCACTGGACCGATCGTCCCCTTCGGGCTCGTCCTCTTCGGAGCCAACGCGGTGATCGCGGCGACGTTCGCCGCGAGAATGGTGGTCGACGGCGCCTCGCTGAGATCCTTCGGACCCGAGGTGCTCGTCCTGCTCTTCGGCGGCGAGCTGCTCGCCCTCGGGCCGCTCGTCTTCCTCTACCGGCGGCTCGTCTCGGATCGCTTCTCCGGCGTCGTTCGGTACGGCGGGCTCGCGTTCGACTATGGCCGCCTCTTCGACCGGAGGTGGGTCGAGTCGGGCGACACCGACGGACTCCTGGGCACGTCGGACATCCAGTCGATGGCCGACATCCAGAACGCCTACCGGGGCCTGGAGGAGATGCGCCTCGTGCCGTTCGGGCGGCACGAGGTCTTGGTCGTCGCCATCCTGATCCTTCTGCCGATGGTGCCGCTCGTGGCGATCGAGTTCCCGATCGACGAGCTCCTCGCGCGGCTGGTGTCGTCGATCGTCTGATCCGGCGTTGCCATCGAGCGTCCGTCCTTCGACGGAGACCGCCGGGCGAGCCACCTCCCTCGCGGAACACGACGCTGCCTCTTCAGAGACGGCCGACGTTGAGGTCGTGGTTGATCGACCAGGCGGCGCGGACGCCGGCCGCCGAGGCGACGGTGGCCGCCTGCGCCGGGGACGTGAGATCGCCCGCCGCGTAGACGCCAGGGACCGAGGTCTCCTCGCGCCCGTCCACGCGAACGTAGCCGCCGTCGTCCACCGCGAGGCCGAGGCGGGACACGAGCGTCGGCTGGCGCTGCGGCGGGCGCACCACCATCGCCTCGCAGGGGACGATGGCGCCGTCGCCGTGCTCGACGGCACGCAGACGCCCACCGGAGCCGGAGAGCAGCCGCGCGATCCGGCGGGGCTCCACTCTGACGCCGGCTGCCTCCAGGCGCTGGCGCAGCTCGTCGTCGAGCTCGAGCGGCCCGTTGGTGAACGCGGTGACCTGCGGCGACCAGCCCGTGAGGAAGATCGCGAACTCGAGCAGCGCGGGCGTGCTGGCGAGGATGCCCCAGGGGCGCCCGCGGAACTCCCAGCCATGGCAGTAGGGACATTGGAAGACGCTGTGGCCCCACGGCTCCCGGATGCCGGGGACGTCGGGGATCTCGTCGATCATCCCGGTGGCGAGGAGCACCCTGCGGCACGTCACCGCCTCGCCGCCGATCAGGCTGACGACGAAGCCGTCGTCGGTCGGCCGGATGTCGTGGATGCCCACGTCCCGCAGCTCGACGTCGTACGGGGCGAGCTGCTCCCGCGCGATCCGGCGGAACTCGGTCGGCGGCACGCCGTCCTGCGAGGGGAAGCCGTGCATCCGAACCGCCGCGGCGTTTCGGCGCGGTCCGGCGTCGCAGAGCAGGACCCGCTTGCAGCCCCGGCCCAGGTTGAGCGCCGCCGCGAGTCCTGCCGGGCCGCCGCCGACGATCACCACGTCCGTCTCCTGGATCATCGGGCTCCCTCGTCTTCCATGAGCGCCTGGAGCTCCGGAGGGATCGGCATCCGCCGGAACATGTTCACGTCGCTGCCGCCCGTGTTGCCCACCGGGACGACACCCGCCGCCGATCCGACCGCACCGATTGCGATGCGCACCGCCTGGCCGAAGGCGGCCAGCGGCGAACGGCGTGCCAGCTCCACCCGGAGCATCAGCCAATGGCTCACGACGTGCGGCCAGACGAAGCGCTGCCCGAGCACATGTGCCCGCTCGAGCTGCGCGTACGCCTCGTCCCAGCGGGCCGCGAGCATCCGGGCGCGTGCCGTCGCGACGGCGAGGTCGAATGCCTTCCTCTGCGTCTCTCTCATGTTCCTTCCTCTCATGGCGTCTCCTCGATCGAGAGCCGGGCGAGGTCCTCCAGATCGACCGTCGCCTTGGCGCGCAGCACGTGAACGACCTGCGCTTGGGTGAGTGTCTCCGGCGTCGTCATGTGGAAGCGCACCACCACCTTCGCGTGCGCGTCGTCCACCTGCTCGAAGCGGTAATCGAGGCTCGCGGTGCCGTGATCCGTCTCGGCGAGCTCGAGCCGCAGGCCGTCGCCGCGGGCCACCGGCCGGAAGCGGTGGGCGTGGCCGAAGACCTTGCTGTCGATCCCCCACGTGCCGTCCTTGCGGGGCTTCATCGCGCGCACGTCCCGGAAGAGGTCGGTCCAGCCCTCCAGATCCGCCAGGTGCGCGGCGAGGCTCACGGCAGAGCCCTCGACGATCACGCTGCCGTCGACCGTCGTCTCTCCGTCGCCCAGCGTCTGCGCGAGCCGGACCTCGGGCGCAGGGCCCGGCGGCCTCAGCCAGCGAGGGTCCGTCGCGAGGGGCGAGGAGAGCGCGCGGAGGAACTGCACGAGCTGCGCCTTCTCGGCGGTGCTCAACCCCAGCGGCCGGATCTCCAGCTCCCCCAGCGGCGGCGCCGGCGCGCGGTCGTAGTGATCGACCACGGCTTCGAGGGTCGGGAGCTGGCCCGCGTGCATGTAGGGCGCCCGCTCCGCGACGTTGCGCAGCGACGGGACCTTGTATTGCCGGATCGCGTGGTGATCGGCCACGAGGAAGCGGAGCTCGCGGCAGTCGTCCGGTTTGGCGTCGCTGTATCTCCCGAGGCAGTTGAACTCGTCCTCGAGCAGATCCTGCGTGCCCTCGGCGCGCCCCAGATCGCCGGGCATGCCTGGCACCGCGGGCACGCCCGTGTTGGCGAAGTCGTGGTTCGTGAGCATGGGCCCGTTGTGGCATTCGGTGCAGTTCGCCTTGCCGGTGAAGAGGCGCAGGCCCGCCTCCTCGTCCGCGCTCAGGAGATCGCCCCGCTCCCTCCCCTCGGCGACGGCGTCCACGTAGGCGTCGAAGCGGGACGGGGCGGGCTGCAGCTTGCGCTGGTACGCGGCCAGGGCCTTGCCCATGTTCGCGAACACGCGGCTCACCGCGTCCTGCTTCGAAGGCGGGAGGGCCTCCCACGCCGCGCGTACCTCTCGCGAGCCGTTCGGCCCCGCGTGCGCGGGGAGGCCCGAGAGATCCGGGAGCGGCCCGAAGACCCGCTCGTACGGCTCGCGGTAGGCCGTGGCCATCAGCCGCGCGTACTGCACGCGATCGCCGCCGTGCTCGACCGGGCTCTCGAGCGGCCCCAGCGCCTGGGACCAGAGGCTGTCCTTTCGGCCGTCCCAGAAGAACCAGGGCGAGCCGTCGATGCCGGCGAGCGGCATCGTCCGCCGCCCCGTGGTGCCCACGCCGTGCGCGAGCGGCGTGCCGTCCTGGAAGTCCGCCTCGGGGAGGTGGCAGGTCGCGCACGACACCTTGCCGTTGCTGCTGAAGCGCGTGTCGAAGAAGAGCTCGTGCCCGAGGGCGGCGGCCTCCTCGCTCGAGGCATGGCGGTTGGTCGGATCGGGCGAGGCAGGACCCTCCACGAGGCGTAGATCCCGGAGGCGGTCGAGCTCCTCCGCGGACCACGACGGCTTGGATCCGAAGAAGGAGAGGAGGGCCGCGCCGAAGAGCGCGACGCTCCCGCTGATGACGATGGTCGGGGGCATGGCGGTGGCTCTCGTCGATCAGAGGTTGAGTTCGAAGCGGACGGTGTCGTCGCCCGCTTGCGACGCGATGGCGAGGTCGACGACCCAGTAGCCGCCCATGTTGAACTTCATCCCGTCGACCACGTAACGGCCGTCGCCGAGGGCGCCGCGCATCGACGGCCGAGTGGGCAGGCCGTGGCCGTGGTCGGGCATGCCACCGTCGACGCCGATCGTCGCGCCGTCGACCGGGCGACCATCGGCGTCGCGAAGCTCGATCTCCCACCTGTGCAGCTCGCGCTTGGGCACCGGCTGCACCTCCGATCGGTAGGAGACGACATAGAGGCCGGCCTTCGAGGTGCGGGTGGTCGAGGTGTCCGCGTCGGGGTTGTGCCGGGCGATCAGGAAGCAGCCGGAGAGGAGGGGCAGGAGCAAAACGGAAAGGCCAAGGGTCTTCATGCTGATCTCCATTCGGAAAGGTCTGGACTTCGCTGGACCTGCATTGCGTCTGGCGTGCCAGCTTCCAAATCGGCTGGAAGTCGGGGATACTGGGCCAATCTTTCCGAATGAGGCCGTTGGAAGAGGTCTGTCGGAAGCAGCTCGTCTGGATTTGGATGGAGAATTGGATAAGCGGATGACTCCTTCGGAAATCCGCGAGCTGCGGGGCGGGATCAGCCGCGCGGCGTTCGCGGAAGCGCTGGGCGTGACCCCTCTCACCGTCTACCGGTGGGAGCTCCCCCCCGGATCCCCCGAGCTCCGCCGCCCGCGGGGCAAGGTGCTCGCGCGGCTGAGGGCGTGGGCCGACTCCCGGGCGGCGGTGGGCACGGGTTTCGGCAACGTCGCGGCGCCCGCGGATTCATGTGAGATCGGCTCACACGAAGCGGGGGAGGGCGGCCCGGCGCCCGCGGGGATGTCCGAAGGGGCGGCGACGGACCTCGCTCCGGAGGAGGAGGCGGCGCTCCTCCCGGCCCTGGCGGCGATCGATCAGTGCCAGCTCGAGCAGGCGGAGAGCGAGCTCGTCGGCCTCCTCGGCTCCGGCGTCCTCCGCACCGACGCCGCGCGAGCGCTCGCCCGGATCTCGCTTGCGAAGCTCCACCTGCTCCTCCGCCACGACGCGAAGGCCGCGTTCGCGACGCTCGTCGGCATGGGCGGTGGCCTCCCCCGCTCCGTGCACCTCCAGCTGCACGTCGTCTCGGCGATGCTCCACGCCGCGGTCGACGCCCGCCTCTTCAACCCCGGCAAGACGAACCATCACGCTGCCCTCGCCGAGCCCCTGCTCACGGAGGCCGACGACGAAGAGCGCTTCCTGCTCTGGTACGCTCAGCTCGTCGCCGCCGCGGCCACCTTCGAGGCGGCCATGGTCTCGCGCCTGGTCGAGCGGGCCGCGCGCATGTGCGAGCTGCCCACCACGCCGCTCGGCCGCTGCCTCGCGCGCGAGGCGATGGCGGCGGTCAGCCTCGGCTTCACCCACGTGGCCGAGACCGCGCGCCGGGCCGACGAGTACCTGCGCATCGCCGAGACCGGACCGCTCCCGCTGCACCGGATGCGCGCGCTCTGCTGGCGGGCCGAGGTCCTGCTGGAGGAGGCGGCGCCGCCCGAGCGGATCCTGCGGATGCTCGAGGAGGCCGAAGGGCTCCAGCGCAGGCACCGCATCGTCGACGGCACCCACTCGATGGTCCTCCACCGCAACAAGGGCGAGGTGCTGATGCGCCTCGGGCGTCTGGCCGAGGCGGAGCACGAGCTCCTCGATGCGACGCGGATCGGCAGCGAGCTCGGCTACACGCCCTTTCGGATCTACATCGTCCTTGCGCGCCTCTACTGGCAGGCGGGCGACGTCGCCGAGACGCGCGCGCTCGCGGAGCGACTGCTCCGGTTCGAGGGGCTGCAACAGGATCTCTCTCACGCGTTCGCGGGGATCGTCCTTCTCCTCTGCGACGTCGTGCAGGGGGCGCCCCCGAGCGACTGGTTCGAGCGGCTCGCGGAAGCGCTAGCGTCCATGCGCCGCGTGAGCGCGTGGGCGATCGCCCATCGCTACGTGGTCACGTACGCGCTCGGCGTCTGCAGCACCCACGCGACGCCGGAGCAGGCGCGGCGCATGCTGCACCTGGCGGAGCGCGCGCTCGAATGGTCGCCCTCGCCCACGGCGTCGGCGCTCTTCCGTCGCTACCGCGGCGACCTCCTCGCGCGCGAGGGGCGCTTCGTCGAGGCGCGCCAGTCCCTCGAGGCGGCGCTGGCCACGTTCGAGCTCTCCGGCAACGTGCCGGAGGGCCTCCTGGTCCGACGCACCCTCGCGAACCTCGACCTCCTCGAGGAGCACCCGGAAGCGGAGGCGCGCATGGACGCGACCGCCGCGCAGCTCCTCGATGCAGGCATCGCGCCCCCGCCGCTCCTGCAGGCGGAAGCTGCGCCCGCCGCGCCGTGCGCTCACTCGCACTTCGAGATCGAGCGCCTGCTCGTGCCGCTCCAGCGACTCTCCACCCGAGGTCTGGGCGCGCCGATCCTGCAGAAGGAGCTGCTCAACGTCGCAGGCGAGCTCTTCCCCGATCGCGCGCTGCGCCTCGAGGAGGTGGGATCGAACGGCGACTCGATCCTCGTGGGCTCGCGCCGGGGGGAGGTCGACGCGTGGTTCGACTTCAGCGACGGCGTAGGCCGCCGCCTGCGGCTCGGCGTGGGCGGGGAGCTGGACGAGTCCCAGCGCGCGGCCATCACGCTCCTCGTGTCGTTCGCTGCGCTCGCCTTCGAGGTGGCGGGCCTGCGCGGCTTCACCGCTGCGCCGCGGCCGGACGCGCCGGCGGACGACGCGAGCCTCCCGGGCTTCGTCGCCGCCTCCGAGTCCATGCGCCGCCTGAAGGCCGAGCTGAAGCGCCTCTCGGGATCGCGGGCGACGATCATCATCACCGGCGAGTCGGGCACCGGAAAGGAGGTCGTCGCCCGCGCGATTCACGACCTCTCTCAGCGCGCGGCGCGGCCGTACGTCACCTTCAACAGCGCCGCGATCCCCCGCGAGCTCTTCGAGGGCCAGCTCTTCGGCTACAGGAAGGGCTCGTTCACAGGCGCGACTTCCGACAACCCAGGTGTCATCCGCGCCGCGGAGGGCGGGACGCTCTTCCTGGACGAGATCGGAGAGCTGCCTCTCGACGTGCAGCCCAAGTTGCTCCGGTTCCTGGAGAACGGAGAGATCTTCCCGTTGGGCGAGCGCAGCCCCGTGCGCGTGGACGTGCGCGTGATCGCGGCGACGCACCGGGACCTCCTCCAGCTCGTGGGCGAGGGGAAGTTCCGCGAGGATCTCTACTACCGGCTGCAGGTGATCCCGGTGCACCTGCCGCCGCTGCGGGAGCGCCGGGAGGACGTCGTCGCCCTCGCGCGTCACTTCATCGCCCGCCTCACGCCCGAAGGCCGCGAGCCGCCGGTCCTCGGCCGCGACGGCGAGCTCGCGCTCGTATCGCATCCCTGGCCCGGCAACGTGCGGGAGCTGCGCAACGTGATCGAGCGGGCGCTCGCCTTCGACCCGCTGCCGAAGATCCTCGGCGCCGAGCACCTGCGGCGGTAGCGCCCTTTGGTGATCAGTCGGCGCCGGGCTCGTCGCGCAGCTGCGCCGCGAGCTCGAACGAGCGCAGCCGGGCGGCGTGATCGTAGACGTGCGACGAGAGCATCAGCTCGTCGATCCCGGTGCGCTCGACGAAGATCCGGATCGCGCGCCGGACCTCGTCGATCCCGCCCACCGCCGAGTACGCGAGGGTGTGCGCGAGGGCGGCCCTCTCGGCGGGCGAGGCGATCTCACCGAGGTCGTCGATGGGCGGCGCGAGCTGGCCGGGCGTACCCCGCCGCAAGGAGACGAACTGCTGCTGGAGCGAGGTGAAGAGGCGCCGCGCCTCGGCGTCCGTGTCCGCCGCGACCAGGTTGAGCACCGCCATCGCGTAGGGGCGATCGAGCTGGTCGGAGGGCTGGAACTCGCTCCGGTAGAGATCGAGCGCCGTGAGGAGCGCGTCGGGCGCGAAGTGGGAGGCGAACGCGTAGGGCAGGCCGAGGGCCGCGGCGAGGCGAGCGCCGTACGTGCTCGAGCCGAGCACCCACAGCGGCACGTCCTGTCCCTCGCCGGGGACGGCGCGAACGGCCTGGCCCGGCACCGCCGGCCGGAAGTACCCCTGCAGCTCCTGCACGTCGTCCGGGAAGGTGTCGGCGGAGGCGGGGCCCCGGCGGAGCGCGTGGGTCGTCACCGGATCCGTCCCCGGCGCGCGGCCCAGGCCGAGGTCGATCCGGCCCGGGTAGAGCGCCGCGAGCGTGCCGAACTGCTCGGCGATCAGCAGCGGCGCGTGGTTGGGCAGCATCACTCCGCCGCTCCCCACGCGGATCGTGCGGGTGCCGCCGGCGACGTAGCCGATTGCGACGGCGGTCGCCGAGCTGGCGATGCCGGGCATGTTGTGGTGCTCCGCGAGCCAGAAGCGCCGGTAGCCCCAGCCCTCGACGTGGCGGGCGAGATCGAGTGAATTCCGGAGCGCCTGGGAGGCGTCGCTCCCCTGAACGATCGGCGCGAGGTCCAGGACGGAAAAAGGAACCATCCACGACCATTGTAGGGCCGACCGGATGGACCAGCAAGCCAAACGACGGTCAGTGGAGCACGTCGTGGGACTCGCCCGAGGCCTGCGGCGACGTGATCGAGTCGCCCTGCGGGTCGCGGTGGGGCCCGGGCCCCTGCACCGCGGCCGGCGGGAGGTGACGCAGGGAAGGGGGGACCTGCCTCGGCACCTGCCTGCCGAGGCCGGCGGCGAGCCGGCGGCCGTAGTCCGCGTCGGCCTGCGAGCAATGCCAGAGCATCCGGTCCTGGCAATCCTCCGGGCAGACCGAGAGCGCGTCCACCAGGTTCGCGATCAGCTCCTCACGCTCCCACTCTTCGAAGGCGCGGTACCGCTCGCCCGCCTGGCCGTAGTTGTTCGGGCGATCGATGGGCTGGCGCACGAGCCTGCCCGACACCGGCGGCGTGTGCTCCGGCCCGACGGCGGGCGCCTCGCGCAGCCCGCCGAGACCCGACGGCTCGTAGTTCACGTGGGGGTTCTGTCCGGGCGCCACGTCGGTCTGGTAGGCCATCTGGCCGCCGCGCTGGTGCGTATGGGCCTCCGCCTTCGGCGCGTTGATCGGGAGCTGCAGGTAGTTCGCTCCCAGGCGGTAGCGCTGGGTGTCGGAGTACGAGAACGTCCTCCCCTGCAGCATCTTGTCGTCGGAGAAGTCGAGGCCGTCCACGAGCACGCCGGTCCCGAACGCGGCCTGCTCGACCTCGGCGAAGTAATCGGCCGGGTTCCGGTCGAGCACCATGCGGCCGACCGGCAGGAGCGGAAACTCGTCCTCCGGCCACAGCTTGGTGTCGTCGAGCGGATCGAAGTCGAGCTCCGGATGCTCGCCGTCGCTCATGATCTGCACGGCGAACTCCCACTCCGGATGGTCGCCGCGCTCGATCGCCTCGTAGAGATCCTGGGTGGCGTGGTTGAGGTTCGTCGCCTGGATGCGGTTCGCCTGCGCCTGGGTCAGGTTCCTTACGCCCTGCTTCGGGATCCAGTGGTACTTCACCAGCACCGCGTCGCCGGTGGCGTTCACCCACTTGTACGTGTTGACGCCGGAGCCCTCCATGTTGCGGTACGTCGCGGGGATCCCCCAGGGACTGAAGAGGAACGTCACCATGTGCAGCGACTCGGGGCTGAGCCCGTTGAAGTCGAAGAACCGGCGCGGGTCCGGGCAGTTGGTGACGGGATCCGGCTTGAACGCGTGGATCATGTCCGGGAACTTGATCGCATCCCGGATGAAGAAGACCTTCAGGTTGTTGCCGACGAGGTCCCAGTTGCCGTCCTCGGTGTAGAACTTCACCGCGAATCCACGGGGATCCCGCAGCGTCTCCGACGAGTGCCCGCCGTGGACCACGGTGGAGAAGCGCACGAACACCGGCGTGCGCTTGCCCTTCTGCTGAAAGAGCTTCGCGCGCGTGTACTGGGAGATCGGCGCGTCGCCCACGCTGCCGTACGCCTCGAAGAAGCCGTGCGCGCCGGCGCCACGGGCGTGCACCACCCGCTCGGGAACGCGCTCGCGGTCGAAGTGGGTGATCTTCTCCAGGAAGGGGTAGTTCTCCAGCGTCGTCGGACCGCGCGGTCCCACGGTGCGGACGTTCTGGTTGTCGGTGACCGGATGTCCCTGCCGGGTGGTGAGGACCCCGCCCTTCGCGGTCCGCGCACGCTGCAGCATCGTCGCGCCGATGCCCGCAGCCAGGCGCTCCACCTCGGTTTCGTCCGTTCGCCGCGTCATCGTGTGGTCTCCCCGCCGAGAATTTTGGAAGCTCTGCCGGGCCGTCGGTCGTCAGGTGAGGCACGCTGCGCACGGGGGCTCCTGCGCACAACCGCTCGATCGAGGTTCGACACGTCCGAGGACCGACCCGGCGCCTGGAACTCGACGGAGCACCGCGAAGATCGCGGCCCATATTCGGGGGGCAATCCATCGACAAAAGCGGAGCCACGCATGGGTACGTACACGGCCAGGGATGGGACGGAGATCTTCTTCAAGGACTGGGGATCGGGGCAGCCGATCGTCTTCTCCCACGGCTGGCCGCTCGACGCCGACGCGTGGGACGCCCAGATGCTCTTCTTCGGGCAGCGCGGTTACCGGGTCGTCTCGCACGATCGGCGCGGCACGGCCGCTCGGAGCAGACCTGGGACGGCAACGACATGGACACCTACGCGGACGACCTGGCGGGGCTCCTCGACGAGCTCGACCTGCGCGACGTCGTCCTGGTCGGTCACTCCACCGGGGGCGGGGAAGTCACGCGCTACGTAGGCAGGCATGGCACCGGCCGCATCGCCCGAATCGTCCTGCTGAGCGCGGTGCCTCCGCTTATGGTGCAGACCAAGGCCAACCCCGAGGGCCTCCCGATGAAGGTCCTCGACGAGATCCGCGAGGGCGTCCGCCGGAACCGGTCGCAATACTTCGAGGACTTCGCGGCGCCCTTCTTCGGCTACAACCGCGAAGGCGCGGCGGTCTCGCAGGGCGTGATGGACGAGTTCTGGCGGCAGTCGATGCTCGCCAGCGTGAAGGGCGTGTACGACTGCATCGCCGCGTTCTCGGAGACGGACTTCACCGAGGACCTGAAGAAGTTCGACGTGCCGACGCTCATCGCCCACGGGGACGACGACCAGGTCGTACCGATCCGCGCGTCGGCGCTCCTCTCGTCCAAGCTGGTGAAGGACGCGACGCTGAAGGTCTACCCCGGCGCCCCGCACGGCCTCGCCGTCACGATGCAGGACGAGGTCAACCGCGACCTGCTCGCGTTCATCGAGGCTGGTGCAGGTCGGCACGCGGAAGGCCCGCCCGCCGTGCACTGACCTCCCGAAGAGGGGAAGCCTCGTCCGGCGAAGCGTGGCCCCGTCCCGGGCCACGACGCACCTTGACGCCCGATGGGCCGCTCCCCAAGCCTCCGTAGCGCCTTCCTGTTCCTCGGGACCGGCCTCTCCGCCCTCGCCCTCGTGCTGGTCGCCGCGCTCGTTGTCTCGGTGGTCTGGCTGTCGATGCTGTCCACCGAGCTCCGGCACGCGCTGGACGGCGACCGAGCCGCGATGGAGATCCAGACGGCCCTCCATCGGGCCGCACGATCGCAGGAGCTCTACAGGGACACGAGGGAGCTCCGCTGGAAGGAGGACTTCGAGGAGTCGGAGGCTCGCCTCGAGCGCTGGCTCGACGTGGCGCGCCGGCTACCCAAGTCCCCCGAAGCGGCGGAGAGCTTCTCGCGCCTCGACGCGACGGTGGAGACGCTGCGGCGCGACGTGTTCGTCGCTCCATTCGGTGAGCGGTCGGTTCGCCTGCAGGACTTCCTGGATGCCGAGGCCGCTTCGAACGCCTTCCTGGACGTGATCGACAGGGAGGCCGAGGCGGCGATCCAGCACGCGGAGAGCTGGAGCCGAATCGCCATCGTCCTTGCAGCGATCGGAATCTTCGCCGCGGCCGTCTGCCTCCCCCTCGTGAGCGCCTTCACCCGCCGGCTCGTCTACCTCCCGATCATCCGGCTGCGGAGGGGGCTCGTCGCCCACGCGAAGGACCCCAAGGAGCGCGTGCCGGTGGCGGGGCCCGTCGAGCTTCAGGCGATCGGCGCCGACGTGAACGCGCTGATGGATCTCCTCGCCGCCCGGCGCGCGCAGCAGCTCACCTTTCTCTCCGGCGTCGCGCACGACCTGCGCAACCCGATCACCGCGCTGCGCGCCGCCGCGCAGCTCTCCGAGCGAAAGGCCGAGACGGAGGACCAGCGGCAGCAGGCCGCGCGCGTCCTGCGGCACGTCGATCGGATGAACCGGCTCGTCGGTGATCTGCTCGACGTGAACCGGATCGAAGCAGGCCGGTTCGAACTGCGCCCGGTCGAGGGCGACCTTCGGGACGTGGTGCGTGACACCTGCTCCCTCTACGACGGGGCGTCGGAGATCCACGACGTCCGCTGCACGCTCCCCGGCGACCCGGTCCGCGCCACCTTCGACCCGACCCGGATCTCGCAGGTCCTCGGAAACCTCGTCTCAAACGGCATCAAGTACGCGCCCGAGGGGGGGCCCGTGGACGTGCGCCTCTCGACGAGCGAGGGCTGGGCCGTGATCGAGGTGGAGGACCGGGGCCTGGGGATCCCGCCGGAGGAGCAGTCCTTCGTCTTCGAGCCCTTCCGCCGCTCGAAGGGCCCCGCGGAGGGCATCCCGGGGGTCGGCCTCGGCCTCTCCGTCGCGCGGCGGCTGGTGCTCGCCCACCACGGCGAGCTCGAGTTCGAGAGCACGCCCGGGGAAGGCTCGACCTTCCGGATCCGCCTTCCGCTGGAGCGCTCCGGCGGAAGCCCGTGAAGCAACGCTGCGCCCGCAGGCGCCGCGTCGATGGCCACCGTGAGGATCGATGGGGCCCTGTCGACTCGGCTACGTGGCCAACTGCCTGTCGCTCGGCATCGGGGCGAGCCACACCACGCGCCTCGCCAACGCGACGCCGCAGCGGCTCGAGGCGCTGATCGACCTGAACCTCGGCGAGCTCGAGCGGATCCTCCTCTTCAACGAGGAGCATGGGATCCAGGTCTACCGGATCACATCGGCGCTCGTGCCCTTTGCTTCCCACCCGATCAACCGCCTCGCGTGGTGGCGGACGTTTCGACGGCGGTTCGAGCGGTGCGGCGCGATCGCAGCTCGCTCGCACCAGCGCCTCTCCCTCCACCCGTCGCCCGCTGGCGCCTCGCTCTCCTCTGTCCACGCGAGGGTGCGCGCCGCCGCCGTCGAGGAGCTGCGCTACTCGACCCGCGTGCTCGACCTGCTGGGGCAGGACACCGCCGGGAGGGTCGTGCTCCACGTAGGAGGCGCCGCGCCCGATCGGCCGACCGCGCTCGCCACCGCGCATCGCATGCTCGACGAGATGCCCGACGACGCGCACAGGCGCCTCGCGATCGAGCACGATTGCCGGGTGTGGTCAGCGCGCGAGGTCCACCCGCTCGCCAGGGCGCACCGGCTGCCGTTCGTCGCCGACAGCCTCCACAACCACGTGAAGCCGTCCGATCCGCCCCTCACCACCCGCGCGCTCTTCCGGCTCTCCGCCGAGTCTTGGCGCGCGCTGGGCCTGCGCCCGAAGTACCACCTCGCTTCACAGAGGCCCGGTGGAAGGGCGGGCGCCCACGCCGACTACATCGCGCCGGCCGACTGGTACGACGTCGCCGCCGCGCTGGAGGAGCCGGCCGATTTCATGCTCGAGGCGAAAAAGAAGGACCGCGCCCTCTTCGCGCTGCGTGGGTTGATCGCTGGGTCGACGGAAGCGGAGTCGCCGGCCCCCGAATGAACCTCGCGGCGCTCCGGCTTCACCCACCGACCGAGATGACGATCTTTCCTCGCGTGTGTCGCGCTTCCATGTGGCGCACCGCCGCCGCCGCGTCGTCGAGGGGAAACACGCGGTCGACGATCGGCCGCACGTTCCCTTCGTCGACGAGCGCGACGACTTCGGAGAGGAGCGCCGCGTCTGCCGTCTGGAGGAAGGTGCCGAAGCGGCGGCCGGTCGCCAGCCCGACCAACGGGCCGAGGAGTGCGGCCTTCATGAGCTGCGCCATCGCGCCGCCTACCTGGACGTAGCGGCCCCCCTTCGGCAGGGTCCTCTGGTACGCAAACGGGCTTCGGTAGGCCGCGCAGTCGAAGACCAGATCGAAGCGCCGGTCGAGCGCGCCGCTCGCGAGGGTGTCGTCGAGGGCGTTGGAATCTATGATGTCCGTGATGCCGAGGCCCTTTAGGAGATCGGCCTTCTCCGCACGGCTCGTGGCGGTGACGTCAGCGCCGAAGGCGCGCGCGATCTGCACCGCGAACGTGCCGACCCCGCTCGTGGCGCCGACGACCAGGACGCGCTCGCCGGAGCGGAGCTTCCCGACGTCGCGGAGGCCCCGGAGCGCGGTCATGCCGGCCATCGGCAACGCGGCGGCGTCGACGAGCGACAGGCCCGCCGGCTTCTTCACCCACAAGCGCGCGGGGGCGCAGGCCTGCTCCGCGAAAGCGCTGAAGCCGCTCCCCGAGAGATCGGCGATGACCTCGTCTCCGACGGAGAACCCTTCCACCCGCGCGCCCACCGCGCGGACCCGGCCGGCGACGTCCGCGCCGATCGCGACGATCTTCGGGCGACGGAGGCCGAACGCCAACCGGAGGGGGAACGGCTCGCCGTGGATGATGTGCCAGTCGGCCGCGTTCAGCGACGCGGCGATGACGTCGACGAGGACGTCCTCGTCGCCGGGGACCGGGGCCTCCACGTCGCGCACGACGAGGGAGTCGGCGGAGCCATATTCCGGCAAGGTCACTGCTCTCATCTCGCGGTCGTCCTTTTCGATGGTGTGCGGCGCAGCCTACCCGAACGGCCCGGGGAGCGTCGTGAAGGTCGTGTGACGCGACGGCGACGGCGCGCTGCACTCGACGGCATGGCCTCTCGGTTCGACGCGCTTCGCCGGTCGTGCGGAGAGCGCTCCTGCTCCCCTCGATCGCTCGACTTGAGGTCGGGGCGCCTATCGCCGACATTGCGTCGTCCTCGCGCGATCCGGTTCGAGGACTTGAAGCGGCGGTGGAGCGATGGGCGACGAGCGGCATTCGGCAGCGTACTTCGGGGATTCGCGGGACCACTGGTGGAATCCGGACTTCCTCGCGCTCATGGCCAAGAGGTGGGACCTCGCCGAGGCCCGGACGGTCCTCGACGTCGGTTGCGGCGTGGGCCACTGGGGCCGGACGCTGGCTCCCTTCCTTCCTCTCGACGCTTCCATCGTGGGAATCGATCGGGAGCCGGACTGGGTCCAAGAGGCGACCCGCCGAGCGTCGCTGGTGGGTGGCCCGAGGACGTTCCGTTATCTCGAAGGTCTCGCGGAGCGGCTCCCCTTTCCCGACGCGACCTTCGACCTCGTGACCTGCCAGACCGTGCTGATGCACGTGGCCGATCCTCCCGCCGTGATCGGGGAGATGTTGCGAGTCCTTCGTCCAGGAGGGCGGATCGCGGTCGCCGAGCCGAACAACGCGATCGGAGGCGTCGTTCGCACGAGCGAGAGCGCGAACGCGCCGATCGATCGACGGATGGCGCTCGCCCGGTTCCAGGTCGTCTGCGAGGAGGGCAAGAGGTCCCTGGGCGAGGGGGACAACTCTCTCGGCGATCTCGTCCCGGGCCTCTTCGCTCGGGCCGGCCTGGTCGACCTGTCCGTGTACCTCAACGACCGAGCCCGGCCGCTTTTGCCGCCTTACGCGAGCCAGGCCGAGCGCGCGGCGATCGCCGAAATGGACCGCTTCGCGGATCGGGAGTTCTGGATCTGGAGCAAGGCGGACACCGCCAGGTATTTCGCCGCCGGCGGCGGGACGGAGGCCGAGTTCGAGGTCCTCTGGTCCATGGCGATCGAGGTTCGAAGAGCGGAGGTCACCGCGATCCGGGAGCAGCGGCTCGACGACGGCGGTGCCGGGCTCGTCTACCTCGTCTCCGGCCGAAAACCGACCGGGAGCTGAGCGCGACGCCGAGGGCTGTTCACGATCGAATCAGGTAGAGGCCGCGAAGACCATCCAGGCCACGGTGAGGTCGAGCAGCGCGTGAACCGCCATGAGGTAGGGCAGCAGGCTGCGGCGCCGCTGGATCACGAAGCCCACGAAGAAGGCGAATGGCAAGAACATCAGCATGCGCCACACGACGAACGCCCCATTGAAGATCAGCGGGAGCGTCGCGTGCTGCAGCGAGTGGAATCCGGCCGTGACGGCGAGGGCGCGCGCGCGGCTGCCCCACGCGGCCTCGAGTCGAGGCAGCACGTACCCGTAGTACGTAGGCAGCTCGGCGAAGGCGATCGTGACCGGGAACACCAGCAGCCCGAACAGCGCCGCCTCGCGAGGGATGGGCGGGCTCATCATCCGGAAGGCTTCTTCGGCGCCGCCGAGCAATGCGTCCGCGAGGAGCACGTTGGGGAGCTGCGCGATCGGCGCGACCAGGAGGAGGACGCCGAGGAAGTACGGGACGTCCTGCCTGGCCCGCCCCCTCTCGCCGAAGAAGCTGCGCAAGGGGACGCCCTCGGCCCGAGCCGCGCGAACGAGGAGGGCGATGGAGGCGATGTTCGCGAGGCCCGCGGCCACCGGCCACCAACCGACGGCCCTCGACCAGGGCTCCGCGTCACCTGCGAGCGCGAGCCCGACTGAGATGAGCGCCTGGGCCGCGGCGAAGAACATCAGCCGGCTGGATGCCAGCGCGACGAGAGTGGGAGCGGGCGCGAGCCCGGCGCGCGGGAGGGTGGCGAGCGGTTTCATCGGAGTCTCGGCATGGAAGAGGGCCCGGCACCGATCCGGAGCCCGCTCGCCATATGCCACACCATGCCGTCATCAGGGGGGCGAACAGGCGGGGCCGCTTCGGCCCCCTCGCCGTCCGGGCGGCCCGCTGCCTACTCCGCGTCGTGCCAGTGGCCGTGCTCCGGAGACCAGACCTTGCCCTCTGGCGCGGGCCCGGGCGGCAGCGCGCGCGGACCCGCCGTCGCTCCGACCTCACGGCCGTCGGCGGTGTGCCAGTGTCCATGCTCGGCGGACCAGACCAGTCCGTCCGTGCCGAGGTCGTCGGAGCTGGCGATCGTCGTCACCATCCCGACCGCCCCGAGGAGAAGCGCGATGCCGGTGATCGCCAGGAGGAACTTGGACCAGTCCTTCTTGGCGACGGCCTTCTCACAGCAGAACTTGTATTTCTTGCCGCTATTGCAGGGGCACGGGGCGTTTCGGCCGATCTTCAAGGAATCCTCCGGAGAGCAAAGGGGCGGGCGCGAGATCGCGGCGCATCTCTTCTAACCCGGCCGAAGAATTCTTCCACCCCGCATCGCCGAGGCAGGCGGCCCGGCAGGCCATGCCCCACCTGGTGACGAAGGTTCCCCGCTGCCGAGGGCGTCGCCATGTTCCGACCGGTGCAAACCGGAGGAGGAGAGATGGCGGGCCTCAAGATCGAGAATTTCGGATCGCCGGACGAAACCCGGCCTTTCAAGGAGGACAAGGGGCAGATGGAGCTCTTCCGGCTCGACGGCGCGACCATCGGGCGGATCACGGCGAAGCCGGGCTGGCGCTGGTCCACCCACGTGTCGCCGCTGACGGGAACGAAGTCGTGCGAGGTCTCGCACGTCGGGTACTGCGTCTCCGGGCGGATGCAGATCGTGATGGACGACGGCGAGCGAGCGGAGATCGGGCCGGGCGACGCCTTCGCCATCCGCCCGGGCCACGACGCGTGGGTCCTCGGAGACGAGCCCTTCGTTGGTTTCGACTTCGGCGGAGACATGCCGGGCTACGCGACGCGAGCCCGCGGCCGGGAGGAGATGGCGCCTCCTCCGATCCACTGACCGGCATCCGGCAGCGCGAGTCCTCGGCCGCTTCGTTGAACATTGCCCGGCTCCAACCAAAGTTTGGATTCGGGCGGTCGGCACTCGCGCCGTCGCCAGGCTTTTGAGGAACGAGGGTGCGGCGATGAATGAGCACACGATCCACGCGGACGCGGCCGCGACCATCTCGCGGCTGCAGAAGAAACATCCGAACCTGAAGCAGGAGCTCGCCGACAGCTATGGCTTCGCGGTGTTCCCGTACGTGGGGAGGGCGAGCGCCGTGCTCGGTGGCGCTTACGGCCAGGGAGAGGTCTTCGAGCAGGGGAGGTCGATCGGCTTCGCGACACTGAGCCAGATGACCGTAGGCGTGCAGCTCGGCGGGCAGACGTTCAGCGAGCTGGTCATCTTTCCGAAAAAGAAGAACCTCGCCGAGTTTCGTGCCGGGATGGTGGCCTTCACCGCCAACGCCTCGGCCGTGATCGTGAAGGCCGCCGCGTCGGGCACCTCCAACTTCGACGGCGTGACGGCGCACGCCTACTCGCGAGGCGGGATGTTGCTCGAGCTCTCGCTGGGCGGGCAGAAGTTCATGTTCATCCCGCCGGCGAACCCGCCGCTGAGCGAGCTCGAGGCGGGGGGCTCGAAGGCGCCGGAGGAGCAGGAGAAGAAGGACGCGCAGGCTTCGGGGGAGGCCGAGCAGACGTCGGATGTCTCGGGCGATCCGGGGGAGGGGTCGGAAACGGAGGGCGACGACGCCGAGCCGCAGGCGGCGTCTGGGGAAGACGACGAGGAGTCCGGCGAGTCCTCGGGCCGGCACGAACCCATGCACGACGCCATGAGGAGCCTCCGCAAGCTGGGATCCACCGACGCCGTGAAGAGCCTGCGCCAGCTGGGCTCCACCGACGCCATGAAGGGCCTCCGCAAGGTGGGAACGAAGGTCGTCGGCAAGCTCCGCGAGGCCGGCTCCCACCTGCCCGTGCCCGCGCTGAAGAAGGAGGCGGAGGCGGACAAGCGGCTCCACGCGGACGTCGTCGCGACCCTCGAGCGGATGAAGGCGAAGGACAAGAGCCTGAAGAAGCAGCTGGATGAGGCCTATGGCTACGCGGTCTATCCCACGATCGGCCGGGCGAGCCTCGTGCTCGGCTGCTCCTTCGGGAAGGGCGAGGTGTTCAAGCACGGCAAGCAGGTCGGCTTCGCCGGTCTCGTGCAGGTCACCCTGGGCGTGCAGGTCGGTGGGCAGACCTACAGCGAGCTCGTGCTCTTCCAGGACGAGGCGGCCTTCAAGCGCTTCAAGGCGGGCAAGATCGGCTTCGCCGCAAACCTGTCCGCGGTGATCGTCAAGGCAGGGGCTGCCGGCACGAACAACTACAAGCAGGGCATGCAGGTCTACGTGCACTCCGAGGGCGGGATGTCGATCGAGGCCGTGATCGGGATCCAGAAGCTCGTCTACCGCCCCGCCGGGATGATGCGAGGGAAGCCGGCGGATTCCGATCCGGCGATGGAGCTCGGGAGAACCCGGCCCGCCGTCGAGCCGAAGCGACCTCGGCACGCAGCAAAAGACGAGAAGGGCGAGGAAGAGCAGCGGCGACCGGAGCCCGAGGAGGAGCAGCGGCCTCAGGCCAAGGAGGAGCAGCGGCGACCTCAGCCCGCCGAGGAGCCGGCGCACGTCTGATGCGTGCGCCGCGGCGCTCGCCAGCGACACCCGTCGGCGATCACCGCGCCGGCCCTGATAGAGTGCGCGACTCGAACAGCGGGAGAGTCGCGTGAAGCCTTGGATGGTCGGGAGCCTGGCGGTCGTCGTGTTCGGTTGCGGTGGAGGTCCGGAGGAGGAGCGTATCGAGCCTCCTCCGGGTGAGTCGCAGATCGTCGCGGATTACAAGCGCGAGCTCGGACTGGACTTCCTGCGCTGCCCGAAAATGATTCACGTCCCGAGGCCCCCCGGACCTTGCTCCGACGCCCTCCGGGAAGCGGGCCAGTGCTTCGTGGATGCCTTCACGTCATGCACGCCCGCGCACGTCTCGACTCTGCATTACGTGGACGACGGTTGGTACGTCTCCGACTTCCTCGTCGTCCCCGCGGGCGAGACCTGTAGCGTGGTCCATTTCAGCGACACGACCCACGCCAAGCGGGATTGCCGCACCGTGAGCCGCACGACCTGTGATCGAGTGAAGCTGGAGGACGGCGAGGGCGGGTGCGGGCTGAGGTCCTTGGGCACGTGCGGCGAAGAGGTCGAGCTCGTCGCCGACCCCAGGCCGTTCTGCTCGAAGGGCGGGTAGGCTCCCGGCCGCTGCCCGGGGCGCAGCGGCGCAGACGAGGGAGCTTCAGGGAGGGGCGCCGACCTCGAGCTCGAGGGTCTTCGCCTCGCCCGCACGCAGCACCTTCGCCTGCAGGCTGTGCCCGACGCTGCCCGGAGCGAGCTGCGCCCTGAGGTCTTCGGTCTTCCGCATCGGGTGGCCGTCGAGCGAGAGGAGCGTGTCTCCGATGTGCAGGCCGCCGCCGTCGGCAGGACCGTCCGGTTCCACGCCGAGGAGGATGAGCCCGCACTCGGCGCCGAGCTTCTCGGCGAGCCGATCGGGGAGCGAGACGGGAAACGTCGTCATGCCGAGATAACCGCGGCCGTCGCCTCCCTTGGAAGGCCTCTCCTCGCGCGCTTCCTTCTTCGGCGGCTTCTCTTCGCGCTCGCCGGCAGCTTCCTTCTTGGGCGGCTTCTCCTCGCCCTCGCCGGCAGCTTCCTTCTTCGGCGGCTTCTCCTCGCCCTCGCCGGCGGCTTCCTTCTTGGGCGGCTTCTCCTCGCCCTCGCCGGCAGCCTCCTTCTTCGGCGGCTTCTCTTCGCCTTCGCCGGCGGCTTCCTTCTTGGGCGGCTTCTCCTCGCCCTCGCCGGCGGCTTCCTTCTTGGGCGGCATCTCCTCGCCCTCACCACCGCCAAGGGCACCCTTCAGCGTCCCGACGGTCCCAGTCACCGCCTCGCCCGCTCCCTGTAGCGGACCCCCGCCTCCCTCCTTCTTCGGCAACGCCTCCTTCACCGCGCCGACCGCCTTGCCGGCCACCTCGCCGACCTCCTTCGTCGGCAGGGCGTCCTTCAGCATGCCGACCGTGTCGGAGACGACCTCGCCGGCCTCCCGCAAGGCGTCCTTCAGCGCTCCGATCGTCTCGGCCGCCGCCTCCCCGGCTTCGCGCAGAGCGGTGGTCACCGAGTCGAGCGTCTCGGACGCCGCCTCTGCGGTCTCTCGTAGAGGCTCGGTCCCTCCGAGCTTCTCGGCGACTCCCTTTCCAACCGACTTCACCGCGGACTTGGACTCTTTCGCCTTCTGCTCCGCGTACTTCGCGGCGAGAAAGCGGAGGAGCTTCTCGGTCGCGATCTTCACCTTTTCGCTGACGACCTCTGCGGCTTTTTCACCGAGCTCGGCCGTTGTCGAAGCCATGGCTGCACCCCTCGATTCGATCTCTGGTCTCAGCTGAACCTACGCACGCGATCGGCGCCCGCGGGCCATCCCCGGCGAACGTCCCTAGCGTGTTTGGCGAGGTGAACACATGCCGGGCAACAGCCGAGGAGGCGGCCTCCTCGACGGACTCACCACGCTCGTCGAGAAGCTGGCCGAACTGGCGGAGAAGGGAGAGCGCCTCCAGAAAACGGGCGAGCTCTCCCGCTCCGGCGACAAGGTGAAGGCCGCCTACGACGTCGACGTGCGTGTCGGCGTGGGCGGTGGCGGCAAGCGCAAGCGCGACGAAGGCCGGCGCATCGAGCCGGTGGGCAGGGCCGACGAAGAGCGCGGCCGACCTGCGGTCCAGCCCATCCGAGAGCCCTCCGTGGACGTCTTCGACGAAGCCCCCGGCCTGCTCGTCGTGGCGCAGATGCCCGGCGTCGAGTGCCGGGAGATCGTCCTGGAGCTGCGAGACGACGTCCTCGCCATCCAGGCGGAGCACGACGGCCTCAGGTACCAGAAGGAGCTCCTGCTCCCCCGCAGCTTCTCCAAGGACCAGCTGCACGCGTCGTGCAGGAACGGCGTCCTCGAGATCCGGATCGACGGCGAGGAGGGCGAGGCACGGTGAGCGACCCGCCCGCGAGCTTGACCCTCCGCGTCGCCGAATCGCTCGGGAAAGATCTCGGGCGAGGCCTCGCCCGGCTCGATCCAGCGGACATCCGGCGTCTCGGCGCGAGGGTGGGCGACATCGTCTCCATCTCCGGCAAGCGCCGCAGCGTCGCCAAGGTGATGCCGGCCTACCAGGAGGCGCGCGGGAAAGGGATCGTCCAGATCGACGGCGTGACCCGGGCCAACACGGGGGCGCAGTTGGACGAGCCGGTGGCGCTGTCGCTGACCTCCGCCCGGCTCGCGGAGTCGATCGTCCTCGCGCCGCTGGAGTTCACGCCCACCGAGCGCGATCTGCCCTACATCGGAACCCTGCTCGACGGGCTGCCCGTCGTGGAGGGCGATCGGATCCGCGCGCTGCTGTTCGGGAGCCGATCAGCCGACTTCCGGCTCGTCGAGACCGTCCCGGCGGGGCCGGTCCTCATCCACCCCACCACGACGATGGAGGTCCGGCAGCTGGAACGACGAGAGGAGAAGCTCCCACGGGCGCGTGCCGTCAGCTACGAGGACGTCGGCGGCCTCAAGCGGGAGCTGGGTCGGATCCGCGAGATCGTCGAGCTCCCCCTCCGCTATCCGGAGGTCTTCGAGCGGCTGGGCATCGACGCGCCCAAGGGCGTGCTCCTCCACGGCCCGCCGGGCTGCGGAAAGACGCTCATCGCGCGTGCGGTCGCCAACGAGACGGCCGCGTCGTTCTTCACCATCACGGGCCCCGAGGTGATGCACAAGTTCTACGGGGAGAGCGAGGCTCACCTCCGCAAGCTCTTCGAGGAGGCGCAGCGCAAGGCCCCGTCGATCATCTTCATCGACGAGATCGACGCCGTCGCCCCGAAGCGCGAGAACGTGCAGGGAGAGGTCGAGAAGCGCGTGGTCGCGCAGCTCCTCTCGTTGATGGACGGCCTGGCCGAGCGCCGGCACCTGATCGTGCTCGCCGCGACCAACCTCCCCAACCTGCTGGATCCCGCCCTGCGTCGACCGGGCCGCTTCGATCGCGAGATCGCGATCTCGATCCCCGACGCGAAGGCGCGAAAGGAGATCCTCGACATCCACAGCCGCGGCATGCCGCTGGCCGACGACGTGGACCTCGATCACGTGGCCGCGGTGACGCACGGCTTCGTGGGAGCGGACCTGCAGGCCCTGTGTCGCGAGGCCGCCATGATCTGCCTGCGCCGCTTGATCCCGCGGATCGACTTCGCGGCGGCTGAGATCCCGTACGACGAGCTCGGGTCGCTCCGCGTCACGATGGCCGACTTCCAGGGGGCGCTGCACGAGGTGGGGCCGTCGGCGATCCGGGAGGTCTTCGTGGAGAGCCCGAACGTGCACTGGGACGACGTCGGCGGGCTCGGGAGGCTGAAGCAGCGGCTGGTCGAGGCGATCGAGTGGCCGCTGCGCTACCCCGAGGAGTTCGCCAGGGCGAAGGTCCGCCCCCCGAGCGGCGTGCTCCTCGATGGTCCGCCGGGCTGCGGGAAGACGCTGATCGCCAAGGCCCTCGCCACCGAGAGCGAGGCGAACTTCCTCTCGGTCAAGGGACCGGCGCTGCTCAGCAAGTACGTGGGCGAATCCGAGAGGGCGGTGCGAGAGACCTTTCGGAAGGCCCGCCAGGCCGCCCCGTGCATCGTCTTCTTCGACGAGATCGACTCCCTCGTCCCGACGCGCGCCGGCGCCGGCCTGGACGAGCGCGTATCCGAGCGGGTGGTGAGCCAGTTCCTCGCCGAGCTGGACGGAGTCGAGGAGCTGAACGGCGTCCTCGTCCTGGGCGCCACGAATCGACGGGACTTGATCGATCCTGCGCTCCTTCGGCCAGGCCGCTTCGACCTGCTGGTCGAGGTGCCGCTGCCCGACCGCGCCGCCCGCGCCGAGATCTTCGCCGTCCACCTGCGCGGCAAGCCGGTGGAGGAGGGCGTCGATCTCGACGATCTCGCCGCGCGCAGCGACGCGTTCTCCGGCGCAGACATCCAGTCGGTCTGCAACCGGGCCGCCTGGGACGCCGTGCGGCGGGTCATCGGCGATCCGCGCGAGGAGCTGGTCATCACGTCGGACCTCCTCCTCGGGGCGATCCGGCGGCACCAGGAGGAGCGACGTTCATGACCGCGGCGCGCTACGTCTACGCCTTCGTCCCGGGTGGCTTTCGCGAGGAGATCTCCTCGCCGGGCATCGACGGGAGCGCCGACGTGGGCATCCTGCCGCTGGGGGAGATCGCTGCCGTCGTCAGCCCCGTCGCGGTGGAGGCGCTCGCCGACGCGGAGGGTGGGGAGCGCGCGCTCGATCTCGACTGGGTCGCACCACGTGCGCTCCGCCACGAGCAGGTCGTCGAAGAGGTGATGGAGCGCTCGCCGGTCTTGCCCCTGACCTTCGGCGTGGTCTTCTCGTCGGAGGAGGTGCTCGCCGAGGCGATCTCGCCTCATCGACGCCGGATCGCCGAGTTCCTCGAATACATCGCGGACAAGCAGGAGTGGGCGGTCAAGGTCTATGCGGACCCCCGGAAGATCCGGGCGTACCTGGAGCTACCACGAGAGGAGCGCGGTCGGCTCCCGGAGTCCCCGGGCGCCCGTTACCTCCAGGAGAGGCGCCTTCTCCGGGACCTCGAGCGGCGCGCCGCGGAGGCGCGGACCGACGCGGCCGAGAAGATCCGGCGCGAGCTGGCGCCGGCGTCGATCGCGCAGAAGAGCCTGCGGCTGTCCTCCCGGGAGCTGACGGGGCGCCAGGACGACATGCTGCTGAGCGCCGCGTTCCTGGAGCAGGCCGACGACGTGGAGCGGTTCACCGAGCGTGTGCATCGGCTGGCCGAGGAGTACGGGCCGAAGGGATTCACGATCGAGGCGACAGGCCCTTGGCCGCCGTACAGCTTCTGCCCTGCGCTGCAGGTGGAGCCTTGACGTCGATCGTCTACGGGATCGTCGATGCGAGGCGGGTGGCGGAAGGGTCCCTGCCGGCGGGGCTGGAGGGCGCGGAGCTCTTCGCGGTGACGCACGGGAGCTTGGCGGCCCTCCTCTCTCCGCTCGTCGAGGCGCCTGCCGGCGCCGAGAGGGCCCTGGACTTCGCCGACGTCGTGGGCCGGCTGCACGACCGGATGACGATCCTGCCGATGAGGTTCGGCTGCTTCGTGCGGCACCCCGAAGCCGCGGCGGAGTTCCTGCGCCGGTACGAGCGGGAGTTCTCCGGCGCGCTGGACGCGCTCGAGGGATGCGACGAGATGGGCCTGCGGATCCTCGTGCCGGGCGGCTCCCGTGTCGACGAACGCTCCGAAGCGCGGACCGGCAAGGCGTACCTCGCGGACCGAAGGAGGTTCTACGAGGAGAAGGATCGAGCCGAGCGGATCGGCCGCGCGTGGGCCGAGCGGGCGGAGGCCGCGTTCGCGGGGAGGTTTCGGCACAGCAGCCGGGAGCAGGTCGAGCGCGCGGAGGGCACGCTGCTCTCCCTCTCGTTCCTCGTGGAGCGGTCCCGGGTGCGCGAGTTCCTCGAGGCCTGCCGAAAATTCCGGCGCGAGCACGCCGGGGAGATCGCCGCAGCCTGCACCGGACCGTTTCCGCCTTACGTTTTCGTTGCGGGCCTCATCAAGTCGGAGGCTGCGGCTCGAGCAGAGAGGGATCTTTTCGAGCGATTGAAAGGATGAACGAGCGATGGCCCAGGTGAAGTCACAGTCGGGCGACACGAGTTCGCTGGCCGAGGTCGTGGACCGGATCCTGGACAAGGGGATCGTCGTCGACGCCTGGGTGAGCGTCTCCCTCGTCGGCATCGAGGTCTTGTCCATCCGGGCCCGCGTCGTGATCGCGTCGGTCGAGACGTATTTGAAGTTCGCCGAGCGGATCGGCGAGACCGCCGCGGTGGCGGCCCCAGGCGAGAAGGGGGAGGGTCAGCAGGCCCCTGCCGAGCCGCAGAAGAATGAAGCGGAGGCAGAGGCGCCGACCGTGGTCTGAAGCTCCGGGTAATCGGAGAGGAAGAGGGCAACGAAGTGGCTCGCGACGAGAACTCCAGCCCGCAGGGCAAGTACCTCTACTCGGTCGTTCCGGCCGAGGCGGTCGACAAGCTGAACCTCGAGGTCACCGGGATCGGCGAGGCGGAGGTCCATCCGCTCGTGTGCGGCGCGCTCGCCGCGATCGTCAGCGACGTCGAGCCGACCGAGCTGAGGCCCGAGCGCAAGAACCTCGCGGCCCACAGCGCCGTGATGCGGACCCTGATGGACCAGACGAACCTCCTCCCCGTCGCCTTCGGCATCGTCGCCGGGAGCGAGCGCGAGGTGAGGGAGCTGTTGGCCGACCACGAGTCCGAGATGGTCGAGCAGCTCGAAGGCGTGAAGGGGATGGTGGAGATGGGCGTCCGCGGCACGCTGCAGGTCGACGACGTCTTCAAGTACTTCGTCGAGAAGCTCCCCGACCTGAGGCAGATGCGAGACGAGATCTACTCGGGAGGAGAGCCCTCGCGCGAGGAGAAGATCGAGCTCGGGCAGACGTTCGCCGAGCTCCTCGAGGAGTTCCAGGGCGAGTGCGCGGATTCTGCGGTGGAGCACCTCCAATCCGTGGGCCGCGTCCGCGTCAACGACCCGCGCAGCGAAGAGGAGGCGCTCAACCTCGCCGTCCTCGTCCCCCGCGACGCGATCGAGTCCTTCACCCAGGCGGTGAACGAGCTGGCCCCGGCGCTCGACGAGAAGATCGAGCTCACCGTCACCGGACCCTGGCCTCCCTACAACTTCGTCGATCTCAGGATCCAGGCCGAGGAGGAAGAGGGCGAGGAGGCCAGGTGATCGAGTTGCCGCTCGCGCTGGGCACGCCGCTCATGTGGATCTTCCGGACGGTGCACCGCGCCGCGATGGACGAGCTGGAGAACGAGCAGAAGAACGTCCGCGCCGAGCTGAGCGAGCTGTACCAGCGACTGGAGCGCGGCGAGATCACGGAGGATCAGTTCGACGAGAGGGAGAAGACCCTGCTCGATCGGCTCGAGGAGTCGAAGCGGGGGTAGGGGATGACCGAGCTCACACCCGAGCAGCAGGCAGAGCGGCTCTCCGTGTTGGACCTCCTCGACCGGGTGGCGAACAAGGGAGTGGTGATCAGCGGGGACCTGGTGATCTCGGTGGCAGACGTGGACCTGATCTATCTGGGGCTTCAGCTGCTCCTCACCTCGGTGCAGACCGCGATGGACGAGGGGATCCTCCCCGCCCCGCCGGTCACGGCGGGAGGCGGAGCGGATGAACGTCGAGGGTGAGGCGCGCGAGCTGGAGAGGCTCGCCGAGGCGTTGGAGCCGACGAGGACCCCCAGGCTCGAGCTGGACGAGGAGAACGTCCAGAAGGGCTTGGTGCGCCTCGTGCTCGCGGTGGTCGAGCTCGTCCGGCAGCTCCTGGAGCGCCAGGCCCTGCGGCGGATCGACGCCGGGACGCTCGACGATGAGCAGATCGAACGGCTGGGCGTCACGTTCCTGCGTCTCCAGGAACAGATGAGATCATTACAGGAGCAGTTCGAGCTGACCGACGAGGATCTCAACCTGGATCTCGGGCCGCTGGGCACGACGCTGGGGGATCGGGGCGGCCAGGAACCCTAGGGGGGAGGAGCCGAAATGGCGCAGGTGGAGTCCACGCGGGTCGACCGATACCGCCCCTCCAAGCACACCCAGGGCAGCTCGGTCGCCGACATCCTCGAGCGGGTCCTCGACAAGGGCATCGTCATCACGGGAGACATCAAGATCTTCCTCACCGACGTCGAGCTGCTCACCATCCAGATCCGGCTGATCATCTGCTCGGTCGAGAAGGCGGAGGAGATCGGTCTGGACTGGTGGAAGACCAACCCGGCCTTCAGCTCGGCTGCGCGCGAGGGGCTCCAGGCCGGCGCCCGGTCGCGAGAGGAGGAAGGCGAGAAGGCAGAGGTCCCCCTGCCCAGCAAGTCCTGACGCCGCCGCTCCCGGCGGCAGCGGACCACGCGCGGCGCGGCTTCGTCAGGGAGCCGAGCGACGGCCCACGCTCAACGTCATGTCGGAGTGGTGCCAGGCCGGGTGATCGAGGAACCTCTCGGCCCGCGCGGCGCCCAGGATCCGGTCGACCTCCTGGATCATGCGGTCGTCCTCCTGCCACAGCAGCCGGAGTGCTCGGACGATCGCCGATCCGCTGGTCCCCACGGGCGTCAGCCCGGCGCGCTCCTGTCCGGCGATCCGGACGGCCGCCTCGCGATCCCCCTTCAGCGACTTCGCCTGGATCTCGGTGAAGAGGCTGTCGGCGTTCATCTCGAAGGCGGAGGCGACGTCGCCACCCATCTCCACATAGAGAGACCGCAGACCCTCTACGATGCGTTCGCTCGAGCCGGCGTAGGCGGCGCGGAGTGCGGACTCCTCGGCTGGCTCCAGCGAGACCTCCTCCGCAGCCCTCTCGCCCCACAGCTCCTCGGATCCGGAAAAGACGTGAGGGAGCCGGATGCGGACCCGCCCGTTCTCCGCGGCCTCCGCGAGGGCGTCGGGCGAGAGGCGGTGGTAGGTGCCGCGGACGATCTCGCCGCTGTCCATGGATGCGACGCGCGCGGCGAGGCGGGCCTTCTCGCGCAAGAGATCCTCGCGGAGGTGACGGAGCCTGCCGACCTCGGCCACGAGCGCCTCGCGGGTCATCGAAGCAGGGTCGGCGAAATCGGACGCCGCTGCGACGACGGGCGCGGGCTCCGGATCCCGGCGAGCGACAGCGGGCTCGGCCGGGACGCGAACCGGCGGCGCCCCCTGCGGGAGCGACGTCGCCTCCCCCGCAGCGAGGCGCAGCGCCGACCCATCCTGCGTGGTGACCGTCGCCGATCCCTCCAGGATCCAGACCGTCGCAGCGCTCGCCCCGATCGCCGCAGCGATGGGCGGGCCCAGCCTTCTCCAGAGCTTCATCGTGTCTCCCTTGGACGTGGTTCCTTCGGTTGCACGAACGAGGGCGTCCAAGGGTTCCATGGAGACGAGGCCGGTGCCGTGCACCAGGACCTCCGATCCGGCGACGAGGATGGCGACACGCTCGCCCTGCGCGGCGATCGTCCCGGTCTCGAGCCCGATCGCGCGCCCGACTCGCACGCCCGTGTTCTGCCCGACGAGGATCGTCCCGGTCCCGTTCGCCACGACGGCGCCGGCATCTGCTGCAGACCGGATCGTGGCCCCAATCGGGAGCTGCCGGGAGGCGGGCGCTTCGAGGAGACCATCCCGTCCGACGAGGAGCCAACCCGCGTCGGGCGCCGGAGGCGGAATCAGCGAGATCGCGACGGCCGCCGCCGCTGCTGCTGCCGCCGCGGCCGCGCCCACGACCCACCACCTCGGGCGCCGAAGGGACACGCGGTCCCTCGCCATCACGCCCGAGACGATCGCCTCCATCGCCGGAGGGTCCAGGTCGAGTGGCAGGTGCGCGAAGGCGTCGTCGATCTCGTCCAGCTTCGCGAGGGCGTCCCGAAGCTCGGGGCGGCGCGCGATCGCCTCTCGCACCGCCCGTGCCTCTGCTTCCGAGAGGTCGCCGGCGCGGAGCCGGGACAAGTTCTCCCACTCGGCGATTTCGATCGGGCTCATACATGGCCTCCGTCGTCCAGGATGCTCGCGAGCTCGGCGCGGGCTCGATGCAGGCGCGACTTCACCGTGCCCACCGCGACGCCCTCGCCCTCGGCGATGGCCTCGAGCGCCTGCCCGTGCACGATCGCGAGGAGGAAGACCCGCCGCTGCGCGCTCGGGAGTCGGGCCAGCGCCGCCTCCAGGCGGGCGATGATGCCGCGGCCATCGGCCAACCGCTCGGGCGAGGGCGCTCCGTCCGCGATCTCGAGCCCTTCCTCGAGCGGCACCTCGGCCAGGCGCCGTCGCCGCTCGGCGTCGATGAGGTGGCGCTGCGCGATCGTGAAGACCCAGGTCGTGAAGCGGGCCGGGCCGTCGGGATCGAAGCGGGGCAGCGCTTCGAGGAGGCGGGAGAGGAGGTCCTGCGCGAGGTCGTCCGGATCCGACCGTGGCGACCAGCGCCGCGCCAGGGCGTGGAGCGGCGCGACGTAGCGGCGCACGACCGCCTCTCGCGCCCGCCGATCGCCTCTCGTTGCCTTCTCGATGATCGCCCGGTCCAGCTCCTGCACGGATCCTCCGACCCGTTACACGATCCGCCCGTGCGAAGGTTCCGCGGGGGTCGTCGATTTGGGGGATGGCGGCGATCCGATCACAAATCCCGCGGGATTGCCAAAGAGGGGATGCTGCTCGCGAGCCCGTCCACGGCCGGGGACGCATCCGGGAGACCGGCGGGGGCGTTGATGGAGGGGAGCGACAGGTGGGAGAACCCGCCAATGTCCTGGGCCATCCGATGGACCCGGTGGCTGATGCCGATGGCGGCCAGCCTCGCGGTGCTCCTCCCGCTCCCCTCCATGGCCACCCAGGGCGTGCGCCGCCTCGCCGTACTGGAGTTCCGCGGCGACGACCTCGTGGGAACCTCGATCGTCCGGCAGCTCGCCGACGAGGCACGCGGCGGCGCGTTGGACGCCTTCAGTGGCAGGCCCGGCCATCAGGTCTTCACCCACGAGAACCAGGCGGCAATCCTACGCGACGCGGGCCGGGCGCCGTGCTGCAGCGGCGACGAGGTCGAGATCGAGGTCGGAGAGCGGCTGGGAGCGGCCTGGATCTTGACGGGAGAGGTGTCGGCCGTCGATCAGACGTATCGCCTCTTGGTGAAGTTGTTCGACACAGCGAGCCGTGCGCTCCTCTCGATGGAGAGCGTCGAGGCGTCCGGGCCACTGGAGCTGGTGCACGCGATGCGAGGGACCGCCACCACCCTGGTCACGCAAGGGCTCCGGCTCCAGGAGCCGCCGCGCCCCCCAGCGGCCGACCAGGCGCTCGACAATGAATTGGCGCCCGCGTTGGCGGGTGGGGGCGAGCAGGTCGAGCCACAGGTCGTTCGGTCCGGCGGCGAGAGCTTGGAGCCCAGGAGCGGCCTCGTGTTCGTGCGACTCCCGGGCGGGACCTTTCGGCAGGGATGCGCCAGCGGCGATCTGCACTGTCGCAGGCACGAGCTGCCGAGGCGGCGGGCGTCGGTGCCGGAGTTCTCGCTCGGGAAATTTCCGGTGACGGCAGAGGCCTACGCCCGATGTGTCGACGCCGGCGTCTGTTCTCCGCCCAAGCTGGACCTGGCCGCATGCCGTTTCGACAGGGCCGGCGACCAGCCCGTCACCTGCGTCGACTTCGACCAGGCCGCCAAGTTCTGCGCGTGGGCGGGAGGGAGACTCCCCAGCGCGACCGAGTGGGAGTATGCGGCGAAGAGCGGGAGGGACGTCGTCCATCCTTGGGGCAACGGGCCGGTGACGGATGAGCGCGCGAACTTCTGCGACTCCAACTGCGTCCTGGGCGTCTCCGACCCCTCGCAGGACGACGGTTGGAGCACGATCTCGCCGGTGGGCGCCTTCCCCGACGGCGCGACGCCATGGGGCCTCCTCGACATGGCGGGCAACGTCTGGGAGTGGACCTCGACCGGCCTGGGACTCACCCGGGAGCTGCGCGGAGGGGGCTGGGCCAGCCGACCCATTTCCCTGCGCGTTTCGGCCGCCCGCTGGGCCGATCCGTCGTTCTCCTCCGACGACATCGGGTTCCGCTGCGCGCGGTCGGCAAGGCGGGATCAGCTCTTGCGGCCGCCTCTTTGATCGTCGCGCGGCGGCCCGCGTGCGGCCGGGAGCTGCCAGCTCCGGCGGATCGCCGCCACCCGCAGCCCGAAACACAGGGCCGCGCCTGCCAGCAGCGCGAGCAACGGAGGCACGCTGAGGAGTCGCCCGATCACGACCAGCGCCGCACCGGCGAGCGCCGCCACGGCGTACAGGTCGACGCGCAGCACGGTGGGGATCTGGTTCAGCAGCACGTCGCGCAAGATCCCGCCGCCAATCCCGGAGAGCGTGCCCAGCAGCACCGCCGCGATCGGAGCGAGGCCGAATTCGAGCGCTTTCTCCGTGCCGGTGACAGCGAACAGCGCCAGGCCCCCCGCGTCGAACACCAGCACAGGGCTGCGCAGCCGTTCAATCCGCTCGTGCCAGAAGAATGTGACCGTCCCGGCCCCCACCGCCGCCGCGAGGTAGCGCCAGTCCACGAGGACGGCAGGCGGCACTGCGCCGATCAACAGGTCGCGGGTGATTCCGCCGGCGGTCCCGGCGCCGAACGACAGCACGAGGATCCCGAACAGGTCGAGGCGGCGGCCCGCAGCTGCGGTCGCGCCGCTCAGCGCGAAGACGAAGGTGCCGGCGAGGTCGAGCAGCAGGAGGATCGTCGGCACCGCGGGTCCCCTCTCGCCGGAGCTGGTCGGTGACGCAACCTACGATCCTCTGCCCGCCCGCGGAACCCGGTCAGAAAAAGTGCGGCCGGTCGGCGAGCGGACGGCAACGCCTCTGCACGACGCGGTCCCGTTCTGCCTCGTGCGGTGCAGCATCGGGTTGTCGTCCATGAAACACGGGGGAGACCGTTCGTCGAAAAGCGGGTTGATCTCGGCCGGGCATTGGTAGGGGATTTCGTCGACTGCCGGAGGGCGCACCCGTCGCGACCTCCACGGGGGAACCATGTTTGCGTCGATTCTCCTGTTCGCCGTCGGTGCGACTCCTGCCCTCGAGGTCGAGGCGAGGGTGCCCCGTCAGCGGGTAGGAGACTCATTCGCGACGGCTACGGTGGGAGGCTCGATCGAGGGCTTCAATGGATCGTCGGGAGGGTGGGACCATCCCGCGGGCTCCGGCGCGTTCGAGCGAGCGTCGCCTCCGTTCACGGGGCAGGCGAGCCTGCGGATCGGCGCGCTCCACTTCTTCGGACACGCGGACATCCACCTGGACATCCCGCTCTCTCTGTTTCGAGGATCCTCGGACGACCGGCTGGGCGCGACGGTGTCGCATACGACGATCACGGGCATCGACTTCTACCCTTGGGCGCTCGCCCCCGGGACGCTGCGACCCTTCGTGTCCACGGGCCTGATGGTCCAGGATCTCGTTCTCGAGGGACCGCTGGAGTCGGGGCGTGTGCGCCAGTTCGTGTTTCCGATCGGAGTCGGCGTCGGCTGGCGTTCGCCGCTCGGACTCATGCTCGACGCCCAACTCCAGCGCGTGTTCGGCGGGCATGGCGTCGTCTCCAGCGGAGCCCCCGCCCAGCCATACGGGCAGGACCCACCGGATATGGCGGAGCGCGCGGTCTCGTCGGAGGGGTGGCGGACGCTCGTCGGGGTGCGGTGGAGCTTCGACACCAACTCCGCCATCGTCCGGTCGGGCTGGCGCGAGGAGGAGGTCGGCCGCCTGCAGGCCCGCGTCGACGACGGCACCGCCAGCGGGCTCACGCTGGCGATCGGTCCGTCGAGCCGCATCGTCAGGAACGGTGGTCGCTATTTCGACGAGATGCGCCCCTACCTGGGCAGGATCTACACCGACGACGCAGTATTCGCTCATGGTGGGATCGGGTATTACTCTTTTCCCTGGGACTCGGAGCTCCGGCTCGCCTTTCGCGCGTTCGGTGGAGGGGCGTCGGCGTCCGGGGCATCCCTGCACACCTCGCAGAAAGTCGGTTTCCTGGAGGTGCTGAAGTTCTTCGAGGTCGACCTCTATGGCTTCGTACCCTTCGTTGGCGCAGGCGTCGGGTACGGGCAGCTCTCGTTTCGCGACGAGGCGGGATCGGAGCGCACGGAGGCGGAGGCTTGGAAGGCCCTCGTTTCCATACCCGTCGGCTGGGACATCCGAATCTCGCCATCCCATTCGTGGCTGCTACGGACGTCTCTACGTTGGATCCCCAGGGCGCCCCTCGACCTGCCCGGCGGAAGCCGCTTCGACTTCGGCGGCTTGGAGTTCGATTTCATCCAGCTCGTGGTCTTCCCAGAGCGCTGGATGAACCCCGTTTGAGCGGGGGCTCGGGTCATGCCTCCGGCGCGAGCCAGGCGAGGGCGGCGGCGACCATCGCCTCGACGCCGGTCTCGAGGGTCGGGTGGATCACCGGAGCGAACCGGGGGCTGTGGTTGGTCGGGAGCTCGTTGATCCGCCCTGCGGACCTTGCGCGCGCGTACGTCTCGGGGTCGGTGCCGCCGACGAACCAGAACACCGACGGCGCGTTCCACTGGGCACCGAAGGACCCGAAGTCCTCGCTCGCCGGCGCAGGCCCGGTCGTCCGCACACGCTCCGCCGAAAAATACTGGCGAAAGGCCTCGCCGACACGGTGGGCCGCCTCCGGATCGTTCGTCACGAGCGGGTAGCGATCGAGCGTCTCGATCTGCGGCCGGCGGGGCGCTCCGGACGCTGCCGCCTCCGCGCAGACGATGCGCTCGATGGCGTCCAGCACGCGGCGGCGCACGCCTTCGTCGAAGGTGCGCACGTTGAGCTCGATCACGGCCTCGTCTGGGATCACGTTCGCCTTCGTGCCGGCCCGCAGCGATCCGATCGTGACGACCGCGGCCTCCGCCGCCGCCAGCTCGCGAGAGACGATCGTCTGCAGCCGCATCACGGTGGCCGCCGCCATCACCACCGGATCGATCGCGGCCTGCGGCATCGAGCCATGAGCGCCCCTCCCGAACAATCGGATCTCGAGGTTGTCCGCGGCCGACGTGACGACCCCGGAGCGCCCGCCGATGGTTCCGGCCGACCCCACCATCACGTGCTGCCCGAGCACCACGTCGGGCTTCGGGAAGCGATCGAGGAGGCCGTCGTCGATCATCGCCCGGGCGCCCGCGGCGATCTCCTCCCCTGGCTGGAACACGGCCAGCACCGTGCCGCGCCATGCGTCCCGCGTTCGCGCCAGCAGATCCACCGTGCCCGCCAGCCAGGCCACGTGCATGTCGTGACCGCAGGCGTGCATCACCGGCACGGTCTCGCCGCCGGTCCCGCGGGCCTCGACCGTGCTGGCGTAGTCGAGCCCCGTCTCCTCCTTCACCGGCAGCGCGTCCATGTCGGCGCGCAACATTACGGTCGGCCCTTCACCGTTCCGCAGCACCCCCACCACACCGGTCCCGCCCACCGATGTCGTCACCTCCCAGCCGGCGTCCCGCAGCCGCGCCGCGGCGAGGCCGGCCGTCCGCGTCTCCTCCATCGACAGCTCTGGGTGCGCGTGCACGTCTTCGTACAGCGCCTCCAGACCCGGGAGGATGTCGTCGAGCGGCGCGAGCACGCGCTGGGTGGGGCTCTGTTCCGTCGTCACCATCGATCCCTCGTCATCGGGCCGCGCGGGGCGGGCGCGCCTGCGACCTCCATGAAGGTGCTCGCCGGTGCTCCCTCGTTCACCGCCCCGGGGAGGCTGCGACATCCAGGTGTTCGAGGGAGCTCGGACGGCTCCGGCCCCTTCATCGCAACGCGAGCGCCGGCTCCTCCCGGGCCTGCCACCCGCGCAGCAGCCAGGCCCAGACGGCGATCGCCACGGCGAGCGAGACGACGGCGGGAAGTGCCGCGTCGTCCGATGCCTCGGCGACGAGATTCACCCAGAGATGGAGCGACGTCGCGACGAGGAGGGAGCGCGTTCGCTCGGTCGCCTTGCCGATGAGCCAGGCGACGCCGATCACCGCGGGATAAGAGATCGACAACACGATCGCGGTACGGACGAGCGAGCCCGAGTGCGTTCGGTTGGTGAAGTGCCAGAATTCCCAGAGCGCGCCGATGAGGACCCAGCGCTTCCAGGGCGGCAGAAGACGGAGCGCATCCTGCAGGAACCCCCGCCATCCCAGCTCCTCCCCGAAGATCGAGGTGAACGTGAGGAGCGCGATCATCCCCGCGGCCTCCATCCCCTGCATCGAGTCGACGCGTCCACCGAGGAGGCCGAACGCTGCCAGCGGCGCCAGGTAGAAGGTGAGGCTGCGCCAAGCCGAGGTGCCCAGAAGCGTGATCGTGCGGCGATGGCGGCGGCGGAACAGGACGAGACACACGAGGGCGGCGACGCCCGGTCCCCACATGTAGCTCGCCGTCTTCAGGAACCCTGGGGCGCTCCAAGCGCGCCAGCTCTCCGGCTCCATGTCGCGCCACCAGAAGAACGGCCACGAGACCAGGCACGCGATCGCGTAGTAGGCGGTCACCGCCGGCCAAGCGACGCGCCCCGGCGGATCTGCCTGCGGTGCGGAGGCCTCTGCTTCGCTCATGGGAAACCTCACGCGGTCGGGTGAGGATCGGATTCCAACTGAGCGGCTCGAGGTGGGTCAAGAGGGATGCCGGGGCCCTCCACCCGACGCCTCATCGGCCTCCGGCCGGTGCGTCGATGCGGCGTCGCAGCTCGGCGACGAGGGCGCGGCAGGTGCGGTCTACGATCTCGAAGACGTGCTCGAAACCCTCCTGGCCTTCGTAATAGGGATCCGGGACCTCGTCTCCGTCCGGCTCGGGATCGAAGTCGCGGAAGAGCGTCACGCGCGCCGCCTCCTCCTGCGACGGCGCGATGGCCCGGGCGTTGGCGAGGTTGCTCCGATCCATCGCGAGGACGAGGTCGTGGTCCCGGAGGTCGCGCGGCCGGAGCTGGCGGGCACGCTGCCCCTCGATCTCGACGCCGCGGGCCCTCGCCGTCGCGCACATCCGACGATCCGGCGGCTTGCCCACGTGCCAGTCACCCGTGCCGACAGACGCGATCTCGACGCGCCCCGCGAGGCCGGCCTCCTCCACGCGCTTGCGCAGGACCCCCTCGGCGAGGGCGCTGCGGCAGATGTTCCCGAGGCAGACGAAGAGCACACGGTAGGGCTGGTCCATGGCCGATAGGGAGCCACGAACCGCGCTCGTTTGCCAGCCCGCGGCCCCGGCGTGCGTGATCTCGGGCGCCAGCTCAGTGGAGAGGTGGCGCTCCTTCGGGCTGCCGGGCTGGTTCTCCGGCGGCTTCCATCTTCTCCACCTGCAGCGCGACCTCCGTCCCGTTCGAGACCACGTCGAGCACGTCGATCGTCGTCTCGCTGTGGCCTCCTTCGTCCCAGCGGTTGGTCACTTGGAATCGGAAGCGCGCGAGCGACGGATCGGCGCGGACTTTTCCGATCAGGCTCCCCAGCTCCTGAACGTCGACGCCGTTGACGAACTCTCCCATCACGCCCTCCTCGCGATCCGTCCCCAGTCAGCATGGAGAGAGGGATCACGCGTCGCAATCGGCGTCGCTTCGCACCCCTCCTGGAGCGACTCCGTCACCGCTTGCGCCCATCGCGCTCAAGTCCCCGTTGCCCCGCGCCAGGGGCGAGGAGGATGCGATGCGCACGTGGATCGTGGGTTCATCCGTGGTGTTGGCTGTCGTTGCGATCGGAGCGATGGCGAGCGCAGGCGGACACGGCCGGGGGCACGACGACGAGCGGGACGACGGCCCCGAGATCTGCGACGCGAACCACGGCAGAGGGCACGACGAGCCGCGCGCGGACATCATCGCAGATGGCCGCGAGGTGTTCCGCCATGACACATTCGGCAGCGAGCGCTTCTTCGGCGACACGCTCGGACTCCACCGCGCGATCGCGGGTGCAGCGAACGGCGGGGTGGGCGGAGGCGTCCCGCCGAGCGCCGCGCTCTCCCTCGGTCTCAAGGTCGACGTGGATGCGCTCTCGAAGAACACGAAGCGCGCCCTGCGCAACGGAACGATCAATCTCGGCGACCCCGCCACGACGATCGCGTTGCTGCGCGAGGACGCAGTCGTCGGGGTGAAGGGCTTCTTCGACCATCGCGGCCGGCTGACTTCGCTGGGCACCACCTGCGCGCTATGCCACTCCACCGTGGACGACTCGTTCGCGCCCGGCATCGGCCAGCGTCTCGACGGCTGGCCGAACCGCGACCTGAACGTCGGCGCGATCGTCGCGGCCTCTCCCGATCTCTCGTTCTTCGCCGACGCGCTGCAAGTGCCCGAGGCGACCGTGCGGGCAGTGCTGGGCACCTGGGGACCCGGGCGCTACGACGCGCTGCTGGTGCTCGACGGCCAGCCGTTCCGCCCCGACGGCTCGAGCTCGTCGGTGGTGCTGCCGGCCGCGTTCGGCCTGGCCGGCGTCAACCTCGCCACGTACACGGGCTTCGGCGACGTCACCTACTGGAACGCCTACGTGGCCAACACGCAGATGCACGGCGTCGGGACCTTCTTCGATCCCCGGCTCGATGATCCGGCGAAATACCCGGTGGCGGCGCGTCTCGGCCTCGCCCACATCAGCGAGCCGAACGATCGGGTCAGCGCTTCGCTTCCGGCGCTGCAGGTCTACCAGCTCTCCTTGAAGGCTCCGAAGCCGGCCCCCGGCTCGTTCAACCGCGCCAAGGCAGAGCGGGGTCGCGCGGTGTTCGAGGGCCAGGGACGCTGCTCGGAATGCCACGTGCCGCCCATGTACAGCGAGCCGGGCCACAACCTGCACGCGGCGGCGGAGATCGGGATCGACGACTTCCACGCCAGCCGCTCGCCGACCGGCATGTACCGCACGACACCGCTCGGCGGCCTCTTCACCCGAGCGAAGGGCGGCTTCTACCACGACGGCCGATTCGCCGACCTTCGTGCTGTCGTCGACCACTACGACACGACGTTGAGCCTCAACCTCCGTTCGAGTGAGAAGACCGATCTCGTGGAGTTCCTGAAGTCCTTGTAGGTCGAGAAGATCCACACCGAGGCGGACGAGACCACGACCGGAACGGCGGCCTTCATCGTCGTCGATCCGGACGGCAATCCGATCCTCGTCGGCCAGCACTGCTGACGCTCGGTTCGCCGTGCCCGCGATTCGACGGCCCACCGTCCCGAGAGGAGCTCATCCCTCCGATCGACCGAGGGCTGGAACCAACGGGACGAACATGGCGCCGACGACGATGCGCGGGTGCACGAGAGCGCCGTGTCTCTTCGTGAAGGCGGTGACGTCCTCGGCGCCGCCAGGGCCGATCGGCTGGACCAGGACGCCTTCGTCGGCCAGCTGGTCCACGAGCGGCTGCGCGACGCGCGGGGCGGCGGCCGCCACGACGATCGCATCGTAGGGCGCGAGCGGCGGATGACCGCGCATGCCGTCACCGTGAACGACCTCGACGTTGTCGATCCCCGCCTGGCGAAGGTTCATCCGCGCCCGATCGGCCAGGTCGGCGAACCGCTCGATCGACACGACATGGGCACTGAGCCGGCCGAGCACCGCCGCCTGGTATCCCAGACCCGTTCCCACTTCGAGCACACGGTAGCTCTCCCGGAGACGCAAGGCCTCGACCATCCGCGCCACCAGCGACGGTTGGGTCGTGACCTGTTGGTGGGGAATGGGGATCGGGGTGTCCTCCTCCGCCCTATGCCGCAGGTGGGGCGGGACGAAGAGAGCGCGATCCACTGCAGCCATCGCGGCGAGCACCCGCTCGTCGTGAACACCGGAACGACGGCTCGCTGCTGTCAGTCTCGATCCCACGGGGTCCAGGAGATGAAATAGCAACTGATCCGCTTTTTCTCTGGGGCTCGCAACGAGGAGGTCGACGAGGTCGTGCTCGTGTTGTCGCCAGCGGGAGCCTGATACGGGCGCTCGGGCGCCTCGTCGTCGCTTGCGGGCGGGCTGGAGGGAGCCCAGAGATCTTCCATGCGCCCAATCCCTCCCGTTGTCGTCGTGATCGCCGCGCTCGCCGGAGCCCCGGCGTGGGCCGCCACGCCCGCAGGCTCGACGGGCGAGGTGGCGATCCAGCCCGACGCGAATGCGCCTGCCGCTACCCCCGAGGCGAGGGACGCGACGATCCGAAACCTTCAGAGCGCTGCACAGGGCGAGGCGAACGCTGCCAACCGATACGAGCTCTTCGCTCGAAAGGCCGACGAAGAAGGGTACGGGCAGGTCGCAAAGCTCTTTCGCGCCGCGTCGCTCTCCGAGCGGATCCACCTTCGGAACCACCAGGACGTGCTCCGCGGCCTCGGAGTGGCCCCCGCCCCCGTCGAGCTCAAACCCGTGACCGTAGGAAACACACGGGAGAACCTCCGGGGGCCCGTCGAAGGCGAGAGAGGCGAGGCCTCCACGATGTACCCGAAGTACGCGGAGACCGCTCGAGCGGCGGGGATCCCGAGCGCCGTGCAGACGTTCACCTACGCCGGGCAGACCGAGCAGGAGCACCTGCGGCTCTTCGAGGACGCGCTCGCGAACCTCGGGAACAATCCGTCCGCCGACTACCTCGTGCAGAGCGAGAGCGGCATGCTGACCGTCCAGTCCCCGTCTCGGGTCTCCTCGGTCACCGCACCCTCCGCCGGCTGATCGCACGCCCAGAGAGATCCTTTCGGTTTCCGCACCCATCGGACTCGCAGCCCCGGGAGTCGATGAGGAGTGCACCCGACGAGGAAACTGGACATGCGGATATCCGCATGTGTACATGGACGGTGTCGAACCTCCGGTTTCCTCGAAGGGACCCCCCGACCATGTCCGCGGCCAGAAGCCTCGACGTCGGCCCGCTGAGTCGCTTGATGAAGGCGCTCGGTGACGAGACGCGCCTCCGAATGGTGGCGCTCCTCGCTCACGGCGAACTATGCGTCTGCCACCTGGAGGAGGCGCTCGGTCTCACGCAATCCGGCACCTCCCGGCAGCTCGCCGTGTTGCGCGCGGCAGGGGTGGTGGAGGCACGCCGCGAGGGCAGCTGGATGTTCTACCGCCTCGCGCCGCAGCTGGACGGGCTGACGAAGAGCCAGCTGCGTGCCCTCGTCCGCGCGTTCTCCAAGCGTGAACGGCTCCGCTCGGACGTCGAGAGGCTCCTCGAGGCCAAGGGGCCCAGGGCATGCAGGTGACGCTCCCAGAGCTTCCTCGCCGTCTCGCGTCGGAGTTCGTCGGCACCGCGTTCCTGCTGGCCACCGTCGTGGGCTCCGGCATCATGGCCGAGGCCCTCTCCCAAGGGATCGTGGCGCTCGCGTTGCTCGCCAACACGTTGGCGACGGGCGCGGGCCTGATCGCCCTCATCCTCGCGTTCGGGCCGATCTCGGGAGCGCACTTCAACCCCGCGGTCACGCTCGCGGACGCCGCCATGGGCGGCCTCCCCTGGCGGGTGGTGCCGACCTACGTCTTGGCGCAGCTCGCGGGTGCTTTCGCCGGAGTCGCCGCCGCGCACGCAATGTTCGGGATGGCCGTCTTCAGCGCGTCGACGCACGTGCGGGCCGGGGGCGCGCAGGCTTTCAGCGAGGCCGTCGCCACCTTCGGGCTGCTGGCCGTAATCTGGGGCGTCTCTCGGCGCCGCTCGGAAGCCGTTCCGTTCGCCGTGGGCGCGTACATCATGGCGGCGTACTGGTTCACGGCTTCCACTTCCTTCGCCAACCCTGCGGTGACCCTGGCCCGAAGCGCTACGGACACCTTCGCTGGCATCCGACCGATGGACGCGCCGGCGTTCGTCGTCGCGCAGCTGGCAGGGGCATTGGCGGCGACGGCGTTCTTCCGATGGCTGGTGCCCCCCCGCTCGGCCCGGGCGCCGGAGGTCGCGGTCACCCACGCTTCCGCCGCCTCGGAGGGACTGCGATGAAGACCGTCATCTTTGCCTGCGTGCACAACGCCGGCCGTTCCCAGATGGCCGCGGCCTTCTTCAACGCAATGGCCGACCTATGAACGGAGCGCCAGACCATCGGCCGTGCGACATTCCGTTTCATCCGCTCTGACTTCGGACGGTGCTCGGCTCATGTACGCACGCCCATCGGCTTCCGACCTCGGGGAAGCGCTCCCACAGGCGAGCTGGTGCGGCTTCCATCGGCGCACGGGCGCCGCCAAGCTCACGGTACCGTCAGTAGCGGAGGACCTCGTAGCCCTCGGCCACCAGCTTCGCGAGCTCCGTCACGCCGTTTGACACGACCTCGACCCGTGGCGTGGTGGTCTTCGGATCGATGTCGTATTTGCCGAGCGCCTGGCCGCACGCCACGAGACGAACGCCGGCCTCCTTTGCGAGCCGTGCCTGCTCGCGCACGCTCTCCGGAACCGCCTTCACTGTCGGGTCCAGCGAGACCACTGCCCGCCCCCACGAGATCCACACGACATCGGAGAGGTGCCCCGACTTTTTGGCCGCGATCGCATGGCGGAACGAGCTGGAGAGTGTGCCGATGTCCTCGAGGCCGGTCATCGCCACGAAGACCAGCTTGCCCTTCCGGGCAGGCGCTTCGGCGGGCTCGTCGGCGAGTGCGGCCAGCGGGAGGGTGAGCAGCGCCAGGGCGAAGAAGAACGAAGCGATACGAAGCATGGGTCTCATCTCCATTGGTCGTGAGGTTCAGAACTGGCTGCGGAGGACTCTGGGGAGGTCGGTCGCGATCACGCGGCCCTCCCGGGTCGCGGTGACCTGCGGATGCGTCGCGAGGTAGCGGCGCACGGCGTCGTGCGCGTCGAACGGCAGCACCTCCGTCTCCACCGCGCCAGGTATGCGGCAGAGCATGTCGGGAGAGTCGCCCTCGCGCTCACAGGCGGTGAGCGTGTACATCCGCGTCTCGTCGAGCGGCTCGCCGGCGACGTGGATTGACTGCACGCGCTCGCCTCGAGGCGCGTTCGCGCGGAAGCGCACCGTCATGCCGGAGGGGCGTGGAACCCAGCCGCCGAAACGCCTCGCAGGATCCTTTGCGAAGACGTTCTCGAACTCGCGCTCCCAGAACTCGCGGAGCTGCCTGCCGGTCACCTTCCCCGTCTTGATTGGCGTGGTGACCGGGTAGAAGTCCCAGAGGTTTCGCTCACGAACGACGCCCGGCAGCAGCGGCGAGCCGAACCTGAAGCCGTTCGACAGCGCGATCTCCGTGCCCGTGGCTTCGCGCAGCGCATCGGCGAGCATCGAGTCAAGGCTGGTCTCCACCACGTCGTACCGCTCGAGGATCGTGCCGACCGTGCCGATCGGCTCGTCGAGTCGGGCGCGTAGCGGCTGCAGCGTCGCATCGATGGCCCTGCGAACTTCGGGTTTCTCGGGGAAGCGCGCCGCCGTAAGCTCGATCAGCTCCCACTTGCGGTCGATCACCTTTCCGTCCCGGACGACCAGATCGAGCCTCCCGAGGAACGATCCAAAGGCGCCGGGCTCGACGATCCACGTCCCCTCTCTCTCGATCGGCTCATAGGTGCGCTCGTGGGTATCACCGGAGAGGTGGACGTCGACGCCGGGCACCTTCGCCGCAAGGTCGACGGCCTTCGAGAGCCCGATGTGCGTGGCGAGCAGGACCACCTCGGCCCCCTGTTCCTCGCGCGCCTTCTTCACCAGTTCGGGGAGTTCCTCGGGCCCGTCGTAGGTGACGCCTCTGCTGTAGGCAGGCGGCTGCCGAAGCGGCACGTCCGGATCCGTGTATCCGATGACGGCGATCCGGACGCCGGCCACTTCGCGGATCAGCCAGGGGGCGAAGACGCGCTCGCCGGATTCCGCATCGCGCACGTTCGCGGCGAACCACGGGTGTTTCGTCTCAGCAGCGCGATCCTTCATCGCAGGGACGCCGTAGGCCACCTCCCAGTTGCCAGGAACCGCGCCGTCGAAACCGATGAGGTTCAGCGCCGGGATCACCGCCTTGCCCTGGGTCAGTGCGGCAGCCGCCGAGCCCTGCAGCGTGTCGCCCGCATCGAGAACGAGCACGTCGCCGTTCCGCTCCTTCTTGATCCGATCGATCGCCGCGGCGACGCGGGCAAACCCCCCGGCCGTCTCGAGGCGCGTCTCGCCATCGCGCCAGAAGCGCTCGGGGTGCGGTTCGAGCTGGGCGTGGAGGTCCGCCACGTAGAGAACGGTGACGTGGCGCGCTTTCGGGTCGCGGGTTGGCGGTGCGGCAGGCAGACTCGCGCACCCCGCGAAAGCGACGGCCGAGCCGAGCGCGACGAGCTTCGTCTTGTACATCGAGGAGTTCTCCTGAGATGGGATTCCTTCCGCCCTGAGCGACGGAATCAGGGAGAGGGACACGACCCGCGCCCTCGCGAGTTCCCACCAGCGCTCGGAACCGACGCGGGCGTCCAGCGTGTCCCGACTGGAAGACGAGGAGATCGCGGATGCAGACGACGACAGCGGAGACGGAGAGAAGACCAAACGCCTGGGAGCAGGCGCTGCTTGGCGTGCGAGTGCGAGAGTTGCCGCGCCTGTTGCCTGGCGTGCTGCTCGCGCTCGCGGTCGCGCTCCTGGCACAGCTGCTGGCCGACAGCCTCGGTGCAGCCGTGCTGCAGGTGCAGGGCCTCGATCCCACGGGCAAGGGAAGCCCCGTCTCCTCGATCTCCGTCGCCGTGATCCTGGGCCTGGTGATCGCCAATACCGTCGGCGTCGACGCCCGCTTTGCGGCAGGCCTCGATTTCGCCCTGAAAAAACTCCTCCGACTGGGGATCATCCTGGTCGGCATCAAGCTCTCGGTCGTCGACGTGCTCAAGGTCGGGGCGATAGGCATCCCCATCGTGATCGCCCTAGTGGTTTTCGCGCTGGCGGCCACGCTCTGGATCGCGAAGCGCGCGGGAGTAAGCGACCAGATCGGCTCGCTGGCAGCAGCGTCCACCTCGATCTGCGGCATCACCGCGACGCTGGCGATCGCCCCGTCGATCGAAGCCGACGATCGAGAGGTCGCCTACACCGTCGCCAACGTCACGCTCTTCGGCCTGTTCGGAATGCTGGTCTACCCGTACCTGGCGCACGCGATCTTCGGTGACGCGTCGGCATCCGCAGGACTCTTTCTCGGAACCGCGATCCACGACACCTCGCAAGTGATGGGCGCAGCGATCACCTACGGAGAGGTGTTCTCCGACGAGCGCGCCATGCAGGTGGCCACCGTCGCGAAGCTCACGCGCAACGCCCTGCTCATAGGCGTGGTGCCCTCGCTCGCCTTCCTGCACGCCCGCCGCTCCGGCCTCGTCAGGAAGAAGAGATCGCTCACCAGCTTGTTCCCGGTGTTCGTCGTGGGCTTCCTGGCGTTGTCCCTCGTCCGCTCGATCGGCGACTTCGGCCTCCATGGCGGCGGCCTCGCCTACGGCCTCTGGGACGTCGTCTCGTGGAGGGCGATCGGCGCGGCGATCGGCGAGGAGGCCGCCGTGGTGACGCTCGGTTCCGCGCTTGCCAGCGTAGGTCTCACCACGCGCCTGTCCGTCTTCAAGGGGCTCGGTCTGAGGCCCTTCGCTGTGGGGCTCTCCGCGGCGTTCTTGGTCGGACTCGCGTCGATGGCGCTCAGCGCGGCACTCGGCCCGCTCCTCGGCTGAGCCGGGCTCCAAGCAAACGGACCCGTGCCTCGGGGACGGTCGCGTCATGAGGCCCTCTGCCGCGGGCCCAATGGCCCCGTGGCGTCCGTGGCGCGGTCCCGTGCGAAACGCGGCGAGGGACGCCGGGAACTTGCGGCGCATGCCCGGGTGTCTTCTTTCGCATGACCCGCCCTCGATTCATCGAGCTCGCGCTCGAGCACGTCCCGCTGCTTCTCCGCACGGGGCGCCGCCTCACCCGCGACGAGGCCGACGCGGAGGACCTGGTCCAGGAGACGCTCGCCAGGGCGCTCGAAAAGTCATCCGACCTGCGGGACGTCTCGGGCCTGAAGAGCTGGCTTCTCGCGGTCCAACGCACCGTTTTCCTCAACTCCAGGCGGGGCCTCCGTCCTCGGCTGGAGGTGCTGCAGGGTGGGCTCGGTCCGCACGAGCCGCCCCTGGAGCCGCGAGGGGATCTCGCGGTGGAGCTTGGAGCCAAGGGCCTCAGCGACGAGGTAAACGCCGCGCTCCTCTCGGTTCCGGCCGAGTGGAGAGAGGCGCTCTGGCTGCGCGAGGTCGAGGAGCTCTCCTACGCGGAGATTGCAGAGGTGCACGGCTGCCCGATCGGCACCGTGCGCTCGCGCCTCGCCCGAGCGCGCGAGGCGGTCCTGGCCTTTCTCGAGAAGGAGAAGCTACGTGGCAACCTGTAGGCCCAGTTGGCAGGAGCGGCTCTCCGCCTGGTTCGACGGCGAGCTTTCGCCCCTCGAGTCCGCGCTCCTCGAGGGCCACTTGAAGGATTGTGCGCTTTGCGATGCCGAACTCGAGCGATATGGCGCGCTGCGCTCCGCGATGCGAACGGGGGAGGAGACGCCGATCTCGTCCTCGCTGACGGCGAAGCTGCGGTCGCTCGCGGTGCGTCCGGCCGAGGCGTCCCGAGTCCGCCGATGGAATGGAGCCGTTGCTGCTTCGATGATCGCGGTCGCGATCCTCTGGGGGCTTTGGCCTGCTGGAATGAACGAGGCACTGGCGGCAGATCTCGAAGGGCATCACCTTAAATCCTTCTCCCGCACCTCCCCGTGCGACTTCGAGTCGTCCGATCCTCGTGCCGTCGAGGACTGGATCAGGCGCGAGTTCGGGTGGAGCGTCAGCGTCCCCGAGATCGGGGACGCCACGTTGCTCGGGGCGCGCCGGTGCCGGTTGCACGGCGAGACGACGCCGGCTGTGCTCTACCGCCACGGCGAAAAAGCCCTCACGCTCTTCTTCCCGACTTCCGATTCGCGTGCCGCGAAGGGGGCGGCGGCCTTCGCCGACGGTGGGCCACGGTGCACGGCCGGACCCCACGGAGAGCGAATCTGCGTGTCGAGCGAGGGCGATCGGACGGTGGTGGCGGTCTCCGAGCTCGATGCGTCGGTGCTCGTCGCCGCGCTCGAGGCTCTTCCCGACTGAGCCGAGTTCGCCGTCATTCGGAGCGCCACCGCTGACACTCGCATGGACCTGCCCGCGGCCCGAGGGCTCCAAGGGTCGGGCGGTATGGTCGATCGGGGCGGTCAGTGCTTTCAGGACCTCGGGGCCGGCATGCGCGATTCGCCAGCCTCGACGAACGGGCGGCCAAGGAGCCCTCCCGCCCAGACCACCCACGCCACGTACACGAGCTGAAACGGGACTCTCGCGACGTAGTACCAGCCGGCTTCCGGAAGACCTTCGATCGACCCACCGGAGAGCGCGACGTGCACGTTGGCAGGCAGGATCGCGATGAGAAGCGCGACCGTGCACCACGCCGCCGCCCTGCGCCTACGGCGCTGGAGGAGGCCGAGGCCGCAGACCACCTCGGCGGCGCCCGAGAGGTACACCCAGACCATCGGCGTGGGAAGGATGGCGGGGATCATCGCGGCGTACTTGCCGGGTACGAAGAAGTGCAGGGCTCCGGCGCCGACGAAGAACAACCCCGCGGCCACCGCCGCGCGATCGCGCGGCGTCCGCAAGGCAGGGTGGCGGCGGAGCCACGGCACGTGGAGAGCCAGGTAGAGAGTGAGCAACACCAGGGCGAAGGTCATGGCGGGCCTCGGAGCTTTGGGGCGCCTGGTCTCCCCGAGATGGGGAGGGACGCTCGCGTGCGCGTCCCGTTAGAGCTCGCCAGGCGCTCACGAGTCTTGAAGGAACTGGCTGTTTCGCAGCAGCTCCCGCGGCGTCGTCCCGAACATGGTACGGAAAGTCCGGCTCAAGTGTGCGGCATCCGAGAAGCCTGCAACGTGTGCCGCCTCGGTGATCGATTGGCCGCTCGCCATCGCCCGGCTCGCCCGCTGCACCTTGAGCCAGAGGAGGTAGCGACGGGGCGGGATGCCGACGGTGTCCGTGAAGACGTGCAGCAGCCTGCCGGCAGACAGCCCCGCCACGTCTGCAAGATCGGCGAGGGCTGGGGGTCGATCGGTCTCGCGCATGTATCGAAGGGCTCGCAGCACCCCGGGGTGCACGGGGGCGCCAGGCGCGTCCCGTGAGATCCCGAGCGCTGCGAAGACGGCCGTGGCGAAGGCTTCGTCCCGCCGAGCACCATGTGAGGCTGGCCACACCTCGGACAAGCCGTCCCGCTCCTCGTCCTCCAGGAGTCGGAACGGATCGGCGCGAAGGCGAAGCGCGCGTCCTTCGCGGGACTCCGGATCCACGAAGAGAATCGCCACCTCGAGGTTCGAGGCGTCGATCCGGTGGCGGACGTCGGGGGCGATCCACACGCCCGCCGCGTCGACGGTCGTGGTTCCCACTTCCTGCACGATGTCGGCCCGTAGCCGCCCGGCACGGGCGATCACCACGTGCATTCCGTGGTGGGCGTGGCCCTCCACGCGGCCCCCTGGACCGGTGACGACGAGCGAAGGAGGAAGCAGGGCGGGCTCGATCGAATCGGCGATCTGGGGCAAGTACGACATGAGTGATTCCTTTCGACGACGTGGGGCTCGGCCGGTGGCGCCCGTGCTATTTTCCTCTCATGAGCGAAGGCATAGACCTCCCACCAATCCCCCGCGGAACGCTACTCGCCGAAGACGCGCGCGTGGAGCGGCTCGATCGTGCGCTTCCGCTGATTCTCGCGGTGATCGAGGGGGAGACGGACGCCGTCGCCATCGAGGCGACGCTCGCGACGCTCCTCTGGGAAGCGCTCCCCCAGGCGAGCTGGTGCGGCTTCTATCGGCGCACGGGCCCCGCGATGCTCACGGTGGGACCCTACCGCGGGACGATGGGGTGCCTGCGGATACCTTTCGAGCGCGGCGTCTGCGGCGCGTGTGCGCGCACCGGCCGCACGCAGCTCGTCGAGGACGTGACCCGGTTCGAGGGCCACATCGCCTGTGACGACGCGGCGCGCTCGGAGCTGGTGATCCCGATCTTCTCGCGGGGCGAGGTCGTGGCCGTGCTCGACCTCGATTCCTACGAGCTCGCCGCTTTCTCCCCGCGCGAGGCCGAGCGGCTCGAGGCCTTCCTGCCGAAGGCCTTCGCGTCGGCGGTGTTCTGACGCGTCCATTCGAAGCTCACTCCCGCTGCGCTCGATCGCGACCTTGGATCGACTGATCGGGGACCCATCATCATGCGAACGCTGCTCGTCACCTTGCTCCCGTCGCTGCTCGCGGCATGCGCCTCTGCACCCGGCGTGCGTGCGCCGTCCGAGCGCCCCTTCGTCACGCAGACCGAGGTGACCACGCCCAGCGGGCGATCCTGCACTGCGTACCTGGCGACCGCGCAGGAGTCGGTGCGCGGCGTCCCCGTCGTGCTGTCGATGTGGGGCACCGGCGAATATTCGATGGCGCGCAGCGTGGAGCGGGATCCGAGCGGGATGGCTGTCGTCGAGGCCGGCGCGGCCTGGCTCGCCTTCGACAAACCCGGAGTCGTCGCCGACGAGACCTCGCCCGGCGGGTACCGGATCACCGACGAAGTCTACAATCGGTACACCCTGGCCGATCTCGAGGCGTGCGCCGCCGGAGCGCTCGCGTGGGCCTCCGCACTGCAGCAGGTGGGGCCTTCCTCGCCGATCGTGATCCGCGGGCACAGCGAAGGAGCGGTCGTCGCCGGCAACCTCCTCCTGCGCTTGCACGAGTCGGATGGCGCGATGGCGCCTCGTGTGACGGCGCTCCTGCTCTCCGGCGCGCCCGCCGGTGCAATGCGAGACGTGTTCCGCAGACAGGTACGAGCCCGTGGGGTCGAGGCGGCGTACGAGCAGGCGTTTGCGGAAGGAGACGACGCGTTCGTCCGGGAAAACGCTGGGGTGGGGGCGACTACGCTACGCGCGTGGCTTGAAGAGAGGTCTCTGCAGGAGACGTTCGCGGCGCTCGTGAATTTCCGGCCGACCACGAGAATCACCCTCTTCCACGGGCTCGAGGACACCATGACTCCGGTCGAGATGGTGAGGGAGCTCGTATCGGAGAACGAGGCGCGGCTCGACCACGGCGAGCCAGGCCTCGAGATCGCGGCGAGGTACTACGACGCAGGGCACCGGCTCGACATGGGAGCAATCCACGACATCAACCTCTGGCTCCTCGATGCCATTCGTCAACCGGGCTACCTCTCGACCGCCGACCGCGAAGCCACCGGCACCGGTGCCGTGCCTGTCGCCGAGAAGGCCATCGCTGCCGTCGTCGGGCGCTACCGAATCGACGACGACACGACGTTGGACATTCGGCGTGAGGGCAAGCGCCTGATCTCCCGTGCGACGGGACAGGAGGAGCTCCCGATCTACTTCGCAGCCGAGAACCGCCTGGTGACGAGAGGCGCGTCGATCGCGTTGGAGCTGGAGTGGGACGGGGACCGGATCGACGCGCTCGTCTTGGTTCAGGACGGCAGGATTCGATTCCCACGGATGGATTGATCCCGCCCGGGCAGGTCTCAGGCGATGCCGTGAGGCAACGAGCGTCGAGGATTGACGCGGGCGACCTTCGCCGCGTGCAACTGGAAAACCGTGGGCACAGGTTTGATTGTTTCAGCGATCGTACGAAGCGAGGATCGTGGTGGCGCCCACCGAGCTCGCGAAGAACTCGTCGCGGATCGTGAGGTAGGCCGGATCGGAGAAGAAGGCGTCGCTGCTCGCCCGATCGGCGAAGTGAATGGTGAAGACCCGGTTGATCGGCGATTCGGTCTCCTGTCGCAGCACCTCGGCGATTCGAAAGTCGTACCGGAAGCCGCCACCGAAGCGGGCGAGGATGGGCGCCATCGCCTCTCGGTAGCGCGCGTAGCGGACATCGTCGTTCACCTGCAGCCCCACCAACATCTCGTAAGCCATGGTTCCCTCTCCCGGATCCAGTCCGCAGCGAAATGCGCGAGACTGTCCCTCGATTGTTCGTGCGCCACGAGCGCGAAACGTTGGATGTCGAGCGGATCCGAAAGTTTCCGTGCCTGGCGAGGATTCGAGACGGGCGCGCACGATGAAGGAGGCGGGCGCGGGGTGGTATGAACAACCCATGGATTTCATCCGCTGGGTGCACATCGTCACGGGTGTCGTTGCACTGGGGGCCTTCTGGCTTCCGCTCGCGGCCAGAAAGGGCAGCCCCGTTCATCGACGCGCGGGCTGGGTCTACGCCCTCGCCATGTGGGTCGCTGCAATCGCCGCTTGGGCGATCTGCGCAGGACGGCTGCTGGACGACGACGGGGCGAACGACGCCGGAGCACGGTTCTTGGCGTTCGTCGGCTTGCTCGCGGCGAATGGCGCGGGGACCGGCATTCGGGTCCTGCGGATGAGATCGAAAGCGTCCGAGCGAGCATCCATCTTCGACATCTGCTCCTCTGCCTTGCTCCTCGTTGCTGCTGTGGCGCTCGGCGGCTTGGGCATCCTCGAGCGATCGATCCTCCACCTCGCGTTCTCTGCGCTCGGTGTCTTTCTCGCGAGCCAACAGCTCCGATACTGGATGCGACGCCCTGTCTCCAAGATGGACTGGTGGTATGCGCACATGGGCAACATGCTGGGCGCATGCATCGGCACGGTGACGGCCTTTCTCGTCGTGAACGTTCCGCGCTTCGGTCTGCAGCAGTGGGCCCTCTACTTCTGGATGGGCCCAGGTGTCCTGGGCGGGATCGCGATCACCTTATGGACCCGCTATTACCGCCGGAGGTTCGAAGGGCGTACGAGGCGCCCCGCCGGAGAGGTGGAGACGCCGCCCGTGGCATGATCCCCCCCGACCGCTACCTAAACGTGAGCCGCGCGGCGAGCTCCGCGTTCGTGGTGGCGAACGGATATCCCTCCAAGGTGATCGAACCTTGGGAGAGGGTTCCGGAAAACGGCTCGGCGCCACCGAGTGACGTGAAGTGCAGTTTCCCGGATGGTTCGCTGGTGAAGTCGCCGGCGAGCTGCGAGAACTTTTTGAGGTCTCCCGAGGGCCGCTTGTCTACCCACACGTGCCTCATCGACCACGTGCCGGCGCCGTCGCCGTCGGAGTCCCAGAGGTTCAGCACGCCCGAGGTCAGCACCTCCGGATCCTCCCATGGTTGCCGGGGCAGATCCTCGAAGGGGAGGGGCTCGCCGTTGAAATCGACGAGCTCGAACCTGCACGGATCGAACGGGTTGGCTTTCGTGCACATCCCGTCCAGAACCGTGACGTCCGATACGAGCACTACGGCCTCGCCCTGAAGCGAGGTGTATTCGGCAGAGACCGCCACCGTGTTCGGTTCGGGAGCACGGGCCGGAGCCGAGTAGACGGCCGAACCGTCCTCGAGGACCGAGACCGTGCCGGCGCCTCCGCTTCCTCCCGGATTCCCATTCACCGACCAGTTCTTCACCAGGGCTCGGTACACTTCGCTCGAGCGGCACTCGGCGAGGAGGGGCGCGAGAAAGTCGTCCGGCTGCACGCGCTCGCAGACCACGACTGTCAGGGGGACTGTTTCTCCGGCCTTCACCGTCGCAGAGAACGGCGAGAGGAGGGCGCCGGTCACGAGCGACCAATCGCTGAAGTGGCTCGTCTCGATCGCTACCGTACCGGAGCCGGAATCGAGCTCGATGTTCTCGTGCACCTCCCAGAAGCCGGAGAGGTTCTGACTCGCCACCCGCAAGAGCTCGGGCGAGGTTCCGAGGACCTGCTCCGGCGCGAACGAGAACGTCAGCCGAACCGGGGCGGTGAACGTCGTACCCTCGGGCCCGATGCGAAATGCGCCGCCCACATTTCCGTGTGCGTGAGCGGAGATCGGTTGAATGCTCACGAGCTGCTCTGCCGTGAGCGCGCCAGCGGGCACATCGATTCGGAGGCTTCCGTCGGCCGACTCCAGGCTCCCGCCGTCCGGGCCGATTGTCTGGGTGATGGGCTCCTCGAGCGGCTGACCCACCTCGGTGGCGACAGCCTTCGAGCCCTTTCCCTGCGTCCTGTCCGGACCTCCGTCGGAGCCCGAGCCACAGGCAACGAGCGCTGGCAACAGGATTGCTGGCGAGAGCCAGCGCCTGATCCGATTCGTCATTCCATTCATCCCCTTCCCTTGGACCCGCGCGGCTGCCTACAGGAGGTACACCAACGGTGCAAGGCCTTCCGCCACATCCCAGACCGCATGGCATCTCACGGTGAGTCAGCCGGTTGCGTTCGGTCAGTCCGATTCCCAGTGCGCGGGTTCGCCGATGCGTGAGCGGAAGTAGTCGATGAACGCTCGGGTCTTCGGCGGCAGGTGTTCGCGCGAGGTGGTGACCGCATAGATCCCGTGCTCGGGGAGCTCCCACTCCGGGAGCACGCGGGTGAGCCGCCCGCTCGCCAGATCCTCGCCGACGGCGAAGAGCGGGATCCTCGCGATCCCCAGACCCTGCAGCGCCGCTTGCCGCAGCGCGAGGCTGTTGTTGGTCTGCAGGGTTCCACGCACGCGCACCTGCTCGGTGCGAGTCCCGCGCCGCAGCGACCACTCGTCTCCCGTCGAAGCCAGCGAGTAGTGGAGCGCGTCGTGTTCGACGAGATCGGCCGGAGCGCGCGGGATCCCGCGGCGCTCCAGATAGCCGGGGTGCGCCACGAGCGCGCTCCTGCTGCGGCCCAGGCGCTGCGCGACGAGGCTGGAGTCCGGAAGCGTGCCGACCCGCACGGCGAGGTCGAACCCGCCCTCGACCAGATCGAGCATGCGGTCGTCGAGCACGAGATCGACCTTCACCTCCCGGTAAGCCTGCGCGAATCCCCCGAGCGCCGGCACGACGTGCAGCAGCCCGAAGGACATGGGCGCGCTGATGCGCAGCGTCCCTCTCGGCGAGGCGCGCAGGCGGGTCGCCGCTTCATGTGCGTCACGCGCCGCGAGCACGGCACGGCGCGCGTGCGGTAGCGCCGCCGCCCCCGCCTCCGTCAGCGAGATCCTGCGCGTGGTCCGATGGAAGAGCCGCACGCCGAGCCGGTCTTCGAGGCGCGCGATCGCCGTGCTCGCGAGGGCCTTCGAGACGCCCAGGCGCCGCGCAGCGACAGAGAACCCTTCACCGTCGGCTACGGCGACGAACAACTCGAGGTCGGAGGGCGGTGCCGCCGGATCGTTCGCAATCATGAACAGTGAGTTCATAACAGACCGGATAGTCGGTCAACGGCGAACGACCTAGGCTCCCGCCACCATCTAGACGGTGGAACCGTCAAGGAGCCTTTGAGATGCGCACGTACGTACTTGCAGCGAGCCTGGCCGCCATGCTTCCCGCCCTCGCCCACGCCGAGGGCACGCCGAAGAAGCGTGTCGGCACGGCCGCAGCCGCCCGCAGCCCGTGGGGGCCCGGCGACGAGATCGGTCGGCTCAACCTGATGACCGATGCCTCGCGCGCCTCGATCCTCGCGCGGATCAGGGGCGGCAAGGTCTACGACCTGGGCGTCGAGTACCACAAGGAGATGCCGAGCTGGTCGCTGCTCGGCGACCCGACCTACCAGATCTGGATGACGCACACGCCGAACGGCACCGTCGTCGACAACCCACTGCTGCTCGGCCGCAAGATGCACGAGCATGTCTCGTATTCCGGCGACGCCGTGCTCATGTATACGCACACGGGCACGCACATCGACAGCCTCGCGCACTTCGGCCTCAACGGCGAGACGTGGAACGGCTTCTCGCACAAGGAGCACCTGGGCGACCTCGGCTGGAAGAAGGCCGGCGCGGAGAAGCTGCCGCCGATCGTGGCGCGCGGCGTCCTCATCGACGTCGCGGCGTACAAGAAGGTGGACGTCCTCCCCGACGGCTACCGGATCATGCCGGCGGATCTACAGGGTGCGCTGAAGAGACAGGCCGTCGAGCTTCGGGAGGGCGACGCGGTCTTCATCCGCACCGGACGCATGCGCGTCATCGGCGACAAGTCGGCCTACCTGAAGGAGGAGCCGGGGATCGGTCTCGACGCCGCGCGATGGCTGGTCGAGGAGCAGGGGGCGATGATGCTCGGCTCCGACAACCTGAGCCTCGAGAGCTTCCCGGTGGAGACCGAGGACAACTGGGTGCCCGTGCACACCTACCTCTCGGCAGAGCAGGGCGTGGCGATCATGGAGGTCGTCGACCTCGAGGAGCTCTCGCGCGATCGCGTCTACGAGTTCGCGTTCATCGGCGCGGGGCTCAAGCTGCGCGGCGCGAGCGGCGCGCCGATGCGTCCGATCGCGATCCCGGTGAAGTGATGGGAGGGGGGCCGGCGTGCCTCTCGGCGGCGCGCCGGACGATGTCGGGGCCGCCCAGGCGATGAGCTTGGGCGGCCCCGGATCGGCGGCCTGCCCCTCGGACCTTTAAAGGCGGTGTGCGACCAGTGGTCGCGGTGGTCAGGGTCCGAGCAGCTCCATCCGATACTTCGGAGCGAGCTCCGTCGCCCTCTTGATGAAGTTCTCCTGCTCCTCCTCGCTCATGGTCGGTGCGACGGCGGTGCGGCTCTCCGCCGGGATCCCGACCGCCAGGAAGAACTCCTCGATTCCCGCCGGCGCGCACATGCAGAGCATGTGGGCCGTCACACCCGAGACGTTCGTGAAGAAGTGCGGGGCGTTCGCGGGGATGTTGACCGTCATGCCGGCGCGGACGAGCGTCTCCTCGCCTCGGAAGGTGAACCGAATCTCGCCTTCGAGGATCGTGAACATCTCCTCGAAGTCATGGCGGTGCGGTCCGGGGCCTCCACAGTGGGGGACGGTCATGTCGATCAGGCAGTAGCGGCCCGCGGTCTGCGCTCCCGAGAGGAGGATCGTGTACGTATCGCCGACCACCGCGACGTGAGGAAGCGTCGGATCGTCCGCGTCGACGACGGCGAGCCCTCGCTCGGGATCGTCAGCCGGCAACGCCGACGCTGCTCGGGAGGCAGTTTCGGTGAACTCGGCCACGGACTTCTCCTCCGCTCGGACGACATGGCCGCGACCATCGCGGCAGCGGTCGTCTCAAGAGCTTCCGGAGAACGTGCGCACAGCGATCCGCTCCTGCAATGGCGCGAGGGCCCGATCGATCGTCTCGATCCCCGACCACTGCAGGTTGCATCTCGTACGAGCGCCTCCCCCCTTGCGCGACGGCCGAGACTCCTTGTAGCTTCAACCTTTACCCGGACGAAGTCTACGTTGGTCGTTCCCGGCTCCCTGCGGCGCGCTTCGCCACGTTTTGCGAAGTGCGATCGACGGCAGGTCGGGCGGTCAAACCTCCCAGGAGGACTTTCATGCGCCGCCGCCACTTTGGGCCCATCCTCGCCGTCTTCCTCGTCGCCTGTGGAGGCTCAGGAGACGGGGGAGGAAGGGGCGGAAGTGGAGGCAGCACCGAGGAATGCGTAGCGCCGGGCCAGGGGCTCTCCCAGGCGTGCTGCCTCACGCATGGCGGGGACGCTTGCGGCGCAGAGCTCTTCTGCGCCGCCTTCGACGGGCAGGAGGCCGCCACCTGTCACGCCGAGGGAAGCAGGCGCGACAGGACCTCTTGCCTGGAGGACCGCCACTGCGCGAGCGGCTCATGCAACGTCGACGCGGGCCTTTGCCGGTCGGGTCGCCGGTCTTTGTGCGATCCCGAGATCGGGCGCGCCCCCAGTCCGACGACGGGTGGCGCGGTCGTCTGCGTGGCCGCGACCTCCACGTGCTTTCCGTTGGGCGACGGCGCCTCGGGAAGCATCTGTGCGATCGATTCGGATTGCCAGAGCGGCGGGGCCTGCATCGACAACTATTGCGTCTTCGCTGGCCCACGCACCTGCGGTGGTGGCGAGGGCACGGGGCCTTGCGCCGTCGACCCGATCAGCGAATCATGCCTGGAGTGCAGGGTAAGAAGCTTCGAGTGCACGGAGGGGTGTAACAACATCCTCAAGGGCCTGATCAAGTGCGTGGAAAGAGAAGGGTGCGTCTTTCCGGACGAGGCGACCGGCGAGCCCGGGGTGGCAGTCGCCTGCGCGGCGAGCCGCTGTGAATCCTATCTTTGCACGCTGGAAGTGTGTTCGAACGCCCTCTGCTCCGAATCGAATTGTTACTGACACTCCGCGAGGAACGGCGCATGGCGACGGTACGAAGGATGACGGCGGCGGATTTGCCGGCCGTGGGGGCGATGGCGGGCAAGCTGGTTCGGGTCCACCACGAGTTCGATCCGCTGCGGTTCATGGACCCGAAGGAGATCGAGAGCGGCTACGTCGCGTGGCTCGCGTCGCAGCTCGGCGCGGAGAACGCGATCCTCCTGGTGGCGGAGGACGACCAGGTGATCGCGGGGTACGTCTACGCGAGCCTCGAGCCCAGGAGCTACGACCTGCTGCTCGACGCCCACGCCAACGTCCACGACATCTACGTGGACGACCGCGCTCGCCACGGCGGCGTGGCGGAGGCGCTCCTGCGCGCGGCCCTCCGTGAGGCCGCTTCGCTCGGCGCCCCCCGCGCGGTGCTCGTCGCCGCGGTCCAGAACAAGGGGGCGCAACGCCTCTTCGAGCGGATCGGCTTCCGACCGACGATGGTCGAGATGACCTGCGAGCTCACCGCGGGGGACGAGGCTGGGTCAAAGGCGCGTTGATCGCTGCACGCAGGCTCGAGGATCACTCGTCCATCAGGGAGCATGGGGCGCGGGGGCCTCGACGCAGTCGCTGAAGAAGTCATCGAGCATTGGGCGGGGAAGGCGGTCCGCCTCCTCGGAGACGATGCGGCAATCCACGGAACGACCGCCTTCACATCGCTTCTTGGCGAGGGTTTCCGCATCGAAGGTGACGATCTCGGCAGGGCCCGAGCACGTATCGTCGTGGTCCGAGTAGCACGCCTGCCAGTGGACGCGGTGGTTCGAGTCGATCTGAAGCCGCTCGGTGGTGTCCCTCGCGCAACCCACCCGATGACTCGTCATCTCCTGCGCCAGCCAGAAAACCCTCGCAACGCCTCCTCCGCCCGGCCGGCTCTCGGTGTCCGCTTTCCTGGCGGGCGGTCGTTCCGCGGCCGCCTTCTTCGCGGCATCGGCCGCGGTTGGCCTGGCCGCTCGCAACCGCGCATCCCTCGCCTCCTTCTGCAGCGGATCCGTGATCCGCGGGGCGCGCGCGGGCTTGAAACCGCGTGCCTGCTCCTTCGCTGGTGGTTCGCTCGGCGTCGTCGACGCGCATCCAGCGAGGAGGCACGCGGCGAAGGCCGCGGTGATCGCTCTCGCCAACAAGACCATTTGATTCCTCCCGAAGCGGCGAGCGTACCTTCTAACGCCAACGATCGTCCCGCGGCCAGCCTTGCGGCTGTGGCCGATCAGCGGATCGCGGACCCCACGACGTGGGGTCCCACCACCGGCAGCGGCATCCGCACGTGCCGGAGGTCGACCTCGGAGAACCCGGCGGCGGCGATGGCGGCGCCCGTGTCGCGATCCGGCCGGCAGCCGTTGGCGGCCGAATACCAGAGGGGCTTCACCGCGTGCTGCACGCCGCGGAGCCACCTTCGGTCCGGCGCGAGCACGTGCTCCACGAAGGCGAAGCGGCCCCGCGGGCGCAAGACGCGCTTCACCTCGGCCAGGGCGCGGGGGACGTCGTGGATGGTGCAGAGGACCAGCGAGCAGAAGACCGCGTCGAAGGACTCGTCGGGGAAGGGGAGGCGTCCCGCGTCCCCGTCGACCACCGTCGCCGGGTGACCGAGCTCGGCGGCCTTGCGCGCGAGGAGCTCGCGGGAGAATTGGTTGGGCTCGAGCGCGGTGTACCGGACCCCGGGGGCCAGGTACTGCAGGTTCGCTCCGGCTCCCGCCCCGATCTCGAGGACGTCGCCCGAGAGCTGGCCGAACAGCTCCTTCTTCCAGGGCTCCGTCGCTCGGTCGTAGGGCGCGTGGCCATGCGCCAGGAGCCGTGCCTCGAGTCGCTCGAGCGGCGGCAGTCGGGAGAAGAGTCCGGTACCGGGGCGATCGCGCACGTGCCTTGCTCCGAAGTTGGAGGATCGCCGACCGAGGCGAAGGCCACAGCTTACGCGCCGATCCAGCGCGCGTCGCTCGTCCTCGGCGGGGCACGGCCTCGCTCTCGTATCCCATGTGCGCTGCGCATGGGTTGATCGAGACGCCTGCGGTTGGTAACGACCCACGAATGGAACGTTTGCTACTCAACGGAATGGATTGGCTTCGCGCCCTGCAGCGGTCGATGGCGTGGGTGCTGGTGGTGGTCTTCGCCGGGACGGTAGGGCTCCAGGGGTGCGGTGGGGACGAGAGTGACTACCCCGCGCTGGAGGAGGAGCAGGAGAAAGAGGAGGAGGAGCCGATCGGTGCGCTGCCGGGCAATCCGCACGGCCAGCTCGTCGTCGACATCTACAAGTGGCTCTCCTCGGCCTATAGCTACCTGACCGACCGCCGCACGTGCTCGGCCCTCATCGAGAACTACACCCAGGACACCTTCAAGCGGATCGGCCAGTCCAAGAAGTCGGAGGATAGCTGGACGAACAAGCCGGCCGAGACGATGCCGCCCTGGGACCGGGTCTGGTTTCACGATGGCGGCCTGTCGTACTGGACGACCAAGGGCGGCTGGCTGCGGGGATGCTGGAACAACGCGACGTACGAGAGCCCTCGCGGGACGGTGAAGGTCGCCACCTCGGATCCCTGGAGCGGCTCCAACAGCTACTCCTGTGAGGTGAAGGGCGTCGGTGGGAAGCCGGCTCCGTTCCGCTGCATCCGGAACGGGAGCTACTTCGGGAGATGGGGCGGCAACCACCTCCTGGCGACCTACTGCATCGTCGACGACGCCACGGGCGATAACGCCTGCAACGATCGGTGAAGAAACAAAAAATTTCCTGAGAACTTCATTTTGTGTCTGGATGGAGGGATGCGCTCGAATCTGAATCCTGGTGGTCGTGTCCGTCCTTCTTGGAGTTCACGTAGCGTTGCCTTCCACGCGTCGAGGCTCCTGGGCCTTTGTGTAGTTCTTCTAGTCGCTGCCGCCTGCGGCGACATCGACGGCGGCAGCGACGGCGGAGGAGGAGAGACCGGAGGGTCTGGCGGGACCGGAGGCTCTGGCGGGACCGGAGGCTCTGGCGGGACCGGAGGGACTGGCGGGACCGGAGGCTCTGGCGGGACCGGGGGAACTGGCGGGACCGGAGGCGCTGGCGGGACCGGAGGGACTGGCGGGACCGGAGGGACTGGCGGGACCGGAGGCTCTGGCGGGATCGGAGGGACTGGCGGGACTGGCGGGACCGGAGGCTCTGGAGGGGCTGGAGGCGCCCAGGAGGATCCCTGGCACTGCGCATCCCAGACCTGGAATGCCGTTCTCCAGGACGAGGGCGTCTACTCGATCACCACCGATCACTACGAGCTCGAGCTCGAGGTCGGCTCGAAGGAGCGCGCCGAAGAGCTGGGTCGGATGGCGGAGGCCGTATGGCTGGCGTTCAGCTCGTATTTTGAGAGCTCGCCGGAACTCGACACCTCCGATCGGCTCAACGTGTCGTTCTTCTCGAGCCAGCCGCGTTTTCAGGCAGCGCTGGCAGCGATTGGTGCCCACGCCCCCGACGCCGGCGGCTACTACGCTCCCAGCACCCGAACCGCCTACCTGTACGAGCAGGGCAACCCGTATTACACGAACGTCCTCTACATTCACGAGATGGCGCACCAGTTCCACTACCTCGCGAGGACTGGCAACGAGAACCGCCCCTCCTGGTATGTCGAGGGGCTAGCGGAATACCTGGGCCGCCATGACTGGGATGGCGACTGCGTTCGCCTGGGGGTCATCCCCATGCTCTCCTGGGAGGACCTCCCGCGCAGCGCACTCGAGAGCGTCTCGACGCCGGGGCTCAAGGCCTCGAGCGTCGTTTCTGAGTCGGTGGCGAGTCGGCCACTCAGCTGGGCCGTCACCGGCTACCTCGAGCGTGGCGATGGCGGAGCGAAGGCCGACGCCTTTGCCGCCTACCGGGCGCTGATGGACGCCGGCAGCCCCGCGGGGCCATCCGAGTTCGAGGCGCTCCTCGGGCCGCTCTCGGCCTTCGATGTCGGAGTCGCGGAGTGGCTGCCCACCGCGCAGGAACCACTCACGCCCATCTTCACGGAATGGATGCACGTCGCCCCGGGGAAGGTCCGCTCGCTTCGGACGGGGGCGTTGTCCCTCGCGCGCGTCAAGCAGCCCCACAGCGCCTTCGAGATCACCGTCGAGGAAGGGTCGAGCGGCGCGTACGCTGGCGTCCTCGCCGGGTTCACCGACACGACGAACTTCGTGGCCTATCTCGTCGGGGACGACGGGCGGATCTCCGAGTTCAAGGTCGTCGACGGTGGCGTGAGCTGGGAGAATGTTGGCCCGGCGGTGTCGCCGAACGCCGACGGCTCGTACATCTGGACCGTCTCGCACACGGGGACGGAGACCCAGGTGGAGGTGAACGGTGTCTCCCATCGAGCCACCGCGGGCTTCCAGGCCGTCAGCGGACCGGCGGCCTACGATTCCGAGGTGACGTTCACCGACATGAACTGGCGCTGAAATGCGTGAGACGAACCCGCGGTCAGGCCCCCGCTTCCCAACGAGGGAGCTGCGGCGGCCGGAGCATCGGCCCTGCAGATACCGACGTGGAGCTACATGACCTTCGTCAGCTCTCGCATGTACTCGTTGGGCGTGAGGCCGTGCGCCGACGCCAGCTTCTTGATGGTCTCGACACGGGGGAACACGAGCCCCCTTTCGACCCTGCGCAAGGTTCGGTGGGTGAGGCCCGGGATGTCGGTCTGCCGAAGCTTTTTTTCTTCGCGAAGCCTCCGGACACCGCGTCTGGCCATCCTCCCCATGGGCGCGTTCCGACCCCGGTGGTTCATGCAGCCAGTACATGTCTCTCCAGCTGAAGCGGTGTAGGCGCACCTGTTGATGGGCGCGAAGCGCAGCGTCGCCATGCACTTCGGCACCTTCGAGCTGGCCGATGATGGCCAGGACGAGCCCGTCGCGGAGCTCGTCGCAGCCCTGGCGCGCGAGGGCGTGCACGCGAGCCACCGCTCGATTCGACCATGAGCACGGGCGAGGACCACGCGGTTCGTGGCCGACCAGGCGGAGACCATTCAGCGATCCGACGACGCCAGGTTCCCAAGTGATCGATCTGACTGCGGTTTAGATGCGATCGCCCTGGTCTTGGGATGGACCGCGGACTGGCGGCGCTTAGAAGATGGGACGACCCTGATCGCGCTCGTAAACCGCTTTGACGATGGCCACGGCGGCACTTCGCTTGGAGGCCGTTCGTCGCTGCGGTCGGCGGCCCAGGAGCCCATGCGCCTGCGCTCGAGGCTGGTGGTTTCCACCGTCACGGCCCGTCGTTCGGCAAGCCATGGAGATCGTCGAGGGGCAACCAGCGTCCGGAAGCGAGGCGGGCGCTGATGTGGGGGCCGTGTACCCGAAATGGCCTAAAAGTGGCCGAAACTGTCCTTTATGAGACAGTCCGTTCCCTTCGTTTGTACTCAATGGGAATTTTGGACATGCACGCGCTCCTCTCGCCCCCGTCGGCCTCCGGGCACCGGACGTCTCCTGGCCACCTCTTGACCGCGAGGCTCGTCACGGTCGCCGTGTCCGCCTGCCTGCTCGCCGCCTGCGGGAAGTCGGGGGGCGGAAACGGTGAAGGGGGGCCGAGCCAGCCCCACACTCCGGCGCCGGAGCAGCCAACCGGCACCGTCGACCGCGAAGATCTCGTGCACCTCGAGTGGACGATGCCGGCGGGTGCGGCTCCCCTGGCGATCGGGATCGAACGCGACGGGGCCGAGCTCGCACGGCTCCCCGCCGACGCCACGTCCTACGAGGATCGAACGGCGGAGCCAGGCTCCGTGGACGCTCCCTCGATCGCGGCGGAAGGCGACGTCGAAGCCGTGCGGCTCTCATGGTCCATGCCCAGGGGCACGCCGGGGACCGAGCACCTCTACCGCATCGTCGCGCTCTACGCGTCGGACGCGCAGGGGGTGTCGATTGAGGTCCCCGGACGCCGCGGCGCACCGTCCGTCTCCGGCTACCGTGTCCTGCGTGATGGAGAGCCTCTCGCCTCCCTCGATCCCGGAGAGACGTCCTACGTCGACGATCGCGCGGCGCCCGGCTCCATCGAAGCTCCGGTCCTCGATGTGGACGAAGCCACAGACGCAGTCGGGCTCGCGTGGACCGATCCGGTGGCCAGGCCGGGGCCGATGCACCGGTACTCGCTCGAGGCCCTCACGTCGCTCGGCTCGAGCCCTGCGTCGGACGAGTCGATCGGGGCGCGAGGCGCGCCGGAGCTGACCGGCCTCAGTGTGCTCCGTGACGGCGAGCCGATCGCCCGGCTCGACCGGCTGGAGCGCTCGTATCGCGACGACGGGGCCCAGGCAGGCACCGTCGTGGCACCCGCCCCGACGATCGCCGCGAACGAGACCACGATCTCATTCGCGTTCCTGCCATCCGAGAGCCATCCGGGGCCTCGCCACCGCTACGAGCTCGCGGTGGAGTGGGCGCGGGGCCAGGACCTCGCCACGGCGGAGGCGGGACGCGCTGCGCCCGAGCTCCTGGGCTGGGAAATCCGGCGAGACGGCGAGCACCTCGCGTCCCTCGATCCGGGGGTGATCTCCTTCGACGACGAGGGGGCTGCGCCCGGCTTCGTCGAGGCGCCCGTGTTCGAGTCGACCTCGGGCCAGGACGCAGTCGAGCTCGCCTGGTCGGCGCCGCCGTCTCGCGAGGGATCCACCCACGAGTACACGCTGACCCTCGTCGCCGACGGGGCACCGGGCGTCACGCATCGGCTAAATGGTCGGCGGGACGCGCCGGCGATCGAGGGTTACCTCCTCCGCCGCGACGGCGAGGAGCTCGCCTCGCTGGGGAGCGGCGCTACCGCCTACCTCGATCTCGACGCGGTCCCGGGAGAGGTCGATCCGCCGGCGCTCTCGGTCACCGGCGACGTCGACGCCGTGACCCTGTCCTGGTCGGCAGGGACGCCGCGGCCCGGATCGATCCACGATTATTCGATCGAGGCGGTCACGGCGCTCGGGCCGAGCGTGCCCGCCACGCTCCTCGACCGCCGCAGCGCCCCAGCGATCGAGGGCTACGAGATCGAGCGGGATCAGCAGGTCGCCGAGAACCTCGGCGCCGGAACGCTGGGATGGAGCGATACCTCGATCGAGCCGGGCGTCGTTGCCGCGCCTGCCGCCGTCGTCACGACGGCGACGGAATCGGCGATCCAGCTCTCATGGTCGGCGGCCGTTGCATCGGCCGGCGCAAGCCACCTCTATCGGGTGAGCGCGCTCTACGGTGCGGAGAACCGCTCGCCTTCGAACGCCGAGTCGGGGGCTCGAGGCGCGCCAACGATCACCGGGTACCAGGTGACACGCGACGACGTGGTCGTCTCGTCGCTCGGTCCGAGCGTGCTCGAGTACGAAGACGCTGGCGCGTCGCCCGGCACGGTCGACGCTCCGCCGCTCCATGCGGTGGAAGCCACCGACGCGGTCCAGCTCACGTGGACCGCCCCTGCGGCCCACCCGGGGGCGAACCACCGCTACACGGTCGCGGCCCTCACCGCCAACGGCCCCGGCGCTGCGTCGGACGAGTCGAGCGCGGCGCGAGCCGCGCCGGAGCTGACCGGCCTCAGCGTCCTTCGTGACGGAGAGCCGATCGCCGGGCTCGACCGGCTGGAGCGCTCGTATCGCGACGACGGGGCCCAGCCAGGCACCGTCGTGGCACCCGCCCCGACGATCGCCGCGAACGAGACCAAGATCTCCTTCGCGTTCCTGCCATCCGAGAGCCATCCGGGACCTCGCCACCGCTACGAGCTCGCGGTGGAGTGGGCGCGGGGCCAGGACCTCGCCACGGCGAAGGCCGGACGCGCTGCGCCCGAGCTCCTGGGCTGGGAAATCCGGCGAGACGGCGAGCACCTCGAGTCCATCGATCCGGGGGTGATCTCCTTCGACGACGAGGGAGCTGCGCCCGGCTTCGTCGAGGCGCCCGTGTTCGAGTCGACCTCGAGCCAGGATGCGGTCGAGCTCGCCTGGTCGCAGCCGCCGTCTCACGAGGGCTCCACCCACGAGTACACGCTGACCCTCGTGGCCGACGGGGCACCGGGCGTCACGCATCGGCTAAATGGTCGGCGGGACGCGCCGGCGATCGAGGGTTACCTCCTCCGCCGCGACGGCGAGGAGCTCGCCTCGCTGGGGAGCGGCGCTACCGCATACCTCGACCTCGACGCGGCCCCGGGAGAGGTCGATCCGCCGGCGCTCTCGGTCACCGGCGACGTCGACGCCGTGACCCTGTCCTGGTCGCCAGGGACGCCGCGGCCCGGATCGATCCACGACTATTCCATCGAGGCGGTCACGGCGATCGGGCCGAGCGCGCCCGCCACGCTCCTCGACCGCCGCAGCGCCCCCGCGATCGAGGGCTACGAGATCGAGCGGGATCAGCAGGTCGCCGAGAACCTCGGCGCCGGAACGCTGGGATGGAGCGATACCTCGATCGAGCCGGGCGTCATTGCGGCGCCTGCCGCCGTCGTCACGACGGCGACGGAATCGGCGATCCAGCTCTCGTGGTCGGCGGCCGTCGCATCGGCGGGCGCCAGCCACCTCTATCGGGTGAGCGCGCTCTACGGTGCGGAGAGTCGATCGCCCTCGAACGCCGAGTCGGGGGCCCGATCCGCGCCACCGATCACCGGGTACCAGGTGACCCGCGACGGCGTGGTCGTCTCGTCGCTCGGTCCGAGCGTGCTCGTCTACGAAGACGCTGACGCGTCGCCCGGTACGGTCGAAGCTCCGTCGCTCCAAGCGGTCGGGGATGTCGGCTCGGTCCAGCTCTCGTGGACCCCCCCCGCCGCCCACCCGGGAGCGAACCACCGCTACACGGTCGCGGTCCTCACCGCCAACGGCCCCGGCGCTGTGTCCAACGAGGCGACGGCCGCGCGGAGCGGCCCGGCGCTGGTGGGCTACCGGCTGCTTCGTAATGGAGCACTGCTCGCGCAGGTCGGTCCGACTGCGACGAGCCACCAGGACATGCAGGCCGCGCCCGGCGGGATCGACCTCAACCTCAACACATTCAGGATCGCGAACCGCGAAGACGCCGTCGTGTTCTCGTGGGAGATCCCCAGTTCAATCCCCGGTTTCACCTACACCTACGCGCTCGCCGCGCAGTGGGCAGAAGGGGAGGGTCTGTCCCTGCCCGTGACGGCGGGTCGCGGCGCCCCCGTGCTCACAAAGTGGGAGGTGTGGCGCGACGACGTAATGATCACCGAGCTGACGCCTGATACGACATCCTTCGTGGACGAGGATGCGGAGCCGGGAACGGTCGGGGCGCCCACGCTCTCGGCGACGGAGGGGCCCCAGGACGTCGAGCTCGCCTGGGCGATTCCGCGCAGCGAAAACGGTCGGGTCCACGAGTACAAGTTTATCCCGGTCGATTCTAGAGGCATGCGGGGCACGATCGTCGCCAGCGGTCTGCGGGCCTCTCCCTCAATCGTTGGGTACCGTCTCCTCCGCGACGGCGACGAGATCGCCTCCCTTGCGACCTGGGAAAGGTCGTACTCCGACAGGGGCGCCGCCCCGGGAGAGCTCGATCCCCCGTCTCTGGTGGCCTCCGGAGGCTCCGGCTCCATCTCTCTCTCGTGGTCCCAGCCGGCGACTCGCCCCGGACCGAAGGCGGTCTACGAAATCGAGGCTCTCACGACAATGGGCTCGGGCGCCCGCGGCGTCTTGCTCGCCGGCCGCAGCGCCCCCGAGGTCACCGGATTCTCGATCGAGCGGGATCTGCTTCCCCTCGCGAGCCTCTCGCCGACGACCCTGGCATTCGACGACACCACGGCGAGCGCCGGATCGTTCGATGATTCGGTCACCCTCTCCGCGAGCCAGGGGACGAACGTGGAAGCCGTCGAGCTGCGATGGCAGGCGCCCGTCGGCAACGCCGGGCCGGTCCACGCCTACCGCGTGGTCGCGAGCGCGATCGGCGCCGCCCCGGCGTACTCCGCCGAAGAAACCGGCCAGCGGGGGGCACCTGCGGTCTCCTCGTACCAGTTACAACGCGACGAAGGTCCCTGGACCGACGTCGGGAACGTCACGGCCTACGACGACACCGATGCGCCGACGGGGACGATCGAGGCGGAGGTGATCGCGTTCGGCGACCGGTTCCGTGGCTTCATCGAAGCCGCTTTCGTGCGCGAGCCGATGGTGGTGCCGCCGACCCCGAGCAGCTACCGGATCCGCGCGGTGGGCGACGGCGTCGTCGGCATCTCGTCAGACGAAGCCATCGGCTACCGGAAGGTCGGCAGCGAAGTCGAGGTCCAGTGGCAGCGCTCCGCCGCCGATTCGGACGACGGCTACGCGGACCTGCCGGGTGTCCAGACCCACAACTGGCTCGACTTCGACACGCCCGTGGACGAAGGACGCTTCTACCGCGCGTCGCTGCGCACGGAAGGGGTAGAGGCGATCACGCCGGGCTCGCGCGCCGTGGCATTCTCGTACCAGTCGATCGCAGCCGGAGGCAATTTTTCCTGCGGCGTGCGGAGCGATGGGAGGGTGATCTGCTGGGGAAACAACCAAGTCGGCCAGGCGCCCCCCCAGCCCTCGACCGCACTCTTCACCAGCGTGACCGCCGGCACGTCCCACGCCTGCGGTTTGCGGGCGGACGGCAAGGTGGAATGCTGGGGGTCGAACTGGTTCGGCCAGGCGCCTCCGCAGGCCACGGTCGATTCGTTCGAGAGCGTGAACGCGGGCGCCGACCATACCTGCGGCGTGAGGACGGACGGCAGGGTGGTCTGCTGGGGGCTGAACACGTCCGGCCAGGCGCCCAGGCAGGCGACCACCGTTTCGTTCAAGAGCGTGAGCGGGGGGGCCTTCCATTCCTGCGGCGTGCGGACGGACGGCAAGGTGGTCTGCTGGGGGCAAAACACATACGGGCAGGCGCCTTCCTCTCCCACGGCCGATTCGTTCTCGAGCGTGAGCGCGGGGCCCTACCACACCTGCGGCGTTCGTCTGGACCGCAGGATCGTCTGCTGGGGGAGCAACTATGACGGGCAGGCGCCTCCCTCTCCTTCGGCCGATCTCTACACGGAGGTGAGCGCGGGTGACGGCTACACCTGCGGGCTGCGGGTGGACGGCAAGGTGGTTTGCTGGGGCTACAACCGCTTCGGCGGGGCGAATCCACAAGCCACCTTCGACAGCTTCACGAGCGTGAGCGCGGGTGTCGCCCACACCTGCGGCGTGCGGGCGGACGGCAGGGCGCGCTGCTGGGGGGCCAACCATTCCGGCGAGGCGCCGGGATCTCCCCAGACGGATTCCTTCACGAACGTGAGCGCGGGGGTCAATTACACCTGCGGTGTTCGAGCGGATGGCAAGGTGGTCTGCTGGGGGCTGAACCGGAATGGCCAGGCGTCCACACATCCGACGGTCGATTCGTACAGCAGCGTGAGCGCTTCGGACACCCACGCCTGCGGCCTGCGGACGGACGGCAGGGTGAAGTGCTGGGGTGCCAACAACTTCGGCGAGGCGCCAGCAACCCCTTGGGCCGCTTCCTTCACGAGCGTGGGCACGGGGCCCTTCTACACCTGCGGCATCCGGGTGGACGGCAAGGTCGTCTGCTTCGGGCGAAACGACCTCGGCCAGGCACCCGCACAGCCCTCCGCCGATTCGTTCACCGCGTTGGGCGTGGGCAACACCCACTCCTGCGGCGTTCGGGTGGACGGCAAGGTGATCTGCTGGGGGCGCAACACCTACGGACAGGCGCCCACCGTGGCCACGGCCGATTCCTTCACGAGCGTGAGCGCGGGTGGTTTCCACACCTGCGGCGTGCGGACGGACGGCAAAGTGGTTTGCTGGGGGCGCAACGACTACGGCCAGGCGCCCACCGAGGCCACGGCCGATTCCTTCACGAGCGTGAGCGCGGGGACCTTTCACACCTGCGGCATTCGGGTGGACGGCGAGGTGGTTTGCTGGGGCGACCACTCCGCCGCGGTCCCCACTGGCGCCCCCTTCACGAGCGTGAGTGCAGGCGCCCCCCACACGTGCGGCGTGCGGGTGGACGGCAAGGTGGATTGCTGGGGCCCCAACACCCATGGTCAGGCGCCTCCCCACCAGGCGACGCCGTGAGGTGACGTGTTCGAACGCATTTCGCGCCGGCTTCTGACGCTTGGAATTGGGCACGCCGGGAACGCGCCAGTTCTTGGCCTGATTGACCTCGTGGGCGGTGAACGCTGTTAGCATGTGGCGGTGTCCATGAACCAGGAGGGCCGGCCTGCCAGGCTGCGAGCGGATCGAGCCGGACCGCGACGAGGCGTGGCGAGGCAGAGTCGCCGTCTCCTCCTCGTGGTCGGCGGACTCGTGCTCTGCGCGCTGGCGATCGGCTGCTCCATTTTCAGCGCCCCGCGCTACCGAGGACCGATGCCGAGAGGTGCGGCCTTCGACGGCGAGCGGTTCCTGAATGAGGATCCAGTCGAACCACGCAGCTTCTGGGACGTGCTCAAGTGGAAGTTCAACGACGATCAAGGACCCTGGCGCGATTGGACGGTCGAGCCCCCCGGGCCGCCGCCCCCAGCTCGCGTCGGCCCGGGCGAGCTGCGCGTCACCTTCGTCAACCACGCGACGACGCTCGTCCAGATCGACGGGCTCAACATCGTCACCGATCCCGTCTGGTCCGAGCGGGTCAGCCCGATCTCGTTTCTCGGCCCCTCACGTGTGCGGCCGCCCGGCATCCGTTTCGACGACCTGCCGGAGATCGACCTCGTGGTCGTCAGCCACAACCACTACGACCACCTCGACCTCCCCACGCTGGAGCGCCTCCGCGAGGCGCACAACCCGCGCATCTTCGTCGGCCTGGGGAACGCGCCGACCCTGCGCAAGGCGGGCATCGTCAAAGTGACCGAGCTGGACTGGTGGCAGTCGATCCCGCTGCGCAATGGGGTGAAGCTCACCGCCGTCCCCGCCCAGCACGGCTCCAACCGCGGGCTCGCCGATCGGAACCGGACGCTCTGGGCGGGCTTCGTCTTCGAAGGGCAGGGTGGCTACGCCTACTTCGCGGGCGATACCGGCTTCGGGCCGCACTTTGCCGGCATCCGGGAGCGCTTCGGCCCACCGCGTCTGGCCATCCTCCCCATCGGCGCGTTCCGACCCCAGTGGTTCATGCAGCCCGTGCACGTCTCGCCGGCAGAGGCCGTGCAGGCGCATCTGTCGATGGGCGCGAAACGCAGCGTGGCCATGCACTTCGGCACCTTCCAGCTGGCCGACGATGGCCAGGACGAGCCCGTCGCGGAGCTCGTCGCTGCCCTGGCGCGCCAAGGCGTGCCCGAGGATCACTTCTGGGTCCTCGGCTTCGGGGAAGGACGCGACGTGCCACCCGTCGAAGATGTGCGGTAGGAATCCCTCGAACCCCAGCCGGCCGCGCCGCTACGAAGGTCCCCAATGTCCTTGCCCCGGATCCAGGACGCCGCGCTGCTCGAGAACCACCTGGCCTTCATCCGGTGGCATCGGGGCACCGCCTTCTACATGACCTTCGTCAGCTCTCGCATGTACTCGTTGGGCGTCAGGTCGTGCGCCGACGCCAGCTTCTTGATGGTCTCGACACGAGGGAACACGAGCCCCCTTTCGACCCTGCGCAGGGTTCGGTCGGTGAGGCCCGGGATGTCGGTCTGCCGAAGCCCCTTTTCTTCGCGAAGCCTCCGGATCGCAGCACCGTAGCGGTCTGCCTCGGCGAAATAGGATGCCTGCTGCTCCCGGATTCGCCGCGGATCGATCGCGGATCGCATCGCCTCCAGGTCGAGATCCACGTCACCATCCGGCCAGTGGAGCCTGCTGCCACTCGGCGAGACCTCGAACCACCCCCGCGATCGCTTGGGGAGACGCAGGAGGCTCGGAAAGGCCGAGATCGGGATTCGATAGAGTTTGGGCTCGCAGCTCCAGACCTCGAGTGTGTCTCCAACCAGGTCCGCTGACGCGATCAGCAGGTCCTCGGCACCGTTCGCCTGCGCGAGCAGCAAGCGCCGCGCCGAGGCCGCGTCGGGCGCGACGTACGTCGGTTTTCGGCTCCGTGCGCTGAGCTGCGCCGCACGCTGCGCGACGCGCCAGTCGCCAGTGTGGCCTCCTCCCTCGTGCCAGACGACGACGACGGGGGTATCCGCAGAAACGGACTCCAGCCACTCGGCGATCGCACCGTCCGGGCGCTCCAGGCTCCCCGCCAGCGCCAGGCCGATCGTCCGGATCGAGGGGTCGCCGGCCGGCGCCCTCACGAAGCGTGCCCCAGCAATTCGGCCCACCCGGCGGGCGGCGGCGCGCTCCGTCTCGGCGGGAACGATGACGTCGAGGTGGTGCGCCTTGGTCATTTCTTCGCTCCCGGCGAGGTGAGCGACACCTTCCTCGCCCATTCGGCATGCAGTTCGAACCGACGAGCCTCGACGCGATCCAGGAGCTCTCGTCTCTCCCGGCCGCTCGGGCCACGTCCCCAGATCACTTCGATCATCTCGTCTCGCGGGCGGAGGAACCGGATAGCCACTCCCCATTTCCCGGGGCGCTCCGCGTGGAGGTGCGGAGGGAGGTGATCGTTGCTGTTGAACCAAAGAACGAGGCCGGCGACCTCGAGCGCTTCGACGCGTCCCATCGGCCCAACATGGCATGGGTACCGGACACTCATGTGAGTGTGGGGGGATGCGTCCGGTTTGGCAAGGCCGCCGGTGGGCTTGCGCTCTCGCCAGCCCGAGGATGGGCGCAGCCTCCGGTTCATCGGGCTCCGGCCGAAGCGTCGATGCGGCGCCACAGCTCGGCGTTGCGCCCTCCTTAGAGAGAGGGCCGGGGGGCCGCGCTGCGGCGGCGCCTGGGGAGGAAGCGCGGCTTGTCAGCGAAGGAGCGGGCCCAGCCTGCGCCAAGGGCCTCCTCCTCCTGTCGGATCCGGGTGCGGAGGAGGGCGGCGTTGGCGAGGCTGAATGCGACGGCGGTGAGCCACGCGCCGCCGACGAGGGGTACGCAGAGGAGCTCGATCGCCACCGCCAGGTAGTTGGGGTGGCGGACGAACCGGTAGGGGCCGGCGGTGACCGGCGCTGCGCCGGGGATCACCAGGATCCGCACGTTCCACCGGTCGCCGAGGGTGGACACCGCCCAATAGCGCAGCGCCTGCGCGGCGGCGGCCCCGACGAGGGCCACGTGGCTCACGATCGGCCAGGGGTGCCGGCCCAGGAGCGGCGGCTCGACCAGGCAGGCCGCGAGGAAGAGCGCATGGACCGCCGCCATCAGCCGAAAGTGGCCGCGACCGACCTCGACGGCGCCGCGGGCACGGGCTCGCGAGGCGTTTCGCAGGGAGAGCGCTAGCTCGAAGATTCGCTCCACCACCAGCAGCGCGATGAGAAGGCGGTAGGCGGTCACCACCGGAGGAGCACCAGCTCGCAGCAGAATCCCGGTCCCATCGCCAGGAGGAGTCCGATCTCTCCTGGGGCCGCCTCCGCCATCGCCTGCTCGAGGACCAGCAGGATCGAAGCCGAGGAGAGGTTCCCCGCGCGGGCCAGCGCCTCGCGACTGGGGTCGAGGGCCGCGTCCGGCAGTTGCAGCGCCTGCGAGAGGGCCTCCAGCACCTTGGGGCCGCCGGGATGGCAGATCCACCGGGTGACGTCCTCGCGCCGCAGGCCGTTGGCGGAGAGGAAGGCGTCCACGTCGGCGCCGATCCGTTCCCTCGCCAGGTCGGGGATGCGCGCGGAGAGGACGATCCGCAAGCCGCTCTCCTCCACGCTCCAGCCCATCACGTTTTCTGTGTGTGGGTAGAACACCGAGCGCGTCGCGACCACGCTGGGGCCCTGGCCCCGCGCGGTGCCGCCCAGGACGGCTGCGCCGGCGCCGTCGCCGAACAGGCCGGTGGCGATGGCGTTCGCCACCGATACGTCGTCGCGCTGAAAGGTGAGCGAGCAGAGCTCCACGGAGACCACGAGGGCCACCTCCTCCGGCGCGCCGCGGAGCACGTCCGCCGCCCGCGCCACCCCCGCGGCGCCAGCGGCGCAGCCGAGCCCGAAGATCGGCGTCCGCTTCACGCGCGCCGGGAGGCCCAGGCGGTTCGTGAGGATCGCGTCCACGCTCGGCGTCGCGATGCCGGTGGTCGATACGAAGAAGATCCGGTCGACGTCGGCAGGCTCCACGCCTGCGCGTTCGAGCGCGAGCCTCGCGGCCCTCTCTCCCAAGGTGGACGCCACTTCGACCCACGCGCGGTTCGCGTCCGCGAAGGAGGCGAGGCCCTCGTAGGCATCCAGCGGGAGGGCGAGGTGCCGGCCACGCACCTGCGTCGCACGGTGGAGGTGGGTCAGGTGGTCCGGGTTGAAGACCCGCCCCTCCCAGCGGTCGCGAAGAAAGGCCGTGAGGTCTCCCTGCGCCACGTAGTGGGGCGGGAGCGCGCTCGCCGCGGCGAGCAGCGTCGGATCGCGAGGGGTGGGCTGTCGCATGGACTCGGTGGAGGGAGGAGGAGTGGGCCCGAGAGGGGCTCACAATCTGCGCCGGGACCGTCACTCCTGCACTGCCCTCTTTGGGGCACCGTCTTCCGTCCGCTTCACCATGCCGAGAGAGCAGACCGGGTCCCACCGCTGGGCGCCAGTTCGTTCCCCGGAAACTGTTTGTCACGAAGTGTTCAATTACCCGAACTTGACGCTCGGTTCTTTGATGTCCGAGCATTTCTTCGACGGTCGGGGGCCGGAAGCACTGCTGCCCGGCCTCCTGAATCGTCGATGCAGGCTAGTGACAAGCGGAAGGATGGGCCTTCCGCCCAGGAGGAAACAAATGAGAAACATTCTCTTTGCAGTGCTGGCCTTCGCCATCCCGGTCTCTGCCTTCGCGGCCCCGCCTCGCCTCCAGAATGACATCCGGGTGGAGCGCTCCCGCCCCGCGGACATGCAGAGGACCGAGGTGCGGCAGGTCGACCGCGCCAGGGCAAATACCGCAGTTCGCCCCGAGAGGATGCCCGAGGCGGTGAAGCAGATGCTCAAGTACGACGTCTGCACCAGCGCGTCGGCCCGCTGCGACTGACGGGTCGAACCTGGGCGAAGCGAGCGGTCGAAAGCGACGTGGCAAGCCTTTTCGCCGAACGTCTTCGCGCTCGCTTCGCCCGGATTTCCGCGCAGTCGCGCTCGTCGCTCCCCATGGGAGCCGCTGCGGCACGTGATCGAGGCGGGCAGGAACCGAAGCCCAGTTGGCACGGGCTCGGGGGATCGCCATGCTCGGGGAAGCAGCGTCACCAGAGCTGACCTCCTCATCGGCGCGGCGCTCCCGAAGGTCCCATGGGCAACTCCTCGCCGCCACCCAGCGCCGCTTCGACGCATGGCTCGCTCGAACGGACGCACCTGGCAGCCACCCGAACGCTGCTGGCGCTGGTAAGAACGGGCTCGGTCATCGCGGGCGGCGGTGCACTGGCCACCGATTTGCTGGTCAAGAACTGGCCTCGGTGGGTGGTGCTCCTCCTCTCCACCGGCTTCATCCTCCTCGGGTACTGGATGATGTGGGCAGCGGTGAGAAGGGCGAAGAAGTTGCGGGCTCGGCTGACTCACGATCCCCAGACCGACGGGTTCTTGGTTACGCACGGTCAGTTCGTGACGATGACGGTCGCTCTCCAGATCCTCATCGCCGCGGTTGTGGTCCTCTACCTGCTCGGAGGATGAGCGCATGAAATGCGAGCAAATCCAGGCAATTGAGGACCGGTCGAAATCTGCTGAGATCCTGCGCGTCCTCGCGAATGTTGCACCGCCCCATCAAGCCGCTCCTTGGGTGCTTACCAAAAGGTGCATGTCGCCATGAAATTACCCCGTCGACTGCATCGACCGCGGGGGTTCCATGGGCAGGCTGGATGGGAAGATCGCTCTCATCACTGGCGGGAACGGGGGCATCGGGCTCGCGAGCGCGCGGCGCTTCGTCGACGAGGGAGCTTTCGTATTCATCACGGGTAGGCGACAGGCAGAGCTCGATGGCGCTGTCTCCGCCATCGGCAGGAACGTGCGCGGGATCCAGGGCGACGTGACGAACTCCGACGACCTCGACCGCACGATGGCGACGATTGCGGCGGAACGAGGGCGGCTCGACATCGTATTCGCCAACGCGGGCATCGTGGAGATGTCGCCGCTCGGCGCCATCACGAAAGAGCATTACAGCAGGATATTCGGCGTCAACGTAGAGGGGCTGCTCTTCACCGTGCAGAAGGCATTGCCGCTCATGCGACCGGGCGGATCGATCATCCTCTCCGGGTCGACCTCGGGATCGAAGGGCATGCAGGCTCTCAGCGTCTACGGCGCCACGAAGGCCGCGGTTCGCAACTTTGCCCGCTCGTGGGCGCTCGACCTTCGGGAGCACGGAATCCGCGTGAACGTGCTGTCACCTGGGCCGACGGCGACTCCAGGGCTGGAGGGTGCAGCGGTGGCGGCGGGCGCAGCGCCTGAAGTGCTGTTCGACGCTCTCAAGGTGCAGACGGCGCTCGGTCGGCTCGCCGATCCGGCCGAGACGGCGGCGGTGGCGCTGTTCCTCGCCTCGGATGAAAGCAGCTTCATGACCGGGAGCGAGCTGTTCGTCGACGGCGGAGCTGCGCAGATATGATCTGCACGTGAAATGGCTCTGCCCCGATTTGGTGAAAACGCCTGGTTATGCAGGGGGACGTCATCAGACCGGCGGAGGCTCGAAACGAAGCCGATCCCCCAGGCGCACGATTCCGTGTTTCAGGACGCGAGCGTAGACGCCCAAGCGAGCATTTCGACCCTCGGCGAGTTTGCGCAGAAGGGTGGGGAGCGAGGGAAGGCCCCCCTGCGGAAGGCCGATCATCCGGCAGCGCTCGGTCGCCTGGACGATCTCGACGACGACCTCCTCGCCCAAGCGCATCCGCCCGCCGAGCCATTCGTCCTCGACGAAGCCCGCGCCCTCCGTCCGGATCACGAGGTTGGGGCGGAAGCGAGGGGCGTCCTCGTCCGCGAGGCCGAGCGCCTCGAGCGATGAGGTCGTGACCAGGTGGAGCGGCCCCGCGTCGAAATGCGAGACCGCCGCCTCGCGCGCCAGGGTCACGGGTAGTCCGAGCTCGCGGGAGAGCGCCTCGTGGATGCGTGGGTCGTCGCCGGCCATGAGGCTGCCGTCCGGAAAGCGGACGATCGGGGTTTCACCGTCGTAGCGGGCTTCGATGCCGAAAAGGCCATCGATTCGACGAAAACGCCTCGTGTCCTTGCCGCTGCCGAACTTCCCGGCTTCATCTCGCACTGCGAAGAGACGGTCGCCGATCGCGCCCCGCCCATCGAAGGCGACGCGCTCGAGCGGTTCGCCGCGCATGGATTTCACCGGGTAGCGCCACAGGCGTTCGACGACACCGATCATGTGCCTCTACATACCCCAGGAGTGTGCGCGATGTGACCTGCAGGGCTGTGGGTCGGACCACGATCTGGCGGGCCGGTGATGGGGGGCAGGTCAGCGGGTGCGCGCATGAGGGGCGGTGGGCTGGGTACGCTGGTAGAATGCGGTGGTGCGCTTGAACCAGGAGGGCCGGTCGGCCCGGCCGCGAGCGGTTCGAGCTGGACCGCGGCGAGGCATGGCGAGGCGGAGTCGCAATATCTTCCTCGTGTTCGGCGGCCTCGTGCTCGGCGTGCTGGCGATGGGCTGCTCCATCTTCAAGCGCCCCGCGATACCGAGGACCGATGCCGAGAGGTGCGGCCTTCGACGGCGAGCGGTTCCTGAATGAGGATCCAGTCGAACCGCGCAGCTTCTGGGACGTGCTCAAGTGGAAGTTCGACGACGATCCGGGACCCTGGCGCGACTGGATGGACGAGCCCCCCGGGCCGCCGCCCCCACCTCGCGTCGGCCCGGGCGAGCTGCGCGTCACCTTCGTCAACCACGCGACCACTCGTACAGATCGACGGGCTCAACATCCTCACCGATCCCGTCTGGTCGTACCGGGTCAGCCCGATCTCGTTCCTGGAACCCACACGTGTGCGGCCGCCCGGCATCCGGGAGCGATTCGGCCCACCGCGCCTGGCCATCCTTCCCATTGGCGCGTTTCGACCGCAGTGGTTCATGCAGCCGGTACACGTCTCCCCGGCCGAAGCCGTGCAGGCGCATCTCGTGATGGGCGCGAAACGCAGCGTTGCCATGCACTTCGGCACGTTCCAGCTCGCCGACGATGGCCAGGACGAGCCCGTCGCGGAGCTCGTCGCGGCTCTGGCGCGCCTGGGAGTGCACGAGGATCACTTCTGGGTGCTTGGCTTCGGCGAAGGACGCGACGTGCCACCCATCGAAGACGTGCGGTAGATAATATCACTCGACCCCCAGCCGACCGCGCCGCCTGCCCGCTGCTCGGGGCGGTTCGGCGCGGATGCTCCTCATCGCAGCACGGCTCAGCGAGGGTTCTTCATGTTGGTCATCTTCGACATCGACGGCACGCTGACGAGGACCGTCGAGCTCGACGGCTCGGCCTACGCCGCCGCGTTCCGCGGCACGTTTGGCGCGGAGCTTCCCTCGCACGACTGGGCGTCCTACCGAGACGCCACCGAGCCTGGCGTGGCGATCGAGGCCGCGACCGCCGTGCTCGGGCGGCCCCCTGCACCGGCGGAGCTCGAGGCGATGCGGGACGAGTTCCTGGAGCTCCTGGGGCACGCGATGGCAGACCTGCGTGCGTCCGAGCTGGAGGTGCCCGGCGCTGCCGAGCTTCTCCGGAGCCTCGTGAGTGAAGGTCACGACGTGGCGCTCGCGACCGGGTGCTGGCGTCGCTCTGCCGAAGCGAAGCTGGAGGCCGCCGGCCTCGACGTCGCCGGCATCGCGCTGGCGACCGCCGATGACGCCGACGAGCGCACGGAGATCATGCGGATCGCCGCGGCGCGGGCCGGGTACCGTCCGACGGCGCGCCATGTCTACGTCGGCGACGGGCTCTGGGACCTGCGAGCTGCCGCAGCTCTCGGCTGGGACTTCATCGGGGTAGGACCCGCCGGCTCCACCCTCGCAAAGCATGGCGCCGATCGGCTCGTGCCTGATTTCGGCGACCTCGACGGCGTTCGCAGGCTGCTCGCGAGTTGCCTCGAACACCCATCCGACCGGCCGCCGGGCGTGAACACCATCGAGCGGGCTGGATCTGAAGGCGTGTCTGCCGCGGACACTCGGCCGAGGGGCGATTTGCCCTCCTTGCGACATGTTGCGGCTGCGGACATCGGACGATTCTTCGAACACCATCTCGATCCGGCCGCCACCTGGATGGCTGCGTCCTCCGCGACCAACCCAAGCGAACGCGATGCCTTCGAGGCGCGGTGGAAGCGCAGCCTCGAAGACCCATCCATCGTCGCCCGCACGGTCGTGAGCCAGGGGGAAGCCGTCGGCTACGTGGTCACGTTCCTTCGCGACGGAACGCGCGAGGTCGCGTACTGGATCGGGCGCGCGCACTGGGGGCGCGGGATCGCGTCCTCCGCGGTCGCGCAATTTCTCGGAGAGGTCGAGGTGCGTCCGCTCTTCGCTCGTGCCGCACGAGACAACGTCGCATCGCTGCGGGTTCTCGAGAAGTGCGGTTTCCGCAGGGTCGGCGAGGACCGCTTCTTCTCGAGCGCTCGCAAGGCGGAGGTGGAAGAGGTCGTCCTCGCCTTGCTTCGTGGCTGATGGCCATGACGCAGCTCTGGCGCGCCAGGGCGTGCACGAGGATCACTTCTGTGTGCTCGGCATCGGCGAAGGACGAGACGTGCCACCCGTCGAAGACGTGCCGTAGGTATCGCTCGACCCCCAGCCGACCATGCCGCTACACTTGCCCGCCTCCATGACCCTGCCCTCGATCGAAGACGCGGCGCTGCTCGAGAACCACCTGGCCTTCACCCGGTGGCACCGGGGCACCGCCTTGGAAGGCCCGCTCGGCGTTCGGATCGAGAGCTCGATCCCGGGGTTCACCTGCTTCATCCCGATCGCCGGAGTCGGAGCGCCCGGGATGGCGGAAGAGCTGGCCTCGTTCGAGCGGGTGCGCCTCGTCCCGTGGAGCGGCGTCGGCGAGGCGGACCTGGACGCGGCGGGCTTCGTCCCTGCGGGTGCGCTCGCGTACCTGCAGCTCGGCGACAGTCCTGCGGCCGCCCCAGCCGACGCCGACGTGCGGGTGGTGGAGGACACCGAGGCGATGGAGACCTTCACTCGCGTGCAGGTCTACGGCTTCGGCGCCACGGGGGAGGATGCGCGCCGCTGGCTGGGCTGGCTCGGAGAAGCCAACCGCCGCAACCTTGGGCACGCGAGCCAGGTCTTCTACGTCGGAAGAAGGAACGGCGAGCCGGCGGGCGTGACGCTCCTCCTGTGCACCGGGTCCGTCGGCGGGATCTACGCAGTGGCGACCTTGCCCGAGCACCGCCGCCACGGCGTCAGCCGCACGCTGCTGGGCCGCGCCATCGCGGACGCGCGGGCCCGAGGGTGCCGGACGATCGGGCTGCAGGTGGCCGAGGGCAGCGATGCCCACCGGCTCTATCTCTCGCTGGGGTTTCGCGAGGCCTTCCGGTCGCCGATGTTCGTTCGCCGGGTGGACGAGTAGGGGGGCCCAGGGACCATCCGAGACGAAGGTCGCCTCCAACGCCGAAGTTCCGCCTTCGGTTCCAGCGGAAAGGGATTCGAACCCGCGGCCCTCAGCTTGGGAATCGGTAGCGGGGAGGTTCCTACCCCTTCCGACAGGTTCCACGAGGTCCCACCGACTACGCAAGTGCTTGAAAACAGGGGAGGGCGGGAGACCCGGAAATTCCACGCGGTCCGGCCCGTCACACCGGTTCCGACACCGTTTGCTACCCGGTTGCTACCGCCGGGCTTCCCCCGCTCTGGCTCCCGAGAAGTGGGAAGGAACACCCGGCGGCCGCCACTGCTGACGGTCCGCGACGTGGCGGAAATCCTTAGTGTAAGCCGGGCGACCGTCTACCGGCTTGTGGACACTGGCGAGCTCATGCACGTTAGGGTCGCCAACTCGATCCGGATTCCGGCCGGCGGTCTGGAAACTTACCTCTTTCGAGATCCGTGAAGGGCGCTCTCAGCAGAGATCGGGGCTGGCGGGCGGTGAGCCGGTAAGCGCTCCTGCGGCCGATTGCAGGTCTACATCCGGCGACCACGGGGGGCTGCGAGGCGGCCCGCTCGGCTACATGGAATCGATGGGACCCCTTGACCCTATAGGCCATGCGGAGCCATGCAAAAGCGATCGCCGTGCAGTTCCAGAGCTGCCCTGCGGTCTTCTTCCGGACCTGGGCCGGGCCGATGGGCGCGAATGATGGTAACTTGGCCGACCAGAAGTCCTAGGCGGGCATCGCTCACCTTGGGATACCATGCAAATTCGTCGTGTTCACAAGGGGTGTTGGGAACCCGCTAAGTAGAAAATTATGGCGGTCGGTGGTTCTCAGATAAATTTGCTCGGAAGGTCCATAGGGCATTAGGGGACCGATCTTCCAACCTCTTCATTGACAAGGTCGGATAAGAATGGGGGAAAGTCAGGGAGCTGGAGATAGCGCTCCCAACGTCAATGTGGCCGAGAAGGTGACGAGCCTAGAGGCCCTACTATGCGACCCTCGCCCCCCTGATCTGAGCGGAGCGCGAGGTAGCAACCGGTATGACTTCCAGAAATCCTGGGCCCTTTGCCTTCTCCTGCGGCTTCATAATGAAGACGAGGAATACGTCCTTCTTCTCGAACACTTCGATGATGTTGTGGTCCTCGATTCTCCGACGGCGCCAACGTCCATTTCGTTTTTTCAGATCAAGACTGCGAAACACCATTGGACAAACGCTCGACTCGTGAAACAAAAGGCTGGCGCAAAGGGTCCAAAACGCTCGATTTTAGGTCGCCTTATTGAGAACGGAGTTAAGTTCGGGGAATACGCAGAGCGCCTTGTGCTCGTATCTAATCAACCGTTCTCGCTGGAACTCTACGACGGTGCTGAAACGAGCGAGCTCACAAATGTGGCATTCACCAATCTCTCCTCAGCGGAAAAGAGCCGGTTCAGGAAAAAGCTCAAGGAACAGCTTGAAGGCGACTTCACTGCGTCGGAAGAGATTACCCACTTCGAAGTCACCGAACTCTCCGTTCTGGAACATTCGACGCATGCGCGCGGGAAAATTTCGGAATTTGCGGAAAAGCGCGGACTCATGGAGGGGCATGGAGCGCTCTTTAAGGCGATAACCGAGGAGTTGAGGCGCCGAACGACCTTCGAAGGCAGCCGCACCTCGCTTAGCGAAATTTTGAAATCAAAAGGTATATCCCGCAATGAATTCGAGGCAATGATCCTCCATGCCGCCCAAGCAGCACGTAACCCATCTTTGGACCAGTGCATCACGCAGCTAACGGCAGAGAAAGTATCCTGGAGCGAAATCAGCTCCATGCAGGCCAACTGGAGACGCCATCAAATCTCTTTGTTGGACGCAAACAGGCCTGACCTGAAGCGTATGGCACAAGACATCCGGGCCCAGATCGAGAGTTATCGCCAACTCCACCCGAAAACTGGCCTCCATGAGATGGCCTTCGCACTCAGCGAATCCATGGATAATCCGATTGGATACTCGGACGCCGAACTTTACGCTGCGATTCTCTTCGAGGCATATCGGAATGAATAAGGAATCGGAAACCAGGACGCTGATCCGGAATCTCCGAAAGCGAAACTATGAAAAATTGCAAGTTCCTGGAACTCAGCGTTCTTTCGATTTCAGAAAAGAAGGCAAGGCGGATAGCGTTTCATCCGGACGCGACGCTTCTGATCGGAAAGAACGACACAGGTAAGTCTTCGCTTATCAAGACTCTCTACTGGACACTCGGCGCAGAGCCAGGACGGGTGAGTCAAAAATGGGTAAGCGCAGATGCGAGGTCAGCGCTTCGCTTCGAAGTCAATCAGATGCGGTATACGATCGTCCGTAGCAAAAGGACGTTTGGCATCTTCGATTCGGACTATCGCCTCCTCGCCCGCTTCAACTCTGTCACAAAGGAGCTTGCTCCATATCTAGCAAGAATGTTCGACTTCGATCTGCAGCTGCGGTCGAACAACGACGAGTCATCCATAGCGGCTCCTGCGTACTTGTACCTGCCGTTCTACGTCGACCAGGATGAAGGCTGGGGCTCGCCTTGGGGATCCTTCGCGAACCTCAAGCAATTCTCTGGATACAAGCAAGCTGTCGCCGAGTATCATTCTGGACTTAAGCCGAACGAGTACTACATCGCGGACAATCGGGTTCATCAGCTCAAGAGGGCGATAGAGGAGCCTCGCAACAAGCGAGACACCCTTGAAATTATTCGGGGCGACATGCAGGAACGCCTGAATCCGGGCACCTTCAATATCGACCTTGACGCCTACAAGACCGAGATCTCAGAGCTCCTTGCCAAGTGCAACGCGCTCAAGATTGAGGAGGAAAAGTACCGAGACAGGGTGACCGACTGCGAGCTAAGAGCGGCAAATATTGAGGTGCAGCAAGAAATGCTGCGTCGTTCGAGAGAAGAACTCTCAGAAGACTTCGAGTTCGCCGCAGGCCAACCCGATTCCATCGTCTGCCCCACGTGTGGCCACGAGCACCTAAACGACTTCACAAATCGATTCTCGATAGCCGTCGATGAAGACCGGTGTCTCGAATTGGTGGAGGCCCTTAGTCAGGAACTTGTCGAGATAAAGAAGGAGCGAGACGAGGCGGAATCGCTGCTCAATTCAAGTCGTGCCTCGTTTGAAGATGCGATGCTCCTCCTTACAAAGAAGCAGGGGGAGGTCTCGCTTCACGAACTAATCCGCAACGAGGGGCGGCGGGAAGTGGGAGCCATCATAGAATCGGATCTCAAGAGGGCCCAAGAACAAGTGGAACAAGTCGAGGGGGAAATCCGCAAGTCGACATCAGAACGGGACCGCTTCATGGACCGAGAACGTCGTCGCGAACTGTCCGCGAGGTATCGAGATCTCATGGAGCGACACCTCATGAAGCTAAACGTCAACTCTGTACCGGAATCCGCCTACGCGAAAATTACGAGCTCTATTTCTGCAACCGGCAGTGATGCGCCGCGATTGGTTTTGGCGTACGTATATGCCATTTTGAAGATGATCAGGGAGAAGAACCAACATACCTTCTTTCCGATTGTGGTCGACACCGTGAATCAGCAGGAGCAGGACCCCGAGAACCTCAAAGCGATGCTTAGATTCATTCAGTCAGAACGCCCCGCTGGATCTCAGCTGATTGTGGGATTAGTGGACTCTTGCGGCGTAGACTTCGACGGTACGACTGTTGCGCTGACCGAAAAGTATAGCGTTCTGAGAAAGTCCGAGTACGGAACAGTATCTGACGAGGTTGGTCCGTTGCTCTCGAAGCTATTCGATCAAGCCTAGAGCAGTTGGCAGGGTGGCAGCCAGACGGTGGTGCTCATTCTGTCGGAGCGTAATCGCGCCCAATGCAGGCGGAGATAATTCGCATCGCCCTAGCGCTTCATTTGCTCCGCGAGAGCTTCGATTCGGTCGCCACTTTTGACTTCGCATTCCCAGACTACGAGTACGCGCCAACCGTCGGCTTCCAACTCGGCGCAGACCGCCTTGTCTCGATCCTTGTTGCGGGCGAGCTTGGCGGTCCACCAATCAGTCCTCGTGCGTGGAATCCGAAAGTTCTTGCAACCTTCATGGCTGTGCCAGAAGCAACCATGGACGAAAATGACCGTCCGGCGACCGGGGAATACCAAGTCGGGCGTTCCTGGGAGCCGAGAATCATTCAGGCGATATCGGAGCCCAGCTGCCCACATTGCACGTCGAACTACTAGTTCAGGCCAAGTTCCATTGGCTCGGATCCTCGACATGTTCTCGGAGCGGGTTATTGGCCCTGTTTTGGCTCGGTGACGCTTTGGTTGTCTCGTTGCCATCACGTACTCAGAACTCAAGCGCTTCGGTCAATATTTGCATCCCTGATCATGACCATCGCCTCGTCTAACCCCAAGGCAGGGAGATTCGCAAGATCGACTGAATACCTTACAGACACGACACCAGACGGGGGTACGTAGTCATCGGGAAGCCTGGGAAAGTCTTCGTCGACAGCGAATATCTCCGCGCCTCTAACGTTGAATCGGAGAAGCTCGCCCGTATCCCGCATCTGCTCCGACCAGCCCAGATTCACCATTTTGGTCATAAAGTCGTCCAGCGCCGCGGCGTCGCCTCGGAGCAGGTCTACGGCAGCGTCCATTTGGCTTGCTAAGGTCTCACTGCCACCAGCAGTCTGTTCTAATTGGACCGAAACGAATAATAGCTTTCCGCCGAGCGGTGCGCGAAGCTGATCCAAACGGGAGATTTCATGCTCTGGGCGGCTCTTTCGCGTGGTCTTCACCTCGATGTGAAGATTTCCGCTAACGAAGTCATGACGCTCAGAATCCGGCCCGGTCCACTGGCTGACTGCGGCAGGCCCAATGCAGGGGAGCATCACCAACCGGAGGAATAGCAATTCGCCGAAAACGCCGACTTGCACTGTCTTGTCCATCTCCTGCCGCGCCGGCTTCCAGGCGGACTGCCAAGCTCGAACGGTCGCCGCTACTGCTTTCCATGGATCACGGTTTTGGATCAGAACAGCGTCCAAGACTTCCTTGCAGAATGGAGTGAACACTTGTTCGTGCGACGGTGGAGCAGAGAGGTCGAGTACTTCTCCCGTCTCCAGGCGACGGTGCCGAACCTTTAGACCATTGAGGTCCGGGGGAGGATTGCCTGCGGGTGGGCCTTGTACTGGTAACAAGAGGTGGAGGTGCCCAGATTGGTCCATGGCCATCGCCACTTCGGATGCCTCTCCGGCGACCGCTATTGGAATGGTTGCCAAGGCATCCTCGCCCTGGGGGCGCCTTGTCCGAAGGTTCGCCCATAGTGTTGGAGCTGGAACCTCAACCATTGGACACCATCCCGTTGACTACCCAGGCGGTTCCCGAGTCCGACGTATGCGGTAGGCTCATCCCAAGGGCTATGACTGCGCCAGACCGCTGGATGGGCAGATACTCTGGGTCAAGAGGGTAGATTATCAGCAACCCTTGTGTAGCCGGCCTAGCCTTCCGCATGGCCTCTGCGTCATAGGCCCCTCCTTCCCGTTTGTAGGAGTCAGGCCCGTATGGCAGGTCGACACCCTCGTGAGCAGGGTCGATCAGAATGCCGATGCTTTCGCTGCTGATAAGCTTTCGTCGAACAAGCCCAATCTCCCTTCCTCCGAAAACGAACTTTCGACCGCTCGCAGGCGACGCGACGAAAACGGACCAATCGGTCAATTCATCCGCGGCAGCCCGACCCATGATCCAGTCCGCGAGAAGACTAGGTTGGAATGAAATCACGTCGTCATGGACTTGGTATCCACGAAGAAACTTGGTGATTTCCTCGGGCTCTACGTCTCGCGCCAGGAAACCACCGGTACAGGGTGAAGCCGGCAAGCTTGCCACGAATTGATCCGCGAGCTCTAGGTTGACCTGCAATTTCTCATGATTCGATAACGGGAGCAAAACCGTTTGGGGGTGCTCGCCTGACCAGGAATCCTGCTGCACGACAGCTGTTTCGGACTTATTTCGTGCGGTCAGTAGGAGGTCACTATGGGCTCGAAGGCGAATCGCCATTTGGTCAGGTCGGCGCCCAGCTCGTTCTAAGGCTACGATGGAATCACGCAGTGATTGCTCGACCAGTGCCAGTTCTGAGAAAAGTTTCGCAATTCCATCTGTCGTCCATATGCGGATTAGGTCCTCGTATCCTCGACGGAAACCGTACCACCGCGCCATTTGAAGAAGCGTGTCACACATGGAAGCGGTCCGGAGGAAATAGGAGATCGTCAGGCCCTCCAGGGTCAAGCCACGCGACAATCGGTTGCCACCGACCGCAACAAGGTGCCTCCCTGGCTTAGTCTCGTACTCCAGGTCCTCACCGGTGGCGCTGTTAAGTTCAAGCACGACAATCCGACGGAGGACCGAACGCGACGCATTCATGACGGCTTCGTCATTAGGCGGCGCATTGATTCCGGCCTTCATCGTCTCCCAGATTGGACCAAAGGCGACGTCAAGGCGCTGCCCCTGCCGTTCTGCCTCCTGCCACAGCTCCAATTGGCTTCGAATCGATTTCGCGATGCGCTGCTGGTCCGCCGTCCGGGGACTCACATGGACGAGCATGGTGTGAGCCTTGCCTTCGAATCCTGGACGAAGGAGCCGTACTCCACCAGCGAGACAGAAAGAGATCAAAGCATCGCCCAACGAGGTAGGCAGTCCATCGCGGTTCCGTCCGATGATGATCTCTGCCTCCCTTCGCGTCCTCGGTGTACGAAGGAGATTCACATCTACTTCAGGCACGACGCGTAGAACGTCACGCCCTTGGGCTGAGACGCCGAATAGTTCCTCTGTACCGGTATAACCGTTTGGGCGTGGCAGCTGGATCACGAAGTCCTTGGGAAAAAGATCGGCGCCCACTCGCCGATCCAGGGCTTCGGGGTTGATCAAGATATTGGCGAACGGTGTTGCCGTGTAGGCTACGTATGCGGCCTTCGTCGACCGGCTTAGGATCGACCGGACCAACTCGTTGGTCCTAGAAGGCGCCAAATCTTCATCGTCTTCCTCGTCGTCGCGGATCGCAGGATCTGGAGGCCGATTGCTCTTGGTGTTGATTGAAGCCTGATCGGCCTCGTCGTCTACTACCAAGACCGGCATATCGACCAGGAAGCGCTTTGCCGCCTTTAGCCATTTGTCCAGCTTCTTAAGTACAACGACGTTCTTTTTGACCACCGCAAGAAAAGGCGCTGGGGATTGAAGGATACGCTCATCCGGTTCCTTGAAATCGTCGGTAGGAGTGGTCAACGAAATCCACTCTCGCCCCCGCTCTGCCCGCGGCAGACCACTGGCTTGGTGCCCAGTGAGTTCGCGCTCCAATCTATTCTGCGTCTGGCTCCGAAGCGAATCGTGAATCCCTGATAGTACGATCACAATTCGATATCCGGCATCCACGGCGCGTGCAGCGACAGCAGTATAGTTTGCGGTTTTCCCGCTCTGCACGTAACCAACAACAAGCCCACGCCCTTGAAATGGACCAGGCTGCGACGGATCAGGAAGTAGACGCAGGACGCGGAGCGATTCAGCTGCGAGGGAGTCGACCTGTTGCGACTCCCAGCCCTGGTCGGAGCGGAGAAGCGACTCCAGCCTCCTCCAATGGTAGAATGCATCGGCTCCAAGTCGGTCTGCCCAGGTCGGCCTCGGCGGCAACGGAGAGATGACACGAATAGTCGCCATCAGGTGGCCTTCTTCGCCAGAATGTGCTTCTGGATGTCGACGTCGTCGAGGTCGACAAGGAAGGACGCAAGGTGCGAGAGCCCCTGCGGGTCTCTGCAAATCTGCCTCACGAGTGCGGCGAGATTCGGATTAACCTCGCTGACTTGTAAGTCGAGCGACCCAGTTATCCCGGTCGTCACTTTCCAAACGAATTTCTCGGTCCTTACCTCTTTAATTGCTACCCTCGGTGACGTCGCGTGGGGTTTTTCCCCGTGGTCATCCGATTTCGACGAGGTTTCGGGATCGGGAGACGGTGCGACCTTCGCTCTACTGTTGAATGGAGCTCCAGTCGCGTTACCCGGAGCCGAGGAAGGAGGCCCTTTCGCGCTCATCTTCCGAAACTTCTTCTGACTCTCCTTCCGAACCGGCTGCGCGAGTTTCTTAATCTCAGCCTGGAGCTGTTGAGGCAACTCGACGATCTGCTTACTGATATTAATCCTGAAGGCTTCATCCAAGACCTTATCGAATGAGACCATTACGCGTGCAAGCTTTGTCTTCTCGTCGCTCGTCTCCCACATCTGGTGCCATCCACCCCATTTGATGAGCCGGTCGTGACGATAAATGAACAGGCCCTGGGTCTCATTCCGTTTTCCATGGAGTCCGATAAGATCCTTCGCTCGACGGATCCCATCCGGACCTTCAGGTCGGTGATAATCCTCAATCTCTTCCTCAGAGGGGAGGAGGAATGGCTGAACCAGAACTCGGCCGTCCTCATGCTCAGTCGGCACGCGAATCGATTTTACATCGTTAGCGGTAGCGAGTGGGTGTCCAAACGGATTATTGGGGCCTACAGGATTTCCGTTGATCGAAATCGAGACCCTTTTCCTTCCTTTAGCCGTCCCTTCAAGGAATCTATGGAACACTAAAGCGAGGTGACGCTCAAGTCGCATGATCTCGTCCGAATATGGATCCAGGCCGCGGGTCATCGGAAATGCCTCGGGCGGACGCATTTCCTTCCAAAGAACAACCGTCCCATGGCGGCCGAGCGTTGTCGCATTGACCTCCCATTGCTCTAGTCGGTTGGACTTCGCGACCCATCCATCCATGTCCCCAATGTCCCAAGTCAAGTGGCAGAGAGGATGACCGTCGGCTTTGCTGACGACGGTGAATGTCTTGGCCTGCGACCAAGAGGCGCCCTTTAATCCATAACCATATTTTCCGAGGCTGTTTCCCTCGTAATCGGAGTTGCTCCCAATTCGCATGGCCTCTGCCAGCGCACCGCGATCCATTCCTCTCCCATTGTCCGCGATACTCATCCAGCGTCCATGCCCCCCGTCTGGACGACCAAATGTTATCGATACTTCAGTGGCGTCGGCACTGATGGCGTTGTCGACCAAATCAGCGACAGCCGATGGCAATGTGTGGCCAACGGACGCCAAGATTTCGACTAGCCGTACAGGGTTCGGTGGGAGTGCAACACCATCCGGGCCGAACGTTGCCCTGTTTTCCGAAACTGATGCCGTCCTCCGTGGAGCCGAGAAAAGATCTGGGCGGGCGACGCTGAGAACCTCCCAGCTCTGCAACCCTTCCTCGTCGTGCAACGCGATCATTGACGAGTTGGTAAGCCGACTGCTTTCCCCCTTCGAAAGGATGGCTGTTGAAACGGGGTGGTTTGGAGCAAAAACTGCCCACGAACCGGATGCCGGCGAAGTTCCAGCGTCGACTTCCATGGCAAATAAGCATCCTGGCTCGACGAAATGATAACACTTATCCTTTGGACAGTTCCCTTCAAGGCGCCAGTTTTTTTCTTGACGCTTCAACCACTGACGCGACTGTCGAACTCCCTGATCGGTGTCGAACTTCAGCGTCATCTCGATCGTATCTGTATCCTTGGCCGCAGGGAAGACTCGATCCACCACATTCCAGTCGAAATTCACCGCGCGTTGCTTCGACCGTTCCTTGCCCTGCCGACGATACTCGTGGAACATGCCGAGCTCGCTGTGAGTCAGCATTCTTAGTATCAGGAAACGCATTCTCTTTCACCCCTTGCGTCGCGTTCCCGAAACTGAGTTGAGCGCCAAAGCTGATCTCTGATGTCGGGAATCGACAGGCAACCAACCATGCGACGGACTTCCATGGCGATAGCGTAGGCAACCAAGGGCGGGACGGCATTGCCGATCTGCCTGAACGCGGCGTTCATGCTGCCTCTAAACTGGAAGCCGTCAGGAAAGGACTGAAGCCTAGCAGCCTCGCGGACCGAAATTGTTCGGGCTTGGGCGTCGTCGTAATGGATATGGCTGTACGAATCTTTTCCTAGATGAGCCATCAGCGTCCGGACTGGCTTGTTCCGATAGAGCTTCCACCACTTATTGGGAAATTTCGCCGGATCATATGGAAGCGTCCATTCTCTCTCGAAGGCCTTTAGTTCGTCGCTACCATCTGCCCTGGACGTTCCCGTCCGCCATCTCTCGTTCATCAACTGTTGCCGCTTTGCCTCAACAAAGCGCCAGACCTCTGGGTATTGCCAGCCTTCCTCCATCATGCTGAAGATTTTGAAGTCCCTTGGCAGGTATCGAATCACATGCCCAGTTGTCGTAGCTTTAGTCTCGAATCCCGGCCAACGTCGCATTAGCCGGGACCAAGCCGTGGACGGAATTCGAGAAGTGTAACTGACTGGCTCACTCGGGTCCTTTCGGCCACGTGCGAGCCTCCCCGTCCTAAGTAGCTCAAGTGCATAGATTGGCGGGAGGTCGGCGAACGCCTCTTGTGCCGTCGTAGTTGAGGGAAGGCCTGAGCTCTCGATAGGGTCGCTTATCCAAAAGTGACTATGGCTCTCATCGCTCGTGTCCACGATTGCGCGCGGAACCAGCTTCCGAGCTGACGATCTAGTGGCGGTATATCCAGATGGGAGGACTGCGAAGTGAGTTGGGAGCGGGAAACGAACAGCTTCTTCAAGCTGTTCGTGAACCCCGATCAAGAACATTCTCTCGCGGGTCTGCGGAACACCGAACCAAGATGCATTCAACAAGGAATAGCGGACCCTGTAGCCTTCGGCTCGAAGGTGCTCGGAAATGGTTTCCGCCACGTTCTTGCCGCCATGGTTGAGGATGTCCGGTACGTTCTCCATTAGGATCGCAAGGGGCTTTGTCTCGCGAACGAAATGGAGATATCGACGCCAGAGGTTTACTCGTCCGTCTACAAGGAAGGCGACATCGGCATCGTCCTCGTCTCGACGATGTGCCTCGTGGCGGAGCTTGGCACGCCCGACCCGTGCGAACGCCTGGCACGGCGGCCCACCTACCAAGACGTCCACGTGGTCGGCGGGCGATCCTCCTATGCCTAGGTCCTTGAAAATATCCCCTGGTTCCTCGGTGGTTATGTCCCGAGCCTTGAAGTGGGCGTCGCAATTTTTGCCATGGCTAACTTCCGCGAAGTTCGCTCCATGCGACTCGGCGGCGAACGGGTCAAGTTCGACGGAGCCGACTAGCTCGAATCCTGCGGATACGAAGCCGAGCGATATTCCACCGCACCCTGCAAATAGGTCCATGAACCGGGGAGGGTTCCCAGAACGTAGGCGGGAAATCTTCCGTCCAATTGTGTTCGAATTCTTCATTACCGAGTTCCATGGCGCCTCGTTAGCCTCTGCCGAATCGCCAGCTCGGCCTGGCATTTCTGACGCGGAGGAACGGGTCCCCCGGCCCGTTCGCTGCTGAACATGCGGAGGATCCCCCGTTACCCGTCTGAAATCAAGGGAAGGATCCGGCCCCACAAGCCGACGAGTGGCCCGCTCCGCCGCTCTTCAGTGGTCGGGGGAAAAAATGGCACGGACGTTGGGACAAGGAGAAGGGAGGGTTCTTCGCCTTCCTCCGGACTGAGCGTACTCGCTTGGGTGCCGGTTTTCGCGCCACTTGGCGAAGGAGAAGCTCGTGTCCTTGATTGAACTCCGAGAAGCACTGGCGGACGGCGATTGGCACCTTGGTGATCTCGTCTGGTGGAGCCTGTCCGACGCCCGCGTCGACCGCTCCTCGCTCGAAAGCATCTGGTCCAATGCCACCCTAGATCGGTCCTTCCTCCCCGAGATCCCCCACAGACGAGAAGGCACTCAAGACGGCCGTCCGGGAGCAGCAGGTTGGGCTGAAGGAGGCCCTCATTCGGCTCGGGAAGCAGGACGAGTCCGAGATCGTCTTCGGCGTCGTTCGGGAGCACCACCACGCCGATGGCTCCCTCAGCTACACGCAGGAAGCCCGGATCCGCCTCGATCGCAAGGCGTCCGTCGTCGTCACCGACTCCCCGGCGCATGCTGTAGCGGCCGGGGTGGTCGACTCCTTCCGGCAGCTCCGTCACACCCACACCGCCGACGACGTGCGCCGCACGATGATCCGTCTTCTCGATTCGTGCTCGGCCCTGTCGCTCAGGGGCCACGGCGGGATCTACTGGGTCCCCGCTCCGCACGCCGACGTCGTGCGGCGGATGCAGGGGGCCATCGAGCAGATCGGCGGCTCCAGGGTTCACCTGCTGCCCGTCCACCGCAGCCGGGAGGCCCGTAGGGCTCTCGGCGAGGTCGCGCACGGCGCCATCGAGCAGGAACTCGACGCGCTGAAAGCCGAGATCGACGGTTTCATCGCAGCCCCGCCGGAGCGGGTCTCGACACTGGTGCGTCGGTTCGATGCCTTCGACGCCATTCGAGCGAAGGCCGGTCTCTATCGGCAAATCCTCCAGGTTCAGGTCGACGACCTCGACGAGCGGTTGGGCGAGATGTCGAAGACCGTCGAGGGCCTCCTTCACCAGAAGTCCGCAGCGTAGTTCCAATCCCCAATCCCTCAATTCGAAGGGCGGCCCCGGAGCGATCCGACGGCCGCGCTTTTTTGTTTCCGAAGGTGACCATGTCCGTCCGCACGTTCCAGCAGCTCCGCACCGATCTCGCCTCCCGGTTCCCCGAGCGTGGCCCGGTGATCTCCGGCGCACTCGCCGCGATCCTCGCCGGTGAGCACGTCCTCCTGGTCGGACCTCCCGGCACCGGGAAGTCCGCACTCGTCCGTTCGATCGCGCAGGCGTTCGGCGGCAGCTACTTCGAGACGCTGCTCACGCGCTTCAGCACCCCCGAGGAGCTCTTCGGGCCGATCAGCCTCAAGGCCTTGGAGCACGACCGCTTCACCCGCGTCACCGCCGACCGCTTGCCCGAGGTGGAGTTCGCTTTCGTCGACGAGATCTTCAAGGCGAACTCGGCGATCCTCAACTCGCTCCTGTCGCTGGTGAACGAGCGGGTCTTCCACAACGACGGCGCCGCGTTGGCGTGCCCGCTCGTGTCGCTCTTCGGCGCCTCGAACGAGCTGCCGGACGGGAAGGAGCTGGAGGCGCTGTTCGATCGGTTCCTCCTCCGGTTCGACGTCGCCTACCTGCTCCAGGCGCACACGTTCCGATCGGTGATTACGTCGCCCGAGCCGTCGCCGTCCGTCTCGCTGTCGATGGAGATGCTCGCCCAGGCACGCGAGGCGGTGGGAAGGGTGAAGATCACCGACGAAACGATCGACGCGCTGATCGCGATCCGGGATGCCTGCCGGGCGGAAGGGATCGTCGCCAGCGATCGCCGCTGGAAGAAGAGCCTCCGCCTCGTGCAGGCCGCAGCCTGGCTGGAGGGCGAGAAGCAGACGACACCCGAAGATCTCGCGCTGCTGTCGGACTCGCTGTGGCGGGAGCCGAAGGAGCGGCCAAAGATCGCCCGCATCGTCGGTACCCTGTCTGAATCCCGTGGGCAGCCAGGCCACGGAGATCCTCGATGCCGCCCGCGAGACCGCCGAGAAGGTGAAGGGCCTGAAGGCAGCCGATCGGAAGGCGTACATCGCGCAGGCGGCGCAAGCGCTGGAGCAGTTCAATCAGCAGCAGGCCAAGCTGGAGACCCTGGGACGGTCCGGCGGTCGGCGAGCTCGCGGCGTGATCTCGGACGCCAGCGCCGAGATCGGGTTCATGCACTCCGACCTCGCGCGGGCGGTCAGCACCGGCCTCGGCCTCCGGGGCGTGCGGTGAAGCGGATCGTCTTCGACGTTCCCCGCTGGCACCTGTACCTCCACCGGGAGGCCAGGAGCATCGAGGCGGCGTCGCCCTCGGATCCGAACGAGCGGTGTTTCGAGGACGAGCTGTTCGAGCGTCTGTACGCCGGAGAGGGGGAGCGCCTTCCCGAGTCCGATCAGGATCCGCAGGGCGCTACATGGGCGGGCCGTCTGCACGAGGCGTGCTCCGCTCTCCCCGATTTCGAGCGCCTCGCCAGCCAGTGCCGGGGCGACGCCGATGCCGCGGCGATCGCCACGGAGGAGCTTCTCCGGAAGCTCGGCCCGCTGGAATCCGGGGACGACAGTGCATCCAGGGCGGCGATCCGGTCCGGCTGTGCCCAGGCAGCGGAGGCCGTCGAGCAGTTCCGCGAATCCGCCTCCGGGGTCGAAGGGGTCTCGTTCGGGCGCAAGGCGGGAACGGGCTCCGGTGCATCGTCCCCGCGCTCCGGCGGGAGGGCTCGAGCCCTCGCAAGCCGCCTCCGCCAGGACGATCGCCTCCGGCGCATCGCGCTTCTCGCAGGTCGGTTCAAGCGGATCCTCGCCCGCAAGCGTCGGGAGCGTATCCGCCACGGTGCAGACGAGCTCACCGACATCGAACTCGGGAGCGACCTCCCGCGCCTCCTACCGTCGGAGCTCGCCCGCCTCAACCATCCGGTCCTCAGGCTCGCCATGCTCCGCGACCTGACGGAACGCCGCTGTCTCCAGTACCGCCTGGAAGGAGCGGGATCGAAGGGCAGGGGACCCCTCGTCGTCTGCCTGGACAAGTCCGGCTCGATGGAAGGCCAAGCCGACATCTGGGCGACGGCGGTGGCGCTCGCGCTGCTCGACGTGGCCCAACAGGAACGACGTCCGTTCTCGCTGCTCTGCTTCGACGATCGCATCCGCTACCAGGCGAACGTCGAACCGGGCGGGAAGCTCCCCGAGGAGGCGTTGTTCGTTTCGTGCAGCGGGGGAACCGACGTCTCCCTCTGCGTCGGCGTCGCCCTGGAGGTGATCCGCACTGCGACGGATGCGATGTCGAAGGCGGATGTCGTCCTGGTCACCGACGGCGAGAGCGATTCCACGATCGCCCCCGTCCTTCGTGAGCGCGCGGGCGGGATGGGCGTCTCGATCCTCGGATTCGGGATCGGGATCCCACCGGCGGCGCTCGAACCGTGGTGCGATGAGGTTCACACGGTCCGTGACGTCGACAGGCTCGATGAAGCCATCGCCGGATCGATGGTCGGCCGGTAGTCCGAGAGAAGTGGTCTCGGCGTCGGCCTCCTGTCTTCCATCCTCTCCACTGGCCGGTGGGGCAGGAGGACGTCGCATGTCGGGCTGGAAGAAGCTGGCCGGTTCTTCGCTGGTGACGGAGATCGTCGTCACCGTGCTGGTGCTGGTCGCGCGCAATCTGAGCAAGCGCATTCGGCCATAGGCGCCGAGACGGAGCGCCCGGGATCTTCCTGGGCGCTCCACTTTCACGGGGAGTTCCTCCCCACCACCGAAGTGCAACCCGAGAGCCACCGATCGAATGGTCGATCGCGTGGCTCTTTTCAAATCAACGGGCCTCGGGCCCGAAGGAGTCGATCGTGACCCACGAAGAGAAGAAGAAGATATACTTGGCTCTTTCCGCGCCGTTTCCGGAGGAGGCTATCGAGCGCACTGACGGCCGCATCACCGGCCGTGGCTACAGCACGACAGGCATCAAGTACCAGTACGTCGTCAACCGGCTGAACGAGGTCCTCGGTCTAGGCTGCTACCGCGCCCACCGAACGGTGACGGTGAAGGAGGTCAGCACTGCGAAGGGTCGCCAGGCGTTCGAGGCGATCTGTGACATCACCCTGGAGCTCGGGGAGTGGATCGACGGCGAGTTCGTCACGTGGGCGGAGGCCCTCGCGGACGGCGGCCACACCGCTACCTCGGAAGCGGACGCGCGGAAGGGCGCCTACACTAACGCGCTCAAGAAGGCGGCAGCGTTCTTCGGCGTCGGGAGGCAGGCGTACGAAGGCACGCTCGACGATGACAACGTCGCCGACCCCGACCCGTCCGAGCCGACGATGCTTCCGACGGAGGTCCGTTCGCAGGCGCCCAGGGCGAACGTCACCCCGATGCCCACCGGCCCTCGCACCGCGACCGGTGCACGGACGCGGCTCACCGCCAAGCAACTCGCCGCCCTCTGGTCGATCGCGCGCCGCCGGAACCTCGGCCAGGGAGAGTTCCGTGGGCAGGTGAAGGCGCAGTTCGGAGTGCAGCCCGAGTACCTCACCCGCGAGCAGGCGAGCGTGCTCATCGGCTCGATGGGCAACGGGAACGTCGAGGACGATAACATCGGCGGCCACGTTGGGATGGGCGGGTGACGGGATGGCAAGCCTTTCGGTTCTCCGGCAGGGCCTGCACGTAAGCGTCAGCCAGATCAAGGGGTACATGCGCTGCCCGAGGCAGTACGAGCTGCACTACGTCCGGGGCGCCGAGCCCGCGTTCGTGCCCGTGGCACTCGCCTTCGGGTCGGCTTTCCATGCTGCCCTCGCGTTCTTCTACTCGGGGATCCGCTCCTCAGGCGAAGCGCCACCGTTCACCGAAACGGTGGAGGTGTTCGCCTCGGCCTGGCAGGCAGCAGAAAAAGGCCCGGTCCCGCTCCAGGAAGACGAGGAACCGAGCGGGAACCGCATCGATCAGGCGGCGTTGATGCTCGGGGCATTCGACACGACGATCCGCGCCGCCGGACTTCCTCTGGTCGAAAGCGTCGAGGCTCCCTTCTCAATCGAGATCCACGATCTGGAAACGGGCGAGGTGCTGGAGGAGCGCCTGACGGGAGCCTTCGATCTCGTTACGAACGAAGGCGGAAGGCGTGTGGTGGTCGAGCACAAGACCAGCGCCCGGAAGTACGGCAAGGATCAGCTCCGTTTCGACTTCCAGCCGACGGCCTACCAGATGGCCGCACGCGAACTTGGTCTCGGCGAAGTTGGGCTCCGGTATCAGGTGGTAACGAAGGCAAAGCAACCGGCGGTCCAGGTTGAGGACATCACCCGCGGCCCTGCGGACGAGAGCGACTTCCTCGCCACTGCTGCTGGCGTCCTTCGTGCGATCGACGCCGGAGCGTTCTTCCCGATCCGCGGCAGGCAATGTCGGAGCTGCCCGTATGAATGGGCGTGTAATGCCGGCGGCGTTCGACAGGCGGGATGAGCAGACTTCATGGTGGAAGGCTGGGGACGGCAGACGGCGAATGCTCTCCCTGGCCTTCTCGGCGGCGGCCGGCGATTGACCGGGCTAGGTTACTCTCTTCGGCTCGGATACCTCTGTTCTCTCGCTGCCTTCCGGGGGCGCCCGCCTCTCACTGGAGGCAGAAATTCGGCTTGGCGAGTGACGCCGAGCGTACTTGAAGGGCGCCAGCCAAAACGACCAGGACCCCGATGCTCGGGTCCGGCGAGCCCCGTTCGACCCTATGAAGGAAGCCCAGGTTCCGAGCCATCTCCTCGGCGAGCGCTCCTGCGCTAGCCCTCCCCCGTACACCGCGCACGTTGGCCCCAATGGACTGAAGATCGGCTTCGGAACGGGAGCTGGGCCCACGCAGGTCGGTAGCCCAACGGATGCCCGTGCGTAACGCCTTATTTGCCGGCATTCTTGACGGTCACGGATCCCGGACCGAACATGACCTCTCGGGGGAGGTCTCCCTTCGGTTTGCCGATCCTCGTAGGGTCGGCCTCGGGTCGTACGAATCCTGGCAAGTTGGTCGGACAATCGACGAACCGATTAGGTAACCGCATTTCCCCCCAGGGAGATGCCAAAGTGCCGGCATTCAGGAAAATCGCATTAAGTGGAATTGGGGAGTTCGAATCATGCGCAAGAGCCATTTTCGGAATCTGATGGCAAAGCCCCTCTGCTTTGGTCTGCTTCTGCTAGCTTCTTGTGCCAGCGTTCCGCGAAAGCAAGTTTCACCGTTGCCTGCGCCGACGAGCGAAGTGTGCAACAAGCATGGAGGCAGTTCCCGGTCGTTCGACGGCCGCTATCGTCAGACATTTGACGGAGATGAGTGCTTTCGCAGGGCTGTGGATGGAGATCCCATTGCAATGAAAGCGATCTACGACGACTTCGCAGACTATCCGTGCGGATTCTACGCGAGGACGACTGAAACCAGCTTATGCGGACTGATCGATAGATATAAGAATGGCGACTCGACGGTGCGAGAGCGGGCGGCGTCATCGCTTTGGTCATTGTGGGCATGCTCGGAGCGCGTTTCTGCGTACTTTACTAATCCGACTCCCGACGATTGCCGGAATCAGATTCTATCTGGGAACAGATTGGCGGCCGCAACCTACCTACGACGGCGTCAAGTATGGTCAGCACCGGCAAGTTCCTATTTGGAGCGGTATCTGGAGGCGGTCTCAATCGGTGAACGCACCACCGGGTGCTTCTGTGGCACCCTCCGTCAGAGAGGTGCCGAGGAATGTGGGCTCGTAGCAAGGCAAGTCGCCTGACCATCGAAGATCACCTGGAGCTC
>Ga0180215_1000041_pt1 | contig 196314 bp, 157 predicted proteins | sample eDN3rd37CBELigBY_FD_128871 | JGI IMG/M metagenome (GOLD analysis project Ga0180215, IMG submission 128871) | Enriched backyard soil microbial communities from Emeryville, California, USA - eDNA 3rd pass 37_C BE-Lig BY (version 2) (version 2) | ecosystem: Environmental > Terrestrial > Soil >... | reverse complement strand
CTAAGGCTCGCCACCCTCCCCCATGAATGGGGGAGGGGCATGTCCACGCTGGCGTCTTCGCCTTCCACACTGTCGTTCTCCCCCCTTCCCTCGCTTGCGGGGGGAGGGGGGCCGGGGGGGAGGGGGGGCTCCACCACCTCGCCGTCGAAGCCCTCGAAGCGGGCCTCCAGGCCGGGGTGCACGACGAGGACGCGCACGCCGGCGTCGGCGACCATGAAGGCCAGGCGCTCGGCGGGGTAGTCGGGGTCGAGGGGGACGTAGGCGCCGCCGGCCCGGAGGATGGCGAGCATGCCCACGACCATCCCGGAGGAGCGCGGGGTGCAGAGGCCCACGCGCGCGTCGGGGCCGACGCCTCGGGCGGCCAGCTCGCGGGCCAGGGCGTCGGCGCGGCGGTGCAGATCGGCGTAGGTGAGGGTCTCGCCGCCAAAGGAGAGGGCGGGCGCGTCCGGGGTACGCGCCGCCTGCTCGGCGAAGAGCGCGTCCACGGTGCGCTCCGGCGCGGGGACCGGGCCGGCGTCGCCCCACCCGGCCAGCGCGGCCCGCCTCTCCTCCCCGTCCAGGAGGTCGACTTCGGACACGCGCCGGTCCGGGTCCGACACCAGGGCGTCCAGCATCGTCCGGAAGCGGCCGAGCAGCCGCTCCACGGTGGACGCGTCGAACAGCTCCGTCCGGAAGGAGACCATCCCGCCCAGGCGCTCCGCGTCGCCGGACACCACCAGCGACAGGTCGAACTTGGCGGCCTCCTCCTCGCCGGAGAGCGGGGAGAGCCGGAGCGAGCCGAGGCGCAGCTCCTCGTCCGCGAGGTTCTGCAGCGCGAACGACACCTGGAAGAGCGGCGTGTGCCGGAGGCTGCGCTCCGGCTGCAGCGCCTCCACCAGCCGCTCGAAGGGCACGTCCTGGTGCGCGTAGGCGCCCAGAGTGGTCTCCCTCACCCGCGCCAGGAGCGCGCGGAAGGTGGGGTCGTCGTGGAGCCGCGTGCGGAGGACCAGGGTGTTCACGAACATCCCGATCAGCCCTTCCACCTCCGCCCGCGTCCGCCCCGCGATGGGGGTTCCCACGCTCACGTCGTCCTGGCCGCTCCAGCGCGACAGCACCGCCTGCCACCCCGCCAGGAGGGTCATGAACGGCGTTACGCCCTCGCGGCGGGAGAGCGCGTCCAGCGCCCCCGCCAGCCCTGCCGGAAGTTCGAAGGCCACGCGACCTCCGGCTTCCGTCTGCACGGCGGGGCGCGGCCGGTCGGCCGGCAGCTCCAGCAGCGGCGGAGCGCCGTCGAGCTGCCCGCGCCAGTAGTCCACCTGCCGCTCCAGCGCGCCTCCGGCGAGCCAGGCGCGCTGCCAGACGGCGAAGTCGGCGTACTGCACCGGGAGCGCAGGGAGGTCGGGCTCCCTCCCGGCGGAGTAGGCCGCGTACAGCGCGGACACCTCGCGGACGAGGATCCCCAGCGACCACCCGTCCGCGATGACGTGGTGCAGCGTGAAGAGGAGGGCGTGCTCCTCCGCCGCGGCGCGCACGAGGAGCGCGCGCAGCAGCGGCCCGCGCGCCAGGTCGAACGGGCGCAGCGCCTCCTCCGCGGCCAGCCGGCGCAGCTCCCTCTCGCGCGCCGCGGCCGGGAGGCCGCCCAGGTCCACGGCCGGGAGGGGTACCCGCGCCGCGGGACGGACCTCCTGCGACGCCTCGCCCTCCGCGCGCGCGAAGACGGTGCGCAGCGTCTCGTGCCGCGCGACCAGCGCGTCCAGGCTGCGCCGCAGGGCGCGCACGTCCGGCGCCCCCTCCAGCCGCAGCGGGTGCGGCATGTTGTAGGCGGCGCTTCCGGGGTCCAGCTCCTGGAGGAACCAGATCCGCTGCTGCGCCAGGGAGAGCGGGAGCGCACCGCCCGGCTCGCGCGGCGCCGGGAGGAGCGGCGGGACGTCCGTCCCCTCCCCCGCCCCGGGCGCGGTGTCGAGGCGCGCGGCCGTCCCGGCCACCGTGGGCGCCTCGAAGAGCGCGCGAAGCGGCAGCTCCACCCCGAAGGCGCGACGCACGCGGGAGATCATCCGCGTCGCCAGCAGCGAGTGGCCGCCCAGGGCGAAGAAGTCGTCCTCCGCGCCCACCCGCTCCGCGCCCAGCACCTCGGCCCAGATCTCCGCCACCGCCCGCTCGGTCGCGGTCCGGGGCTCGACGTACTCCACCTCGTCCGCGGCCGCCTCCGGGTCCGGGAGCACGCTCCGGTCCAGCTTCCCGTTGGGGAGGAGCGGGAGCGCGTCCAGCCTCACCCACGCCGACGGCACCATGTACGGCGGGAGCCGGCCTGCCAGGTACGCGCGCAGCTCCGCGACGGCCGGGTCCGCCCCGGCCGCGGGAACCACGTAGGCCACCAGGCGGGCCTCGCCCGGCCTCTCCTCCCGCGCGATCACCGCGGCGGCGCCCACGGCGGGGTGCTCCCGCAGCGCCGCTTCCACCTCGCCCGGCTCCACGCGCACCCCCTGCACCTTCACCTGGTGGTCCACGCGCCCCAGGAACTCCAGCACGCCGTCGCGGCGGCGCCGCACCCGGTCGCCCACGCGGTACATGCGCGCGCCCGGCCGGTCCGTGAGCGGGTCCGGGACCCACTTCTCCGCCGTCGACTCCGGGCGGCCCGCGTGGCCGTGGGTCAGGCCGGGCGAGTCGATGTACGCCTCGCCCGGTACGCCGAACGGCACCGGCTCCAGCTCCGGGTCCAGGACGTGGACGCGGGTGTTGTGGATCGGGACGCCGACGGGCGCCACGGGCGTCTCCTCGTCGTCCGCGACTTCGTGGAGCGTGGAGGTCATGGTGCACTCCGTCGCCCCCCACTGGTTCACCACGCGAAGCCCGGCCCCGAACACCGCGCGCGCCCGACGCGCGTCCGCCACCGGGAGCGCCTCGCCGCTGACCAGCAGGAGCCGGAGCGGCGCCTCGTCTCCCTCCCGCGCCCCGGCGAGCAGCGTCCGCAGGACGGAGGGGACGACGGCCATGATCGCGGTGACGCCGTGCGCCCGCGCGCGGTCCAGCAGGCGCCGCGGCTCGGCCACCTCGCCGGAGGGGGCGAGCACCAGGCGCGCCCCGGTGGTCAGGGGCCCCAGCGTGTCGCGGATGGAGGCGTCGAAGGTGGGCGTCGCCACCTGCAGCACCGCGTCCCCCGGCCCGACGCCGTACGCGTCCGCCAGGAAGGTCAGGTAGTGGACCACGCCCCCGTGCGCCGTCGGTACCGCCTTGGGCTTCCCCGTGGAGCCGGAGGTGTAGACGACGTAGGCGAGGTGGTCGGGGGAGACGGCGGGCCCCGCAGCCCCCCACCCCGGCGCTTCGCGCCACCCCTCCCCCGCAGGCGGGGGAGGGGTCGGGGGTGGGGGGCTCTCCCCGACGCAGACCACCTCACCCCCGAACTCCGGGAGGCTCCCCTTCAGCGACTCCGAGGTCAGGAGCAGCGACGCGCCCGAGTCCTCCAGCACGTAGCGGGTGCGCTCGGCGGGGTTGCCGGGGTCCAGGGGGACGTAGACGGCGCCCGCCTTGAGCACGCCCAGGATCGAGGCGACCCACTCCGGCCCGCGCTCCAGGAACACGCCGACGCGCGTCCCCACCCCCGCCCCGTGCGCCGGCAGGCCGCGGGCGACGCGGTCCGCCTCCCGGTCCAGCTCCGCGTAGGTGAGCGTCCCGCCGTCGAACGCCAGCGCGACGGCGTCCGGCGTGCGGGCGGCCTGGCGCTCGAAGAGGTGGTGGATGCAGAGGTCGCGAGGGTAGTCGCGGGGCGGTCCGCTGGCCGCTTCGAGCACCCGGGCGCGCTCCGCGGCGCCCATCATCGGCAGCGAAGCCGCGGGGCGGTCCGGGCTCCCGGCCAGCCCCTCCAGGAGCACGACCAGGTGCTCCGCCATCGCCGCGAGCGTCTCCGGCTCGAAGAGGTCGGGGCGGTAGACCAGCGACCCGTGGAAGATGTCGTCCTGGTCCCACGCCGACAGGCTCAGGTCGAACTTGGCGGCCTCCGAGTCCCGGTCGAGCCCGTCCAGCTCGAGCCCGCCCACCTTCATCTCCCCCGGGTCCGTGTTCTGGTAGGTGAACATCACCTGGAACAGCGGCGCGTGCTGGAGCGAGCGCTCGGGATGGAGTTCCTCCACCAGCTTCTCGAACGGGACGTCCTGGTGCGCGAAGGCGTCCAGCGTGGCCTCGCGCACGCGGCGCAGCACCTCGCGCACGTCCGGCCGTCCCGAGAGGTCGGTGCGGAGGACCAGGGTGTTGACGAAGAAGCCCACCAGCCCTTCCGTCTCCAGGCGGCCCCGTCCGGCGACCCCCGTCCCCACGCTCACGTCCTCGACGCCCGCGTAGCGCCCCAGGAGGAGCTGCCAGGCGGCGAGGAAGGCCATGTACGGGGTGATCCCTTCGCGCCGGCACAGCTCCCTCACCGTCCGCGACGCCTCCGGTGACAGCTCGAAGCCGTGGGTGGCGCCCCGCGGCCCCGGCACCGCGGGGCGGGGGTGGTCCGTGGGAAGGTCCAGCGTCGGGGGCGCGTCCGCCAGCCGCCCGCGCCAGTACGCGAGCTGCGCCTCCAGCCGCTCTCCCGCCAGCCACTCGCGCTGCCAGGCCGCGAAGTCCCCGTACTGCACCCGCAGCTCCGGGAGCGGGGAGGGGAGCCCGCGCGAGAAGGCTTCGTACAGGGCGGAGAACTCGTTCACCAGGATCCCGGTGCTCCACCCGTCGGAGACGACGTGGTGCACCGTCAGCAGGAGCGCCCACGCCTCCGCGTCCTCGCGGAGCAGCGCGCCCCGGAAGAGGGGGCCGCGGCGCAGATCGAAGGGCCGCAGCGCGTCGTCCGCCGCCAGGCGGCCCACCTCGCGCTCGCGGTCGGCACCGGCCAGGCCGCTCAGCTCCACCACCGGGAGCGGGAAGGGGCGGGCGGGGAGCACCACCTGCACCGCCTCTCCGTCCACCTCGTCCAGGACGGTGCGCAGCGCCTCGTGGCGGCGGGCGATCTCGGAGAGCGTGCGCCGCAGCGCAGACACGTCCAGGGTGCCGCGCAGCGACAGCGGCGAGGGGATGTTGTAGGCGGGGTTGCCGGGCTGCAGCCGGTCGATGAGCCAGAGCCGCTGCTGCGCGTACGAAAGCGGGAGCGGGCGGTCGCGCGGAACGCGGCGGATCTCGTCGGAGCGGCGGCGGGCCTCGGCCTTCTCCGCCAGGAGCTTCTGCAGGAGGAGGCGACGCTCGGGCGAGAGCGCGGCGGTCCCCCCGTCGGCCGCCTGCGGCGCGGAGGGCTGCGGCTCGGGCATGGCCGGGAGCCGCGCGGCGAGCCCCGCGACGGTGGGCGCCTGGAAGAGCGCGCGCACCGGCAGCTCCACCCCGAACACGTGGCGCACCCGCGAGGTGACGCGCGTCGCCAGGAGGGAGTGGCCGCCCAGGGCGAAGAAGTCGTCGTGCGCGCCCACCCGCTCCACCCGGAGCACCTCGGCGAAGATCTCCGCCAGCTTCTGCTCGAAGGGGGTGCGCGGCGCCACGTACGCCTCCCCTTCTCCCTCCTGCGGAGCGGGGAGCGCGCGGCGGTCCAGCTTCCCGGCCGGGGTGCGGGGGAGCGCGTCGAGGACCACCAGCGCGCCCGGCACCATGGGCTCCGGGAGCCGCGCCCGCAGGTGCTCCCGCAGCGCCGCGACCGGGACCTCGCCGTCCGCGGGGACCACGTATCCCGCCAGGCGCGTGTCACCCGGAGCCGCCTCCCACACCGCCACCGCCGCGTCCCGCACGGAAGGGTGCTCCCGCAGCGCCGCCTCGACCTCCGCGGGCTCCACGCGGAAGCCCCTCACCTTCACCTGTCCGTCCAGGCGTCCCAGGAACTCCAGCTCGCCCGTCGCCAGCCAGCGCACCCGGTCGCCCGTGCGGTACGCCCGCGCCCCGGGCTCCGCGGAGAACGGGTCCGGGACGAACCGCTCGGCGGTCAACTCCGGGCGCCCCGGGTAGCCGCGCGCCACCTGCGCGCCGCCCAGCCACAGCTCTCCGGGCACGCCCGCCGGAACCGGCTCTCCCCCCGCGTCCAGCACGTACGCCGTCACCCCGTCCACCGGCACACCGACGGGGACCGTCGCCCCCGGCTCCGGCCCGGCGTACCGGTGCGACGTGGCGTCGATGCAGGTCTCCGTGGGGCCGTACAGGTTCACCACCTCGGCCCCGAACGCCTCCCGCGCCCGCCCGGCCAGCTCCGCGGGGAGCGCCTCTCCCCCGCAGAACAGCCTGCGCAGCGCGCCGGGGCGCTCCGCCCCGGCCGTCTCCAGCACCTCCCGCAGCAGCGACGGCACGAGCTGGAGGACGGTGATCCCCCGCTCCGCCACGGCGCGGACCAGCGCAGCCGGATCCCTGTGCGCGTCGGGCCCGGCGAGCACCAGCGTCGCCCCCGCCAGGAGCGGCGCCCAGAACTCCCACACCGAGGCGTCGAAGCTCACCGGCGTCTTCTGCAGCACCCGGTCGTCCGCGGCGAGCGGCCAGGCGCGCTGCATCCACGCCATGTGGTTGGAGAGCGCGCCGTGGGGCACGCCCACCGCCCGGGGCGTCCCGGTGGAGCCCGAGGTGTAGATCAGGTACGCCAGGCTCGCGGGGTCCGTCTCCACCTCCGGGTCCGTGTCCGGCGCGGCCGCGACGAGCGCGGCGTCCCGGTCCGGGCAGACGACCGTCGCCCCGGTGTCCGGGAGCGCGCCGAGCTGCCGCTCCCCGGCGAGAAGGACCGGCGCCCCCGCGTCCGCGAGCATGTAGGCCAGGCGCGCGGCGGGGTAGCCGGGGTCGAGGGGGACGTACGCGCCTCCGGCCCGGAGCACGGCCAGCAGCGCCACCACCAGCTCCGGCCCGCGCTCCATGCACACCGCGACGCGCGTCTCCGGCCCCACGCCGAGCCCGCGGAGGTGGTGGGCCAGGCGGTTGGCGCGGGCGTCCAGCTCCGCGAAGGTGAGCGTCCCCCCGTCCCAGGCGACCGCCGGGGCGTCCGGCGTGCGCCGGGCCTGCGCGGCGACGCCCCGGTGCACCGGGAGCGCGGCGAGGGCGGGCGCCCCCGCGCCCCACGCCCGCAGCCGGGCCGTCTCCGCGGCGTCCGCCAGGGAGAGCCGCGCCAGCGGCAGGTCCGGCTCCGCCACGACCCGCTCCAGCAGCGCGCCGAGGTGCGCCAGCATCCGCTCCGCCGTCGCGCCGTCGAACAGCTCCTCGCGGAACACCAGGACGCCGGCCACCTCCTCGCCGCCGTCCACGAGCTGAAGGTCCAGGTCGAACTTGGCGACCTCCCCGGCGTCGTCCAGGCGCTCCACCGCCAGGCCGCCCAGGCGCGACGGGACCGGCTCCGCTCCCTGGAGCGCGAACATGGCCTGGAAGAGCGGCGTGTGAGCCAGGCTCCGCTCCGGCTGCAGCGCCTCCACCAGCCGCTCGAACGGGACTTCCTGGTGCGCGTAGGCGCCCAGCGCCGTCTCGCGCACCCGGCCCAGCAGCGTCCGGAACGACGGGTCGCCGGAGAGGTCGGCGCGGAGGACCAGGGTGTTGACGAAGAAGCCGACCAGCGGCTCCACCGCGGCGTGCGTCCGCCCCGCGACGGGGGTGCCGACGCACACGTCCTCCTGCCCGCTCCAGCGCGAGAGAAGCGCCTGCCAGGCGGCCAGCACCGCCATGAACGGCGTCGCCCCCTCCGCCCGCGCGAGCGAGCGCAGCCCCCGGGCCGTCCGGGCGGGGACGCGGAACGGGCGGCTCGCGCCCCGGCCGTCCTGCACCGGGGGACGCGGACGGTCGGTGGGGACCTCCAGGAGCGGGGGAGCCCCGCGGAGCGCCTCGCGCCACCAGGCGAGCTGCCGGTCCAGCGCCTCCCCGGAGAGCCGGTCGCGCTGCCACGCGGCGTAGTCGGCGTACTGCACCGGCAGCTCCGGGAGCGCGGGAGCGCGCCCCTCGCCGGCGGCGGCGTACAACTCCGAGACCTCGCGCACCAGCACGCCCATGCTCCACCCGTCGCTGACGACGTGGTGGACGGTGAGGAGGAGCACCCAGTCCTCCCCGTCCAGGCGGAGGAGGCCGGCGCGGAGCAGCGGCCCCGCCTCCAGGTCGAAGGGGCGGAGCGCTTCCTCCCGCGCGAGCCGCGCCGCGGCCTCCTCCCGCTCTGCCGGGGGAAGCGTGCGCAGGTCCGTCACCCGGAGCCCCGGGTCGAGGCTGTCGCGGATCACCTGCACCGGCTCGTCGTCCCTCTCCTCGAACACGGTGCGGAGCGATTCGTGGCGCCGGACCACAGCGGCGAGGCTCCCCCGCAGCGCCTCCACGTCCAGGGAGCCGCGCAGGCGCAGCGCCGCGGGGACGTTGTAGGCCGGGCTCTCCGGGTCCATGCGGTGGACGAACCACAGGCGCCGCTGCGCGAAGGAGAGCGGGAGCGCGCCTCCCGCGTCGCGCGGGACGGGGACGATCGGAGCGGTGCGCGCCGCGTCCTCCCCGGACGCGGCCTCCACGAGCGCGGCCAGCCCGGCGACGGTCGGCACCTCGAACACCGAGCGCAGCGGCAGCTCCACCCCCAGGGCCTCCCGGACGCGGGAGACCAGCCGGGTCGCCAGGAGGGAGTGCCCCCCCAGCGCGAAGAAGTCCGAGTGAGCGCCCACCGGGCCCGTCCCGAGCACCGCCGTGAAGACCTCCGCCAGCGCCGCCTCGGCCGGCGTGCGCGGCGCGACGTACTCCGCTTCGTCCGCCCCGTCCGGCGCCGGCAGCGCCTTCCGGTCCACCTTGCCGTGGGAGGTGAGCGGGAGCGCGTCCAGCATCACCAGCGCCGACGGCACCATGTACTCCGGCAGCCGCCCCTTCAGGTGCTCCTTCAACTCGGAGACGGACACCGTCTCCGCGGACGGGACCACGTACCCGACCAGCCGCTTCTCTCCCGGCACGTCCTCGCGGACCTGTACGGTCGCCTCCCGCACCTCCGGGTGCGCCGCCAGCACCGCCTCCACCTCGCCCGGCTCCACCCGGAAGCCACGGATCTTCACCTGGAAGTCCACACGCCCCACGAACTCCAGCTCCCCGTCCGACCTCCACCGCGCGCGGTCGCCCGTCCGGTACAGACGCGCGCCCGGCTCCCCCGAGTACGGGTCCGGCACGAACCTCTCCGCCGTCAGCTCCGCGCGCCCCAGGTACCCCCGCGCCACCGCCGCCCCCCCGACGAGCACCTCCCCCGCGACCCCCTCCGGGGCCGGGCCCAGGTGGCGGTCCAGCACGTACACCCGCCGGTCTCCCACCGGCCGCCCGATCGGCACCGTCTCTCCCGCGTACCCCGCCGGCACCGGGTAGCAGGTCGCGAACACCGTGCACTCGCTCGGCCCGTACCCGTTCACCACCCGCAGGCCCGGGTGCGCCGCCTGCGCCCGACGCACGTGCCCCGCCGACACCGCCTCGCCCCCCGTCATCACCTGCTCCACCCCGGACAGCACCTCGGGGCAGGTGTCCACGATCAGGTTGAAGTACGCCGCCGTCAGCCACAGCGTGTTCACCCCGTGCGCCCGCACCTGCTCGCCCAGCTCCCCAGGCTCCGACGTCTGCCCCGGGTACAGCACACACGTGCCCCCGCTCAGCAGCGCCGGCCACAGCTCCAGCGTCAGCGCGTCCCACGACACCGACGAGTGCTGCAGCATCACCGTCCCCGGCCCGAACCGGGCGTACTCCGTCCCCCGGAAGAACCCCGGGATCGCCCGGTGCGGAACTTCCGTCCCCTTCGGCTCCCCTGTCGAGCCGGAGGTGTAGATCACGTAGGCCAGGTGATCGGGGGAAGGCCCCCCACCCCCGACCCCTCCCCCGCAAGCGAGGGAGGGGAGCACGGCGCCCCCACCCGGCTCGCCGGGGCTCGCCACCCTCCCCCACGAGTGGGGGAGGGGCATGTCCACGCTGCGATCCTCGCCCACCGGGATGTCGTGCTCCCCCCTTCCCTCGCTTGCGGGGGGAGGGGGGCCGGGGGGGAGGGGGGGCCCCATCACCACCTCGCCGTCGAAGCCCTCGAAGCGCGCCGCCAGGCCGGGCTGCACGTAGAGGACTCGCACCCCCGCGTCGGCCAGCATGTACTCCAGCCGCTCCGCCGGGTACTGCGGGTCCAGCGGCACGTAGGCCCCGCCCGCCTTCAGGATCCCCAGCAGCCCCACCACCAGCTCCGGCGAGCGCTCCACGCAGATCCCCACCCGCGTCTCCGGCCCCACCCCGCGCGCCCGCAGGGCCGCCGCAAGCGCGTCCGAGCGCGCGTGCAGCTCCGCGTAGGAAAGCCGCTCGTCCCCGAACACCAGCGCCACGGCGTCCGGCGTGCGCGCCGCCTGTTCCGCGAACCGCTCGTGGATGGTCCCGTCCACCGGCTCCGCGCGCCCAGACCCGCTCCACGCCTCCAGCACGCGCGACAGCTCGGCGGAGCCCAGAACCTCGATCTCCGAGATGCGGCGCTCCGGGTCCGCCGCCATCCCCTCCAGCAGCGCGGCGTAGTGCGCCAGCATGCGCTCCATCGTGCCGGCGTCCCACAGCTCGGCGCGGTAGTCCATCCGGCCGGTGATCGCCGGCTTGCGGTCCACCAGCTCCAGCACCAGGTCCACCTGCACCTCGGCGACGTCCGGCTCCAGGGGCTCCACCGTCACCCCGCCCAGCCGCAGCGCGTCCGCGGGAAGGGGGTCGTGCAGGGTGAAGAGGACCGGCAGGCGCGGCGCGGCACCCCGGGCGCGCCCGGAGCCCACGATCTCCACCACGCGCTCGAAGGGGACGTCCTGGTGCTCCTGCCCCGCGACGACCGCGGCGCGCACGCGGGCCACCAGCTCCCGGACGGTGGGGTCGTCCGAGAGGTCGGCCCGCATCACCAGCGTGTTGGCGAAGAAGCCGATCAGCCCCTCCAGCTCCGGCCGCGTCCGGTGCGCCACCGGGGTGCCGACGCTCACGTCGTCCTGCCCGGACCAGAGCGCGAGCAGCGCCTGCCACCCCGCCAGGAGGACCGCGAAGAGGGTGGCGCCCTCCGCCACCGCCAGCGCGCGGAGCGCCGCGCTCGTCTCCGGCGAGTGGGCGAAGGGCGTCGAGCCCGCCGCCGCATCGGGGAGGGCGGCGCGGGGACGGTCCGTGGGGAGGTCCAGCGACGCGGGGATGCCGTCCAGCGCCTCGCGCCAGTACGCGAGCTGCCGCTCCAGCGTCCCGTCGTTCGCGCGGTCGTGCTGCCACGCGGCGTAGTCCGCGTACTGCACGGGGAGCGCGGAGAGGGGCGAGGGCTCGCCTCGCGCGAAGGCGCCGTACAGCGCGGCGACCTCCCGGACGAGCACGGCGGTGGACCACTCGTCGCTGACGATGTGGTGGAGGGAGAAGAGGAGGACGTGCTCCCCGGCCGCGAGCCGCAGGAGCGCCGCCCTCAGGAGGGGGCCCCGCGCCAGGTCGAACGGACGGGTCGCCTCCTCCCGGACGGCTCGACGGACCGCGGCGGACCGCTCAGCCGCGGGGAGGTGGGAGAGGTCCGTCACCGGGACGACCACCGCCTCCGCCGCATGGACCACCTGCACCGGCTCTCCGTCGCGTTCCTCGAACACGGTGCGCAGCGCCTCGTGCCGCCGGACCACCTCCGTGAGGCACCGCTCCAGGAGGGAAACCTCCGCCGGCCCGCACAGCCGCAGCGCCATGGGGACGTTGTACGCCGCGCTCTCCGGGTCCAGGCGGTGCTCGAACCAGAGCCGGCGCTGGGAGGACGAGAGCGGAGCCGGACCCGGCTCCGCCCGCCGGGGGATGGCGTCCTCGTCGGACGTGACCACCCCCTCCTCTTCCAGGAGCAGTTCCAGGAGGCGGAGCTGCTCCGCGGAAAGGTCCAGCGTGTCTGACAGGTGGTCCGGGCTCATGGAGCGCATGGGGTGGTGGCCTGCCCTGGGTCTCCCTCGCGGCGAAGCGTGGCGCCGCGGAATCGGGCGTAGGCTGTCCCGATGGGGGCGCCTGCCGCCGCCTGTACGGGGATCCCCCGCTCCATCGCCGCCCCTTCCGCAACGTGTCGCGATTCATGCGCAGGACGGGACGAACGGGAGCCGGCGCGGAGGAGCCGCGCCGGTGACGGCCCGGAGTCGCAGGCCGCTCTTCATCCGACAGGTTAGGCGTACGGCGGAATCAAGTTATCGCCCGTCCCGCCGTTTTGGAACCCCTTCGTCCGGCCGGCGGCCGGCACCCTGCCGGGGTCCCGCGTCAGTACCTCGTCTCGATGCCGTTCACCACGCGCCAGGTGTCCCGGGCGATCAGCAGCTCTTCGTCCGTCGGGATCACCCACACCTCCGGCGTGACCCCTTCGGGGCTGATCCGCCGCTCCACGCCGCGGCTCGCCGCGCGATTGGAGGTCTCGTCCACCCGGACCCCCGTCCACTCCAGGCCCTGGCAGATCTGCGACCGGATCCCGGGGGCGTTCTCCCCGATCCCCCCGGTGAACACGATGGCGTCCGCCCCGCCCATGGCCGCCATGTACGCGCCGACGTACTTGCGCGCCCGGTAGCAGAAGATCTCGATCGCCAGCCAGGCGCGCCGGTCGTCGTGCTCCTCCGCCTCGGCGAGCAGCTCCCGCATGTCGTTGGTGAGCCCGGAGATCCCCAGCAGCCCGGACTGCTTGTTGAGGAGCGCCTCCACCTCGGGGAGCGTGAGCCCTTCCTTGACCGCGATGTAGTCGAGCACGGCCGGGTCCAGGTCGCCGGAGCGGGTCCCCATCACCAGCCCCTCCAGCGGGGTGAAGCCCATGGAGGTGTCCACCGACACGCCGCCGGAGATGGCCGCCGCGGAGCACCCGTTCCCCAGGTGGAGGGTGACGATGCGGGTGTCCTCGCGCGAGCGCCCGGTGAGCTGCCGGTAGCGGTAGGAGACGAAGCGGTGGGAGGTGCCGTGGAAGCCGTAGCGGCGGACGCGGTGCCGCCGGTACAGCGAGTAGGGGATGGCGTAGAGGTACGCCCGCTCCGGGAGGGTGTGGTGGAAGGCGGTGTCGAACACCGCCACCTGCGGCACCGCCGGCCCGAGCACCGCGCGCACGGCCAGGATCCCCTTGAGGTTGGCAGGGTTGTGGAGGGGCGCCAGGTCGATGGTCTCCTCGATGCCGCGCAGCACCTCGTCGTCGATCCCCACCGAGCGGACGAAGCGCTCCCCTCCGTGCACCACGCGGTGCCCCGCCGCCCCGATCTCCGCCAGGCTCCCCACCGGGACGCCCGACTCGTCGCTCACGATCCAGCGGAGCAGGAACTCCACCGCCGCCCGGTGGTCGCGGAGGGGGGCCGTCCCCTTCGCCGCCGGCCCGTCCCCGGCCCGGAAGTCGTACACCGCCTCGCCGCCGATCCGCTCGATCTGCCCGCGGGCGAGGCGCAGGTCCGAGTTCCCGGAGAAGCGGCTCTCGTCGGTGTCGATGACCTGGAACTTGAGGGAGGACGAGCCGACGTTGAGGACGAGGATGTTCAAGAGCAGGCGCCGTTGCGGGGTTCGTGAGCCACGGGTCCAGCTTACCGCCGGAGCCGTGGCGCAGCAAGGCGCGCTCCTCGTGAGCCGACGGTCGGTTCGATGGCGGCGAGGTTCTGAGTCTGGAAGTAGAGAGGGGGCGCCGAACCGAGGCACCCCCTCTCTACACTGCGAACGGCTTCGGGCGGGGTACGTGGAGGCGGTCGCCTCATCCCTCGATCGACCAGCCGCACAGCTCGGCGACCGCGGGGAGCCGCTTGTCGATTCCTGTGATCGTGAAGCGGACGAGGGTCCGATCGGAACCGGCCGGGGTGAACTCGAAGAGCATGCGCTGCGCACCCGCCATCTGCCGGGCGAGTTCGATGGGGTGGGGTGCGAAGAGAGCCTGGTTATCCGTCGACAACACCCATTCCTGGCCGAAGGCCGTACCGTCGTCCAGCCGGATCCGGACCGAACGACGACCGTCGAGATTCTTCTCCGGTTGCGGACGCGCATGGGTGACCACGTAGACTTCCGTCTTGTTCTCCTCACAACGGATGTTCAACGTCGGGGGCGCCCATCGCCGGATCCGCTCGTCTGCGGAAAGGTGGAGGATGATGTGGCGGGTGTCGTCCATCTCCGAGACCCCCTCGCTCACCGACCAGGCATCCGGCGAAGAAAGCCCTTCGGACGGGGGAACCGTATCCCCGGCCAGTGCGGACGTCGAAATACCCTCGCGCTCCATCTTGGCGACCATGATCAGAGCCTGCACCGTCGTCGAAATGAAGCCGACCAGAAGGATGATCATGCCGACGATCACCTTCTTGCTCAACCAGCGAGTCGGGTAGGAGGCGCGGCAGTTCGGACAGAATCGCGCCGTAGTGCTTACCCGGCGACCACACTCCCGGCAATTCTTGAGTGACATGGACTATCTCCGGCTGGCGCAGGCGCGCCCGATGTTGCAGGTCTCGATACGGGCGATGCAGGGAGCCCCGAAAGGCTTCCCACTCGACGGACGTGACGGCCCTTCCCCGCAGGCTGTAAACGGCAGGCGTCTCCCGGACGGGTAGCCGAGCGGCCGTACCTGCCGCAGGATCGGGCCGGAATCGCGGATGGTCCGTTGGGGGCACGAAGATCGGTGCGACCATACCGCTAAAGACGCATTGACGCGCTGAAGCCTGGATCGGTCACGAGACACCCGATTCACCACGCCTCATCCCGGAGTCTCGGTCGATCCCGGGTGGGGGAGGGACTCACGGAAAGAGCGGAACGTCCACCGCGACGAACACCGAGCGGCGCACCGCATCGAGCCCGCGGCTCCCCTCGAAGCGGGCGTCCGGAGCGTACGAGAAGCCCGCGCCGACGGAGACCGGCGCGGCGAACACGCCTCCGAGCACCAGGTAGACCCCCGGGGAGAACACCTTGCTCAGCTTCGCCTCGTTCTCCAGGTCCCGCTGGTCGTCCGCGTCGAAGCGCCGCGTGGCGATCGCGCCGAGGTCGAGGACCTGGAGGAACGGGCCCAGCGACATCCCTCGCCCGACCGGCCACCCCAGCTCCATCCCGACCGGGACGTGCATCCCCCCGTACCACCCCGGAACGTCGTCCTCCCGCTGGTCGAGGTGCTCGCGCCCGAGGATCCCCCCGACGTACGCGTTGGCGAACAGGTAGCGCCCGCGCCCCTCCCGCTTCCTCCGGTACCCGCGCGTCTCGTCGATGAAGCTGCGGAACGAGGCTCGCACGGCATCCGCATCCTCCGCGCCGGACACGTCCACGGCGAAGGAGAGAACTCGGAGGTGCGATCCCGGCAGGAGGGTACGGGCGGCCAGGGGCGCCGGGCCGCAGGAGGCGCCGCCCTCGCCGGCCGAAGCCGCGGCGCCGGACCGCGGCCGGTCCGCCATGCACCGGTCCCAGCGTCTCACCACGGACGCGCTGTCCGCCAGGGTGTTCACCATCCCCACCAGCCCGTGCAGCGCCATCTCGTAGTCCTCGGTTCCCACCCCCACGGCAAGGTTACGGACCGGCGTGGCGATCCGCGCCGCCCGCTGCCGCGCGGCGTCGTCCAGGCCGAACTGCAACGGCGCCATCACGGTGTTCGCCACGCCGGTGAGAAGCTCCGCGTACAGGGCCACGCGTGCCGCCCGCGGGTCGGCGGCCCCGGCCGGCACCGCGCGCAGACGGTCCTGGACGTCCCGGAGCCCCTGGAGGTACACGTCCACCTGGCGCCGGGCGTACAGGTGCCGCTCCACCGCCGTCAGCCCGTTCATCGCCGTCTCCAGGCTTTCCGGGTCGTTGATGGCGAAGGCGCGCAGCGTGTACAGGTAGACGGTGTCGGCCGGCAGGACCTGCCCCGAATCCTGCTCGAAGAGGAGACGCCGGTACGCCTGGAGCTGGCCGTGCGCCGTACGCGTCCCGGCCACGAACCCCGCGAAATCCCGCAGGTGCGCCATCGCCGGGGTCTCCTCGTCGATCCGGAGGTGCGGGGGGAGGTCGTCCGCCCACCTCGCGAACCCGGCGAGGGCCTCCACCGGGTCGGCGCCGGACGGCCGCGAGGCGACGGCTTCGAGGAGGAACAGGGCGAGAACGGCCTGGTCGCGCCGTTCCGCCCCCGCGGCCGCGGGGATCTTCGTGCGAAGCACGTCGGAGGCGAGCGACCGAGGAAGCCCCCGGAGGTCGTCGCGCAGGGCCGAGCGCAGCATGCGGACCGTGGGCGGATACCCCTCCGTGTCGCCGAGGGGGAAAAGGGTGCACGTCTGCCGGATGAGAAGGTCGTACTCACCGCTGCAGAGGCGGGTGGTGACCTCCTTCATCACGTGCAGCTGGAGCTGCTCGTTCGCCTTCTCGATCAGCACGTCCGTGACTCCCACCAGGAGCGCCGAGGCCCCCGCGCCCGAGAACTCCGGCGCGGCGCGGGCGGTGACCGTCAGCTCGGCCTCCATCCCGAGCGAGAGCGGCGCCTCCACGATCCCGCCGGCCCGGCTCAGCCGGGCCGTGGAGTCGCTGTTGAGGGCGGGCAGGAGCCGGGGCACCGCCTCCGTCCGCAGCCGGGTGGAGTCGATGCCCTGGGCGACCAGGTAGTCCCGGATGGCCCGGGCACGCTCCGCGGCGACGCGCAGGTTCTCCGGGCTCGCGCCGCCGATGGAGTCGCTGTAGCCCAGGATCGTGAAGCGTGCCGCCGGGGATTCGGCGATCCGGGCCAGCATGCGCTCGACCGCCTGGTCGAGGATCGCCCGGTGCCGATCGGTGAGGGTCCTCTGGTTCGTGGCGAAGAGGATCTGGTTCTTCGAGATGGGATCGCCCTGCAGCCACCCGTTCGCCTGGTCGGTCTGCTCCGCGGCGAGCCGCGCGTACCGCACGAGGGTGTCGGGGTGGGGGATCCGCGACCCGGCGCCCCCGCGCCACCATACCCGGTCGTGGGGCGTGAACTCCGCGCCCGTGGGCGGGATGCGCGCGCCCCGGCAGAAGTCCTGGAGCGCGACTTCCGTCACGGAGGGCACCTCGGTCGGCGCCCGGTACCGGCAGGCCAGGAAGACCTGCTCCGCGGACACCTTCGTCGGAGACCGCGGCGCGGGAGTCGACGGCCCGGCCGTCGATTGCCCGGGAGCCGGGACGGCGCCCAGGAGCGAGAGCAGGACGGCGGTCGGCGCGAGGGCGCGGCACGGCGGCATGCGGACCTTCCGGGTGAGGGCCGGGTTGGAGTGGGGCACGGGAGCCCCGGAGGGACGAGCGGGAGCCGGCGGGGGATCGTCGGCGGGCGCCGTCCGGGGGTGGAACCGGACCCGCCCCGGCCCTCGCAGTGAGGGCCGGGGCGGGCCGGTGTCGAGCGGGGAGCGGGTCTACAGACCCCGCCCCATCAGGTCGGCCACGAGCTGGTTGAAGCGGACCGGGTCGTGGATGGGCGAGCCCTCGGCGATCAGCCCCCACCCGAAGAGGATCTCCGCGTACTCCGCGACGGCCGGGTCCTCCGGGTTGGCGTCGAAGCGCTCCTTGAGCTTCTTCACCACCTCGTGCCCGGGGTTCAGCTCCATGATGCGCCGCTGCTTCGGCGCGTCGTTGATCCCCGTGGCGAGCATCCGCTCCAGGTGCGGCGAGTAGTCGTGCTCCGCCCCCACCAGCACCGTCGGCGACTTGGAGAGGCGGCCGGAGAGGCGCACCACCTTCACCCACGTCTCCAGCTTCTTCTCCAGCGCCTCCAGGAACGGCTTGTACGCCTCCTCCTCGCCGGTCTTCTCCTCCTTCTTCTCCTCGCCGCCCAGGTCCACCACGCCCTTCCCCACGGACTTCAGCTTCTTCCCCTGGAAGTCCCAGAGCGACTGGGTCACCAGCTCGTCCACCGGGTCGGAGAGGTAGAGCACCTCGAACCCCTTCTCGCGGAACATCTCCAGCGAGGGGTTGTTCTCGATCACGCTCCGCGACGGGCCGGTCAGGTAGTAGATGGCCTGCTGCTCCTCCGGCATCCGCTCCACGTACGCCGCGAGGGTGGTGAGCGCCTCCGGGTCGTGCGAGGACTCGAACATGAGGAGCTTGTTGAGCGTGTCGCGCTGCTCGTAGTCCTGCCCCACGCCCTCCTTGATGGCGCGCCCGAACTGTCCCCAGAACTCCCTGTAGCGCTCCGGGCTCCCCTCCTGCATGGCGACCAGCACGCTCAGCACCTTCTTCACCAGCGCCTGCCGGATCTTGCGGATGTTGCGGTCGTCCTGGAGCGTCTCGCGCGAGACGTTGAGCGGCAGGTCCGGCGAGTCCACCACACCGCGCACGAAGCGCAGGTAGCGGGGGAGCAGGTCCTCGCAGCTCTCCATCACCAGCACCCGCTTCACGTACAGCTTCAGCCCCGGCTTGGAGCCCACGTAGAACAGGTCGCGCGGCGCCTTGCTGGGGACGAAGAGGAGGGCCTGGTACTCGATGGTCCCCTCGCCCCGCTGGTGGATGATCTCGAAGGGCTCCGTCCAGTCGTGCGAGATGGACTTGTAGTAGTCCTTGTACTCCTCCTCCTTCACCTCCGACGGGGAGCGCGCCCAGATGGGAAGGCGGGAGTTGAGGACCTTCTCCTCGATCTCGCGCACCTCGGCCTCGGTCGCCTCCTTCCCCGCCTCCATCGCGTCCACTTCCTTCTCGGCGACGAGGACGATGGGGTAGGTGATGAAGTCGCAGTGCTGCTTGATGATGCGGGTCAGCGTCCAGCGCTCGGCGTAGTCGTCGATCCCGTTCTCGCGGTCCACCGTCTTGAGGTGGAGCGTGATGGTGGTGCCGTGCCCCTCGCGCTCCGCGTCGGTGACGGTGTAGCTCCCGTCGCCGGTGCTCTCCCAGTGCGTGGCCGTCTCCTCGCCGGCCCGGCGGGTGACCAGCTCCACCCGGTCCGCCACCATGAAGGACGAGTAGAAGCCCACGCCGAACTGCCCGATGAGCTGCGCCGCGCCCTCGCCGGTCGGCTTCTCCTTGAGCGAGCGGAGCATCTCCGCCGTGCCGGACTTGGCGATGGTGCCGATGTTGGAGATCACCTCCTCGCGGCTCATCCCGATCCCGTTGTCCCGGATCGTGAGGGTCCGCGCCTTCTCGTCGGGGATGACGCGGATCTCGGGCTCGCCCTCCACCACGATCTCCGGGCGGGTGAGGGATTCCAGCCGGAGGCGGTCCTGCGCGTCGGACGCGTTGGAGATCAGCTCGCGCAGGAAGATGTCCTTGTCGGTGTAGAGCGAGTTGATCACCAGCTTGAGGAGCTGCTGCACCTCGGCCTGGAACTCGAAGGTCTCGACCTGTTCTTTCTCCGCGACTGCCATCTCTGCTGACTCCGGTCAAACGGGGGTGGTTCGTCGAGTTGCGACCCGTCGTGAGCGACGGGCCGCGGGAATGCGGGAGCGAACTTTAAACGAGAAATCGCCGCAATTCAAGTGCTCCGTGTCGCCTACCATGCGGCGACACGCCGGGGAGCGGACCGGCGACACGGCGGGCGGGTCACCCCGGCTGCCGAGCCGCCACCCCGTACATCATCGGGATCTCCGGCACCCCTTCCGGCGGCGCCCACCGCCGCCCCGGGAGCGGGCGCATCCCCTCGTAGAAGGAGCACCCGTTGGAGTAGGGCCACTCCCTCAGCGCCTCCAGCGCGAGCCCCGCGTCCAGCAGCGCGCCGACCACGTCGCCCAGTCCCCAGGCGAACTCGTGCGCGCGATGCGGGTTGTGGAAGTCCACCACGCCCTCCCGGTACTCGGCGCCGTGCAGCAGCCCCTCTCCCGAGAGCGCCACGTAGTCCCTCACCCCCTCGTCCCAGGCGAACGCCCTTCCGCCGCTGGAGTAGGGGAAGAATAGCCTCATCTTCTCGTCGAACATGGAGGCGACCGGGTGGAACTCCACCAGCACGAAGCGCCCCCCCGGCGCCAGCACCCCCGCGATCCCGCGCGCCCACGCCCGCAGGTCCGAGAGCCAGCAGACGGCGCCGTAGGAGGAGAAGGCGAGGTCGAAGCGGCGCCCGGCGCGCCCCGCGGCTTCCAGCCAGTCGTACACGTCCGCGCGCTCGAAGGCGGCCGGGATCCCGGATTCCTCCGAGAGCCGACGCGCGAAGTCCACCGCCTCGTCGCTGATGTCCACCCCCGTCGCCACGGCGCCCAGCGCGGCCAGGCTCAGCGTGTCCTGTCCCGAGTTGCACTGGAGGTGGACGAGCGTGCGCCCGCCCACCTCGCCCAGCAGCTCGCGCTCCTCGGGGAAGAGCGTGCTCCCTCCGCCGCGGAGGAACGCAGCCTGGTCGCCCTTGTGGGAGTTGTGGGCGGCGGTGGCGGCGTTCCAGGAGCGGCGGTTCTCCTCGTGAAGCTCGTGCCTCATGGCGGGCTCATCGCGCCGTCGCGGAGGCGGGCGGTGAGCACGTCGGTGATCCGGTTCTCCAGCTTGCCGTTGGAGACACAGGACACCGGGGCGGTGCTGGCCCCGCCCAGCGTGCTCGCGCTCCCGCTGACCGCCGGCGTCACCCAGGTGCGGCCTCCTTCCTCGCGAAGCGAGACCAGCACCGAGAGGTTCGTCCGGTAGCGGCGCGCCGTCGTCGGCCCCGCGCCCCAGTCCGAACCGCAGCGCATCCAGGCCGTGGTCGGCTGGCCGGCGAGCTGCTGTACGGTGACGTTTCCGTTCCCGAAAGTCAGCCTCTCCGGGTCGGTCCCGACGTCGGGGACCCCGAGTTCCCGCAGCACCTCGGGGAGGGCCTGGCGCACGCGGGCGAGGTCGGCGTTCACCGGCCGCGCCACGCCCGACCTGTCGTTGTGCGTGTGCACGGCCATGTTACCTTCACCGTTGTCCACGATCCGCGGGTCCGAGCCGGCGACCATCACCGGGGGGGTCGCTCCGGTGGCGCAGGCGGTGGTGGCGAGGGCGAAGAGCAGGCCGGGGACAAGGTTTCGCATGGGGTGACTCCAATAACAGGGATGGGAATGATGCCCACGAGGGGCGGGGAATGTCGTCAGGCGGAGGCGGGCGGCGCCAGCACCTCCGGCGGACAGCTGGCGCGGAACTCGCCCCGCGCCAGCGATTCCACGTTGCGGGTCACGTCCGTGCACTCACGGGCGCGGACGGCGCGGATCACCAGCCCGTCGTGGAGCACGGCGTCCGCCAGGAGCGCCGCCTCCTCGTCCCGCTTCGCCATGAGCGGCACCTGCGCGCACGGGTCCAGCGGCGCCAGCGCCTGCGCGAACTTCCACGCCGCCTCCCGCGCGTCGTCCATGGCGAAGCCCACGAAGCGCAGCTCCAGCTTCGGGGCCAGGCGGGAGAACGCGGCGATGTCGGGCGACAGGCCGTCCACCTCCGCCTCCACCGTCGGGGTGAGGGAGGCGAGCACGTCGTTGATGCGGTCGAAGTCCCCCCGCAGCGAGGCCAGCTCCGCGCCGGGGCAGGTGCGCGCCGCAGCGACGCCCAGATCCAGGTTGATGTGGGCGTTCATCCCAGCGAGCAGGTGCTGGAGGACGATGGGGTGCGGATCGCGCGCGGCCTCGAAGGCGCGGAGCCAGGAGCGCGAGGGAACCTCCCCGGCCCGGTACTGGTCGTAGGCGGCCAGGTAGCGGCTCGCGAAGGTCACGTCCAGCCGCTCCATCCGCGGCCCGTCCTCGAACTCCCCGCGCGCGATCCCGTCCCTCACGGCCAGGGTGACGCGGTTGTAGAGCGCGGCGAAGTACCCCAGCCGGTCGGCGCGGGCGGCGCAGTCCTCGACGATCGCCTCCAGGCGGGCGATCACCTCGTCGATGGTGGTGGGGCTCATGCGGGAGCGGAGGGAGGAGAAGGCCTGCCGGACCGGTCGGTCCGGCAGGAAACATGTCGCGGGGGACGCGTAAAGAAAAGGGTGGAAAGTGTAAAGAGAAGGCCCGGACCTCGGGCTCAGGCCGTTCCCCGGACCACCCGCTTCACCTGCGAGCCGTTCTGCAGCACGGAGCTCCCGTCCGCGACGCCGTTGATGATCGCCAGCTCCGTGAGGGGGATCACGGACGGGTAGCGCTGGTTGAACTCCGTCAGCGTCATCGACCGGTCCAGCCGGACGACGGAGATCCGGTTCGGCTGCACCGCCAGCGCCTGCGGGTCGGTGAGCTGGGCGAAGCTCCCGATCACCTGCCGGAACGTCCGGTCGTAGCCGGAGAGCTGACCGCCGGACGTGTAGGCGATCACCTGGTACGTGCGGCCCCCGTACGTCACGAAGCCCGCCACCCCGTCCACCACTCCCTGCTCCGTCTGCGCCCGGAAGTACCCGACCACGGCCGGGAGCCCGTTCACCGTCTCGCGTCCGGTCTGTCCCTGCTGCACCCCCTGCGAGAAGAAGCGCTGCGCAGCCGCCTCCGGGGAGGCGTCGCCGGAGAGGGTGAGCTGGATGACGGCGTCCCGCCGGGGGCTCAGCGCCGTCACCGCCTGGGGCAGGTTCTGCGTCGTCCATCCCTGCGGGAAGGTCATGCGGAAGCGCAGCTCCGGGTGGAGGAAGACCCCCTCACGGAAGTAGCCGTTCCGGGGGTTCTCGCCGTACACCAGCCCGTTGATCCGCTGCAGGTACTCCGCGCGGCGGTTCGTCAGCCCCGCGGGAAGGTTCGCCGTGTCGATCCGCGCCTGCACCGCCTGGATCCGCTCGGCCGGCGCCGGGTGCGTGGCGAGCCAGGAGGGGAGCGGGCTCTGGCCTTCCACCTCGCCCACGCGCTGAAGCGCCCGGAACACGTTCGCCATCTCCCGCACGTCGTATCCCTGCGTCCGGGCGTAGCGGAAGCCCACGTCGTCCGCCTGGCGCTCGGCGTCGCGCCCGTAGCTCAGGAAGAGGAGCTGCAGCCCGCCCGAGGCCAGGCCGCCGAGCTGCTGCGCCGTTCCGGGGAAGAGGATGGAGCCCACTCCCAGCCCGAGCTGCGCGAGCTGGGCCCGGCTGATCTGCGTCACCTGGTGGCGCGCCGTGATGTGCCCGATCTCGTGCCCCAGCACGCTCGCCAGCTCCGCCTCGGAGTCCACCAGCCCGAGCAGCCCGCGCGTGACGAAGATGTACCCGCCGGGGAGGGCGAAGGCGTTGGGCGTCGGGTCGTCCACCACCCGGAAGGTCCAGGGGAGATTGGGACGCTCCGAGCGCGCGGCGAGCGCCGCCCCGATCCTCTGCACGTAGTCCTGGAGCGCCTGGTCCTGAACCAGGCCGATGCTCTGCGTGACCTCCTGCGCGGCCTGCTGGCCGATCTGGATTTCCTGCGACTCGGAGACCAGGGCGAGCTGCCGCTGCCCGGTCACGGGGTTCACGGCGCAGCCGGCGAGGGGCGCCGCGCAGAGCGCGGCGAGCGCGAGCCTCCTCCACTGCCTGAGGAGCGTCGGGACCATGCCTTTCCTCCGATCGAAGCTTTGTCGGTCCGGTACGCCCCACCCGGGGCGCGGATGTGTGGCGGCGCGGGAGCAAGAAGCGCTCCCACCGCGCCGGTCAGCCCTGCGATCCCTCTCGCTCCACGAGCCACGCGGCCTGCACCACGGCCATCCCCACCGCGTCGGCGCCCGGGTAGCCCGCGGCGAAGAGGAGGTCCACGTTCCCGAAGAAGACGGCGAGGAGGGGAGGGTCGTTCGTGAGGAGTGCCGCCGCGGCGTCCACCCCGCCACCCTCCTCCCCCGGAGCCGTGGCGGCGAGGAGGACATGGAGGGCCGCCCGCGCCGCCTCCCGCTCGCGCTCCGGGGCGCGCGGGCGCCCGCCGACTTCCAGGGGCGCCCCGAGCTGGGCGGCGACCGCGTCCAGGAAAGGGAGCGCGGCCCGCCCACCCTCCGGTCCCAGGACCCCTTCCGCCAGCCCGGCGAGGGAGGCGCCCTCCCGGTCCGCCGTCATGCCGTGCCGTAGACGGCGACGGGAATCGCGTTCCGGCGCAGGCGCGGCGGCCACGCACGCGGGATCGCTTCGGAAGCGGCTGGAGACGATGCCTGCAAAGCTGCCTTTCCGGGCCGGGGGAACGGTTCTACGTGGAGGGGGAGGCGACGTCGGCGCGCTCCGGGCCCAACGATGGAGCCGGCGCGCGGGGTCACGCAAGCGGCAGCCGCGAGCGACGTGCCGGCCCTCCACTGCGCGCACCCCGCCCCTCCCGGCTCCCGCAGTTCCACCCATCCCGTTGTATCGCAGAACCTTGGATGAAAAGACACCCGTTTTCCTGGCACCGTCCCTGCACGATGGGGGGCTGTCCTTTCGCACCGCGGATCGGGACGCCTCAGGCAGAAATCCAGGAGGCACGCGGTGTTTCGGCGCCCTGCGGGGCGCGAACGGTTCAGCCGTACAGCAGGAGCTGACTTATGCGTGTCCTCAAGATCGCCTTCGTCCTGTCCACTCTGGGGGTCACCGCCGCCTGCGAGCGCCAGGCCGCCCCGGCGCCCTCCGACCTGAGCTGGCTCGACACCCTCGAGCTGCGGAGCACCCCGGCCACCCAGGTGGTCTCCCCGGTGGAGCTGGGCCTGGTCCACACGGCCCACTCGGAGGTGCCCGCGCCTGCCCCGGAGCCGGAGGTGAAGCCGGTGGAGGAGGCGCCCGTGAAGACGGCGGCGCGCACACCGTCCAGCTCCAGCTCCAGCTCTTCCAGCGCCCGCCGTGCCTCCTCCAGCCGCAGCTCGGGGACGTATTCCGGCAGCGGCTCCGGGAACTCGGGCGGCTACCAGGCTCCCGCGCCGCAGCCCCGGACGGTCACGGTGAAGAACACCAAGCGCGACGCGGCCATCGGCGCGGTGGTGGGCGCCGGGGTAGGCGCGGTGGCCGGCGGGTCGCGCAACCGGGTGAAGGGGGCGGTGGTGGGCGCCGCGGTCGGCGGACTGGCCGGCGCGGTGATCGGCAACAACGTGGACAAGTCCACGCGCACCGTCTACGACTACTGAGTCCGACAGCGCCGCCGGTACGAGGCCCCCGTTCCCCCCCGGGACGGGGGCCTCGCCGCACCGATTCGCCCCCGGGTGGGGCAAGTCGATGCGGCGCACGGAGTTGCCGGGGGCTTGACGGACGCGCGGATTCTTATAGCTTTATGGCTTGCAACGAGTTGACGCACCGATAGCTCAACTGGCAGAGCAGGGGACTCTTAATCCCAAGGTTGTAGGTTCGATTCCTACTCGGTGCATTTCGACAACAGACGGTTCTGTGCGCCCGTAGCTCAGCTGGATAGAGCGTCTGACTACGGATCAGAAGGTCGGGAGTTCGAATCTCTCCGGGCGCACCTTTGATTTGCTCCGGTGGCGGAACTGGTAGACGCGCTAGATTCAGGATCTAGTGGGTGCAAGCCCGTGGAGGTTCGAGTCCTCTCCAGAGCATTTCAACTGCCCCGTTCGTCTAGTGGCCTAGGACAACGCCCTCTCACGGCGTAAACAGGGGTTCGATTCCCCTACGGGGTACTGCGGGAAACGCGGGAGTAGCTCAGTTGGTAGAGCATCAGCTTCCCAAGCTGAGGGTCGCGGGTTCGAGCCCCGTCTCCCGCTTCGTGAGCCCACTTAGCTCAGTTGGTTAGAGCATCTGACTGTTAATCAGAGGGTCCCAGGTTCGAGTCCTGGAGTGGGCGCTTTCTAAGTTGAGCCCCGGCAACGGAAGTCGTTGCCGGGGCTTTTCGCGTCCAGCCCCCCGGTGGGATAGGTGTGGGATAGGTTGCTATGCGCCCCCCCCGCCGTTCCGCCGGTTCGGACACCCTCAGATGCTTCCGCACCTTCTGATGCGCCCGGCGTCCTGCTGCGCGCAAACTTCGCGGCACATCGGACGTGGACGTGGTGGGAGGAGCGACAGTGTTCACCCTACGTGCGCGGCCTCCTCTCGATCATGACGGAGGCCGCCAGGGCACCAGCCGGCGCGGCGGCGAGGAGCAGCACGGAGTTGTCCTCGGACGCCACGGAGAACAGCGCCACGGTCCACACGACCGACGCGAGTTCGGCAGGCACCAATCGCCCGCGTCGGCCGTTGGCGAGATGAACCCCGACGGGGATTCCGATCCCCGCACCCAGGCTCGCGCCGAAGAACCTGCCCCCGAGGCTCGCATCGTTCTCGGCCGCGACTGCCCGCCCTGCGACCGCGCCGAGTACGCCGGCGAGCACCCCTCCCCCGACCAGGTTGGCAATCGATTCGCTCTGTTCTCTCCGAACGGGAAACCGGGGTAGAGCCGGGCTGGAAACTACCCGTTCCGGATTCCCGCTCACATGGGACTCCAACGTGGGTGGGCGCCATTGGGCGGCCGCGGTCGCCGGGAGACTCGCCCCAAGGCAGAGAAGAGCAGGTAAGAGGATCACACGCATCGGCATCGCCTCGGAGCTGGACGAACGGGCCGAAAGAAGCCACCACGCTTCACCCTGCAATTCGGGACGAAAATCCGAAGCAAGATAGGCATTCCACTCCATTACGTGTCAATGTCTATGGGAAGGGGCGCCCGATGGGAATGGTGCCATAAGGGCTCCCGGGGAGCGCAGGACCGGACCGCACGGCCACGGCGCACCGGGGCGGAAGCACCCTCTAGCGGGGTAGCCCCGAAGCCGGACCTGGAGCGTGGCACACTTTTCACAGCACCCTGAAGCTGCCAGGCCCTGCGACGTCTACTGGAGCGGGCCGTCGTGAAAACGGCTCCCGCCGACTCCGAAGACGAGGTGGCACGGTGAAGTTTCGACTGATGGAGGTCTGGGAGTCGCTGAGATCGAGCTACTGGTTCCTTCCCGGTCTGATAGCGCTGGGTGCGGCGGCGCTGGCGTTTGGGATGGTGGCGGCGGACGGACGGATCGGGCACGAGGTCGTGGAGCGCCTGGGCTGGATCTATACCGGGGGTGCGGAAGGCGCTCGGGGAGTGCTCTCCGCGATCGCCAGCTCCATGATCACCGTGGCGGGCGTCACCTTCTCGGTGCTGGTGGTAGCGCTCTCCCAGGCGGCATCTCAATTCGGGCCGCGCGTGCTCGGGAGCTTCATGCGGGACACCGGGAACCAGTTCGTCCTGGGGACGTTCGTCGGCACGTTCCTCTACTGCCTGCTGGTACTCCGCACCGTGCGCGGTGGCGACGACGACGGCCAGTTCGTCCCATACCTCTCCGTCACGCTGGCGATCGCCCTGGCCGTTCTGGGCGTGGGCGTGCTCATCTACTTCGTCCATCACGCCGCCGCGTCCATCCAGGTCACCTCGCTGATCACCGCCCTCGCGACCGATCTGGACGACGCCGTGGAACGGCATTTCCCAGATCGCCCCGAAGGGGAGGGAGAGCCCGACCGCTCCGCGCGGGCGCCTGAGACAGGAGCAATGGGGGTCGAGGCTCCCAGGGACGGATACGTACAGGCGATCGGCTGGGAGCGCCTCGTCGGGCTCGCCCGGAAGGGATCGGCCGTGATCCGGCTGGAGCGGCGTCCCGGCGACTTCGTGGCGCGGGGTGACACTCTGGCACGGGTGTTCTCGCCCGCCGGTGCAGACGGGGAGCTGATCGGAGACGTGTGTGGAGCGTTCGTGATCGGGCCACGGCGTCTTCCGGCCCAGGACGTTGAGTTTTCCGTGAACCAGCTCGTGGGTGTGGCCGTGCGGGCACTGTCGCCCGGGATCAACGATCCTTTCACCGCGACCGCGTGCGTGGACCGCCTGGGCGCGGTTCTCGCGCGTGTGGCGGCGCGGCCGGATCCGCTCCGGGTGCGCCGCGACCGGGAAGGCGTCGTGCGCTTGGTGGAAGATCCCGTGGAGTTCGAACGCCTGGCGGACGCCGCGTTCTCCCCCGTTCGTCGCTATGCGGAAGGGAGCTTCACGGCCATCCTCTGCTTGCTCGACGCCCTGGCCGGCGTGGCGCGGCACGCTCGCGACGAAAGACGCCGTGAGACCGTCCGCGCGCATGCTGCCCGCGTGCTCGCCATGGCCGAACGGAGCCTGGAAGACCCGCTCGACCTCGTGGAAGTCGCGGAGCGGTACCGCACGGTGGAGAGGAACTCCGTCGCCGGAAGCGCGAAGTAGGTACCCTTGGGCGGATCACGGAAGCCAGGACGGAGGGGAGCATGACCGGGCTCGTGCCCTCGCGGACGTGGGGGCCGGACCGGCCCTTCTACCGGATCCAGGTCAGTGTCCCGAAACCGGGGCGGTCTCTACGAGCGTGACGTCCAGCAGGGGTGTGGCGGAGTGCAGGCTCTGCCGCAGTGCCCGGCTCAGCTTCGTGGCGGCGTGGCGCTCCGGGGCCGAGTCCGGCTGGATGGCCCCGGGGCTCCGCTGCACGTAGACCCCGACCAGCAGCGTGGGTTGCCCAGGTGTTTCATGCGCGGGAAGCGGGCCTCCACGTCCACCAGGCGCGTCCCGCCGTCCCCTCGAAGCACCTCCGTGACGACGTCCCGGGCCTGCTGCACCACCGTGGCACGTCGGAGGGCCCGAGGGTCAGGCTACCGCGTATGCTTCGATCTCCAGCAGCCACTTCTCGTCGAAGATGCCGGTGATGACGACCGTGAGGGCGGGCGAGTGCGCACCCAGGATCGCAGCCCGCACCTCACGGTTCGGGACCGCGTACTCTCGCGAAGAAAGGAAGATGGTGACCTTGGCGAGGTTCTCGACCGTCATGGACGCGGCGTCGAGCTGGGCCAGGACGTGGGACCAGGCGAGCCGGGCCTGGGACTCGAAGTCCGGGGGTACGTGGCCCTCGCGTGATTCGGGAACCTGGCCGCTGATGAACAGCATGCGCCGGGCATCTCGGACCTCGAACGCCTGCGAGTAGCCACCGACCGGGAGAGGGGCTGTGTCGGCGTTGACGGATCGGAAGTTCACGACATGCACTCCCGCGGTATTGAGTGGCCTGACGCTGGAACCCGGTCCCCCGGTCGAGACCGGATATGGAGGGAAGATTCCGGGGGAAGCCCGACGTCGTCGGGAATGTTCCGGGAAGCATCGTACACCCGGACGGTTTTCTACCCTATCGCTTCTCCGCCGCACCTGCAAGGCCAATCGACGCGCAGCGCAAGCGAGCGGACAGGCTCCGCCGGAGGAGGAATACCGGCAACGTGCCGTACGCCTGCCCGCCCGGGTCCCGGCGCCCCCTTGCGCCACCGGGGTTCTTCTCGCCCCATTTCCCGTACGCCCCGTCCCGCCGGCAGTACGGTGGGACGAACCGTCCATCTCCCCCCCTGACGCCGATGACAGAGACGCCACGAACCGAGCCCGTGATCTTCCTGGGGCCGCGCGAGGGACGCTCGTACCCGTGCGGACCGATGCAGGCCGTCTTCAAGGCGGACGGCGCGGAGACGAACTCGCGCTACTCCGTCTCGGAGTGGTGGGTCGAGCCGCACCGGGTCGGCGTGGGGCCCCACAGCCATGAGGAGAACGAGGAGATCTTCTACGTCGTCGAAGGCACGATGACCTTCCTCGTGGGGGAGCAGGAGGTGGACGCCCCGGCGGGATCGTTCCTCCGCATCCCCGCGGGCGTGGTGCACGGCTTCGAGAACCGCACCCCGGAGCGCGCGGGGGCTCTCAACATCTTCATGCCGGGCGGCTTCGAGGAGAAGATGCCCTCGATCGTCGCCTGGTTCCGCGACCACCCCGACGGCGTGTAGAACGGGTCCCGGCCGGGCCTGCGGGGCTCGCCCGAACCCCTGACGCGCCCGGCGGCCTCGCTGTCACCTGTCCGGGAAGTCCATCGGTCGGCGGGGGAGACTCCTCCGGAGCCTCCCCCCGCGTGATCCCGTCGGAACCCGCCTCAGACGGTCGCCCGCGCGTCCGGCCGCAGGTACCGGCTCGTCAGCGAGTGGGGCGCGTCCAGCAGCTCCCGGGGAGTGCCCGTGAACACCACCCGGCCGCCCTTGCTCCCCCCCTCCGGACCCAGGTCGACGATCCAGTCCGCGTTGCGGATGACGTCCAGGTTGTGCTCGATGACGATCACCGTGTTCCCGCCGTCGACCAGGCGGTTCAGGATCGCCAGCAGGTGGGTGATGTCGGACATGTGGAGGCCCGTCGTCGGCTCGTCGAGCACGTAGATGCTCCCCTCCTTGTGCAGCTCGCTCGCCAGCTTGATCCTCTGGCACTCGCCCCCCGACAGGGTACTCAGCGGCTGGCCCAGGGTGAGGTAGTCCAGCCCCACGTCGCTCATCGCCTGCAGCTTGCGGACGATCCCCCGCTGCGTGAAGAAGTCCAGCGCCTGCGCCACCGTCATCGCCAGCACGTCGCTGACGGACCTGCCGTTCAGCGTGTACGCCAGCACCTCGTCCTTGAAGCGCCGCCCCTGGCAGACCTCGCACGGGAGCCGGACCCCGTCCAGGAACGCCAGGTCCGTGTAGATGACGCCCGACCCCTTGCAGTTCTCGCAGGCGCCCCTGGAGTTGAAGCTGAACAGCCCCGCGTCCACCTTGTTGGCGGCCGCGAACGCCTTCCGCACGTCGTCCATCACTCCCGTATAGGTGGCGGGGTTCGACCGGGTCGAAGTCCCCACCGCCGACTGGTCGATCACCACCGCCTCCGGGTGCTCGCGCAGGAACACCTCGTTCACCAGCGAGCTCTTCCCGGACCCGGCCACGCCCGTGACCACCGTCAGCACGCCCGTGGGGAAGTCCACGTCGACGTCCTGGAGGTTGTTGACGCGGGCGTTCCTCACCGGGATCCGGCCGGTCGCCTTCCGCACCTCCTCCTTGATGGGGAGGGTCTGCTTCAGGTGCCTCCCCGTCAGGGTGTCCGCCCGGAGGAGGTCGGCGTAGCTCCCCTCGAAGACGATCCGCCCGCCCGCCCTCCCCGCGTGCGGGCCGACGTCCACGACGTGGTCGGCGACCTGGATGACGTCCGGATCGTGCTCCACAACGATCACGGTGTTCCCCTTGTCGCGCAGCTTCTGCAGCAGCTCGTTCAGGCGATGGACGTCGCGCGGGTGCAGTCCCACGCTGGGCTCGTCGAAGACGTACATCACGTCCACCAGGCTGCTGCCCAGGTGCTTGACCATCTTGATGCGCTGCGACTCGCCGCCGGACAGGGTGTCCGTCTCGCGGTCCAGGCTCAGGTACTCCAGGCCGATGTCCACGACGTGCTGGAGCCGCTCGGTGAGCGCGGCCACCATCGGCGCGGCCACGGGGTCGGCGATCTCCCGGAGGAACGGGACCAGCTCGCCGATCTCCAGGGCGGACAGCTCGGCGATGTTGCGGCCGTGGATGGTGCAGCCCAGGGCCGCCTGGCTCAGGCGAGCCCCCCTGCACAGGGGGCACGGCCGCGGGCGGATGTAGGGCGCCACCGCCTTCTGCGTGCGCGCCGAGAGCGTCTTGAGGTCCCGGCGGATGTAGGCGCGCTCCACCTTCTCGAGGATCCCGGTGTACGTCACGTTCATCGTCCCGCCGCCGAACTGCATCTTGAACTTCCGGTCCTTGCCGTACAGCAGCAGGTCCATCTCCTCGGGCGTGAAGTCCTTCAGCTTCTTGTCGCCGTCGAAGAAGCCGGAGGCCGCGTAGGCGCTCGCCTCCCACCCCGCGAAGAACGGCACCTGGACCGCGCCCTCGTTCAGCGACTTCGACAGGTCGAGGAAATCATCCGAGACCACGCCCAGCTTCCGGCCAAGGCCGTGGCACTCCGGGCACATCCCCTGGGGATCGTTGAACGAGAACGCGTTCGAGTAGCCCACGTGCGGCCGCCCCACCCGCGAGTACAGCAGCCGCAGCACCGTGTAGATGTCCGTGATGGTGCCCACCGTCGAATGTGAGCCGCCCCCGAGCCGCTTCTGGTCCACCACCACGGCCATGCTCAGGTTCTCGATGGCGTCCGCCTCCGGCTGCGGGTACCGCGGCAGGAGGTTCCGGATGAAGAGGCTGAAGTTCTCGTAGAGCTGCCGCTGCGCTTCCGTGGCGATCGTGTCGAACACGATGGAGGACTTCCCCGAACCCGACACGCCCGTGAAGATGGTGATCTTCCGCTTCGGGATGCGGAGCGTCACGTCCTGGAGGTTGTTCTCGCGCGCACCGCGGATCTCGATGTACTCGCTCACGCTTCTCCTTTCGGGGCGTCGCCGCCCGTGACGGGAAACCGGCTTCGGTCCTGGGGGGCGACAACGATACTGCAGCTCACGGGGGAGGGGAAGCTCTGCTACGCAGGGACGGAGGGAAGCGAGGAGGGGCCGGACATGACGCTCCCGGAGCCGACCCGGAGAGCACCCGGCCCGGAGCATCGGGCACAGGTCTGCGGGAACGCCGGACCTGCGTCGCCCTCCACTCTCAGGGGACGAGGGCCAGCAGGCCGGCCAGGGAGTCGCCGCGGACGGGGAGCGTCGCCCAGGTGTCGCCCCCGTCCCGGCTCACGTAGATCCGCCCGTCCCGGAGCCCCGCGAAGAGCGCCCCCGGGAGGGCCAGCAGCGCGTAGGGCATGCTGTCCAGGGGCTGCGGAAGCCCGCCGCCGAGCGCCTCCCACGGCCCGTCGCCGCGCCAGCGGTAGACGTACGCGCGGGCGTCGCCCCTGTCCGAGTGCGCGTACCGCGGCCCCGGGCTGGCCGAGACGTACCACCGGTCGGGGTCGTCCGGGTCGACCGCGAGGGCCCACGTGTAGTGCAGGTCCCGCCCCGCGTCGGCCGGCTCCCAGGTTCGACCGCCGTCGCGGCTCCACGCGGCGCCCCCACCCCCGGCCTCGTACGCCCGCTCCGGCGCCCGGGGGTGCCAGGCGAGCGCGTGCACGTCCCGCTGCGCCCCCGGGGCATGGTCCGCCCAGCTCTCGCCGCCGTCCTCGCTGCGCATGAGGCCGCCCAGTTCGATCCCGACCAGCAGGAGACCGGCGTCCCGGGGGTTCGGCGCGATCCAGCGCACGTGCGAGGTCCAAGGGCGCGGCGGGAAGCTCCAGGTCGGCGCGGACGGGAGCCGCCGCAGCGCCTCCATCTCCCGCCAGCTCCCTCCCCCGTCGGTGCTCCGGAAGAGCATGCTCGGCTCGGTGCCTGCGTAGACGCTCCCGTCGGCCGGGCTCACCGCGAGCGAGAAAACGTCGCCCGCATGCAGCGCCGTGTCAGTCCAGCTCTCCCCCGCGCTCCCGCTCCTCCACACCCCGCCGCCGCGCGATCCCACGTACAGGACGGACGGGTCCCCGGGATCGACCGCGACGCACTGCAGCGTCCCGTCCTCCCGCACGTGGGCCGCCCGGTAGACGCCCCCGGCTTCCTCGATGCGGGCGAGGCCGGTGTCGGTGACCGCGTAGAGCCGGCGCATGGTGCCTCTCCTTTCGGCTGCTCGGGCGGGTGGCCCCGTTGCGTCCACCCGCCGGAAGGGGCCGGAGCCCTGCCCCGGCTCTCCGGGCGCAAGCCCGGTGCCCGCCGGCCGCGCGGGCCCGCCCCTACCCCACCTGCTCGTCCCAGCTCTTCGACCCGCTCACTCCGTCCAGGAAGGGCAGGACGGTGGCGGCCATCGCGGGCGAGAAGAAGATCTCGTAGTGCGTCACGTCGGGGAGGATGGCGAGCCGGTTCCGCGACATGTTCTCGCGCATCCAGCCGGCATCCCTCAACCCGCCGCCGAGGAGCTGGTAGAACTTCACGACGTGCTCGGGGCGGAACATGTCGCTGTCGCCGTAGACGAGCATGACCGGCATCGTGAGCTTCTTCACGTCCTCCGACCAGTCGTAGGGCCTGCGTATGGCGTCGCCCATCCGGTCGAGCAGCTTCGGGAAGTCCTCCGGATGCGGCGCGACCGCCACGTACGACCGGTACATCGGCGTGTCCTTCATGTACTCCGCCGCCGCCGCGCCCATCTGCGCCTGCATCGGCAGCATCTCGGGATAGAACCCGTCCCGCGCGTACGCCCCCGACACCAGCGCCAGGCGGCGCACCCTCCCGGGGTGCCGCACCCCGAGCCAGAAGGCCACGCCCGCACCCATCGAATACCCGAGCACGTCCACCTGCTCGTGGCCGAGTGCCTCCAGCAGCACCGCCATGTCGTCGCCCATGTCGACGACGCTGATCTCCCGGTCGCCCAGCGCTGTGCGCCCGTGGCCGTGGAGGTCCACCCCGATCACCTGCCGGCAGGCCGCCAGCGCCGGGAGCACCGGCCCGAACATGTCGATGGAGCCGAGCCCGCCGTGGAGCAGCAGCAGCGGCTCCCCCTCCCCGTGGATCTCGTAGTAGTACCGTACGCCGTTGGCTTCGACGTGGCCGCTCCGTGCCGGCGCCTGCGGGGCCGTGGCTTCGACGGTCATGGCATTCCCCTCTCGCTGTACGTGAACCTTCCCGGGCGCGGCGGGCGCCGCGGCCGTGACGAAGACTGCGGTCACCCGGGTCGCCCTCCGCCGTGATCCCGGTTCTGCCCATACGTCGAACGGCCGGCGGCGGAATCGACACGCCGTCGATCCCTCGTCCATCCGTGCGTACCGGAGCCCCCCCGCCCCACCTCTCCATACCCGGCTCCGTGTGAGACACGCGGGCCCCAGTGAGGCGGGGCCTCCTGGGAAGAATTCCCCATCCGAAAAGCCGACAGCTCTTTGTAACCTTCTGCCACACAATCGATTCCGCGCCCTTTCCCTCCGCCGCGCCGCCGGGCTCGCGAAGTGCTTTCCACCTGGCCCGCACGACCGATCCGCGGGAACCCTGCGTTCCCGACCGCCCCCGGACGGGGGCTCTTCTACCGACTCGCACACTTCCCATGGGAACGCAGGCAAACGCATCGGCGGAGGCGATCTCCCTGCCCAAGGGCGGAGGCGCGCTCCAGGGGATCGGGGAGACGTTCTCCCCCGACCTCCACACCGGCACCGGGAACTTCTCCATCCCCATCCCGCTCCCCGCCGGACGCAACGGCTTCGGCCCGCAGCTCACCCTGGGGTACAGCACCGGCTCCGGGAACGGCCCGTTCGGGCTCGGCTGGACCCTGGGCGTGCCGATGGTCTCGCGGAAGACCTCGCGCGGCGTCCCCCGCTACCACGACGCCGACCCGCACGCGCAGGACACCTTCGTCCTCTCCGGCTCCGAGGACCTGGTCCCCGTGCCCGGGGCGCCGGAGGGTTCCCGGCGCTACCGCCCCCGCACCGAGGGGCTCTTCGCCCGCATCGACCGGCACCTCGGCACCGACGACGTGTGGGAGGTGCAGTCCCGCGACGGCCTGGTGAGCCGCTACGGCGGCACCCAGGACGACGGCGAGCGCGCCGTGGTGGCCGACCCGGCCGGCGAGGGGCGCGTCTTCTCCTGGCACCTCACCGAGACGGTGGACCCGTTCGGGAACCGCGTCCGCTACGAGTACCTCCGCGACCGCGGCGGCGACCCCGCGCGGCCGTGGGACCAGCTCTACCTCCGGAGGATCCGCTACGTCGACTACTTCGACGGCGGCGGGACCCGCTACCTCGTGAGCGTGGACTTCACCTACGAGGACCGGCCCGACCCGTTCTCCGACCGCCGGCCCGGCTTCGAGGTCCGCACCCGGAAGCGCTGCACCGCCATCCGGGTCTCCACGCACGCGGGAGTGGAGCGGCCGACGACCACCTACCGCCTGGTCTACCTCGACCAGCGGCCCGAGCTGGCCTTCTTCCGCCCCCGCAACGGCGTCTCCCTCCTCAGCCGGGTGGTCGTCACCGGGCACGACGGAGCGCGCACGGAGCGGCTTCCCCCCATCGAGCTGGGCTACACCCGCTTCGAGCCCGAGGGGCGCAGGTTCGTCCCCCTCGCCGGCACCGACCTCCCCGCGCGCGCGCTGGGCTCCGGGGAGCTGGAGATGGTGGACCTCTTCGGGAGCGGCCTCCCCGACCTCCTGGAGATGGACGGCACCGTGCGCTACTGGCGCAACCTCGGCGGCGGGCGCTTCGACCGGCCCCGCGCCATGCGGGCCGCCCCGGCCGGGCTGCGGCTGGGTGATCCGGGGGTGCAGCTCGTGGACGCGGACGGCGACGGGCGCGCCGACCTGCTGGTGACCACCGGGACCCAGGCGGGCTACTTCCCGCTGGGACAGAACGGGGAGTGGGACGAGCGGTCGTACCGGGCGTACCCCGTGGCCCCCTCCTTCTCCCTGGCGGACCCCGAGGTGCGCCTGGTGGACCTGGACGGCGACGGCGTCACCGACGCCCTGCGGGCCGGGACGCGCCTGGAGTGCTTCTTCAGCGACCCGGGCCGGGGGTGGGGAGAGACGCGCTACGTGGACCGCGGCGCGCTGGAGGGGCTGCGCGACCTCTCCTTCGCCGACCCGCGCGTGCGCCTGGCCGACATGAGCGGCGACGGCCTGCAGGACGTGGTGCGCGTCCACGGCCGCGGCGTGGACTACTGGCCGTCGCTGGGGCGCGGCCGGTGGGGAGGGCGCGTCCGCATGGCCGGCGCCCCCCAGCTCCCGGCGGACTACGACCCGCGCCGGCTCCTCCTGGGCGACGTGGACGGGGACGGCGCCGCCGACCTGGTCTACGTCGGCGACGGCTGGGTGACGCTCTGGATCAACCGGTCCGGGAACGGGTGGAGCGAGCCCGTGACCGTCCGGGGGACCCCCCGCGTGGTCGACCTCCACACCGTCCGCCTCGCGGACGTGCTGGGGAACGGGATCTCCGGCGTGCTCTGGAGCCGGGAGACGGCCGCCGGCCCCGCCGCGCTGCACTTCCTGGACTTCACCGGCGGGGTCAAGCCGTACCTGCTCAACGAGACGGACAACCACCTGGGGAGCGTGACCCGCATCGAGTACGCTCCCTCCACCCGCTACTTCCTGGCGGACCACGCCGCCCCCGCCACCCGCTGGCGCACCCCGCTCCCCTTCCCCGTGCAGGTGGTGGCGCGCACCCAGGTGCTCGACCGGGTCTCCGGCGGGAGGATGACCACCGAGTACACCTACCACCACGGTTACTGGGACGGCGAGGAGCGCGAGTTCCGGGGGTTCGGGCGGGTGGACCGGCGCGACACCGAGACCTTCTCCCGGTCGCGGACGGGGGGCCTCCACGGCGAAGTCACCGCCACCGAGGTGCCGGAGCACGCCTACGCGCCCCCCGTGGAGACCCGCACCTGGTTCCACCAGGGCGCCGTCTCCGACGGGACGGGGGGGTGGACGGGGCCGCGGTTCGAGGCGGAGTACTGGAGCGAGCCGTGGCCGGGCGGACCGGCCGCCGCGCGGCTGATCCCCCCCTGCCCCCGCACCGCGGCGCTCCTGGCGTCGCTACCCGCGCGCGCCCGCCGCGACGCCCTGCGCACGCTGCGCGGGCAGGTGCTGCGCACCGAGGTGTACGCGCTGGACGGCTCCGAGCGGGAGGGGCGTCCGTACACCGTCACCGAGCCGGCGCACGGCGTGCGCGAGGAGGAGCCTCCCACGACCGGGGATGCGCGCGCGCGCATCTTCTTCCCCCACCTCCTCGGCACCCGGACCACCGAGTGGGAGCGGGGCGAGGAGCCCATGACCGGCTTCGCGTTCACGGACGGCTACGACGCTTGGGGGCAGCCGTGCCGCTCCCTCACCGTGGCCGTCCCCCGCGGGCGCGACCCCCGCGCCGACCTCGAATGGCCCGAGCCGTACCTGGCCGTCCTGAAGGTCACCGGGTACGCCGCCCCCGAGCCGGGCGGCCGGTTCCTGGCGGACCGGCAGGCCCACGTCACCGAGTGGGAGCTGGTGGACGCGCGGGGCGGGACCGTGGCGGCGCTGCGGGACGCGGCCTTCGCGGACGACCCGGCGGTGGCGCGCCGCGTGATCGGGCAGACCCTGCACTTCTACGACGGCGAGCCGTTCCGGGGCCTCCCCCTGGGCCGCGTGGGGCGGACCGGGGCACGGGTGCGCACGGAGGAGCTGGCGCTCACCCCGGAGCTGACGGGCGAGGCGTACGGCGAATCCCTCCCGCCCTGGTTCGCGGGCGAGGAGGCGGACTGGAGCGGGTACCCGGCCGGGTTCGTGACGCGGGCGGCGGACGCCGGCTACCACCGCCGCGAGCCGGCGGAAGGGTCGCCGGTGGCGGGGGGGTGGTACGTGGCCTCGCTCTGCCAGGCGTACGACTTCCAGGGCGACGAGTTCTCCCCGCGCGGGCTGGTCCGGCGCCGCCGCGACCCGCTGGGCGCCGAGACCCACGTCCGCTACGACCGCCACCAGCTCCTCCCACGCAAGACGACCGACCCGGCGGGGCTGGTCACCCGGGTCCACAACGACCTCCGCGTGCTGAAGCCGCTGCGGCTCCGCGACGTGAACGGGAACCGCAGCGGGGCGCGCTACACGCCGCTGGGGCGGGTGGAGGCCCAGTGGGTCGCGGGACGGAAGGGGGAGACGGTGGGCGACACCCCGGACCGGCCGTCCACGCGGTACGTGTACGACTACACCGCCTTCGACGAGCGCGGGGAGCCCGTCTCCGTGCGGACGATCCGGCACGCGCACCACGTCCTGGACGCGGAAGCGCCCGCAGACGAGGCGGACCTCACGGTCGAGACCGTGGAGTACACCGACGGCTTCGGGCGCCTGGTGCAGACGCGGAGCCACGCCCCGGAGGTGTGCTTCGGGGAGGAGACGTGGGGCGACGGGGTGCTGGACCCAGACCGGGCCCGCGACGCGGCGGAGGTGGCCGGCACTCCCGCCCCCGAGGGCGAGGTGCGCGTGGTGGTGAGCGGGTGGCAGCGGTACGACAACAAGGGCCGCCCGGTGGAGACGTACGAGCCGTTCTTCTCCCGGGGGTGGGCCTTCGCTCCCGCCGTGGACGCGGAGCTCGGCCGCAGCGTGGTACAGGAGTACGACGCGCCGGGCCGCGTGGTCCGCAGCGTCCGCCCGGACGGGGCCGAGGAGCGCGTGGTCTACGGCGCCCCCTCCGACTCCCCCGGCGCCCCCGCGCGGCCCACGCCCTGGGAGACCCTCACCTACGGCCCCAACGACAACGCCGGGCGCACGCACCCGGCCGCCTCCGCGGCGTACGCCCACCACCGCGACACCCCCGCGGGCGCTGTGCTGGACGGGATGGGACGCACCGTGGTCTCGGTGGCCCGCACGCGCGACGGTGCCGACGAGGCCTCGCCCGTGCGCGAGCTGCGGAGCCACACCCGGTACGACGCCCGCGGCCAGGTGCTGGAGATGACGGACGCGCTGGGACGGACCGCGGCGAGCAGCGTCTACGACCTGCTCGGGAACCTCCTCCGCCAGGTGTCGCTGGACGCGGGCGAGGCCGTCACCGTGGTGGACGCGGCGGGGCGCGTGCTGGAGACCCGCGACGCACGGGGCGCGCGGGTGCTCCGGGCCCACGACGCCCTGGGCCGGCCCTCGCGGGTCTGGGCGAGCTGCGCCGAGGGCGAGCCGCTGGGGCTCCGCGAGCGGATCGAGTACGGCGACGGGGGCGGCCCGGCCCAGGACCCCGCGGAGCGCGCCGCCGCGCGCGGGGCGAACTCCCTCGGCCGGGCGACCCGCCACTTCGACGAGGCGGGGCTGGCCGAGGTGGTGGGCTACGACTTCCGAGGCCGGACCCTGGAGCGGGTCCGCCGGACGGTGCGCGACGACCACCTGCTGGCCGCCCTGGCGGACGCGGCCGGCGACGACTGGCGTCTGCGCCCCTTCCGCGTGGACTGGACCCCGCCCGCCGGCGTCCCGTTCGAGGACCACGCCGCGGCCCTGCTGGACCCGGAGGGGCACGCCACCTCCCTGCGCCACGACGCGCTGGACCGGGTGCGGCTCCTGGTGGCCCCGGCGGGCGCCGACGGCCGCCGCCGGGAGCTGCGGACCCGCCACGACCGCGCCGGCACCCTGCGGAGCGTCACCCTCGACGGGGTGCCGTACGTGGAGCACGTGGCGTACAGCGCCCGCGGGCAGCGCACCCTCATCGCCTACGGCAACGGCGTGATGGCCCGGTACGCCTACGACCGCGACACCGCCCGGCTGGTCCGGCTGCGCGCGGAGCGGTACGTCCGCCCCGCCGGAAAGCCGTGGACCTTCCGCCCGGCACCGGGACGGGACGGGGCCGGCGTGCTCCAGGACCTCGCCTACCGCTACGACCTGGAAGGCAACCTGCTCCTCTCCGTGGACCGCACCCCCGGGTGCGGCGTCCTCGACAACCCGGAAGCCGCCGGGTGGGTCCACGCCGACCCGGAGCTGGCCGCCCTGATGGTGCAGGGGCACGCCCTCGCGCGCCGCTTCACCTACGACCCCCTGGGCCGCCTGGTCTCCGCCACGGGGCGCGAGGGCGCGGACGGGGCCGCCTCCCCCCGCCCCTGGAACGACGCCCCGCGCGCGGGCTTCGGCTCCGGCGGGCACGGCACCCCGGACATGGAGAACGCCCCCGCCCTCTCCGTCCTGTACGCGGAGGAGTACGCGTACGACCCGGCGGGGAACCTGGCCGTCCTGCGCCATCGCACCGGGAGCGCGCAGTGGACGCGGCGCTTCGGGGTCGGCGGGCGGGCGCCCGCGGCGTGGGCGGCCGAGTGGACCGCCCACGTGCAGGGGCACCCCTGGCCCGCGGCCCCCGGAAACCACCTCACCCACGTGGGCGACGACGACCCCGCCGCCCCGCAGACCCACGTCTACGACGCCGCGGGGAACCTGGTCCGCGAGCGCCTGGACCGGCACTTCGCCTGGGACCACGCCAACCGCCTGGTCCTCTTCCGCAGGCAGACCCCGGCCGCCGGCTCCACCCCGGAGGAAGACCGCTGGGCCGAACCCTCCGTGTGCGCGCTGTACCTCTACGACGCCGGCGGCCAGCGCGTGAAGAAGCTGGTCCGCACCCAGGGCGGCGGCGTGGAGACGACCACGTACGTGGAAGGCGTCTTCGAGCACCAGCGGTGGACGCGAACCGACGGGAGCGGGGGCGCCTGCACCCTCCTCCACGTCATGGACGGCCAGAAGCGCATCGCCGTGGTGCGCGACGGCGACGCCCACCCGGACGACGGCGGCCCGCCCGTGCAGTACCACCTGGAAGACCACCTGGGGAGCAGCGCGGTGACCACCGACGCCGCAGGGACGTGGATCAACCGGGAGGAGCACACCCCCTTCGGAGAGACCACGTTCGGCTCCTTCGCGCGCAAGCGCTACCGCTTCACGGGGAAGGAGCGGGACGGCGAGAGCGGCCTCTACCACCACGGCGCCCGCTACTACCTGCCCTGGCTCTGCCGCTGGGCGAGCTGCGACCCCGCCGGGATGGTGGACGGCCCCAACCTGTACGTCTACGTGCGGAACAGCCCGCTCACCTACCGCGACCCCACGGGGATGCAGGCCGAGGGCGCGGTGATGGAGACGACCGACAACATCCAGGCCAGGCAGAGTTCCCAGCAGTCGCACTCCGCGCTGAACCGGCTGCAGGAGCGGATCGAGGCGCACGAGGCGTCCATCGACGCCACGGGCGTGGGCACCTACTTCGGGGTCAAGTCCTCCTACGCCCGTCTCAACGCGGCCGGGCAGCAGCGGGCGCGCGAGCGGGCGAACCGGGGCAAGGAGGAACCGGTCCGGGGAACGCCCCAGGAGACGAGCTGTGTCGACTTCGTCATCGAGGCCGTGAACGACTACTACGACCAGGGCGTGAGCGACGCGGCGACGTACGCCCAGTTCACGCAGGCCTTCCGGGACGTGATGAACGACACCCTCGCCTCCGACAAGCGGGGGACGGCCCTGGCGAACAAGCTCCGCGACCTGGACTGGACCACCGTCTACTACAGCGCCGACACGCGCACGGACAGCGACTACGGCGGGGTGAAGAAACGCGGCTACGGGCCGGCCCTCTTCGGCAGCAACCGCCTGGTGGGCGGGGTGGACGTGACGGTGGAGATCGACCACTTCGTCACCAACTTCTCCCCCGCGTCCGGGAGCCGCACCCGGAAGGACACGACCGGCCTCGACAAGCTGAAGCAGGTCCCCTTCGCGGTGGGGATGGGCGACTGGGGGATGCACACCTTCATCCTCTCGTACGGCGAGGTCTACGAGGTCCACTGGGACAAGGGCCCCAGCAGCAAGGCGGTCTTCGAGAAGAGTTCGTTCGAGGAGTTCAGCAAGCAGTGGAAGTCGGGGGTGATCGCCGTGCCCCCGAAGCTCTGGCGGGACTGACCGCCGCAGTACGGGCCGCCCGGCACGCGGCCCCGCAGCACCCGACGACGAAACCCACGGTCCCTCCCCGGGGGAGGGGCCCGACTTCAACGTGAAAGCGAGCACACCATGAGCACCGACGGCACCATCCCGCAGGTCCAGCAGTCTCCCGAGGGCGACGAAGGCATGGTCGTCAACGCGCTCCCCCGCGACGACGACGGCGGCGGCGGCGATCCCTACCCGATCCCCGAGTCCCCGCCGCGGGTGAACGTCTCCATCACCTCGGCCGCGCAGGACCCCGCGTACGTGGGCCCCAACAAGCAGGCCGCGATCCGGGTGTCCGGGACGGTGTCGGTCACCGAGGGCACCGAGCTTTCGTCGCGCTCCACCACGGTCACGGTCACCGTGGGAAGCACGACGGTCACCGCCGCGATCGGCGCGGACGGGCGCTGGTCCGCCTCCGTGAACCGGACGGTGGCCGCCACCGGCAGCATCGACGTGAGCGCCAAGGCCCTCACCAGCTTCACCTACATGATGAGCGGCAGGACCGGGTCGGTGAGCAAGACGGTCACCGGCAGCGCCGCGCTCCGGGTGGACTCCGTTCCGCCCCACCCCAACGCCCGAGCGGCCGGCGACGTCAGCGAGTTCGCCTGCCCCATGCCGGGGAGCACCCTCACGGTGACCGTGACGGGGATGGCGACCGACAGCGACTCCGGGGTCGCCTCGGTGGCCGTGGGCACCAGCCCGGGCAGCCTCACCTCCTTCGTCCCCTCCGACCCCTCCGCGTGGTCGCGGAACGTGGTCCTCCCCGCCACGGTCGGCACGCACAACGTCTACGTGAGGGCCACCGACAACGTGGGGAACCAGTCGCAGCTCTACACCGTCCCGTTCACGCTGGTGGACCGGACACCGCCTGAGCTGACGGTGGAAGCCATCCCCCGCATGATCTACGACGACCGGCCCCTCACCCTCGCCGTGCGGGGGACGGTGCTCGACGCGCACACCGGCGTGCAGGGGGTGCAGGTCGCGCTCCGGACCGCGGCCGGCCAGCCGGTGGGATCGTCCGTGACCGCCACGCCGGGCACCGCCGCGCCGGGGCAGCGGGTGACCTGGAACGCCTCCCTCACCCTCCCCTCCGCCGGCGAGTACCGGGTCCACGTGACCGCCACGGACCACGCCGGGAGGACGGCCGTCGTGACCGCCGACGTGCACGCGCCCCCCATCCCGGCGCCGGCCCTCGACATCCTCACCCCCGCGGACGGCGAGGTGATCCCCGGGACGGACGACGGCGCGGACGTCGTGGTGAGGGGGACCGCGGCGGCGCCACTTACCACGCTGACGAAGGTGGAGGTGTCCGTGGGCGGGGGCGCGTTCGTGTCGGCCCGCAACGACTCCGGCGACTGGACCCGCTGGAGCGCCGACGTCCACGTCCCGGCGGACGGCGAGCAGGACATCGTGGCCCGCGCGACCACCGCCGCGCTCAACCCCCAGGTCAACCGGAAGACCGACACGGTGCGGGTCAGCGTGGGCGTGCGCTACACCGCCCGCGACACGGAGGACAACACCAGCCTGGTGGCGTACTACCACGACCTCCTCAAGTTCGCCACCCGGCGCGTGCGCATCGCCGAGGGCGCGGCCGTGCGCGGCCTCACCCGCGAGGAGCTGGCGGGCCAGCTCCACCAGCCGTTCGACCGCCTGGAATCCGACGAGTCCGTGTCGCAGGTGAGGCTCTGCGTGGAGGTGCTGCGCGGCTACGCGGCGGCCATCGGCCGGAGCCCGTCCCCGGCGGCGCTGGCCGCGTACCGCGAGGCCGCGTACCGCGCGCTCCTGGTGCAGTTCGGCACCAGCTACGAGGAGCTGCGCCGGCTCCGCGGCGGCGCGCAGCGCGACCGCGAGGCGCTGGCGGAGCGGCTGGGGATCGGCGGGGATCTCGCCACGCTGGACGCGCTCCTCCTCTCCCCGGAGGGGATCACCGAGGAGGCGCTGGAGTCCGTGTTCCGGCTGGAGAGCACCGCGCGCGACCCCCTGGCCGGGACGCCGCAGGCGCGCCTCTTCCGGGCGATGTCGGCCCACCTCCGCACCGTGTGGCTCCGCGAGGACCACGAGGACGCGGGGCTCCCGGCCCTGATCGACCCGGACGTGGTGTCCGAGGCCAACATCCCCGCCTCCAAGCGCTCCCCCTCCAACCTCCCCTACGCGCTGTGGAGCGCGCGGCGGAGCTGGGTGGCCGGGAAGCTCGACGAACTCGCCGCCGACCGGGTGGCCGGCGAGAACGACCGGGCCCGCCTGGTCCGCCTGCTCGAGAAGACGGCCGCCTCCACCACGATGGCGCAGCTCCAGGCGCTGGAGGCGGACCGGGCCGCCGGGCGGGACGTCGACGCGGGGCTCGCCGCGCACGGCCTGACCCCGGCCTCGTTCGACTTCCTGGTCCGGATGCACGACGCAGCCGGCCGGGGCCCGCTCCTCTCCTCCGAGTGGGCGGACGTCTACTCGCTCCTGGCGCAGCTCGCCAAGCTGCGCGTCCGGACGCAGTGGCGGAGCGAGGAGGCCACGCTGGTGGTGGGCCCGGACGACTTCGTCCCCGCGGCCGCGATGCCGCCGCTCCCCGCGTGGCGCGCCACGGCGTCCGACTGGCGGGAGTGGCAGGAGAAGCTGCGGGCCCGCTTCGGCCAGGAGGACGCCCTGATCCGGGCCTACGACGACGCCGTGACCGCGGCCGAGGCCGCCGCGCTCCCCATCCTGCGCGACGCCCTGGTGGCCGCCGTCGCGCCCGCGCCCCCCGCGGACGAGGACGAGATGCGGGCGGTCGCCAACTGGCTCACGCAGCGCCTGATGATCGACGTGCAGGCGAGCAGCACGCTGCGCACCACGCGGATGACCCAGGCCGTCGAGACCCTGCAGGGGATCCTGGGCGCCCTGCGCGCCGGGCGCTTCATGGAGATGGAGACGGAGGTCGCGCCGCTCCCGCCCGGCGAGTGGACGCTCACCGTCCCCGACGCGGGCCCGGCCGGGGTGGACGCCACCTTCGACGCCGAGTGGGCGTGGATGGGGACGTACACGAGCTGGCGGGCCGCCATGCGCGTCTTCCTCTACCCGGAGAACCTGCTGGTCCCCGGGCTGCGCCGCGACGTCACCCCCGAGTTCCGCGCCATGATGGAGGCCCGCGAGGCCGGGCCGCTCTCCGCCGAGGACGCGCGCCGGCTCGCCGACGCCTACCGGGCGGCGGTGGACGCCAACGCCGCCGTCGCCACCGGGCTGAACGCGCTGGTGGGCGGGTGGGGCGGCGGGGTGTGGAAGCAGCGGTCGCACCTCCTGGACGAGCGGATCGCCGAGTCCGACCTGAAGGCGCGCGCCGCGGCCATCCGCCAGCTGATGCAGGCGAACGCCGGGCAGGAACCCGTGCGCACCTACCTGGAAGAGCTGTTCTTCTGGGTCCCGGTGCAGCTCGCCCTCCTGCTGCACCAGGCAGGGCAGCACGCCGCCGCCCTCGACTGGTTCCGCACCGTGTACGGCTACAACCTCAGGTCCGGCGAGCGGAAGGTGTACCACGGGCTGGTGGAGGAAGAGCAGTACCCGTGCGTCTACCAGACCACCGACCAGTGGCTGCGCACCTCGCTCAACCCGCACGACATCGCCCCGCAGCGGGCCGGCGCGCTGACGCGCTTCGCCCTGCTCTCCATCGCGCGCGGCTTCCTGGACTTCGCGGACGCCGAGTTCGCGGCCGACGGCGGCGAGTCCGGGGCCCGGGCGCGGACCCTCTACCTGGCCGCCCTGGAGCTGCTGGACTCGGCGGACATGCGCCTCCCCGGCGACGGCGAGGACCCCGCCCTCGCCTTCGGCTTCGCCGCCAACCCGGAGGCCCAGGCGCTCCGGATGCACGCCGAGCTGAACCTCCTCAAGCTGCGCAGCGGGCGCAACATCGCCGGGATGCAGCGGCAGGGCGCCGCGGCGGGGCGCGCGGTGGGGACCCAGGCCGGGGCGCCGCAGCCCACGGCGTACCGCTACGCCACCCTGATCGACCGGGCCAAGCAGCTCGTCGGCCTGGCCCAGCAGATGGAGGCGCAGTACCTGGCCGCGCTGGAGAAGCGCGACGCCGAGACGTACAGCCTCATCAAGGCGCGCCACGACCTGGGGCTCACCCAGGCCACGGTCCAGCTCCAGGACCTCCGCATCGGCGAGGCCGCCGGCGGGGTCAACCTCGCCACCCTGCAGCAGTCCCGCGCCCGGGTGCAGCGGGACACCTACCAGGGGTGGATCGACGCCGGGGAGATCCGGGCCGAGCGTGACCTCCTCCAGAACTACCGCGACGCCAACCGGTACCGGAACTGGGCCACCGGGCTGGACGCCGCCGCCACGGTCGCCCAGGCGATCACCTCCGCCAGCTCCGGCGGCATCTTCGGCACCGGGATCGGCGCGGGGTGGAGCGGCGTGGCCGTGACCGCAGCGGTCGCCACGGCCCGGGCCGGGGTGGGGGTGGCCCTCAACAACGTCGAGACGCGGGCGCAGGTCAACTCGCTCACCGCCAGCTTCGAGCGGCGCAGGCAGGAGTGGGAGCTGCAGGCGGCGCTGTCCGCGAAGGACGAGGCCATCGGCATGGAGCAGGTGCTCCAGGCGCGGCAGCACCTGCGGATCGCCGGCCAGGAGCTGACCATCGCGCAGATGCAGGCCGGGAACGCCGCCGCCACGGTGGAGTTCCTGGCGAGCAAGTTCACCAGCGCCGAGCTGTACGAGTGGATGAGCGGCGTGCTGGGCCGGGTGTACGCCTATTTCCTCCAGCAGGCCACCGCGATCGCGCGGCTGGCGGAGGGGCAGCTCGCCTTCGAGCGGCAGGAGAAGCCCGTCTCCCTCATCCGCTCGGACTACTGGCAGACCCCGGTCGAGGCGGACACCGCGGGCTCCGCGGACGGCGGGGCGAAGGACCGGCGCGGGATGACCGGCTCCGCCCGGCTCCTGCAGGACATCTACCAGCTCGACCAGTACGCCTTCGAGACCAACAAGCGCAAGCTGCAGCTCTCCAGGACGATCTCGCTGGCGCAGCTCGCGCCTTTCGAGATGGAGCGCTTCCGGCGCACGGGGACGCTGGTCTTCGCCACGCCCATGGAGATGTTCGACCGCGACTTCCCCGGGCAGTACCTCCGGCTGGTGCGGCGGGTGCGGACCTCCGTCATCGCCCTGGTCCCGCCGACCCAGGGGATCCGCGCCACGCTCTCGGCCTCGGGGATGTCGCGGGTGACGGTGGCGGACGGCGGCTACCAGACGCTCACCCTGCGGCGCGACCCGGAGCTGGTGGCGCTCACCTCCCCGGCCGGCGCCACGGGGCTCTTCGAGCTGGACGTGCAGAGCGAGCTGCTCCTCCCGTTCGAGGGGATGGGCGTGGACACCACCTGGACGCTCGACATGCCGCGGGCTTCGAACCCCTTCGACTTCGGCACGATCGCCGACGTGCTGCTGACCGTGGAGTACACCGCCCTCCACAGCCACGACTACCGCCACCAGGTGATCCGCACGCTGGACACCCGCTTCAGCGCGGAGAAGGGGGTGAGCTTCCGGGAGATGTTCCCGGACCCGTGGTACGAGCTGTCCAACAGCGCGCCCGGCGTGGAGGCGACGGTCGCCTTCGACCTCGCGCGCGACCACTTCCCCCCCAACCTGGACGACCTCCGGGTGGAGAGCCTTCTGCTCCACTTCGCCCCGAGGAACGGGGCGCCGGTGGAGGCCCGGGTCTCGGATCTGCGGTTCCCCGCGCTCGACACCGCGGCGGGCGCCCCGGTGGTGGTCTCCCGGTCGGCCGGGTCCGCGGAGGCGGTGGAAGGGGTGGTCAGCACGCGCCGCAACCACTGGAGGCCGGTGGTCGGGGCCCGGCTGGTGGGGGGACGGTGGTCGCTCACGGTGGACGCCGCCACGGCCGCGAAGGTCCGCGCCGGGGAGGTGGAGGACCTGCTCCTCGTGATCGGGTACGGGGCGAACACCCCGGCCTGGACGTGATCCTGGTTTCGGGAGGATCGGGATGCCACGGGAGGTGGGGGAGGCTCCGCAGGAGGGCGTATGTTTGAGCCCTCGCCGTACTCCCGGCTCGCACCGATGGCCGGGCGAGTTACGCACCGACGGAGGAGCCTCCCCCCGCCGACCCCACGCGTGAGACGGCCGCGTTGAGGACCGGGCGGGAGCGGCTGCGGGAATTCCCGCAGCCGCTCCCGTGGGATCGAAAACAGCCCGGACCGCATCTTCGCGGTCCGGGCTGTTTCGCTTCCGGGAGCTTACCCGCCCTACTCCGCCCCCGTCCGCATGACGGCGGCCACCGCCGCCTCGTGGCGGGCGTCCAGCGACTCCGCGCTCGCCACGCTCATGTCCAGGTCGTGGACGAGCCCGTTGTGGAGCCGGTAGATCCACCCGTGCACGGCGACCTCCTGGCCGCGCGCCCAGGCGTCCCGCAGGACGGTGGTCTGGCAGACGTGGACCACCTGCTCGATGACGTTCAGCTCGCAGACGCGGTCCAGGCGCGTGGTCTCGTCCGTGATCCCGGCGAGGTAGTCCTGGTGCTTCTCCTTCACATCGTGCACGTGGCGGAGCCAGTTGTCGATCAGCCCCAGCTTCTCCTTCCGCACCGCGGCCCGCACCCCGCCGCACCCGTAGTGCCCCACCACGAGGACGTGCTTCACGCGGAGAACGTCCACGGCGAACTGCAGCACCGAGAGGCAGTTGAGGTCGGTGTGCGCCACCACGTTCGCGACGTTGCGGTGCACGAACAGCTCGCCCGGGAGCAGGCCGACGATCTGGTTGGCCGGGACGCGGCTGTCCGAGCAGCCGATCCAGAGGTACTCGGGCGCCTGCTGGAGGAGGAGCCGGGAGAAGAAGTCCGGCTCCCGCTCGTGCATCTGCGCCGACCAGGCGCGGTTGTTGTCGATCAGTCCCGTGAGATTCGGCATCTGCGTTCGGCGCTCCTCGTGGTCGGTGGATCCTCTCTCGTGCGCGCCGGGGCGTTCTCCGCCCCGGTGCGTGGACAGAACGGCAATCTATCGTCCTCCGCCCCGGCTGTCTGCGCCGGCCGGACGCCGGGGCGAGGGATCAGTGCCCGGAGAGGAGCCGGGCACGGGTGTCGGCCTCGCTCGCCAGCCGGCCGCACATGATGTCGCAGAGCTGGAACACGTCGTCGTTCGCCAGCCGGTAGATGACGTACAGCCCCTCCTTGCGGCGCTCCACGAACCCCAGCGTGTGGAGGAGCTGCAGGTGCTTCGAGGCGTTCGCCTGCCCCAGCCCCGTCGCCTCCATCAGCTCCGAGACCGTCATCTCCCGGGCCCGCAGCGCGTTGAGGATCCCCAGCCTCGCGGGCTCCGCCAGCGCCTTGAAGCGCTCGGCGACGAGCTCCAGCAGCTCGGGCGTCATCGGGTAGTGGCTCATGGGACCTCCGGGAGTTCGTCGCGTCCGCCCCGCTCCGTGGGGTGGCCGCCCGCCTTCCAGTCCGCGTAGCCGCCGGCGAGGTCGATCACGTTCGTGAAGCCCTTCGCCTGGAGGAGGCCCGCCGCGATGGCGGAGCGCATCCCGGACTGACAGTGCACCACCAGCGGCCGGTCCCGCGGGATCTCTGCCAGGCGGTCGGCCAGGTACCCCAGCGGGACGTTCCCCACCCCGGGCAGGTGCCCCGCCTCCCACTCCGCGGCGCCGCGCACGTCGAGCACCGCGACGCTCCCGTCGCGCATCCGCTCCGCCAGCTCCGGGGAGGTGATCCGCGGAGTCGACTGCAGCCCGCCCCCCGCGGCCGCCCGGGCGTCCACCGCCCCGGCGCCGAACCAGCCGGCCACCCGGTCCAGCCCGATCATCGCCAGGTCCCGCACCGCCTCGTCCACCGACGCCGGGTCCGCGTCGTCGAGGATCAGGTAGAAGTCCCGGTCGTAGGGGACCAGCCACCCCGCCCACGTGGTGAAGGACCGGTTCAGCGGGATGCCGAGGGTCCCCGGCACGTGCCCGGCGGCGAAGTCCGCGGCGCGCCGGGTGTCCACCACCAGCGCGCCCTCCTCCAGCAGCTCCGCGAGCCGCGCGTCCTCCAGGCGCGGCGGGCGAGGCATCCCGCCGAGCACCCGCGGCCCCTCGCGGTTGATGCGCTTCATCTCCGCGAAGTACCGGGGCGGCTCGGGCTGCCCGGCGAGCACGGCACGCACGAACCCTTCCTCGTCGTCGGCGGAGAGCCCCCAGTTGAACCTCCGCTCGTAGCCGACGGTGCTGTGCGGGACGGCGCTCAGCCCCTTCCCGCACGCCGAGCCGGCGCCGTGCCCCGGCCACACCTGGAGGTAGTCCGGCCGCTCCCGGAACTCCTGCAGGCTGCGGAAGAGGGTGCGCGCCCCCGCCTCCATCGTCCCCTCCACCCCGGCCGCCTTCTCCAGCAGGTCCGGACGGCCCACGTCGCCCACGAAGACGAAGTCGCCGGTCAGCACGCCCATCGGGACGTCCGCGGCCGCGGTGTCCGTCACCAGGAAGGAGAGGTGCTCCGGGGTGTGCCCGGGGGTGTGCAGCACGTCGATGCGCACGTTCCCCACCCGGAAGGTGTCTCCGTCCCGCAGCAGCACCGCTCCGGACGCCTCCGCGAAGGCGTACCTCCAGTCCTCGCCTCCCTCGTCGGAGAGGTGGAGCTTCGCCCCGGTGCGCTCCGCCAGCTCGCGGGCCCCGGAGACGAAGTCCGCGTGGATGTGCGTCTCGGTGACGTGGGTGACCCTCACCCCCTCCGCCGCCGCGGCGCGCACGTACTGCTCCACGTCGCGGTTGGGGTCCACCACCAGCGCGTCGCCCGTGGCGGCGCAGCCGATCAGGTAGCTCGCCTGCGCGAGCTTCTCGTCGTAGAAGCGCTTCAGGATCATGGTTTCCCTGTCGGTTCCGGTTCTATCGGTCCGCCGCGGACGCCTCCACCGCCGGCACGGGGCCGGGGAGGAGCACGGCGCGGTTCTGGTAGAGGATGAAGCCGCCCATCGCCAGCAGGAAGACGGCGAAGCCCCGCCGCAGCGCCTCCTGAGGGACCCGCTTCACCAGGCGCGAGCCCAGCACGATCCCGCCGGAGGCCACCGCCGCGAAGACGGCCACGAAGCCCCAGGGCACCTCCACCCGCCCCAGGTAGCCGGCGAGGCCCGCGGCCGAGTTCATGGCGATGACCAGCAGGCTGGTGCCCACGGCCTGCCGCATGGGCACCCTCGCCAGCAGCACCAGCGCGGGGACGATCAGGAACCCGCCCCCCACGCCCACCAGCCCGGTGAGCGCCCCCACCCCCACGCCCACCGCGGCCGTGGTCGCGAGACGGGGCGTGCGCGGCCCCTCTCCGTCCCCCGGGCCGCGCCTTCCGCGGAGCATGGAGGCCGCGGCCAGGAGCATCACCCCCGCGAAGACCACCAGCTGGGTCTGCCCCCCCACGAACGCCGAGAGGTGAGCGCCCATGTAGGCGCCCCCCATGGCGAACGCCCCGAAGAGCAGCGCCATGCGCGGGTCCACGTTCCCGCCGCGCCAGTGGGCGAGCGAGCCGACCAGGCTCACCGTTCCCACCACCGCCAGGCTCGCCGCGATCGCCTCCTTCGGCCCGAAGCCCATCACGTACACGAGGACGGGCACCGTCAGGATGGAGCCGCCCCCGCCCAGGAGGCCGAGGGAGAGCCCGATCAGCGCCGCCAGCGCCAGCCCCAGGAGTCCCACGGATCAGGATGCGGCCGGCGCGGAGCCGGCCTTCAGGGCCCGCACCATCGACTCCACGTCGCAGGAAGCGGGGCGGTTGTAGGGGAGCAGGGAGAGCACCTTCGCCATCCCGCAGGTGTCCGTCACCCCGGCGAAGACCAGCCCGCCGCCCACGAAGGCGGAGAGCAGACCGAACGCCGGGTTCACCAGCACGGCCAGCAGCCCGCCGGCCCCCGCGAGGGAGCCGGCCACGATCCGGACCTGGCGCTCCAGCGAGATCCTCTCCCGGCCGCGGCGCACCGGCTTCCCGGCGGCCGCCCACCCGTTCACGCCGCCCTCCAGCACGTGGAGGTTCGGCATCCCCGCGCCGCGCAGGGCCTCCTCCGCCCGGCGCGCCCGGACGCCGGACTGGCAGACCAGCACGACCGGCGCGTCCACCCGGGCGCGGATCTCCCCGGCGTGCTCGCCCAGGGTGTCCAGCGGGACGTTGTACGCTCCCGGGATGTGCGCGGTCTCGTACTCGCCCGGGGTGCGCACGTCGAGCAGACGAACGCCGGATCCGTCGCGCAGAAGCGCGTCCAGCTCGTCGGGGCCGATGACCGGCGGAATCGTGGTCGACATCACTTCACCTCTCGATCATATGGTGATATGGACGGCGCAGATGAAGACTCGATCCCGGCGTCGTCCATCATTTATTACTATCTGGTAATATAGTTGAACGATTACGGACCGTCAACCCGCCCCGGGGCTGCGTGTCCCGAGCGCTACCTCGGAGCAGGAGGGAGGTCCGGGAGGTCCCGCCGCACCACGTAGCCGTTCACGCCGTGGAGGGCGGGAGGAAGCGTGCCCGGCTCCATCGGCCGCAGCCCGCCCGGCGCCTCCGGGTCGAAGGCATAGGTGGAGTACGCCACCGAGTCCGCCGCGAAGTGGAAGTCCAGCACCGTCACCGTCTTCGTCGGCGGCGCCGGGCCGCCGAGGAGCGGGCGGGGCCCCTGCCCCACCGCCCCGGAGTGAAGCAGCTCCAGGGCGCCGCGGCGGCCCGGGTAGTAGGCGTGGTGGTGGCCGCTGACGTAGGTGTTCGCGCCGTGCCGCTCCAGGATGGCCCGCAGGGAGTCCGGCTCGTCCAGCACCTCGCCGGGCCGGTTCCGCCCCTCCGCCACCGCGTAGAGCGGCAGGTGCCCCAGCACCAGGCGGTGGCGCGCCGCGCGGGCCCGCTCGCTCCCGAGCTGCGCGCGGACCCAGTCCATCATCGGCAGCTCGCCCACCGTGCCGGCGAAGGACGCGTCCCACACCAGCACGAACAGGTCGCCCCGGGTGAAGCTGTAGTAGAGCGGGAAGTGCGAGCTGTCGGCGAAGGCGACGCCCGTGCGGCGCTCCGGGGCGCTCCAGTGCTCCACGGCCAGGGCGCGGTCGCGGCGGTGCGCGGGGTACGCGGACCCGTCGTGGTTGCCGAGCGTGAAGCCGAAGGGGATTCCGGCCTCCCGCAGCGGCCCCGCCACCGCGGAGTCGAAGGCGGCCCACATGGCCCGCACGTTCCCGTCCGTGAGCGCGGGGCGCTGCCCGGCGACGAGGTCGCCCGCGGCGAGCACCAGGTCGGGACGCCAGACCTCCCGGATCAGCCGCACCGTCCGGTGTACCTCCGGCTCGTACGCGGTGGACCCGTAGGCGCCGTTCAGGTCGCTTACCACCACCACGCGGAGGTCGCCGCGGGGCGGGTCCTGCGGGTCGGGAGACGTGGCCGCGACGAGCAGGGCGGCGAGAAGGAGCGGTCGCAGACGGCGGAAGCTTCTCACGGACGTCGGGGGCGGGCCGGGATGGTCGGAGCGCGGCGCCGGGAGGGAGGGAGGTCCCCTCACTCCGGGGGCGCCTTGGGATACACCCGGACGGTGTCCCAGCGGCGGATCTCCACCTTGCCCGGGGGGAAGCCGCGCGGCTTGCGGACCTCCGAGGCGCGGCAGACGTGCACCTCCACCTTCCCGCGGGCCTCCCGCGCCTTGGAGTGGTGGACCGCGAGCTGCGCGGCCTGCTCCACCACGGCGCGCGGGATCTCGGGGAGCCGGTCCGGGTTGCGGATCACCACGTGGCTCCCCGCGTACCCCGCCGCGTGGAGCCAGAGGTCGGCGGGCTCGGCCACGCGGAAGGTAAGCTCGTCGTTATCGCGCGCTCCCTTCCCCACCAGGACCTCGAGGCCGTCCACCTGGAACGTACGCCAGCCGCTTCCCTTGCTCGCCACGCCTTCTCCCGTCTCCATTTCCCGGGTTTCGGTGCCTCTCTCCAGGCCGGGAAGTGTAGCACCGGGGGCGGGTCCGGGCGAGGCCCGGGTGGCGCCGCGGGGCCCGACCCCGATACGATCCCTCCACGTTCCGCGCGCCTTCCCGGCCGCGCGCCACGACTCGCAACCCGTCGGACCGATGCCCGTTTTTCCACGCACCCTCCGCCGCCTCGCCGTCCTGGCCGTGGCCGCGCTCCTCGTCTCCACCGCCGCGCCCCTGGACGCCCAGGAGCCCGCGGCGGGCGGCGTCCCCGTCCTCGCCTGGCACTTCTTCAAGGACCGGCTCGAACCGCGGGACGGACCGCTGACCGAGTCGTTCGCCCGCTACGAGGAGACCCTGGAGTTCCTGGCCCGGCAGGGGTTCCGCTCCGTCTTCCCGGAGGAGGTCGGCCGCGCCATTCCCGGGGGAGGACGCCCGGTGATCCTCACCTTCGACGACGGTCGGAAGGAGCTGCTGCGCGCCGCGGAGATCCTGGAGCGCCACGGTTTCCGCGGCATCTTCTTCGTCATCCCCACCCTCGCGGACGCGGGGGACGACCGCTTCCTCACCGCTCCGGAGGTGGCGCGCCTGGCGCGCGCCGGGCACCGCGTGGCCGCGCACGGCTACGACCACCGCAGCATGGCCACCTCCGGCACCGAGGTGGCCGCCTCCCTCACCCGCTCACAGCGTCTGCTCGCCGGGCAGACCGGGGGAGCGCCCGACGCGCCGGACTTCGCCTTCCCCTTCGGGCACTACACCGCCGAGGTCGCGGAGGCGCTCGCCGGGAGCTACCGCTACCTTCACACCGTGAACCCCGGCTACTGGGACGGGCGCTCCGCCCTGCTGCCGCGGATGCTCGTCATGTCGAACGTGGACCCGGCGCTGTTCCGCGACTACGTCCTGGGCGGCGCGCGCTACTCCCCGCCCCTGGAGCCGCTGACCGACGACGGGGCCGTGACGTCCCGGGTGGCGTTCCGGCTGCGGGGCGGCCCGCTCCCGGACGGGGTGGAGCTGTTCTCCGTCTCGGCCGACGCCACCGGGCGCAGCTACGTGAGCCACCCGCTCGGGAAGAGCCTGGAGGTCAGCGGCGACACGGTGTGGGTGGACCTCGCCGCCCACATGGCCCGCCACTACCCGCCCGAGCGGAGCGCGATCTCCTACGCCCTGGTCGTCCGGGAAGGCGGCGCGCTGCGCTGGTTGTCTCCCGGGATCCAGCACTGGCTCCGCGACCCGGCCACCGGCCCGCGGAGCACCCCGGCGCGCCCGCGGACGACCTCGTCCCCCGAGTGATACTGTCCGGGACCCGCGGGGGCCCACCGGGAGGTGGGGGAGGCTCCGCAGGAGAGCGTATGTGTGAGCCCTCTCCGTACTCCCGGCTCTCAAAGCAGGCCGGGCGAGTCCGCACCGACGGAGGAGCCTCCCCCCGCCGACCCACGCGTGGTACTCCCGGATCCGGCATGGAGGGAGACTCAGCCGAGCGCCCCCAGCCACGCCAGCAGCGCCAGCGCGAGCGGGACGAGCACCGCGGTCGCCACCCCCATGAGGCCGATGGCGATCCCCGCGCCGGCGGCCTCCACCTCGCCCTCCTCCACCGCCCGCGCCGTGCCCACACCGTGCGCCGCGGCCCCCAGCGCGAGCCCCGTCGCCGTGCGGCTGCGGACTCCGACGGCGCGGAGCAGCGGCGGCCCCACCACCGCCCCGAACACCCCGGAGAGGATCACCACCACCGCGGAGAGCGAGGGGAGGCCGCCCGCCCGCTTCGCGATCTCGATGGCGATGGGCGTGGTCACCGAGCGCGGGGCCAGCGACCGGACCACCTCCGGCGAGGCCCCGAGCAGCACGGCGACCCCGCACGCCGAGAGGATCCCCACCGCGCTCCCCACCAGGAGGGAGACGAGCACCGCCTTCGCCTTCCGCCCGATCTCCCCGGTCTGCCGGTGGAGCGGCAGCCCCAGCGCGACCACGGCCGGTCCCAGGAAGAAGGTGAGGAGCCGGCCTCCCCGGTCGTACGCGGCGTAGCTCACGCCCAGCGCCTCCAGCGCCAGGATCAGCGCGACGATGCTCACCAGCACCGGGTGGAGGAAGACGTAGCCCAGCCGCCGGTACAGACGGCCCGCCAGCGCGTACGTGCCCACCGTGGCGCCGACCGCGAGCAGCGCCTGGACGGCCTCCCTAAGCATCGGGTTCCAGCCGCTGCTGCAGCCAGCCGACGGTGACGAGCACGGCGAGGGTGCTCGCGGCGCTCGCCAGGACGATGGGGAGCCACTCCCGGCGCAGCAGGTCGAACTGGAGCATCAGCCCCACGCCCGCGGGGACGAAGAGGAGCGCCATGTGGCGGAGAAGGAGGTCGGCCGCGGGCTCCACCGCCGCCACGGGGAGCCAGCGGAGGTGGAGCGTCGCCGCCAGCAGCAGCATCCCGAGCACGCTCCCCGGCAGCGGGAGCCGCCCGTACGACGCCAGCGCGCTCCCGGCCAGCAGGCAGGCGAGCAGCACTCCCAGGCTCACCGCGTAGCGCCACCAGGGATAGCGGCGCGGCCCTGGAGCCGCCGGCTCCATCCCCTCCAGCTCCAGGGCGACCGTCTCCGGCGCGGACGCGCTCCCGGCCCCGTCGCGGTCCGGCGAATCCTCCTCCTTCATCCCTACCCCGGCGCTCCCAGGTCCCAAGCCGCGGCGGGCCCCCGGGAGGCTTCCCGGAGGCCCGTGCCCGACACGGCCGCCAAGCTAACGCCGGAGGAGACCGGCGCGCACCTCGCGCTCCCGCGGCTTCAGCGCATCGAGTCCGGCATCGCCCGCGCGACGGCGTGGTAGTCGATGGAGCCCAGGCGCTCCAGCGTCTCCAGCCGCTCGCGCTCGCGCCGCGACCTCAGCTCCAGGGCGCGCAGGGTCTCCTCGCGGCTCCTCCCGGGCTGGAGGGGAGCGTCGTCGGCATCGGAGCGGAGCCTGTCGAGCGTCTCCTCCATCTCGTCGGCGAGCAGGAGCAGCTCGCCGATGCGCCGGTTCCGCTCCACCGCCCCGACGTCGTCCGCGGCAGCGCGGCGGGGAAACGTACCGATCCCGATCTCCCTGTCGATGTCTCGCATGTACCCTCCTCAGGTCGGCCGGGCACCCCGGGGTCGGGCCCGCGGACGCACGTCCTCTCGGGCCGGCTCCTGGGTGCCGGGGGTGCAACTCGAGTGTACGAACGGATCTGCACCCGGCCGCAACTCGCGTGCCCGGATCGCGCAACCCCCGTGCGGACAGGGTGTTGCGAGGCCGCCTCCCTCCGGTGGGGCGGCAAAGGAATGGCGGGCTCCCTCCTCGCGCGGGGCCGGTAGGCGGGTTCGCTCCTTGCGTCTCTCCCGTGCCTCCGCCGACGTCGGACGCCAACCCGGAGGGATCCCATGGCCGCCGAGAACGCCCGCCGCTTCATCGACGCGCTCCACCGCCTGGAGGAGGACGGAGACGTGGACACCCTCGCCGGGATGTACGCCGAGGGCGCCGACATCTCCAACCCCGTCGTCCCCCACCGCTACCGCGGCTCGGAGGGCGCCCGGGAGTTCTGGCGCGCCTACCGGGGCTCCTTCGCCGAGGTCCACTCCGACTTCGTCCACGTCGTCGAGCAGGACGGCTCGGCCCTGCTGGAGTGGACCAGCCGCGGGCGCGGCGCGGACGGACGGGACTTCTCCTACCGGGGGGTCACCGTGCTGGAGTTCGACGACGACCGGATCTCCGCGTTCCGCAGCTACTTCGATCCCCGCCACCTCGGACACCAGCTCGCCGCCGGGCCCCGGCGGGCGGATTGAAGAAGGGCCGGACGACGCGCGGGGGGCGCGGAGCCTTCCTCACGCCTCCCGGCTCAGGTCGGGAACCAGCCAGCTCACCACGAGCGTCGCGGCGGCGGAGAGGACCACCCCCCAGAACACCAGGTGCAGGCTCGTGGAAAGCCCCTCCCGGAGGACGCGCGCCGCGGGCCCGGACAGGACGGCGCCCGCCCGCGGCGCGCCCTCTCCGAGCAGCCCCTGCACGCTGTCCAGGGAGATCCGGCGCTCCAGGCCGCGCTCCGCGAGGAAGGCGCGGAGCCGCAGGTTGAGCACCCCGCCGAAGATCGCCGCCCCCAGGGCGTTCCCCAGGATGCGCATGAGCATGTTGGAAGCGGTCGCCACCCCCCGCTGCGTCCACGCCACGCGGGTCTGGATCGCGACGATGAAGGTGGTGCTCAGCAGCCCCAGCCCCACCCCCGTCACGAACGAGCCCACGCCCACCTCCGCCGGACCGCGGTCGGCCAGCAGCGCCACCATCAGGGCGCCCAGCATGACCGCCACCCCCCCGGCGCGCGCCAGACGTCGCACCCCCAGCCGCACGAAGAGACGCCCGGCCACCACCGAGGCGAGCGGCCACCCCACCGTCATGGCCGAGAGCGCGAACCCCGCCGCCAGCGCGCTCCCCCCCTGCACCCCCTGCACGTAGGCGGGGAGGAAGCTGATGAGCCCGATCATCGCGATCCCCGCCGTGAGGGTGGCGACGTTCGCCAGCGCGATGGTGCGGTTCCCCCAGATCTCCAGGTGCATGATCGGGTCGGGGGCCCTGCGCTCCTGGAACAGGAAGAGGAGGAACGCCACGCCGAAGACCGCGACCAGCGCGGCCAGCGGCCCCGTGCCCCACTCGGCTCCCTGCGTCAGGGCGAGCATGAGCGAGGAGACGCCCACGAAGAGGAGCCCCGCCCCCGCGTAGTCCACGCTCCGCCTCTCGTGCGCCACGTTCTCGTGGAGGAAGAGCGCGACCAGGGCGATGGTGAGGACGCCGAACGGCACGTTCAGCCAGAAGATCCACGGCCAGCCGGCGTGCTGGACGATGAGCCCGCCCGCCAGCGGCCCCACGATCGCCGAGATCCCCCAGACGCTGGAGAGGTACCCCTGCACCCTCCCGCGCTCCTCCAGGGTGTAGAGGTCGCCCGCCAGCGTGGCGGTGATGGGCTGCACCGCGCCCGCCCCGATCCCCTGCAGGAAGCGAAACGCCACCAGCAGGGGCATGGTGGTGGCGAAGCCGCACAGCACCGACCCCAGCAGGAAGACGACCGTTCCCGCGATGAACACCGGTTTGCGGCCCAGCAGGTCGGCCAGCTTGCCGAACACGGGGATCGTGACCGCCTGCATCAGCAGGTACGACGAGAACACCCAGCTGTAGAGGGAGAAGCCGCCGAGCGTGCCGGCGATCTGCGGCATGGCGGTGGCGACGATGGTGGCCTCGATGGCCCCCATGAACATCGCCAGGATGAGGGCGGTGAGCACCAGCGGGCGGTGCGTGGTGGTGCGCCGGAGACGACGCCGGGCGGCTTCGGGCGTGGTGCTGGACACGTCGGTTCGATCGGGTGAAACGGGAGCTGCGGCCCGCCGCCGGACGGACGCGGCGTGCCGGGCCCGGGGGAGCGGGAAAGCGGCCCTGCCCGCAAGATCCCGACCCGCAGGGAGGCCGCGCTGGCTCCGGGTTCAGGGTCGGGCCCGAGCGGCTTCCAGGGCGGACCGCCTGCCTTCCAGGTATCTGCGCACGCCGCGCTCGGTGGTGAGCGAGCCGGGAACCGATCGACAGCTCCCCCAGAGCATCTACCCGGAATCCACTCCACGGCACGCACAGCGGAAAACGAGGCAAACCCGGAGATCGCGATTCGACGCGATCCCCGGGCTTGCGATCCGCCGGAGGGAATCCCCTCCGGCTCGGCGACGGCTACCTACCGTCCGGTGCGGCCGTACGGGGTCAGCTCAGGAGCCGCAGCGGCATCACCAGGCACATGTAGTCCGGCGTGTCCTCGTTCCCCACCGGCTGCATGGTCGCCGCGCGCTCCGGCGCCTTGAAGGTCATCTTCACCTCGTTCGTCGGCATGTAGCGCATCAGCTCCAGCAGGTACTGGGCGTTGAAGCCGATCTCCAGCGGGTCGCCGTCGTACTCCACCGGCAGCTCCTCCGTGGCCTCGCCCAGGTCCGGCGTCTGCACCGAGAACTTCATCATCGCCCCGCCCAGCGACATGCGGATCCGGTGCGTCTGGTCGCTCGCGACGATCGCCATGCGGCGGACCGCGCCGTTCAGCGCCGCCTTGTCCACCACCATGGTCTTGTCGTTGTCCTTGGGGATCACCTGCTCGTAGTTGGGATACGGCCCCTCGATCAGGCGGGTGAACACCTGCACCGAGTCCGTCCGGAACCCCAGGTGGTTCTCCGAGCGGGCCACCTCCACGCCCTCCTCCGGCCCGAAAAGCTTCTGGACCTGCCCCAGGGCCTTCGGGTGGACGATCAGGTCTCCTGCGGCAACGTGGGCCTCTCCCTCGATGGGGAGCGTCATCTTCGCCAGGCGGTGGCCGTTGGTCGCCACCATCCGCATCTCCTGCTCGCCGAGCTGCCAGAGCACCCCGTTCAGGATGGGGCGCGTCTCCTCCGTGGATGCCGCGAAGCTCACGTGCGAGATAAGGCGCGCCAGGTCGCGCCCCGTGAGCCGCCACGTCTCCTCGAAGGCCACCTTCGGGAAGGCCGGAAACTCGTCGCGCGGCAGGCCGTTCAGCCGGAAGCGCGAGCGCCCGCTGGCGATGGTGATGGTGTCCCCCTGCGTGGAGACCTCCACTGCGCCGGGAAGCTCGCGCGCGATCTCCTGCAGCTTCTTCGCCGGAGCCGTGATCGCCCCCGGCTCCGCCACTTCCGCGGGGATGCGGATCGACACCGCGGTGTCCAGGTCCGTCCCGCTCAGCCGAACCGCACCGTCTTCCGCTTCCAGGAGGATGTTCGCCAGCACCGGGAGCGTGGTGCGGGTCGGGATGCTCCCGGCCACCGCGCCGAGCCCCTGCTGAAGGTTCTCACGCGTGATCGTGAATCTCATCGATGTCCCCAGACTCTGGAGTTTGACGGTTGTCCACCTGGAAGCGGTACTTCCGAACTGAAGATATTCAAATCAGTATCAGTAATAGAGGGTGTGGACGTGTGGAAACCCGCCCCTCGCCCTCCCGCATCCGCTTGCCGCACCTTCACCTGTACCCTCTCCACGTCGTGTGGACGGAGCTGTGGAGAAGCTCCCCGCTCTCCACGTCGTCCACATTCCACGCCCGCCGCGCCGGATCTCCACATCTTCTCCACACCTCTTCCACACCCGTTTCCACAGACCCTTAACGCGTTCGTCGATGCCCGCCCGCGCTGGCGGAGTGTCGAAGAATCCGGGGCGGCGGAGAAATCGCTTGAATCAAGGCGGACCCGAGCAGCGCAGTGAGGCGTGGTCGTTTCACGCCGCAGTGAGCCGCGCAGGGTCCAACGCCGAGTCACGTGATTTCTCAACGCCACCCTAGCGGAGCGTGGTCCGGAGCCCCTCCACCCGCTGGCGGAAGACGGGGTCCGAGGCCATGTCCTCCTCCACCTTCCCGATGGAGTGGATCACCGTGGAGTGGTCGCGCCCGCCGAAGAGCTTGCCGATCTCCACGAGCTGGAGGTCGAACATCTCCTTGATGAGGTACATCGCCACCTGGCGCGGCACCGTCAGGTCCTTGGTGCGCTTCTTGGACTGCAGCGCCTCCGAGGTCACCCCCCAGGCCGCCGCCACCCGCTCGCGCACCCCGTCGGGGCCGATCCCGCCTCCGCCCTCCCCCTTCCCCTCCGCGTGGGCGCCGCCCAGCACCTCCCGCGCGAACTCCACGCTGATCTCCCGCCGGTACAGCGAGGCGTGCGCGAACAGCTTGGTCACGGCGCCCTCCAGCTCCCGCACCGACGAGGTGCGCGTCTGGGCGATGTGGGTGAGCACCTCGTCCGCGTCCGCCATCTGCAGCCCCTCCTCCTCCATCTTCTTGCGGAGGATGGCCATGCGCGTCTCGAAGTCGGGCGGCTTGATGTCGGCCACCAGCCCCCACTCGAAGCGCGAGATCAGGCGGTCCTCCAGCCCGATCTCCTTGGGCGGGCGGTCCGACGTCAGCACGATCTGCTTCTGCGCGTCGTGAAGGGCGTTGAAGGTGTGGAAGAACTCCTCCTGCGTCCGCTCCTTCCCCTCCAGGAACTGGATGTCGTCCACCAGGAGGAGGTCCATCTGCCGGTACTGCCGCCGGAACTCCGCCATGGACCCTTCCTGGATCGCGCTCACCAGCTCGTTGGTGAAGCGCTCCGAGGAGAGGTACATGACCCGCTTCCCCGGGTCGCGCGCCAGCATGGTGTGGCCGATGGCGTGCATCAGGTGGGTCTTCCCCAGCCCCACTCCCCCGTAGATGAAGAGGGGGTTGTACATGCGCGCCGGCGCCTCCGCCACCGCGTGCGCGGCCGCGGAAGCGAGCTGGTTGTTGTTCCCGACGACGAAGCGGTCGAAGGTGTAGCGCTCGTTCAGCGGCGACAGGCCGGGCGCGGGGCGCGGGTCCGGCGCCATGGCTGCGTAGTCGATGGGCGCGGCGCGCACGAGGGACGGCGCCGGCGTCGGCGCGGGCGTCGGTGCCTGGGGCGCGGCGGGAGGGATCTCCGGCTGGCTCCCGTTCCCCTGCACCTGCACGGAGAGGGTGAAGCGACGGTCGAAGAGCTGCTCCCCGAGGGCGGAGAGCAGCTCGCCGTACTTGTCCTCCACCCAGTCCGCCGCGAAGCGGTTGGGGGCGGACACCACCAGGAGGTCCTGCGAGATCGCGACGGCCTCGGTACGTTCCAGCCAGGTACGGAAGGCCTGCTCCGGGAGCGCCGCGCGGGCGCCGTCCAGGATTCGCGACCAGACCTCGGCGGCGGTTAGCTCCATGCGAGTTGTCAGGGGTACAGCGTTCGGGAACGGGCAACGGGGCGCAACCTAGAAAGGCCATGTGGAAAAGTCAAGGAATGGGCGCCGTTGCTGGACGTTCGGGCCCATCCGGAGGGTCCGGCGGGGAAGGTTTCCACACGCTCCCGGCCGCCGGAGAGGAGGCCCGGAGCGCGACCGGCTCAGGGGCGTTCCGGCCGCCTTCTCCGGATCCGCGCACCGGGCGTGGTTGACGCATGCCGTGGGTCTGGCTAGATTAACGGTCTTTGCCGCACCACAACGGATAATCGCGCAGGATACCGCTATGAAGCCTTCGTACCGTCCGCGTAACCGCAAGCGGATCAACAAGCACGGGTTTCGGGCCCGGATGGCGACCAAGGGAGGCCGCGAGGTCCTCAACGCCCGCCGCAGGAAGGGGCGTCACAAGCTGGTCGTCTCGGTGCCCAAGAAGTAGTCCGCCTCCACCCTCCGCTCCCATGGCGGAAGGGGGAGACCGTGACGCGCTCGCGTCCGGGGAAGGCGGGGGGGAGACCGGCGGCTTCGGGTTTCCCCGCGCGGCGAGGATCACCGGGTCCGAGGAGATCCGGGGGCTTTTCAGACGGGGGAAGAGGAGACGGACGCGTCACCTGGATGCGTTCGTCTCCCCTTCCCCCGCCGCGTATCCGCGCCTGGGGGTCGTCGTCCCCAAGCACAAGCGCCGGATCGTCGACCGCAACCGGGTGAAGCGCCACCTGCGGGAGATCGGCCGGACGGTGCTCCTCCCCGCGCTCCGGGACGCCGGGCTCCCGCTCGACGTCCTCCTGCGCGCGCGCCCCGAGGCGTACGGCGCCACCTTCACCGAGCTTCGCGACGAGCTTCGCGGGCTCGCGGAGGAGCTGTGCTCGCGCGCGCCCTGATCGCGGCCATCCGCTTCTACCAGAAGGGGATCTCGCCGCTCACGCCGCCTTCGTGCCGCTTCCATCCCACCTGCTCCCAGTACGGGCTGGAGGCGGTGCAGCGGTACGGCGCGGCGCGGGGGAGCTGGCTCACGGTGCGCAGGTTGGCCCGCTGCCATCCCTTCTGCAAGGGGGGGTACGATCCGGTGCCGTAGAGGGTGAGGGCGTCCGGAGGGCTGCCGCTGGCAGGATGCCTGCAGGCCGATCCCGGGCGCACGGAGGTTGGGGGGACGCGGACGGCTCCGCGCTCCCAGATCCGAAACCGACGGCTCGGAGACGCCGTACTCCCGGAGACGGCAGCCTACCGAGCCTTCCACGCATAGACCGAGTCGATGGAAAAGCGAGTCCTCCTCGCGGTGCTCCTGATGACGGCCGTCATCATGGGCACCCCCTACTTCTTCCCCTCGCAGAATTCGCCCGAGGGCGGTCCCGCGGGTGGGGACACCGTCGCCGCAGTCGCTCCGGCCCCGGCGGCCGCGCCCCGCGCCCCGCGCCTCCCGGTCGGGGAGGCCCCGCAGGCGCCTGCGCAGCAAGTCGTCGTCCAGTCTCCCCTCTACCGCTACACCTTCTCCACCCGCGGCGCGGCGCTGACCGGAGCGGAGATGCTCCGCTACGCCTCGGCGCTGGAGGAGGGGAAGCCGGTGAACCTGGTGCCGGCCGGCTACACGGGGATGCTCGCCCACCGGCTGGTGGTGGGTGGCGACACCGTGGACCTGCGCGGGCTTCCCTTCCAGGCGAGCGCCACCCGCCTGGACCTGGCGGAAGGCGGGCAGGCGCAGCAGCTCCGCTTCACCTACGGGAGCGAGGGCGGGCTGGGAGCGGAGGTGACCTACACCTTCCGTCCCGACGACTACCTGGTGGACGTCGCCGGGCGGGTCACGGGCGCCGGGTCGGGAGCCCGCCTTCTCACGGACCTGGGGCCGGGACTCGCCACCCACGAGGCGGACCCCGCGCGCTTCAGCAACGACCTCGGCGCCGTCGCCCTCGACCCGGAAGGCGTGGAGGTCCTCCCCTTCCGCAAGGTGGAGGGGAGCCAGTCGCTGCAGGGTCCGCTCACCTGGGTGGCCGTCAAGGACAAGTACTTCCTCGCCGCGCTCGTGGCCGGCGACCGCCCCGCCTTCGACGGGCTGACGCTGCGCCGGCTCTCCCAGGCACGCGTGGTGGAGGGGAACGACACGATCTCCCTGCCCCGCGCACAGACCGTGGCGTCGCTCCCGCTCGGCGGGGACGGCGGCTTCGGCTACGGCGCGTACCTGGGACCGCAGGAGCACGATCGGCTCGTGACCGTCGGGTACGCCCTGGACGAGGTGAACCCGTACGGGTACCGCTGGCTGCGCCCCGTGGTGCGTCCCATCGCCGCCGCGGCGCTCTGGGCCATGCGGGAGCTGCACGGCACCCTTGGGGTCTCGTACGGCTGGGTGCTCATCATCTTCGGCGTGCTGGTGAAAATCCTCCTGTGGCCGCTCAACGCCAAGGCGATGCGGGCGCAGATGAAGAACATGGCCGTGCAGCCGCTGGTGCAGGAGATCCAGACCAAGTACCGGAACGACCCGCAGAAGCAGCAGGCGGAGATGGTCCGGCTGTACAAGGAGCACGGGTTCAATCCGCTGGCGGGGTGCCTCCCGCTGCTGATCCCCATGCCCATCTTCATCACGCTGTACTTCGTCTTCCAGAGCGCCATCGAGTTCCGGGGCGTGCCGTTCTGGTGGCTTCCGGACCTGGCGCAGCGCGACCCGTACTACATCATCCCGCTCCTCTTCATCGGGTCCACCTTCCTCCTGCAGTGGATCAGCACCAAGCTGAGCGGGATGGAGGCCAACCCGCAGATGAAGATGATGATGTACTTCATGCCGCTGATGATGGGCGCGTTCTTCATCACCCTGGCGTCCGGGCTGAACCTTTACTACACGGCCAGCAACCTGGCCGGGATCCCGCAGCAGCTCCTGATCGCCCGGGAGCGCAAGCGCGCCACGGACGCGATGAACGCCAAGAAGGCCGCGGAGGAGGCGGCCGCGAAGCGTTCGTCCGGCGGGGGGCCGCGCCGCGACAAGCGGCGGTAGCGGGCCCGGTCCCGAGCCCACGCAGGAGCGCCCGTTCCCGGTCCCGGGGCGGGCGCTCCTGCGTTCGGGGCCCTTGCACCCGCCCGGCCGCACCCTCCATTCTCCCGGAACGAAGCCGGTTCCGGGAAGGTGCTCACCGACCGGGCGAGTGCTCTGGCGAGTCCCTTCGGGTTCGCCCCGGCGGAGGAGCCTCCCCCCGCCGGCCTTACACGATTCCACCGGCTCCGGGATGAGCGCTCCCTTCCTCGAAGACACCATCGCCGCGGTTGCGACTGCCTCGGGGCGCGGGGCCGTCGCCCTGGTCCGCATCTCCGGACCGGACGCGGCGGCCGTCCTCCTCCGCCTCGCCCCCGCGCTGCGGGAGGGGCCGCCCGCCCGCACGCAGAAGCTGGTGCGGCTGGTCCACCCGGAAACGGGCGAGACGCTGGACCGGGGGCTGGCGACGTACTTCCCCGCCCCGGCCAGCTACACCGGCGAGGACACCGTGGAGCTCGCCACCCACGGCGGCGTGTTGACCCCCCAGCTCGTGCTGGACGCCGCCCTCGCCGCCGGCGCCCGTGCCGCGGAGGCGGGGGAGTTCACCCGGCGGGCGTACCTGAACGGCAGGCTGGACCTGCTGCAGGCCGAGGCCGTCGCCGACCTGATCGACGGCCGCTCCCGGGCCCTCCACCGCGCCGCCGTCCACCAGATGGAGCGCGGCCTATCGCGCCGCGTGGAGGTCCTGCGGGAAGCGCTCGTGGGCGCGCAGGCGCTCCTCGTCTACGGCATCGACTTCCCGGAGGAGGACGAGCCGCCCGTGCCGCCCGCCCGCATCCGCGCCGCCGCGGACGAGGTGGCGCGCCGGATCGACGGCCTCCTCGCCACCGCCCCCGAGGGGGAGCTGCTGCGCGAGGGGGCGCTCACCGTGCTCGCGGGGCGTCCCAACTCCGGGAAGTCGTCGCTCTTCAACGCGCTGCTCGGCACCGAGCGCGCCATCGTCACGGAGATCCCCGGGACCACCCGCGACGCGCTGGAGGCCACGGTGACGCTGGAGGGATACCCCTTCCGGGTGGTGGACACCGCCGGCCTGCGGGAGACCAACGACGTCGTGGAGGGGATCGGGATCGAGGTGGCCCGCCGCTACCTGGCCGCGGCTCAGGTCGTGCTCTTCTGCGTGGAGGCCGGGCGCCCCCTGGATTCCGACGAGCTGGGCTTCCTCCGGGACCTGCCGCCCGGCGGGACGGTGCTGGTGCGGACCAAGGCGGACCGCGCGTCCGACGCCTCGGACGCTCCGCCACCCGGGCACGAAACACTGCAGAGCGTCCGGGTGGCGGCGCCTACGGGCGAGGGGGTGCCCGCGCTCCGCGACACCCTTCTGCGCATCGCCTTCGGAGGGATCCTGGGCGAGCCCGGCGAGGCTCCCCTCGTCACGCGCGAGCGGCAGGCGCGGGCCCTGCGGAAGGCGCGCGGCGAGGTGGCGATGTTCCTGGACGCCTGGGAGGCGGCCGTACCCCCGGAGTTCGCCGCCACGCACCTGCAGGCGGCCGCGGCGGCGCTGGAAGAGCTGCTCGGCGCGATCGGCACGGAAGACGTGCTCGACCAGGTGTTCTCCCGGTTCTGCGTAGGCAAGTGAAGGACGCTCCGCTCCGCGGAGCGACGTTTGCGATGGCGCGGCGCGGGGCGGCCGCCGTTCGCTCCCATCCGACCCTCTACACCATTTCCAGATGCGATCCTCGCTCCTCCTGGCACCGCTTCTCCTCACGCTCGCCGAAGAGCTTCCCGCGCAGACCTTCACCCACTGGCTCGACCCCGGCGCGCGGGTGCGGGTCACCACCCCCACGGGGATCCCGCGCCGGGTGGTCGGCGAGGTGACGGTCCTGCTTCCCGACACGCTGGTGCTCACCCGCGAGGACGACGCACGCGTGGCGATCCCGAACCTCAGCATCGACCTGCTCGAGGTAAGCCGGGGGGAGGACCGCCGCCGCGGCGTCCGGCAGGGCTTCTTCCTGGGAGGGCTGGTGGGAGCGGGGCTGGGGGGGATCCTCGGAGCCCTGGGGGCCAAGGAACTCCCGATGGGGATCGAGGCGTCGGCCGCGATCGGCTTCGTCGGCGGCGGGCTCCTCGGCGGCGGGGTGGGCGCGGGGGTGGGCGCACTGTTCCCGCCGGAGAGCTGGCAGGCGTACCGGATCGAGCACCCGGCGCCTGTCCGTCGCTGACGGGGCGGGTTCGTACCGACGGAAGAAGCGTCTCCCGCCGACCTCACGCGCGAATCAGGTTCATGCACGTCGAGGGCGGATCCCGGGCGCGTAAAAGCCCCCGAGGTTCGCCCTCGACGTGCGCGGAGCGGAGATCCTTCCTCCACCCCTCGGCGCAGGGTGATCGTGTCTCCTGCGCGATCTGGCGACGTCGATGTTTTCGGGAGGTGTTCGGGAATCGGGCCGGATCAGACGGTGATCTCGAAACTCTCACCCTCGATCGGTCCTCCGCTGGGAACCTCCTCGACCTCGCTCACCCGCGAGCCGGGAGGCCCGTGGCCGAGGTGATCGCGGAGCGCGGCGACGGCTTCCTCCGGACCGCGCACCCTCACCTCCACCGAGCCGTCCGGGCAGTTGCGCACGGTCCCCACCAGCCCGAGCCCGCGGGCCCGGGAGCGGGTCCACCAGCGGAACCCGACCCCCTGGACCCTTCCCCGGACCCGGTACGCGACCTCCTTCATCCGGTCAGCGCAGCTCCTCGTGGCTCGGCCGGCGACGCATTCCTCCCCCCATGCCGCGGGAGCCGCCTCCCTGGAGCCCTTCGAACAGGGCCTCCAGCAGGCCCCCCTGCCCCTTCTGCCCCTGCATCATCCCGAGCAGGTTCCGGCCCTCCTGGGCGACGGCGGCGCTCAGCCCGCCCATGATGGCGCCCTTGAGCTGGTTCTTCGCCTTGTAGAGCGTTCCGCTGCGCTTCCCCTGTACCTTGTCGCCGCTCCCGGCCAGGAGGAAGCCCACCCCCACGGCGAGCCCCAGGGCGGGGAGCGGGTTCTCGCGCACCCGGTCGAGGATCCCGCGCTCCTCCAGCGCCTGCTCGGCGCGGCCCATGAACTGTCCCGCCGTGTCCCGGGCACGTTCCGCGGCATCCCCCACGCGGTCCGATACGTTGCCCGTCATCCCCTGCAGCTGGTCGCGCGCCTGCCCGGCGACGTCGCGGACGCGGTTCATCGCGCCGCTCCGGTCGGACCCGGACGAGGGCTCCCAGGAGCTGCTGCCGGGGGAGGCGCCCATCGAGCCGGAGGCGGCGATGCCCGAGTAGCCGGTGTCCACGTCGCGGCCCACGCTGAGCCCGCTGTGGACCTCCCCCGTACCCGGGGTACGGTCTCCCATCGCGCGGGAGCCCATCTCACCCGCCTGGCGCATGGGTTCGTCGCGCAGGGGTCCCGTCGAGCCCGGAGTGCCGGTGCTTCCCGCTCCGCTCATGCCGGCCCGCTCCTGGCCTGCTGGATTTCGCTCTGTAGCCACCGTTTGTCCTCCTTCAGAGATTGAAGGGTCTGGTCGGGACCCATGTCGTCCTTCTTGAGGTTCCCCATGTACTTCTTCGCCAGCATGCCCCCGATGCCGACATAGACCAGGCCCACGATCAACGCTCCGAGCCAGTAGTTGTCGAGTAGGTCACCCAGGGCCGCCACCAGAAAGGCGGTCAGGACCAGGATGCCCACCAGCAGGAGCCCCCCACCCACCGCGATCATCGCAGCGTCCTTGGTGGCGCTGCGGAGGTTCTCTCGCATCTCCACCTTGGCGAGGGCGACCTCCTGCTTCACCAGCGTCGCGCTGTCCTGGGCGAGCTGCTTGAACAGCTCGCCCAGCGACGGCTCCGTTCCCGGAGGGCCGTCGGGGCCCCGGTGCGAGGTGGCCGTGGTGCGGGTGACGTGGATCTCGTCCGGCATGGTAATCCTCCTACCGCAGGATCTTGCCCAGGACCCATCCCGCCGCGACACCGATCAGGAGCGACTGCAGGGGCTTCTCCCTGACCATCCGCTCCACGTCGCCCTGGAGTGCCCGGACATCGTTGTCGCGCAGATAGCGCGCGGTGGACTCCATCGTGTTCGCGGCCTGGTGCGCGAAGTCGTTGGCGCGGCCCATCGGCCCGCCCTGGTCCCGCTGACGGTCCGCGAAGTCGTTGAGGCGGTTGGCCGCCGTCTCGAGTCCCTCGGCCGCGCGGCCCATCACCTGGTTCGCGCGGTCCTGGACGCCCGTGGCGCCGCCGGCCCCTGCCCCGCCCTCCCCGAAGTTCGGGGTGTTCGCGGCTCCAGCCCCCGTACCCATCCCCGACGCCCCGGCCGTGCTCCCCATCCCCGATGCTCCCGTCCCGTAGCCGCCGGTCCCGCCGACATTCCTGTTCTGGTCGTCCATGGTCCCTCCTGAATCGTGAAGGCTGCGTTCCGCCGGGAGGGTAGGCCGATGCGCAACACCTGTGCCAACTTACCCGTCTCCTTCCCACTCCTCTGGACATCGGGGTTCGGCTCGTTTTCGGGAGGTCCGCTCGCGGGTCTCCGGGAATGTGTTCCACGTGGAACAGGGGAGGTGGCCGCTGGTACCAGGGTGCGCGTACGGACGAGAACCGGACAAGGGCGATGGAGCGATGAGCCAGCAGTACGACGTGATCGTGGTGGGAGGGGGGCATGCCGGAGTGGAGGCCGCGGCCGCGGCTGCACGCCTGGGCGTCGCCACGCTGCTGGTGACTCCCAACCTGGAGGGGATCGGCCAGATGAGCTGCAACCCCGCCATCGGCGGGGTCGCGAAGGGGACGGTGGTGCGGGAGGTCGACGCCCTGGGCGGGATCATGGGCCGCGCCACCGACCGGAGCCGGATCCAGTTCCGGATGCTCAACCGTTCCAAGGGGCCCGCCGTGTGGGCGCCGCGTGCACAGTGCGACCGGGGCCTCTACCCTCGCGCCGCCCGTGCCCTGCTGGAGGAGCACGAGACGCTCCATTTCGTCCAGGGAATGGTGGGCTCGCTCGTCGTGGAGGGGAGCCGGGTCCGGGGGGTGCGGACCGAATCCGGGGTGGAGCTGCGCGCGCGGGCGGTGGTGCTCACCGCCGGCACCTTCCTGCGGGGGCGGATCCACATGGGGCACGCCGCCGCCGTCCCGGCCGGACGCGCCGGGGATCCTCCTTCCGTACGCCTCGCGGAGCAGATGGAGGGCCTGGGGCTGGAGGTGGCCCGCTTCAAGACGGGTACCCCGCCCCGCGTCGACGGCCGCTCGGTGGACCTCGCACGCCTGGAGGAGCAGCCCGGCGAGTCGCCGGACTACCGCCTTTCCGTCTGGGCGCGGGAGCCGCTCCTCCCGCAGCTCCCCTGCTGGATCACCTGGACGGGGGAAACGCTGCGGGAGATCGTGGACCTGCACCTGGGCGACTCGGCGCTGTACGGGGGCGAGATCTCCGGACGTGGGCCGCGCTACTGCCCGTCCATCGAGGACAAGATCGTCAAGTTTCCCGACGCAGCGCGACACCAGATCTTTCTGGAACCCGAGGGGCTCGCCACCCGTGAGATGTACGTCAACGGCCTCTCCACCTCCCTCCCCGCCGACGTGCAGCTCCGCATGCTGCGCAGCATCCCGGGGATGGAGGAGGTCCGGATGACCAAGCCGGGGTACGCGATCGAGTACGACTACTACCCACCGCACCAGCTCCGTCCCACCCTGGAGAGCAAGGCGCTGGAGGGGCTCTTTCTCGCCGGCCAGGTGAACGGCACCACCGGGTACGAGGAGGCGGCCGGCCAGGGGGTGCTCGCCGGCGCGAACGCGGCGCTGTCCGCCCTGGAGCGCGAGCCGGTGGTGCTGGAGCGCGACCAGGCCTTCATCGGCGTGCTGGTGGACGACCTCGTCACCCGGGGGACGGACGAGCCGTACCGGCTGTTCACCTCGCGCGCGGAGTTCCGGCTCCTTCTCCGCCAGGACAACGCCCTGGCCCGCCTCGGCCCCGTCGCGGAGCGAGCCGGCCTGCTCACCCCGGAGCAGCGCGAGGTCCTTCATCGCCGCCAGGACGACGAGGCGCGAGTTCGCGGATGGCTGGAGAGCACCAACGCCACGCCCGGCGCGGTGAACGCGCTGCTGGAGGAGGCGGGCCAGTCCCCCATCCGCGAGCCCACCCGGCTGTCGCAGCTCCTCCGCCGTCCCGGTATCTCCGCGGCGGAGATGGTCGCAGCCGTGGGTGGGGCGCCCGAAACCGAGCCGGCCGCGTTCGACGAGGCGCTGGCGGCCGCGGAGATGGAGCTTCGCTACGAGGGGTACCTGATGCGCGAGCGCGAGCGCGCGGAGGCGCTCCGGAGGCAGGCGGAGTTTCCGATTCCCGAAGATATCCCGTATATGGAGTTTCATTCGCTCGCCTTCGAGGCTCGGCAGAAGCTGGACCGCGTGCGCCCCGCGACGCTCGCGCAGGCCGGGCGGGTTCCCGGGGTGAGCCCCAGCGACCTGCAGAACCTGATGGTGGAGGTGCGGAAACGGCGTGGCACGGAGCCGCAGGTTCCCGTGTCCGTCGTCGGGGGCTGAATACCGGTTTTCAGGCTTGCCGGGATCCTGTCCCGGCCGGCCGGTGTTCCACGTGGAACACTTTCACGGCTCGGGTCTCGCGTGCATGCGTGAGCGCGCGCACGCGCGTAGCTGGACGGTCGCCACCCCGTCGGGTTATATTCCGGTCCTTCACATCCCCACCCACGGAGCCAGGACCAGCCTTGTCGCGTATCATCGCCATCGCAAACCAGAAGGGCGGCGTCGGGAAGACCACCACCGCGATCAATCTGGGAGCGTGTCTCGCCGTCGCCGAGAAGAAGACGCTCGTGATCGACACCGACCCGCAGGGGAACGCAACCAGCGGCCTCGGCATCGTCAAGGACGACGTGGAGAAGTCGGTGTACGACGTGCTGGTGGAGGGAGCCTCGCTGGACGAGGTGATCGTCCCGCAGGTGCACTTCCCCTACCTGGACGTGGCGCCCGCCACGCAGGATCTCGTGGGCGTGGAGGTTGAGCTGGTCAGCCGCGCGGCGCGCGAGGGGATCCTCCGCGAGGCACTGGAGTCGGTGCGCGACCGCTACGAGTACATCCTCATCGACTGTCCGCCCTCGCTGGGGCTCCTCACCCTGAACACACTGACGGCCGCGGACGCGGTGCTCATCCCCATCCAGTGCGAGTTCTACGCGCTGGAGGGGCTGTCGCAGCTCCTGAACACCATCCGCATCGTCCAGAAAGGCCTCAACCCCCGGCTGCAGATCGAGGGCGTACTCCTCACCATGTTCGACGGACGCCTGAACCTCTCCCGCCAGGTGGCCGAGGAAGCGAAGGAATACTTCGGGGCCAAGGTGTACCGCAGCGTGGTGCCGCGGAACGTGCGCATCGCGGAAGCGCCGAGCTTCGGGAAGCCCATCGTCCTGTACGACATCGGCTCGGTGGGGGCGAAGAGCTTCCTCTCCCTCGCGAACGAGGTGATCGCCCGCACGCCGAAGGCGGGAGCGCGGGGTGTGGAGTCGGCTCCGCTCGCCGTCGCCGCGGGAGGGGAGTAAGCCGTGTCCGGAATCAAGAAGCAGGCACGTCTGGGCAAGGGCCTGGGGGCCCTTCTCGGCGAGTACCTCCCGCAGGAGGGTGCGGCGCCTTCGAGCGATGGGATCCGCACGGTCGCAACCGCGCGCATCGCCGCGAACCCGTTCCAGCCCCGCCGCGAGTTCGCGCCGGAGCAGCTCGCGGAGCTGGAAGCCTCCATCCGGGAGAACGGCCTTCTCCAGCCGCTCGTGGTGCGGCCCCGCACCGAGGCGACCCCCGACGGCGCCGACTGGGAGCTGATCGCGGGGGAGCGGCGGTGGCGCGCTGTGCGCCGGCTGGAGTGGGCCGAGGTGCCCGTGGTCGTCAAGGAGATCGACGACCGGGCGATGCTGGTGCTCGCCATCGTGGAGAACATCCAGCGGGCGGAGCTGTCCCCGCTGGACGAGGCCGTGGGTTACCAGAAGCTCATCGAGGACTTCGGCTTCACCCAGCAGGAGGTGGCGGAGAGCGTCGGCAAGGACCGCTCCACGATCGCCAACCTCCTCCGCCTCCTCCAGCTCCCCGCGTCCGTGCAGGGGATGGTGAACCGGGGCGAGCTTTCCATGGGGCACGCGCGAGCCATCCTGGGGCTGGGCGAGGAGCGCGAGATGGCCGACCTCGCCCGGGAGGCTTCCGAGCGCGGGCTCTCGGTGCGCGCCGTGGAGGAGCGGGTGAGAAACCGGCGGACCTCCCCCGCCCCGCCCCGCTCCCCGCAGGGCGACGCTTCCCGCCCGGCGGACCCCCACGTCCGGCACCTGGAGGAGGAACTCCAGCGCGCCCTGGGCACCGCCGTGAAGATCCGGGTGGGCGGCGCACGGAGCGGAAAGATCGAGATCCCCTTCTACAACGCGGACGACTTCGACCGCGTCCTCGAGCTGCTGCTGGGCGCGGAGGCGGGGCGCTCCTGATGTACCCGCCCCACCGTCCGGCGAAGAGGTAGCATGCCGAGGGACGAGCGGCGCATGACCTTCATCGTGGTTCCCCACGGCGGAGGCGGCCTGAACACACGCTCCTTCGAGATCTCCTACCGGAGGCTCCGGGTGGCCGCGCTCCTGCTGGCCGCGGCGGGGGTGGTCTGGATCGTGTCCATGGCGCTCTGGGGCGTGATGGCCGCGCAGGCCGCCCGGGTGCCGGCCCTGCAGGACCAGGTGGCCGAGCTGGAGCAGGAGCGCCTGAAGGTGCAGCAGCTCGCCGGGGTGCTGGCGCGTATGGAGCGTCAGTACGAGCAGGTACGGATGATGCTGGGTGCGGAGGCGCTCGAGGAGGCCCGCGCCCGGCGCGCCGCCGAGGAAGGCGCCGGCTCCGTCCCGCTGGAGAGCGCGGAGGCGACGGTCCCCTCCTCCTGGCCGCTGGACCACCGCGGCTTCGTCACCCGCGAGCACCTGGCCCGGGTACGGGGCCGGCACCCGGGGATGGACATCGCGGTCCCGGAGGGTACCCACGTCCGGGCGTCCGGGGCCGGGACGGTGGTGGAGGCGGGAGAGGACAGCGTGTACGGCAAGTTCGTGAGGATCCGCCATCGCGACGGGTACGAGACCATGTACGGTCACGCCTCGGAAGTGCTCGTCGCCGAGGGCGCCCGGGTGGCGCAGGACCAGGTGATCGCCCTGAGCGGCAACACGGGGCTCTCCACCGCCCCGCACCTGCACTTCGAGGTGAGGAAGGAGGGCGAGCCGGTGGATCCGCGGACGCTCGTGAAGGCTCCCAGCTGACCAGAGTATGTTCGGAAAGAAACCAACGGAGAGGGGTGCCGTGGCACGCGAACGGGTGGGCGCCGCGCTCGGCGTGGCATCGGCGGACGGAGCGATCTCGATCATCGCGTCGGGGATGCGCATCGTGGGCGACCTGGTCACCGACGGGACGATCCGGGTGGAAGGAAGGGTGGAGGGAACCATCCGCGCCGGGAAGGCGGTGGTGCTCGGAAAGGGCGGCGAGGTCGTCGGCGACATCTTCACCCAGGACGCGGTCATCGGCGGCCGGGTGGAGGGGCGGCTGGTGGCGGAGAGCCGCCTGGAGCTGCAGAGCACCTCGGAGATCACCGGGGAGATCCGCGCCCGCGCCGCCCACCTCCAGCTGGACGAGGGCGCCCGTTTCAACGGGCAGATCCAGATGGTGGAGGAGGAGATGAGGGCCCTTCCCGGGACGGAGAAGGCCGCGGGGGGCCGGGAGTAATCCACCGGAGGCATCCGACTTCTCCACATCCCGGAAATGCGGTTCAAGCGCTTGTGTGACAGGCGTTTGAAGGTTTTCCACAGGACCGTCCACAGATTTTCCACGGAAGTTATCCACGTACGTGGATTCTTCCCCTCCCCTTCGGAGCATGCGCCTCGACGAGCTTTGCGCCTACCTCGACGACTACCTGCGGATCCGCGAAGTACCCGACTACTCCGGGGCCCTTAACGGCCTGCAGGTGGCGAACGGCGGCGAGGTGACCCGCATCGCCGTGGCGGTCGACGCGGTGCAGGCGACGGTGGATGCGGCAATCGCGGCGGGGGCGGACTTCCTCCTCGTCCACCACGGCCTCTTCTGGGACGGCAGCCAGCCCGTGACGGGACGCCGCTACCGCCGCCTCAAGGCGCTCCTGGACACGGGTGTCGCGGTGTACGGCGCGCACCTGCCGCTCGACGTGCACCCCGAGGTGGGGAACAACGCGGTCCTGGCGCGCGAGCTAGGGATCGAGGCACGGGGGACGTTCGGAGACTACAAGGGACACCCGCTGGGGGTGTGGGGCGAACTCGACCTCTCGCGCGAGGCCCTCTGTGCGCGGCTGGACGCGCTGCTCGGCGGGCGGGTGAAGATGGTGCCCGGGGGGCCGGAGCGGGTCCGGCGTGTGGGGGTGGTGACCGGCGGCGCCGGGAGCATGATTCCGGCGGCAGCGGCGGCCGGGCTGGACGCCTTCATCACGGGCGAGGGAGCGCACCACAACTACTTCGACGCGGAGGAGGGAGGGGTCAACCTCTTCCTCGGAGGGCACTACGCCACGGAAACCTGGGGGGTGCGGGCCCTGGCCGCCCACCTGGAGGAGAGGTTCGGGCTACCCTGGACCTTCCTGGACCACCCCACGGGACTCTGACCGGCGGCCGGCGCGAAAACGCGCCGGCCGCTTCGCTTCGGGCTCGCTCACGGCCACGCACGGGAGTTGCAGGTTCCCCCGCGACCGGCTCCGGCCGGGCGGAGGCTCGCTGCGGAGAGCCTCCGGGACCTTTCCTCCCGCGCCCTTTGCGGCGCAGCCCAGGACACTCCCGCATGGCGAAGCTGCTGGTCACCGGTGGGAACGGCTTCATCGGCACGGAGGTGTGCCGGGTCGCCGCGATGGAGGGGCACGAAGTGGTGGGCGTGGGCCGGCGCGGGCGTCCCGGGGTCCGGGAAGCCTGGGCCGACCGGGTGCACTGGGTGGCCGCGGACGTGTTCCGGCCGGCGGCCTGGATGCGCCACCTCCGCGGCTGCGACGCCGTGGTGCACTGCATCGGCGTCGTGAGGGAGCGACCGGAGCGGGGTGTCACCTTCGAGCGGGTCAACGGCAACGCGGCGGTGCTGGCGGCGGACGCCGCGGAGAGGACCGGGGTGGGCACCTTCGTCTTCCTCTCGGCGGTGGAGAAGCCGCCTCTGCTGGATCCCGCCTACCTCGCGGCCAAGCGGCGCGCCGAGCGCGCCGTGCTGGAATGCTCGTTCCGGGGCGTGGTGCTGCGGCCGGGGCTGGTGTACGGCCGCGGGAGACGCGTTTCGGTCCCGGTGGCCGCGCTGCTGCGCGCGGTGGCCCTCGTCCCGGTGCTGGGGGCGAAGGCCCGGCTGGCCCGGCCGGTCCCGGTGGAGCGCCTCGCCCGGGCGGCGGTGCGCTCGGCGCTGGATCTCCGGGTCGCGGGGATCCTGGGGCCGGCCGCGATCGAAGGGCTGGGAGGGGTGGAACGGAAGGGGGCCGGCGGGTCTGCCGGTGAGGGTAACTCGAGAGGTCTCGGGGAATGAGCATGGAGACGGATCGCGCGGGGGAGCTGCTTCGCTTCTTCCGGGTCGCCGGGAGGCTGAAGGAGACCGTCCGCGCCGGGTGGGGCCTTCGCGGCGTCGCCGGGGCCGAGTCGGTCGCGGACCACACCTTCCGCGTGTGTCTCCTCGCGCTGGTGCTGTCCCGGGACGCGGACCCGCCGCTGGACCGGGAGCGCTGCCTGGCGATGGCGCTGGTGCACGACCTAGCCGAGTCCCTGGTCGGCGACATCACGCCGTTCGACGGGATTTCCGTCGCGGAGAAGCACGGTCGCGAGCGGGAGGCGATGGCGCACCTGTGCGGGATGCTGGGGGACGACGAGGTGCTGCGGCTCTGGGAGGAATACCAGGCGGCGGAGACCCCGGAAGCCCGCTTCGTGAAGGACCTGGACAAGCTGGAGACGGTGCTTCAGGCCGCGGAGTACGAGGAATCTCGTGCGGTGGAGCTGCCGGAGTTCCGGGAGATGGGGGAGTGCCGGGCCTGGCGGCCGGAGGCCCGGCCGGTCTTCGATGCGCTCCGGCGGGCCCGGCCGGAGGACGCGTCCGCGGGGTAGAGGAATCCCGGCCGACCGCGGTGTGGGTCAGCTGGTGGGTTTCTGTTTCACGGAGGTTTTGCTGGGCGGGCGGAGACCGCGGTCGCGACAGCGCCGCCGTCCCCTGCCCCGCATCTGCCGTTCGGGACGCATCTCAGTCCTTGTACGGGTCGAACTCGTCGGCGCCGGCCATGACCACGATCAGCGGACGGAGGACGTGCAGCACCTCCACCGTCCCGCCCTGCTCGGCCAGCACTTTCGGGAGACGGCGGTACGCGTGGGGGCTCTCGTCCAGCCCGCCCCCGCGCAGCACCACTCCGCGGTCGGCGATCCACTCCTTCATCATCTCCGGGGTGACCCGGCCGGGGGTGATGACGCGCCCCGTCTTCCGGTTGCGCTTCCCCGCCGCGGCCGTGCGGGACATCACCCGCCCGGCGCCGTGCACGGTGGAGAAGAGCGCCTCGCGCTGCGCCCGTGCGGTCTCGTCGTCGGCGCTCCCGGCAGGGGTTCCCCGCACGATCACCGCGTCGTCGCCCATGGACCCGCCGATGAACCCCTTCTGCCCGGGGAACGCCGGCGTGGCGCCCTTCCGCACCACCACGTACTCCTCGCCGTCGTGCTCCTCCTTCCAGGCGAAGTTGTGGTGGTTGTGCACCAGCTCCACCTCGTTCCCGCCGAGGATGGAGACCGCTTTGCGGGCCACCCACTCCCGCCCGGCGTAGGCGTAGCGCCCGGCCAGCTCCATCAGGTGCCAGTAGTCGTGCCCGACCGGCGCCTCCAGGTCCAGCAGGACCTCCTTCTCCGGGACGCGCTCACCCCAGTCGCGCCCCTGCCCCAGGGCCAGGAAGCCGCTGGCGACGGTGTGCCCGAACCCGCGCGACCCGAAGTGCACCCCCACCCAGACGGTCCCCGCCTCGTCGGCGAAGATGTCCACGTAGTGGTTCCCCGAGCCCACGGTCCCGAGCTGCCTCCGCGCCTTCTCCCGCAGGTCGTCCCGGTAGCTCCCCCGGTTGGGGATGGCGTACCAGGCCGGGTCCTGGAAGAGCGGGTGTTCCGTCGGGGCGTCGTCCGCCCGGTTCTTCCGGCCGATCCCGAAGGAGACCGCTCCGGCGATCTCGTCCGCCAGCTCGCGCACCCGACGGTTCTGCGTGAAGCGGTGCGGGTTGCTCCGCACCTCCTCCAGCGTCATCCCGTCGGTGAGCTGCTCCACCGTCACGTCGGTCCGGATCGCCGCGTTCCCGCAGGCGATGTCGAACCCCACCCCCACGACGGAGACCCGGTTCCGGTACGCGGCCACCCCGCCGATGGGGCAGTGGTAGCCCACGTGTCCGTCCGCCATGAGCGCCGCCTTCTGGGCGTTCTGCGCGACCGCCTGGAGCTGCCGGATTGTGTTCTCGTCGTGCTGTCCGAAGATCCTCATGGTCCTCTCCTGACGCGTCTCCGCGTCGTACGTTCTCGATTGCGGGAGGAGCGCCGAGCCGGCACCCCTCCCCTGCCCTTCCTACCGCGTCCGGGGAGGCTCACTCCTCCCACGGACGGGGGTCGATCTCGCTCTCCGCGTGCAGCGCGCGGTAGAACGCGCGGTCCCGCCGGCGCTGCTCGGCGGTGGACTCGTACACGCCCGTGACCTGTGCCCGCAGGACGCGGAGGCGCGAGCCGGACAGGTCGCGGAAGACCAGCCAGCGGCCCGCCAGGACCCGGTCCAGCGCGCGCTCCACGGCGCGCGCGGTCTCGGCGGTCACGTAGAAGGTGCCGAAGAGGCCGGCGACGACGAAGTAGTCGCCCTGCGGCCGGTTCTCCTCCGGCTCCCGCAGGTACGCAAGGATCCGGTTCATCGTTCTCGCTCGTTTCGGTGACGGGACCGCGACAGCCGTGCCGCGGCCCCTGTTTGGAGCGACCCCGCCCCCGGTGGCTTCGGTGCGGCGGGGCCGTCCCGTCGCCACCTACCGGGCGAAGTCGCCGATCAGCCGGGGCGCGGACGCGTCGAACCCGACCACGTCCAGCATCCCCCCGTCTTCCGGGTCCGCGATGCTGAACCCGTTGGACGCCATCCCCACGACCACCAGCTTCGCCGGGATCCCCGTCCGCTCCCGGTACTCGCGGAGCGCCTGCGCGGGGTGGACCTCGCCCGCCCAGGTCTCGTGGTCCGTGTAGACGACGAAGGTATCCACCTGCCACCCGCGCTTCGCCGCCTCCCGCATGGGAAGGGCGCAGTCCGTCCCCCCGAAGGGGAGGCCGCTCACGGAGCGCACCACGTCGTCCAGCCGCTGGCGCGGGGAGATGGAGAGGGGCGTCAGCCCGCTGGTGTACCCGGCGTGCATCGACGGGTACTTCCCGCTCGTGAAGGCGACGAACCGGTGCTCCGGCTCGACCGCCGCGGTGACCAGCGCCATGGCCGCCGCACCTTCGCGGCAGCTCAGGTACTCCATCCCCAGGATCCGGGCCTCCATGGACCCGGACACGTCCAGCGCCAGCAGGGTGCGCCGGTTCGAGGGCTCGACGCTTCCGAACGCCAGGTAGAAGGCCGCGTCCAGCGCGTCCACCACCTGCGCCACGGGGGTCCAGGTCGACTTCCCCCGCATCCCCCGGCCCTGCGCGTACGTCTTCAGCGCCGCCAGCACCGCCACCGGGTGCACCCGCGCCCGCCGCAGCGCCTCCCCGTCCGTCAGGCGGGCGGTCACCGTCCGCGCCGCCTCGCTCATGGGAGCCAGCAGGCCCACGCCGCTCATCACGCCCAGGTTGCGGACCAGCGCGGTGAGGGGCATCCCCTCCAGCAGAGCCTCCCACACCACGGGCTCGCGCAGCAGCTCCGAGGGGAGCATCTCGCGGGTGAGCCGGTGCTCGCGCACCAGTGCAGCGGCGCGCTCAGGGGACGTATCGTCGCTCCCGTGCAGCTCCTCCACCGCCCGCAGCAGCCGGACGACGTCGGAGCCCTCCAGCTCCGCGGGGACCTCGCCGGTCGCCCGCGTCACCGCGCGGCGGAAGAGGATCCCCTGCTCCGCCGTCTCCGGCCGGGGGTGCGCCAGCCGGAGCGCGTCGCGGTGCGACCACCCGTCGCGCGACGGGTACTTCAGGAGCTGATAGGCCAGCTCGCGCGCGGGCCGGGCGGTGTACCAGGCACCCACCGCGCGCCGTACCCCGCGGCCCCAGCCGCGGAACGCCTGCACGTAGCGCAGCCAGTGGAAGAGGTGCGTCCCCGTGCGCGCCACCTCGGGGAGCGCGTCCAGCGCATAGCGGCGGGTGACCTCGTCGCCCAGGCCGGCGGCCATCGCCAGGACGAAGAGCGCGGGGTCGTTGCGGGGCGCGCGGCCGGAGACGCTGACCTCCACCACGCGCCGCACCGTCCGCACGCCGTCCTCCGCGATGCACTCGGCCGCGCCGGAGGCGTTCTCCAGCGTCAGCTCCCGCTCGCCGACGTAGAACGTCCCGCCCTCGCTCCCGAGGACCAGGAAACGGTCGAGCCGGGTCCAGCGATCCACCGCCCAGGCGAACCCGCCCGCGGAGTCGGGCACCTGCGCGGTGCCGGGGATGGGCGCGCTCTGGGGGGTGCGGCTCCGGCGGAGGCGGGTCGCCACGTACCGGGTGAAGTCCATCATCATCTGCTCGCCTCCTTTCCGGGCGAAGGGTAAAAGGTGTGTCGTGGACGGGGAGAGGGCGGATTCGAACCGCTTCGCCAAGAGGCTTTTCCAGGTAACCCTCGACCGGCGGCCCGCCATGCGGGCGAAGATCGGTGAGGAACGCTCTGCCGCCGCCCACGACACCGTGGGATTCTTCTCGAACTGCGGGTGCTGCCGACGCGGCGTGCGGATGAGGGGTGCGCCCGGCCCCCGGGTCGCATGTTCCAGGGTGAGGGTAGCGATAACCGGGTCGCTTCGACCCGCGCGCCGCGTCTGTGCTGCGTCCTGCATTCAGGGACGGAAAAGCCCGGCGGGAATCGGACCCGCGACCTCTCGATTATCAGTCGGTAACCCCGCACCTTCGGCCCGGAATACGGACGAGGGTCGGCGCGGGTAGCGCTCTACCACTGAGCTACGGGCTTTTCCGTCGTGCTGTCACCTGCCTGCTGTCCTGCCGTACGGGTGGCGCGGCGGAACGTCCGGTCCTCGCACCGGGAGTCGCGTGTCCACGTGCTCGGAGCCTCGCGCCCGCCGGCCACCCTTCACCTGCCGTGTCTCTTCATCGTCGTTCGTCACCTCCCTGCCGCCGTGAACCCGCAGACGAAAAACGCCCCACCCGGCCGAGGCGCGGGTGGGGCGATCGTGTCGCTCCCTGGACCGGAGAAGGCTACGCGCTCACGTCGCGCATCCTCCCGGTACTCCCACGCGGGTCATCCCTTCCCTGCCGCCTCGAATGCCGCGGTGTCCGCCGAGGCTACCGCTCCGTCCGCCGAACGTGCCCCTATTCGCGCTCTGCCGACCGGTGCACGCCGCCCACGCCGCGGCCGACGCGAGGAGCGCGTCCGTCCGAGGATCCGTGGCGAGTCTGTCGAGCGTGCGTGGCTGCATCGAAGGTCGTATCGTCGGTTCAGAGGGTGCCGGGTCGGCGGGCGGACCCGCCGGAAACGAAAAATCGCGCCGCCGATGTCCTCCCGAAGCCTGGCTTCGAGGCCCGCGCCGGGCTCCGCGCGGTGCACGGTGCCGTGGTGGGCGTTGGAACATCGGGACGCGACTCCCTGAGGGCGACGAGTGTAATCGCTCGTCGCCCGGTTGTCAAGGTCCTGTTGTGGAGAGCCGGCGCGGCGGACGGTCCCGGAAAGCCGTCAACTCTTTTCGATGACCCAGGTTATGGGGATCTGGACCAGCACGGGCACGGCCCGGCCATTCACCTGTGCCGGGCGGAACCGCATCATCGCGGTCACGGTCGCGGACGCTTGCGCGAAGGCCCCGTCCGACGTGGCGGCCACCACGATGCTGGAGGGATCGACGCGGCCCTCCCTGTCCACGACGAACCGGGTCTGCGTGCTTCCCCCGATCCCCGCCTTCAGGAGAGCCGGAGGATACAACCTCTGGAGCGCGAGCTGCACCTCGTCCCCGTTGAGCAGCACCGGCAGGACTTCCACGTCCTTCACCCCCCGCGGCTCCGGACCTCCGGACGGTTCCGTCCGTGGAGAAGTGCTTGGCACGCCGGGATTCCAGGTCGCGGACTCGAGGACGGGGCTCGCCCGGCCGGCGGCCCAGCGGAGATCCACACTCACCCGGGTCCGGGTGGAGCGGCCCTCGTGCTCGCCCGGCCGGAACCGCACCGGCGCCAGCCGCCCCCGGAGCCCAGCCAGGGCGGCGGTATCCGGATCGGACCAGAGAACCACCGTCTCCGGGTCCACCCGTCCCGACGCGTCGACGACGAAGCGGAGGGGCAGAGCGGAGCCCTTCTCCCCGGCGGCGGGAGGCTCGGGGAGCGCCGCGAGCGCGGCCAGGAACGCGGCCGTGTCTTCGAGGACGGGCCTGGCGTGGACGGCCTCCACGGCGTAGGCGAACGAGGCGGCGGGGAATGCCGGCGCCGGCACCCTCGCCGTGCCCGTGCCGGCCCCGTCTTCGCGGCCGTTCCTCGCCATCGCGATGCCGATCCCCGCGAACGCCAGGGCGAGGAGGAGCGCCACCCTGAGTCCCCCGCCGTGGTGCTGGTCCCGCGGCGTCCGGGGCTCCTTCTCCCCCGCCGCGTCCGGGAGAACCTCCGGCGGGGCCGCGGCGGAACCGGGAGAACGGCGCCGGAGGTGCTCGCCCCGTTCCACGTCCCGCACGGAAGGGAACGGATCGAGCCCATGCATCGGGTAGGCGCGCTCGCACCAGGGGCAGGTGTCCAGGTGCGGACCGAAGCGGTGCTGGTCGTTGCGCCGGCAGGAGACCAGTTCCTCCTCCGCGGCTTCCAGCGCGTCCCGCCACTCCTCCGCGGTCGGGCGCGCGGCGGGATCGAGGTGCCCGTTCACGAAACAGCGTACGGCCAGGTCGCGGAGCGCGGGGGCCATCAGCTCCGGCGGAGGCGCCGAGGGCGCCGGCTCCAGCATCGATTCGCCGCGGGGGGCGTAGGCGAAGTGCCCCGCCGCGATCCGCTCCTGGATCGAGGGGGGATCCCCCGCGCCCCGGTAGCGGCCCACGAACGGATGGGTCCCCTCCATCAGCATCTGGAAGACCAGCACCCCCAGGCCGAACCGGTCGTGCTCGGGCCTGCGGTCCACCTCCTCGAACGAGCGCCCCCACAGCTCCGGCGGGGTGAACGCCGGCCGGCCCACCGGGCAGCGGAACACCAGGCCCGAGACCGCGTCGCGGACCTGGAAAGAGTCGGTGTCGACCAGGGTGACGAGTCCGTCCTCGCCCACCCGGACGCCGGACCCGTTCACGTCGCCCACCACGTACCCGGCGCCGTGCAGGTCGTGGAACGCGGAGGCGAGGTCGCGCGCCGCCCTGTGGAGGAGGCCGTAGTGGAAGAGCGGGCTGCGCTCCCGGCGCGTGGCGGGGTCGTACAGCTCGTCGGCCCGGAGCTTCCCCTCGACGCGGGGGAGGAGGAGCCCCGCGAAGCGCCCGTCCGGTTCCCGGAGCAGGTCTTCGGGCCAGGCGAGGGCTCCGCTCTCCGCCCCGGCCGGGCGGTGGAGGATCATGGCGGAGACCTTCCGCTCCAGGCCGACGGTGGGCCGGTGGTACAGCTTGGCGACCCGGCCGTCCGACCAGGGGACGGGATACACCGTCCCCTCGCGGCCCACGGCCAGCTCGCTCCCGGGAGAGATGGAGAAGCTCCGGCCGGTGCGCTCGGACCGGACCCGGATCGGATCGCTCATCGTGGATTCGGGCGGGCGCGGCTACGGGTTCTCGGGCGCGGCCACGATCGCCGGGACCGGGACCCTGTCCGGCTCCCCGTCCGCGACGGGCGCCGTCCTCGGCGGGGGCGCGGCCCCGGAGTCGCGGGGATCCGCGGGGGCGGGGGGCGCGGGGTCCAGCGGGGCGGCCGTCAGCGACGAGACCACCTCCGCGATCTGTCTCGACACGTCCCCGGGATCGGCGCCCGCGGCGATCTGCTGGCGCAGCTCCACCAGCCGGGAGGCGACTCCGATGCGGGAGGAGGCGGACTCCTCCGCGGCCCGCTGCGTCGCCGTCTGCTCGCGGAGCGCGGCCTCGTCGCGGGGGTCGCCGCGGAACAGCCCCTCGACCGTCGACATCAGGCGGTTGAGGATCCGGTACACCGCGGAAGCCGAGAAGCCGCCGAGCATCGCCAGCGTGGGCTTGGCGAGCGACCGGGTCACGCCGCCGGAAGCCGCGTCGCCCTCCAGCCCGTCCAGGGGCACCAGCGCCACCAGGATGAAGCCGGCGATGACCCCGATCATGAACTTGATCCAGTACGACGACTCGTACTTGGGGTCGTAGCTCCGGTTCACGATGAACTCGTTGATCTGGAAGAGCATCGCGAACGAGGCGCCCACCCCCGCCGAAGCGAGCCAGAACACCTCGTTGGCGAGGAGGTCGAGCCCGGAGATGTCCATCACGTCGCCGCTGCCGTGGCTCACGTAATGGGAGAGGCTGCTCACCACGAACAGGGCGACGGAGACCAGGGCCGCCAGCATCATCCGGCGCACCAGCCGGATGGGGCCCGGGAGCCGGAACCGGCCGTGCTCCCTCTCGCTCTCGTCGGCGAAGAGGACCAGGGCGCGCGGAGTGGCCGGGGCGACCACCTTCGCCAGGCGCTCGTGCGCTGCGGCCAGCGCGGCGAGGTCGTTCCCGGCGTCGGCCGCGCGGGCACCCTCCACCGTCTCCACCACGTTCGCGGGGACGCGCGTTCCCGAGGAGAGGGCGTAGCGCACCATCTCGGTGCATTCGCGCAGGAGCTGGTCGCGCAGGCCGGGTTCTCCAGAGCGGGGAGGATGGGGGCTGGACATGGGAGGGACCGGGGGCTGGTGTGGAGCCGGAACGTGAGGGGACGCCGAGGCGTCAGGAAAACGTAGTGTCGGACGTGTCGGGAAGGAAGTGAATCGGATCCGGGAAACCGGGAGCCCACGAGGAGGTGGGGGAGGTTCCCCGCCCGCCGCCCGCACGGGGCGGAAGAATGCTTCAGGGATGCACAATCCAGGGGTGCAGCCCTTGTGCGCGCGTCCACGCAACGAATAGCTTTGCCGCATGGACCCCAAACGCTTTCTTCGCGTCGGCCTCCTGGCCGCGACGCTGGTCACCGCGGGCACGCTCCCGCAGCCCGCCCCGGCACAGCAGCCGGGCGTCAGTGAGTACGAGGGCGCCGCCGGGCTGGGGCTCGCCCTCCGGCGCCTGGGCACCACCAAGCGGGTGCTGATGGTGGGCGCCCATCCCGACGACGAGTACACCCCCCTCCTCGCCCACCTGGCGCTGGGAGAAGGGGCGGACGTGGCCTACCTCTCCCTGACGCGGGGAGAGGGAGGGCAGAACGGGATCGGTCCCGAGCTGGGCGAGGCCCTGGGGATCGTGCGCACGGAAGAGCTTCTGGCGGCCCGCCGGGCGGACGGGGCCGGGCAGTTCTTCACGCGCGCGTACGACTTCGGGTTTTCCAAGAACGCGGAGGAAGCCTTCCTCCACTGGCCGCGCGAGGAGCTGCTCCGCGACGTGGTGGGGGTGATCCGCCGGTACCGGCCGGACGTGGTGGTGACCGTGTTCAGCGGCACCCCGCAGGACGGGCACGGGCAGCACCAGGTGTCCGCCCTCGTCGCCGCGGAGGCGTTCGAGGCGGCGGGAGACCCGGCCCGCTTCCCGGAGCAGGTGGCCGCGGGGCTCCGCCCCCACCGCCCCGCCGGTCTCTACCAGTCGCTCTGGCGCGGAACGGAGAACGCCACCCTGCGCCTGCAGGTGGGCGGCTACGACCCGCTCCTGGGCCGCTCGCCGTACCAGCTCGCGATGGCGAGCCGCTCCCGCCACCGCTCGCAGGACATGGGGCGTCCGGAGCCGGCCGGGCCGCAGTGGGCGTACCTGCGCCGCTGGCCCGTCGGCGGGCCGGCGGGCGGGAACGGCGGCGAGGCCGGGGCTTCGCTCTTCGCGGGGATCGACACCACGCTCACCGCCCGCGCGATTTCCGACGCGGCCCGCCGGACCCGGGCGGACGCGGCGTTCTCGGAGTACCGGGCGCTCGCGGCGCGGCTGCGGAGCGAGGCCAACCCGCTGGAGCCGGGGCGGCTGGTCCCGGGGCTCGCGAGCGCGCTCGCGCTGCTCGATCGCGGGGAGGCGGCGCTCACCGGCGATTCGTCCCCGGCCGCGCAGGACCTCCGCTTCCGCATCGCCGCGGAACGCGCGGACGCCCGCGGCGCGCTGGCGCGCGCGGCGGGGGTGGTGTTCGACGCGACGGCGGACGACTCGCGCGTCGTCCCCGGGCAGGAGGTCACCGTCACCGCCTCGGTCTGGAACGGCGGCACGCGGCCGGTGCGCGTCTCCGCGCTGGGGCCGGACCTTCCCCCCGGGTGGTCCGCCAATTCGCAGGACACCCTCCCCGCCTCGGTGGCTCCCGGCACGCTGGCGGTCCGCCGCTTCCGGGTGCGCGTCCCCGCCGACGCGGCTCCGGAGGAGGCGTACTTCCTGCGCCGGCCGCGCGCGGGCGACATGTACGCCTGGACCGGCGACTGGCGCGTGGACGGCGACCCCTTCGAGCCCGGTCCGGTGGGTGTCTTCGCCGCCGTGACGGTGGAGGGCGCGGAGCTGCCGCTGGGCGCCGAGGCGACGTTCCGGGAGGTGGACCTCCGGCAGGGCGAGCTGCGCCGGCCGGTCCTGGTGGTCCCGGCCGTCTCGGTGCGGATGTCTCCCGCGGCGACCGTGCTCGCCGTGTCCGGCGCCTCCCCCGCCCCGCTGCGCTACCGCGTGAAGCTGCAGGCCGAGGCACCGGGCGGGATCGCCGGGACGCTGCGCCTCGCGGCGCCGGCGGGATGGACGGTGGAGCCCCGGGAGGTGCCGGTGCGCTTCGCCGGGCCGGGAGAGCAGCGCGAGGTGGAGTTCTCCGTGCGCCCCCCCGCGGGCGTGAAGGCGGGGGACTACCCGGTGGGCGCGGTGTTCGAGGCGGAGGACGGGCGCCGCTTCGAGCGCGGCGTGCAGATGGTGGACTACCCCCACGTCCGCGCCCGGCCGCTGCTGCACGCCGCCGCCTCGCGCGTGCGCGCCGCCGACGTGCGGGTGCCGGCCGGGCTGAAGGTGGCGTACGTCACGGGCGCGGGAGAGGAGGGGCCGGTCGTGCTGGAGCAGCTCGGCATCGTCCCCGACCTCCTGGACGCCGAGGCACTCGCCGGGCGCGACCTCTCGGGGTACGACGTGATCGTGGCCGGGAGCCGCGCCTACGAGGTGCGCCCGGACCTTGCCGCGCACAACGCCCGCCTGCTGGACTACGTGCGGCGCGGCGGCACGCTCATCGTGCAGTACAACAAGTACGAGCTGGTGGAAGGGAAGTTCACCCCCTACCCGCTCACCATGGGCCGTCCGCACGACCGGGTGACGGACGAGTCCGCCCCGGTCCGGATGCTGGACCCGTCGCACCCCGTACTCTCCTGGCCCAACCGCATCGGGGAGGGCGACTTCGAGGGGTGGATCCAGGAGCGGGGGCTGTACTTCGCCCGCACCTGGGCCCCGGAGTACACGCCGCTCCTGGAGATGGCGGACCCGGGCGAGGCGCCGCTCCGCGGCGGGCTGCTGGTGGCGCCCTACGGAGAGGGGACGTACGTCTACACCGGGCTCGCCTTCTTCCGGCAGCTCCCGGAGGGAGTGCCGGGGGCGTGGAGGCTCTTCGCCAACCTGCTGGCGCTGGGCGCGGACCGGAACGCCCCGGTCCGCGCGCGCTGAACTCGGAAGCCGCGGAGGAGCGGATGTCGATCGGGAGCCACGAAGAACTCGAGGCGATGCGGCGCGTCGGGCGGGTGGTCCGCCTGGCGCGGGAAGCGATGGAGCACGAGGTCCGGCCGGGGATCACCACCGGCGAGCTGGACCTCGTCGGCGCGCGGGTGCTGGAGGAGCACGGCGCCCGCTCGGCCCCGAACCTGGTGTACGGCTTCCCGCGGACCACCTGCATCAGTGTGAACGACGAGGCGGTGCACGGCATCCCCGGCGACCGCGTGGTCCGCGAAGGCGACCTGGTGAAGCTGGACGTCACGGCCGAGCTGGACGGCTACATGGCGGATTCGGCGGTGACGGTGCCGGTTCCCCCCGTGTCCGACGTGGCGCGGCGGCTGACGGCCTGCGCGCGAGTGGCGTTCGAGCAGGCCATGAAGGTGGCGCGCGTGGGGAAGCGGGTGAACGACATCGGGCGGGAGGTGGAGGGCGAGGTGCGGCGCCGCGGCTTCGCCGTGATCCGCGACCTGGCCGGGCACGGGATCGGCCGCGGCATCCACGAGGAGCCCTCCGTCCCCAACTACTACGACTGGCGCGCCCGCGCCCCGCTGACCGAGGGGCTGGTGATCACCGTGGAGCCCATCGTGGCGCAGCGCTCCGGCGCGTACGTGGAGGACGAGGACGGGTGGACGGTGCGCACCGCCGACCGCGGCTGGGTCGCGCACCACGAGCACACCCTCGTCATCACCCGCGGCCGGCCGATCCTGCTGACGGCGGCGTGATCCCCCGGCGCTCCGAACACCCGACTGAAACGGAATGCGGAAGCCATTCATAGGAATCGCCCTTTTCGCCCTGACGACGCTCGCGGCCTGCACCGGCGACGACGGGCGCCAGACGCTCGTGGTGTACTCGCCCCACGGCCGGGACATGCTGCGGGAGTTCGAGCGGCGCTTCGAGGCGGCCCACCCCGGCGTGGACGTGCAGACGGTGGACATGGGCTCGCAGGAGGTGCTGGACCGGCTCCGTTCCGAGCGCGCGAACCCGCAGGCCGACGTGTGGTGGGGAGCCCCGTCGACCACCTTCGAGGACGCTGCGCGCGACTCGCTGCTGGAGCGCTTCGTCCCCACCTGGGCGGCGGCGCTCCCCGAGGACGCCCGCAACGCCGCGGGGCTCTGGCACGGGACGTACCTGACGCCGGAGGTGATCGCCTACAACACGCGGGCGGTCTCCGCCGAGGAGGTGCCGCGCGACTGGGACGAGGTGCTGGACCCGAAGTGGCGCGGCAAGGTGCTGATCCGCGACCCCATGGCGAGCGGGACCATGCGCACCATCTTCGGGATGGTGGTGCAGCGCGGGATCCGCGAGACGGGGGACACGGCGGCCGGCTTCGACTGGCTGCGACGCCTGGACGGCCAGACCAAGGAGTACGTGCTGAACCCCACCCTGCTGTACCAGAAGCTGGCGCGGCAGGAGGGGCTGGTGACGCTCTGGGACATGCCGGACATCGAGACGCTGAAGGCCAAGACCCAGTTCCCCATCGACTACGTGATCCCGCGCAGCGGGACCCCGCTCCTGGTGGACGCGGTGGCGGTGGTGCGCGGGTCGAAGCACCCGGAGCTGGCGCAGCGGTTCGTGGAGTGGGTGGGGAGCGAGGAGGCCCTGGTGCCGGCGGCGCGCGAGTTCGGGAGGCTCCCGGCGCGGGGCGACTTCCCCGCGGACTCCCTCCCGGAAGGGCTGAGGAAGGCCCGGGAACAGATCGTCCCCGAGCCGATGGACTGGAACCTCCTGCAGGAGAAGGGATCGGCGTGGATGCGGCACTGGGACGAGCACGTGCGCGGAAAGGGACCGCGCTGATGCCGCACACTCCGGAGAGCGCGCCTCCGTCCGCGCACCCCCTTCCGCGCCGCCGTCATGCTGCGGCTCGCTGACCTGGGCCGCCGCTTCGGCGACGTCGTCGCGGTGGACGGCGTCTCGCTGGAGGTGGCGGCGGGCGAGTTCCTTACCCTGCTGGGCCCCAGCGGCTGCGGAAAGACCACCACCCTGCGGATGATCGCGGGGTTCGAGACGCCCACCTCGGGCCGGATCGTCCTGGACGGCCGCGACGTCACCCCCATCCCGCCCCAGGGGCGCGGGGTGGGGATGGTGTTCCAGAACTACGCCCTCTTCACCCACATGGACGTGGCGGAGAACGTGGCGTTCGGCCTCCAGGCCCAGGGCGCCCCGCGGGCGGAGATCCCCGCGCGGGTGGAGCGCGCCCTGGAGCGCGTGGAGCTGGGCGGCTACGGGAAGCGGCGGGTGCAGGAACTCTCCGGCGGACAGCAGCAGCGGGTGGCGCTCGCCCGGGCGATGGCGCCGGAGCCGCGCCTCCTCCTCCTGGACGAGCCGCTCTCCAACCTGGACGCGGCGCTGCGGGAGCGCACCCGCTCGGAGCTGAGGGCGCTCCTCAAGGAGCTGGGGATCACGGCGGTGTTCGTGACGCACGACCAGGAGGAGGCGTTCGCCCTCTCCGACCGCATCGCGGTGCTGGACCGGGGACGGCTCCAGCAGGTGGGGACGCCGGAGGCGCTCTACGCGCGCCCCGCCAACCCGTTCGTGGCGGGGTTCCTGGGACGCGCCTCCTTCCTCGCCGGCCGGGTGGAGTCGCGGCGCGAGGAGACGGCGGTCTGCCTCTTCCCCGGCGGCGAGCGCTGGGAGGCGCGGGTGGCGGCGGGGGCGGAGTTGAAAGCCGGCGCCGCGGTCCGGGTCATGGCGCGCCCCGAGTCGCTGCGCATGCGGCGCGCGGCGTCCGGGGGCGGGCGCGGCGGGCGGGAGCTGGAGGGCGTGGTGACGGAGCGGCGCTTCGCCGGGGCGGCCACCTTCTATCGGGTGCGGACCGGGCGCGCGGAGGTCACGGTGCAGGGCGGCGGCGGCGACGCCGGCGAGGGAGAGGCGGTGTACTTCCGTCCGCACGACGACGCCCTCCCCATCGCCTTCCCCGCGGAGGCGGAGTGAGCGACTCGCGGTCATCCGGGCGCGGGACGCTGCTCCTGGCGCTCCCGGTCGCCCTGCTCCTCCTCTGGCTCGTCCTCTACCCGAACCTCTTCGTCCTCCGGGACAGCTTCGTGGAGGGGGGGCGGCTCACCCTCGACCACTGGCGGCGCTTCTGGGCGAGCGGAACGGAAGTGGGCGCGCTCTGGGCGAGCGTGTGGATCTCCGTGCTCAGCGTGGTGCTCTCCGCCGCGGTGGGGGTGCCGCTCGCGTTCCTCTTCTCGCGCTACGACTTCCCGGGGCGGCGCATCCTGGGTGGCCTCGCGGCGATGCCCGTCCTCCTCCCGCCGCTGGTGGGGACCATCTCCTTCCTCTTCCTCTACGGGGAGAGCGGGTTCCTGACGCGGGGGGTACAGGTGGCGCTCGGGCTGGCGGAGCCGCCCTGGCGGCTCACGGGTCCGTGGGCGATCCTGCTGGTTCACGCGTACACCATGTACGTGTACTTCTACCTGTTCACGGCGGCGGGACTTTCGAGGCTGGACGCCTCGTACGCGGAAGCCTCTGCGGCGCTGGGGGCCGGGCGCTGGACCACGCTCCGCCGCGTGACGCTTCCGCTCCTGGCGCCCGCGCTCGGCGGGGCGGGGCTGCTGGTGTTCATGACCAGCATGGCGTCGTTCAGCGCGCCCTACGTGTTCGGCGGGGGCTTCCGGGTGTTGACGACGCAGCTCTACGCCAGCAAGCTGAACGGCGAGGAGGGGCTGGTGGCCGTGGAGGCCACCGTGCTGGCGCTGGCCTCGCTCCTCTTCCTGGTGCTGCTGCAGCGGTACGAGGGGGGGAGGCAGTACACCGGGGCCTCCAAGGGCTCCGGCGCGGGGTCGCGGAAGCGCGGCGGGCGGGGGGCGCTCCTCCTCTCGCTGCTGGCGTTCCTGGGGGTGGGCTTCCTCCTCCTCCCGCACGCCACCGTCCTGCTGGTGTCGTTCGTCCCCGAGGGGACGTGGACCACGGAGATCCTCCCGCCGGTGTACTCCGTGGAGGGCTACCGGGCGCTCTTCACCGAGCCGGAGCGGCTGGTGCCGGTGCTCAACTCGCTGCGCATGGCGACGCTGGCGACCGTGGCCAACGTAGCGTTCGCCTTCGCGGCCGGGTACCTCCTGGCGCGGCGGCGCTTCCCGGGGCGGCGGATGGTGGACGCGCTGGTGGTGCTTCCCTGGGCGCTCCCCGGGACGGTCCTCGCCATCGCCCTGGCCTCCACCTTCAGCGTGAACGAGCCGCTCGCCGGGCGCTTCGTGCTGGTGGGGACCTTCGCCATCCTCCCGCTGGCATACTTCGTCCGCAACGTGCCGCTGGTCACCCGCGCGGCGCTCACCTCCTTCCGGCAGCTCGATCCATCGCTGGAGGAGGCCGCGGCCTCGCTGGGGGCCGGGCGCGCCACCGCGCTCCGCCGGGTGGTCCTGCCCCTGGTGCTCCCCGGCCTCGCGGCCGGCGCGCTCCTGGCGTGGGTGACGGCGCTGGGCGAGTTCGTGTCCTCCATCCTCCTCTACACGCACCGCACCCGCCCCATCTCGGTGGAGATGCTGGCGCAGCTCCGCGCCTTCGACTTCGGCGGCGCGGCGGCGTACGGGGTGCTCCTCATCGCGCTGGTGGCGCTTGCCTTCGTCTTCGGCTGGCGACGCGTCAACGAGGAGCCTCCGGGCGGGTAGCCGCGGCGCGGACGCGCCCGCGTCCTGGCCCGGGAGGTGCGGGGAAGTTTCGCGAGAGGTTCCACCCATCCACCTGGAGTACCGCCATGCGTCCCACCTCCCTGCGCGCGGCGGCGGTTCTGGCCGCACTCGTGGCCTCCGCTCCGGAGATCTTCTCGCAGGCCGCTCCTGCTCCTCCCCAGGACCCGGTGGTCGTCGCGCAGACCGCGCGCGACTCGGTGCGGTCGCTGAACTCCGCCCGCTCGGCGCAGGCGGCGTTCGAGCGCCTGCGCTTCCGCCACTTCCCCTGGACCAACGACGGCGTCGGCCCGGACCGGTGCGACGAGCGCATCGGCCGCTTCTGCATCTGGCACGGCGAGGGGAAGACCGAGGAGTGGGTGCCGCCGCCGGACGCGGAGCCGGTGAAGGAAGGGAGGACGGCGCTGATCGCCCGGCTGGACGAGGTCGCGGCGGAGTATCCCGGCGACGAGTGGGTGGCGGGGCAGCGGGTGCGCTACCTGGTGGAGGACGGCAGGGCGGACGAGGCGGCCGCCGCGGCCCGGGAGTGCCGGGCGGGGTGGTGGTGCAGCGCGCTGGAAGGCTTCGCGCTGCACTCCGCCGGGAAGATCGCCGAAGCGGACGAAGCCTTCGAGGTGGCCCTGGCGGGGATGCCCGAAAAGTCGAGGGAGGAGTGGACGGAGCTGCGGCCGCTCCTCTCCGACGGCGACTGGCGCGCCTTCCGGCGGCTCCGGGAGTCGATGCCGGACGCGGAAGTCCGCTTCTGGTGGCTGGCCGACCCGTTCTGGGCCTTTCCCGGGAACGACCTGCGCACCGAGCACTTCTCCCGCAACGTAGTGGACCGGCTCCAGGACCGCGCCCGCGTGACGGAGGGGCTCTCCTGGGGCGACGACCTGCGCGAGATCCTCCTGCGCTTCGGCCAGCCGACCGGATGGGAACGGATCCGGCCCAACCACCCCATGCTGCTGCAGGGTCCCGCCTCCGTCCTCACCCACTACGCGCCACGGAGCTGGAACTTCCTGCCTCCCGTGCGCTCCCTGGGCGACCCCGTGGAGATCGGCGAGGGGGACTGGCCGCTGGACGACAAGTTCGCGCGGGCGGAGTACAAACCCGCGTACGTGGAGAGGATGGACGAGCTGGAGCACCAGGTCGCCCTCTTCCGGCGGGCGGACTCGGTGCAGGTGGTGGCCGCGTTCGCCCTGAACGCGGACAGCATCCCCCCGGGCGCCACCACGGAGGCGGCCCTGGTGCTGGCGACGGACCCCGGTACGGAGCCGCGGATCGCGCGCGAGATCGTCACGGGGCCGCGCGGGGTGGTGAGCCTCGTGGCCGAGCCCGGGGCGCGGATCATGAGCCTGGAGACGCAGACCCTCCCGGTGAAGCGGGGCGGCCGGGCGCGCTACGGGCTGCGGCTTCCCGCCGCGGCGGGAGGCGTCGGCGTTTCGGACGTGCTCCTCCTGCAGAGCGCAGACCCCCTTCCCTCCACGCTGGAGGAGGCGGTCCCGCAGGCGCGCGGCTCCACGCGGGTCCGCCCCGGCGAGTCCCTGGGCCTCTTCTGGGAAGTGTACGGTCTCGCCGAGCGCCCGGACACCGTCGCCCTCTCCGTGAGCGTGTACCGCGCGGCGGCGGGGTGGAGGCGGAGGCTGGCGGAGCGGCTCGGCCTGGTGGCCGAGGCCACCCCGGTGCGCGTGCAGTGGGACGAGGAGACCCCGGGGGAGCCGACGATGGCGCGGACGCTGGTGCTCGCCATCCCCGAGGTCCCCGCGGGCGAGTACGTGCTGGAGCTGGCCGTCACCCCGCGCGAGGGGGAGCCCGCGGCCACGCGCCGGTCGCTGCGCGTGGAGCGCTGATGTCCGCGACGAGGTCGCGGGGTGGTTGGAGGTGAGATCACGAAGAGGAGCGGAGCCATGACCGACCTGTTGAGCCGAATCACCATCAACCCTGAGCAGTGCGGCGGCCGGCCGTGCATCCGGGGCATGCGGATCCGAGTGACCGACGTGCTCGACCTGCTCGCGGCCGGCCTTTCCCCCGATCAGATCGTGGAGGAGCTGCCGGACCTGGAGCCGGAGGACATCACCGCCTCGCTGCAGTTCGCTTCCCGCAGGCTGGACCATCCGGTGCTGGCGGCGTGACCCTCTGGATCGACGCGCAGCTCTCGCCTTCACTCGCCCCGTGGATCGCCGGGGAGTTCGGGATCGAGGCGTACTCGGTGAAGTTCCAGGGGCTGCGAGACGCCACGGACAGGGAGATCTTCCGGGCCGCAGGAAATGCGGGAGCGGTCGTGCTGACCAAGGACAGCGACTTCGTCCAGCTCCTGCAAATCCACGGGCCTCCCCCGCAGATCCTCTGGATCACCCTCGGCAACACCTCCAACGCCCACATGCGAGTCGTTCTCCAGAAAACGCTTCGGCCGGCGCTGGAGCTGCTCCAGGGCGGCGAGCCCCTGGTGGAGATCGGCGAGTCGCGTCCGTGAGACCCGGTTTCCGCCGACCCGGCCCTCTGGACCGCCCCCGTCCGCCCGGAGATATTTGAGGGTTCGTCCCGGCCCTCTCGCGCCGGACCTCGGCTCTCTCCGTCCGGCGCCGTACCGTGGAATCCGTCCGTACCTCCGCCTCCCCGTCCGTAGAGCTTCCTCCCTCCCCACCCGAGGACACCGGCTTCTGGAGCGGCGTCCGCGAGGCGCTGCGGGGGTCGCACCGCGACTACACGCAGGGGCCGGTCGGCCGCAGCGTGCTGGTGCTCTCCGTCCCCATGATCCTGGAGATGCTCATGGAGAGCGTCTTCGCCGTGGCGGACGTGTTCTTCGTCGCCAAGCTGGGCGCGGACGCCGTGGCGACGGTGGGGCTCACCGAGTCCATGCTGGCGCTGGTGTACGCCCTGGCGATGGGGCTGGGGATCGGCGCGACGGCCACGGTGTCGCGCCGCATCGGCGAGGGCGATCCGGACGGAGCGGCGCGGGCGGCGGTGCAGGCCATCGTCCTGGGGCTGGTGCTCTCCGTCGCGATCGGGGTCTTCGGCGTGGCGATGGCGCCGCGGCTGCTGGAGTGGATGGGCGCCTCGCCGGGTGTTGTGGCGACCGGGACCTCTTTCGCGCGGGTGATGCTGGGCGGAAACGCGGCGATCCTGCTGCTCTTCCTGGTGAACGCCATCTTCCGGGGCGCGGGCGACGCCGCCATCGCCATGCGGGTGCTCTGGCTCGCCAACCTCATCAACATCGTCCTCGCCCCGTGCCTCATCTTCGGACCGGGGCCCTTCCCGGAGCTGGGCGTCACCGGCGCCGCGGTGGCGACCACCATCGGGCGGGGGACAGGGGCGCTCTTCGCGCTCTGGCACCTGGTCCGGCCGGGCGGGCGCATCACCGTGGGGCGCAGGCACCTGCGGGTGCAGCCGGAACTCCTCGCGCGCATCGTGAGGCTCTCCGCCTCCGGCGCCTTCCAGGTGCTGATCGGCACGGCGAGCTGGATCGGCCTGGTGCGCATCATCTCCACCTTCGGGAGCGCGGCGCTGGCGGGGTACACCATCGGCATCCGCATCGTCCTCTTCGCGCTCCTCCCCTCGTTCGGGATGAGCAGCGCCGCGGCCACCATGGTGGGGCAGGCGCTGGGGGCGCGGAAGCCGGAGCGCGCCGAGCAGGCGGTGTGGAAGGCGGGGTTCTACAACCTGTGCTTCCTGGGGTCGGTGGGGCTGTGCTTCGTGCTCTTCGCGGGGCCGCTGGTGCGCCTCTTCACCGACGACCCGGCCATCGTTCCGTACGGCGCGGCCTGCCTGCGCACGGTGGCGGCCGGGTTCCTGTTCTACGCGTACGGGATGGTGTTCACGCAGTCGTTCAACGGCGCGGGCGACACCCTGACCCCCACCGTGCTCAACCTGTTCGTGTTCTGGCTCTGGGAGATCCCGCTGGCGTACGTGCTGGCGGTGCCGCTCGGCATGGGGCCGAACGGGGTGTTCCTGGCGATCACCGTGGCCTTCTCCACGATGGCGGTGGCGAGCGCGTTGATGTTCCGGCGGGGGAGGTGGAAGACGCGCGTCGTGTGATCCCGTTTTCGGATACACGACGCGCGGTGCCGGTATGCTCCTTCGTGGGCAGCGAGGCGTACAGCGGTGCCGTACGGCCCGATGCTATCTTCACTGGTTCAGACGCGCACTGGATCATTGCCTGGCGGAAGCGTCTGTGCGGGGAACAGGTGCTCCCTTACCGAGCGGCCCGCTTCGCAGAGTACGTCCAGTCCAGGTTCGCAGATCGACCGCAAAGCGTCGGAAGCCGCGGTGTCCAGGTATGCATAGGTTGCCCAGAGCCCTGCGAAGAGCGCCGCGAGGACCATGAGGGCGATAAAGCGTAGGGGTCCCGGTGGGGAATACAGCTCCGCCACCGCCTGCGCTCGCCGGCTTTCCGCTCCGGGAGCGATCAGGTGTTTTACGGGAGAGCTGCCGTGGGGCGCACCGCTCTTGCTCACGGGCGGGTATCTTCGGGATGCGTGTCCATCGGAATCACCCCTTCTCCTTCGTGTTCATCGCCCGCCCTCTCGTCGCGCGTCATGGTGTGACGTGCCTGCATCTCGCGTCCCTTTTCCACCAGCAGGCGGCTCACCTGTAGAGAGCCCACCGCTACACGCCTTCCGCCGCGGGAGAGCATCTCCCTGACCAGCGCGCCGTCGTCTGTATCGAACTCCTTGAGGTTCTCCAGCGAATCCGCGTTCTCCACGTCGAAGTACGGGGCTGGCTTGAACCCGAGCTGGGAGGCGAACAGGTTGGTGGGGAGCTGCGTCAGCGAGGTGTTGTATTCCCGCACGCGCGCGTTGTACTCCTCTCGCTTCCTCTGGAGGTTCCCCTCCAGCTGGTCGAGCTGCTCCATGAGTTGCTGATACGACTGGTTGGCCTTGAGGTCGGGATGCTGTCCCGCCACTCGGATCACCTGGGCGAGCACCCCCCCGACATTCTGATCCGCGCCGAGGAGCGCCACGTCCCCCGCGCCAGCCGTCGAGATGTGGGTGAGTTTCTCGTGGTCCGCGTATCCACGTACGATGTCCACCAGCTTGTTCGCGAGGTCGACCCGCTTCTTCATGGACGCCATGACGTTGGAGTGACCCTCGCGGACGGATTGGGCAAGCCGTTGCAGGGCGTTGTATCGCGTCACCAGGAGGTAGCCGACTCCGATCAGCGCAAGGACGAACAGCAGGAACATGGGTCTCTCGGGGACGAGGGGAGAAGGATCCGGGGAGAGCCAGAGAGGAAGATCGTGGTACGGATTTCCTCCCTGATATGAGTATCGACAACTAAGGATAGATCATTAGCAGACTAAAGGCGATAATCTTGTTGTGCGCCTCAGTTCTCCGCAACCTCTTCTCTCCTCATCCCCTCCCGCTCCCCCTCCTCCCCCCACGAAACGCACGCCCCACCTTCCCGGGCTGGCCGAGCCGGGCTCACGGCTCCATGATTGCGTTACGGGCCGGCATTGCACCTGCGCGGAGCCGCGGTGCGGGCCTCTTTGTGTCGTATCGAGACCACACATCCATGGAGGACGGCATGACGGCAGCGACGGAGACCGCCCTGGAAGGGGTGGAGGTCCTGGGCGAGGAGAACGAGGCCACGGGGCGGGTGCTTACGCCCGAGGCGCTGGGCTTCGTTGCGTGGCTTCACCGCCGCTTCAACCCCGTGCGCCAGGCGCTGCTGGTAGACCGCGAGCGCCGCCAGGCGGAGTTCGACGCCGGCGCCGTTCCCGCCTACCTGGAGGAGACGGCCGACGTCCGCGAGGGGGAGTGGACGGTGGCGCCCGCCCCCGCGGACCTGGACGACCGGCGGGTGGAGATCACCGGCCCCACCGACCGGAAGATGGTGGTCAACGCGCTGAACTCCGGCGCGAAGTGCTTCATGGCGGACTTCGAGGACGCCCTCTCCCCCACCTGGCCCAACGTGATCGAGGGGCAGGTGAACCTGGCGGACGCCATCCGGCGGCAGATCGACTTCTCCTCGCCGGAGGGGAAGGAGTACCGCCTCGCCGAGAAGACCGCGACGCTCATCGTCCGCCCGCGCGGATGGCACCTCACCGAGCGGCACGTACACGTGGACGGCGGGCCCGTCTCCGCCTCGCTCTTCGACTTCGGCCTGTACTTCTTCCACAACGCGCGCGAGCTGCTGGACCGCGGCTCCGGCCCGTACTTCTACCTCCCCAAGCTGGAGAGCCACCGCGAGGCGCGCCTCTGGAACGACGTGTTCCTCGCCGCCCAGGAGAGGCTGGGGATCCCGCGGGGGACCATCCGCGCCACGGTGCTCGTCGAGACCATCCTCGCCGCGTTCGAGATGGAAGAGATCCTGTACGAGCTGCGGGAGCACGCGGCCGGGCTCAACGCGGGCCGGTGGGACTACATCTTCAGCGTCATCAAGAAGTTCAGGAACCGCGGTGACTTCGTGCTCCCGGACCGCGCGCAGGTGACCATGGACGTCCCCTTCATGAAGTGCTACGCCGAGCTGCTGGTGAAGACGTGCCACAGGCGCGGCGCGCACGCCATGGGCGGGATGGCCGCCTTCATCCCCAACCGGCGCGACCCGGAGGTCACGGAGCGCGCGCTGGCGAAGGTGAGGGAGGACAAACGGCGCGAAGCCTCGCAGGGGTTCGACGGGACCTGGGTGGCGCACCCGGACCTGGTTCCGATCGCGCGCGAGGAGTTCGACCGGGTGCTGGGCGACCGCCCCAACCAGAAGGACCGTCTTCGGGACGACGTCGGCTACGACGACTGCGACCTGCTGGAGACGGGGATCCTGGGCGGGCAGGTGTCGGAAGAGGGAGTCCGCAACAACGTCAGCGTCGCCATCCAGTACATCGAGGCGTGGCTGGGAGGGAACGGGGCCGTCGCCATCTACAACCTGATGGAGGACGCGGCGACGGCGGAGATCTCCCGCGCGCAGCTCTGGCAGTGGATCCGCCACCGCACCCCGCTGTCCGACGGACGGGACATGAACCCGGACGTGTACTGCGCCCTGCGCGACGAGGAGGTGGAGAAGCTGCGCGCGGCGCGCGGCGAGAACGTGCGCAACCTGGAACGCGCGGTGGAACTCCTGGACGAGCTGGTGCTGGGAGACGAGTTCACGCCGTTCCTCACCCTTCCCGCCTACGCCCGGCTGGAATGAAAGGCCGTGGAACGCTCTGCCACCCGGAGAACTTTCAACCGCGAGCGGACGGAGGTGTCATGAGCCAGGATTTCGAGACGCAGGTGCGGGAGCTGGAGAGCCGGTGGGCGGTGGAGCCGCGCTGGCAGGGGATCGTCCGCCCGTACACGGCAGAGGAAGTGGTGAGGCTGCGGGGCTCCGTGCGCGTGGAGCACACGCTGGCGCGGCGGGGCGCGGAGCGCCTGGGGCGGCTGCTGGAGGGAGAGGAGTTCGTCCGTACCTTCGGGGCGCTCACCGGGGCGCAGGCGGTGCAGATGGTGAAGGCCGGGCTCCAGGCCATCTACCTCAGCGGGTGGCAGGTCGCGGGCGACATGAACCTGGCCGGGCACACCTACCCCGACCAGAGCCTCTACCCGGCCAACAGCGTCCCGGCCGTGGTGAAGCGCCTCAACAACGCCCTGCTCCGCGCCGACCAGATCGAGTGGAGCGAGGGGGAAGGGGGACGAGACTGGATGGTGCCCATCGTCGCGGACGCCGAGGCCGGCTTCGGGGGGCCGCTGAACGCGTTCGAGCTGATGAAGGCGATGATCGAGGCGGGCGCGGCCGGCGTCCACTTCGAGGACCAGCTCGCGGCGGAGAAGAAGTGCGGGCACCTGGGGGGGAAGGTGCTGGTCCCCACCGCCCACTTCGTCCGGACGCTCTCGGCGGCGCGCCTCGCCGCGGACGTGCTGGACGTCCCCACCTGGCTGGTGGCCCGCACCGACGCCAACGGGGCCTCCCTGCTCACCAGCGACGTGGACGAGCGGGACCGGGAGTTCCTCACCGGCGAGCGCACCGCGGAGGGGTACTACCGGGTGCGGAGCGGGCTGGGGGCGGCCATCGCGCGCGGGCTCTCGTATGCGCCGCACGCGGACCTGGTGTGGTGCGAGACCTCCACCCCGGACCTGGAGGAGGCGCGCGCCTTCGCGGAGGCGATCCGGGCGGAGCACCCGGGGAAGAAGCTGGCCTACAACTGCTCGCCCTCCTTCAACTGGAAGCGCAACCTGGACGCGGCCACCATCGCGAAGTTCCAGCGGGAGCTGGGAGCCATGGGGTACCGGTTCCAGTTCATCACCCTGGCCGGGTGGCACCTCGTCAACCTGGAGACCTTCAAGCTGGCGCACGAGTACGCGGGGGAGGGGATGCCCGCCTACGTGCGGCTGCAGGAGGAGGAGTTCGCGCTGGAGGAGGCGGGCTACACGGCCACCCGGCACCAGCGCGAGGTGGGGACGGGGTACTTCGACCGGGTGCTGCAGACGCTCTCCGGCGGCGAGGCGTCCACGGGGGCGCTCGCCGGCTCCACGGAGGCCGAGCAGTTCCGCTGATCGGCCGGTCGGAGGGCCGGAGTGGAGGGGGCGGTCCGCGGCGCGCGGGCCGCCCTCCTTCTCTATCTACCGCGCGGGCCGGCGAGGGAGGACGGCCCAGGGTTCCACGGGTATCGTGGTGTCCGCGCTGACGAACCACGAGGTGTACGTCGTCGCACGCTGCCAGTACCGGCGCGAGCCGCCCAGGCGCCGCCAGAAGATCCCCCGCACGGCGTGGAGGGGCCACGGTGTTTCCGAGCGCGGTGCGAACACGACCTCACCCCCCGCATCCTCCCGCGGTTTCGGCGTGTGGAAGCTCCACGCGGCGGAGAGGAAGCTCGTGTCGGCGCCCAGGTGGAGCGTCCCCTGCGCCGACGGGCGCTTCGGGTCGCGCGGGCAGAAGGCCAGCGTGGTCTCTCCGCTGGTGCGGGAGAGGATGCTCAGCGTGTGGAGGGCGCCGAAGGCGTCGCCCGCGAAGTGTTGGGCGTGGCGCTCGTGAAGGGAAAGGTAGACCCACTCGAAGAAGTCGTCGTGGAAGGCCGTTCCCCAGCGGAGGGAGGTGCCCTTCCGGACCGCGTACCCCTGCTCTCGCACCAGGCTGTCGATCCCCCCGTACTTCGCGCTCCACCCCGCGGAGAGGTGCTCGAACCGGCCCTCGTCCACGACGCCGACTTCCCGGGGATCGACGGTGCCCGCGAAGGAGGAGCCGACGTAGGTGAACCCGCGTCCCGCCCCGCCCGTGTCGTAGCCCCGCCGGCCCGCCTCCCACAGCCTCCGCGCCTCCGGGTCCTCCCGGTTGGGGCACGCCTTCCGCGCGTTCCCCGAGCGGAGTTCCGGCAGGGAGACGGCGAGCGGCTCCAGCCGCACCGCCAGCTCCGCGGGCGGAGCCACGCCGCGGGTGAGCGGCGCGAAGCCGATGCGCTGGAAGGAGACCGACTTCGCGCTGGCCGCCACGTCGGCGGGGAAGGAGAACCTGCCTCCCGCGTCGGTGCGTGGCGAGGCCCAGGCGCTGCCCGGCGCCCCACAGCTCCACGGTGGCGGCGGGGACGGGACGGCCGTCCGGCCCGGTGACGGTGCCGCCGACCTGCGCGGCCGCGGCGGCGTGGAGGAGCGCGACGAACGCCACCGCGAGGCCCGGAGCGGAGTGGAGGGAACGCATGCGAGAGGGAGGTGGATGGGCGCGAGCGGACGGGACGCGGAACGATAGCGCCGCGCGGTCGGGGCCACAACGTCGCATGGCGCAACCCTTCCCGTGCAGGAAGCGCCGCTCCCGCGGGGTATCTACGGAGTCGCGTGAGGGATGCGAGCCCGGAGGGGCGAGACCCCGCAGCCGCATCGCGGGGGCTCGCCGCACTTGGCCGGCGTCGTCTGCCGGCCTAGTGCGCCGCAGCCCGACCCCCCGCCAGGGGGGGCACGCCCGAACCCGGCCGTTTCCGATCCGTAACCCGTCACTCCCGGCGCCGACCCCGGGCCGGCCCCGTATCCGGCGCGGTCCGCTCCACGTCGTCGATCCCGCGGAGCCGGTTCCAGATCGTGTAGGGAACCCGGTCCTTGGGAACGTACGCGTTGCGCGGCGACGCCTCCATCCCGCCCAGGGCGGTGAACTCCCGGCACGAAGGGTCGTTCAGGTCCAGGTAAGTGGCGCCCTGCTGGAGCCGGTGCCCCGCCGGGATCACCGGGATCTGCTTCAGGTCGTCGTCCTCCCAGGCGCGGAGCCGGCGGTGCAGCGGCTTCACGTCGAAGGCGGTGCGCAGCCCCTGCTCCGAGTCGGCCGCCAGCGGGCCGACGTTCTGTCCGGCCATGTGGTCGGGGCTGAGGTCCCGCTCCCACTCCGGAGGGTGCTTCACCTCGGTCTGCGGGTGGTGCACGTTCTCACTCTTGTTGCTCCGGGTCTCGTCTCCCATCGTTCGCCTCCTCGCTTCGATGTTTCGGAAACCGGGCCCAGGATTCGCCGCAAGTTGCATGCTTCCAGGGGGATGGGACTATCGTCCCCGGAGCGGGCCGCGCGGAGGACCGGGAGCCGGGAGGCGGAACGGGGGTTGCGTTGGTGTCCCGGAGGGGAGGAAGGAGGGAAGCGGAGGCCGATCACGCAGCGGAGGCGCGCATGCTGGAACACCGGGACCCCGACTGCACGGGGACGTGGAGCCTGGAGACGGAGGAAGGGGAGGAGGGGCCGGGCCGGGTGCGCTGCACCGTGTGCGGGGTCGCCTACCCGGCGACGCTGGAGGTTACGCTGGACGCCATGAAGGAGAACCTGATCAGCGTGCAGATCATCGCGCTGGGGTTCACGGGACGGCTCCCGTAAACCGGAGAGGACGAGTGAAGAGGCCGGCCGGGGCGCGCCCCGGCCGGCCTCTCTTTTCACGAAAGCGGGCTGCAGAAGAAACCGGAGTCCCCCACGGCCGTCGCTCCCTTGCTGTCCATGACCGTGACCGTGACCACCACGTGGTGGTCGGGGATGCAGGAGGAAGAGAGCTGGGGATTGGTCCCGGACACCTGGTACGACGTAGTGAGCAACCCCGTATTGAGAGAGAACTCATCCACGGTCCAGCTGTAGGAGACGTAGGTGCCGGAGCCCCCCGTGGGGACCGCGTCGCACAGGGTGCTCCCGATATGGGTCCAGCAGTCGACGCCCACCTGGAACGAGCTTCGGGCGGCGGAGGAATCGCCGATTCCGGTGAAGCCGGCGGTGGCGAGGGCGAGAACGACAGGGATTCCGATACGGCGCATGGGACCTCTCCTCGGAGCGGGAGGGACGATGTTGGGGACGAGGAAAGGATACGTATCGCGACGATTTTCGTCAATATTTGACGCTTTTTATGCGATATTGCGGCTGGGTGGTCGAACATGAAGGGAGCGGAATCCGGTACGCTGGATCGTGCTCGGGTTCCCTATCCGCCGACATGGAGGTCACGGCTGGACGCCCTGAAGGAGAACCTGATCGGCGTGCAGATCATCCGCTGGGGTTCATGGGACGGCTCCCGTAAATCGCGGCTGACGCGGGAAAGGGCCGGCCGGGGTGCGCCCCGGCCGGCCTCTATTTCAGGAAGGTGGGCTGCAGCTGAACCCGGAGTTCCCCACGGCCGTCGCTCCGTTGCTGTCCATGACCGTGACCGTGACCACCACGTGGTGGTCGGGGATGCAGGAGGAGGAGAGCTGGGGATTGGTCCCGGACACCTGGTACGACGTAGTGAGCAACCCCGTATTGAGAGAGAACTCATCCACGGTCCAGCTGTAGGAGATATAGGTGCCGGTGCCTCCCATGGGGATCGCATCGCAGAGGGTGCTCCCGATCTCGGTCCAGCAGTCGACGCCCACATCCAGCGATTTGCGGGCAGTGGAGGAGTCGCCGATACCGGTGAAGCCGGCGGTGGCGAGGGCGAGAACGACGGGGATTCCGATGCGGCGCATGGGACCTCTCCTCGAGTGGGAGGGATGGAGTGGGGGACGAGGAGAGGATACGGATCTCGTCGATCCACGTCAATACATGTCTGTTATTATATGCGTCTATGCGGGAATGAAGGGCAGGTAGGGAGCGGAAACTAGTGCGCCGGGTTCGTGTTCGGGATCCCCCATCCGGCGACGCTGGAGGTCACGCCGGGTGCCATGAAGGAGCGCCTGATCGGCGTGCAGGTCATCGCGCTGGGGACCACGGAACGGCTCCCGCAGACCGGGGAGGACGAGCGAAGAGGCCGGCCGGGACACGCCCCGGCCGGCCTCTTCATCAGGCGGGGGTACGGCTCGTTAGCAGGTGAACCCGGAGTTCCCCACGGCCGTCGCTCCAGTGCTGTCCTTGACCGTGACCGTCACCCGGACATGGTACCCGGGAGTGCAGTAGGAGGAGAGCTGGGGGTTGGAGCCGCCGTACACCGGGTACGACGAAGTGGGTGTTCCCGACACGGTGGGGCTCTCCTCGACGATCCAGTCGTGGGCGATGAAGGTGCCGGAGCCCCCGATCGGGACCGCGTCGCACAGAGCGCTACCGATCTCGGTCCAGCAGTCGACGCCCACCTGGAACGAGCTGCGGGCGGCGGCGGAGTCGCCGACGCCGGTGAAGCCGGCGGTGGCGAGGGCGAGAACGACGGGGATTCCGATGCGGCGCATGGGACCTCTCCTCGATTGGGAGGGACGATGTTGGGGACGAGAGAAGGATATGGACCACGTCGCCCTTCGTCAATGTGTGTCTTGTTATATGCGAATGCTGAAGGCGGGCTTCTGCCCGGCGCTCCCACTCCTGCGCTACGCTCCCACCACCTCGCGGGCGGTGGCGCGTCCGCGCTCGGTGAGCGCCAGCCGGTCGCCGCTCCGCTCGATCAGGCCCCGCCCCTCCGCCCGCCTCACCACCGTCGCCGCGAAGTCCTCGCTCCAGCGGAGGTGCGCATGGAGGTGCGACTCCCGGTTCTCCGCGCCCTCCTCGGGCGACGCCTCGTGGTTCAGCAGGTGGATGGCGAGCATGGCCTGCGCGAACTCCCACCGCTGCCGGGCGCGCCGCCGCGCGATCGCCACCATCCCCCGCTCCGGCGCCAGCAGGAAGACCAGCCCGAAGGCCACTCCCGTCATCGTCGCCATGGACCCCGCGATGGAGACGTCGAGGAAGTACGACATCCAGTACCCCGCCAGCGCGCTCGCCACCCCGATCGCCGCGCTCAGCAGGATCATGCGCGGGAGCCGGTCGGTGAGGAGGTAGGCCGCGGCCGGAGGCCCGATCATCAGCGCCACCACCAGGATCGACCCCACCGCGTCGAACGCCCCCACCGCCGTCACCGACACCAGCGTCATGAAGGCGTAGTGCACCAGCCCCGGCGCGAACCCCAGCGCCCCTGCGAGAGCGGCGTCGAAGGTGGTGAGCTTCAGCTCCTTGTAGAAGGCGGCGAGGAACGCCGCGTTCAGCAGGAGGATCCCCGCCATGACCCAGAGGGTCCGCGGTCCCAGGTCCGTCCCTCCCACCTCCAGGCGGTTGAAGGGGGCGAAGGCCAGCTCTCCCAGGAGCACCGCGTCCACGTCCAGGTGGACGTTCCCGGCGTAACGGGAGATCAGGATCACCCCCATCGAGAAGAGCGCCGGGAACACCAGCCCGATGGCCGCGTCCTCCCTGACCCGCCGGGTGCGGTTCAGCAGCTCCACCAGCGAGACGGTGAGGACGCCCGTGGCCGCGGCCGCGGCGATGAGGAGGGGCGAGGCCAGGTTCTCCGTGACGAAGAAGGCCAGCACGATCCCCAGGAGGATGGAGTGCGAGATGGCGTCGCTCATCAGCGCCATGCGCCGCAGCACCAGGAACACGCCGGGGAGGGCGCACGCCGCGGCGGTGACCGCCGCGATCCACTGGATCTCGACCTCGGGCGAGAAGCCGGTCATGCCTCCTCCCCTCCCCTGCGGCGCTCCTCCTCGCTCTCACCCTCCGCGGTGATCGCCCAGTCGTCACCGTCCATGCGCCGGGCCCAGCCGCGCGACTCCAGCTCCGCAAGCTCGTGCCGGGCGCCGGGGTGCAGCGTCTCCAGCGTGGCGACGGAGTGCCCGTGCACCTGTCCCGGGTGCTGGCGCGCGAGCGCGTAGAGGTCCGCCAGCACCGCCTGCGTGTGGAGCCGGCGGCGGTTGCGCCGGTCGCGGAACCACCCCCAGACGATCCCCCGCTCCGGCGCGAGGAGGAGCGAGAAGATCACCAGCGCGGTGAGGCAGAGGACGATGGTGGGCCCCGTAGGGAGCCGCTCCGTGGTGCTGCTCAGCACCGCCCCCGCCACCCCGGCGAGCGCGCCGAAGAAGCCGGCGAGCACCACCATGCGGCCCATGCGGTCCGTCCACTGCCGGGCCGCCGCGGCGGGGGCGACCACCATGGCGCTCATCAGCACCACGCCCACCGTCTGCAGGCCGATGACGATGGCGAGCACCAGCACCGAGGTGAGCAGCACGTCCACCCGGCGCATGGAGAAGCCCATGCTGGCCCCGAACTCCGGGTCGAAGGCGAGGAGCTTGAACTCCTTCCACAGCAGCGCAGTGGCCGCGAGCGCCGCCGCGCCCAGGACGGCGATCTGCACGACGTCGCGGTGGAGGAGGGTGGCCGCCTGCCCGAACAGGTAGCGGTCGAGCCCCGCCTGCGCCGCGTCCGGCAGCTTCTGGATCCAGGTGAGGAGCACCAGCCCGAAGCCGAAGAACACGGCGAGCACGATTCCCAGCGCGCTGTCCTCGCGGACGCGCGTGCTCCCCACGATCCTCATCACCAGGAGCGTCCCCAGCCACCCCGCGGCGGCCGCGCCCAGGAGCAGCACCAGCGGCGCCTTGCTCCCGGTGAGGAGGAAGGCCAGCGCGATCCCCGGGAGCGCCGCGTGCGAGATGGCGTCGCCCAGCAGGCTCTGCTTGCGGAGGACGGCGAAGGAGCCCAGCGCGCCGCTGGTGGTTCCCAGCGCGGCGGCGCCGAGCGCCACCGTGCGCAGGGTGTAGTCCGAGAACAGGTCCGGTAGGGCCACGGGTCCGCCTCAGCCCCTCGTTCCCGACTCCGCGAGGGCGCCCGGGGCGCGCAGCGGGGCCTGCGGGTCGGAGCCGCGGCGCTGCAGCAGGGGGACGCGCCCGCCGTAGGCGAGGCGGAGGTTCTCCTCGTTGAAGACCTCGGCCACCGGGCCCGCGGCGATGCGGCGGACGTTGAGGAGCAGGACCCAGTCGAAGTATTCGGGGACGGTCTCCAGGTCGTGGTGAACCACCACCACCGTCTTCCCCGCCTCCCGCAGCCCCTGCAGCACGGAGACGATGGCGCGCTCCGTCCGGGCGTCCACCCCCTGGAACGGCTCGTCCATGAGGTAGAGGCGGGCGTCCTGGACAAGGGCGCGGGCCAGGAACACGCGCTGCTGCTGGCCCCCGGAGAGCTGCGAGATCTGCCGCTCCGCGAAGTCCTGCATCCCCACCTGCTCCAGCGCGGCCATGGACATCTCCCGCTCGCGCTTCCCGGGGCGCCGGAACCAGCCGAGCGCGCCGTAGCGCCCCATGGTCACCACGTCCAGCACGCTGGTGGGGAAGTCCCAGTCCACGCTCCCGCGCTGGGGGACGTAGGCCACCAGGCGGCGCTGCTCGGCGTAGGGGCGCCCGTGGACGAGCACCTGTCCGGCGGCGGGCCTCACCAGCCCCAGCACGGACTTGATCAGGGTGGACTTCCCCGCCCCGTTGGGCCCCACGATCGCCATCAGCACCCCGGACGGGACCTCCAGGTCCACGTCCCAGAGCACGGGCCTGTCCCGGTAGGCCACCGTGAGGTCGTTGACCTCGATAGCCGGCGTCCGCTCGCTCATCGCCGTTCCGCCCCTTCTCTATTCGTCGCCGTCGGCGCCGCGCTCCCCCAGGAGGGCGCCCACGATGGTGTCGATGTTGTGCCGGACCATCCCCACGTACGTTCCCTCCGGGGTGCCGGGGCTCCCCATGGCGTCCGAGAAGAGCTGGCCGCCGATCGCCACGTCCCAGCCCCGGGCACGCACCGCCTCCTGCACGGCTTCCACGTTGCGGCGGGGGATGGACGACTCCACGAACATGGCGGGGATCCGGCGCTCCGCGATGAAGTCCGCCAGCTCCTGCACGTCCGCCGTCCCCGCCTCGGAGGCGGTGCTGATCCCCTGGAGGCCGCGGACCTGGAAGCCGTACGCCCGCCCGAAGTAGTTGAAGGCGTCGTGGGCGGTCACCAGCACCCGCCGCTCCGGCGGGACGCGCGCGGCCTGCTCGCGGACGTAGCGGTCCAGCGCGTCCAGCTCCTCCCGGTAGCGGCGGGCGTTGGCGCGGTAGTCCGCGGCGTGCGCCGGGTCCGCCGCGGCCAGCGTCTCCGCGATGCGCGGCACGGTCATGCTCCAGAGCCTGACGTCGAACCAGACGTGCGGGTCGTACGCGCCCGCGAACTGCGGGGGCGCCAGGAGCGAGTCCGGCGGGATCGCCTCCGCCACGGCGACGCTCCGGGTGCGCTCCCCCATCTCCTGCAGCACCTCGGCCATCTTCGCCTCCAGGTGCAGCCCGCCGTAGAAGATCACGTCGGCGCGGTAGAGGCGCCGCACGTCGCCCTCGCTGGCCTTGTACAGGTGAGGGTCCACCCCCGCGCCCATCAGCCCGGTGACGCGCACGTGCCGGCCGCCGACGTTCTCCACCACGTCCCGGATCATCCCGACGGTCGTCACCACCTGCAGGCGGTTCCCGTGCTCCGGCGGTTCCGGAGGCGCGCAGGCCGGAAGCGCGGCGAGCAGCAGGAACGACACATACCGCAAGATCCGCATCACTCGTCCGAATTCGATTTTTAACTCGGTCTAAAATTCTCTTGTACCATAGAGAAGTTCCGCGGGGGTGTCAAGGATCGTGTTGCCGGGTGGGAAGATGGAGCGGGCGGCCCCGGAGGGTCGCGGATGGGGAACAGGTAGGGTAGGGGGGTATCTACCGCGGAGGGCCGATCGCCGATACCTTCCAGGGAGAAGTGCGACGCAGCCCGACCTCCGATCCGACCGGAGCTCCGAACGTGCCCGTCAACACCAACGCCTGGAACCGCGTACGCTACACCGCCCTCGCCCCCCTGTACGACCGGGTGGCGGGTTTCCGCGCCCAGCGGCGCCGCTCGCTGGAGCTGCTCGGCCTTCGGCCCGGGGAGCGGGTCCTGGTGGTGGGTTGCGGGACGGGGCTGGACCTGGAGTGGATGCCGCGCGGCGTGGAGATCGTCGCCACGGACCTCACCCCGGCGATGGTGGAGCGGACCCGCGCGAGGGCGGAGCGGCTGGGGATCCCGGTGGAGGCGCGGGTGATGGATGCCCAGGCGATGGAGCTGCCGGACGCGTCGTTCGACGCGGTGGTCCTCCACCTGATCCTGGCGGTGGTTCCGGACCCGGTGGCGGCCATCCGCGAGGCGGAGCGGGTCCTGCGGCCGGGCGGGAGGGCGGTGGTGTTCGACAAGTGGGTGCCGGACGACCGGGCCCCCTCGCCCGGCCGGCGACTCCTCAACCTGGCCGCCAACCTGGTCGCCACGGACGTGACCCGGCGGCTCGGCGACCTGGTGGGGCGCACCGGGCTGCGCGTGGAGCACCGCGAGCCGGTGGGCGTGGGTGGGTTCTTCTCGGTCGCGCTGCTGCGGAAGCCCGGCGTGCCGGCGTAGCCCCGGCCGTCAGGCGCGGCCGGGAAGCTCCACCCAGCGCCGGACGCCTACGGCCTCCAGGAAGGCGCGGTCGTGGGAGACCGCCAGCAGCGCGCCGTCGTAGCCGTTCAGCACGGACTCCAGCGCGGCCAGGCTGTCCAGGTCCAGGTGGTTGGTGGGCTCGTCGAGAAGGAGGAGGCGGGGCGGGCGCCAGCCGTTCAGCACGCAGGCGAGGGCGGCGCGGAGCCGCTGCCCCCCGCTCAGCGTTCCCACCGGCTGGTGCGCCCCGTCCTCCACGAACAGGAAGCGGGCCAGCGCGGTCCGGGCCCGGGTCTCGTCCAGCGACGGGTTGGCGGCGCGGTAGTTCTCCAGCACCGAGCGCGACGGGTCCAGCCGCCGCGCGAACTGGTCGAAGTGGGCCACCTCCTCCGGCGCGATCCCCACCCGCACCACCCCGGAGGTGGGCGCCAGCTCGCCCGCGACCAGCCGGAGCAGGGTGCTCTTTCCGCTCCCGTTGGGCCCGACCACCGCCACGCGCTCCGGACCCACCAGGCGCAGGGAGAGGTCGCGGAGCGCCTCCCCGGGCGCCCCGGGGTGCCGGTACGAGACTCCTTCCAGCTCCAGCACCGTCTTCCCGGCGGGAAGGCCGACCGTCGGGAGGTCCACGGCGAGCACCGCGCGCTCCTCCACGCGCTCCCGCGCCGCCTCCTTCCGCTCCCGGCTCTCCTCCACCACCCGCGCGCCGACCTCCCGGAGCCGGGCCGTGGTCCCCTCGCTGCGGGCCTTCCTCGCGTTGAGGAGGATCTTGGGGAGGGTCGCGTTCGCGCGTCCCGCCTTCCCCTGGCTGGCGCGGCGGTCCTGCCGCTCGCGGACCTCCTGCGCCTTCCTCCGCGCCGTCCGGAGCGCGCTCTCGGCGCTGGCCAGCTCCCGCGCCGCGGCCTCGTCCTCGGCGGCGCGCTGGGCCCGGTAGGCGTCGAAGTCGCCGCCGTAGACGCGGGTGCCGCGCTCCGTCATCACCACGATCCGGTCCATGAGCCGCAGCAGCGTGCGGTCGTGGCTGATCGCCAGCAGCCCCCCCTGCCACCCGCGGACGAACTCGTACAGCGCCTCCCGGCCCTGCGCGTCCAGGTTGTTGGTGGGTTCGTCCAGCACCAGGAAGTCGGGCCCTGCGATCGAGAGCCCCGCGAGCGCGACCCGGGTGGCCTCGCCGCCGCTCACGCGGAGCACGGGCCGGTCCAGGCGCAGGTGCGATAGGCCCAGGCGGTCGAGCGCGGCCTCCGCCCGCTCGCGCAGGTCCCAGTCGTCGCCGACGAGGTCCAGCTCGGCGGGGTCCGCCGTCCCGGCGTACACGCGCTCGACGACGGCCAGGCGCTCGGCGATGCCCAGGATGGACGCGAGGGGGGCGTCCGCGCGGACCTCGAAGTCCTGCGGAAGGTAGCCCACGGTGCAGCGGCGCACGACGGTGCCCGCCGTGGGCTCCAGCTCGCCGGCGAGGATGCGCGCCAGCGTGCTCTTGCCCACGCCGTTGGGTCCGACCAGCCCCGTGCGCTCGCGCCCGAAGCCTGCGGTGAAGTCCTGGAAGAGGGTCCGTCCGTCAGCCAGCGAGCAGGCGAGACGGTCGGCTGAGATCCGGGAATCGAACGGGGAATACGACATCGAGGCGCGCTCCGGTCCTGGGGGTGGATTCGGTAAGAACTCCAGCCAGGAACCCGATCATGTGCGCGACCTCGGCGTCGGGGGAGGCGGGCGGCGCGTGGGTGCGCCGCCTCGCGAAGCGACAAGTATAGCCGCGGGTCCGTCTCCGCTCAACCCCGAACGCCGCCCTCCCGTCCTGTCCGGGAATTGCCTATCTTTCTCTTCCGCAACGAGTAATCCTCCTGCGCCCCTGCCCATGCTCGGCTTTCGGAAGGTCCGCGTCCCCGCCGTGTCTCCCGTCGAGGTCCCGGTGTCGCCCTCGGCTCCCGCCCCCTGCGCCAACTGCGGCGACGCCTCGCCCGGGAAGTTCTGCTCCGGGTGCGGCCAGGAGCGGAGGAAGCGGCTGGTCTCTCTCCGGGAGCTGCTCGGCGACTTCCTGGAGGACGAGCTGCTGCTCGGCTCCCGCCTCCCCCGGACCCTCGGCTCCCTGCTCACCCGGCCCGGGCACCTCACCGCGGAGTACGCGCGGGGACGGATCGTCCGCTACGTCCGCCCGCTCAAGCTGTACCTGGGAGCGAGCGTCATATTCTTCCTTCTCGTCTCCGTCCTGGACTCCGACTGGTTCCAGGTGGGAGCGGAGGTGGAGGCGCCCGCCGCGCCGGCGGCCTCGACGGCGGAGGAAGCCGCTCCCGGAGTGACGGTCGAGGCGGCGCCGGCGTCCGTTCCGGGCGCGCAGGCGCAGGAGCGGGCGGACGCGCTGGCCCGGCGCATCGCGGCCAAGGTGGAGGCGTCGACCGGGGGCGTTGCGGCCGAAGAAGGGAAGTCGTGGGTGGACGAGGTCCAGATCAACGCGTCCAACCCGCTGATCGAGCAGCTCCTGGAGAAGAAGCGGGACCACTTCCGCGGGATGACGCCGCGCGAGGCCGTCCGCGAAGTCATGGCGGCGTTCCGGGAGCACGTTCCCACCATGATGTTCGTGCTCCTCCCCGTCTTCGCCCTCCTCCTCAAGCTGCTGTACGTGCGGCGGGGGCGGCTGTACGTGGAACACTTCGTCTTCGCCCTTCACCTCCACGCCTTCGCCTTCGCGGCGTTCGGAGTGATGCTCCTGGTCCGGAACGGCGCGGTGTCCGCCCTGGTGTGGACCTGGGTGATGCTCTACACCTTCCTCGCCATGCGCCGGGTGTACGGTCAGTCGTTCGTGAAGACGGGGGTGAAGTACATCGCGCTGGGGTGGAGCTACTTCACGGTCCTCACCTTCGCCCTGGCCGTCACCGCCATCGTGACCCTCCTGCTGGTCTGAAACACGAACCTACATCGCAGGTGAGACGTTCGGAGGGCCGCCCGGGGATGCCGGGCGGCCCTTCGCGCGCATGGCGGCATCCTCGTCCGGTTCCGTTCCCCTGCCCCCGTCTCCTCCGGGAGACACGCGATTTCCCTTCACGCGGACAGTGCGCCGGGGCCGCGGGGGCGGCAACTCTTCGCGCCGGCAGCGCCAAGACGTTCGTCCGCAATTCGTTGTGGGCGCGGGCCGGGTGGCGGCGGGGAGGGGAACGCCGGTTGCCCCTGGCGTGGCGCGAATCCGCAGGGCTGCACGACCGGCGAGCTGCTGCACGCGCGGACCCTCCGCCGGCATCCGGATCCCCTCCGCGCGATCCTTCCCCCATTCACATCACAGGATATTCGATGAGAGCTTGGACCAGTGTGCTGGCGGCGGTGGCGGGACTCTCCCTGGCGGCGCCGGTGGCGGCGCAGCTCCCGGAGCGGGGTGCGTGGTCCCTCGAACTTTCCCCGGCCGGAGACGCGCAGATCGGTGTGTGGAAGATGCGTTCGGAGCGGACCAACCTCGGGGTGGACTTCGGTCTCAGGCTGGACCGGACCGATCATGCCGGCAGTGGCCCGATCGGCGAACGGACCTTCCTGGGGCTGATCGTGGCGCCCTCGATCAAGAGGTATGGCACGCCGGTGGGACCGTTCGCTCCCTACCTGTTCGGCAGCGTTCCGTTCGGGGTCGAGCAGAAGGAGATCGGAGGGAGTTCCGCCTGGTGGATGGTGGGGGGATCTCTCGCGGCGGGCCTGGACTGGTTTCCCGTTCGCAACGTGAGCGTCGGAGGTCGTGCCGGAATCCTCGCGAGTTATCGGGACTCCTCCGCCCAGTCCGTCACCGACGTCGGGACGTTCAGCTCCGGCCTGAGCCTCCACTTCTACTTCTGACGCCCTTCACATGCATCGTTCAACGATTTCGTGGATCGCAGCCGCCGCGCTGACCGTCGCGCTCACCGTGCCTTCGGCGGCCGGGGCACAGGAGGCTGCAGGTACGAACGCGCTGGAGCGGGGCGCGACCTCCGTCATGGTGGGCGTTTCCCCGGACCCGACGCTGGGATTCTGGACCATGCTGTCGGGCCGGACCGCGCTGGGACTGGTGGGAACGGCGCAGCGGTCGGGGAGCCTCATCGGGGAGGTCGAGGTGTACCGGCACACTCAGCTCTTGCTGTCTCCCCAGGTGAAGCGGTACTGGTCCCACGACGGCGACGTCCTGCCGTACCTGCACGGCGGCGTGTATGCCAGCCTCCTCGAATTCGAGGATTCCGGGGATAACCGCAGCGACACCGACGCCTTCGGCGGGAGCCTCGCCGTGGGGCTCGACTGGTTCCCGGTGAGCCGGATCAGCGTGGGCGGGCAGGCGGGGATGGCCCTGAACCGCACCGGCTCCACCCGCCGTTCCGAGGGTGCCGTGTCCCGATCGTCCGCCTGGTCGTTCGAGACCTTCACCGCCGCGCTCCAGGTACACTTCTACCTGTAGCCAGCCGGGAGGGCCGTGCCCGGAGGAGCGAGATCCCGCGCTGCTCCGGGCGCGGCCCCTCTTCCGGTGGGGGGGGCACAACCGGGCCCGCCCTTCCGGCGATCCGGTCTCCTGCCTCAATCCCTCGGTCGGTTCCCCGGTACGTGCTGGCGGCCGTGGCGGGAGTGCTCCCCGTGCGGCTCGCCGCGCTGGGCCTCTTCCTCGCTCCGCTCCCCGTGCGCGGTGTGCGAGCCGCTCCGCGGCTCGATCCCCTGCTGGTGCCGGGCGATCACGTGAGGGCTGGGGTGGTCCCTCTCGCCCTGCTCCGAGGGCGCCTGTCCGGGCTCGAACCCCTTCCGGACGGTGGGCGGCTGCTCGTGCTCCGCGCTGCGGCGCCCGGATGCCTGGGACGGCTGCTGCGGAATGCCTCCGCTCCGGCTCGCGCGGGGCCCTCCCCGTGCGCCGCTCCGTTCCTGCTCCTTCGCTTCCTTGCCGACGGGGGAGCGGCTCCCCACGTCCCGGGAGTCCCGGTCGCGCTCGCCTGTCCGTGCCATGTTCCCTCCCCTGGCTGGTGTGGCGGTGCAACACGCTGACGTGTCCGGGCTTGCAATAGGCGAGCCGGGGTGGGCGACTCACCCGTCACCGTCCGCGTGCGGGGAGACGGGAGGACTACGGAGGCCGTCTTCCGCCGTCTCCCGGGCTCGGTTGCCCTGGTGTCTGCTGGCGGGTTCCGAGGGGTTTCCCGGCCGGTACGCCCCGCGTTAGTTTCCGTGGCTGACCGGGAATCGAAGGGACCTTCCGCTTCCCGGCGTGGACCCATCCTCGTACGCCACCCCAGGAAAGACAAGCGGAATGGCAAGAGCAGCGACGGTCTCCCCGACCGGGAGCAGGACCCCCATCGAGCGGATCCTCACACCCTTCCAGCGCTTCGCGCAGATCGAGTCCTCCGGCGGGATCGTCCTGATCCTGTGCACGCTCGTCGCCCTCTTCTGGGCCAACTCCCCGTGGGCGGAGAGCTACCACCACCTCTGGGAGGCCGGTCCGGACATCCGGTGGGGCGCGTACGATTTCCGGATCACGTTCCACCACGTCATCAACGACGGCCTGATGGTCGTCTTCTTCTTCCTGGTGGGGCTGGAGATCAAGCGCGAGGTGCTGGTGGGGGAGCTGGCGTCGGTGAAGCGCGCCGCCCTCCCCATCGCGGCGGCGTTCGGCGGGATGGTGGTCCCGGCGACGATCTACACCCTGCTCAACCTGGGCGGGCCCGGCGCTCCCGGCTGGGGGATCCCGATGGCGACGGACATCGCCTTCGCGCTCGGCGTGCTGGCGCTGCTGGGGCCCCGGGCACCGCTGGCCCTGAAGGTGTTCCTCGCCGCGCTCGCCATCGCGGACGATCTCGGCGCGGTCCTGGTCATCGCCCTCTTCTACACGACGGACATCTCCTGGGCGGCGCTGGGCATGGCCGCGGTCTTCCTGGCGCTCATGGTGGCGTGCAACCGGATCGGGGTGCGCTCGCCGGTGGTGTTCCTGCTCCTGGGGATCGGGTTGTGGGTGGCGTTCCTCCTCTCGGGAGTCCACGCCACGGTGGCCGGCGTCATCTCGGCCATGGCCATCCCGGCCCGCACCCGGATCGACACGCAGGAGTTCCTGGACCGCGGAAAGGCCCTGATGGAGGAGTTCGACCGGGCCGGGGTGGAGGGGAAGAACGTCCTCACCAACCAGAACCAGCAGGCGGTGATCCAGGCGGTGGAGAGCACCTGCGAATCGGCGCAGGCTCCGCTGCAGCGGATCGAGCACGGCCTCCAGCCGTGGGTGGCGTTCGGCATCATTCCGATCTTCGCGCTGTCCAACGCGGGCGTCCACCTCTCCGGGAACCTGGCCGACGCGTTCGCGCACCCGGTGACGCTGGGCGTGATCCTGGGGCTGGTGCTGGGCAAGCCCATCGGGATCACCCTGTTCTCCTGGCTGGCGGTCCGCCTGGGCATCGCGGCCAAGCCGGAGGGGGTGGCCTGGCGCGAGCTGCACGGCGTGAGCTGGCTGGGAGGGATCGGGTTCACCATGTCGCTCTTCATCGCCAACCTGGCGTTCCCGGGGGGCGCGATGGTGGACGAGGCGAAGGTGGGGATCCTCACCGCCTCGGTGTTCGCGGCGGTCATCGGGTGGTTCCTCATCAGCTCGCGGAAGCCCGCAGCGGCGGAGGTCGCGCCCCGAGCGTGACCTCCACGGACGAGCGGACCGGCGGGGGGCGCGGGCGGAAGCCCGCGCCCCCCGTCCGCGTTCCGGGACCCGCCCACGGGGGTTGCCCCACCCCGCCTCGTGCCGCACACTTGGGGTTCCGTTCCACCGCACCCCGACGCCCCGACCGATGTCGCTCCGCCGCTCCGCCTGCCTGCTGGCCTTCCTCGTCGCCGGATGCTCCATCCCCCGCTGGCCGGTGGACGCCCCCGTGGTCTCGCAGTTCGGCGCGCGCCGGGAGGAGGGGCTTCTCCCCCGCATCCACGAGGGCGTGGACCTGGACGTCCCCTCGGGGACGCCCGTCCGCTCCATGCGCCCGGGCACGGTGCGCTTCGCCGGGGAGCGGGGCGGCTGGGGGAAGGTGGTGATCGTGGACCACGCCCGGAAGGTGACCACGGTGTACGCGCACCTCTCGCGGGTGGACGTGCGTACGGGGGAGACGGTGAAGGGCAAGCAGGTGGTGGGGCTCTCCGGCGCGAGCGGCAACGCCCAGGGGCCGCACCTCCACTTCGAGGTGTGGATCGACGGCAAGCCGGCGGACCCCGTTCCCCTCCTGGGCGGGGAGCCGCGGCAGATTCCCTGGTGACGTCGATCTAAGAACTGCTCTGAACCGCGTGCTCGGGCGTGTCCCCCGCGGGGCGGGGGCCGGGCTGCGCGCGCCGTAGGACGAGATACGACCTCGTCCAACGGCGGCGAGACCCCGCAAACGGTCACGGGGTCTCGCCCCTTCCGGGCGCGCATCCCTCACGCGGCGCTCTCCGCCGCACGTACCCTCCGCAGGTCTTTCCGGCCGCACACACGCACCCCCCTCCCCGGCATCCGGACGCTGCTGCTGACGCTGGACTTCCGCTGCCGCTCTTCATGCGGAAGGGAGTGCCGCGGGGCCGTCCGTCCGGAGAGGACGGCCGACCCCATCCCGTTCCCGGGTGGCGGGACCGGGATGGTTGGATTGGTGTAAAATCATGTAAATAAAATGTTTGCGTGAATCTATGCGTCCGGACGCCACCGAAGGGGATCCCGTGAAGCTCACGTACGCTGACATCGCCCTGATCCGTGCCGCGGCCAGCCTGGCCGAGCACGCCCCCCAGAAGATGCGGGCCGCCCACCTGGCACCCCGCCTGGAGAACCTGGCCCGGCGCGTCGCCGCGGGGATCTCCCCGGCATCGCCGGCCGCCGACGCCTCTGTCCGCCCGGAGCCCGAGCTACGCCGGGCCGCCTGACGCACTCGTGGCTTGCCCGGCGTCCGCGCGCCCCGGTACGTTGCGAACGTGCCCGGCCCGTGCGCCGGTGCGCAGGGCTGACTTGGATCCCGGGCGAAACGGAGAAGACCGAGCGTGACGGAGCTGAGACGGGTGTGCGTGTTCTGCGGGTCCAGCCCGGGAACGCGGCCGGAGTACGCCGCCGCGGCGCGGGAGATGGGGACGCAGCTCGCGGCGCGCGGGATCGGGCTGGTGTACGGGGGCGGCCGGGTGGGGCTGATGGGCGCCGTGGCCGACGCCGCGATGGCCGCGGGCGGCGAGGTGATCGGCGTGATCCCCCACGGGCTCATGGTCCGCGAGGTGGGACACTCCGCGATCACCGAGCTGCGCGTCGTCCGCAGCATGCACGAGCGCAAGGCGGTGATGGCGGACCTCTCGGACGCGTTCGTCGCACTCCCCGGCGGCTTCGGCACCCTGGAAGAGTACTTCGAAGTGCTCACCTGGGCGCAGCTCGGCATCCACCCGAAACCCTGCGGCCTGCTGGACGTAGAAGGATACTACGGACCCCTGCTCGCGATGCTGGACCACGCCGTGGCCGAGGGGTTCGTGCGCCGGGAGCACCGCGCCTCCGTGCTCCGGGCGGCCACACCGGAGCGGATGCTCGAACGGCTCGCCGGCTTCGAGCCTCCCCCGGTGCCCCGGTGGCTGGACCGGGCGGAAACGTAGCCCGCCCGCCACGAACGAGGGGGTGCGGGGTTGGATCCCCGTAAGGGCCGGCTTATCTTGGGATGAACGACCGGCGACAAGACTGAACACCTAACACACGGGTGGAAGCGCTATGCGCCGTACGAAGAGCTTCGGAATCCTCCGCCGTGGGGGCAGATCCCTCACCGCCTTCCTTTCCCTTCTCGCACTGGCCGCGGTGCCCGCGGCGGGAGCCGCGCAGCAGCCGGGCGCGGTGTACCGGATCCCGGTGAGCGGCACCGTGGAGATGGGGCTCGCCCCCTTCATCGAGCGCTCCCTGAAGGAGGCCGAGAAGGCCGGCGCCGCCGCGGCCGTGCTGGACATCGACACGCCGGGGGGGCGGATCGACGCGGCGGAGCAGATCGCCGACGCGATCCGCGACGCCAAGGTCCCCACCTACGCCTACGTCAACCGCCGCGCCTTCAGCGCCGGGGCCATGATCGCCCTGGCGACGGACGGGATCTTCATGCGCCCCGGCTCCGTGCTGGGCGCCGCCACCCCGGTGGACGGGGCCGGGGAGAAGCTCTCCGAGAAGATGGTGAGCGCCATGCGCTCCGAGTTCCGCGCAATGGCGGAAGCGCGCGGCCTGGATCCCCGCGTGGCCGAGGGGATGGTGGACGAGGCCGTCGGCGTCCCGGGCGTCACGGAGCCGGGGCAGCTGGTGTCGCTGAGCACGCAGGAGGCCGTCGGCCTGGGGTACGCCCGCGAGGCCGGCGACTGGCCGGACGTGCTGGCCGCCATCGGCGCCGCGGACGCCGGTACCGTCTCGACCCGGGTGAACTGGGCGGAGCGGACGGTGCGCTTCCTCACCAACCCCCTGGTCGCGCCCTTCCTCCTCTCGCTGGGCTTCCTGGGGCTCATGGTGGAGCTGAAGACGCCCGCCTTCGGCCTGGCGGGGCTGGCCGGCGCCACCTCGCTGGGGCTCTTCTTCGGGAGCCACCTGATCGTGGGTCTGGCGGGGTGGGAGGTGCTGGTGCTCCTCGCGGCGGGGATCCTCCTGCTCCTGGTGGAGGCGATCGTCCTCCCCGGCTTCGGGGTCGCGGGGGTCCTGGGGATCCTGGCGGTGGGTGGGGCCATCGTCCTCTCGATGCTGGGGAGCTTCCCCACCGGGATGGACGTGATGGTGGCCCTGAACGTGGTGGGCGCCTCCCTCGTCGCGGTAGGCGTCGTGGGGTGGCTGATCCTGAAGCGGCTCCCCGACGACCGCCGCGCCGGCCGGATGATCCTGAAGGGCTCCACCTCGCGCGAGGCCGGGTACCTCTCCGCCCCCGTGCGCGAGGAGCTGGTGGGGATGGAGGGCGTCGCCCTCACCGACCTGCGCCCCTCCGGGACCGGAGAGTTCGGAGAGGAGCACATCGACGTGGTGTCGGACGGCCCCTTCGTCTCCGCCGGGACCCCCATCCGCATCGTGAGCGCGGAAGGGTACCGGCACGTAGTGACCCCCATCCGGGCGGCCTGACCGCCCGTTCTCCCCGGGGCTCGCCCCGCGACCGACTCCCGCCCGTCTGGGGCGGGGGCGACTCGACTCCAACCGGAACCGTTCCATGCAAGGAACCGAAATCGCAGTCGGCAGCTTCCTGTTCGCGGTCTTCGCCGGCCTCATCGCGCTTTTCATCTTCTTTCGCTTCATCCCCATCGGCCTGTGGATCCAGGCGTTCGCCTCCGGCGTTCGCCTGTCGTTCCTGGACCTGTTCGGGATGCGCTTCCGGAAGGTGAATCCCGGGCGGATCGTCAACCCGCTCATCACCGCGCGCAAGGCGGGGATCCAGCTCAGCTCCGACGCGCTGGAGGGGCACTACCTGGCGGGCGGCAACGTGGAGCGAGTGGTGCAGGCGCTGATCGCCGCGGACAAGGCCAGCATCGACCTTCCCTTCGAGCGCGCGGCGGCCATCGACCTGGCGGGGCGCGACGTCCTGGAGGCGGTGCAGACTTCGGTGAACCCCAAGGTGATCTCCACTCCCCGTGTGGCCGCAATGGCGAAGGACGGCATCCAGCTCATCGCCATCGCGCGGGTGACCGTCCGCGCGAACATCAACCGGCTGGTCGGCGGTGCGGGCGAGGAGACCATCCTGGCACGCGTGGGAGAGGGTATCGTCTCCACCATCGGTTCCGCGTCCAGCCACGCGGCGGTGCTGGAGAACCCGGACGCCATCTCCAAGACGGTGCTGAGCAAGGGACTGGATGCGGGGACGGCGTTCGAGATCCTTTCCATCGACATCGCCGACGTGGACGTGGGGAAGAACATCGGCGCCGAGCTTCAGACCGACCAGGCGGAGGCGGACAAGCGGATCGCGCAGGCGCGGGCCGAGGAGCGCCGGGCCATGGCGGTGGCGCTGGAGCAGGAGAACCGCGCCCGGGTGGAGGAGGCGCGCGCGCGTGTGGTGGAGGCCGAGGCGCAGGTGCCGCTGGCGCTGGCCGAGGCGTTCCGCAACGGCAACCTGGGGGTGATGGACTACGCCCGCTACAACAACATGCAGAGCGACACGGCCATGCGCCGCGCGCTGGCGGGACCGGACGGCTCGTCGCCCAACGGCGGCGAGCTGGGCTGAGCCATGGACCTGCTGGAGGTAATCCTCCTCCTCGTCTTCGTGGGGGCGCCGCTCCTGGGGCGGCTCCTCCAGGGGAAGGGGCAGCCGCCGCCCGACTCTTCCCTTCCCTTCCCGGAGGAGGAGGAGAGGGAGGGGATTCCCTTCGAGATCCCGGCGCCGCAGGGCGGATGGTCGTCCGAGTGGGAGACGTGGCCGGAGCCGGCCGAGAAGGAGCCCGTCGTAGTCCTGCGCAAGCAGGAGGCCGAGGACATCCACACGGCGGAGGCGGTGTCGCTGGAGCCGGTCACCCGGGTGGAGCCGCTCCGGCGACCCCTGCCGGCGCCCGCGGTGTCGCTGGACGTGGTCGAGGTGGACCGGCGCGTGGAGCACGAGCGCTTCCACCGGAAGCTCGCTCCTCGTGCGCCGCGGCCGCCCCCCGACCTCCGCCCGTCCCGGTCTCAGAGCCCTCTCCGGGACCAGCTCCGGTCCCGGAGCGAGGTGCGGCGGGCCGTGATCCTGGCGGAGGTGCTGGGGCCGCCCCGCTCCCTGCGGGAGCCGGACGGACCGTGACTCCGTCGTCGTGAGCAGGCCCCGGCGGTTCCGGGGAGCGGTGGAACAGGGAGGAGCGGGGCGGCGCGGTTGCGCCGCCCCGCTCGCTTTTTGCCTGCCGGGTGCGCGGCACGGATGATGAAGGAGGCATCCGCCCCATGGAACACGCACACGACCCCTGGCTCTTTCCGCTGGTCCGCGAGCCCGCCTCGCGGTGGGAGCGGTCCGGGCTCACGCCCGACCAGGAACGCTGGTTCAACCGCGTCTCCCTGGGGCTCTTCGTGCTCTTCGTCCTGGGGTGGGGGTACGCCATCGGGCTGAGGCTGGCGCAGCCGGCGCCCACCGACGCGGCGGCCACGCTCACCCCTGTGCTCGGACCGTCCTCGCCCTCGTCGCTCGGCGACCCCAACGCCCCGCCGCTGCCCGGCGAGCGGATCACGCGCAACCCGCTCAGCCCCGGCGCGGACCCCATCGCTCCCACGCTCACCGCGGCGGTGCTGGGGCGGACGGCCCGAGACTACGCGGCGAGCCTCCCGCGCGAGGTGCGCGGGCACAGCGGCAACGTGTACGTGCAGATCCTGGAGCCGGAGGAGGAGCCGGCGCTTCCGGCGGCGGGGCGGGGCGAACTCGCCTTCTCCCTGGGCGACCGCATCGCCGGCAACCTGGGGGGGGCGGGGGTGTGGAACGTGGTGCTGCGCTCCGGGAGCCGGCAGGCCGCGGTGCCCAACCTCGCGGTGATCCGCACCGTCCCCATGTCCGCGAAGAAGAACGGACGGATCGGGGCCTACCGGATCGGCAACTGGCCGTGCGAGGTGGGGGACTGCCCCGGCAACCCCATCTACGCCACGCCCGCGGGGATGATCGAGGTCACCCCGGAGAACAAGGAGATGTTCCTGAGCAAGCACATCCAGCTCAAGGACTTCATCACCAAGCTCCAGGACGACGTCTGGCCCAAGTACGTGGTCGTGAACCCCAAGCTGCTCGACAAGATCGAGCTGGTGGTGCTGGAGCTGGAGGCGATGGGGCACCCGGTGAGCAACCTGTTCGCGGTGAGCGGGTTCAGGAGCCCGTGGTACAACGCCAACGGCGGGACCACCGCGGGACGGGGCGCTCTGTCGCGCCACATGTACGGGGACGCGATGGACATCGCGGTCGACAACGACCGCAACGGCATCATGGACGACCTGAACGGAGACGGCCGCATCAACCTGGCGGACGCCCGGGTCATCGGGGCGGCGGTGGACCGGGTGGAGCGGAAGTACCCGGACCTCGTGGGCGGGATGCACTACTACCCCCCGACCGGCGGTCACCGCGGGATGGTACACATCGACACACGGGGGAACCGCGCGCGCTGGTGACCTCGAACCGCATCGGAGGAGCACACCTTGGCTGATCGACGTGACCACGCGCCCGCTCCGGCGGGCGGCGAGCGGCGGACCGAAGGGCCGGACGACACCACGCCGGCCCCCATGCTCGTCCGCGAGGACGACCTGGAGCCGCACGCCGGGCTGCGCTACATCGCGCGGCTCTTCAAGCTCCTTTCCATCCTGCTGATCCTCCTCCTGCTGGGGGAGATCGTCATCAACCTGGTCCGCCAGGGGTCCGACGCGATCCCGCTCCTGCTGGTGGAGGCCACCCGGCTGATCGTGTTCGCGGGGCTCCTGTGGGGGGCCGCGGACCTGGCGCTCATGCTGATCGAGTCCAACCACGACCTGCGCGCGACGCGCATCCTCGTGGGGCGGCTCAACGGGAGGCTCCAGAGGCTGGAGGAGCGGGTGGCGGCGTACACGGGGGGGGGGCCGCCGCGGGCCGCGGGGCCGGAGGATCGGCGGGGGGGAGAGCGGCCCTGAGCGGCGGCGGGATCCGGGGGGAGAGCCCGGGTCCCGCCGCGGTGCGCCCCGCTACCGGCCGGTGACGATGCGGAGCAGGGCCGTGTCGATCACGCGGTCCGCGTCGCGTGCGGTGCGGGTGTGGTGGTTCAGCAGGACGGAGAAGACGAGCGGCCGCCCGTCCGGTCCCGGAACGTAGCCCGAGAGGGCGCGGACGCCGGAGAGGGTGCCGGTCTTGGCGTGTACCCGCCCCTCCAGCGGCGTTCCCCGCATGCGTGCCGCGAGGGTCCCGTCGGCGCCGCCCACCGGGAGCGAGGCGTACCAGACCTCCCAGTGGGGGCTGCGCATCATGTGCTCCAGGATCCCGGCGAGCAGCTCCGGCGCCACCAGGTTGTAGCGGGACAGCCCCGAGCCGTCCGCCTGGTACAGCGCGCCTGCGTCCAGCCCCCAGCCTCGCACCAGGCTGTCCACCACGGCCCGCCCGGCGGAGGCGGTGCCCTGCCCGCGCAGCTCGCGCCCCAGGGTCTTCAGCAGCAGCTCGCCGTACTGGTTCTGGCTGGGCTTCAGGAAGGCCGCCAGGACCTCGCTCATGGGGGGGGAGGCGTGCACGAAGAGCGGGGCCGCGTCCGCCCCGCGCTCCGCGGCCGGGAGCGAGTCCGCGTCCACCGCGGCCCCCTGCACCTCGATCCCCGCAGCCCGCAGCGTCTCCCTCAGCACGGTGACGAAGTAGAGGGTGTTGTCGCGCACCGCGACCTCCGCGTTGGTCCCGGTCGTGTCCAGCGGCACCGTCCCCGACACCACGATCCCGGGTCCCGTGGGGGCGCGGTCCACCTGCACGCGGGCCGGAATTCCGGCCGCCACGGTGACCACCCGGTTGACCACCGGCACGTATCCCGTGGGCGGGGAGAGCGTCACCCGTCCCGGCTCGCCCGCGCGGGCGCCCGGCGCGACGTGTACGCCGATCACTCCCTCGTTGAACTCCAGCGCGCCGACCTCGGCCGAGTACCCGGCGTCCAGGTCGTCCCACGCCCAGCCGCGACCCAGCGGCAGGTCGTCCAGGGCGTCGTCGTTCCCCACCACCCGCCCGGCGATGCGCGTGACGCCGCGGGCGCGGAGGGAGTCCGCCCAGGCGCGGAACACCGTGCGCGCGTCCCCGCCGCCGAAGCGGGCGGAGAGGGTGGGGTCGCCGCTCCCCCGCACCACGAGGTCGCCGCGCAGGGTGCCGCCCTCCACCGGCCCCGTGGCGGCCACCGCCGTCCGGAAGCGGTAGGCGGGGCCCAGCGCCTCCAGCGCCGCCGCGCCGGTCACCACCTTCATGTTGGAGGCGGGGACCAGCATCTTCTCCGCGTTCCGCCGGTAGAGGACCTCGCCCGTCTCCGGGGAGCGCACCAGCACGGCCCAGGTGGCGCGCCGGAAGGCGGTGTCCGAGAACACGGAGTCCAGCGCCGACGCGAGAGGAGCGGGTGAGGGCGCGGGGGCGGTGCGTGCCGTGGGCGCGCACGCGGCGGCGGAGGCGAGGAGGAGCGGGAGGGCGAGTCGTCGCATCTGCATCGGGTCTGCGGGTTGGGGTGAGCGGCTCAAGCTACCGCGCGTTCCAGGGGCGGGCCAGCTTCGCCTCCAGCCCGGCCTTCACCGCCGGCCACTCGTCGTCCAGGATGCCGAAGTACACCGTGTCGCGCATCCGCCCGCCGCCGGCGCGCATGTGCCTGCGGAGGATCCCTTCCTCCTTCGCGCCGAGGCGGAGGATGGCCGCCCGCGACTTCTCGTTCAGCGCGTCCGTCTTCAACTCCACGCGCACGCACCCCAGCGTCTCGAAGGCGTGGCGGAGCATGAGGTACTTGGCCTCGGTGTTCGCCGGGGTGCGCTGCCAGGGCCGCGCCACCCAGGTCCACCCGATCTCCACCCGCCGGTCTTCTGCGCTCCCGTTGGCGAAGCGCGTGCTACCGATCACCCGGCCGCTCGCCGCTTCCACCGTGGCGAAGGGGAGGGCGAGTCCGGTCTCCCGGTCGTGCAGCGCGCTCTCCACGTACTCCCTCACGTCGTCCGGGGTGCAGAGGGAGGTGCGCGTCCACCGCCACAGCTCCGGGTCGAAGGCGACCCCGGCGAGCGCGGGAACGTGATCCGGGGCGAGCGGTTCCAGGCGCACGTGGCGCCCGGCGAGGGTCACGGGGTGCAGCATGGAGGCTCGGGTCGATGGAGGTGCGTGAATGGGGGCGAGCCCGGACGGGTCCCGCCCGGTCAGTCCGCCGCCAGCGCCTCGCGCAGCCGGGCGCCCAGCTCCGGCGGGTCGGAGGCGCGCACCGCCACCTCCGGCGTCCCGTGCCAGGACGCGCACTCCCGCAGCGCCCTCGCCAGGTCGTCCACCAGCCCGCGGGTGACGCGCACCCCCGGCTCCAGGTACAGGGCGCGTACCTCGAACACCCCCTCGCGGCGGTGCGCCTTGGGGTCCAGCCGCGCCACCAGCGCGCCGCGGCGGAGCACGGGGAGGACGAAGTAGCCGTAGCGCCGCTTCGGGGCCGGGGTGTAGCACTCCAGCCGGTAGTCGAACCCGAAAAGCTCGCTCCCGCGCGCCCGGTCCCACACCAGCGGGTCGAAGGGGGAGAGCACCGTGGTGAGCCGCGGGCGGATCTCTCCGGCCGCCGCGCGCTCCGCCGTCTCCCGGTGGTCCGGGTGCAGGTACGCGGGCCCGGTCCACCCTTCCACCTCCACCCGCAGGAGCGCCCCCTCGTCCGCCAGGCGCTCGGCCACCTGCGGCGTGCCGCGCTTCGGCATGCGGAAGTAGTCGGCCACCCAGCGCCCCCGCGCCACGCCCAGCGCCCGCACGGAATCCAGCACCAGGGCGCGGTCCACCTCGTCCCGCGGCGGAAGGTGCGCGTCGTCCCACCCGGGAAGCACCCGCTCGCGGAGGTCGTACACCCGCTGGAAGTTCTCCCGCCGGGCGATCATCAGCTCCCCGGCGGTGAAGAGCGACTCCAGCATCCGCTTCTCCGGCTTCCACTCCCACCAGCCGCCCGCCTTCCCGTCCGTCCGCTCGAAGTCGGCGGAGCGCACCGGGCCGCGCTCCCGGATGGTCTCCAGCAGCCGCTCCACCTCGTCGCGCTTCTCCATCAGCGCGCGCGAGTACTTCCACCCCATCGAGCCGGCGTCCATCATCCGGTGCCGGAAGAGCGGGTAGCTCTCGACGGGGAGGAAGCACGCTTCGTGGGCCCAGTACTCGAAGAGGGCGCCCTCCGCCAGCAGCTCCTCCAGCCAGCGAGGCTCGTAGTCGCCCAGGCGGCTCCAGAGCACCAGGTACGGGCTGCGCGCCACCACCTGGATGGTGTCGATCTGCAGCACTCCCATGCGGCGGATCGCGGCCAGCACGTCCGCCTTCGTGGCGCGGCGGCGCGGGCGGGCGTCCAGCCCCTGCGCCGCCAGTAGGAGCGCGCGAGCCCCCTCCCGGGTCAGACGGATCCCGCTCACCGGATCACAGCTTCCTCAGCCCGACCCGCTCCACCCGGTGCTCCTCGCCCTTCTCCAGCACCAGCGTGGCGCGGTCGCGGGTGGGGAGCACGTTGTCGCGGAGGTTCACTGCGTTGATGGTGGCCCAGACGTTCCGCCCGAAGGCCGCGGCCTCGCCGGCCGGGAGGGCGGCGTAACGGTGGAAGTACGACTCAGGGTCGCGGAAGGCGGTCTCTCGCAGCCTCTGGAAGCGCTGAAGGAACCACTGCTCCAGCATCGCCTCCGGGGCGTCGATGTAGAGCGAGAAGTCGATGAAGTCGGAGACGAAGACGCGGGGTGGCTTCCCGTCCGGCCCCATCCCCGTCTGCAGGACGTTGAGCCCCTCCAGGATGAGGATGTCGGGCTGGCGTACGACCAGCTCCGCCCCGGGGACGATGTCGTACACCAGGTGCGAGTACACCGGAGCGCGCACCGAGCCGCGGCCGGACTTCACGTCGGCCAGGAAGCGCACCAGGCGGCGGACGTCGTAGCTCTCCGGGAACCCCTTGCGGTGCATGATCCCGCGCGCCTCCAGCACCCGGTTGGGATACAGGAAGCCGTCCGTGGTGACCAGGTCCACCCGGGGGTGGTCCGGCCAGCGCGCGAGGAGCGCCTGCAGCACGCGCGAGGTCGTGCTCTTCCCCACGGCCACGCTCCCGGCCACCGCGATCACGTACGGCACCTTCGCCGCCGGGTGGCCCAGGAAGGTGTCGGTGACGCGGTGGAGCTGCTGCGCCGCGGCCACGTACAGGTTGAGGAGGCGCGAGAGGGGGAGGTAGATGTCCGTCACCTCGTCCATGGAGACGAACTCGTCGGCGCTGCGGAGCGCGGCGAGGTCTTCTTCGGCGAGGGTGAGCGGGGTGTTGCCGCGCAGGCGCGACCACTCCTCCCGGGAGAACGAGATGTAGGGCGAGAACCCGTTGCTCGCCTGCGTGAAGTCTTTCATTCCGGGGAGTTCCGGGGACACGCCCTCCGCCTCCGGGCGGAAGGACACTTCAGTTTACGAGGGCGAGGCGGCCCAGAACAGGTAGGCCAGGAGCGGAAGCGCCGGGAGGAGCGGGAGGGCGCCGAGGAGCGCCGCCCGCCGGTCGTGGCGTCGGGCGTACGCCACCCAGGCGGCGACCGCGCACCCGACGGGGAGGAGCGGGTACGACCAGAGCACGCCCAGGAACACCCAGGGCGCCACCTCCGTCGAGTGCTCCGGGCCGAACTCCGCCAGCGAGAGCCCCGCCACCTCCAGCCAGGGGATCAGCGAGGCCGCGGCGAGGAGCTGGCAGGCCGCCAGCCAGGCGAGGGTCCCGCGGGAGCGGCGGCGCGGCGGGGGACCCGGGGGCGCCGGAAAGGACATGAGGCTCGTTGAGGGTTCCGGGATCGGGTGTTTCCGCGCCCAACGAATACAGCGGAACGCGGTCTCCCGCCAGCCCGGCGCGTCAGAAAACGAAGTCGTCGCGGTCCAGCCCGTTGCGCTTGAGGAGCCGCTGGAGCACCTGGCGGATGACCCCCGCCTCGCGCGCGGCGCGGGAAAGGTTGCCGCCGCTGCGGATCATGAGGTTCTCCAGGTACTGCCGCTCGAACGAGCCGATCGCCGCCCGCTTCGCGTCCTGGAAGCCCAGCGGCTCCGAGGCGGGGGCCGACCCGGCGGCGGGCGCGGGGGCCGTCACCTCCGGGGGGAGGTCGTCCGCCTCCACGTCGGGGCCGGTGCCCACCACGTACGCGTGCTCGACGGCGTTGCGCAGCTCCCGCACGTTCCCCGGCCACCCGTAGCGGAGCATCGCCCGGGCCGCCGCCGGGGACACCTCCCGCACCGGCTCGCCGAAGCGGGCGGCGGTCCGCCGCGAGAAGTGGTTCGCCAGGGGGAGCACGTCGCGCTCGCGCTCCCGGAGCGGCGGGGCCTGCACCCGCACCACGTTGAGTCGGTGGAAGAGGTCGGCGCGGAAGCGCCCCTCCGCCACCGCCTCGTGGAGCGGGCGGTTGGTCGCCGCGACCACGCGCACGTCCACCGGGATCTCCTCCACGCTCCCCACCCGCGTGACCGTGCGCTGCTCCAGCGTGCGGAGGAGCGCCGCCTGGGCCTGTGTCCCCATCTCCCCGATCTCGTCCAGCAGCAGGGTCCCCCCCTGCGCCGCCTCGAAGACCCCCACCTTCCGCTCCTTCGCGTCCGTGAAGGCCCCCCGCTCGTGCCCGAACAGCTCGCTGAGGAGGAGCGACTCGGAGAGCGCGGCGCAGTTCACGGCGAGGAAGCGTCTGCCGGAGCGTGCGCTGAGGGCGTGGACGGCCCGCGCGATCAGCTCCTTCCCCGTTCCCGACTCCCCGCCCACCAGCACCGTGTCCACCGGGCTGCGCGCCACCCGGGCGATGCGCTGCCGCAGCTCCACCATGGCCGGCGTCTCGCCGACGATTTCGGCCAGGCCGCCCTCGGCGGCGCCCGCCCCCCGGCCGACGTGCTCCAGCGCGTGGAGGAGGTCCGAGAACTCGAAGGGTTTCGCCAGGTAGTGGGCGGCGCCCTCCTTGATGGCGTGCACCGCCTGCGGGTACGCCGCGTAGGCGGTGATCACCACGATGGCGGGGTTGGAGGGGACGCGCCGCAGCTCCGGGAGGATGTCCAGCCCGCGGGCGTCGGGGAGGTTCTGGTCCAGCAGCACGATGTCCGGGTGGATGGACTGCGCCAGCGAGAGGCCGGCGCGGGCGGTGCCGGAGCTGCGTACGGAGTACCCTTCGGCCTCCAGCGCCTCGTTGAGGAACTGCCGGACGTTCCGCTCGTCGTCGATGATCAGCACGCGGCGCGGGGCGCCGGAATTCTCGGAAGGGATCATGCTTCGCTCGGGGGTCGGGGGTTCTGCGGAAGCGGCGCCGCGGGCGGGGTCGCGCGGTGCGGCCGGGCGGTGCAGGGGGGCGAGGCGGCGGCGGGGAGCCGCACCCGCAGGGTGGTCCCGCCGTCCGGGCCGGAGTCGACCTCGATGCTCCCGCCCAGCCGCTCCGCCTCGCGCTTCGCCAGCGCCAGCCCCAGGCCGGAGCCGCCGGGTTTGGTGGAGAAGGCCAGCTCGAAGATCCGGTCACGCAGCGCCCGGGGGATCCCCGGCCCGTCGTCCGCGACGCGGAGTTCCACGGCGCCGGGGCCGCGGCGTACGCCCACCTCCACCATCCCGCCGTCGTTCACCGCGTCCAGCGCGTTCTTCACCAGGTTGCCCACCACCAGGCGGAGCTGCGTGCGGCTGGCGTGGACCACGGCGGGCTCTTCCGGATACGACTCCACCAGCGTCGTGCCACGGTCCTCCGCGAGGGGGCGGACGTCGGCCAGGCACGCCCGCACCAGCTCGGGGAGGTCCACCGGCCCCGCCTCGTCGCGGAAGTCGTCGTGGGTGAAGCGGAGGAGCCCCGTGACCAGGTCGTCGATGCGCCGGACGTCGGACGAGATCCGGCGAAGGCGCTCCGTGTCTCCCCCGTCCTTCGCCAGGAGGTGGAGGCCCAGCTTCAGCCCCATGAGCGGGTTCTTGATCTCGTGCGCGAGCCCGCCGGCCAGGGCGCCCAGCGAGGCCACCCGCTCCGCGTCGGCCAGCTCCCCCTGCGCGTCCCGCAGGCGCAGGTACGCCTCCGCGGAGCGGAGCGAGGACTCCACGCCGCGCACCAGGGTGGAGAGGGCGCGCCGCTCCGGCGGGTCCAGCGCGGTGGCGTCCGGCCGGTGCCGGAGGCGGAGCACCCCGATGGGCTCGCCGTCCGGCCTGCGGAGCGGAGCGGCGACCCGCCGCGGATCCGGGGCGGCGTCCAGCCCGGCGCGCAGGGCGGCTTCCGGTTCCAGCCGCAGCCCCGGCTCCGCGTCCGCGAGGCGCCAGCCGTCGGCCAGCTCCCGGCTGAGCACCAGCTCCGCCTCCTCCACGCCCAGCAGCCCCGGGACCTCGCGGGAGACGCGCTCCGCGATCCGGACGGGCTCCAGCTCCGTGCCGAGCCGGTCCGTGAACTCCCCGACGCGGGCCTCCAGATCGATCCAGCGGGCCAGGATCTGCCGGTCCACCATCTCGCGCGCCCAGCGGAGGACGGGGCTGAAGCCGATCGCCGCGACGAAGATGGTGAAGAAGAGAAGCACCTCCATCTCCCCCAGCGCCGGCTCCTTGGAGTGGACCACCGCCGCGGCGGCCGCGACGGCGAAGCCGAACAGCGCCGTGAGCGCCATCGAGGCCGTGGTGCTCAGCCGCCCCCGCAGCGCCCAGTCGCTGGGCTCCCCGTCGCGGAGCGAGAGGCAGTAGAGGGCCGCCGTGACCACGAGGAGGAGCAGGGCGAGCGTCTTGAGCTGCCGTACGCTGTCGATGAAGACGGGGGAGCTGCCGGGGGTGAGGATCAGCATCGAGATCAGCACCCCCACCAGCAGGTAGAGCACCAGCGAGTGAGTGAGCCAGCGGAGGGTGCTCGCTCCCAGGCGGTGATACCGCAGCAGGAGGAGGGCGGCGGCGACGGCGGCGACCTCGAAGGCGAGGCCGGCGGTGGTGCGGAGGAGGCGCGCCGTGCCGGGGCGGGTCCATGCCAGCGGGTCGCGGAAGAAGTCGGTGCTGAGCGCCAGCGCGACCAGCGCGATCCCGTACACCCCCAGCCACAGACCGCGCTTCCGCAGCGCCTCCGGCGCGCGCAGGGGCCGCTGCAGCACCACGAAGTGCCCCAGCAGGGCGGGGAAGAGGAAGCGGTACGAGGTCGCCTGGTGCTGCCAGACGGAGTTCACGAAGCGCATGGCCGCGCTGTGGAGCGGCACCGCCACCGTGACGATCACGGGCGCCACCAGAAGGAATGCGGTGCCCAGCACGAAGGCCGGGGGCGACCTCCCGTGCCACACCACCAGCGCCATTCCCACCACCCAGGCGCCCAGGACCAGCGCCAGGCGGTACCACCAGTAGCCGACGTAGCTCACGGAGCTGCGCACGACGCTCACGTGGACCGTCATGGCGCGCCCCCCCCGGCTCACCTCCATCTCCACCCTCTCGCCCACCGAGGTCCGGTCCAGCACCTCGCTCACCACCTCCTCCGTGGCGGGGCGCCCCTCCACGCGCAGCACGCGGTCGCCCGGGGCGAGCCCGGAGGTCCTCGCGTACCAGGTGGTCTGCGTGACCTGGAGCCCGGGGCCGTTCCCCCCGCCCCACGGAGTGCTCCACCACCCCAGCGTCTTCTCGGTTCCCAGCTCCGGGACCGTGAAGGGAAGGTGGAGCGGCACCAGCAGCCCCAGGAGGGCCACCAGGACACGCAGCGGCGTCGCGACGCTGCCCGGCGGGGACGCGGAAGCAGCCATGGGAGGATGGCGTGGAGGCGAGACGGCGTTTCCGGGGGATGAGCCATAGTCGCCGTCCGGACGGGGCGGAGGCAAGTGCGCAACGGCCTTTCGCCATTGAGTTTCGGACACCTCGCGCGGAGGCGGGCGGCGGCCGGGGACGCGGGGAGCGTCCGGGTGCACCTTCGCTGCGGCCGGAGTGCACCCCGGAAGGTGCAGCCGGAAGTCAGGCGGCGCGCCCGGGGCGGACGGTGGGAAACCGGGCGGCGGTATGTAAGTGTATGTGATTTAAATGTTTGAATGTCTTGCTGGCTCCGCCTCTTCCCGCTCCGGACGGGTGGCATAACGGATGCCTTGTCTGCGGCCGGCTCCCACATCGACCGTCCCGGCTTCCCCTCGGCTCCACAGACTGCCCGACCCGCACCCCGGGACACTCCCGGACGGCGCGGCCGCGGCTCCCGGGCCGGTCAGGACCGTACCCACCCAACCGGATTCCTGCGGGCGCGCCGCCGCCCCGCCGGGACCTCCGTCGGCAGCCCGGAGGCGTGAGCCGCCTCCCGTCCCTGTCCGGCCCCGTCCTTTCAGGAGGATGCACCATGAAGCTCTGTTTTCCGTTCGCCGGGAGGCTGCTCCTCTCCCTGGTCCTTCTCACCGGCGCGCTCGTGGAGGATGCCTCCGCGCAGGGGGCCGGCTCCATCGTGGGGCGGGTGGTGGACGCCGCGACGCAGGCCCCGCTGCAGGGCGCCCAGGTGACGGTGGAGGGCACCACCCGCTCCGTGAACACCGGCACGGACGGTCGGTTCGAGATCGCGGGGGTGCCGCCCGGCGAGGTGAGCGTCCGGGCCATGCTGCTCGGGTACTCGTCCTCCGTGCAGCGGGTGACCGTGGCCGCGGCCCGTCCCTCCACCGTCAACTTCGCGCTCGCCGTGCAGGCGCTCGGGCTCGACGAGCTGGTGGTGACCGGCACCTCCGGCCGGCAGGAGCGCAGGGCCCAGGGCGCCACCGTCGCCAGCGTGCGCGCCGAGGACGTGGTGGACGCCGCACCCGTGAACAACGTGGCGGAGATCCTCCAGGGCCGCGTGGCCGGCGTGTCGCTGACGCAGGGCTCCGGCGTTTCCGGGAGCGCCCAGCAGATCCGCATCCGCGGCGCGTCGTCCATCTCGCTCTCCAACGAGCCGCTGATCTACGTGGACGGGATCCGGATGGACTCGCGCCAGGTGAGCGTGGCGGCGGGCGCCATCACCAGCGCGCTCAACAACATCAACCCCGAGGACATCGCGTCCATCGAGATCGTGAAGGGTCCGGCGGCCGCCACGCTCTACGGCGCCGACGCCTCCGCCGGGGTGATCCAGATCATCACCAAGAAGGGCAGGCAGACCGGCGGGTTCGAGCAGCGCGTCTCCGTGGAGTACAACGTGCTGGACCCCAACTTCACGCCGCTCACCAACTACGCCGCCTGCCGCGCGCAGGACGTCACGCGGGCCGGGTCGCTCTGCGAGGGGCTGACGGTGGGGGCGGTCGTTTCGGACAACCCCATGAAGCGCTACGGCCTGCCGAACGACGGCAGCCTGCGAAAGGTGTCCTGGAGCGGCCGCGGCGGCGGCGACGGGTACGGGATCTTCGCCTCCGTCGGCTACGACGGCGAGCAGGGGGTGTTTCCCAACAACGAGTACGAGCGCCTCACCGGCCGGCTCAACTACAACCTTACCCCGTCGTCCAAGCTCAGCTTCGGCTTCAACTTCCCCGCGACGCTCACACGGGCCGACTTCCCGATCACCGCCGGGAGCAGCCGTGGGTGGACCATCGGCGGCATGATGGGGTCGCCGCTCACCGTGGGGACCCCCACCGACGGGTGGAACGCCTCCAACCGCACCCCGGAGGCCATCGCCGCCATCGAGAACACCTTCTCCTCGGTCTGGTTCACCCCGGACGTGAGCCTGGAATACCAGCCCTGGAGCCGGTTCAGGAACCGCGTGAACGTGGGCGTGGACGTCACCCGGACGCAGAGCTTCGCCTTCTTCCCGCGCAACGACCGGGGGTGGTACAGCGCCCAGGAGAACCTCGGCCAGATCACCGAGAACCGGCGCAGCCTGGACCGCATGACGTTCAAGTACCTGGGCTCGCTGGAAGTGCCCATGACGGACTCCTGGCAGTCTTCGCTGTCGTTCGGGACGGAGGTGCTGGCGGAGCGTGAGGACCTGACCTACGCGGCCGGCACCGGCCTCACCACCAACGCCGCCCGCTCGGTGTCGGCGGCGGCGCAGGTCTCGGGCGGCCAGGAGCTGTTCGAGGACCGGCGGGTGGGCTTCTTCGGGCAGTGGGAGCCCGGCTTCCGCGAGCACCTGTACTTCCAGTTCGGACTGCGGGCCGACAAGTTCGCGGCCTTCGGCTCCGCCGCCGACTGGTTCCTGAGCCCTTCGGCGCGCGTGTCGTACGTGGTCTCGGACGCGCCCTACTGGAACCTCCCCGCCTCGGGGATCAGCTCCCTCCGCCTGCGCGCGGCGTACGGCACCACCGGGCGCGCCCCCACCGCCGGCGCCTCCCTGCGCACCTACTCCGCCTCTCCCTACGTCATCGGGCCCAACCAGGTCGGCTCCGGCGTGGTTCCGCTCAACCCCGGCAACGAGCGGCTCCGGGCCGAGCGCGGCGAGGAGTTCGAGGGCGGGATGGACGCCGGCTTCCTGGACGGGCGGGTGTCGCTGGAGCTTACCTACTTCAACAAGGTCACGCGCGACCTGCTGCTGCGCGTGCCGGAGGCGCCCTCGCTGGGCTTCCAGGAGGACGCGTTCCAGAACATCGGCGAGGTGCTGAACCGCGGCGTGGAGCTGGCGGCCACCGCCCGCGTGCTGCAGACGCGGAACGTGGACTGGGAGCTGCGCGCCGCCGGGAACACCCTCCACAACGAGGTGATGGATCTGGGCGGGATCGCACCCTTCTACAGCATCCGCTTCAACGTCAACCGCGTGGCCGAGGGCCGGCAGGTGGGCGCCTACTACACGCAGCGCATCCGGAGCGTGGACACGCAGACCGGGCGGGCCATCGTCTCGGACACGCTGGAGTTCGTCGGGAACCTGCTCCCCACCTTCGAGGGCAACGTCTCGTCGACGCTGACGCTGATGCGGAACCTGCGCCTCTTCGCGCACGTGGACTGGAAGAACAACTTCTCGCTTTACAACGCCACCGCCGTCTACCGCGAGCGGAACAACGCCCTCGCGGAGAACTGGGTGCGCCGCGACGAGGTGCTGAGCGCCGAAGAGCGGATCCGCCGGTTCGGGCCGTTCGTCACGGCCGACGGGACGCCCGTCTCCGCCACGCAGGTGCTGGAGAGCTACATCGAGCCCGCCGACTTCGTGCGGCTGAACGAGGTGTCGCTGTCGTACCGCCTCCCCGTGTCGGTGGGCCGGCGCGTGGGCGCCCGGTCCGCCTCGGTGACGCTGGCCGGGAGAAACCTGGTGACGTGGAGCGACTACAGCGGCTTCAGTCCCGACGTGCAGAACGAGTTCGACGCCATCGCCGGCCGGGCCGACTTCTTCACGCTGGCGCCCCCGCGGCGCTTCGCGGTGAGCATGGACGTCGAGTTCTGACCCCGACCCCGACCCAACGAGGAAGCAGATGAGGATGCACACACTGCGCGCGGCGCCTCTCGCGCTCGCCCTGCTGGCGGTCGCGGCGGCCGGATGCGACGACTTCGTGACCGTGAACAACCCCAACGTGGTGAGCAACGACGGCATCGACCCGGCGAGGGACGGCGACGTGCTCTCCCGCTCCGCCTTCCAGGACTTCGCGACCGCCACCGGCGACCTGGCGCTCTACGGCGCCTGGCTCACCACCGAGCTGTGGGTGGGGGACTCTTCGGAGGACCGTAACCAGTTCGGGCGCCGCGAGGTGACCCCTTCCAACAGCCGCCTGAACAGCGACGTGTGGCAGCGCTTCGCCCGGGGGCTCGCCACCTCCGAGGACACGGGCGACCTGCTCGCGTCCTCCTCCGCGGCCAGCCCGCTGAGCCTGGCGCGGGTGCGCCTCGCGGCCGGCTACTCGTACCTGAACATGGCCGAGGCGTTCTGCGTCGGGGTGGCCCGGGGCGGTCCGGCGCTGAGCAAGGCGCAGATGCTGTCGCTGGCCGTGGAGAGGCTGGACGCGGCGCGCGCCGGGGCGCTCACCGCCGGCGGGACGGAGGGAGGGCAGATCGCCGGGGCCGCTGCGGTGGGGCTCGCCCGCGCCCACCTCACCGCGGGGCGCCGCGCCGAGGCGGCCACCGCCGCGGCGCTGGTCCCCGCCGGGTTCGAGATGCTGCTCCACAACATCGACGACCCGGCGAACCGGGCGCGACTGGGGAACAAGATGTACGAGGCCACGGTGGACCGCGCGGCCGCGGTGGTGCCCCCCGTGTACCGCGCCATGGCCGACGCGGGAGATTCCCGCATCCGCTACCGCGACCGCGGCGTGAACGCCTACGACGGCTTCCTGCGCTTCTTCTCCCAGGAGAAGTACACGAGCTGGGCCGCTGCGTACCGGCTCGCCTCCAAGCTGGAGGCCCGGTACCTGGAGGTGGAGGCGCGCGCCGACGCGGGCGAGATGCTGGCCTTCGTCAACGAGCGCCGTGCGGTGGGCGGCCAGACGCCCCTCGGCGGCGGGAGCGCCGCGGAGCTGCTGGGGGCGCTGATGGAGCAGAAGTCCCGCGACTTCTGGATGGAGGGGAAGCGGATCGGCGACTGGCATCGCAACGGGGACGCCGTTCCCAACGTGATCCAGCCCGGCGCCGCGTACTACAAGCCGGCCTCGGGCCCGGTGAGCGACGACCGCTGCATCCCCCTGCCGCTGGCCGAGACCAACAACAACCCCAACCTGTAGCCATCCATGCAGAGCGACCACCCATCGCCCCGGGCCCGCTCGCGCGGCCTCTCCCTGCGGCGCGCGGTCCTCCCCGCGGCCGCGGCGGGGGCCCTGCTGGCCGCCGCCGCGCAGGCGGACGCCCAGGCCCCGCGGCGCTACACCCTGGACGAATGGATGACCGTCTCCCGGGTGTCGTCCTTCGCCTGGGCGCCCGACGGGAGCATCTACTTCACCAGCAACGCCGCCGAGAACGGCACGGACGAGATCTTCCGCGTCTCCGGAGACGGGGGCGCCCCCGTGCAGGTGAGCCGCACCGCCCCGGGCGTCCGCCCGGAGCCCAAGGAGAACCTGGTCGTCAGCCGAGACGGAAGGACGCTGTTCTACACGCAGGCGCGCTACTTCCAGAACATCGACAACCTCTTCGTCCTGCCCGCGGCGGGCGGGGAGGCCCGGCAGCTCACCTTCAACGACGCCATCATCGAGACCTCGCCCGCCCCGTCCCCGGACGGGAGCCAGGTCGCGTACTTCACCCGCACCGGGCGTGGGACCAAGATCCACCTGCTGGACCTCGCCGCGCCCACGGCGTGGCCGCGCCTCCTGGACCCCTCCTCGAAGACGGAGCGCTTCCCCGTGTGGTCCCCCGACGGCCGCCGCATGGCCTTCATCCGCGAAGGGGACGTCTGGATCACCGCGATGGACGGGAGCGAGGCGAAGAAGCTGGTCCGCGCCGAGCACGGGACGGTGGGCTCCCCCGTGTGGTCGCCGGACGGCACCCGCGTGCTGGTGAGCAGCAACGCGAGCGGCTTCGCCCAGCTCGGGGTGGTGGACGTCGCGACGGGGCGGCTCACCCCGCTCACCTACGGGCAGCGGGAGACCTACGGCGGATCGTGGTCGCCGGACGGCCGCTCGATCACGTACGTGGTGGGCGACGGTCTGGGGATGGGCCGGCAGGTGATGGTGACGGCCTCGGACGGGAGCGGGACGCCCCGGGCGCTCACGCGCGGGGCCGCGGTGCGCAGCGCCGCCCGGTTCTCGCCGGACGGGCGCTGGGTGGCCTACATCGAGACCACGGGGAACCGCACGGCGGACGTGTGGAAGGTGCCCGCGACCGGCGGGGAGCCGCGGCAGGTGACGAACTCCATGGGCGCGGTGGACCCGGCCCAGCTCAGCGTGCCGGAGGAGATCACCTATGCGGGGGTCGACAACCTTCCCATCCCCGCCATGCTGTACAAGCCCCGGGACTTCGACCCGCGGAAGAAGTACCCCGTGATCGTGGGGCTCCACGGGCACCCCGGGCAGTGGAACCACACGATGGACCCCATGTGGCAGTTCTGGGTGCAGCGCGGTTTCGTGCTGGTCGCCCCGAACCCGCGCGGGAGCGTCGGCTTCGGGCAGGGCTTCCACGACCTTCACGTGGGCGACTACGGCGGCACCGAGTTCGAGGACATCATGGGCGTGGTGAAGTGGCTGGAGCAGCAGCCGTACATCGACATGACCCGCAAGGCGACGTGGGGCGGGAGCGGCGGCGGCTACATGAGCTTCACCATCGCCGCGCACGCGCCGGGGGTGTTCCAGGCGCAGGTGATCCGCGCCCCCGTGTCCGACTGGAAGTGGCTGGCGATGGAGCGGTACGTGTCGCCCTCGCGCTTCGCGACGCCCACCCGCGACCCGCAGCGCGCGCGGGAGGAGATGGGCGGCGCCTACACCGACATCCCGGACCGCTACGAGGAGCGCTCGCCGCTCAACTACGTGGAGAACGTGGTGACGCCGCAGCTCCTCATGCACGGCATGCGCGACTCGTCCGTCCCTCCCAACGAGTCCCGCCGCTGGGCGGAGCGCATGCGGGAGCTGGGCAAGGGGAATCTCATCGACTACGTGGAGTACCCCGACGAGGACCACTCCCTGAAGCGCTACAAGGCCACCATCCGCGACCGCCTGGACCGCGAGCGGGCCTTCTACGCGGAGCACCTCCGGCTCCCGGAGCTGGCGCGCCAGCCGTAGCCGCGGCGACGCCTCCGAACGGACCTCATCCCGCCGCCGGATCCGCTTCCGCGGGCTCGGCGGCACCGGACCCCTTTTTCTCCGACGAACCCGAATGAAGAACCGGAACCTCCGAGCCACCCTGGCGGCCGCGCTCGCCGGCACCCTCCTGTCGGCGCTCCCCGCCGCGGCCCAGCTGGTGGAGGTGGACGTCTCCCAGGAGCTGCAGGTGGTGCGCCAGGCCCTGGCGACGCCGCAGCTCAAGGGCGCGCTCGCGTACGTGGAGCAGATGCAGAAGGAGCCCGACGACATCCTCCAGGAGTGGATCGGGCTCTGCAACGCCTACGGTCCCTCGGGCGACGAGATCTACCGCGCCCGCCACATCAAGAAGCTCTTCCAGATCTACGGGCTGGAGAACGTCCACATCGACAACCAGCAGAACGTCATCGGCATCCGCCCGGGCGTGGGCGGCGGCCCCAAGGTGGTGCTGACCGCCCACATGGACGCCGTCGCCATCTGGCCCAAGGACCAGCCGATCGAGGCGTTCATCGCCGACGACCGCATCTGGTGCCCCGCCGCGGGCGACGACCTGATGGGGATCGTGCAGATGATCGGGGTGGTGCGCGCCATGAACGCCGCGAATCTCGATACCCGGGGCGACCTGTGGCTGGTGGCCTTCACGGGGGAGGAGACCACCTTTCGCGGCGGGCGCCAGTTCGCGCGGGCCAACTACCCGCACAACATCGACTGGAAGAAGGGCGACACTGTGATCCAGCTGCACGGGTCCGGGGGGAGCGGGGTCTCCACGGGGAGCACGCCGATGATCCACGACGCGCAGCTCTACCTCTTCACCCCCTTCGAGCGCCAGATCGCGGGGGAGCCCGGCTCCGACCGGCGCTGGCGGCCCCACGCCGTGGACGCGCTGGCCCGGGTCGTCGTGCGGGTCCGCGAGGAAGTCGCCGACAAGGGCACCGACTGCCAGCGGTGCGAGAACATGGGCGAGGCCGCCGAGTTCTACATGAACATGGCGATGATCGAGGCCATGCCCATCCGTAACACGCCGGGCTCCGAGGCGTCCATCCGCTTCGACATCCGGGCGCCCACGGACGCGCGCCTCCGGCAGGCGCACCAGCAGATCCAGCAGATCGCCGCCGAGGTGTGCCGGGAGATCGACGGCTGCCGGTACCACTTCGCCGTCAACGAGATCCTCGGCCGCGAGGACGAGATCCCGGGATGGGACAAGGTGAACAACCCCGGCGCCCGCATGGCCGCCGCGGCGGGGCAGGCCCTCTACGGCGGCACCCCCACGATCGACCCCACCCGCGGGTGCGGCGACTGCCAGGGCACCTACATGGAGGGGCTGCCTTCCATGTCGTTCCGCGGCAACGTGGTGGACTACGGCGGAGGAAAGTTCGAGCGGACCAACCGCTTCGCGCAGTACGGCGGGCTGGACTCTCCGGTGAGGAAGCGCACCAGTGGCCACCACATCACGCAGAGCCAGGCCATCCCCACGCTGTGGGCGCCCATGAAGCACGCGCTGGTGTTCGCGGCTTCGTACACGCAGATCGCCCCGGCCGCGCAGGGGGCTTCCAGGCGGGAGTAGTCCTCCACGGGCGCGGGGCCGGGTAGAAGCTCCCGTTCAGATGGAACCCCACCGGCCGCCTGGCTGGTGGGGTTCCGTTCTATCGTGCGGACCGGAGCCTTCATCCGACCGCCCACCTTCACGGAGCGCTCAGCCCGCATCTCCGTCCCGAGCCTCCTCCAGCCGCGCGATCACGCGGTCGATCACGTCCACCGCGGCTCGCAGCTCGTCCGCGCCGATGCCCTGCGTCGTCCGGTGCGTCCAGCCGTACTGGAGCGGCCGGATGACGCCGATGGCCTCCCACCCCTTCTCCGTCGGCCGCAGCAGCGGGGAACGCCGGTGGGCGGGATTGGGCGCGTACTCCGCCATCCCGTCCTCCACCAGAGCGTCCGCGTGACGCTGGACGCTCTGCCGGGTGAGCCCCATGGCGCGGGCGATCCCCGAGACGGTGAGCGGCTGCCGCAGCACCGCGCCCAGCACCTGCCAGCGCGCCGCCGTGAGCCCCGCGGGGCGCGCCATCCCCTCTGCCGCGCCCAGGAAGAGGCCGTTCAGCCGGAACACCCGGAGCACCAGCTCCGTGAGGGCGTCGCCCGCGGCCGAGCGGCCGGGGCGCGCGCCCGCCTCGGCGGCCTCGCTCATCCCTCTCCGGCGCCCTCCTGCAGCGCGTAGAACGCCGAGGCGTCGCCGGTGGTGTGCAGCGCGAACCAGGCGTCCAGCACCTCCGGTGCGTACAGCTCCAGGCGCTCGAAGATCTCCCGGGCGAAGTGCACCGGCGCGGTGCCGCCGGCCGTGATCAGGTCGCCGTCGCGTACGGCAGGCTCGCTCACGTAGTGCGCCTGGCCGGCGTACCCGGGCGCCATGGCGAGGTACTCCGGGGCGTTGCTGGTGTGCGGCCGCCCGTCCAGCACGCCGTGCCGCGCGAGGCCCGCCGTCGCGCCGCAGATCGCCGCCACCGGCACGCCGGCGGCGAGGAACTCGCGTGCCTTCTCCACCGGGGCGGCGATGTCCCCCTCGTCCCAGGCGATCGCTCCGGGAAGGATCAGCATCGCGCTCTCCCGAGGCGTCACCTCGTCCAGGGACAGGTCGGGGACGATGGTAAGCCCGCCCATGGTGCGCACGGGGTCGCGCGTGAGCCCGACCGTGCGGATCGCGTACCGGCCCGGCTGCGTCTGGAAGGTCGGCTGGTTGATGCCGGCGACGGCGTAGCCCGTCTCCCAGTCGGCCATCGTGTCGAGCACGAAGAGGTGTACCGTCTGCTGTTCCATGGGATCTTCTCCGGGTGGAGCGCTGCGCGCTCGGGTGGACGGACAATACGACAGCATGCTGTCGTATTCAGGATGCGACATCGTCAGCATGCTGTCAACAGTCGTTCCGCGGCAACGTGATGGAGTACGGCGTATGGAAAGTTCGAGCGGACCAACCGCTTCGCGCGGTACGGCGCGCCGGTGTTCGCGGCTTCGTATACGCAGATCGCTCCGGCCGCGCCGGGGGCCACCAGGCGGGAATAGTCCTCCGGGGACGCGGTCCCGCGCTCCGGCGTGGGGCCGGGTAGAACCCTTCGTTCAGATGGAACCCCACCGGCCAGGTGGCCGGTGGGGTTCCGTGGCATGATGCATCCCTCGACGCCAGGTTCTCGGCGCGCCGGGCTCCGATGCCGGAAAGGGAGTGGATCGGTTCGACGGCAACGACTGGGGAGGATCTGAGGAATGGGTGTCGAATCAGAGTGCTTCCCTCTTGCGAGGGCGGGAATAGGGCGCTATATCCTCAGCGATCGGCATTGGCCGAACATGCCTGCTTGAGCCCCTCCACTGCCCACCCCGAGAAACGCCTTGGCACTCATTCCATAGGATCAAATGCGGGAGGGACGTCAGCAGTTCGGCTCTCACACGTCCCCATTACGGCCTGCCACAACCTGGAACTATGACTGCGATGGCTGTGCCCGACCTTGTGAAGGGTAACGCCACCATATGTCACGGGCGGCCGTCTTCAATGACCCGAGCGAGTGTGCGGGTAGCAGGTCGAGACGTACCTTGCACGTCCTGCGTTCGAGATCCCGACGCCATAAGAGCATCACCTGGAGCAAGGTGAAGGCAACGCCTCGTGGCGCCTGCTTTGGCACGAATTCCGGGCGAAGAACGGCTTCGGGGGTAAAATGTCGAACGCTAAGAACTCATGCTCGACTTGCGCGGCCCCGCCGTCAGCGCCTCGTAGGGTGCTTCGTAGACCTATTCTATCAACCGTTTCGGAGTCAAAATGATGAAGCGTGTATTGCCGTTCATGTTGCTCGGTCTAGTCGCTTGCGCTCCCATGACGACGACCCTGTCGGGGGAGCCCACCCGAACGTCCATGTATTCGCGGTACGACCGGATCCAAGGGAGAACCGAGGTTTCGACCCTGCTCTTTATCCGTGTGCCGTTCATGGGTGTGGGACCCAGTGTGGAGTTGACACTTCTCGGATCTTACCCTGATTCGGTCCTGGCCGCACCGCTGGATGCGGTAGTCATGGCATTCAAAGCTTCGGGCGGTACCCGGACCGAGGGATGGTCCTTTCTGCGGGAGAACGACCTGAACCTCCTCCTCGACGACAGAGTGCGGCTGTCGTTCAAGGGCACCCATGACGGTGAGGTCGGGGCGGGCCTCCTGAAAGAGTACATGGGATTCGCTGTGCCGACGGAAGATTTCTTACGGATCGGAAGTGCGACCAAGGTGGAGGGGCGACTTGGGCAGTGGTCCTTCGCGCTGAAACCGGACGAAATTGCGAAGCTTCGGGAGATGGCGCTTTTCGCGGCCATGGCCCCCGAAGCCCCACGGCCGATCAGAGCTCGTGACCGATCGTAAGCAGATCGTCAGGAGTTACGTCGCCCCCTCGGCCTCTCTCCGCCGCTTCCCGCCCGTCCCCGGTCTTGACACGGGGCGCGGCCCGCCGTTGCTTCCTCCGGGCGCGACAATGTGGACGCGCCCCCAGGGGAGCCCGGACGCGGAGGCGGCATGGCGAAGGTGCACGACGAGATCACTCCGGAGCTGCAGGCCTTCATCGCCCGCCAGCCGCTCTTCTTCGTGGCGACGGCCCCGCGGTCGGACACCGGGCACGTGAACCTGTCGCCCAAGGGGCTCGACACGCTCCGGGTCCTGGACCCGCACACGGTGGCGTACCTGGACCTCACGGGGAGCGGCAACGAGACCGCGGCGCACCTCCTGGAGAACGGACGTATCACCTTCATGTTCTGCGCGTTCACCGGCGCTCCCAGGATCCTGCGGCTCTACGGCCGCGGCCGCGCCATCCTCCCGGACGCCCCGGAGTGGGAGGCGCTGCGCGCCCGCTTCCCCGACCTTCCGGGGGTGCGGCAGATCGTCCTCGCCGACGTGACGCGCGTGCAGACCTCGTGCGGCTACGCGGTTCCCCGCATGGAGATGGTGGAGCAGCGCGACACCCTGGTGCGCTGGGCGGAGGCGAAGGGCGAGGAGCGCCTCTCCGGCTACCGCCACGAAAAGAACGCGGCAAGCATCGACGGCCTCCCGGCCCTCGTCCCATGACCCGGTCTCCAGGCGGGTACCCCGTCGTGGTGCTCGTCCAGCCAGGCGGAGGCGCACGCGGGGAGCTTGAGCTTTGCCGCGGTCCGGGTTAGATTGTTCTTCCCGCGGACGTAGGACACTGCGGTACGGTCGATTAGCTCAGTTGGTTAGAGCGCTCGCCTCACATGCGAGAGGTCCGGGGTTCGAGTCCCTGATCGACCACTGGTGCCGGGGATGTAGCTCAGATGGGAGAGCGCTGCAATCGCACTGCAGAGGTCAGGGGTTCGATTCCCCTCATCTCCATCCGGTAGAAGACAGGAAACCCCGCCGTGGCAGACGCCGCGGCGGGGTTTTTCCGTTCCGGGTGGTCTGCCATCCGGTCGGGGAGTCCGGGACCCGACGGCCGAACGGGCTCACCGGAGGACGTCAAGCTGGCGGTCGAGGTCCACGGTGTCGTCCCAGCCGATCTCGGAGCAGTCTACCCACTCCTCGTTGTCGAGCAATAACGTCTCCAGCCTGTCCTCGTTCGCAATTCCCCGGCACTTCTTCGGGATGAACTTGACCTGCATGATCTGGAGCGGGATCGAGTTCATCGTCATCACCGCGGTGGACTTCGGGTCCCGGTACCAGGCTCGCCGGTCCTTGAAACGGAACACCACCGGGTCCTTGTCCTTCTTGCTGATCTCCTCGACGTAGTTGATGACGATGTCCACTTTCGTGGTGGCGTACAGGAACTCCCCCACGTCGCCCAGCGCCATGGAATCGATGGACTCCCCGATCTCGGCCCACTTCCTCATGCCGGTGAAGTACTCGCCGAGGTCCACCACCGGGCTCTTCACCCGTCCGGCCGCGTTCTCCGCTCCCTTGTACACACTCTCGCCCAGGAGCTGCCAGTTCACCCGGGAGCGCGGCACCAGCCCCCGGTGCTGGATGATGCTCGGGATCAGGTCGAACGCCGTGGCGTGGTAGAGGAACCGGTCCGTCAGGGTGAGTTTGTGGATGTGCCACGGTCCGAGCATCTCGTTCTTTCCGTGGCTCCCGCTGGCGACCACGGCGGGGTGGATGCTGATGTGCCCGTTCTTCACCTCCACCTTCCGGTCCATACCTCCCACCCGGATCAGGCACGAGTCCTCCCGCACCTCGACGATCTGGCCGTAGGACACGGTGCGCCCGTCCCAGTAACGGACGTACATATTGACCTTGAAGGGCATTGCGGCTCGCGGAGAGATCGGGTGGAAGAGCGCCGGGTCTGCGTACGAAATCAGACAGAAATTCGGAGGGATTCCGGCCGGATCATATCACGACGGGCCGCCCCGGGGCAACCGCGCCACGCCGGCCGGTCCCCTTCATCGTGCCTGGGGCAACTCCGCTGCGGACTCCTCCTCCAGCCCCAGCCAGGGCATCAGCAGCTTCTCCATCAACTCCCCGAACACGCCCGCGGGGATCTCCACCCGCGTCGGCGAGCCGTCCTGCACCTCCACCACCAGCGCCCTCGGGGGCCGCACACCGCCGGGGTAGCCGGTCACGAAGGCCCGCCCCGCGGGAACGGCTCCCGCCGGCCACGACACCACGTGACCCTGGGCCTCGTTCAGCCGCTCCTCCAGGTCTTCGGGATCGGAGATCCCGAAGCTGAGCGTGGAGTGGTCCATGAACGGGGAATCCCGCTCGCTCGACCAGAGGCGCCACCCGGCGGGGGTGTGCCGGACCATGAGCAACGCCGGACGCTCCATGTCCCGGACGGTGTCCATCTGGATCCCGGCCAGGTAGGCCACCAGCACCGTCGAGTCGTCCTGCACGACGGAGCCGATGACGGAGCGGACCTGCTTGGGCACCCGGATCGCGGCGATGCTGTCCGCCGGGATCTTCAGGTCGCCCGCCTCCACCGCCCGCCGTATCTCGTCCATGGGGTCGTTCGCGCGCAGCCAGCGGGTGAACAGCTCTTCCGCGGTGAGCGCCTCCAGCTCGGCTGCGGTCCGGACTCGAAACCGCCGCTCCAGTATCGTGCCGTGAGTCGCGGCGTACGCGCGAGTCCTTTCCGCGTGCCACCGGGCTACGGCCTCCGGCATCTCGGGATCCACGTAGGGGGTCCGCTCGATGCTCTCCATGGTCCGTGCCGACTCGATCTCGTGGTTCCGGAAGGCCCGGAGGGCCGTCGGGTGCATGAACGTCGCGACGTCGTCCCACCGCCGCTCCTCCAGGGCGAGGAACGCCTCCCGGGCGACGGCCTCGGCGGCGGGGCCGGGGGGAGCCTCCTGCGCGCGGGCGGGGGAGGCGAAGGCGAGGAGGACGGCGAGCGTGGAGGAGATGCGTAGACGGAGCACGGATGCCACCTCGGGGCTGGAGGGCGGAGCGGTTTGCTGGCGACAATTTCCGTAGGGAAAGGTAGCTCGCTCCGGCGTCGAGTCCAGTCTCCGGGGGAAACGACGTGGGGGCCGCTTCCCGAAGGAAGCGGCCCCCACGTCTACGCGGGTCGGGCAGGGCCGGCCGTCAGATCCGGCGGGGAGGCGCTTCCGGCGCGCCCCGTCCGCGGCCGATCATGGCGTCCAGGCTGTAGCGGCCCGGGCCGCGCGCGGAGAAGTACAGGAACACGAAGCAGTAGAGCGCGGCCAGCTCGCCCCGGTTCAGGATGGGCCAGAAGCTCTGGGGATGGTGGGCCATGAAGTACGCGAACGCCATCTGGCCCGCCAGGACGAACGCGACGGGACGGGTGAAGAGGCCGAAGGCGACCAGCAGCCCGCCGAAGAACTCCAGCACACCCGCGAGCCCCATCAGCGACACCAGCGGCGCGGATCCTCCCTCCGGCCCGACGCCTCCCAGCGCGCCGAACAGCTTCTGCGCCCCGTGCTGCATGAACATGAGGCCCGCCATCACGCGGAGGAGCCCCAGTGTCGCGTCTTCGAAGCGGCTCATGAAGAATCCGTTCATCTCGTCCCCTTCCCCGGGTGAAGAAAGGGAGCCGTCCCTGCACGGGACGGCTCCCGGCGAACCTTCGTCGCGTGGCCGAACTCAGTCGCCCGCGACCGGAAGCGGGTCGCCGAAGGGGGGCACGTCGCGCCCGGAGGCCGGGGCCTCCTCCTCCTCGTCCGGCGACTCCGTCCTTCTCCCGGTGATCCATGCCTTGAAGCGGTCGCCCGCGGCGTGGAACACCAGGTAGGCGCTGGGCACCACCAGGAGCGTCAGCACCGTCGAGAGGGTGAGGCCCCCCACCACGGCGACCGCCAGGGGCTGGAGCATCTCCGTACCCTCGCCAATCCCCAGGGCGAGCGGGAGCATGCCCAGCAGGGTGGTGAGGGTGGTCATGACGATCGGCCGCATGCGGACGGAGCCCGCCTCGACCACCGCCTCCTCCTTGCTCATCCCCCCCGCTCGCAACTCCTCGACGAATTCCACCAGCAGGATCGAGTTGTTCACCACGATCCCCGCGAGCATGATCACCCCGAGCAGCACCGTGGCGCCCATCGGGGTGCCGGTGGCCCAGAGCGCAAGGATCACGCCCACCAGGGAGAGCGGGATCGCCGTGATGATCACCAGCGGGTTGAGCAGCGAGTCGTACTGCACCGCCATCACCACGAACACCAGGAACACCGCCAGCAGCCCGACGATGGTGAGCTGGCGGTTGTTCTCCGCGATGGCCTCGGCCTCGCCGCCGTACAGGATGCCGTACCCCTCCGGCATGCGCATGTCGGCCAGCCGCGCCTGCACCTGGGAGGTGACGTCACCCACGGTGGCGACGTTGGTGAGCACGTCGCCGTTCACGCGGAGTACGCGGTTCTGGTTCTCGCGCGTGATGGTGGTGGGCCCCAGGCCCGACCTCACCTCGGCCACGTCGCGCAGGTAGATGGGAACGCTCCCCGTGCCGCCCGGGAACAGCGCCACCGTCTCCAGGTCCTCCAGGTTCTGGAAGCGCGAGCGCGGGAACATCACCCGTACGTCGTACTCCTTGTTCCCCTCGGTGAAGCGCGTGGCGACGGTCCCGTCCAGCGCGGTGCGCAGCGTCTGCCCCACCTGCTCCACGTTCAGGCCCAGGTACCCGGCGCGCTCCGGGTCGACCCGCACGGAGATCTGCGGGCTGGCGGCGTCGGTGGACGCCTGCACGCTCTGCAGGCCGGGGATGTCGCGAATGCGCTCCACCACCTCGTCGCCGATGGCGCGCAGCTCCGTCAGGTCCTGGCCCTGGATGGTGACGGACACCGCCGAGCCGGAGTTGTTGGTGCGGAGACCGCGGATGGACGGCGGCCGGACGAAGATGCGCGCGCCCGCGAAGCCGCGCTCGTTGATCTTCTGCTGCATGGCCGCCACCCACTCGTTGGCGGTCATGTCGCGTTCGCTCGCGGAGACGAGACGGATGTCGAGCGAGCCGCGGCCGGCGTTCGCGGCGGTCGAGCTGCCGAAGAACTGGCCGCCCGCGGTGGCGAACACCGAGCGCACGTGCGGCATCTCCTTCACCATCTCCTCCAGCTCCAGCACGATCCGGTTGCTCTGCTCGGCGGACGAGCCCGGAGGCAGGCTCAGGTTGATCCCGACGCCGCCGTCGTCCACCTGGGGCAGGAACTCGCTCCCCAGCGACTTCATCAGGGGTACCACTGCGAGGAGGACCGCGACGGAGCCCAGCAGGATGGGGATGCGCCAGCGGAGGGACCGGGCCGCCACCCGCTTGTAGCCCGCCTGGGTCCGCTCCAGGCCGCGGTTGAAGGCCTGAAGCGGCCTCCACCGGTCGATCCCGCTGGTGAAGCCGATCTTGGCGAACTGCGCCGACATCATCGGCACCAGCGTCATCGCCACCAGCAGCGAGGCGGCGATGGAGAAGGTGATGGTGAGGATCAGCTCCTTGAAGATGAGCGCCACCAGGCCGGTGATGAGCAGGAAGGGCGCCACCGCCATGACGTGCGTGGTGGTGGCGGCGACCACCGCGCTCTGCACCTCCGCCGCCCCTTCGTGCGCGCCTTCCTCCGCCTCCAGGTTCTCCTTCTCCACCCGGCGGAAGATGTTCTCCAGCATCACGATGGAGTTGTCCACCAGCATTCCCACGCCGAGCGCCAGGCCGCCGAGCGACATGATGTTCAGCGTGAGGTGCCCCATCCCCATCAGCATGAAGGTGGCGAGGATCGCGACCGGGATGCCGATGCCGATGACGAACGTCTTGCGCAGGGAGCGCAGGAAGAGCAGCACCACCACCATGGCGAGGATGGCGCCCAGGATGGCCGCGTCCCGCACCGCGGCCACGGAGCCGCGGATGAAGGTGGCCTGGTTCTGCGTGGTGCTGCTGTGGATGTCGTCGGGGACGTATCGCGTCTCCACGAGGTGGTGGAGGCGCTGCTCGATCCCCTCCGCCACCGCCACCGTGTTCGCGCCGGGCTGCTTGCGAATCGACATGCGCACGGCCGGGACCCCGTTCAGGCGCGCCCAGATGCGCTGGTCCTGGTGCGTGTCCTCGACGCTCGCCACCTCGCCCAGCGGGACCTTTCCGCCGCCGGGGAGGTTGATGAGCATGGCGCGCATCTCCGTCACGTTGCGGAACTTGCCGGTGGTCTTGCCGACCACCTCGCGGGTGCTGGAGGTGACGCGCCCCGCCGCCACGTCCACGTTGGCGGCGCGGAGCGCGGAGACGACCTGCGACACGGTGAGCCCGTAGGAGCGCAGCCGCTCCTGGTCGAGGACCACCTGCACCTCGCGCACGAGCCCGCCGGACACGTCCACCGACGCCACGCCGCCGACCGTGAGGATCTGCGGGGCCAGGCGGTCCTCCACCCATTCCCGCAGGGAGACGAGGTCGCGCTCGCTGGAGGAGAAGGCCACCTCGTAGATGGGGCTCTGCGAGGGGTCCATCTTGAACGCCGAGGGCGGGTCCGCGTCCTCGGGCAGACGGGCACGTACCCGCTCCAGGTTGCGGGTGACGTCCTGGAGCGCGAAGTCGATGTCCGTACCGTAGCGGAAGGTCAGGTTGACGCCGACGCGCCCCTCCTGGATCTCCGTCTCCATCCGCTCCAGGTTCTCGGTGGCGGCCAGCCCCCGCTCCAGCGGCTTCGCCACCACCTCCTCCAGCACCTCCGGGTCCACGCCCGGATACGTCACGTTCACCCGGACGTTCGGGTAGACGATGCTCGGGAGGAGGTCCACCGGGAGGCCGGCGAGGTAGAAGAAGCCCAGCACGAAGATCACCGACGTCAGCATCATCGTGCCGATCGGCTTGCGGATCGCCAGGCTGGACAGGTTCCGGCGCGCCCCCTTGTCCGGGGCGCGGTCGTGTTCCCGGCTCATGAGCCACCTCCGCGCTGGGGCCGGCCCGCCGCCGCCTCTCCGGGCGACGGCGCCTCTCCGGCGCCCGGTCCCTGGACGACGCGCACCTCGATGCCGTCCCTCACGTTGTTGGTGCCGATCGTGACCACCGACTCCCCTTCATCCAGCCCGGAGACCACCTGGACCCGGCCCTGCGAGTTGAGCCCGGTCTCCACCGGCCGGCGCTCCACCTTGCCGTCCTTCACCACGAACACGGAGGTCTGGCCGGAGCTCTCCACCACGGCGGACAGCGGGATCAGCTTCACCCCCTCGGTCTGCCCCAGGGCGAAGGCCACGCGGGCCAGGAAGCCGGGGCGGACCTCGCGCGCCTCGGCGCCCTGGAGCGCCACCTCCACGGGGACCAGCCGGGAGCCGGGGTCCGCGGAGGGGAAGATGCGCCGGATCCGCCCCTCGAAGGTCCTCCCGGGGAGCGCGTCCAGCTCCACCCGGGTCCGGTCGCCGGGGGAGAGCTTCACCACGTCCAGCTCCGACACCCTCACCGGCACCACCAGCGTGGACACGTCGGCGACCTCGAAGAGGCGGGCCTGCGTCCCCACCACGTCGCCGGACTCCACGGCCTTGACGGTCACGACCCCGGACACCGGCGCCCGCACGGTGGCGTACCCCTGGCGGGTGCGGAGCCCCTCGAGCTGGGCCCTCGCCGCGTCGCGGGCGGCCTGGTCGCGCTCGAACTCGGCGGCGGTGATCACCTGCCGCTCGCGGAGCTGCTCGGCCCGCTGGAGCGCGGCCCGGGCCACCTCGTAGGCGGCCTCGGCGCTGCGCACCTGCGCCGCGATCTCCCGCGCGTCGATGCGGGCCAGCACCTGCCCCTCCCGCACCACGTTCCCCTCCTCCACGGCGACCGCCAGGAGGGCGCCGGCCATCTGGCTGTTGACGCCGACGGTGCGGATGGGCGCCACCGTCCCGGAGACGGTCACCTCGCGGGCGATGGACCCCACCGTGACGGGAGCGGTCTCCACCGCGGGGGGGCCTCCCCGGCCGCCGCGCCCGCCCCCGGGACCTCCACCCGGACCTCCGCCGGGCCCTCCCCGGCCGCCCTGAGCGGCCTCGCTCTCTCCCCCGCAACCGGCCGTGGCGATGGCGAGTCCCGCCAGCAGGACGCCGAGCAGCGGGTATCGTCCGGTTCTCTTCACGTGCTCCTCACGACGCATTGGTGAAGCGGGGACCTCCGCGTCCCCGCGAATCTTCATCCGTTTCAGACGCGCCCGCCGTCAGGGGGCGCCGGTCTCGTTTCAACCCCGCGGCCTCACGGGCTCCCCGAGCACCGCCTCAAGGCGGGCGACGGACACCCCGAGCGCCTGCCGGGCGCGCACCCACCCCACCTCGGCCTCGGTGAGCGCCACCTGCGACGCCTGGAGGTCGAGGATGGTGGCGGCGCCGATCCGGTAGCGCTCCTCCTGCACGCGAAGGTCCTCGCGGGCGAGTTCGGTGGAGCGGCGGGCGATCTCCACCCGGCGCTCGGCGGACCCGATCTCGCGCGCCGCCTCCATCGCCGCCACCCGGGCCGCGATGGAAGCGTCGCGGGCACGGGCCTCCGCGGTGCGCTCCGCCGCCCGTGCCCGGGTGACGCTGGCCTCCCGCTGGAAGCCGTTCAGCACCGGGAGCGACGCGATCAGGCGCAGGCTCCAGCTCCGCTCGTCGGGCGGGAACCGGAACGCGGACCAGTCGTACCCGCCGGTGGCGCGCAGCGTCGGGGAGTACTGGGTCATCGACGAGAGGCGCGCGGCGCGCCTCTCGTCGTAGCTGGCGCGAGCGGAGGTCGCGGCGGGCGCGCTCCGCTCGGCCTGGGCGGTGAGTTCCTCCTCCGACGGCAGCTCCGGCCCGCGCTCCGGGAGCGCGGACGCGGCCGGCTGCACCTCCCCCGCCACCCCGATCCGCTGGCCGAGCTGGAGGCGCGCCGTGCGCAGCCCCGATTCGGCTTCCAGCAGCGCCAGCTCTGCGTTGCCCAGCTCCAGCTCCGCCCGGAGGACGTCCGAGCGGGTCGCGGTGCCCACTTCCAGCCGCGTCCTCGCGAACTCCAGCTGCTGGCGGGCGCGGTCGGTCCGCTGCCGGGCGGCGGCCACCAGCTCCTCGGCCGCCGCGGCTCCGTAGAACGACTCGGTGGTGGTCAGCGCGGTGCGGAAGCGCTGCTCGCGGTACGCGGCCGAAGCGGCGCGCTCCCGCGCGCCGGCGCTGCGTGACTCGGCGAGCCGCCGGCCCCCGTCGAAGATCTCTAGCCCCGTCGCGACCTGGGCGCTGTAGTTCTCGGAGACCAGGGATCCGGTGGCCTGGTCGAAGCGCTGGTTGCTGGAGTTGGCGTAGGTGGAGTTCAGCGAGAGCGTGGGGAGCCACGCGCCGCGCGCCTGGAGCACGTCGGCGCGCGCGGAGGAGATCCCGGAAGCGGCGTTTACCGCGGCCGGGTCCACCGCGACGGACCGCTCGATGGCTTCGTCCAGGGTCACCGTCAACACGGGTGCCTGGGCCACGAGGGCCGGGGGAAGGAGCGCTACGGCTAGCAGCGCCACGGTGGCGCTCCCGGCCGGGGTGAATCGCAGGGTCATCTGGGGAGGACCTTCTTCTTCGTCAGGGTTGAGGGGTTCTCCGGCTGCTGGACCGGGTCAGCGCTTCCCGGTCCGCGGGCCTTCGGGCTCCGCCTTGCGGGCGGAGCGATGTTCCTCGCGGAGGCGGTCGTACTCGGCTCGCTGCTCCGCCGTCAGGACGCCCCGGATCTCGGAGCGGGTGGAGTCCACGATGCTGCGCATCCGCGGCCCCTCGCGCTCCCAGAAGGCGTCCATCTGCGCGCGGCGGCGCTCCATGATGTCGTCCACCCGGGTCCGCTGCTCGGGCGAAAGGTCGAGCTGGTCCAGGATCATCCCGGTCCTCTTGCCGTGCGCACCGTGGCAGTGCCACCCCGGCTCCCGTGCCGGGGCGGGCTCGCGCGCGGAGAGGGCCTGGTCGAACGCGGCGCCCGCCAGCATCCCGGCAGCGAAGGTCGCGATCAGGACGGCGAGCCCGACGAAGCGCGCGCGGGAGGTGGTGCGGGGGCCGGTCACAGGATGTCTCCTTCCAGCGCGTGGATCAGGTCGGCGTCGCTCGGGGAGCGCTCCTCCACGATCCAGTCGGCGACCGGAGCTGGGAGGTTGAGCGCCTCCGCGACGCTCCGCATGGCCGTGGCGCCGCTCGCGTCGCCGCGGGCGGTGGCGAGCACTCCCAGCGAGACCGCGGCCACGGCCGCCGCCGCGGCGAGCGTGGGCCGCGCCCACCACACCAGGAACGCCAGGGGCGAGCGGGTCGGGGCGCTCTCGGCAAGGGCGCGCCCGGTGATGTTCGCCACCATGGCTTCCCACCGGACGGGGTCGCGGGCGGGGTGGAGCGACGACAGGTCGACGGGTCGTTCGTGCATTCAGCCATCCTCCCGGAGGAGCGCGCTCAGGCGGGCCCGGAGGGCCCGGCGTGCGTTGAACAGGTGATAGCGGACCGTCCCTTCGGGGATCCCGAGCGAGTCGCCGATCTCCCGGTGCTTCCAGCCCTCCATGTCGTGCAGGAGGACCACCTCCCTTTGGACCTCCGGGAGCGTGGCGAGTCCGTCCCGGAGGCGGTCGCGAAGCTCGCTCCGCTCGGTGTCGCGGAGCGGAGAGCTGCCGTCCGGCCGCGAGGCGGCGTGCTCCAGCGGGAGCGCGCTACGGACAGCGCGGGAGCGCAACAGGTTGCGGCTACGGTTGCGGACGATCTGCAACAGCCAGGGCGCGAAGCTCTCCGGGCTGCGGACGTCGCCCAGCCGCGTCAGCGCGGCGACCATTGCGTCCTGTACCACGTCCTCGGCTTCCACGGGGTCACCGGTGACGGCGAGCGCGACGGCGTACGCGGCACCGAGATGCAGCCGGACCAGCCGCTCCATGGCGGCGGCATCGCCGCCCTGAGCGCGGCCCAGCAGGTGCGCGACTTCGTCGGACATGGTCTTCCTACAAGACACGTGAGCCGCGAAAAACGTTGGAACCCGGATTCCCGAAGGTCCGGGCGTGGGCCGTGGCCGCCGGAAAAAGCGCGCCCCGCCGCCCTCGAGGACGGCGGGGCTCCCCTCCCCCGCGGCGCCGCAGTCGCCCCGTCTACCGGGACGGGAGCAGCGGGTCCGGGACGCGGGGTGCCGGCGGCGGGCTCTCCGTCCGGGCCGCGGAGCGACCCCCGACCCGGGCCCGCACGAGGTCGCGCTGGAGGTGGAAGATCCACCCGCCCAGGAGCCCGGCGCCCACCAGGACGAGGAGCTGGGCCAGGCTCGCTCCCCAGGCGGGGTGGAAGCCCCTCACCCCCTCCAGCGCGGCGGCGGCCAGGGCGCACTCCGCGGCCAGGCGGGGGGCGAGTGCCGGGTACGGAAGCTCGCGCCGGCTACGGGCTTCCGCGAGAAGGTAGCCGAGCACCGTCAGCGCCGCCACGGACTCCAGGAGGTGGAGCTGCTCCGGGGTGCTCAGCGCCGCCGCGCGCCCCGCGAACCCGACCCACGCCGTCCAGCCCCCGCTGGCGGAGGCGAGCGGCGCCAGCACCGTCGCCAGGAGGTAGCCCGCGAACGCGGGCGCGGCCCGGCGAAGGGCGCGCGCCTCGAAGCGCCGTTCGGGAGAGTCCCCGTCCGGCCTCGAAGCCTCCTGTCCGGCGACCAGGCCCACAACGGCCGCGAGCGCCGCCACGGCCCAGGGGTGGTACACCAGCGCGGGCGACAGGCCGAGTGCCATCCACCCCCCGGCGGACACGGCCACCCCGCGCACGCCCAGGATCCCGGAGGGTCCGAAGCGGTTCCGCTGCAGCGACGCCAGCAGGCGCGCGCCGAAGAGGCCCAGCAGGAAGAGGGGCGCCAGCCGCAGGAGCCGCGGGCCGGCGGCCAGGCTCCCCAGCCAGAGCAGCGGTACCAGCAGGTACACCAGCCCCATGAGCGGGAGTTCCAGCGAGAGCCGCCCGACCGCTCCCGGACTCAGCCGGATGCGACGGGCGACGGCTCCGTGGAGGAGCGCGCCCCCCAGCGCCCCGGCTCCGTTGGCGAGGAGGTCGAGCACGGAGGTGTAGCGCTCCCGCTCGAAGAGCTGGGCCGTCTCCACCGCGCCGCTCAGGAGCAGTCCGAGGATCGCGGCCTGCACGGCGAGCGCCGGCCCTCCGCGGGACCTCGTCAGCGGGTATAGGAACCCGAGCGGGACGAAGAGGAGGACGTTCGCCAGGGTGTCGAACAGCGACCCTTCGGTGTGGACCGTGAACTCCGCGGGCACCGCGAAGCGGAACGGCGCGAGCGTGATCACCAGGACCACGCCGACGTAGTACGCGAAGAGGACCCGGCTCAGTCGGGCGCGCGGAGGAGCCGGCGGAGCGTCGGCGGACGTGGGGATGGGGGACTCGCTTCGCACCTGCCGCGCTTCCGGAGTACGGGGATCGGGATGGGTCCTGCCCTACACGGGGAAGGATCGGCCGGTAGGGGGTGGGAGACAAGCGGCGGCCGGTCCGGTTATCTTGCCGGGGCTCCATCGCCCGATCCCCGAACCGACCGATCCCGTGAAGCTCTGGATAGACGCGGACGCGGCCCCGCGCGACGTGAAGGAAATCGTGTTCCGCGCCGCCCGGCGCCTGGAGCTGGAGACGCTGCTGGTCGCCAACCAGAGGCTCGCCACGCCGCCGGGGAACCCGTTCGTCTCGGCGGTGCGCGTGGAGGGCGGTCCCGACGTCGCGGACCTCTACATCGCCGAGCGGGCGGAGCCCGGCGACGTGGCCGTCACGGCCGACATCCCGCTGGCGGCGGCGCTGGTGGAGAAGCGGGTGGCGGTGATCGACCCGCGCGGCGAGGAGTTCACGGCGGACAACGTGGGGGAGCGGCTCGCGGTGCGCGACTTCATGGACGGGCTGCGTGGCGCGGGAGTGGAGACGGGCGGCGCGCGGCCCTACGGGGCGAGGGAGAAGCAGGCGTTCGCGGCCGCGCTGGACCGGGTCCTGGCACGCGCGATCCGAGGCAGGTGACGCGGCGCGTCCGCTACCGGGCCCGGTCGCTTCCGTCCGCCCCCCGCCAAGCGCGCAGGCTCACCCGCTCTCCCCGCTCCAGCATCCGCACCAGCACGCCCAGGGCGTCTTCCAGCCCGGCGCCGGGCCCCGCGGCTTCGCGGACCTGCCGCAGCACCTCGTCCCGCAGGATCTCCATGTCGCGGCGGAGCTGCTCCTCGTCCCACCCCAGGCGCCGCCGCTGCGCGCCGTGCAGCTCGGCGACGGTGCGCTGGAGGGTCCCGGTGTCGCGCAGCAGCTCCGTCCCGTCGCCCGAGTCCAGCGCGAGGAGGTGCTGGGTGACCCCGGAGAGGAAGTGAAGCGCGTGGTTCCTCAACTCCGCGTCGGAGGTGCCCGAACCTCCGGGGAGCAGGGGGTCCTCCCGCAGACGGCGGGTGTAGCCCTCCAGGATCGGGCCGAGCCTCTCCAGGACCAGGTGCCCCACCGTTCCCAGACCCGGGGCGGTCTCTCCGCCCCCGGCCCCGGCCGCCTCGCCCACCGGGGCGGGGAGCCACAGGGTGAAGCACGCTCCCTCCCCCGGCGTGCTCTCCACGGTCAGGTCACCGTCCATGAGGCGGGCGAGGCGGCGGCTGACCGCCAGCCCCAGCCCGCTCCCCCCCTGCGTCCGGGTGAACGCCTCCGTCTCCCCCTGCACGAAGGCCTCGAAGATCTCCTCCTGCTTGTCCACCGGGATCCCGGGGCCGGTGTCGGCCACGTCCACGCGGGTCCAGGGTCCCGGACCCGTCACGTCGGCGTGGGGGCCCGCGGTGGGGGAGGTGCCGCAGCTCACCGTGATGCGACCGCCCTCGGGGGTGAACTTGCAGGCGTTCGAGAGGAGGTTCCCCAGGATCTGGCGAACGCGGTCCGGGTCGCCGACGTAGGCGGTCGCGGACCCCGTGCAGCGGTTCTCCACCGTGTGCGCGCACGCCGCGATCTCCGGGTTCGCGAGCGTGAGGGCGGACTGCACGGCGTCGTCCACGCGCGCGGTCTCGCTGTGCAGGGTCATCCCGCCCGCCTCCATGCGGGCCATGTCCAGGATCTCGTTCACCAGCCCCACCAGGTGCCGCCCGCTCTCCTGGATCCGCTCTAGCTTGGCGCGCTGGGCTTCGGTCAGGGGGCCGTCGATCCCCATCTCCATGAGCTGGGTGTAGCCGATGATGGCGTTCAGCGGGGTCCGCAGTTCGTGGCTGGTGACGGCGAGGAACTGGCCCTTGGCCTGCTCGGCGGCGCGCGCGTCGCTCCGGGCGGACTCGGCGGCGGCCCGCGACTCGGCGGCGGCGCGGTAGAGGCGCGCGTTGTCCAGCGCGAGCGCGATGCGGGCGGCCAGGTCCTCGGCCAGCTCCAGGTCGCGCTCCGTGAAGCCGAGCCCGTCGGCGGGACCCACGAAGGTGATGGCGCCCAGTACCTGGTCGTGGGCGATCAGCGGGATCACCATGAGCGACCCGATCCCCAGCTCCCTGAGGATGCGGAGGTTGTTCTCGTCCCGGGCCACCCGCTTCAGCATGTCCTCGCCGATTCGGGGGATGATCTCGGGCCGACGGGTCTGGATCACCGCGGGAGCGCCCAGGGGGTCGTCGCGCTGGGGGGGCCAGCCGGCTCGAAGCGTCCGGGCAAGCTCCTGCTTGTGGGGATCGGGGTGGACGATGGAGAGGCGGCGCACGGAGCCGTCCGGCTCCACCACGTCCACGATGCACCAGGCGCCCAGGTGGGGGAGCGCGAGGCCGGCGACCGTGCCGAGAGTGGTCTCGTAGTCCAGGGACCCGGCCAGGAGACGGCTCGCCTCGGCCAGGAACAACGCGTCCGAGAGCGCGCGGCTCGCGGGCGTTCCTTCTTCGGGTGGCGAGGGGGGCGAGGCGTCCATGCGGGGTGCGCTTTGCATCGTTCGCGCCAGAGCCCCGGCCCGCCCCTCCCCGCCGTGCCTCAGAAGAGCCAGGCGATCACCGCGATGGTCGCTCCGATGACGACGGTGGTGACCTGGAGCGCGAGGCTGGCGGCCTGGGCGTGGGCTTCGAGCTTGCGCGAGGCGGCCTCCTCCTCCTGCGCGCGGATGAGCTGCTGGTGCTGACAGAAGTCGACGAACCGGGCCTCGGCCTCGGTGAGGCGCGTCGTTCCCTCCTCGGCGGCCCGCTGGATGGCCGGCTCGCAGTCCGCGGGGACGGCCACCGGCCGCGGCTCGTACGAGGGGACGGGGATCTCGTTGGGGCGGATCAGCCGGTACCCTAAGCACCCGTTGAGCGTGAGCAGGAGGAGCGGGAGGGCGGCCAGGTGGAGACGTCGCATGAAGATGCCTCGGTGTCCGGGGTACAGGCGGGCCCCGGGCGAGCGCGGGGCCGGACGACGAACCGAAGCTAGGGACCGCGCCCGGAGGCCAGCAAGGGAACGGGGGGGGGAAGCTCCACGGTCTACCGGATTCGGGATGGGGCCGCTCGGAAGGAGTTTGCGCTGGGAGGAAGCCGCCTCGGCGGCACGCGCGTGGTCCGTGCTGGCGGGAAAGGTGGCGGATGAATTCGGCCGTAGAGCACAACGTGCAGGCGTACGGCTCGCCGTGAAGACGTCGGCCGGAGGGCGGGCCGGCCCGGGGGACCGTCCACGTCATGCAGGGGGACCGAGACCATGATCCAGTCGCTTCCGGGCCGCCGGCTGCTCGCGGCCGCGGCGCTGGGACTCCTCGCGAGCGGCACCGGCGGATGCGCCACGCCCCGGACCCCGGAGGATCCCGCGACGATGCCCTCGAACGCCGCGGCCGGGCGGCAGGCCCTGACGGGCCGGTGGGCGCTGGCGGCCCTGGAAGGCTCCCCGCTTCCCCGGGGGAGTACGCTGACGCTCTCCTTCGCGGAAGACGGCCAGGTGACCGGCACGGTGAACTGCAACCGGTACTCGGGCCACTACAGGATCGAGGGCGCCCGTCTCCGTTTCCACGAAGGGTCGACGACCCTCGTGGGCTGCGTCGGGATGGACACGGAGGCGGTCGACCGGTACTTCGCCGCGATGCAGGAGGAGGCGGCCTTCGTCATCGCGGGGGGCACGCTGACGGTGGTGAGCCGCGGCATGACCGGGATGTTCCGCCGCGCCTGAAGCCGGGGCGGGCCGACCCCTCCGCTACCGCGCCATCGCCAGCAGCTCCGCGGTGTGGATGGCCTTCCGCCCCTCGCAGAAGTCGCCGATCTGGCTGCGGCACGAGAACCCCGGCGCCACCACCAGGTCGTCCGGCGCCGCCCCGCGCACCGCGGGGAAGAGCACCCGCTCCCCGGCGGCCTTCGACACCTCGTAGTGCCCCTCCTCGTACCCGAACGACCCCGCCATCCCGCAGCACCCGGAGTCCAGGAGCGTGAACTCCAGCCCTTCCACCCGCGACAGCACCTCGCGCGTGGGCTCCATCCCCACCAGCGCCTTCTGGTGGCAGTGCCCGTGGACCACGGCGCGCCGCTCCAGACGCCCGGGCTTCCAGTCCGGGAGCGAGAGGAGGAACTCCTCCAGCATCATGGCCGCCCCCGCGATCCGCTTCGCGCGCGGGTCGCGGGTCAGGTCCGGCAGCTCGTCGCGCAGGGTGAGGATGCAGCTGGGCTCCACCCCCACGATCTTCGCCCCCCGCTCCACTTCCGGCGCCAGCGTCTCGATCAGCTCCCGGTGCTTGTCGCGCGCGTGGTCCAGCAGACCCTTGGAGATCGCCGCGCGCCCGCAGCACACCTGCCTCCGGGGGAGCACCACGCGGAACCCGGCCCGCTCCAGCACCTCCGCGGTGGCGCGCAGCGGTCCCGCCTGGAAGAAGTTGTGGAAGGTGTCGTCGAAGAGGACCACCGTCGGACGGTCGTCTCGCCCGGCCGCGCGGCGGCTCCACTCGCGGCGGAAGGGGCGGGCGTCGAAGGTGGGCAGCTTGCGGCGCGGGTCCACGTGGGCGGCCGCCTTCATCACCCCGCCGAAGAGGCCGCTCCCCAGGTTCGCCAGCCCGGGAGCCACGCTTCCCAGCTTCGCGAAGTCGTGGATCCTCCCGAAGAAGTGGGCCTCCCTGGGGGTGCCGGTGGCGCGGAAGTGCTGGGCCAGGAACTCCGCCTTGTAGCGGGCCATGTCCACGCCCACGGGGCACTCCGTCTTGCACGCCTTGCACTGGAGGCAGAGGTCGAGCGCCTCCTTCACCTCCTCGCTCCGCATCCCCGGGAGGTTCCCGCGCATGGCCTCGCGCAGGGCGTTGGCGCGGCCGCGTACGGTGTGCTCCTCCTCCAGCGTCACCATGAAGGAGGGACACATGGTCCCCGCGTCCAGCTTGCGGCAGACGGCCATGCCGTTGCACTTCTCCACCGCCTTGTCCCACCCCCCGTCCTCCGAGTAGTCGAACCAGGTGTCCGGCGCCTCCGCCCGGTACGCCTCGCCGAAGCGGAGGTTGTCGGACATGCGCTGGTACGGCGGGACGATCTTCCCCCCGGGGTTCATGAGGCTCCCCGGGTCGAACACGTGCTTGACCTGTCGGTGCAGCTCCATGACCTCCTCGCCGAACATCAGCGGGAGGAACTCCGAGCGGGCGAGCCCGTCCCCGTGCTCGCCGGAGAGCGACCCTCCGAACTCCACCACCAGCTCCGCGATGTCTCCCGCGATCGCCTGCATGCGGCGCACGTCGTCGCCGCGCTTGAGGTTCAGGTCCACGCGGATGTGGAGGCACCCGTGCCCGGCGTGGCCGAAGAAGCCCAGCGTGGTCCCGTGGCGGTGGACGATCTCCTCGAAGCGGCGGGTGTAGGCGCCCAGCTTCTCCGGCGGGATCCCCGTGTCCTCCACGAACTCCTGCGGCTTGATGTCGCGCGTGGGCGTGGTGCGGTACAGCAGTCCCGTGGCCGCCTGCCGGAGCGCCCACGCCGCGGTCTGCACCCGCGGGTCGAGGAAGACGCCGGGGACGGGCGCGCCGGGGAGGCGCGGGGCGCGGGAGGCGAAGTCGTTCGCGAGCGCCGCCACCTCTTCCGGGGAGTCGCCGGAGAACTCGCAGAAGAGCACTCCCTGCGCGTCCGGCTCCACCAGGGCCGCCGTGGAGCGGAACTCGAAAAGCTCGCGCGCGCCCTGGAGCACCCGCGAGTCCACGATCTCCAGGGCGGAGAGCCCCGGCTCCGGGAGGATGTGGGCGATGGCGTCCATGGATTCCCACCGGCCGCGGAAGCTCAGCAGCACCAGGGCGCGGGCGGTGGGGAGGGGCACCAGCCCCAGCTCCGCCTCCACGACGGTCGCCAGCGTTCCCTCCGAGCCCACCACCAGGTGCGCCAGGTTCAGCTCCGGCGCGTCCAGCATGGCGTCGAAGTTGTAGCCGGAGACGCGGCGGGGGATCTTCGGGTAACGGGCGAGGACCGAGTCGCGGTGCGGTTCCAGGATCCCCAGCACCTTCCGGGCGATCTCCCCTTCCCGTCCGGGGAGCCCGGCCACGGCGTCGCGCGCCACGGGGCCGAAGTGGGCGGAGGCGCCGTCGTGGAGGACGCAGTCCAGGGTGTGGACGTGGTCGCCCGTCTTCCCGTAGGCCAGGGAGCGCGCGCCGCACGAGTTGTTGCCGATCATCCCGCCCAGGCAGCACTGGCGGATGGTGGCCGGGTCCGGGCCGAAGTGGAGGCGGTGGGGCGCGGCGGCGCGGTTCAGGCGGTCCAGGCGGACCCCCGGCTGCACGCGGGCGCGGCGGCGCTCCGGGTCCACCTCCAGCACCCGGTTCATGTACTTGCCGAAGTCCAGGACCAGCGCGGTGCCCACCGTCTGCCCGGCGAGGGCCGTCCCGCCGCCGCGGGGGAGCACGGGGACCCCGTGCTCCGCGGCGAGGCGGTGCGCGGCCTGCACGTCCTCGGCGTCGCGGGGGAGGACGACGCCCACCGGCACGAACTGGTACAGCGAGGCGTCGGTGCTGTACAGCAGGCGGCTCTTGGCGTCGAAGCGGACCTCCCCGCGGACGGTCTCGCGGAGGGCGCGCTCCAGGCGGGCGGCGCGGGGGTCGGGCTGGACTACGGGCAGCATGGGCGGATCTCTGGATCGTACGTGGCGCGCCCCGCGTGCCGGGACGCACCGGGAAAGATAAGCCCGGCCGGGGAGGACGCTACACGAGGGCCGGCCCGTCGTGCTCGGCTCCCGCGTACTCCCCGCCTCGCGGTGCGGCCGGCGGGAGGAGGAGGCGGAAGGTGCTCCCCGCCCCCGGCCGCGACTCGACCTCCAGGGAGCCTCCCAGGAGCCGCGCCAGGCTGCGGGAGATGGCGAGCCCGAGCCCCGTCCCTTCCGGGTTCGCGCCGGGGAGCTGCACGAATTCGTCGAAGATGCGCGAGAGGTCGCCCGCCTCGATCCCGGAGCCCCGGTCTTCCACCTCCAGCACCACGCCTCCCTGCGGGCCGCAGCAGCAGCGCACGTCGATGGGCCTCCCCTCGCCGAACTTGATGGCGTTGGAGAGGAGGTTGAGCACGATCTGCCGCACCCGCCGCGGATCGGTGTGGATGTGGGGCGCCCCCGGCTCGCAGGTGAGGTTCAGCTCGGAGCCGCGCTCCGCGGCGAGGGGGCGGACGGTCACGAACAGCTCCTCCACCAGCTCGGCGACGTCCACCTCCTCCGGCTGCACCTCCATCTTCCCCGCTTCAAGCTTGGAGAGGTCCAGCACGTCGTTGACCAGCTCCAGGAGGTGGCGGGCGGCCCGCTGGGCTCGCTCCACTCCCCGCTCCTGCACCGGCTCCAGCGGGCCGTAGATCCCGGCCAGGAGCAGGTCGTTGTAGCCCAGGATGGCGTTGATGGGGGTGCGCAGCTCGTGGCTCATCGCCGCGTAGAAGCGGTCCCGGGCCTGGAGCGCGCGGGCTCGCTCCTCCTCCACGCGCTTGCGGTCGCTGATGTCCAGCACGGTTCCGAGGAAGCGGACGGCGCGCCGGGCGGGGCCCTCCCCCTCGAAGAACGCGCGGCCCTTGGAGATGACCCACCGGGTCGTGCCGTCCGGCCAGAGGGAGCGGAATTCCTCGTCGTACTCCCCGTTTCCCCAGGGGGAAAGGGCCTCCTGCACCGCCGCGTCGGTGCGCGCCCGGTCCTCGGGGTGGAGGCGGGCCAGGAAGGTGGAGTAGTCCACCTCCGCCTCCGGGGGGACGCCGAAGGCCGCCTTGCACCGGTCCGACCACTTCAGCTCCCCGGTGACGGGGTTGAAGTCCCAGGTCCCCACCTTGGCCGATTCGGTCGCCAGCCGCACGCGCTCCTCCGCGTCGCGCACGGCGCGCTCCCCGCGCCGCCGCTCCGTGAAGTCCTCCATGGAGCCGATCATCCGCACCGGGCGCCCCCCGGCGTCCCGCATGACGTAGCCCCGGTCGCGCATCTCGGCGTACGAGCCGTCCACCCGCAGGAAGCGGTACTCGTCGGACCAGACCTCCTCGCCCCCTTCGATCGCCGCGTGGATCGTCCGCACCACGCGCTCGCGGTCCTCCGGGTGGATCTGCGCGTACCACCACTCGATCGGGGTGCGGAGGTCGCCCCGCGGGAATCCCAGCACCCGCTCCAGGGCGTCGCTCCACAGCACCTCGCCGGCGCCCAGGTCCCAGTCCCAGATCACGTCGTTGGTGGCGCGCGTCACGAGACGGTAGCGCTCCTCCTCCTCGCGCAGGGCGGCTTCCGCGTGCCGTGCCTGCATCTCGGCCCGGTGCACCCGCACGGCGTGGCGGACGCTCCGCTCCAGCCGCTCCGGCGTCAGCGCGGACTTGACGAGGTAGTCGGCCGCACCCGCCTTCATCAGCTCCACCGCGGTCTGGGTGTCCTGGTGGCCGGTGAGCATGACCATGGGCACGGAGATCCCCGCCTCGCGGGCCTCGCGGAGCACCCGCATCCCGTCGCCGCCGGGGAGCTGGTAGTCCAGGAGAACGCAGTCGAAGGGATCGCTCCGCAGCGCGGCCAGGGCCGAGGCCACGTCTTCCGCTTCCCGGAAGGCCGCGAGGAGGTCCGAGGCGCGCAGCGCCCGCTGCACCGCCATCCGGTCCACCTCGTCGTCGTCGACGATCAGGATCCTGAGACGCTCCGGGTCCATTCAGCGGGCGGGGAGGGGAAGGAGCACGGGCGGCCGCGTCGCGGAGGTCAAGGCATCTCCACGAGGGTCCAGTACTTGTTGAGCGTCGCCATCACCTCCACGAAGTTCACGAAGGTGACGGGCTTCAGGATGTAGCCGGCGACGTTCAGGTTGTAGGCGTCCACCCGGTCCCGCTCGTCGTCGGAGGTGGTGAGCACCACCACCGGGGTGCCGGCCAGCTCCGGGTCGGTCCGCAGCTCCCGCAGGAACTCGATCCCGTTCATCCGGGGCATGTTCAGGTCCAGGAGGATCAGCCTCCGATCCCTGGGCATGTCGGGCCCGCGCAGCACCTCCAGCGCCTCCAGGCCGTTCGCCGCCACCCAGAGAGGGTTGCGGATGTTGTTCTTCTTGAAGGCGCGGCGGACGTTCATCACGTCCACCTCGTCGTCCTCCACAAGGAGGATGTTGAGCATCCTTCCCTCGGCCACGGCTCAAACTCCGGCGTCGGCATCCACGGGCCACAGGAAGCGGAAGGTCGCCCCTTCCCCTTCGGCGGAATCCAACCAGACCCTTCCCCCCCGGCTCTCCACCAGCTTCTTCACCAGCGAGAGCCCGATCCCCGTCCCCTCCACCTTGTCGCGTGCCTCCAGGGTCTGGAAGATCCCGAAGATACGGTCGTGGTACTCGGGGGCAATCCCCGGGCCGTCGTCCCGTACCCTGAACTCCCAGAAGAGGTCGCGGTATCCGGCCGTCACCTCCACCCGTGCGCCGGGACGGTTCGAGTACTTCACCGCGTTGCTCACCAGGTTCAGGAACACCTGCTGCAGCGGGAGCCGTTCGGTTTCCAGCGTCGGCATGGGGCCCACCGTCACGGCGACCTCCTCCGGCGGGGCGAGCAGGTCCACCACCTCGGCCAGGAGCTGCCCCACGTCCACCCGCGTCGGCGCCTCGCGGACGCGCCCCGCGCGGGAATACTGGAGGATCCCGTCGATCAGCCCCTCCATACGCCGTACGCGCCCCCGGAGCAGCTCCATGTGCTCGCGGGTCTCGGCGGGGACGTCGCCCAGGTCCTCCTCGATCCACTGGGAGAGGTTGGCGATCCCCCGCAGCGGCGCCTTGAGGTCGTGCGAGGCGACGTAGGCGAACTGGTCCAGCTCGCGGTTGCTGATCTCCAGCGCCCGCGCCAGGCGGGCCAGCTCCTCGGCCTTGCGCTCCACCTCCTGGCGCGCCCGGACCTGGTCGGTGATCTCCACGGCGTGGACGAAGATCCCGGAGATGGACCCGTCCGCCTCGCGCAGCGGCGCGTACACGAAGTTGAGGAAGACCTCCTCCAGCGGCTCGCCGGGCACGCGCTCCAGGAGCACCCGCGCCTCGTCGCCCACGAACGGGTCGCCGGTGAGGTACACGTTGTCGAGGAGCCCGGTGAAGCCCTGCTCCACCACCTCGGGGAGGGCGTCGCGGACCGGCTTCCCCAAGATGTCGTCGCGGCCGACGAGCTGGAGGTAGGGAGGGTTCGCGGACTCGAAGACGTGGTCCGGCCCCCGCAGGGTGGCGATGAAGGCGGGCGCCTGCCGGAAGACCTCGCGCAGGCGGTCGCGCTCGGTGTCGAGGGCGGCGATCAGGCGGTCTCGCTCGGCCTCCGCCTTCTTGTGGTCGTCGATGTCGGTGTTCACCCCGAACCACTGCGCGATGCGTCCGTCCGCGTCGCGCATCCCCTGGGCGCGGGCCAGGTGCCAGCCGTACACGCCGTCGTGGCGGCGGAGCCGGAACTCCACCTCGTAGGGCTCCCCGGTCCGCAGCGACCGGCTCCACCGCTCCAGCACCACGGGGCGGTCGTCCGGGTGGACCACGTTCAGCCACCCTTCGCCGATCACCGCTTCCGGGGTGGCGCCGAAGTAATCCGCGGTCCGCTGGCTCACGTAGTCCAGGCGGCCGTCGGGGAGGGCGGTCCACACCTGCGCCGGGATGGTCTCGGCGAGGAAGCGGTAGCGCTCCTCGCTCTCCCGCAGCGCTTCCTCCGCGCGCTTCTCCTCGGTCACGTTGCGGAAGTACACGGAGAGCCCGTCCGCGGACGGGTAGGCGCGCACCTCGAACCAGGTCTTCAGCGGCGCGAAGTACTCCTGGAACCGTGCGGTGCGCTGCTCGCGCACGGCGCGGTGGTACTGCTCCCAGAAGGAAGTCCTCACCGCCGCCGGGAACTCGTCCCACACGTTCCGCCCCAGAAGCTCCTCCCGGGAGCGGTGGAGCAGCCTCTCCCCCTCGTCGTTGAGGTAGGTGAAGCGCCATTCGTGGTCGAGCGCGAAGAAGGCGTCGGTGATGCTCTCGAGGATGCGCTGGGTCTGCTCGCGGGCCCTCTCGGCGTCACGGAAGAGCCGGGCGTTGTCCACCGCCTGCGCGGCGCGGTCGGCGAGCTGCCGGGCGAAGGCCAGGTCCCCCTCTTCGTAGCGGCGCCCGGACTCGGCGGAGACGAAGCTGATCGCTCCGAGGGTGCGTCCCCTGGAGACCAGCGGGACCACCATGTACGAGCGGAGCTGGAGTTCCCGGACGATGCGCAGGTGCTCCTCGTCCCGGGTGCTCTCCTCCAGGAGCGACTCCGGGATCTCCGTCATCAGCTCCGCCTCCCCGGTGCGAAGCACGCGGGGGAGCCCCACCGGCGCGTCCGGGTCGGTGGGGTACCGCTCCTCCAGCTCCCGGGCCAGCCGCTCCTTCTCCGGGTCCGGGTGCGCCACCGCGAGCCGGCGGATGCATCCGTCCTCTTCCCGGACGTCCACCGCGCACCAGTCCGCGAGCCTCGGGACCGCCAGGTGCGCCAGGGTGTGGAGGGTGGCCTCGTAGTCCAGGGAGGAGGCGAGGAGCGCCGCCGCTTCCGCGATGAAGGCGGACCGGTGCTCCGCTTCCTCCGCCTCGGCGCGCGCGGCCCACGCGCGCAGCAGCTCCCTCTCGCGCTCGCCGGCTTCCTTCCGCTCGGTGACGTCCAGCGCGGTCCCCGCCAGGCGGAGCGGATCTCGGGCCGCCACCGCCCCGGTCACGGCGAGCCAGCGGACGTCGCCGTCGTCGCGCACGACGCGGTGCTCGAACGTGTGCTCTCCCCCTTCCGCCGCGATCCGCTCCAGGATCCGGCGCACCCGCTCCCGGTCCGGCGGGAAGACGCGCTCCAGGTAGCTCTCCGGCGTGACGTCCGGTCTCCCGGGCTCCGCTCCGAAGAGGGAGTACATCTCCTCGGACCAGCGCACCCGCCCGGTCGCCGCGTCCCACTCCCAGCTCCCCTGCTGCGCACGGCGCTGCGCCTCGGCGAGCTGCGCTTCGCGGAGGCGCAGCCCGGCTTCGGCCTCCTTCTGCCGGGTGACGTCGAGCGTGACCCCGCGGAGCCGCGTGCCGTCCTTCCCGGTACGGTCCGCCCTCGCCACCTCCCGGAGCCAGAGCACGCGGCCGTCCGCCGCGACGGCGCGGTACTCCATCTCGTGGAGGTCCGGATCCCGGAGCGCCGCCGCTCGGGCCCCGGCCGCCCGCTCCCGGTCGTCGGGGTGGACGACGCGCTCCGCCCAGAAGCCGGGGTCGGCCGTCCACGCCTCCGCCGGGTATCCCAGGAGCGACTCCGCGCCGCGGCTCACGTAGGTGATCCGCCCGCCCGGAGCTTCCGCTTCCCAGACGATCGCGTCGAGTCCTTCCAGCAGGTCGGAGACGGGGGGCGCGCCGGTGCCGGTCGCCGGCGGGAAGGCGGGCGGCGGGGTAGGCTCCATGATGGATCTAGAAGAGTGTCGAAGAATCCGGGACGCCGGAGGCATCGTGTGGATCGAGGCGGATCCGGGCCGCGCGATGAGGCGTGGTCGTCTCACGCCGCAGCGAGGGGCACACGGTCCAGCGCGGAATCACGCGATGGATCAACGGCTTCCTGGACGGGATCGCGACGGGCCGCAGCCGCGCAACGGGGATCGATGCGAACGAATGTAGCACTGCAAGGCCCCGGCCAGGAGCCGCCCGGGTGCGGATCGTGTGGCGCGACCGGGGGTATGAGCGCCCGACGGGCCGCAGGGAGCGGCCGGCGACGGGGGGGAGCCCCAGCAGCAAGTCGAGGATTGGATGCACGTTTACCTGAAAGAAGAGCCCGTGGATCTGGAGATCCGCGAGGTGGATCCCGAGGGGCTGGTAACGGAAGATTCCGACCTGATCCCCGTGGCGTTCTACGTCGCCGGGAACGAGCGGCCCAGCTTCCGCGCCCTCCTTCCCCCGCAGACGGTGGCGGTGCTGGAGGAGGCCACGCTCGCGCCCGTGCGCCTGGGGCTGCTGGCGGAGGAGCCCCAGGACTCCGGTGAGATCCGCGCCATGGTCGGACTCTCCATCACCATGCAGGGCGGGCCGGAGGGCGCGGAGGAAGAGGACGACGAGGGCCCCTCCGCGGAGCCCTGGGGGAGCGACCCCGACGCGTGGCGCGGGGAGTCGGAGGAGGACGCGCCGGAGAACGCCGAGCGCGCGGTGCTGCTGGCCTTCGCGCCGCTCGTGCGCCTTCGCCGCAAGTTCCCCGACGACTTCGGGGAGGAGCTGGCGGACCTGCTGGAGAGCGCGCTCGCGGGAGACACCCGGCCCTCGCTGGAGGCGCGGGTGGACGAGATGCTCGGCGGGATGTGACCCCGGAGTCACCGGGAGCCCACCGGGTGGCTCCCATCCCCGCCGACCTCCGGAGCGCCGGCCCTCGAGGCCCGGCGAGGTGATCCGCGGCCGCTTCGCGCCCAGCCCCACGGGCCGGCTCCACCTGGGAAACGCCCGCACCGCCCTGCTCGCGTGGCTCCACGCGCGCTCGGCGGGCGGGCGTTTCGTGCTGCGGGTGGAGGACCTCGACTCCGGCCGGGTGCGGCCGGGGTACATGGAGGCGCAGCTCGACGACCTCCGCTGGCTGGGGCTGGACTGGGACGAGGGCCCCGACGTGGGAGGCCCCTTCGCCCCGTACCTGCAGTCGGAGCGCCGGGCGGGGTACGACGCGGCGCTGGAGCGGATGGACGCCGAGGGCCTGCTGTACCCCTGCTACTGCTCGCGTCGGGAGATCGCCGCCGCCGCCAGCGCCCCGCACGGCCCCGCGGACGAGGGTCCCCGGTACCCCGGCACCTGCCGCGACCGCCCGCGCGGCCCCGGCGCCGGGGAGCGGGCGGCGCTCCGCTTCCGGGTGCCGCCGGGGCGGGAGGGCTTCCACGACCTGCTGCAGGGGGACCTGGAGTTCGACCCCGCGGAGGAGGCCGGCGACTTCGTGGTCCGCCGCAAGGACGGCGTCGCCGCCTACCAGCTCGCCGTGGTGGTGGACGACGCCGCGATGGGGATCACCCACGTCGTCCGGGGGGCGGACCTGCTCTCCTCCACCGCCCGGCAGCTCCTCCTCTACCGGGCCCTGGGGCTCCCCGCCCCGGAGTTCCTCCACGTCCCGCTGCTGCTGGGCCCGGACGGAGAGCGCCTGGCGAAGCGGCACGGCGCCGTTTCGCTGGCGGAGCTTCGGGAAGCCGGCGTCCCTCCCGCCCGGGTGACCGCGTGGCTGGCCTCCACCTGCGGCCTGGCGGAACCGGGCGAGGAGGTCGCGGCGCGGACGCTGGTGCCCCGCTTCGCGGTGGAGCGGCTTCCCCGGGACTCCACGACGGTGGACGCCGGCGCGCTGGAGCGGCTCCGGGCGCCGTAGCCGCTCTCCCGCCGCTCCCCTCCCTTCCTCCGGATCATTGCCAGGGAACCCGGACCGCCGGTATCATTCCCTCGCGCCCGGGGCGGGCCGGACGGCGCCCCTCGCGGGCGCGGCCGCCCGCGATACCGACCGCGAACCCCACGCTCGCCGTTCGCCCCCTCGCCGCAAGAACTCTCCAGGAGGAGATCCATGAGACCCAGCGTCCTCGCCCTGGTCGGGCTCCTGGCGCTTTCCACGGCGGCGGCGGCGCAGGAGCCCGCTCCTCCCGAGCAGCTCCCCGTCTCCCGCTTCGCCATCACGCCGTTCCTGGGGGTGAGCATCCCGTACTCCACGGGGACCACCTTCGTCTTCACGGAGGAGTTCGGGAGCTTCGCGTTCCAGGACGAGCGCGGCGGAAGCGCGGCCGCGGGGCTCGAACTCGAGGCCCGCGTCGCCGGGCCGGTGAGCCTGCTGGGGTCGTTCGTGTACAGCGGTTCCACCGAGCAGCGTACGACGCTGGTCTCCGAGGAGGGGGACGTCACCTCGCTCCTCTCCGACACGCCGGAGATGTGGATGGGCCGTCTCGCCGTCTCGTACCGTCTCCCGGAGCCGCGCCCGGACAACCGCCGCTTCCACCCCGCGGGGATGATCTTCGTGGGGCCCGCGCTCGTCCGGACGAACTGGGCCGACGGCGACCTGGGCGACGACCTGGACGACATCACCCACTGGGGGATCAACTTCGGCGTACACGCCGCCACGCGGCTGGGGTCGAGCCGGCGCGTGGCGCTCCACCTGGGGCTGGAGGACTACCTCACCTTCTGGAACACCGACCGCCTGGTCGCGCGCGAGACGGTCCGGTTCGGGCGGCTCTTCGACGAAGACACCGTGGTGGACATGGACTTCAACGCGTCCAACCTCCTGCTGGTGCGCGCAGGGCTCTCGTTCCGGTTCCGCTAGAAGGCCGTTGCTGTACGTAAGGGGCGCGTCTCCCGACGCGCCCCGCTCCGTTCCGCCTCCCCTTCCGTCCGGCCTTTCCCGTCCCCCTGGTCCCGCAGGTCAGCCCGTCGCCTGGAGGACCCGTCCGAAGCGGCGCTCCCGTCCGGCGAACTCGTTCACCGCCGCGCGCAGGTCGGCGGGGGTGAAGTCGGGCCACATCTTGGGGGTGAAGTACAGCTCCGCGTAGGCGCACTCCCACAGGAGGAAGTCGCTGAGGCGCTGCTCTCCGCCGGTGCGGATCAGCAGGTCCACGTCCGGCGTCTCCCCGGGGGAATGGATCTCCTCGGCGATGGCGCGGGAGAACTCCTCCCGCGTGGGCTCCGCGCGGCCGCCCAGCCGCGCCGCGGCGCGGAGGATGGCGTCGCGGGCCGAGTAGTCGATCGCCACGCGGAAGTGCATGGCCCGGCCCGCCGCGGTGGCGCACTCCGCCGCCTGCACCGTGGTGAGCAGCTCCGGTCCCAGCCGGTCGCGCCGGCCGATCACGCTGAGCCGCACCCCGTTCTCCACGCAGCGCCGCGTCTCCCCCACGAGGTACGCGCGGAAGAGCCGCATCAGCGCCGTCACCTCCGGCCCGGGACGCTGCCAGTTGTCGGAGGAGAAGGCGTAGACGGTGAGCGTGCCGATCCCCATCTCGCGTGCCGCCTCCACGATCTTCCGCACCGTGCGGGCGCCGGTGCGGTGTCCCACCGCCCGCGGCAGCCCGCGCGCGTTGGCCCAGCGGCCGTTGCCGTCCATGATCACGGCGACGTGCATCCCGGGTGTGGTTGTTTGAAAAGTGCTTTGTATCATAAAGTAAATGCCAGGAAATCGTCGCCCTCAGCGGTCCCTGACCGCCTGGATCAGCGCTTCCATGTGGTTCAGGTACTGCTCCAGGGCGCGGCGTCCCTCCGGCGTGAGCCGGTACTCGGTGCGTGGGACGCGTCCCTCGAACGACTTGGTGCAGGCCACGTAGCCCGCTTCCTCCAGCTTGCGCGCGTGGACGCTCAGGTTGCCGTCGGTGGCTCCCAGCATGTCCTTGAGCGCGTTGAACGTCAACGTCTCGTTCACGGCGAGCGCGCTGACGATCCCCAGCCGGATCCGCTCGTGGATCAGCCGGTCCAGATCGGTTGCGCCCTCCGCGGCGCCACCCGCGACGCTACGGAGGCCGAACCCCTCGCCCTCGTGGGGCGCCCGCTTGGCCTTACCCACCGTACCTCCAGGCGATGATGGTTCCGAAGACCAGGTGAATTCCCCCGAACCCGAGCGCCATCATGGTGTCGTCCCACCCCGGGGGGGTGAAGAGCGCCACCGTCCCCAGGGCCATGAAGCACATCCCCATCACGGGCACGATGCGGACCGAGAACGCCCCCGCCGTCACCACGCCCGTGCCGAAGAGGAGGAGCCACGTCCCCGGGAGCGCGGAGACCAGGCCGGCCTCGTACAGGAAGGCGGTGAGCAGCGCCCCGGCCACGAGGGGCGGCGCCAGGCTGAGCGCGAACTTGCGTCCGGGCCCGGAGAGGAGCGGCATTTTCGCCGCCCTCGCCTTGCGCGCCGTGCTCCACCCGCCGATCCCCAGCGAGAAGAGGGCTTCCGCCCACCACACCGCCAGCCACGCTTCGGGGCCGTTCTGGCGCGACGCCACCCACGCGGCGGCCACCGCAGTGATCCCCACCACCACCATTCCCCAGCCGGAGACGGCGGTGAAGCTCCCCGCGCGCTCCATGGTCTCGCGGATGAAGCGGAGGTTGTCCATGGCCCGGGCGTGGAGGGAGAAGGATTCCTCCTCGTCGCCGGGGGGCCGCAGCGGGTGAACGGTCGCCATGGCCGGACGATAACCGCCCTCCCGCATGTCGTCAAGTCCTTTGCTGTGCAAAGCGACGGTCCCGGGCCTCGCCCATCTCCCCACTTGTGGCGCCGCGAGGGGCGATCCATCTTCTCGAAGGGTCCGCGCCCGTGGACCCTTCCCGTCCTCCGCGGGGCCGCCCGGCCCGGTTCCACGCCAGCCCACGCCCGCCATGTCCCTCGTCATCGGAGTGCCCAAGGAAACCGCGCCGCTGGAGCGCCGCGTCGCCCTCGTCCCCGACGCGGTGGCCCGCCTGGGCCGCGACGGCGTGCAGGTGGTGGTGGAGCACGGCGCCGGGGAGGCGGCCTTCTTCCCGGACGCGGAATACGAGGCGGCGGGCGCGCAGATGGTGGAGCGCCCCAAGGCGTACGACGTGGACGTGCAGGCGCGCGTGCAGCCGCCCGGCGAGGAGGAGGCCGCGCTGCTCCGTCCGGGGAGCGCGGTGGTGGGCTTCCTGCGTCCCCTGGACGCTCCCGGCGAGGTGGCGCGCCTGGCCGCGGCGGGGGTCACGGCGCTCGCCATGGAGATGGTGCCGCGCATCACCCGCGCGCAGAAGATGGACGCCCTCTCCGCCATGGCGACGGTGGCCGGGTACCGCGCGGTCCTCCTCGCGGCCGAAGCGCTCCCGAAGTTCTTCCCGCTGCTCACCACGGCGGCGGGGACCCTCCGGCCGGCGAAGGTGCTGGTGCTGGGGGCCGGGGTGGCGGGGCTGCAGGCCATCGCCACGGCGCGACGGCTGGGCGCGGTGGTCTCCGCGTACGACGTCCGGCCCGCGGCGCGCGAGCAGGTGGAGAGCGTGGGGGGGCGCTTCGTGGAACTCCGGCTGGAGACCGAGGGCGCGGAGGCGGCCGGCGGCTACGCGCGCGCCCTGGACGAGGACCGGCAGCGCCTCCAGGCGGAGCTGCTGGCGCCGCACGTGGCCGCGTCGGACGTGGTGGTCACCACGGCGCTGGTGCCCGGGGCGGGGGCGCCGCTCCTGGTCACGGGGGAGGCGGTGCGCGAGATGGCGCCGGGCTCGGTGGTGGTGGACGTGGCGGCGCCCAGCGGGGGGAACTGCGCCCTGACGCGGCCGGGGGAGACGGTCCTCGTCGGGCCGGGGGTGCGCGTGCTGGGGCCGCTGAACCTGCCCGCGGAGATGCCGATGCACGCCAGCCAGATGTACGCGCGGACGGTGGCGGCCATGATCGGGGAGTTCGTGAAGGAAGGCGCGTTCGTCCCCGACTTCGACGACGAGATCTTCCGCGCCGCCTGCGTGGCGCACGCGGGTGACGTGGCGAACGAGCGGGTACGCGAACTGCTGGGCGAGGGGGTCCGGAGTTGAGGCGCTCCCCGCGGCATCCCTCCATCCCCGGATCCCATGAAGCGCTACCTCCTCACCCTCGGACTCGGCCTCGCCGCGGGCGTGCTGCTCCTCCTGGGCGTGCTGGTGGCGCGCGCCTTCGGGCTCTCGTAGCGGCGGGAGCGGGCGAGCCGTCGCCGGGGACCGGCACGGAACCGGCAGGGTGCCGCGCGCGGCGGGACCGGGTGGGAGCGGGTCATTCCAGCGGGAGGACCAGGGGGCCGTGAGCGGACGGAAGCAGCTGATTCGCGACTTTCGCGCCGGGCAGTACCTGGACCTCTTCCTCGTCTCCGCGGTCACCGCCATCCTGGCGATCCGTCTCTTCCTCCACCTCACGGGGTACCCGCAGGTCGGCGGCGAGTCGCTCCACATCGCGCACATGCTGTGGGGCGGGCTGCTGATGTGCGCGGCGCTCATCGTCCTGCTCTCGTACCTGGGGCAGCGGAGCCACCAGGTCGCCGCGCTCCTCGGCGGGGTGGGCTTCGGCACCTTCATCGACGAGATCGGGAAGTTCGTCACCCAGGACAACGACTACTTCTTCCAGCCCGCCGTCGCGCTCATCTACGTCACCTTCGTGCTCGTCTACCTGGCGATCCGCTCCGTGAAGCGGGGCCGGGCCACGCCGGAGGAGTACCTTGTGAACGCGCTCCAGGAGATGGAGAACGTCGCCTTCAACGACCTGGACCGCAACGAGCGCGAGCACACGCTGCGCTACCTGGATCGCGCGGACGCGTCGGACCCGCTCGCGGCGGCGATGCGGGAGCTGATCCATCGTACCGAGCCCGTGCCGACGCCGGACCCCCACCCCCTGCGGCGCCTCCGCGACGCGGCCGCCTCGCTCTACCGGTGGGTGGCGAGCCGGCCGTGGTTCCCGCGCGCGGTGGTGGCCTTCTTCGTGGCGCAGCTCGCCCTGAAGGCGGGGCAGGTGCTGGTGATGCTGTTCTGGCCCGGGTGGAACTTCCGGCTCTCCCGGGCGCTCCCGCCGGTCGGCCGCGTCGTCGAGGGGTTCACGCTGGTGGACTGGGCGCAGCTCGCGTCCGCGCTCCTCTCGGCGCTGTTCGTCGCGCTGGGGGTCTACCACTTCCGGTCGTCGCGGCTGCAGGGCTACCGGATGTTCCACCGCTCCATCCTGGTCTCGGTCTTCCTCACGCAGGTGTTCATGTTCTACCGGGACCAGTGGGCGGCGCTGGTCGGGCTGACCTTCAACCTGGTCCTGCTGGCGGCGCTGAACTTCGCGATCCAGCAGGAGGCGGTGCGGGCGCCCGCGAGGCACGGGGCGGGGTGAGGCGGCGGAGGGCGCCCGGGGTGCCCTCCGCCGCCCGGACGGCTATAGTTCGGCAGGGCGCGCACGAGCCGGTGCCCGCTCCGTCCCACGATTCGCAGAGGCCAGGATCCCCGGTGAAGTACAGACTCTTCATCTTCGACTTCGACGGCACGCTCGCCGATTCCTTTCCCTGGTTCATCCAGGTGGTCAACCAGGTCGCGGACCGCTACCGCTTCAAGCGGATCGAGGAGCACGAGATCGAAATGCTCCGGGGTTTCAGCGCCCGGCAGATGGTGGAGCACCTGGGCGTCTCCCGCTGGAAGATGCCCCTGATCGTCCGGCACATGCGCAGGCTGAAGGGGGAGCACGTCCATCGGATCCCCCTGTTCGACGGCGTCGACGGCCTCCTCCGGACCCTCTCGGACCGGGGCGCCACGCTCGCGCTGGTGACTTCCAATTCGTACGAGAACGTGGCGCGGATCCTCGGCCCGGAGAACGCCGGGCTGTTCCGGCACGTGGAGTGTGGCGCCTCCCTCTTCGGGAAGCGGGCGCGGTTCCGGAAGGTCCTGCAGAGGAGCGGCATTCCCCGCGACGAGGCCCTCTGCGTCGGGGACGAGATCCGCGACCTGGAGGCGGCCCGGAGCGCCGGGATCCCGTTCGGCGCCGTGACGTGGGGCTACACCCGGGAAGACTCGCTCCGGGCCCTCGCGCCGGCCGAGGTTTTCACCACCCTGGACGAGATCGCGGCCCGGGTCGCCTGACGGCGCGCCCGCATCCCACCGTACTTCACCCGCTCCGGGGCCGCCGCTAGATTCGCGGTCTCCGCCCGGACGGCAGCCCCCGTCCGGGTGAAACCGCCCCCGGAGCGAAGACGCCCATGAGCCACGCCCTGAGCGCCCTCCTCGAGCTGCTGGACCTGGAGCCGCTGGAGACCAACATCTACCGCGGCCGGAGCCGCGACATCGGCTCCGGCCGCGTGTACGGAGGGCAGGTGCTCGCGCAGGCCCTGGTGGCCGCCCGGCGCACGGTGGAGGAGGAGCGCGTGGCCCACTCGCTCCACGGCTACTTCATCCTCCCCGGCGACATCCACGCCCCCATCGTCTACTTCGTGGACCGCCTGCGCGACGGGAAGAGCTTCGCCACCCGGCAGGTCACCGCCATCCAGCACGGGCGGGCGATCTTCAACATGTCCGCGTCGTTCCAGGTGGTGGAGGACGGCCCCGACCACCAGTCGGAGATGCCGGACGTCCCCCCGCCGGAGCAGCTCCCCAGCGAGCTTCACCTGATCCGCGGCATGGCCGACCGCATCCCCGAGCCGCTGCGCGCCGTCTACACGCAGGACCGGCCCATCGACTTCCGTCCCGTCGCCCCCGTGGACCCGTTCCACCCGGAGCGGCGCGAGCCGGTCAAGTACGTCTGGCTCCGGGCGGAGGGGGAGATACCCGACGACGTCCTGTCGCACCAGGCGGTGCTCGCCTACGCCTCGGACTACGGTCTGCTGGGGACGGCGCTCCTCCCGCACGGCCTCTCCTTCCAGATGCGGAAGCTGCAGGCCGCCACGCTCGACCACGCGCTCTGGTTCCACCGCCCGTTCCGGGTGGACGAATGGCTCCTCTACGCCACCGACGCGCCCAGCGCCTCCGGGGCGCGCGGCTTCACCCGGGGGAGCATCTTCACCCGCGACGGGCGCCTGGTGGCCTCGGCCGCGCAGGAGGGCCTGCTCCGCGTCCGCGAGGGCTGATCCCGGACCCGGAGAGCGGAAGGCCACGGGAAGCGTTTTCCCCGAACTGCCGCGCCATGCGGACGGATCCGGGAGGAAGTGCCCCGGCGGCCGGCGTCTTGCGTCCCCGCAGAGTGTCCGGCGTGGGGGTCGCGTCGGGATCGACCATCACCCGCGGAGGAAAGCATGGGGCAGGCGAAGAACGGAGACACCGTACGCGTCCACTACACCGGCCGGCTCGACGATGGCAGCGTGTTCGATTCGTCGGACGGGCGTGACCCGCTGGAGTTCGTGCTGGGCGCGCAGCAGGTGATCCCCGGGTTCGAGGACGCGGTGGACGGGATGAACCCCGGGGAGGAGCGGACGGTCACGATCCCCTCGGACCGGGCGTACGGACCGCACCGGGACGAGATGATCCTCACCGTGGGGCGCGACCAGTTCCCCGAGGGGGTGGAGCCGGCGGTGGGGCAGCAGCTGCAGATGAGCCAGGGCGGGCAGGTCGCCATCGTCACCGTCACCGGCGTCACCGACGCGGAGGTGACGCTGGACGCCAACCACCCGCTGGCCGGCAAGGACCTCGTCTTCGACGTGCGGCTCGTCGAGATCGTCTGACCGCCGGCCGGCGCCCGAACGCGCGAGGAGGCCCCGCGACCGCCGTGTCGCGGGGCCTCCTCGCGTCCGCGGGGGTCGCGGGGGCGCCGGACCCGGGCGCGGCGGGAACGAAGAGTGTTGATGGGGTGGGCCGGGAGGACTACTGTGTTCTCCGGCCCCACGCTCCATCCCGTCCCGCGCTCCACGCCACCCCGGACCGGAGGCCGCAGGCATGTTCGTGACGCTCCTCACCGTCTTCGTGCTCGCCTCGTTCGTCGGCTTCGAGGTGATCAGCAAGGTCCCCGCTACGCTCCACACCCCCCTGATGTCCGGCTCCAACGCCATCAGCGGGATCACCGTCGTCGGCGCGCTGGCGGTCGCCGGGATGGTGGACTCCCCCTGGGCGCGGTGGCTGGGCTTCCTCGCCCTGGTGCTCGCCACGGTCAACGTGGTGGGGGGCTACCTGGTGACCGACCGCATGCTGCGGATGTTCAGGGCGAGGGAGCCGGCGCGCCCCGGGTCCTCCGGGGAACGCTGAGGAGGCCGGGCCATGACGACCGCGGTGAACCTCGCGTACCTGGTCGCCTCGGTCCTCTTCATCCTGGGGATGAAGAGGCTGAGTTCCCCCTCCACCGCCCGGGCCGGGAACCGGCTCTCCGCCGTGGGGATGCTGGTGGCCGTGGCGGCCACGCTGCTGAAAGGGGGGATCCTGGCGCCGTGGGCGATCGTGGCGGGGGTGGCGCTGGGCGGCGCGATCGGCGCGCTCCTCGCCACCCGGGTGCAGATGACCGCCATGCCGGAGATGGTCGCTGCGCTGAACGGCTTCGGCGGAGGCGCGTCCGCGCTGGTGGCCGTCGCGGAGGTGGTCCGGTACCTGGACGCACAGGACGAGGGGCTGGCGGGCGCGGCCTTCGCGCGGCACGGGCTGGAGCCGCTGGGCTTGGTGACCGTCGTCACGGTGCTCCTCTCCGTGCTGATCGGGGCCGTCACCTTCTCCGGCTCCTTCGTCGCCTTCGGCAAGCTGAACGGCCGGATCTCCGGGAAGCCGCTCGCCTTCCCCGGGATCCGTACGCTGACGGTGTTCCTCGCCGTGGCCTCCCTGGCCGCGGCCGCGTATCCCCTCGCGGCGCTGGGCGACTCCCGCTTCGACGCGGGGCCGCTCTGGCTGGCCGTCTGCGTGCTGGCCGCGCTGGCCCTGGCGCTGGGAGTGCTCCTGGTGCTCCCCATCGGGGGCGCGGACATGCCCGTGGTGGTCTCCCTCCTCAACTCGTACTCGGGGCTGGCGGCGGCGTCCACCGGGTTCGTGCTCGGCAACTACGCCCTCATCGTGACCGGCGCGCTGGTGGGGGCTTCGGGGATCATCCTCACCCGGATCATGTGCGAAGCGATGAACCGTTCGCTCGTGCACGTCCTCCTGGGCGGCTTCGGGGGCGGAGGCGCGGGGGTGGCCGTCGCGGCGGGGGACGCCGCGGGACGGACCGTCCGGGAAACCACGGTCGAGGACGCGGCGGTGCTCCTGGGGTACGCGGACCGGGTGGTGATCGTCCCCGGCTACGGGCTGGCGGTGGCGCAGGCGCAGCACGCCGTGCGCGAGCTGGGGGACCTCCTCCAGGCCCGCGGGGCCGCGGTGTCGTACGCCATCCACCCCGTCGCCGGGCGGATGCCGGGGCACATGAACGTGCTCCTGGCCGAGGCCAACGTCCCGTACGACCACCTCCACGAGATGGAGGAGATCAACGACCAGTTCGAACGCACGGACGTGGCGCTGGTGATCGGGGCCAACGACGTGGTGAACCCGGCCGCGCGCAGCGACCCTTCCAGCCCCATCTACGGGATGCCCGTCCTGAACGTGGACCAGGCCCGGAACGTGATCGTGATGAAGCGGAGCATGGCGTCCGGGTACGCCGGGGTGGAGAACGAGCTGTTCCACCTCCCCAACAACCAGATGCTCTTCGGCGACGCCCGCAGGTCGCTGGAGCGGCTGGTCTCCGAGGTCAAGGGGCTGTAGCGGCCGGCTCCCGATCTCTTCGATTCGGTACGACCCCCGCGAGGCCGGCCTTCGCGGGGGTTCTCTTTTGATGCCGGGACGCACCCCCCTTGAACCTGACGCTGCGTCAGGTCTTATCCTGTACGAACGGCAGCCGTGGCGGGACCCGCGGGACGAACTACGGGGAGACGAATGAAGGAAGAATCGTGGAAGGTCGGCGAGCTGGCCCGGCGGACCGGGCTCACCGTCCGCACCCTGCACCACTACGACCGCGAGGGCCTGCTCTCGCCCTCGCACCGCACCGCGTCCGGGCACCGGCTGTACGGCGCCGCGGACGTCGCCCGCCTGCAGCAGATCCGCTCGCTGCGGGAGCTGGGCTTCTCGCTGGACGAGATCCGGGAGTTCCTGGAACGCCCGGACGCCTCGCCCCGGCGGGTGATGGGGATGCACCTGGAGCGGCTGCGGGAGCAGATCGCACTGCGGCAGAAGCTCTGCGAACGGCTGGAGGCCGTCGCGGAGCGCCTGGACCGGGCGGAGGAGGTCTCCGCCCGGGAGTTCCTCAGGACCCTGGAACTGATGACTATGTACGAGAAATACTACACCCCCGAGCAGCTCGACGCCCTGGAGCGGCGCCGGGAGGCCGTCGGAGAGGAGCGCATCCGAGAGGTGGAGGCCGAGTGGCCGCGGCTGATCGCCGAGGTCCGGGCAGCGATGCGGCAGGGCACCGACCCCGCGGATCCGCAGGTGCAGGCGCTGGCCCGCCGCTGGGCGGGGCTGGTGCGCGAGTTCACCGGGGGCGACCCGGAGATCGGGAAGGCCGCGGCGCGGCTGAACCGGGAGCAGCACGCGCAGCTCGGCGAGCAGCACGGCGACGCCATCCCCACGCCGGACCTGATGGAGTACGTCGGCCGGGCGATGGCGGCGGGGGGCATGGACGGCGCCTGATCTCCGGGCGCCACGACCGGCCCATCGACGCGGAAGCGCCGTCCGGGGCGACCCTGCCCGGACGGCGCTTCCACGCTCCCCCCTCGCCGCCGCCCGCCGTCAGGCGGTGCCCCGCGACCCGCGGAAGCCGTGGCGGCTGAACTCGCGCTCCTTCTCGCGGACCAGCTGCTCCAGCTTCCCCAGGAAGGTGGGCGAGCCCGCGCGGCTGGTGCCGAAGAGGCCGTCCGCGTCGCGGCCCGCGCCCTCGGCGGCGCCGTGCAGGTTGAGCCACAGGTCGATCCGCTCGCTCAGGCGGAGCACGCCGTAGAAGAGCCGGCCGCGCGTCAGGCGAATGAAGACCAGGTCCAGCACCGCCGCGACGAGCGACGCCTGGAGGAGGGCGATGTCCTTGATGGAGTCCAGTGCCAGCTTGAGCTGGAACACGAGCAGGTCGCGGAACAGCACCCCCCGGGACATCTCTTCTCCGTGCATCCTTCTCTCTCCCTCTCGGCCGGTGTCCGATGCACCGGCTACCCGCCGGCATGGTGCACCGTACGGGAGGCCCCGGGGAGAAGTTTCAGGCGGCCGACTACCGCGCGATCCCTGCGGAAACGATCAACCCGGCCGAGGGGCTGAACGAGCTGTATCCCCTCACCAGCTCGGCCCGGACCCACCGCTGGTCGCCGACGCGAATGCCGAGCCGGGCCTCGCCCAGCTCCTCGTTGCCGCGGATGGAGAAGGGCGTCCCCTCCACCTGGCCGACCAGGGAGAGCCGGGTTACCAGCGCCGGCGAGATCGAGTACTCGGACGTCACCGTGTAGACGAACACGTCCGACTGCTCGAATTCGGGGTCGCGGGTCCCGTTGATGGCCAGCCCCGCCTCGGCCGCCATCATCAGCGCGCCGCGCCGCAGCCGACCTCCGACCAGCGCGAAGAAGTCCACCTGGTCGCGGTCCAGCCCCACCTCGTTGTCGGTGGTCGGCAGGCGGGTCCCGAAGCGGAGCACGGCGAGCGCGGGGGCGGTCGCCGGCGTCAGGCGGACCACGGTGGCGATGCGGTAGTCGCCGGAGTCGTGGCGCCGGCCGTCCGGCTGCGGGCGCGTGTCGTCGTGCGGCACCGCGAACGACCGGTCGTCGCGGAAGAAGCGCTGCACGGTTCCCCCCGCCTCGAACGCCACCCTCCCCGTCCGCAGCGCGATCGAGAAGTTGCCGGCCTCCAGCAGCTGCCCTTCCGTCCCCGCGAGGGAGGCGCGCTGGTCCGAGAAGGCGCCCCCGCCGACCCCCGCGACGAAGCTGCGCCCCGGGTCCCACACCCGCCATTCAGCCGGATCCAGGGGACGGAGCTGGGCGCTGGCGGTGTCGGCGAGGAGAAGGAGGAGAGCTGCGGCCACGAGCACGGGGAGGCCGCGGTGTGCCGGAAGGAGGACACGCATGGTCGTGAGGCGTACGGCGTGGGCGGGACGCGCGGGAGACGGACGACTCCGGAGCGCTCCGGAAAAATCAACCGTCTCCCGTGCCCGGGCAAGCCCCCCGGCGGGCCCGGTCCAGGCCGGGGAGCACCCGGGCGGCGCGCGTCAGGGTTTCGTCCGGGTACCCCAGGGCGCGCTTCAGCGCCACGTCGCGCTGGAAGGGGTTCCGCTCCGCCCGCAGCGAGCGGATGCGCGCCAGCCCCAGCTCCCGCACGTAGCACTCCGCCAGCGAGGGGACGGGGTAGTCGCTCCCGTACAGGGTGCGCTCCGTGAACTCCGGGTCGCGGGCGAGCCGCGGGAGGTGGGCGAAACGGCTGGGGTTGGCGATCCCCGAGTTGTCCACCCACAGGTGGGGGAACTCGCGGAGCATCCGGCGCAGCAGGGGAAGCTGGTCCGGGTCGCGGGAGAGGTGCACGGGGACGCCGTTGTGCGCGCAGATCACCGGCACCCCCATCTCCAGCGGGAGGCGGAGCCGGCGGAGGTCCATCAGCTCCGGCGCCACCTGGGCGAAGGTCCGCTCGCTCCCCCCGGAGTGAGAGAGGAGGGGGAGGCCCGCGTCCGCCATGCGCCGGTAGAAGGGGCGGTGGCGCGGGTCCGCCGGGTCGATTCCCATGGCGGAGGGGAGCCACTTGAGGAGCACGGCCCCCCCCTCGATGCACTCCTCCAGGCGCTCCAGCGCATCCCGCCGGCCCGGGTTCACGGAGGGGCCGGGGAGCAGCTCCGGGTGCCGGCGCGCCGCTTCCAGGACCCACCCCGGCGGAACCACCATCTGCGAGCGCGCCCGGTCCAGCTCGCCGTCGGGCCCGTACACCCCGTCGAACCCCAGCGCCACCGCCCGGTCCAGCTCGCTCCCCCGGACCCGCTCGGCGACGGACGCCGCCCACTCCTGGTCGACGGACTCCCGCATCTGCGCGTCGGTGATCCCGTACCAGCGGCGGAGGATGCGGAAGGTGTAGCGGGAGGCGAAGCGCGGGGAGAGCCAGCACCCGGAGCCGCCCGTCCCCACGCCGGCCAGGTGGACGTGGACGTCGATGCGCAGGGGGGCGCTCACGCCGCCGGGACCCCCGTGCGGGCGGCGAGCCAGCCGGCCACGCGCCCCACCGCCGCGGGGGACGAGGCGGTGGAGAAGTGCGTCGCGCCCGGCACCCGCAGCCGCTCGGCGTCGGGGAGGAGCCGGGCCAGCGCCTCCCCGTGGGCGGCCGGGGCGATCCCGTCCCTCTCGCCGTACACCAGGAGCACGGGGGCGCGCACCCGCTCCGCGGAGCGGCGCAGGTCGGTGGCGCGAAGGAGGGCGTCGAAGACTGCCACGTAGTCGAAGTTCCCGGTGCGCGCGTCGCCGCGGAAGGGGTACGCGCTCCGCTTCACCGGCCCGAACGCCGGGAGCACCCCCGCCACCCCGTAGAACACCCGCTGGCGGAGCGTCGCCGGGCGGAGGAAGCCGCACAGCTCCGCCCAGGCCGTGCCCGCCGTGATCCGCACCTCCAGCGGCGTGGCGATCACCACCGCGGACTCCGCCTCCACCGCCCCGCGCGCCACGGAGTCCAGCACCAGCGCCCCGCCCAGGCTGTGCCCCACGAGGTGGAGGGGGAGCGCGGGGCGGCCCCGTTCCGCCTCCCGCGCTGCGGCGGCCACCGCCCCGCGGATGGTGTCCGGCGAGAAGCGGGTGGTGCTCTCCCAGCCGTTTCCGTCCAGGTCGAAGGCGAACACCTCGAAGCCCCGCTCCAGCAGCGACGCGTAGAGGGCCACCAGGGGGAAGAGCGCGTCGTCGCACGCCCCGTGCGCCGCCACCACCCGCCCCCGCGGCGGGCCCGCGGGCGAGAGGCGGAACGCCGCGACCTCCCCGCCCGCCTCCGGGCGCGGGTAGCGTACGCGCTCCCACCCGTAGCCCGAGGCGCGGAGCCAGCGCTCCGCCCCCCGGTGGTGCGCCGGAGGGCGGCTCACGGCGCGGCCGCTCCCCTCGCGTGGTCGGAGTCCCCCTCCATCCACCCGCCGCCTCCGCGCGCCGGGGGCGAGGGGATGGCCCGTACCGCCTCGGGCTCGCTCCCCCCTTCGGCCGGCGGGTGAAGTCCGAGGGATTCCAGTACGTTGTCGGGCCGGACTCCGCCGGTGATGAGGCGCGCGCCGCGCTGCCAGGTCACGTACGACCAGGCCCAGGCCAGGAACACCGCCACCCGGTTGCGGAAGCCGATCAGGAAGAAGATGTGGACGAAGAGCCAGCTCAGCCACGCGACGAAGCCGGAGAGGGCGACCTTGCCGATCTGCGCGATCGCCCGGGCACGGCCGATGGTCGCCATGCTCCCCTTGTCGTCGTACCGGAACGCCTGGCGGGACTCGCCGCGGAGGGTGCGGACGATGTTGCGGGCCGCGGACTTCCCCCCCTGCAGCGCCACCTGCGCCACGCCCGGCAGCGGCTGTCCGGTCTGGTGGGTGATGGAGGCCATGTCGCCGATGACGAACACCTCCGGGTGCCCGGGGATCGAGAGGTCCGGTCCCACCTTCACGCGCCCCATCCGGTCGGTGGGCACGTCCAGCTGCTTCCCCAGCGGCGAGGCCGCCACCCCCGCCGCCCAGACCACCGGGTAGGTGGCGATGCGCTCCTCGCCCACGTGTACGGCTCCCAGCTCGATGCCGGTGACGATGGAGTTGAGGCGCACCTCCACGCCCAGCCCCTCCAGCTGCTCCTTCGCCTTCCGCGAGAGGTCATCGTCGTACGAGGGGAGCAGGCGCGGTCCGCCTTCGAGCAGGATGATCCGGGCCGTCGTCGGGTCGATGCGCCGGAACTCGTGGCGCAGCGTGTGGTGGGCCATCTCCGCGAAGGCCCCCGCCATCTCCACCCCGGTGGGGCCGCCCCCGATGACCACGAAGGTGAGGAGCGCGCGGCACAGCTCCGGGTCCGCCACCTGCTCGGCGTGCTCGAAGGCCAGGAGGAAGCGCCTCCGGATCTCCGTGGCGTCGTCGATCGTCTTCAGCCCCGGCGCGACGGTCGCCCAGTCGTCGTGGCCGAAGTACTGGTCGACGGCGCCCGCGGCCAGGATCAGGTAGTCGTAGTCGAGGGTGCGGCCGTCGGCGAGCGACAGCGTCCGGCGCTCCCGGTCGATGCCGGTGACCTCGGCGAGCAGCACCTCGGTGTTCCGCTGCTTGTGGACGATCTGCCGGATGGGCTCGGCGATGTCGGCCGGAGAGAGGGTGGCCGTCGCCACCTGGTAGAGCAGGGGCTGGAAGAGGTGGTAGTTGTGGCGGTCGATGATGGTCACGCGCACCGGCGCGTGACTCAGCTCCCGCGCCGCGTACAGCCCGCCGAATCCCCCGCCGACGATGACGACGTGGGGGAGGTCTGGCTCCATGTAGCTCATGTCGACCGTTCCGTCGCAGGGTCGCTGGCACGACGAATCCGCGCCCCCGGAATCTACCGGTACCGCACGGAATCGCAAACGCGTTGCCGCGCCGACGGTGATGGAGTGCGCGTTCAGCGGTAGCACGATTCGTACTCGTGCCCGGGGCTCCACGAAGAACGACGCCCCCACCCGGTGAACCGGGTGAGGGCGTTCGACGAGGCTCCGCGCCGGTCGGGTCAGACCGGGACCGGAAGGAGCATCCGGAAGGCGTTGCGGGCGCGGTTCAGGCGGCTCTTCACCGTTCCCACCGGGATCCCGATGGCTTCCGCGATCTCCTCGTACGTGCGGTCCTCCACCTCGCGCATCACGAAGGGAACGCGGTGGTGCTCGTCCATCCGCTCGATGGCCGTGTCGATGGCCTCGCGCAGCTCGCTCCGGTACGCCTCGCGCTCCGGGTCCGCGCCCGTCGCCGCGAACTCCACCGGGCGCGAAGGGGCCCCCGAGGCGGAGGTGTCGGGACGCATCTCCGAGAACGCCGTCTCGCGACGCCGCGAGCGGTTCCGGAACTCGTTCTTGAGGAGGTTGTTCGCGATCGTGTGGATCCACGTCGAGAACTTCCGCCCCGGGTCGTAGCTTTCGCGGGCGCGGTGAATGCGCAGGAAGGTGTCCTGCGTAAGGTCCTGCACGCGCTCCTCGTCGTTCAGGCGCTTCCGGAGGAAGCCCTGGATACGCGGCTCGTACCGCTCCACCAGCACGCGGAATCCTTCGGCGTCACCGTCGGTGTAGCGCTGGAAGAGCTGCTCGTCCGTCATATCGTCGAAGGAGACTCGTTCCGCAGCCACCGGCCGGACCGGACGCACCCCGCGGCGGCCCTGGTAGTCCAGTGCGCGGTTGATCTCCTCTGCAGTCGGTAGATTGGTTGCCATTTTCATGGCTGAAATATAATCGATTCCGGCCCGGATGTCGAGGGTTTGGGCTCGATCATCCGTCGGTATAACCATTTGTTGTGCAACGACTTCGCCTGTTTACGCGAAGCGGCGCTTTTCCGGCTTCACCCGTGCGGGCGCCTCCGGGCGCCTCCGCGGGAGCGGTCCCGGGCGTCCGCCAGGGTCAGACCGGCGAACACCAGCGCGCCCAGGGCGAGCTGCAGGTAGAAGGTGAGGAAGCGCCACCCGGCCGTCATCAGCCCGATGATCCGCTCGGGGAGGAGCGCCGAGTACACGAGGTAGAAGGCGGCCTCCGCGCCCCCGGAGGCGCCCGGGGTGGGGACGAAGAGCATCACCGTGAACACCACCCACTGGAGCAGGAAGAAGAGCACCGGGTCCACGCTGGCGCCCAGGAACGCAGCGAGGGCCGCCGCTACGGAGTATCGGCAGATCCACTGCACCGCCGTGAGCGCGACGGTGAAGAGGAACCGGCTCTTCCCCCGCTTCGCGACCAGCCGGTACACCTCGCGGAAGTCCCACCAGGTCTTCCGGAACCGGCGGCGCACGCGGGCGGACACGCGCAGGCCCCGCCGGCGGGGCCTGCCCCCCAGCCTCCCCGCCATCACCAGGCGGTAGGCCAGGAAGACGGCGGCGAGCGCGGCCACCCCGCCCACGAGCGCCAGGACCACGTTTCCCTCGACCTGTCCGGCCAGGGAGCGGAGGACGGGGAGTTCCCAGGCCGAGGAGAGCACCGCCGCGAGGGGGAGGGCGACGAGGAAGAAGACGGTGTCCTCCACGTGGCCCAGGGTGACCACCGAGGCCGCGGTGCCGGGCGAGACTCCCCGCTGGATCATCATCCCCCAGCGGAAGATCTCCCCGCCGCTGGAGGTGGGGAGCACGGACGAGCCCAGCTCTCCGCCCAGGACGATGCGGAACGCGTCCCGGAAGGTGATCCCGCTGCCGACGAAGCGGGTCCAGACCAGGAGCCGGAGCGCGTTGGTGAACCAGGGCACCAGCCCCAGCACGAGCGCCAGGTACAGGTAGCCCCGGGGCAGCTCCGGGAGGCTGGCGAGGAGGGAGGTGTCGGTGGTCGCCCAGGAGAGCGCCAGGTTCCCCAGGACTCCGAATGGGATGAGGATGAGCGCCAGGCGGAAGACCCGGTCGATCGTGATCCGCCCGCGCCGCCGGGGCTTCGGCGGGGTGAGGTCGCCCATCCCCCAGACGTGAAGGGGGTCCTCGCCGGTGTCTTCCTCTTTCTTCTTCACGTCCGTTCGATCCGTCAAGCGGCCTCCGCCTGGGCCGCCGCCGTCACCTCGGCGTAGCTCTCGATGAGCCGCCCGTTGATGACGCTCCAGTCCCGCTCCCGCGCCGCTCTCACCGCCCGGCGACCCATGCGCGCGCGCGTCTCCGGGTCCGTGAGCAGGCTCTCCACGCGGTCCGCCAGGTCGGCGGGGTCGTTGGCGCGCGCGATCCATCCGTTCTCCCCCGGCCTCACCTGGTCCGGGGGGCCGCCCCGGTTCACCACCACCGCCGGCAGCCCGGAGGCCATGGCCTCCAGCACCACGTTGCCGAAGGTCTCCGTGGTGGAGGGGAAGACGAACACGTCCGCGGAGGCGTACCAGCGGGCCAGCGCCTCCCCCGCCTGGTGTCCGGCGAAGTGGGCGGCGGGGAGGCTCGCCTCCAGCTCGGAGCGCATGGGGCCGTCGCCCACCAGGACCAGCCGGTAGCGTGCCCCGCGGGCGCGCAGGATGCGATCCATCTCCACCAGGTCGGCCAGGTCCTTCTCCTTCACAAGGCGGCTCACCAGCAGCACCACGGGGGTGGCGTCGTCCGCGCCCACGGCGCGGCGCAGCTCCGCGTCGCGGAACCCCGGGGAGAAGCGGCGCGAGTCGATCCCGCGGGACCACAGCTCCAGCCCCCCGATCCCCTGCGCCTCCAGCTCGCGGAGGATGCTCCAGGAGGGGGCGTACACTCGCGCGCAGCGGCCGTAGAAGCGGCGCAGCACACCCCACCCCATCCCTTCCAGGGCGGGAAAGCCGTAGTAGCGGAAGTAGGAGACGAAGTGGGTGTGGAAGCTGGAGACCACGGGGATCCCGCGCCGGGCGGCGTGGCGCTGGGCCCAGAACGCCATGGGCGTGGGGCTCACCACGTGGACCAGGTCGGGGCCCCAGGCGTCCAGCTCGGCTCCGAACCCGTGCCCCCAGGGGAGGGTGACGCGGTAGTCCGGGTAGAGGGGGAAGCGGACGAAGCGCGCGGGGCGGACCCGCCGGCTCCACGACACGTCCGGTCCCGGTACGAAGGGGGAGTAGACCCGGAAGTCCACCCCACGCCCCTCCAGCGTCGCGAAGAGCTGGGCGAGGGTGCGCGAGACCCCGTCGACGTGGGGAAGGAGGCTCTCCGTGAAGTACGCGATCTTCATCCGTGGTGCTGCCGTGTCCACCCGGTGTTCCGGGGGAGCGGGAATGTAAACGCCATGCTCTCTGGCGCCGGCCGGAAGGTCACCCCTCCGCGGGGGAGGCGCCGTTCCCGAGCGGCGCCCCGTAGACCCGGTAGGTCTTGTACGCGTCCGCCCCCATCTTCTCCAGCGCGCCCCGCATCTCCCGGTTGTCCTCCAGGATCCAGGAGGCTTCGGCGGTGCGGTACCCGCGCGCCGCGCCGACCCGGAAGATGTGCATGTACATCGCCGCGCCGAGCCCCAGGTGCTGATACCCCGGCTTGAGCCCCAGGGTCAGGACGCGGAGCGAGTCGATCTTCCGCCGGTGCCAGAGGAACCGGAAGACCCCGAAGGGGAGGAGCTTCCCGTCGGGGAGGTGGCGGAAGGCGCGGTTCAGGTCCGGGAGGGCCAGGAGGAAGCCCACCGGCTCGCCGTCCTCCTTCTCCGCCAGGAGCACCAGCTCCGGGTCCACCACCGGCTTCATCTCGGAGGCCATGTGCTCGAACTCGGCCTCGGTCATGGGCACGAACCCCCAGTTCCGCGACCAGGCGGCGTTGTACACCTCCTGCACCCGGGCCACCTCGGCCTTCAGCTCCTTCATCCGCACGGGGCGGATGCGGACGCCGATGCGGCGGGCCAGGCGGTCCATGGCGGCCGCGGCGCGCGCCGGCGGCTCCGGGCTCCCGACCCAGTAGGCGACCAGGTCCCGCTCCTGCTCCAGCCCCGCCCCTTCCAGCAGGCGCGCGTAGTACGGCGGGTTGTGCGACATCATCACCGACGGCGGCATGTCGAACCCGTCCACCAGCACTCCGGGAGAGGACAGCTCGTCGTTGGTGGAGAGGTTCACCGGCCCCACCATCCGCTCCATCCCCCGCACGTCCAGCCAGGCGGAGGCCGCTTCCAGCAGCGCGCGCGCCGCTTCGGCGTCGTCCGCGCACTCGAAGAGGCCGAAGAAGCCGGTGCGGTCGCCGTGGAACTCGTTGTACTGGCGGTTCACCACCGCCGCGACCCGCCCCACGGGCTCCCCGCCGCGCTCCGCCAGGAAGTACGCCACGTCGGCGTGCCGGTGGAACGGGTGCTTGCCGCGGTCGAGCAGCGCCTCCACCGTCATGCGGAGCGGGGGCACCCAGTGGGGATCGCCCGCGTTGATCTTCCAGGAAAGGTCGATGAAGCGGCGGAGGGATTCGCCAGGGGCGATCTCCCGGACGCGGAGCGTTGCCGGCATGGGGGGCTCGGGAACCAGGGGCGGGAGGGGAGGTCGGGAGCCTGCGGGGGCGGCCCCGGCATCCGCCGCGGCCGCCCCGGTCCCCGTTTTCCTACGAGATGATGCCCAGCTCGCGTCCCACCCGGGCGAAGGCGTCCAGGACCTGGTCGAGCTGGCCGCGGGTGTGGGTCGCCATCACCGAGGTGCGCAGCCGGCACGCGCTCTCCGGTACGGCGGGCGGGAGGACGGGGTTGGTGAAGACGCCCGCGTCGAAGAGCGCCTTCCAGAAGATGAAGGTGTGCTCCATGTGCCCGGTGGACACCGGGATGATGGGCGTCTCGGAGGCGGCCGTGTCGAAGCCGAGCGACTGCAGCCCGCTGCGCAGGTAGTCGGCGTTGCTCCACAGGCGCTCGCGGCGCTCCGGCTCCCGCTCCATCACCTCCAGGCACGCCAGCACGGTCGCCACCGCGGAGGGAGGCATGCTGGCGCTGAAGATCAGGGTGCGGGCGTGGTGCTTCAGGTAGTGGATCACGTCCGCGGGTCCCGCGATGGCCCCGCCGATGGAGGCGAACGACTTGGAGAAGGTCGCCATGACCAGGTCCACCCGGTCCTCCAGCCCGAAGTGCTGGGCCGTGCCGCCGCCGTGCTCCCCGAGCACGCCCACGGAGTGGGCGTCGTCCACCATCACCCGGGCCCCGAACTCCTCCGCCAGCGAGACGATGGCCGGGAGCGGGGCGATGTCCCCCTCCATGGAGAAGATGCCGTCGGTGGCGATCAGCAGCCCCTTCCCGGCGTTCGCCTCCAGGGTGCGCCGCAGCGCCGCCATGTCCGCGTGGGGGTAGCGCACCATCTCCCCCCCGGCGAGCAGGGAGGCGTCCACCAGGGAGGCGTGGTTCAGCTTGTCCTGGATGGCGACGCTCCCGCGCCCCACCAGCGTGGAGATCACCCCCAGGTTGGTCTGGTAGCCGGTGCTGAACACCAGCGCGGCGGGCTGTCCCATCACCCGGGCCAGGCGCTCCTCCAGCTCCTCGTGCAGGTCGAGCGTTCCGTTCAGGAAGCGGCTCCCGGTGCACCCGGTGCCGTAGCGGTACAGGGCTTCCCGCGCGCGCTCCAGGACGTACGGATGGTGCGTGAGGCCCAGGTAGTTGTTGGAGCCGACCATGATCTTGCGCTCTCCGCGGATCACCACCTCGGTGTCCTCGGAGCTTTCGATCGGCTGAAAGTAAGGGTACAGTCCGCGGTCGATCATCTCCCGGGCCGCCGTGAAGCGGCTGCACCGATCGAAGAGGTCCACGGTTTTCCGTACCGGTTCCACTTTAGTCGCCATCAAATCCATCCGTTTGTTCGGTACCACCGGGCCGTTCGCTCGACGCCCAGCTCCAGCGGCGTCGCCTCGCCGGGCGGGAGTAGCGCCGCGGAGCCGGACAGGTCGCAGACCCACCCTTCCGCGAGCATCTCCTCCGCCTTCTCCCGGTTGAAGGCCGGCGTGAACCCCGCCACCCGGCCGATCCCCTCCGTCACCGCCGCCGCCGCCCTCACCAGCACGGGAGGGAGGCCCACGCGGAGAGGACGCTTCCCCAGCGCGCGGGAGATCGCGTCCACCAGCCCCTCCATGGTGTGTACCACGGGCTCCGCGACCGCGTACGTTCCCGCCGCGGCCCCCGCCGCCCCTTCCAGCGCGCGCGCCAGGTCGGGGGCGTAGATCAGGTGCAGCCTTCGCTCGCCCGCCGGGGTCGGCGCGATCCTCCGGTCCACCATGCGGAAGTATGTGAGGAGCGCACGGTCGCGCGGCCCGTAAACCGCGGGGGCACGCACGATCGTGGTCTCGATCCCCCCGGCTTCCAGGGCGCGGATCCGCCGCTCCCCTTCCAGCTTGCTCCTTCCGTACCCGGTCAGCGGGAGCGGAGTTTCATCCGTTTCCCGGGGCCGCCCCCCGTACATGGGACCGCAGGCCGCGTAGGAGCTGAGATACACCATCCGCTCCGGCCGGGAGGCCGCGCGCAGCAGCCCCTCCACCACCGTCGTGGTCCCCTCCGCGTTGGCCCGCAAGTACCCGGCCTCGCTGGGGGCGGCGGTCACCGCCGCGAGGTGGAACACCACGTCCACGCCCTCCGCGCCCCGCGCGACCGCCGCCGGGTCCGCCAGGTCCCCCACGACACGTTCCACGCCGCACCGCTCCAGCAGGGTCGTATCGCTGCTGGAGCGTACAAGCGCGCGGAGCCGCCAGCCCGAGGAGGCCAGCCTTTCGACCAGGTGGCTCCCCACGAAACCGGTGGCTCCGGTGATCAGGGCGGAGCTGCTCACCTTTGGGGAGCCAAGATGCGCGGGAAAGGCAAAAAACGCAACAGGATGCGGACGTGGTGAACCGTCCGTCCCCGGACGGGGGCGGATCCCGGGAACAAATATGCGGTGACGGGGGCGGGAAGTCACGGGTCCCGGCGGAGATCGGCCGCCGGGATCCGCCTCTACGCCCCGAACTTCCGCACGAAGGCGCGCTCGGCGTCCGTGGTCCCCACCAGGATCATCTCGCCGGCCGCGGGGAGGACGAAGTCGGCCGGGGGGTTGATCGTGGTGGCCTCCGGCGCCTGCACGGCCACCACGCTGCACCCGGTCTCCTCCCGGATGCGCGTCTCGGCCAGGGGGTGCCCGACGAGGGCCGGGGGAACGGGGTAGCGGAACACGTCGAGCCCCTCGGCCAGCATCACCACGTCGTCCTTCTCCAGGACGTTGAACACCGCGTTGGCGCCCATGGAGGCGTACGACATCACGAAGTCCGCCCCGGCGCGGTGGAGGGTGGAGACGTTCCGTTCCAGCGTCGCCCGGCTGACGATGTGGAGGTCGGGGCGGAGGCGCCTGCAGTAGATGGTGAGATAGATGTTGGTGGCGTCGTCGTTGGTGGTCACCACCACCGCGCCGGCCTCGTCGATCCCGGCACGCTCCAGGCAGGTGCGGTCCGCGGCGGAGCCCAGGATGTACGTTTCCGGGTCGCGGATCCGCTCCGGGTCCTTCTCCACGATGCGGTAGGGGACCCCTCGCTCGCGCAGCGCGGCGGCCACGCCCCGGCCCACCCGGCCGCCGCCCAGCACCAGGACGGGCGCGTCGGGGCGGTTGTAGATCACCGTCAGCTCGTCGAAGCGGGCGAGCTGATCCTCCGACCCCGCCAGGACCAGCACTGACGAGGGGCCGATGAGGTCGTCCGGCCCCGGGATCCTGAAGCTGCCCCGCTCCCACAGCCCCACCACCGTGAGCCCGGTGATCTGGCGCAGCATCCCGTCGCGGAGCGACTTCCCCACGAGGGGCGTCCCCGTGACGGGCGCCTCGGCGATCACCAGCTCCCCGAAGCGGCCGATCACGCTCACCCGGGTCTCGCCGCCCAGGGTGCGCCGGGCCAGCGACCGTCCCAGCATCTCCGGGAGGTGGAGGACGTGCGACGCGCCCGCGAGTTCCAGGATGTCCACCGAGTCCTCGGCCCGCGCCACGGCGACGATCGGAACGCGGGGGGTCAGCTCCCGTACGGTGAATGCGATGTTGGTGTTCTCGTAGTCGTCGCCCGTTACCACCACCAGCGCCGCGTCCGCGGCGCACAGACGCCGGTACGTCTCCATCTCGTCTCGCTCGCCCACCACCACCTGCACCCCGGCGTCGTGGAGGTCCAGCGCGCGCTTCACTTCGGGCTCCAGCACCCAGTACGGGCGGCCGTGGTCCGCCAGGCGCTGCACCAGCGAGATGGCGACGGCGTCGTAGTGGGTCACGATCACGTGGTCGCGCGTTCCCGGGGGGATGGCGCGGGGAGCCCTGCGCCGCGACTGCGCCTCCAGCCAGGGGGCGTAGAAGAACTGGATGAAGGTGAAGGGGAGGAGGATGAGGAGGAGCACCACCCCCGAGATGAGGACGACGATGGAGAAGACGCGTCCCAGGTCGCTGTGGAAGGTGATGTCCCCGAACCCCAGGGTGGACATCACCGTGAGCGTCCAGTAGAAGCCCGTGACCCAGGAGTACCGCTGGCCCTCCGCAGCCATGATGAAGTGGAATACGACGCTGTAGACCACCACCAGGGCCAGCAGGAAGCCCAGGAAGCCGCGGATCAGCCGCAGGTTGCGTCTCGTCTCCCGGTTCTGCAGCAGGGCGGTGATCTGCGCGGGGAGGAACTTCATGGGCGTGGGGTGCGAGCGGTGCCGTGTGCGCGCCGGTGCGGGACGCTCCCGGGGCGAGCCGGGAGGATCCGGGAAGCAGCGAACTTCGCTCGGTGGGAGGGGGGTGTCAACGCTCACGCGCGGGGGGCGCGCGGTCCGGGAGCGCTACGGCTGCGGCTCTCCGTCGCGCCACCAGCCGCGCGCGGCGGCGAAGGTGGCGTGGAGCGCGGCCTCGTCGCCGCGCCGCAGCGCGCCGTGGAGCGCGTCCAGGCGGTCGCGCAGGGTGCCGACGGCGTCCGCCAGGGCGGCGGCGTTGTCGAGGGAGATGGCGGTCCACATCTCGGGGCTGCTCCCCGCCAGGCGGGTCGCGTCTCGCCCGCCGGGGCCCAGCTCCGCGCGGCGGACGCCGGGGTCCGCCAGGGCGAGGGCGAGCGCGGCCGAGGCGAGGTGCGGGAGGTGGCTGGTGAGGGCCAGGCGCCGGTCGTGGTCCGCGGCGTCCACGGTCTCCGGGAGGGCGCCGACGGTCCACCACACCTCCCGGGCGAGCGCCAGCGCGCTCCCGGAGGTGCCGGCCGTGGGCGAGAGGAAGACCCGCGCGCCCGCGAAGAGACCGGTGCGGGAGGCTTCCCACCCGGAGAGGTGCGAGCCGGCGAGCGGGTGCGACCCCACGAACCGCCCGCCGAGCCCCAGCGCCTCGGCGGCGGCGCAGACGCTCGCCTTGGTGCTCCCCACGTCGGTGACCAGCCGCGCGGCGCGGAGGCGGGGCGCCAGCTCCGCCAGCACGGCGGCGGCGGCGGTCACGGGGACCGCCGCCACCACCAGCTCCGCCTCCTCCGCCCCCTCCAGCCCCGGGCCGAGGGCGGCGTGGACCGCGCCCGAGCGGAGCGCCGCCTCCACGCTCGCCGGGTCGCGGTCGTGGCCGAGCACGCGCACGCCGCGGGCGGCCAGGTCGCGCGCCAGGGAGCCGCCGACCAGACCGAGCCCGACGACGGCCGCCGTGCGGACCGGGGTCACTCCTCCTCGACCTGAGCGCGCCGGGAGAGGCCGATCAGGTGCCAGAAGAGCGCCCTCATCTCCTCGTCCACCAGCCCGGCCTCGCGGGCGAGGGCGCCCGCGCTGCGGACGACGGCCGCTTCACGCGCGGGGTCCAGAGTCGGAAGGCCGGCGGCGCGTTTCGCCCTCCCGACCTCCCGGGCGAGCCTCACCCGCTCGGCCACCCGTTCGACGATCTCCCGGTCGATCCGTTCGATCTCCGCGCGGAGCCGTGACAGATCGAGCCCGGCGGAACTGTCCTTCTCCGGGGTACTCATGCGGCTTCTCGTTCCGTGACATCTTCGGCCTCCGGTAAGGTGCGCCCCGCCGCGAGGGCGAAGGGGCGCAGTGAACGCATCAGGTCGGCGAACGCGTGGGGGGTGAGGGACTGGTCGCCGTCGGAGAGGGCCTTCTCCGGGCAGGGGTGCACCTCCACGATGAGCCCGTCCGCTCCGGCGGCGACGGCCGCGAAGGCGAGCGGGGCCACGAGGTCGGCGCGGCCCCCGGCGTGGCTGGGGTCCACCAGGACGGGGAGGTGGGTCTCGGCCTTGAGGACGGGGATGGCGGCCACGTCCAGGGTGTTGCGGGTGGCGGTCTCGAAGGTGCGGATGCCGCGCTCGCAGAGGATCACGTCGCGGTTGCCCTGGGCCATGACGTACTCGGCGGCCATGAGCAGCTCCTTGAGCGTGGCGGAGAGACCGCGCTTGAGGAGGATGGGGCGCTGGACGCGGCCCAGCTCGGAGAGGAGGGCGAAGTTCTGCATGTTGCGGGCGCCGACCTGGAGGACGTCGGCGAACTCGGCGACGAGTTCGACCTGACGGGTGTCCATGACCTCGGTGACGACGGGGAGGCCGGTGCGGGCGCGTACGTCGGCGAGGAGGCGGAGGGCGGCGGG